>Ga0268292_100029_pt1 | contig 54977 bp, 63 predicted proteins | sample MetcocultureR1M_FD_191341 | JGI IMG/M metagenome (GOLD analysis project Ga0268292, IMG submission 191341) | Soil microbial communities from Anza Borrego Desert, Southern California, United States - Methanotrophic co-culture R1-M | ecosystem: Environmental > Terrestrial > Soil > Desert | place... | reverse complement strand
GGCACGTAGGCGAAATGATTGCGGACGAACTGGTAAATGCGGCGCGGATCGTTGTCCAGGGCCGCCGCCAGCTGGCTGAACTCGGTGGCGGCCGATACCAGGCCCTCCGCCGCCGCGGTGATCTCCGTGGCCGCGCGGGGCGCGGCGGTCGCGCCCAATAGGTGTTGCCGCTCAGCCTGCCGGTCGCGCTCCTGCGCCAGGGTCTGTTCGCGTTTTGCGACCACGCGTTCGGCCGATTCCGGCGAGACGAGCTTGGCGCGCTGGTCGATCCAGCCCTCGGGCGCGGGCGCGGCGAAAGACTCTGCCGAGACCAGCCCAGCCAATGTGACGAACGCCACGAACGGCACCCAGAGGGCCATCGGGGCCACCCCGCTTCTTCTGGTTTCCGGCTTCATGTCAAAGGCCCCGGTTTTTCTGGTTCAGTCGAGCGGCGATGCGCCACAGCGCCACGGCCATCAGGAGCAAACCCTCGGCCGGCACCGCGGGCACGCTCGCATGGGCGGTGCCCGGGTTTTGCTGGTTTTGCAAGGGATCGGTATTGCCCTGATATTCGGCCAGGTTGGTGATCCCGTCGCCGTCGGCATCCTGCGACGCATCGGCGGGATCGAGCGGGTTGAAACCGTACTGCGCTTCCCAGGCGTCGGGCATGCCGTCGCCGTCGTCGTCCGGGTCGGCGAAGTTGGCGATCAGATCGCCGTCGGTGTCCGGGCTGTTGCTGACCCCCTGGCTGGTAAAGTTGCCGGCCTCGTCGTACTGGAAGGCCAGCGCCGGGCCGTCGGACCGGGTTGCGCTCACGAGCCGGTTGAGGTCGTCATAGGCATAGTTGATTTCGACGGCACGAACGCTCGGCAAGGCCAGCCCTGACAGGAGACCCGCGCACAGCGCTAACCGAAGGTTCCGGTGGCGATCCGTGGACCGGCACCGGGTATGGAGGGCCAGGACGATTCGGTGAGATCGCCGTTCGGGCCCTGAAGAGGAGTGACGCGTTGCGCGCGTGTCGTGTTCCATAACGCCTTACCTTAAGTTTTTGAACCGGTATTTCGAGGCGCCATGGCATCAACAGGGCGACTAGGCCCAACCCCCCATAAAACGCATCGTTTAAGTTTTGTGTGAATCGCCGGTCGACGAAGGCGGCGATATCGTTACCGGGGTTGACCCGTCTGGCCGATACCCCTTGTCCGTTGAACCGCGGCGGACGGCGCTCGTACGGTTCCCACCGTTCGGTTGCGTCCGTCACCCGCAATTGCGCCAAATTCACCGCTAAAGGCGATCTTAAAAGTCGCCGCGTTACAGGGTTGTGTCAGTGGGTGGTGAATATTCACCAGTCACACTGTGAAATAGTTCACTGAATTTCCCTGGGCGCTCGGATATCCGCGCCGAGGGAATGGTATTGACGAGACCCCTCGATGCGTTTGCCCTGAGCGTGTGGAAGGACGTGGGCAGGGAGCTTTTCGGAAGGCTCAGGCCGAAAGGGACATTAAGATATTGAAGGCCGGGTTAATGCCCGATTTGGAAGGCTGAGACACGCGCCATCAACGGCGTTTCACGCCCGCCGAGTGGCGGGCTTGCAGCGCGAAGCCGCCTGCGTATCTGAGGACGCCGAGGGGATTGGTCGTGGCCGTGACCGGCCCGTCTGTAGACGGCCGTACCGCCAGTCAAGGCCATCTTAGTTGCAAATAATCCTGGTTCGAGGCGGATGATTGCAGGTCGTTATACATAGCTACCGGATTAAACGCAGAGCGGCTAATGTTGCAAGGTGGAGTGGATAAAAGACATAAAAAAATCGCTGATAGCGTGGCACCTCCACGTCAACCCGCCGTGCTAGAAGCACCACCGGCACGGCAAGGAGCCCGTATGCCGAATTGTTGATCAGGGCCAGCAGGCCCGATAGAACCAGGAAGGCGAAGCAGTCCCAAGCTCCGCCGAACCGAATCCAACGGTAAACGGCGTACACGTAGGCGACACCGATCCAAAGCATGTCTACGAGTGCGCCGCCGACAATCCCGAACGCGACCATTCCAAGCCATCCGGCCCAACCATCCCACCGTCTATCGATCCAAACGACGCCGGCAGCAACGGCGAATGTAAACAGAATATTGAGTGGCCAGGCCAGGCTGAGTGCTAGGACATAAAACGGCAATGCCACGGCGCCAACGAGGACTAGCCGCGTTACAATGCGGGGCATCGCTACGGTATCGGCTCGGGTCAGGTTGTAACCGAAGACGAATCCGAACAGGGGACAAGCCAAGCGGCCAAACTCGCTGAATCCGGCAATCTCTCCATTGGCGAGCGAACGATTTACGTGATCGGCCGTCATCGAGAGCACGGCAAGCCATTTGAGGGCTTCGAGCGTTCCGTTACCGACCCGAATCCCCCAGGAGCTCACCGTTCGAGTTCCCGTCCATTCTCCCTGGTACGCTCAGGCAGTGAATGTACCGTGGCGTTTCCCGTCCCGGTGTATGTCACAGACACTCGATCGCCCACATTTGGGATATACGACAGTTTCGCTCTATCGAGCTCCGCAACGCTCTTATCGTTTCGTTCGATCTGTACCGCACTGTCTGTGATCGCGACCACGCGTCCAACTGTTGGCCGTGGACTCCCTACACCGATTTCGTCATATTTATCCTGCACATAACTCCTGATCCGTTCGTTTGTGATAGCCGGCCTCGGAGACTGGCTGATGTGACCGTCTACAATTCGGTCGGCTTGCTGTGGTGCTTCTGGCTGTCTGGCCATCACTTCGCTCAATGCGGCATTTGCCCGAGCGAACATGTCCCCGGTTCTTGGTTGTTCGCTGGATTCGTATCGGGGCGCCCATGCGCCATCCTTTTTTACGTACTCAATTCGTTCCTGTCCGACCGTTCCGTGAAATCGCTGCGCGCCTATTTTCTCCGCCTCTGCGATGGCTTCCCCAATAGTCTTAACGCTATGGATGACCCCGTATTCGCCTACCCGCGGATCAAAGATCTCGAATTTATTCGGTTGCTTAGCGTTCATTACCATCTGTCCATCCCGTGATTGGTCGCTTTGCGGATCGCCTCGCGCGCCTCGGACGGCACGGGCGCGTTGTCGAGTACGAACAAACTGTTCGATACCGCCCGCGCAACATCGCTGCCGAACGTCTCGGCGATCTGCTGCGTGAAATTGTTGGCGTCTAGCCCAACGTACAGAAGCACAGCTTCACGCAAGCGAAGCTGCCCAAGCATCGTATCCACGGACACTTCTCGCGCTCGTTGAAGCTCGGTTTGTAGCTCGACGACGAATCGCTCCAGGCGCTGGATTTTCTCGATCAGCGCCGTTTCGACGACGGCATTTGCGATTTCACTGCTCATCGTCAGCCTCGCCAGCGGAGAACGCAGACATACCCTTGCCTGTCGGGCCAACGACCACGGTATGGCCGACATCCCCTTCGTGGAACTGGAACGCGAACGGAAGCCGCGTAGTGCAGTTGCCGAAAAACACACTCAAATCCGGATACCCCATTTTTCCTCCCGATTGCTCGTTTCTGTGTCATGTGACTTTCGCAGCGAAAGTTAGGCGACACTTATCGTCGTAGTGCCATTACGGTTTGCGTTCCTGAAGACGCTTTACTATCCAATACCTCACGCGGTCCGCCGCAGCGACCGCCAAGCTGGAAAGAAAAGCGGCAACTAACCAATGCCGTTCCCCAATAAGCACGAAGAAGACCGGATAGGCCAGCAACGCGATAATGAATAAAACGAGAAATTTCGGCCAAGTCAGCTCGTACTTATCCAGCATGATCGGCTTCCCGATAATAGATGCCGGTCATCACCCGGCGCTTGTTCTCAAGCCGGGCGAACTGGACGACGACATCGATCCGCTTGCGAACCATTCGATGGATCTGATCCCACGACATCGTTTGGCCGCGCTCCGTGTCCATGACCATGTCGGTCAACCGCTCGAAGCACTCATCCGTTGAGTTCGCATGTACCGAACTTACCGAGCCCTCGTGACCGGTGTTGAGCGAATCGAAGAACGCATTGATGCCAGGACCGCCCCGGAGCTCGCCGACAATGATCCGATCCGGCCGGAGGCGCAGACAGGCCATGATCAACGCGTAAAAGTCGACTTTTGCCTTACCCTGGCCACCGGCGGATGCGAGAAGATGGAGCTTGTTGATGTGCGGCACGTCGAGTTCTTGCACGTCTTCGATAGTGAGAATCCGTTCGTGCGCCGGGATAAGTTCAATTAGCGCCTTGAGGAAGGTCGTTTTGCCGCTGGCCGTACCGCCAGATACAACGATGTTCTTTCGCGCAATGACCGCGCGAGCCAGGAATTCTTTTATCTTGCCGGTGCGGTACAGTTCGCCGAGCCCGTAATCGGATTGTGAATGCTGATCCCGCCGCCATGCCGGATCAAAGGAGCCCGCCGCTTCGTACTCGTCGAGCGAGAACTTACGTCCCATGGGTTTTCTGATCGATAAGCCGAATTGCTCAGGATGGCAGGCCGGAGGAATCACGACTTGAACGCGATAGCCTTCCGGCAATTGAGCGGACAGCAACGGCTTTTCTTCGCTGATCACTTGGTTCGTATAAGTCGCGATCAGTCCCGCGAGATCGATTAGACGTTTTCGGCTTAGGTCGTCGACCTCATGCCGAACCATATCGCCCGCGCGTTCGACGAACACCTCACCGGGCCGATTTATCAGCGCTTCCTCGACTTGGGGATCACTCAGGAACGGCCTCAATGGCCCGAGGAAGGCGGATAAAACTTCCGTACTCATTCGGGCGCCGCCTGGCGCATCGCATCCCGGAAATCGAGATCCTGCGCCACGAAGACTTTGACGCGGGTTCCTTGATCGATATGGATTGTGGGTGGAATGCGCAGGTTATAGCGGAGCGCTTCGTTCGCCGTTTGCGCGATATTCCTCGAGATTTCCAAGCGATAGTACGCCGCCGCAGCATCCGAGCCTTGGCTTACTGCGGCTTGGCCAGCAGATCCGACGATGGACAGGAAAATAGCCGTGCCGAACCTTTCAAACCAATGCTTATCGACTTCGCCCGCTAGGCCGGAGCGCCCAACTGAATCCGTGCCGGGACTACCCAAGCTTATGCTCGCGCCGTCCGGTCTGATCGCTCTAGTCCAGATCACGAACACGCGCGTTTGTCCGTTTCTAACCTTGCTGTTGTATTCGCCGATCAATCGAGTCATCCGCGGCAGTAAGATCGTGCCTCCTTGATCACCGTACACATCCTCGTCGATCATCGCCCGAACCTTACCGGGTAGGTCGCTATTGACGGCCGTTTCCAGAACGGCATCGATTAGCTTTCCCTCGGATATTACATGTTCAAGATTCTGCGGGGGCGTGGCTTTTACACGGATTACGGTCGTTTGCTTCGCTTTTTCCCAAAACGCTTCGTCTGAGCTCTTTTCTACTTGTGGTTCTTCGCCAGGAGCTCCGGCCGGCGTGTCTCGCAGTCCGACAACGGCGCCATACTCGTCCCGAATGTATGGATCGCTGTGTTGGCTTGTTGCCATCTTTACCAGCTGTCTGTCTTCTCTCTCTTCTCCGCCACTATCGACCATGATTGGCGCTCGCTGGCGGAGGTATGCCAACTTCTCGGCATCCGTCATGCCTTTCTGCTGTGGCGCGTTGTGCGGCGGTGCTGGAGCTGGCACTGGCGCGGCGAGTTGTACCTTTTCCTCTTTCGGTATCGGTGCAGGTGGCGCCCTACGCATCGAGCCTGGGACAAATTCGTCCGTGCCTTCGCCGAGCGTAGGCGGACCGTCATTTTTCTTGTTGCGGTCAGCGGCAAAGCCGGCGTATAGAATGATCCCAGCCAACAGCCCGAATGCCATCCAAATCACCAAGCCGGTTTTCTTTTTCTGCGGCGGCGAGAGCGGCGCCTCCTTGGCGAGCGCTGCGTCAAGATCGAAGGGTTCCGGTATATGTTGTTCCATGGCGCGTCTCTTATCGGCTCGCGAGTGACGATTTCTCTCGCTGCGGGAAGGCGTCGTTAAACACGCAAGCTACATCGCGATTGTTGTTTGCTCTCAACGTGTATTGCCGCGCGACCCGCTCAACTACCAGCCATTCCCCTTCACGCCGGTAGTTCACCAATGTTTCCTTTTTATCGGAGTCCACCAAGAAGACGGCTGGCACGTTTTCATGCTCGGCGAAACGGAAATACGTGAACTCACCGTCGTCAAACGTTTGGATCGGAGCGGCCCTGCTCGATCCCTTGAACGAGTATTTGAAATTGAACTGCGTGGGAGACTTGGCCTTCGCACCCTGGACGATGCCTTTGTGCTCTGCCTCGGCTTCCTGTTGGGCGATAAGGAGCTCGTCTTCCGGGTACTCAAATTCGACTCGATAGGTGAGTCTGGGGTCATCGAAGCCTTTCGGGCGTATCGCGCGTAGATTGAACTGGTACGAGCGCCGATCGGTGAATATCACTAAATTGGTTTCGGGATTTTCTTCCTGCGGCTTTAGAAACAGGATGTTGCTGCCTTTCTTGGCAACGATTTGCCAAGCTACCGTGTCACCTGCCGATACTCGTGTGATGTGCTCATCTTCTCCGAACCGGACCGCCATCGTGTAGCCGAAAGCGCCAGTCAGCGGAACCACGGCATAAGGGTCATAAACGACCTTCTGTACACGCGCGTCACCATGCATGTAATGCATCTTGGCATCCTTGGCCATGGTTTCGGCGCCGATCACGCATAGGCCCATCGCGAATAAAAAACGTTTCATAAGTCCCCCTCGAATCATTCAATGTGCTGAAATTACGGTCGCTTCCGCCACTTCCTGGTCAACGCGGTACGTCGTCACCTGGAAGCCAAAGGGATTGATGAACAAGTCCTGCTCCGATTCCGGTTTCTTCGTAAATTCAAAGCCCACAACCGCAGCCCAATTTGTTACCGTCTTGTCGCTATTCGTCTTGTCCGTCGTCACGAAGCGCACATGCGCGGTGTTGCGGTTCAAGAAGTTGATGCCGATAACTTCGACGTGCCTAACGACTTTCTCGCCGAACCGCGCCAACATTGAGTTGCCATTGAACCGGTTAAACTCTTCGTTGTATTCCGTCAGCAACTTAGGCGATAGCAGCAACCCAACGACTCTGCGCCTGTAGTCTTCGTCACCCCGTTCCCAGGTTTCCCGTGCGATGACGAATTGGTTGACGAGGTTCTTGATGACGCCTTCATCCGCCGTGAGCTTGGAAACGTCGTCGCTGTAGTTAACGGCACGCACGACGCCTGTTTGCTCGTTGTACGTGATCACGACAGGAGGCTTGACCTCTTTAAGCCGCTTCGCAAGTTCCGCCACGGCGCCGACCGCTACGCCTGCTATGACGAGACACAGACCAGCGAAGACATAGGCGCGATTGCGTGAGACTTTCGCCGACCGAATGACTTCGGCATCCCACTGGTCAGCGTTCTGGTAATACTGAGCTCGCATATTTTTTTACTCCTTTGCGTTTGCCGCCCACTGATCTCGTCACACGACTTTCGCTGCGAAAGTCGTTACGTCCATCACGCTGCTTCGCGCCGCTTTTCTGCCGACTGCGCAATTTTTCGAGCCGTCTCGATCTTTCCGAGCTCAACATTCGAACCCCAGCGCTGTGCCGCTCGATCACGCAGATAACGCGCTCCCATACCTATGCCCGTCATTTCGCGAGCAAGAGGCTTCGTGAACATGTCCGCCATTGCGCTAGCGCCAGAAACGGATGCCGCACCCACCATGCCCCCGGCGATACTCGGAACTTGGCGAATCAAGTACCACATAGCGACCATCACAAAGAGGGTCACAGCCGCAGTCGTTAGGTCGATAAGCCCCGTCTCGGCTTCCGCGATGTTCTCGTCGAGAAGCGCTAGAGAGAAGGCGATTACGCCCGTAGCTAAAACCGGGATTACTGTGAAACCGACGACAGACCGCACCCAAGCGCCAAAGATGTCACGTGTTGCGCTGAACATTGCTGTCGGTATAAATGCCGGACCTAGGACAACGGTTATGGCAAACGCCATTTTTGAGAACAGCAGTACGAATGCCCCAAAGCCTAGAAGAAGCACTCCGCCTATCAGGATGAAGAGCCCCGCAAACAGCGGCTCCCAATTGCCCATGATGTCGAACTGACTCAGGAGCGCGTTAAAGCCTTTTAAGATGCGCCCGAACGCCTGCTCGATGACTGTCCCTCCCGATATGGCGCCTTCACCCGGAGCCGCGGCGCCGCCGTAGTCGCCGATCTGCATTAAGACGCCGCCGAGTTGATCCTGAATCGCCTGCAAACTGCCATAGGCCCAATCGCTAAATACCCCCCAATTCAACCCGACGTAGCCAATCAGGCCGCCACGCATCATGGTCATGCTTATGTCGGTAAAGTTGCCGCGGCCGGTGCGGAGATAGTTAATTCCCCAAATTATCGTGAATAGCGTGAAGCCGGTCCAAAACGCCGGCGCTATCTCGTTCGCGACGGACTGATACCCGCCGGCGACGTAGTCCGTCGCTAGGTCGTCCACCTTCGCAAACATGTTTTCGATGCCTGCCATGGCTCAGCACCTATTTGGATCCATTGATCAATTTGTCGGCTGCTTTCATCGACCGAGCCAAGTAATGCGCTTTTTTCGCCTGGCCCATCGTCACCGAGCAATAATCGAACTTCCATGGCTCTCCGTCGTATTGGCCCTGCTCGCAGTTCTTGTCTTCAGCATTGGTCAGAGCCTCGTTCGATTTGAGTTCGGCCAAGCTGTGCGGCGGCTTAGCTACATCCACAGCCGGGACGGTGAAATACCGAACCGCGAAGCCGCTGCCAAAGCCAAATACATAGGCGGCGGCAGACCCGAGGATCACAGCAGTTTTGATGTCCATTCTTACGTCCTACGTATCTGGTTTAGTTGATAACTAGGCCCACAGTCACCGCCAATGCTGGCGCAGGGTGCAGTGAGCTCGCGTTTGTTGAGGTTGGCGCATCCTGATACAAGGATTGCCATCAACACTGCGATGAGTCTCATTAGCTTTCTCCATGAGAGCCCCGCCCAGTTGGGCGGGGGATGTCGTCACCTAAAACACCACCTAATTGATCATCTGGTCAGCGATCTGGTATGCCCTCGTAAAACGGCGTTGGCCATTGCCGTAGCGGGTAAGCTCTTGCTGTCCGGTAGCGGCATTCTGCGCCAGGGCCATCGCCTGCAATCGCGCCTGGTATTGCTGCATCAGCAAGTTCTCGTAGACCAACCTATTGTTAAGATCCACCGCGGCTTTTAGGTCCGCCGTGTTCTCGATCTGCGCGCCGAGTACCTGCATCCTCCCGGCCGTCTCGTTCATATCGGCTAGCACCTGCTCTGCGGTTGCGCGGCTCACATGCGTCATGCCGGTAGCGTCGCCATACGAGTTCATCTCTTCCGCGCGCTGGTCTGAAAGCAAAACGTTGTCCTCAGTCACCGGCGCATACACGTTCCGCAGATCATTCACGCGAGCGCCTAGCACACCGTTCATGTTGATGCCGGCTCTGTACTCGGCAAGCATCTGGTTAACGCCGTTCTGCACCCAATTGCCCATTTGGTCCTCTACGCCGCCCCTGGCGATATTGCCTATGCCACGAGATCCGGTGATCGCTTCATATTCGGCCTTGAGCGTGTCGTACTGGTCCTTCAGTACCGAAAGCTGTTCCGCCGCTTTCTGTACCTGCATCGCCATATTCGCGGCCGTCTGGATGTTCTGAGCCAAATTAGCGGTATCAAGCACTAGGTCGATGGCGTTCGCAGGCATGGCCATGGACCCCACCCCGATCACCAGAGCGGCCGCAACCATGGCCTCGTGGCGAAGATCGTATTGCGATAGAAATCTCTGAATCTTCACTTTCATAGGGTTTTTCTCCTTGAGTTAAAAATCGGCAGCCAAATTGCCGGGTCATCGCCAACCTCCGCACGGATCTTGTCCAGAAGTTGAACAGTGTTCTTGTTACCCGAAAGCACGGCGATAAAGTCGTCCATGCCGTTCATGTCCAGTCGACACAGCACGGTTTCGTGGCTGTTCTTCACAAGAAAGCACCTCGACTCTGGCGAAAGTCCTTCCTTCAGCAACTTGAATTGCTTTTCACTCAAATCCAAATAGCCGCGGTAGGTGTCACGATCAGCCCGGGGATTCGGGAAAAGAATGGCTGTCTCTGACTGCTGTTTGATCGCTGCGGCGGCCTCTGACTGGATGATGCTTTCTGGCGCTTGAGTCGCTAGTGCTACAAAACCGTTGCGCTTGCGAATAACGAACTCGAAATTTTCGATTTTTTTGCACATGATCGGATCGCTGAGGCTTTTCCAGGCCTCATCTAGAAACAATCCGAACGGCTGGCCATCGAGCATCAATTCGACATTGTGGAACAACCAGAGCAGCGCCGCCCGACGCGCGAGCGTATCGTCCAAAATGTCCGTCATATCGAATCCGGTAACTAACCGATCGATATCCAGCGTGTTCTCTTCGTTATCGAACATCCAACTTAGCCGGCCATCGCCATACCAAAGCCGAAGTCGCTGCGCTAGGTTGTTGCCTTCATACACGCCGAACAGTTGCGCAACGTGGCGGAGGCGACGCTCTTTCTTCGTCAGAATCGGATCGAAGCCGCTGGCGACTACTTCGTCTATCTTCAACAGTTCTTCGGTTGTCAGCGTCTCGCCGCCAACAGTCAGCATGGCCCTGTACAAATCAGTAAGAAACGCCCGGTTCAGCGGCGTGTCGTCTAAGTGAAGCGGGTTCCAGCCGGTCGGCTGTCCCGCGCGGATCTCGAAATACGCTCCGCCGACAGCGCGGATGAAGATCTCCATTCCGCGATCTTTATCGATCAAAACTCGGCGGCCCCCATACTTCAGCATTTCCGAAAACAGAAAGCAGGACGTGAGAGTCTTACCGCTGCCAGTGGGACCGATGACTTGCGTATTGCCCCGATCGGCTACATGAAAGTTGAAGTGGTACGGTGTCCCCGATGACGACTGCAACACCGTGACTGACGGACCCCAATGTGCCCGTTCCCGACCATGCGGATAATTGTGCAAGCTCACGAAGTGAGAAAAGTTCTTCGTGGATATGCGAGCCGCGCGGGTAATGAATTTCCAGTTCGCCGGAAGCTGAGCGTAATAGGCGGCTTCTAAGTTCACGTCCTCACGTACGCCAGTAATGCCTCGACTGCCGAGCACGGCGCTACAATCAGCGAGCAGACGGTTTAGGTTCTTGTAATCATGAGTCCATGTCATGATCGTGAAGTGATGCAGCCCAAACCCGCTGTCTCCGAGCGCTTCGTCCATAGCCGCATCAAGTTCTTCTGTTTGGCTTACGCCCTTGTCATGCGTGCCGCGTAGCCGTCCTTGCTGGCGTTGTATCTCGCTTTGCGTGAGCGCCCGCTCTTCACAGCGAAAGCTTTGCGTAAGAATGAATTCCTGAGGCACTGTCAGAAAGTCATTCGTCAGCGACGGAGCTGTCCAAGCGTTGTACTCTTTGATGCTGATAATGCCGCCATAGAGCCGGTCAGCCATGCGCCGAATTTCGATAATGCCGCTGTCATGAAAGATCGGTCGCACGTTTGGCAGAATCTTTGCGATCGGTTGATTCGGCAGGCTGTAGCGCTGTTCGGAAAGGTTGAGCAGAAAGCCTAGGAAGCTCATGACTTCCGATTGCGGACCGTACTCCGTATCAATCACGCGCAGCACGCGCGGGTCGTAAGCGCGAAGATGGGACAGAATGTTTTGCACGACTTCGCCAAGTCTTACCCGTGCTTTTGCTTCGTAGGCTCGACGTTCGGCGTCGTCCATTTTGTGAGACAAAGCCGTGAATAGGTGCTGAGCGCTACGAATGGCGCCTTCGCCTTGCTTGTGCACTACGGTGAGGTAGAGCTCATTCACGTACTGCTCACGCTTACTGAGCTGTGCTTTCCAGGCGTTGCTTAGATCGCGAGCGAATCCGGCCGGCTGTGCGCCTTCTGGTAAGACCGTCTTTTTGCGGCGGATCGTATGAGCGTACAAGCCAATATCCGAGCTATTGAAGCTACGAAGCAGCGAGTTACGGACCATAGCCCGATGATTGATTATGCTTTGGTCTTCCGTCTCGAAAGCGAAGCCGCCGATACGGATGACTTGGAGAAAATTGCCTTCGACGGTCTTTACCGTCTGATCGTCGACATGGCAGGTGTACGGTATATATTCGGAGGCTTTCACCTCCAGCCGCTGCTCGCGAAGAGAGCGGCTTTCGGGTTGTTTTACGTGGCGCCAGAACATTGACTGACTCCTAAAACGGATCGTAGCTGTTGCCACCCCAGGCCGAACGCCGCCGGCACTTCATGAAGTAGCGGCTTTTGGCGATCCAAATGTCAAACGACCTCGGGTCCTTGAGACACACCAGATAGCCAAACAGCCACAGTGCCGGCGCTGTTGCGAGCGCCCACAACATGCTTTTCGCCCCGACGTAGATGGTTACAACGATCACCATACAGATAACGGCGTAGCTGTCTGTGACGCCCAGGATCATGGGAGGTCTGGTGAGCCCTTTGTACAAGGGCTCTACCATCTCTTGCTCTTGTTCGGCGCTGTTCATCAGCCCGCGAACATATCAACGAGCGTTGCCGCCCCGAAGATAATGCCAATCGCCAATATCACCTGAAGTGCCCTGGTCCAATCGATCCGGCCAGTCAAAGCACCGATGCCAAACCCAATCACCGCGATGATTGCAATCGATCTGGCCACGCCACCGTTCAACAGATCGATCAGGCTTTGTAGGCCAGACTCGATCGCATTGCCGGCTGCTAACGCGTCTGCGGACATGGTCAGCAGTGTGAGCGTGATAAGTGCCTGTCTATTCACTACCTTCTTTAGTTGCTTTTTCATCGATCACTCCTTCGTCAGCTTCCAAAATCACTTTCATTTCTCTGATGCCTGGCAGGATCTCCTTAAGCTCTCGTATCGCCGCCCCGATATCCCGCCACTTCTTCTCGCCGCCTCTCGCGGAGATCACTCTCGCCCGTCCTTGACTGGTAACGACTTGGGCTTCCCACCAGTTGTGCGGTCCTTTTCCTGGCACCGGGTGGAACTCAATTCCTATCCCGCCGTTTTGCTCTATCCACATTTTGGCTAAGAGGCGTTGGTCCACTAGAAACATGACCAACACCCCTGATTTTGGCGAGTTACATCAATTTTAGTCATCGCATAACCTATTTTGTAAACATAAAACTATTTGTGTCAATCAAAAAATTCTTCTTGTATTACAATAGTGATTGAACTTGTTGTCCTCTGCAGTTATGTTGTTAGGAAGCATGCTTCTTAACACGGAGGACAGGTATGTCAACAAAACAGGCGTTTACGTTTATCACGGCGCTTTCTGTCGCACAGTCAGCCACCGCCTTTTGCTGGAACGAAGCCGCCGGCGCTTACGGCCTCGATCCGCGATTGCTGGCTGCGATTGGAAAAGTGGAGAGCGGGTATAACGCCAGGGCTTACCGAGCCCCATACGCAGCCGGCAACCGAAACGGCACCTATGACCTAGGGGTGATGCAAATCAATTCGCAAGAATTGCCGGGACTGGCGGCGCAAGGGATTACAGAGGAATCGCTGCTTGATGATCCATGCGTAAACATATTCCAGGGCGCGAGGATTTTACGAGAGAAGATCAACCGGGTTGGACCTACGTGGAGAGCCGTGGGAGCCTATAATGCTGGCGAAAAGGGCAGCGCAAAAAAACAGCGCCAGTACGCTCGGGCCGTCCAAGTTGCCTACGATGAACTCCTCGATAAACCTCTTCCGCAGCCATCCACTTCCACACAACAACTGTCTGCTAACGTCTCCGTTTTACCTCGCCGCACGGACCGTATAGATAAGGCTCCTACGTCATTCGTGATCGATATCGAGTCAGATCGCGCTGATACTGACGAAGAAGCGCCAATTCAGAGTCAGGAGCAGGACCAAACCGATCTGATCGATATTGAATGAGTGTCGTCTCGATTCTCTATCTGTAAAGACGGTGGGATCAGATACGGGGCATGAGGTATGCGGTCCCACGTTTTAAGCGTTCATCCTATGGTCGAACACTTATTCGGGAGATTAGTGTAATGGTGGCGTAACACTTTTTCTGTCAGCCATAGATGAAAAACGCGTAGGACTTTACTTACATTAACTTTCGCTGCGAAAGTCGCGCTGAGCATGGGCGTTCCCCTGCGCTCCGCTCTGGGTCGGGCTGCTCCGGGCTGCGCTCTCGCTCCGGTCCCTTCACTCTGCCGCGGGACTACCCCTATACATCCCTAACGCAATTGGCCCTGGCAGGAAGATGGGTGGGTCGCTGCGCCCGCCAATCCCTGGCTGGCTGCGCTCGATCGACCAATGCTCTATACGCCGAGGCCTCGGCGGCGATGTCCTGGTGCTCGCGCTCTGCTTCGCGAAGCAGCGCATGGCTAAGAAAGAAGAGAGCCCTGCCTTGAAAGCTCGATCGGTTCATGGCGCATCCGCGCGGCCGACACTAAACCAGGGCATAGCCGCAGCAACGGCAGTGACTTATGCCCCACCCGAAGGGTTGACTCTATCACGTCGGCTACCTCGCTCCGCTCGATTAACCGGCAGTTCAATCCATAGACATCGATAAAGCTTGGCAGGAAAGGGGGCTGGGGGAAGGCGATTCCCGCGGCATCATATATATAAAAAACTATTGACAAATTAAATACTTATGTTTACTATAGAGCCATATTCAGCGGATTGCTGAATACCGTGCCGGGCGGTTTCCCGGTCCAGCTTTGGAGGTTCAGCATGGCTACTCTTTTCGTTCGCGATATCTTCGGTAACTACGCGGCTGCGGAGCCGGAGGCTGTTCTTTTGGAAGCGAAGCGAGTTATTGCGCGAAAGTTCCGTCGGGGGCGGGCGCTCACGTCTCCGGCTCTTGCAAAGGAAGCGCTCATCTTCGAATTGGCGGATCGCGAGCATGAAGTATTCGGCATGATCTGTCTCGACAATCAACACAGGATCATCGAATCCGTGGAACTCTTCCGGGGAACCATAGACGGCGCCAGCGTGTTTCCGCGCGAGGTTGTTAAAACAGCCCTCGACGCCAATGCCGCTGCCGTCATGTTTTATCACAACCACCCGAGCGGCGTAGTTGAACCCAGCCAGGCGGATCAACAGATCACACAGCGTCTTAAACAGGCATTCTCGCTGATCGAGGTCCGTGTGCTCGATCATTTCATCATTGGCGGAATAGAGGCGTACTCCTTTTCGGAATCAGGCCTTTTGTAGCAATTTTGGCGGGCGGGTTTCGGCCCGCCCCTTTCTTGTCCGATCCGGGCGGTTTCCCGGTCCATTTTTGGGAGTGCAAAAATGTCTCAACTCATCAAGAGCGTCAGCATCGAAAACATGGTTAACCAACGCAAAGGTGTGGTGGACCGCATCCGCCAGGCATTGGAGCTGCTGGCTGAGGCTGAGAAAATTGCTAGCAGCGCGCATGTGGGATTTCCGCGCCTGGTTATCGATAACGGTTACTCGCTGCGTGGCCGCGCGGCGGTTACAGGACCGTACGCGAACCGCAGCGAGGCCGAAGCGTGCATGATCCGTACGGTAGACGCTGAGGCATGGAAGTATCTGATGAACGAGTCGGGATTACGCACATTTATGGACGCGGCGGCCCGTGAAAAGTGGGACAAGCAGATTGCCGAGGGCGATATTCCCGAGCTTACAACCGGGAACGTCAAGGCGACATTCGGTCAGCTCTACAATGCGCGGGGAGACATGTTCGAACGTGGCGTTCTCGAATGCTTCCGGCGCCTGTCCTGGGACTACAGAACGAACCAGCCGTTCAAGTTCGGAAAGCGCATCATCGTGTCTTATCTGTTCACCAATGGAACGCCGAACCACCGCGTTACCGACGAACTGGACGATCTCATGCGGGTCTTTCATGTCCTCGATGGCAAGCCCGAGGCCGACCACCGCCAGGGCATGTATTCGCTGATCTGGACCGCATGGCGCGAGCGTCGGGAAAGTGAGGTGGAAAACGATTATTTAAGCGTTAAATGGTTCAAAAAGGGCACTGGGCACGTAATATTCAAGCGCCTAGACCTAGTTGACCAAATGAATCGAATTTTGGCTAAACACTATCCTGGCGCTTTGGCGGACGCCTCCAAATGATAACGATGTATATAAAAAACTATTTACAATATAAATATATTTATTTACTATAGAACCATGTTCAGCGGATCGCTGAGCACCGCGCCGGGCGGTTTCCCGGCCTCACTCGCGCATGCAGGAGCTATCTATGTCGATTAACCGTTTTGTCGTAACGGGGCTACGTGGGAGCCTACCCCGAACTTTGGTATACCGCAACGACGGGCAGGAGGATAACGTCGATTTGCCTGTTTTTTGGGTTTCGCTGCGAAAGTTGCCGGCTTGAGGTAAGGGGAATGACCGTGACAATAGTGGTTAGCAATCAAAAGGGGGGCGTGGGTAAAACCATGTTCTCCGTGCATCTTGCCGAATACTGCGCTGAACGCGCCAAGGTTCTATTTGTGGATGTTGACGGCCAAGGCAACAGCACTCGGTTTTTCCTCGACGATCGAGCCAAGGCCGGCAAAGGAGCCTCGCGTCTGTTCTCGGACGGGGAGGCCCCGGAGATCATCAAGGTGCGCGAAAACCTTGCGATTATTCCGGCTGACAAAACGCTGAATGACGTAGAAGCAGCACCGCTCGAGGTCATTATGCTGCCTCGGCGACATTTGGCCGCATGTGCCGCCGGTTACGATGTAGTCATCATCGATACGCCGCCTTCCCAGGGGCGCCGCTTGTTGGGTGCTTTGATAGCCGCCAACGCCGTGGTAACGCCATTAGGGCTGGACAAAGCCAGCTTTGAAGGTATCGAGGATCTGCTGAACGATATTAAGGTGGTCCGTGCAAAGATGAACCCGAGCATGCGCCACATTGGGATTCTGATCAATCGATTCAAACCTGCGAACAAGGAGCAGCGCGCCAACCTTCGAGCACTGCAGGCAGATTTAGGGGATCGAGTGTTATCGACGGTCCTACAAGACCGCTCTCCGGTCGGCACTGCTTTCGACAATCGCAAACCGATATGGAAGCGGAGCAAGGGCGAAAGCGCACAACGGGCCGCGCATGAATTTCGGGCGGCTTGCGAACTGGTTTACACGAGGGCCACGGCATGAGCGCATTATTTTCTAAAAGTTTGCATGAGTTGTTGGACGATGCTAACGCGGAAACACTGCGACTCATTCCCATTGATCTAATCGACCCGGACCCGGACCAGCCACGCAAGGAATTTATGGAAGGATCGTTGCGGGAATTGGCCGAGTCGATGAAATCCGAGGGGCAGATAGAGCCTATCGAGGTCACAGAAAGCGGTGACGGACGTTATATGCTGGTAATCGGCGAAAGGCGTTGGCGAGCCGCCCAGTACGGCGGCATCGCCGAGCTGGAGGCAAAAATTAAAACACTGGACCCGCGTCAGCGCTTGCGCCGTCAACTCATAGAGAATTTACAGCGGGAGGATATGTCGGCGCTGGACACCGCTCGCGCGATCAAGCGCTTGGTGGAAACCGAGGGCAGCGCGGTAGCTGCCGCAAGAGCCATCGGCAAAAGCGAGGCTCAAGTCTCTAAATACCTGTCTGTGCTCAATCTGCCGCCCGCCGCAAGCGAACTGGCAGCCACAAAAGTCACTCGCGACGTCGAAACACTTACGACTCTGGCGAAGATCGAGCGGGATGATGAGAAAGCAGCTCAAGCTATCGTCGAGGAAGCGAAAGCTACAGGCAAAATCTCGCGCGGAAGAGTTCGAGAAATAGCCCAACAGCTTAATGGGTCACTGCAAGGAAAACGCAATATGCGGAAGCTGAATGCTGATGCGGTCGACTCTGGCAACAAGGCAAGGACGCCTCGACAGCCCATTATTACCGCGGCTGAGCTTCAGAATAACGATCCCAAGCGGGAATCTAAGAGAAATGGCAACGGCGTGACTCAGCCTGTAGAGATACGCCGCACAGCTGCTCAAGAGGATGCAACATGGGCGAGCATTCGCAGCCCTGATGAGATCGTAGCGGAAATACGTCGTCAAGCTGCCCAAGACGATCCGACATGGGCAAGTATTTTGATGCGCGACCTGTTGATTCTCTGCGATGAATACGAACGACTGAAAATCAGGCAATAGTAGGTAATCAGCCACGATTGCCGGCATACCGGCAATCGTGGCCTTTAATGGTTTATCGATATGAGTAGATTATCAAAGATGGCTGGCGCACTAACACCCAGCGAGTTTGACCAGGCAATGGCGCGATTTCCAAGAATGTCGATCAAGGCTCGAAATGTCGCGCGCGCGATTCTGGTGGACGGGCTTACCTTTGATGAAGTAACGAGCACGTACGCGACAAGCCGGCAATTAGCCCATTCGTGGGCCTCCAAGGTGTATGAGGCATTCACTCCGGCTGGATGGGAATCAGAGTTAATTGTGCTACCGCCCGAAAAGATGAAGCTTGTTCGTGCCATGGAACGAGACGCGCGCGCCGAATGGGAGAGCTCGCTAGAGCATGGCCGTATTGTCAGGCGGCGAGCGTAGCTGTAGCGGGCTTTATTATCACCAGGAGCTTTTATGCCTATGCGGGATGTAATATGACATATCGAGTTTACTTGCGGTGGCCGGCTCAGAAAGTCACAGACAAAACGGTGACAGAAAGCCGAACGGTCGCCGAGCTAGCCTATAAAGAGCTGGTGATCCGAACCGATTGGCCAGCCGATGTAAAGCCACTCGGAGTCGCGTTCACCAAAGACGGTAAGCAACTCGCCTACCACAACTTTATGGATCCAAACAAAACAAGCTAGAACTACCTACCTGGTCGGAAGAGGACTGAAATAGAAACGAGCCGGGACTGCCATCAGTGCGTTTTCAGGGCCAGATTAGTTGCAACGATCCGGCCAGCCAAGGACTGGTTCAAATGCAGTTTGCTACACATGGGGGTATAGCAGCTACGCTCGCATCACTGAAATTGATCTATCATCCCGGCTCATGCGGGATTAGGGGTATAGCAGCTACGCGGTTCCGCTCAAGTCCCGGTCTACCTGCAATCCGTGGCAACGCCAGGCTCTTGTTTTCATTCACAAGACGCCTAAGTGCATACATTAGCGCAAAATTTTTTTGATTCTGCAGGGCAGGGGTATAGCAGCTACGGTATAGGGGTATAGAACCTACGCCGCGCCGTTAATGAAGCAGGCAAATTATTGAAAAAAATCAAATTTTAGAGGTGTAGAACGACTTTGTTGGGCTTCAGCCGTACCGGAAGCGTAGCCGCTATACCCCCATTGACGCAGAGATTCCTGGTCACGAGAATCACCCAAACCATATGAGGCCTGGATAATGGAAAACAAAGAACAATTGGCCGAAGTTTTGGATCTACCGGACAGCCAACCTACCGTTCAAACGGCGCGCCAGCGGAGACGCTCGGTTCCTTTGAGCCCTGTCGTTCAATTGCCACTGTGGCCGGAACCCAATCGCGGCATTCCTAACAGCATTCTCCGCTCGGCCTTGTTCGGAGTGGTTCGGCGCGGCCGACGGCGCTATGTGGAAAAGGAACTGATCGCCAGTTGGCCTGGCATCACGATCCGCTACACCGGGATGAAGCTGGACCAGTCCGACCTCGATGTGTGGCTGTTCGCTGTCCATCTTGCCCGTCACCACACGCTCGGCTCGCAGATCCGTTTCAGTGCCTATGGTTTTTTGAATGGCATTGGGCGGTCGCAAGGCAAACAGAACCGCGAATGGCTGAAAGCAGTACTCACCCGACTAACCGCCACTGCTGTGGAAATTGCGGTCGGCAAGCGGACCTATACCGGATCGCTGGTGCACGAGTTCTTTCATGACAGCGATACCAACGGGTATGTACTGACCGTGAATCCCCGCCTTGCGATGCTGTTCGATGACGGCTATTCGCTGCTGGTATGGCAGACCCGAAGCGCATTGCGTTCAGACTTGGCCAAGTGGATCCATTGTTTCGTCCGGTCACATCCACCGGGGGTTAGACACCAAGTCGGCATTGACGGTCTGCTCGAACTCTGCGGCTCTGAAAGCAAGAACATTCGGGAATTCCGCCAACGCTTACGGGAAGCGATGGGTGAGCTGGAGGCCCTCGGCGAAGTGAGTGATTGGTGCGCCAAGGACATTGTCCTCGAGTTCACGCGGGCCGAAACGGAAGCCGATCAAGATATCTCGGTAGGAGTACTCGCGAACGGAGGGCGGTTTGTGAACCCGACCGCCAAACAAAACTTTACGCTTATGGGGGAGTAAAGAATGGCAATCACCGCGAAAGACGTTTCGAAAACTTGCCTGCTGCGACGATGGAGCGCGGCTTGATGGGCTAAAGAAATGGAAGGCCGGCGAGTGCGCCAACACTCGCCGGCCGGGAATCATTCACCCGATTAACCGCATAAGGATGAGATGACAGGTCTCATTATAGCGCTATGATGCGCGACGGGAATAGGTGTGGCCATGATCCGGCCCATCCCCGCTGGTTCGCGCCTCCGGAAAACCATGCCAATAGGCCAGGCGTGCTGCGGCGGCTCATCGCGCGGATCCGCGAGTACTACGTTTCCCCTCAAAAAATCCTCCCCGGCCTCAACGCGGTCAACGAATCCGATCGACAACAGCGGAGCGAGCGGCGCGAGGCGTGTATCGCCCTGCTCGGTTGCATCCTCCATTACACCGAGCTGGTCACCCTCCGTGTCGGCATTCCACAGCCTGATGGATCATTTCAAGGCCTGACGATGGAATTCCTGGCGGAGATTTCCGGTCTCGGCGAACGCCGGGCAGAACGGGCGGTGCACGATCTCAAAGCCGCCGGCATCATTACCGTGCACCCTATCGCGCAACGCATCGATGACTGCGCTTATAAAGGCATCGCGGCCATTCGGACCGTATCTCGCCACTTGTTTGCGGTCTTTGGCCTCGGCCAGTGGCTTGAGCACGAACGCAGGAAGGCCAAGGAACGCCGCGATAAAAGGATGGAAAAGGCCCAGCGGAAAGCCCAAGGCCATATCCGGATGGTGATGAACGCGCAGCATGGCCCTAAACCCCAGATCAATATCGCCGGCGACCGAAAAAAGGACATGACCTCCGCCGCCGAGTTTTTCGCCGGTATTCGGGCGAGTCTCAAAGGCCGCGGTCCGCCCTCATAACCTTTGCCCTGTATCTCTTTTCCATCGCCAGCCATCCCTGGCTCGGCTCCGTTTCGCCTGATGTTCCCTGATCAGGCGAAATTGCCTTTCGAAGCGTGGCCGACGTGGGCTAACCGGCCGTCGATCAGACTGCTTACCCCTGATTTCGATGCTTGAATCGCTCCTTGGCGGAGCCTGTCTGAAAATAAGTGTCGGTGAAGCGAAGCAACAAAGATAGACGCTTAAGATAAATGTCGGTAATTGGTTTAAGGCAGTGGGAGCTTTGAAGTTAAGTGTCTACCACTTTGTCGTTAAGTGGCTCTACTTATTCAATTCCAATTAACAGTACAAGGAATAATGAGTTCGGCACAGCCTCACAACCATCTCACAACGGTATCCCACCCTTGGTCTAAGCGGCTGGACAGCGCTAAACGCGTTGTCCACCTTGCCGGCCAAGCCGGCAACCCTTCGGGCGCTAAGACCCGGACAAATCGCGCTCACCAGGGCCTAACGGCCCTGGCAACCGCTCAGCCGGGCGCGTGTGCGCGTCAAGGGAAAAAGCGACAAAGAAACTGGAAACGCCTCTTAAGCTTTTCAGGAAAAAGGGTAGAAATAACCGCTTCCAAGGTTTTAGGGATCCTTTCAGAAAACGGAAATCAGAGCACATCAAGATGACGTAGTTAATTGATTCAAAAGAACATTATTAACTCATGACATGACCATACAACGAGCCTTACGGCACTGATCGCAAATTATTGATTATCTTATTACTCAGCGCCGCTAACATACGATTTTTGCCGAATTCTGAGGCGGCCTCTATGACGCCTAGCCAAGCTAATCGCCACCTAGACACCTTGTTGGGGTCAGCTCACGAAACGGAAAAAATCGTACGCTAAGCCTCGCCGGGCACTCGTAGCGGTCGGAACTTGCCTTGCTCAACCTGCTTATTCTGCCGCCATATGTAGTCGCCGGTCAGGTTGATGTGCTCCCAGCCCAGCGGAGAAAGATGCGGCAGCAGCCTCTCGTCGATGTTCTTGCCCGAGTCGCGCAGCGCCTGGACTGCCCGCTCCAGGTAGACCGTGTTCCACAAGACGATCGCCGCCACCACCAGATTGAGGCCGCTGGCGCGGTAGCGCTGGTTCTCGAAGCTGCGGTCGCGGATTTCGCCGAGTCGGTTCAGAAACACGGCGCGCGCCAGCGCGTTCTTGGCCTCGCCCTTGTTCAAGCCAATCTGCACGCGGCGGCGCAGCTCGACGTTCTGCATCCAGTCGAGCGCAAACAGCGTGCGCTCGATGCGCCCCAGCTCGCGCAAGGCCACGGCCAGGCCGTTCTGGCGCGGGTAGCTGCCGAGCTTCCAGAGCATCAGGTTTGCCATCGGCGAGTCCTCGCCGGTGAAGGTCAAGTTCTCCTTGACGAACTCGATCCGTACGCCGCGCTTGGTGAGCTTCTGCACGATGTGCCGCAGGTCGTCCAGATTGCGGGCCAAGCGGTCCATGCTGTGCACCACCACCGTGTCGCCCTCGCGCACGAACGTCGGCAGCGCATCGAGCTGCGGGCGCTGAGTGTCCTTGCCCGACGCCTTGTCGGTGAACACTTTGTGCACCTGGACGTGTTCGAGCTGCCGTTCCGGGTTCTGGTCGAAGCTGCTGACGCGGACGTAACCGATGCGATGCCCCTGCAAGATGCCTCCCGAACCGGAAGTGTCAGGCAGAAATCTATGGCCCTTGGCGGCATCCGTCAAGAAATTGCAAACGCCGCTCTATTCTGACGGTTTCGCACGGGATGGTCTGACGCCAGGTTAGGGTATAGTTCAGCTTGACACTATCGAGTTATTCCTTCACATCGGGGAAGATCAGGCGGGACATGATTGATGTCAGCAGGGGATAAGCAAGGTCAACGGCTGGCACAACAGGATTTGTGCTGCTGAATGGGAGGACATTTGACCGAGCCATAGGAGCAGAAGACGCAGCAGTCTCCAGGATTCGGCTTCAGCACGGCACCGCAGCCTTTGCAATCATAAAAGAATTGGCAAGCATCGGTCGGCATGGTTTCCGTCTCGGCGTGGCCGCAATGCGGGCAGACGATGATCGATTCCAAGATCACGTCGTTCATTTCCCGGCCTTGACAGTAGAGGGATAACCGGCCGCCTGGGTCGCCTCGGTCAATTTGTCGACCGACGCGGCGGCATCATCAAAGTGCACAGTTGCGGTTTTACTCGCGTAATCCACCGTGACCTGCTGCACTCCGGAAACCTGTTCAAGCGCTTTCTTGACGGTGAGCGGACATACCGCGCACGTCATGTTCTGCACATTGAGGGCGACGGTTCGGGGTGCAGCCACGACAGCACCTGCCATGAGTGTTAGCGCCACAAAGAACGGAAGAACTCGGGTATTCATAGATGTTCTCACTCAGTAAAACAACGGAGCGAACCACGGGAAGGCCAGCAGGCCGAGCAAGGGAATTGTCACCGCCCAGAAGATGAAGCGCTGTTTATGGATGGTTCCATCTTCCGCGCAGAGCTTTCCAGGTTCGCAGGTTTGCGGAACGATATAGAGCTTGCGGAAGGCCCATCCGACAAAAAACAGCGCGAGCAGGAGAAAGATCGGGCGTAGCGGCTCGAAAGCAGTGAGACTGGCCACCCATGCCCCGCCAAGCCCAAGGCTCAGCAAGATCAAGGGCGCGACGCAGCACAAGCTCGCTCCTATCCCGGCAAGAACGCCAGCCGTTAGGGCTTGTTTCTGGTTCATGGCAGTAGCCCGTGTTATTTCGAGGAGCGTACTATAAACTCCGTACCTAGGTACGGAGGCAAGCCCCATGACACCCGAAAGCTTCACGATTGGCAGGTTGGCGAAAAAGGCTGGGGTGAACGTCGAGACCATCCGTTTTTATCAACGGCGCGGCCTGCTAGCGGAACCCGATAGGCCGCTCAAGGGTGTTCGGCGTTATACCGAACGTGACGCCCAGCGTGTGCGCTTTATCAAGCAGGGCCAGATGCTCGGGTTTTCACTGAATGAACTCGCGGAATTGTTGAGTCTTGAGGATGGGCAACACTGTCGGGAGGCGAGGGATATTGCCCTGAAAAAACTTGCCTCGATTCGAGAACGGATCGAAGGATTGCGCACCATAGAAAAAGCACTGTCCAATTTGGTCGAAAGCTGTTCCCAAAATACAGGCGCGGTATCTTGCCCCATTATCATGGCCTTGCTGGACGCCTCAGAGCTCTAGCGTACGATTTTTTCCGTTTCGTGAGCACACCCCTTGTTGATCTTGACGGCCTTGCAGCCCGTGATAGAGTGGAGGTGAGACAATTTTTGTCAAAAATTGTAGTACCAGGCTAATCAACTAAGGCTTATGTTTATGGCTACAAGCACCATGCACATTTCCCTGCCAGAGCCCCTCAAGCGATTCGTCAAGGAGCAGGTGGAAAAAGAGCACTACAGCACGCCGAGCGACTTTATTCAGGCACTCATCCGCGCGGAACAGAAGCGCCAGGCCGAAAAGCGCCTGGAAGAGATGGTCCTGGAAGGACTGGCGTCCGGGCGAGGCATGACGCTCGATTCTCCCGAGTGGGACACGTTTTGGAGGCGGATCGATGAAAAGATCGCCAGTAAAAAGTAAACAACAGGAATGAAAAAGAAAACCATCGTCTTCAGCAAGAAGGCTGAGGAGGACATTGCATCCATCGTCGCCTACATCGCGTTAGACCATCCGAGCGCCTCCCAAGCGTTCCGTGAATCCATCCGACACACCTGTTCCCTGCTGGTGGAGATGCCAGAAATGGCGCCATTTTGCAATTTCGGCCATTCCAGGCTCATGGATATCCGTCTGTGGCCTCTCAAGCACTTTGAGAAGTACCTGCTCATCTACCGCGTCACCGAAGAGTTCCTCGAGATCATCCGGGTGGTCCATGGGGCGCGCAACCTGCCCGCCCTCTTCGAAGCAGAAAACGAATCGGACGAATAAAAGCATCTTCCCCCGCTTACCAGCTGGGTTTGATGTTTTTTAGCGGTAGCTAGTACGGTGCGTATACGGAAAAAAATCCTTCAGAGAAGAGGTTTTTAGCTGTTGATTCAGTGGAGGCTGAAACTGCTGGATCAAATCACGCTCAATCCGATCTCGACTGTCCTTCCTTGTAATCACTGCCGCTAGGACAGCATTTGCCCCTTTAAGGAAAGCAGCTAACCATTGTTCGTGATTGCTTAATCTGGCTTGAAAGCTATCGGTTTGGCCAATATAGAGGGGCACCCAAGAGTTCTGAGGCTGGTTTTTACGACAGAACATGTAAATCCCGGCCACATTGTTCCAGACTCCCTTGTAGTTGTAGATACCAAAAGTAAACGTTTCTCCGGACGGAGAGGTCCAGATGACTGAGTCAGTCATATTCGTGTCCTCAGATGGAGAGTCACCACCAGATTACGAATATACCACTAATGGTGCTCGTAGAATATTTTTTAAACTATATGTAGTTTTCGCTAAAAGACAAGACCGATAAAGATACAACCGGACCATAAAAAGCGCCTGTCTTTTCGGACAAGCGCTTCTGCCTTTGATCCCCCGAAATCCACCAGGGCCGCAGAAAGGATCAAAGATTACCGTGCTACTTGAGTTTCATGGTTAAAGCCAGGATTGCCACAAAGAGGCTCAGCACAGCGATGAGGCCGGACACGCCGCCACTAGCCATAACATCCCTTAAGAGAGTTATCATAGATATCTCCAACAGCTCTACACATTTGCTTTTGGAAAACTAACAGTACCTATTTCGCAGATAGGTACTGTTACCCTTCAGTAATACTAACTTTTTCAGTCAGCATTGCCTTAATTACCCAGTGTATCAGGTCGTCATTTTGCGCTTGAATTTTGCATGGATGACTGGCCTCGACGTCAGAATTATCTAAAAAAGATGTCCCGAATTAGAAGTCATTAAAAATACCTAAAAACTAAAAAACGCCACGGGAGTTTGATTCCGAGGCGAAAAGAACAAATCACACGCCCAATATTCCCCAAATCTCCCCGATCGAGAGATCCTGGGGCTTCAGTGGATGCCAGTGGTTGATAGAGGTACGAAATGGCAAAGTTACCAAGACAGTCGTTCACAGCAGAATTTAGAGAACAGGCCGTAAAATTGGTGTCGGACGAAAAGCTGACGCTGCCGGAAGCAGCACGGCGTTTAGGGATGTCGGCAAAAACGCTGACTTTCAAGGATTGGGCAATTCTGATAAGGAGATTCCGTGATTCGTCCTGGTAAAGGCACAAGCAGTCAAAAATCCGGAACTGATCCATTGCCGTCGTTAGTTAGTCATACGCAAACCGGTTATCCATAAGGATTAATCACACGCTGTTGCCGACGGCTCCTTCTTGCTCGCAGTCAGTATGTGGAGCCGAAAATGTTACGCACGAATCACTTTTCCTTCGGAGGTTGCTCCATCCAACGAGAAGATAACTAGCCTCATGTCATGGTTATGCTTATGCTTTTGTAAGCATGCAGGCGCTTTGCTATCACCAGACTAGGAGGAAGAGTTGGCCGAGACCGGAAACACCGCCGAGCAGGCGGAGATTATGGCGAGCGAGTTGTTCAGCGAGTTCTTCTGGAATAAGTTAGGGCCAGTGAATCACGATTGGCCATGTGAGGATCCGGAGCGGCACAAGGCAGAAGACCATCCATGTGATGTTGTCTACTACTATGAAGAACCGTATGCCGTGCGGCAGACGTACGTGCATTGCGACTTGAAAAGCTATGCCAAGGGTACCATCAAGCAGGCAGCCGTGAAGGCTGCTGTCGAGAGCCTAGCTAAGCAGGTGGCGTGCGCAGAGATGAGCGAGACGTGGCGTAGTCTGCACACCCACGAGAATGTCACGTTCTCCGTCAACGGTTTGCTTTTCATCTACAACCATGACGGTGAGTACGAGGCAGACTTCCAAAAAAACCTCATTCACATTCCGCCAGAATCCTTGCAGTTGCCGAGGGGCAGCCGCCTCTTCGTGCTAGGTCCAAAGGAAATCTTCTGGCTAGATAATATTCGTGATGAAATTCAGCGGATGAGAGGCAAGAAAAGTCCCGAAGTTCCAAGCCATGAATATTGTTTCTACTTTCACCCTCAACTTGTAAGGCGAGCCAACCTTCAGGTGCGAAAAGCGAAGGCCGCGACGCTCGAAACCCTCACGTCCCCTATTATCATCCTTGAGCACCACGACCCCAAGGGCAGCGCAAGACGGGGCATCATCGTCTTCTATTCCCGTTCCGGAGAGACGACAGATGAGTTCATGTATCTCATTGACATGCTCCGTAAGTATGAGCTTTTAGATGACCAGACGTCTGTTGTGATTAAGAGCCTATCCCAGTAGGAACAAAAGCGTGATGAGCGACCTCTAATGCCGAAATTTCGAGTCAAGAGGGGCTCTTATGGGACTGGTGACGAAAGATGATGGCTGGCGCATTCCGGATGAGCTGTGGGAACGGATGGAACCGCTCTTGCCGCCGCGTAAACCGCATCCGCTCGGGTGCCATAACCCGCGGGTGCCGGACCGACAGGCGATGAATGCGATCTTGTTTGTGCTCCGGACCGGGTGTCAGTGGAATGCGCTGAACGCCACCGGGATTTGCTCCAGCAGTTCGGCCCATCGCCGCTTTGTCGAGTGGACCGAAGCCGGGGTGTTCCAGGCGTTCTGGCGCGAAGGACTGCTGGCTTATGATGCGTTGAAGGGCTTGGACTGGTCGTGGTTGGCCATGGATGGGGCCATGACGAAAGCGCCGTTGGCGGGTTCAAAAAAACGGGACCGAATCCGACCGACCGGGGCAAACAAGGTGCGAAGCGAAGCCTGTTAACCGATGGCGCGGGCCTGCCGCTGAGTGTGGTGATTGCCGGCGCCAATCGGCACGACCTGAAGCTGGCGCGGTCCACCTTGGCGGCCATCGGCGTCCCGCGCCCTGTACCCACGCCGGAGCAGCCGCAAGGCTTGTGCCTGGACAAAGGCTATGACTATGACGAGGTGAGGGACTTGGCCAAGGCCTTTCAGTTTACCGCTCACATTCGAGCGCGCGGTGAGGAGGCCGAAGCGATCAAGAAGGAAGCCGGTTTCAAGGCGCGGCGCTGGGTGGTCGAACGGACCCACAGCTGGCTCAACCGATTCCGCCGGATTTTGATCCGCTGGGAAAAACGAACCGACACCTATCTTGCCATGCTGCACTTGGCCTGCGGCATCATTACTTGGCGGGCAACGGGTCTACTGGGATAGGCTCTAAGACGCTCATGGCCTCACCGATCTCTTCGCCGATGTTTCAGAAGGCTCAGTTGCAGTACATCGAAGGCTTGGTCGGGGGAAATGCGTCGACCGACCTTGGGGACTATGTGAACGCAATTCGCTACGAACCAATGTCCCACATCAAAACGACCTACTCCAATATCGATTTAGGGACTTGGGGATGAACGAGTTTCTTGATTACCTGAGTGCCAGCGACAATGACATCTACGACCTCCTGATCTCCGGAAAGCAGCGGTTGACGGAGTCCGTGCTACGCGAATTCGCCAGAGATCGAGGCATCTTTTGTTCCCCGGAAGACGACAGAGAAGACCTGGCGGACTATCTGTCGATGTTACCTCATGGGTTTCACGATGTTGCGGCGATTGTTCAAAAGCGGGATCCTGGTCACCGACGGGAAAAAACAACGTTCGTGCGGCTTAACACTTCAATGCCCGTTGAAGAATTAAAGATGGCAGCTGCCGAGTACGCAGCTGCCGTCACCGGGAAGGAGCATGTTGTTTACCGACCAGCCGCGAACGACGGCTTCGTTGTAAACGTCGTGTACGACGAATTCAATCGCTCCAGAACTAGGCTTTTGCAGCGCGAACGACAGGAGGCGGATATCGAATTCCTAGTACAGGATGGTCAGACTGTCGTGAGACTGCCAGCAACGGACAAGGCGAAGAAAATCGTCGCGGCATTGAAGGAGAACGTGGAACGTCGAAGGAAGGAGACCATCGATGAGGAAAGAGTTGAACTGACGGGCCTTGCGACGCCCGAGCTACGTTCCAAGTTCTTCACCAGGCTCATTTCCTCGTTGCCCAAATTCCGCCTTCGCAACGTTATGAGCCTGAAGGTTTCGTCCCATCTTTCTGAAGATGGTGAAGAAGATGAGGCGCTTGACTTGGAAGAAGACGACGAAGTTGCAGCTGGGGCGGAAATGTTCGCAGCGGTCGTGCACAGCATGCATATGAGCGGTCAGAACCTAGTGCAGTCGCAAGAGTACAAGGATCTGACGGCTCGAGGCTTCTACATCACGGCGATTTCTTGGCGATCGGAGTCCGAAGGTAATCCACCGGACATCATCCAATTCGACGCTGGCTTCCAGGATCGCAAGAGAGGAACGGGTTTCAAGTATGCGGTTCAGGGGGCTTTTCGGGCGCACAAAGGGTCGCATCGAAAAACGATCGTCCACGTCAGCGACATGGAAAAAGCCAAGTTGTTAGCCCTGCTTGAGTTGACAGCCCGCCAAGTGCTTATCAACTTACTTGAAGAAGCCAAGGGCGTGGACGAGGTAGTCGAAGGGGGCAGGGATGGCGCGGCGGTATAGATGGTTACGGGCACAATGGCCCATCTCCATGAGGACGTTGGCGAATCGACTCAAAGCCAGGCCATTCGGTAGCGATGTCTCGCACGGGTTTGTCATTGACAGGGTCCGTGATGATCTGCTGGAGGGGCGCTATGTCGAACGGGTTGAGTACACCGAGACGGTCACAGATCCGTTCGGGGTCGAGCTTTCCTTTGAGCGCATTGAGTTTCGCCAGAGCTCCTTCCGAGCTACTGTCTTCGGCGCGGGCCTGGAGGTCCGAGATCCTCCACGCAGCCTGCAACCCCTCATGAACCGGTTATCAGAAGCGACCGATTTCGAGGTAGTCATCACGCCGCACATCGTAGATGTACTAGCCTGGGCAGCACAGTTCCAAGGTAGCTCTGGACTCTCGGCCGTCGTTGATTCGCTTCATATGACTGCCTTACAGGTTGAGAAGGGTATTACTGCGAAGGTCGTCTTCAAAGGTGATCGAGACGTGCGAGAAGCAAGTACGCTGCTAGCTGGCAAGCGTCCGTTCTCCTTGGAGCGGATCCAATTGAGGCTACCAAAGCCATATTTCGGTACGGTGATTCTGTCGAGTGCAGCTGCGGCAACATTGAACGTGGACGATCCGAATGATGTTCTTCTCGAGAATTTGCGCGGTGACCTAGTCGACGCATTGAGGTAGCGACAGGCCGCTCTGTAGCTCAGTGAAGAATGCCCGCACTTGGCCGAATACCGGAAGTTCACTCTGCCCGCCCAGGTATCCGTTCAGGGCACGCAGCGGCCGATTGACAGGTTCCAATGACATAATGACCAGCCGGTTCCCGCAATAAATGCTCAATGGCGGGATGGAATGCCGCAGACGGGTCTAATAATTTGAACCCCGTTAGTTGCAAGTTAATCCGGTCCAGAAATCGCGCTGATTGCAGTCCCTGGCCGCTTCGATTGCTGTTTGCTACAGGTAGGCCCGGACGCTGTAGGCCAGGTTGCGACACTAAAGCTATCGTACTTATGGGCCTTGCGCCGCGCCGCAATCGTTTTCAGGTCGTTGTAGCCGTCCACGAAAGACCCGCAGAGATCCCGCTTAACCCCGCCCAGGGGTGAGCCTTGGCGACCCCATACCCGCGTAATCAACCAGTTTCCAAAGAGGTCCCTGGCCAAGAACACCAGGTAATAGCGAGTGTCCCGATGCCAACGCAGATGGATGAGGGTCACGGGCGTGAAGCTCGGTTTGGTCCAGTGCATAAGAATCACCTCGCGCCGTTCGCCTAATCCTGTGTTTTGGTCCTGGTTTTTTCGCGGGTCTTGGCCATCCCGACCCACTCGTGTTGCAAACGCTCCACTTGGGAGACTAGCTCCTTAATGCGGTCCTGCTCCACCGCTAACCGCTCGGTTAACCGACCGTTTTCAACCTCTAATTGGCCAATGCGTTGTTCGGCCGCAGCCTGTTTCTCCTTTGCCGTCTCGATCTGCGCGTTAAACCGTTGAAACTGTCGTTTATACTCTTGTTTGGCTTCCTCCTTTTTTCGGCCGAGCTCATCCACGTTAGCCTGCAAGGCTTTATGATCGCGCCGGCAGATTTCCAAGTCGGCGGTCAAGCGCTCCATCTGACGCAGGGCTTGACCATGGGCCTCCTGTTCTACCGTCAGCGCGGCGCGGAGCCGTTCGACTTCGGCACTCGCCGCATCCCGTTCAGCGCTGGCCCGGATCGCGTGTTCTGTTTGCCGCCTAGTTTCGGTTTCCGCCTCGGCCCGAGCGGAGCGCTCAACCTCCAACGCCGTCGTCAGTCGTCTGAGTTCCGCGTCGTGCTGGTCGCTGGCGTCTCGCGCCGCCTTCTCGGCGGCTGCCAGACGTTCCCGGAGCTGGGCGATTTCCACGGCCTGCGCGTGGGCCTGGGCCTGCGATTCGGCGAGGCGCTGGGTCAGGCCGGAAACCTCGGCTTTCGTTTCATCGAGCTTCGCCTCTAGATCATCAACGGTCTGCGCCGCGTCCGCCAGCTCGCGCTCGGCCTGCTCGCGTTGCTCGCCCGCGGCGCGAACCACATCGGTGACCCGCCTTTCGGAGGCCTTTACGGCCTTATCATTCAGCTCAACGGCCAGAGCAGCCAGGCGTTCGTTCAGGGCTTTGGTGACGGCGGCCAGTTCCTCGGCGACCTCGACGGGGAGCTCGGCGACCGGCTCGGCCTGAGTGACGGCCTGCTTGGCCAGGTGCTCGTCCCAGACCTGTTTCAACCGATTCGGATTACCGCCACCGACCCGCTGGCGCAGGGCAAAACCGGTGACGTTGCGACCTAGGGCTTGTAAGGACTCGCCGGCGGCAATGATCTCTTCAGGGGCAAATTCGGCTGGGCGCATGAGAAGGCTCCTTGGGTGACGGACCAGGCGCTTATATTATATAAATAAACAAAGAAACAAACAAACTAAATACAAAACAAATAAATAAAGTAAGGTATAAAGGCGTTTCGGAGAGGCGCAAGGCCAATTGAAGTAGCCAAAAAACCGCTGGCCAATTTACATGTCGTTTTCAGAAGGCGACTGCACCAGTTCATTGGGCTGGCCGTTCTATGTGCAGCGGACTTCTGAACGAGCCGTGTCAGCCGTCCTATGCACGAGCTGCCGCGAGTGGCCGGAATTGTTCAGAACTCCCGTGCACGATGCCACCTTGTCCGTCAAAGGATCATTAGTCGGTCATGCCGGACAATGTCCGGCAACGTACTTGTTTAATGAGTTGTCGGACATTATGATAGGCGGACGGAATAACGGACAAAGGGCAAGCAATGGCACTGATCGGCTATGCGCGGGTATCAACGGCGGAACAGGACACCGCCTTACAGAGGGACGCGCTACGCAAGGCGGGCTGCGAACGGGTGTTCGAGGACATGGTGTCCGGGGCGAAGGCTGACCGGCCCGGCTTGGCTGCCGCGCTGGCCTATCTGCGCGACGGCGACGTGCTGGTTGTCTGGCGACTGGATCGGCTCGGGCGTTCCCTGCCGCACCTGATCGAGACAATAGGCGCGCTGGAAGCGCGTGGCGTCGGCTTCCAGTCACTGACCGAAAGCATAGACACCACCACGCCGGGCGGGCGGCTCATCTTCCACGTGTTCGGCGCGCTGGGCCAGTTCGAGCGCGACCTGATCTGCGAGCGCACCAAAGCTGGGTTGGCCGCCGCCGCCGCACGCGGACGAAAGGGCGGGCGCAAGCCGGTCGTCTCCGCCGACAAGTTGCAGCGGGCGCGGGAGCACATCGCCAACGGGCTGAACGTCCGCGAGGCTGCAGCGCGCCTCAAGGTCGGCAAGACCGCTCTATACGCCGCGCTGCAAGCTGCGAGTGCAGCCGACTCCTGACATTTCGTGCAAGTCGCCTTCTGAAAACGACACTGGTCCTTATATTGCGTTAAAAATGACAGAAAGGGGCCTTGTAAATTTTTTTACCGCACATCGCCCCGACACTTTTCCCGTGGACAGGTAGGAGTCTTTGAGGTATAAAAAAGTTGCACCTATCGCAACTTTTTGAGGTGACGCCATGACCACGACCATGGGCATCAAACTTGACGAAGACACCCGCGCCCGCCTGAAGGCCCTTGGCGCAGCCAAGCAGCGCTCCCCACATTGGCTGATGCGCGAAGCGATCCGCGAATATCTGGACAGAGAAGAACAGATCGAAAGGCGCAATGCCGAAGCCGATGAAGCATGGGAGGAATACAAGCGCACCGGCCAGTTCGTCAGCAACGAGGCTATGACGGCATGGCTTGACACCTGGGGAACTGACAAGGAAGGCCCATGCCCGGACTTCGAGCCCCGACGCTGAAATGGTCCCCGGCCGCGCAACGGGATGTTGTTCGGCTGCGGGAATTCATCGAACCCCACAATCCCGACGCTGCCCGGCGTGCCGCCGAGAGCCTGAAGAAGGCGGCGAAGCTTCTCATGACGCATCCCGGCATCGGTAAGCGGCTTGAAGGCCGCGACGACCGGGAACTGTTCGTGCCATTCGGGCAGCGCGGTTATGTCATACGCTACCGGCTGGACGGCGACGATATTGTGATCCTGAGAATCTGGCATAGCCTTGAGGACCGATGAGGGAAAGCAGTAGTAAGTCCGCAAGAGAAGTGCCGTGCGTTCAGACGAATCACGCCAGCACCCGCACGACGCAGCCTTACGACCGCCGTTGCGATGAAATAACGCTTGGCGAAGTATTAACCAGTGGTGCTAGTTGGCCTCAGACGAAGGTTGCATAATCAAAGACTTGCGTGAGCGCATTTACTCCGGCCCCGGACTCGCACCATCGTAGGTCATTGATTTGTGGTGCCAAGAATGAACTAGCACCACTGGTTATTAGGCAGAATAGTATTTCGCCTCCCTATTATCAAAGGCAGGACGTGTGCCCTCCAACACATCAATCAAGCATTGATTGGTAATAGGCGATTCAATCGAGCCAGGTGTATAGGTAACGCAATTTCCGGCTGCGCGATCAATAGAAGCATGAATTATCTGTTCAGCATCACACACAACAGCGATATTTGGGCTGTGAGTTACCATTATAATTTGCCGTGTCTTCTTAACCTCTTTTATGACTGGAATTAGCAGACGATAAACTGTGTGGCTATCTAAGTTTTCCTCTGGCTGATCGACGACGATTGGTTTGTTGCTTCTATCAACCAGCAAATAGAAGACTAATAACAAAGTGCCGCGTTCACCCGGTGAGAGTTGGCTTAAATCCTTACTGTCGAGCTTTAACGCATATTCCGGTGCGAGGTAATCAAATGACCATAGAAAGTCGTATAAATCATTTACCAGCACGTTTTTCTTCATTTGTTTTTCGATAGCGTATTTTGGACGTTTTTCGCTCCGATGATCTTCGCTTAAAAGCTCAACAATCTTTTCTGCAAATTTCATGGCATCTTCTGACTGGTTAAAATCATATTCTTTAAGTACATTGTTAAGTAAGGTCGAGCCTTGCTCTTTACCACAAAAAGACCCATTCACGCCCTGATTGATAAACCTATCAAAAAATGCCTTTGCGAAACCTCTATCCACGATGCTGCTATCAAAACTAAGGCGAAAGGCGTCCTTAATAAGAGGATTGTTTTGAATGAGCTGCTGGGCAGGTGCAAACAATTGCTGATACACATTTCTGGTTTCAGTTATTTTTTCGTAGATTAAGGCGGCAGTCGCTTTCTGCTGTTTTTTGATATGTGCGATTTCGTTTGGTAGCTCCTTACACAGTAACCGCAATTGCTCTTCAAAGAACTTAAGAGAGTCAGCTTGGTTTGCATTACCGGTAATTAGCGCCTCGCGTTGCTGCCATTTTTGTAGGGCGCTTAAATACTCTTGGTAACGGAGATTTGGCGCATCCAATTCATGCTTCAACTTATCGATGGTTTTCTCTGTATCTTGGCGCTTTAACAGCAGACTTTCGTTTCCGCCTTCTGCTAAAAGCATGTCAAGTTTGACTTTCTCATTTTCCCAGAACTGTCTCTTCTGGTTGAGCATGGTGTAATCGGTGCGCAGTGTTAAGATTTGCTCAATTGGTAAGTCAAGTGCTGCAACCTCTAGGGCTATGTCTTTCTTTAGCCGCTCAAAATCGCTGACAAAATTGCCAAGGCGAATTTCCAGCTTGCGGAGTTGCTCCAACTTGCCTGTGGCTTCTTTGCGTTTCTCCTGAGCCTGCGCAATTTCATTATTAATATCACGCAATTTCCCGCGTGTGGCGTCCAGTTGCTCAGATATTTTGGATGATGCTGCCTTTTCTTCCTCGGTCAATGCATCGGGTTTTTGAACTTCCGGCGGCTTAATTCCAAGATGTGCTGTCAGCTCTTGTTTCTTTTCTTTTAGTCTGGCTTCGAGTGTTTGGCGATATTCCGATGTCGCTTTTTGTTCCAGCCGCACCAGTTCGGTATTAATGGTTTTTAGGCTTTGCTTGAGAGTGCCAATCTCTTTACCAATTTCCTCGGTTTTGTAGGCGATCAGTTCGTCTAAGGATTGCTTATCGAAGCGGTTTTCCTCAGGAATGCGTGAGTAAATAACCTTACGCAACTCTCGTTGGAATTCGCTCTGCTCGCCGGGGGCAGTCTCCGTGCATACATTCTCTAAATATTTCTGGGGGATGTATTTGATACGTTCCACGTCAAGCAGGTCAGATTGATCGCTTAAGGATTTTGTCGTTTCTGTGCCATCTTCCCAATGCGCAATAAGTTCAAAATGCTTGGAAATTCTATTGTTTTTCTCGCAAAAGCGGCTAGGTGTAAGAAATGAAAAATGCTCACGGTCACAGTGCGCGTTTCCGGCTAACGCAATAATATCTGCAAGTGCGCTTTTGCCGCTCCCCTTGTTGCCGATAATCGCAATCATGTCGTGATTTAGGGGCAAATCACAGTTAAACCAAGCGTCATCAATACTGCTATCCACCTTCTTCCTAATTTGCAGGCTGCTAAGGAAATTTGTCCGGTTATTGGTAACATGCACCAGCTTTGGCGGTCGTTCCCCAATATAGACACGATCCTCGGGTTCAATCAGGATTTGCTCAAGCCCCTTAAAGGATGGGTCGGCCTTCACCCAACAGTATTTATTGGTTGGCTGTGAGGTTTTGTCTTTTAATGGCCCAATCTCTTCCCGTGCGCTATGTGTGTCGCTGCCTTTAATGCAAGGCTTTGGTTTGCCAATCCATTGCCTGTACTCAGCCTCTGTTAGCCTCGGATTTTTCCAGAGGAAGAAATCGCGTTGATTCTGATTACTAGACCCTAGGATATCGGCGGTTTTTGTCAGGGTTGCCTTTATATATCTATCAGTTTGTGGGTCAATATTGCCTATGCCGCCATACTCATCGTAGGGAAGCCACAATAAATATTTTCCTCTGAATGTGGCATCACCCTCTAATTGCTCCTTAACCTCCTTGAGGCTGACGCATACGTCATTTAAGAGAAAATTTTTATCGTCATAGCGGTTCCCGATGGATTGACCATCAACCATGAAACTTCTTATCAGGCGTTCGATATCGCTTATATTCACCTCGTTGTTAAAAATGAGATGAAAGTTTATTCTCTCTCCTGATCTTGACTCTGATCTGCCCTGGCGACTTACCAATAGATTATCCATCCGGCATTCAACCACAGGCAATAAAGCCTTAGAGCGTAGTTTTCCCAACGCTTCACGATAGGCTTCATTACCCTTATGGCTTTCTTCTGGATCGTCAAGGCGGCGCAGTGTTTCCTTATAGCCATCGACGGAAAAATAATCATTGATCCCAATGACAGCGCATTTAGAACTGGCGGTCTGAATAATGTATTCTTCCCAGCTACCGGTATAGTTAGCCGATGCTGGACTATGAACGTGCAAATCCCAAATTCGCCATTCTGAACCTTTTGGATATTTATTCCCCATAGATCCGCCTCGTATTCTTCTTTTATGTTTTTTGTAAAGACAGCTGCTGTTGAAAAGGCGATTAGCAGACTTGCCTTGCCTATCTCAACTCAAACTGCCCTTCATCCCATTTGTCCGTTGTGTGTTCGTTGAGAGCGATCCCTAGCTTTCCGGGATCGGTGACGAGCAGATAACGCCAGGTACCATGCTGACCTAATCGATTAACAGCCTTGACCCACCGTTGCGCCGCCTTAGCTTTTGCGTCGGCATCGTCAGTGACCTGACCTTTGATTTCTACAATCACATTGAAACCTTTGTCGGTCACGATGATGAAATCCGGCACATAGCGGGCCGGAATGCCTTTGTAGCGATACGGGATAAAAAAACCCAGCCGTTCGTTCTTCACCCACTTCTTCACGCCCGGATGGCTGTCAAGCAGGAATGCGGCGCTTTGCTCCCATTTTTTGGTATCGGCCACCATCGCGTTGAGGTGGCACTTGGTCACTGGATAGATGGGCTTGGTGGTGTGGAAATCGACGAACAGTGTACTACCCCGTCCGGCGGCGCCTTGGAGGATAACCGCAACCTCGGCGTTGTTCGAGTCCGAGGATGAGCCTTTCTTGATGGCTTCCAACAGCGCGCCAATGGCTGCTTGCATATACTCGCCTACCAGCAGTACGTCACAGGGTTGGCTATCACCCTTCCGCTCCAGCTTTTCGACGAGGAAACGTTTCGCTGCAAAGGCGACTTTGGGGAATAAGATCTGTACCGGCACCGCCGCGGCGCCGTTGTCGCTCTGCCAACGGATGCAGATTTCCCGCGCCAATCGGAAAGCGACCTGCTGTTCCCGAAACATGGCCCGCCATTCTTTCAACGAGAGTATTGGCTTTTCACCGGGGCCATAGGCGGCCAAAGCGCCTTCCGGCGTCGTCAGCGGGGTCAGTTCGACTGTTTGCGGAATTTTCATCGGGTCGATCGTGACCTTGGCGATCTGGCTCCAGTCCACAAAGACCTCGAATTGCCCGGACTCGTGATAGCCGGTCACAATCGGGAAAGTGATTTCGTACTCCGCCTTCTCGGGCACCGAATAGATATGGTTTGGGTCAGGTGTTGGCGGTGTCGGGCCAACGGGCGACACCTTAAACGGGATCAGTTCAAAGGGAACCCCAAAGACCTTAGCCGTTTCTTCAGTAAACATCTGGGTTTCTTCGTTGAGCGCATAGCTCTTCCGGCGTAAGGCACGACCGACAACCTGCTCACAGAGCAATTGCGAGCCGAAGGGACGCAGGCCGACGATATGAGTGACGGTGTTGGCATCCCAGCCCTCAGCCAGCATGGCGACGGACACGATGCAGCGAATGTCCCGGCCTGGCGGAATACGTTCGTCCATCCATTTCAGGGAACCATCGTTGTCCTCGCTGGCCACCTTTTCATTGTGCTTGCGAACGAGTTCCGACCACTCTTCTGGGACTTTGCCGCCGGGCCATTCGGCCTTACCCACGGTATCAAGAATAAACCGGAGCCGTCGGGTTTCGTCCTTCGTACCACCTTCTTCAATGTCCTCAATGACCTTCGAGTCAATGCGCACCGTGACTTCCTGTCCCGGTTGGTTCTTGAACCACGGAGGCGCTACGCCGTAGCTGTCATTCCCATTTGCCAGCCACGCATAAACTTCCTTGGCGACAGCGGTATCTCGACAGACCACGATGAACACTGGGGGGACAGGGTGTTTGTGTTGCTGTTTTGAAGTACTTTCCCATTCCTGAAAGCGCTGATGCCATTCCGCCGCCAGCAGATTGATGGGAGCGCTGGCGTAGTTCATCACGAGTTCAGGAGTCAGCTTCGAACCATAACCTTCCTCTTTGGCTTTGGCCTGAACCCAACGCCAGATATTGAAATAAGCTGCTTCATCCGCCCCGGTGACATCCCGCGCCGGTAGCTGCGGAATCTTGACCAGACCGGATTCAATGGCATCGAGCAGCCCAAAATCCGAAACGATCCACGGGAACGGCTTGCCGACTTCGTTGCCTGAGCCCTGAATATAGAAAGGGGTGGCGGAGAGATCGACACACAGATTAATGCCCCGCTTGCGGCTGCCTCCGGCCAGCTTGTTGATTCTGTCTAAGCCCTCAATCCATATGGTTGCCTCGCGGTCGTTTTTCTTGGCGAGTTCTTTGTCTTCATCGAGGAATTGCTCATCTTCAGCGACATCCCCGCGCCGGTAAGCATGGTGAGCTTCATCATTGAAGACCAGCCAATGCGGACTGCGGCCCTTGCCAGAGCCGAGCTCCTGCCGGATACGCTTGAACCAAGCTGCATCGGATTCGAAATATTTCACTTCGACCGTTTCATTGGCTTTTCCGGCATTCTTGACAACTTCCACCGGTTCACCGGTCTTGACCACCCTTGCGGAGTCTCCGTTGACGGTGTTGGTTTCTTTCTTCGCCAGCCGATGCCAGTTGGCAATCATCACTTCGCCGCGCCGCAGTTCCTCCATCCGATGCGGCGGCACGAGCTGGCGAGTGCGATACAGGCTCAAATCGCCGAGTGCCGGGTCAAGCTCCTGCAACCGCTCGCGGATGGTGACATTCGGACAGACGATCAGAATCGTGTCGGAAAAGCGGTCATCGGTAGGCGCAGCCACGCGGTTCAGGATTGACCACGCCGCCAACATCCCCATGACGGTTGTTTTGCCGGAACCGGTCGCCATTTTGCAGGCATAGCGGACGAAGGCTCGGAAACCAGCCGCCTTAGTCTCAAGGCCCGGCTCATCCTTGGGAATCTCCGGCAGACCTTTTCGGTAAATCTCACTGGCTTCAATCAGAAAGATAATGGTTTCGACCGCCTCAATTTGTGCGAAGAACAGCCGTTGCATTCGGTCTTCGCTGCGCCACAGCTCCAACAATTCCTTGGTGACACTCGACGCGCCGTCATAGGCAAGACCGGCGCTGTAACTGCCGTTACGCCAGTTTTCAAGCCGTATACGGATTTCGTTAACAATGCTGAGATCAACCTGTTCGCCTTTCTCGGCCTCGAACATATCCAGAGTCGATTTACTCTTTCGGCCGCGCCCGGCATGCTCCGGCACACGGTAGAAGTAGCTGGCCCGGCGGCGCCCAGATGCTTTAATCGGCGGCTTTCCCCGTTCGATTTGCCAATGGAACTTCGGCTCAACAAAAGGCGAATTGATGATCGGCGATTCCACCTCAGCCGGCGTGACGGGGGGCAGCTCCTGCTTGGCTGTAGCCATCAGTTCGCCCCCTCAGCGCTTTTGACGACCATCAGTTCGTTGCCCCGATCGTCAATGACCTTGACCGCGATGCGCCGCTTGTCGCCCAGCACAAAAGGCTCGCTGACTGTTCCAGCCAGATGCTCCCAAACGCTGTCGTTGAACTCGCCTTTCAGCGATTTTTGCAGGTTGTCCCAAGCCCCGGTTTTCGGAAAGAACACTTGCGAGGCGCAGAACACCATGCCGTTGTAATCGGTGTCCAGCATCCAGCACGGCAGGTTCTCGGCTTCGATGGAATCCGTTTCCATTGTGTCGGGCCGGAAAATGTCGAGGCCCTTGACCTCGACTTGATGAAGCGGGGTTCCGTCCGGCTTTTTACCGTCAGGTTTCAGCGCTACATCCGGCAGGCCGGTAATCGAGAAAATCTCGCTGGATTTACTGGTTTTCAGCAGGTCGGACATCACCACGTCCGGTGTCATGGCGATATAGGTCGTCGGGATTTTCAGCTTTTCCAGCATCTCGCGGGCTTTCGCCTGAATGGCGAAGCCAAATAGGAAAAGCTGCTGGAAGCCCTGTTGCATGGCTTCCATGGAGGCGTTGAACACATACTCGGAACCGATAGCGCCATCCTCCGGCCCGAAGACAATGGCAATGCGTTTTTCAGAGCCATTTTTCGCCGTCGCCTCGGCATGAAGGTATTCCCGATCCGCCAAGGGGCGGACAGTTTCTAGTTCGAGGCTTACATTACCAGGTAGCCGCAGAGTCTTGCTTTGGCGCAGCACCTCAATCATCCGGTCGAGATAAGCGCGGGGGCTGGCGTAGCCTTTTGGGGCCTCGGCAACTTGATTGTCTTCCTCCGCCAGAGTCAGCGCCGCTTGGATGGTAGCTTCGACCGTGAATGGCCCGCAGACACGGGTGATCTTGTTCTCTACTTCTGGGCGATCAACCAGTGTTACCATTTCCGGCTCTTCGTTGTTGGCAATTGAGCCGAGAGTGATTCTCGGCACTAATCCGCCGATTTCTTCTCCTTTGCGGTTTTGCTTGCGTTCATAGACAAAGCCGCCAGCCGGGCCTTGGACGGGATTTTTGAGGCGATACCAGGGAAAAGTGGCTGTGAGTAGCCGTTGCCGTGCCAATGCTAAGGGAACACGTGACGTGTCGCAGGTAATCCAGCGACGGCCCCATTGTTCGGCGACATAGGCCGTTGTCCCTGAGCCACAGGTAATATCCATGACCAGATCGCTGGGGTCAGTGGTCATTAGAAGGCAGCGCTGAATTACCTTCTGCGCAGTTTGGACTGCATAGAGCTTTTGCGCTACGAACGTGCTTTCAATTGTGTCGTCCCACAAATTAGTTATGGCGACACCGGGAAAATCGTCGATATATCTTTTGTAAGCTAGAGTGTTTCCAATACCTACTAAGCGATTTGCCTGGGCAAGTGCAGGTAGCTTCTTTGTTCCAGGTTTCCAATGTGTACCCTTCGATGGTGAATATACTTTTCCTTGGTATTCAAATGCTGCTGATCCTTCCTCGGACCATCCCTGCGAAGTTAGGTTGGATGTGCGGAATCTTTTTCCTTCTGGTATAGGCAGCTCGCCACGAAGTTCCCGAGCGCTCAATCGTCTCCAAGTCCCATCGGCGAACTCGATGCAATTGTATGAGTTATCCGAAACCTCGGATCCTAAAGTAGCGTATAGCTGCACATATTTTGTTTTGTCCTTGTTTTTGCCAAACCACAATAAAAAATCGCAGACTCCAGCAATCAGAGAGCTAGCCTGACCACTAGTTTTCTTAAATGGGATAACACCGCACATGTTTCCTGCACCGAATACCTCATCCATCACCTCTCTGACGTGGTGCAAGTTCTCATCGGAAATCTGCACGAAGATGGAGCCGGACTCGTGGAGTAACTCCCGTGCCAGCAGCAGCCGGTCACGTAGATAAGTTAGGTAGGAATGTAGGCCAAGCTCCCATGTATCCCGATAAGCCTTGACCATTTCCGGCTCACGGATCATTTCATCATCCGCGCCGTGCTTCACGTCCCTCTTGCGCACGAAAGGTTGGAAATTTGAGCCAAACTTGACTCCATACGGGGGATCGAAATAAATCATCTGCACCTGCCCGCCTAGCCCCTCATATTCCAGCAGGGAGTTCATTACTTGCAGCGAGTCGCCGAGGACAAGGCGGTTCGTCCACGGGCCTTTGTGCTCGTAGGCATCCAGCTTGTCGGCGATGTCCAGTTCGGCATCCCCGAACAGATCAAGGTTCGTGCCGCTGGCTTTATGCGTTCTGAGGGTTTCCAAAATAGCTTGGGTGGAATGGCGCTCATGCACGAACAGCGGTAGCGTCGGCACTGAAATCTGTTGCCGTTCGGCCTTTCCTGCCCAGTTGAGAAAGGGCTTGGTGAGGCTCTTGAGCCGGGCCGCACATTGCGATAGCGATGAGAATTTCTCCTGTGTTCCCTCCCACAACTGCGGCTGCGCAAAGACATCGCTTTCCCCCTTTTCTGCCGCTTCGGCCACGAGGTTGAGCAGCCACTCGGCAAAAGGGCGCTCGGCGTTCTCATCCCAGCAGAGCTCCGGAGCGAGGCTGGAATCGTAGCGGTAGGTTTTCGGTGCTTTCTTATTCGGGAATTGTGCTTCGACCCCGACATCAGGTCGTTGGATGCTTTGTTGAGAATGTTGGTAGGCGGCAGAGCTAAGTTTTTCCCCATTACTCATTTACAGTTCCTGTAATTATTCTTCTTGGATTGGTAGGCCCCCTACTGAGGAGACTTACTGAAGATCCTGGTTACGCTTATTTCTTTATAGCTAATTCCAATTCCGTTGGAAGCCCTCCTATATTCTTCTGGCAAGTTTTTACATAGCGCCATGCCTCGGCTTCATTGGGTTTATTCTGGAAACTCCTCCGGCCATTTCCGGGCGCCGTGATAAACAGCCAGAATTTCGATGCAGTCCTGACGCACACGGTAAGGCAGAATGTAAGGGGAATCTCCCATGACAAGTTCCCGCGTCCCAGTGACTCGGCCCCGTCGGCCGAGTCCGGGATTATCTTGCAGAAGCGCAACGCGTTGCCGGATTTCATTCTGAAGCTTACGCGCTGCGTAGGGGTTATCTTGGGCGATATAAAGGTAAATGTCCCGCAAGTCTTGGCGGGCGGGGCCGGTCCAGACGATTTTCACGAACGGTCTTCGAACGCTCTGATTTTTTCTTCAATCAAGGCGTCCATTTCGGACATCACCTCCTCATGCGGGATCACATCGCCGCGATCGGCGGCGGCAATGCCGGCCTCAATCTTTTGGATCTGCCAAGCATGCAGCTCCAGATATTCCTGGATCGCCTGGTTCACCAGGTAATTGCGCGAGCGGTCGAGCTGTGCTGCGAGTTGGTCAAGGCGTTTAACGGTCTCGCCGTCAGTGCGGACGGTAAAGGCTTCGGTCGTCATAATTCACCCTCCCCTATCGGAATGGTTCAACGTGGTTCATAGGTAATCATTCCACGGGGACCACTCTAATTCAAGGGTAGACTCGTCCGCGTGTGAAGAGGGGCATTGGGCGACATTTTGGCGTGAAATACTGGTGGCAAGTGTCGGTTTCAGTTTATGTGCTGGCCAGGTAATCGCGAACCATTTGGATCAACAGCCAGCCGAGCATCAAGAACACCGTGACAAAGACCATCACGCGGAAGAACTCGATCACCCGGAGGATGCCGACGTACACGAGCATGACAGCGTGATACGGCAGAGAGAGGATCCGAAGGACCGCGCGAGCGCCGGTTAACGTCATCCGCCCCGCCCGCGCGAGCGGCGAGATCGCTGCGATCACATCGGTGCGCGTGGGCCAGACCAGGCGTGGACCCTTAAGCGGCGGCCGTGTACGGCGCGCCGTTCCCGACCGAAACGGGACAACGTTCGTCCTGTCCATGCCTGGCTTTTTCTCCATGGTTTACCTGTGTTCTATCGTCGGCGCTCGCGCGTGGGTTAAGTGATCTTTTAGATAGCTTGCCGTCGCTGCTGCCGCGGCACCTCCCACCGCGCCGGCTAAAAGACTGACCCCCACGAGGATGGCCACTTGCTCGCGGGCACTGCGTTGCATCGCTTTGGCCGCTTTGTAGACCGCAAAAGCGCTCGATTCCAGACGGTTAATTGGAACCTGTAGCGTTGTTGTGAGCACCGTCGCCGCCGCATCGCGTAGAGCTTGCGTAACAATTTTCTCCGTCGCGTTTTCGATGTGGGCCCTGACCGTGGCTTGCACGGCTTCGTCGCCCAGGCCGGCGATCGCCGTTTGGAGGGCCGTCGTCCGCTCGTTCAGATCCGCGACGATGGCCGGCAGGCTTTCGCGTAGGGCTTTGACTTCATCGTGCAGCTTGCCCACGTCGCCGAGCAATTCCGCAATTAACGCTTCTTGCGCCGTGCTGGCCATAGCGCGGCCTATTTCAGCAGCGTCTTAAAAACGGCGTCAAGCTCTTCCACGACACCCGCCGCCAGGCGCTTAATGCCAACCATTTGGGCGTAGTGAAGTTTCTCCTCGGGATCGGTGGCCGCTTTGATTTTCTCCTTGTAGTCGGTCGGATCGTTGAGAATGTCCGTGATGCCTTGTTCGGCATGCTTGATCTTGGCGTAAATATCGTTGGTGTGGATCACCGCATCACGCCGTAGGGTGAAATTCTTCGCTGCCGTGTGGTACTCGATCAGGCCGGCAAACACCCGCTCCGGATTCTCGTCGAGCTCGACCATATTGAACACGAGCCTAATCTTCTTGGCCGGAACGCCGATCTCGGCGAGAGCATCGATCGTGCTGATCGTGTCGCGTTGCTGCTTATTCTTGGGGACCGTCGGCACCACGAAATAATCGAAATCTTCGTGACTGCCTTTGTATTGCTTCATCAGTCCAACAAAGTCCTCGACGTTCGACGCGCCGATATCGACCACGGCATCCTCCATCAACAATAAAGCTTCCTGGAGCTCGCCGAACTGCCGGCCGCGGATCGTCTCGTCTTCAGTGCCATCAGAGTTGATCGATTCCACCGGGATTACGGGTGCGCCGTTCATGCGCGGGGCGAGTAAGTGACGGGCTACAGTTGACTTGCCGACATTGCCGCTAAAGTTGATCACCGCGATCTTCATTCCTTGTCATCCTTCTTGTTGATCCGCTTTAATAGCGGGTTCGTGGTTTCGGGCTTAATGAACTGATCGGCGAGTTTCTCCCGCCGCTGCTTTTTGTCCAATCCGGCCAGATCATCCGGCCGTGCTGGCTCGGTTTCACCGGGGCTTGGCTCGGGTGCCGCACTTCGCTGTTGCTTCGAGCGCTCACGCCTGATCCGGTACAGCGCCGTATCAAACGTTCGCAGATTCATCGTGAACCCATTTTTGTGCAGGGTTTCGAGAATCGCGCGACGGGACACGCCCGCCTTCAAGGCGGTCTCGATGTCGTCAAACACGTCCCGCAACCGGGCCGTTTCAGAGCGGTGCTGATCGCCCGCAGCCAACTTGCGAAGCTGATCGGCCAAGCTCTGCTTATCATCTGTTGAACTCACGTCATGATCCTATCGTATTCGTGACGTAGAAGAGTCTAACTCTGTTTAACCAATGATGTATATCTGTTGAATTACAGCTCACATTAAGCTGTAATGCGCGAGGGGAACCCCCTCGCGCACCCCAAAACCCTTGAAGACGGGGGCAAAATTGCCCCCGAAGTCCCCACACCGGACGCATCTGCTATGCAGATACCTAAGCTTATGAACGTGCTGCTGTTTTTCAGTATGCATAGGGGGTGAGCGCGTTATGCAAAGGGTGCGTAAATCCTTGAAAGCGTTGACGTAGAAGGACATATGAAAACGACCGGCAGAATTACCCTTTCGCTCGATAACAAGCTGATGGCCGATCTTCGGCGGAAAGCCGTCGAGCTCAACGTCAGTCTCTCGGCCGTGGCCGCTGGCTACATCGAGCGCGGTCTGTACGATGACCACGTTGCCCGATCCAGTGATCGCCTCGATGAGCTCACGGCGCTGTTACAACGGCAGCTTCAAAACGGCATGCCGGCTGGCGATCCTGTGACGCCTGACGAACAGCGGGCGTTTTTCCTCGAAGTCCTGTTGTATTTCAGAGCGCTCTTCAAAAATGATGTCGGGGTGCGCGGCGACATCGCCAACCAAGTCAAGAAGCTCTACGGGGATAATCGTGTAAAAGGGATCTAACCATGTGGAAGCGCAAACTCGAGTTATTCGCCGTTTGGCTTTTCTTGGCGCCGATCCTCGGCTTTTTTGTCTGGTGCAACCGGATCATCAACGACTTTCACTTGGTGAAACCCTACGGTCCGGTACTCAAGGCCACCCTACCGCAGGCGTTTACCGCACCGGGCATCACGCCGATTACGTACAGCAGTCTTACGATCAGCGCCGTCGGTGCGGCTTTCCTGCTGTGGTTGGTCTACCTCTTCGAGAATCCGCATCGAAAAGGCCGCTCACATGTCCGAGGCGCGAGCATTGCGGATAAATCGGTGCTCGTGCGAGCAGCGGATGCCAATACGTTCCGGAACAAGATGCTGTCTCTTCGCCGGCTGCAACAGTTTTCGACCGAGCCGGTGAACGTGCTCAGGCACTACATGACGCCGGTTCAGCAACTCACCATCGCCGGAGTCCCGATTCCTCCGGAATTGGAGCCGCTGCATTTCTTGATCGGTGGTACCACGGGCGCGGGTAAGTCGACGGCGATCAAAGAAGTCCTAGCCAGGGCATTGGACCGTGGAGACCGAGCCATCGTCGTCGACCCGAACGGCGAATACTTCTCTCTTTTTGGCCGGCGCAACGATGTGATCATGAACCCATTCGACCGGCGTTTTCCAGGTTGGAGCATCTTTAACGAGATCCGCGAAACGTACGATGCCGAACGATATGCGAGGTCCGTGATTCCTGACGCGCGGGGCGCAAACGATCAGGAATGGCATGGCTATGCTCAGTTCCTGTTCCAAGAGACGATCCTGAAACTTCGGGAGGATGGCCACAAAAGCACCGATACGCTGATTCATTATCTCTGTTCGCTGGAGATAGAAGCGCTGGGGGCGTATCTCGAAAACACACTGGCGATTGGGCTGTTCGACGAAGGGGCGAACAAGGCGCTCAGTTCAACCCGGTTCATTCTCACCAAGTATCTCAGCTCTCACAAACACCTACGCGACGGTGAGTTTTCGCTTCGCAATTGGCTGGAGCAGGATACCGGGAATCTCTACATTACCTGGCGCGAGAACATGGTCGATGCGTTAAGGCCGCTTATTTCGACCTGGTTCGACATTTTGGTGAGCTCGACGCTTTCGATGCCGATCCACGGCAAGCCAAGACCGTTGTGGTTCTGCTGTGACGAGCTAGCATCCATGGAGCGGCTAAGCAGCCTAGAAGATGGACTGACCAAAGGCCGCAAGCACGGTGCGCGATTCTTGTGCGGCGTCCAGTCCACAGCGCAGCTTGACGATATATACGGTAAAGAGAAGTCCCAAACGCTTCGAAGCTGTTTTCGAAGTAGCTATTTGATGAATATCCCGACGACCGATCCTGCGACGGCAGAAGAATTCTCCAAAGGTATCGGCGAGCGCGAATACATCCGAACTGAACGATCCAGAACGCATTCGAGTGACGGCATCAATCGGCAGGTGTCGCAGCGCCATGTCCGAGAGCGACTGGTTTTACCCAGCGATATTCACTCGTTGCCGAACTTGGCAGGCTATCTGTGTTTTGCGGGTGACTATCCAATCAGTCTTGTGACGCTGGAGCCCTACGCTTATCCCGTTCGGAATCAGGCATTTATGGAGACGTAACGATGCTTTCAATTGCCAACGTCAGCGCAGGCGGTCAAGCCGCCAGCTATTACGAAGAGAAGGATGACTATTACACCCGCGATTCAGAACACGCCGCCTTATCGTATTGGAGCGGCGCGGGCGCCGCGGCGTTGAATTTACGCGGCGAAGTCTCGCACGACCAGTTCCAAGCCGTGCTTAAGGGCGAGCTTCCGGATGGCTCGAAAATCGCGGCCAGAGAGGGCCAACGTCGAGGCGGATCGGATCTGACGTTTTCGGCACCGAAAAGCGTTTCACTTCAAGCGCTAGTTTCCGGTGACACCCGCGTGATCGATGCGCATGCCCAGGCGGTCCGGCGCACTCTGGGGTACGCCGAAACCATGGCCAAGGCCAGGAACGGCGAGACAACGGGGAATCTGATCATTGCCAGTTTTACCCATGCCTTGAGCCGGAATGTCGACCCCCAGCTTCACACGCACAATATCGTTATCAACGCGACACAGCGCTTCGATGGCGCATGGCGGGCGACTCAGAACAAATGGCTCTATGAGCTCAAAATGCAGCTCGGCGCGATGTACCGCTCAGAATTGGCCCGAGAGCTCCAGGGCCTCGGCTATGAGATCCGCCGTACGCACGGAGACGGCCGGTTCGAGTTGGCCGGCTATACCGACGCCCAGCTTAAGGCGTTTTCCACACGATCGGCTGATATCGAGCGAGCTCTCGCGGAGCGAGGACTCAACCGGGCGAATGCGAGCGCTGAGCTCAAAAAGACGGCAACCAAGGCGACGAGGGTGAAAAAGAAGGACGTAGACCGCAGCGTTCTTCGCGCGGTATGGCGGGAGAAAGCACGATCGTTAGGCGTGGCCATCGATACGCGGCCTAGAGCCGTCAACCGTGCGCCCGTAGAGGCTCCGGCGAGAGATGCCGTCGAGTTTGCCATTAACCATCTAGCCGAACGTGAGGCCGTCTTCGATATCCATGCACTGCGCCGCCATTCCTTGGAGCGGGCCGTCGGTCAAGCAACGCTGGGCGAAGTGAACGCCGCCATCGCGGAAGCCGTTTCTAATCGCCTGCTATTCCAGCGTGATCACGAATTCACGACGCACGAAGGACTATTCCGGGAGCAGGATATCCTTCGCATTAACGCCGTCGGGCGAAACGCATTTGCTCGCGGCATCGCTTCTCTGGAAGCTGTAGAAGCGCACTTATCGAACACCCGACTGAACGATGGGCAGAAAGCCGCTGTGCGCCTCATAGCGACGACTAGAGACCGAGTCGTTGGCATTCAGGGCAGGGCGGGCACTGGCAAAACGACGATGCTCGCTGAATTGAAATCGGTGGCCGAAAGATCCGGATTCAAGGTCATGGGGTTAGGTCCAAGCGGCAGGGCTGCCAATGAGCTTCGAGACGTCGGTATCGAGAGCATGACCATCGCGAAATTTCTCGCAACAAAAGATCGAGGCGTCAACGCGAGTACGCTTGTACTGCTCGATGAATCATCCATGGTCTCGGCGCGGGATATGCGCTACGTGCTCAAAGAGATCGAATCTACCGGCGCCCGTGTTGCGCTGATCGGTGACGAACGGCAGTTGAAAGCCGTTGAGGCGGGTAGGCCGTTTCAGCAGCTTAAGGAAGTCGGCATGCGGTTCGTCGAGATGTCGGAAATCCAACGGCAGAAAAATACGCTCTATCGCGATGCCGTTACGCTAACGGCCGAGGGCAACGTCCACGATGCTCTAAAGAAAATTGCCGGCAATATCCGCGAAGTGAAGGACGATCATGCCCGATACCGCGACATAGCGGCCGGCTATGCGGCGCTGAGTCCCGAAGAACGCAAGTCGACGATGATCGTTTCAGGAACCAATGACGCCCGCCAATGGATCAACGATTACGTCCGAGCCGAGCTGGACTTAGATGGCCAAGAGTTTCGAGCTTTACGGCGCGTCGATTTGACCACGGCGCAAGCGGCGCAGGCGGATCATTACCGAGTCGGACAGGTCGTCGAGGCCGATCGCAAGTATCCGGGCATCAAGAAAGGCGAGCGGTTCACCGTTGCCAGTATCAACACGGCAGACAATACTGTCGAGCTTCATCGAGCCGATGGCAGCGTCGTTTCTTGGAATCCCTGGAGGCAATCGCAGTTTTCGGCCTACCGTGAAGAATCTATGCGCTTGGCTGTAGGCGATAAGATCCAATTCACGAAAGGAACCACTGGCTACGCTAACCGCGATTACGGCGAGATCGTAGGCATAGACCGCAACTCCATCGCTGTGCGGCTCCAGAACGGGCGCACGGTGACGATAGACGCTTCTCGGGCGCTCCATATTGATTACGGGTACGCTTCGACGATCCATTCAGCCCAGGGCGCTACAGTCGATAGAGTGATCGCGGACCTGAATACGAAGACTTTGACGACGAACGACAGTTCTTTCTATGTCGCTCTATCCCGTGGCCGGCGAGCGCTCCGGATCTACACCAACAATGCCGCAGCTTTGCCGGATGCCATTGGGAGACGGTCGCAAAAGCGGGCAGCGCTTGAGCTTACGGAGAAGCACCCGAAACAGGCAGAACGCGTGCGTTGATAGGGTAGAACAAGCAGTCGTGTTACCAGCCGCCATTTCGATTACAGCGAATTCGGCCAAAGCCGACGATTGCGGATTTGTGATTTCGACTCTGCGTGGATGTCGGCTTTTGATTTCGCCTGCATGGCGCTTGGTGCCCTCAAGAGCCAGTCGACCTAGGTTTTCAAAGAGCCAGTAATCTAGGGAAAGCTGACGCTCACGCGGTGGATTGCCCAGTATTGCCGAATACGCCCTTTTGTACTTGTATGCACAAGATGGCCGCGGTTATGGCTAGCGCCCAACGTCCACCCATCTCGTTAAAGATCATCCACGTCAACGTCAGGGGTTCATTGCGCACCACATGGGCCTGTTGCGCCATGTCCTGAAGCTGGATTTCCAGCGTTCCAAGCAATACAAAAGGGCCGGTGAGGCCGACGACGAATATCGATGTCGGCACGCCCAATACCAGCAACACCGCGCGTTCGACCCAGCGCCGCGTGGGCCAGGCCATCAGAAGGGACCCTTCGATGACCACCGGAACCAGGGTATGCATCAGATGGGTTCCGGTCGTTACTGCCAGGCCCGCGGGAATCTGCTGGCCGCCGCCCAAGGGCAACGGCTGCAACAGCCAGGCCTCGAGCTGGATGAGGACATCGTGATTATCCGCGACCAGTTTGAGCGACGGCGCGTATTCGGGGGCAACCGACAGGAGGACGAACCGGAACAGCGGCAGCATCAGTTCCGCCAAGGGTGCGCTGAGGTAGATTCCCAAGGCCGACAATCCGAGCCAGGCCGCCACGGCTCTCGCGGAGAGCTTGAGCCAATCAGCGCGGTGCATCGGCGGAGCGCACGGAGCCCGCCGCCCACCCGGCGAAGAACAGGCAACCGATCACGATGATCAAGGTCGGCGCGAGATAGGTGTGGATCAGCTGAAACCAGTCGCGATGATGGGCGATGACGAAATAGAGCCCGCTGATCCGGATCAGGTTGAGGCCATACATCAATAAAACGCCCAAGCCGATCCCGATCCATTTGCGCGTGATCGTCGAAGGGAAAGCCAAAATGGCCGAGATCACCAGAAACAACGCGCCCGCGCCATCGCAACCTCGGACGATTTCCAGGTCGGCCTGTGGCGACACCAGCCGATTCTGAACCGCCGACACCCTTTCCAGGGGCGCGAGCAGATTGATCAGGTCCGCGCAAAGCGTACCCAACCCCCGGTGATACAACTCTCTGAACACGTCATCGGGTATCTGGAAATAGGCGTAGTGGAATGCCCCATACCATCCGAGGAAGAGCAGCAGTTGGAACCACCCGGGCGTAGACATGGAAGATTCGTGAGACCGATGAGCTGACATGTGAAGACTCTACGACAGGAATAGATTGAGAGTGAGAGACCGAATCCCAACTCACGTGTCTGAATTTTTCAATCAATCCCCGTTATTCCGTTTTGCGCGAATCTTTCTCGACAAGAACACTTCTGTATACGATACCAACTCAGGCAGCCTTGCGTTTTTGTCGAACTCTTTCTCCCCAGCGGCACTTAAAAAGGCAATAAGCTTTTCAATCAGTTCTTCCGATCTGTTTTCACCTTTCGCCTCTTCAATATTGACTGATAAGGTATTGAACTTCCAGAAACAAAAATACGTTCTTTGCTTTTCAATAATGGTTATATTTAATAAATAACCGTCTGAATCGTAAGCAGTATATTCCCCTTTCTTTACGTCTATCGGCTCAATGTAGGAGCAGGCATCCTCTAACGATGAGAAGATGTTGATATCCCTTCCCTCACAAATGATGATAGGAAGCTTCATTAAAATCTACTCCAGAAACTTGTATCCGTGCTCTTGGATTCCCACGGTCTATGTCTGCCAATACCTTGGCCTGGTAATGTTTGGCCGCTTTGATCAACACCTCTGCGATGGTAATGTGGCAATTCGCCATATCGATTTCCTGTTCGATTTCCCCAAGGAGCCAAACGGAAATTTCGTCCGATACTTAGTTCCCCGCCCGTGCGGAAGCCTATTGTATGGATAGCAACCCCGGAAATCGCTCCGGTCGCATAGGCGCTAGAGGAAAAATCAACAACGCTATTTGTGTCCATTACCTCTCGTATGATGTATGTGCCTCCGAAAGACAGCACATCGCCAAAGCCAGCCGCAAAATCTACGAGATCTTGCGGAAGGCTCGGCAAATAAAAGCTTTCCGCCCCCAACCCACTCGGATCGACCGCCATAATCGGATTCCCCCCGACATAGGCATACAGGTTCAAGCCCCCATCAAAACCGATGGGGTCTTCCGAGATGAACCGGCCGATGTGGGCATCGTAATACTGCGCCCGCATGTAGTACAGGTTCTGGCCCTCGGCCATCACCCCGACTTGGCCCGCGTACTGGAACGGCTGTTGAACCGTTTCGGTCGTCGCCATCAGCCGGCCGTAGGGGTCGTAGGCGTAGGTGTTGAGGGTCTCTTGGCTGGCGTCGGTCAAGGCTACCGTGTGCCCGGTGCCGTCGAAGTGGTAAACGTAAAGGGCGTTGGTTTGGGCCTCGACCAAAGCAGCGGAATACGCGGGTACGCTATTCCGCCCTACGAGCCGGAGCGATTCTCCGTCAAGCTTTGCTAATGGCTACTAAAACGACTTCACCATCTAATGTTTTATTTTCTGCAACAACATACTCGCCGGGAGGAAACTCCCATTGTTCATCTTCTGGGTCAAAAATTTCAGCACCGCCTAAAACATAAATATTAGATTCCACTTGAGAAGCTGGAACAGGACGGTAAACCTCCACTCCTTCACCTAATAAACGAACATATACAGTACTCATAATTTAGTATTTGAATCCTGGCCCGCCAACATGAATAACTTCCTTTGTTACGTTATCAATCACTACTGACTGTCCGGTTTCAGGATGAACATAGCGCGTTGCCTGATTGCCTTTGTTGACGAGGTTTTCAGCTGGGAATGACTGTCCTTTATTTATGGCTTCAGTAATTTGATCCGGAGTCCATCCGCGTTTTTCAAGCTGGCTCGCCCATTTTGCCTCTGACTTAAATGCACCAAGAGTCCATTCGGTGGCTCTTGCAGCAACCGCTTCGACTAAAGTGCCAACCTTGCTAATCGGTGCTGCAAAGCCTATAGCAATATCAAAAGCATCTTTTTGAAATTGAACGATTTGAGCTTGCGATAGGCGCGCTCCTTCAGTGGGACTGAGTCCGCTCGGATCCACCGCCATAATCGGATTCCCCCCGACATAGGCATACAGGTTCAGTCCGCCGTCGAAGCCGATGGGGTCTTCGGAGATGAACCGGCCGACCGTCGCATCGTAATACCGCGCCCGCATGTAGTACAGGTTGTCGCCCTCGGCCATGATGCCGACCTGGCCGGCGTACTGGAACGGCTGAGGAACCGTTTCGGTCTGCGCCATCAAGCGGCCATAAGGATCGTAGGCATAGGTGTTGACCGTCTGTTGGCTGGCGTTGGTCAGCGCCACCGTGTGGCCGGTGCCGTCGAAGTGGTAGACGTAGAGGGCGTTGGTTTGGGCGTCGACCAGCGCGGCGAGCCCCAGGCCGTGGATGTAGTACCGTTTGATGGTGTTGCTTTGGTCGGCTTCGGCGAGGAGGTTGCCCGCGGCGTCGTAGACGTATTTCGTGACGGTGCCGTTGCGCGTCGCCCGGATCCGGTTGCCGACCCCGTCGTAGGTGTAGCTCGTGGTGCCCCGGCCGACCAGGCGGTGGGCGGGGTCGAAGCTGAAGGTGGCGGCGCCGTTGCTGGTGAGCTGGCCCTCGAAGTCGTAGCTGTAGGGTGTGCTAGCGCCGTCGAGCTGGGTGCCGGTCAGCCGGTTCTTCGGCGGGTTGTAGCTGTAGGTCCGGGTGAGATTGATGAGCTGTTCCGGGAGCCTGGGTTCGGTCACCAGGGCCTTCGTGCGGTTGCCGTTGGCGTCGAGGGTGTATTGATAGCCGGCCAGGGTCTGGGCGTTGGCGGTGTGGGTCAGTTGGGTCAGGCGGTCGGCATCGTCGTAGCCGTAGGTCGTCTGGCTGCCGTTGAAACGGCTGACTTGGGTCAGCCGGCCGGCGGCGTCGTAGGCATAGCTTTCGGTCTGGTTGAGCCCGTCGAGGGTGACGGTCTGCAGCCGGTTCAAGGCATCGTAGGTATAGCTCACGGTCTGGTTGCCGGGATAGGTGAGCGTGGTGAGGTTGCCGGCGGCGTCGTATTGGTACTGGACCGTAAAGCCGTTGGGGTCGGTGTGGCCGGTGAGGCGGCCGGCGGCATCATAGGTGTTGCTGGTCGTCCCGCTCGGATCGGTCATGCCGGTCAGGCGGTCCAGCGCGTCATAGGTGAAGCTGACCGTCTGGTTGCCGGGGTAGACGATCTGGGC
>Ga0268292_100027_pt1 | contig 57707 bp, 45 predicted proteins | sample MetcocultureR1M_FD_191341 | JGI IMG/M metagenome (GOLD analysis project Ga0268292, IMG submission 191341) | Soil microbial communities from Anza Borrego Desert, Southern California, United States - Methanotrophic co-culture R1-M | ecosystem: Environmental > Terrestrial > Soil > Desert | place... | reverse complement strand
GCATCGCCGAGCATCCCGTCAATCGAATCGACGAGTTCCTACCCTGGAACCTGGCCGATCAGGTGACGGAACTGACCCAGCCGTTGGCGGCTTGAGGCTGTCACGACGGTAACCGTCGGACGCTTACGAATGAGCGGCTGGCAGGTTTCAATCGCCTGCTGCAGCACTGCGGCAAGGTCGATAGACGCTTTCTGTAAGCTGATAAAGCTTAGGCTTCCGGGACACTACTCAATAGGCAGCCACTCGGTTGCTGTCTCGCAAGCGTACGCCCCTTATGGGAGATACCGCACCAGGGCGAAGTTGAAGCTGGGACCGCCGACAGCGGCGATAGGCGCGTCAGAACCGCCTGCCACCACGATCAGGCCATCGGGCTGAATGGCGATGGCCTGGACCTGGTCCGTGCTGCTATTCAAGACGTGGTCGCCGGTCGTGTTGGCCAAATCGGTCAGCACCCGGTTGTTGGATCCGAAGTCGGTTATCGCGACACCATTCAGATCGTAGCGGACCAGGGCGAAGTTGGTATTGCCCACGCCAAGGGGGGCGTTGGACGTTCCTGCCACCACGATCCGGCCGTCTGCCTGCATCGCGGCCGCAGTCGCAAAGTCAGCGCTGCGCTCGACGGTCCCAGCGTCAAGCGCACGGTTATCAAAGTCCGTGATCGAGAGCCCAGGGTTGATCGAGTCGGCGTTAAAGGTCGGATCGAGGGTGCCATCCAGATTGTACCGCGCCAAACCGAAGTTAAGATCCCCGTTGGGACCGTTGGTCGTTCCGACCGCCACGATCCGGCCATCGGGCTGGACGACGAGCGCGCTGGCCTGGGCGCTTGTGCCACGAAGACAGGTCGCTACCCGGTTATTGGGCCCGAAATTGGTATTCGGAACGCCATTGTTGTATCGAACGAGGCCGAAGGCCGCCGGACAATCGGGGGCGGGGGACGTGCTGCCTGCCACCACGAGCTGACCGTCGAACTGCATGGCCACAGCAAAGGCGTCATCCACGCTACGATTGCCAAAATCGGTGAGCACGGTGCCTGGGAAGATGGCATTATCGCCGAAGGTCGGATCGATGATGCCATCGGGATTGTACCGGACCAAGGCAAAATTACCCTCGCCGTTAGGCGCATTCGAAAAACCTACCGCCACAATCTTGCCGTCGGGCTGGAGGGCGAGGGCTCTGAGTTGGTCAAGCGAACGAGTCCCATCGGGTAATTGACGAAAATCCGTGAGTGTCGTGCCTGGGAAGATGGCATTATCCCCAAAGGTCGGATCCACGCTGCCGTCGGGGTTATAGCGAACCAAGGCGAAGTTGTTGTCGCCATTGGGCGCGTCGGAAAACCCTCCAACCACGATCTTGCCGTCGGGTTGAATCAGGACGGCGCGCGCCGTATCCGAGCTGTTTCTGCTGGGGCTATCGGGGTCACCCGTGGGTACGTCAGTCCGGAAATTCGTGATGACTCCGCCGCCCGTGCCGAAGGTCGGATCCATGGTGCCATCGGGGTTATAGCGGACTACGGCGAAGTTGTTGTCGCCATTGGCAATGGGGGAAGTAGTGAATCCGGCCGCCACGATCTTGCCGTCGGGCTGGATGGCCACAGCAAACGCCTGATCAGTAGCGGTCTCGAAGGTCGTGAGCACCCGTCCGATGACACCAAAGGCGGGATCCGGGGTGCCGCTTTGCGCATGAGATATACCTGTTGTAACTGTGCCAAACACCGCAGTCAAACCGACCAGCAAGCCGGGCAGCCCCATGGGCTTCTTTCCTTTCATGACGTTTTCTTCCCGCAGCAAAATAGAGAGATTGGCTAAATTAGACCGGGACACTCGGAGATTTCTCTCGTAGCCTCCCGGAATATTTGCCGCGAGCGGCCTGCACTAGCGGACAGTACCAATTCGCTCATGGTTCCATAAAGCCGACATTCGAAGCCGGCTGAAAACTAAATGCGAACGGCAGAAATGGCCGAACAGCAGAAGTTCACTTCGGTGGCCCTAACTATCCGTTCAGGACAGTCCGCCGCCACATTCGGCACGGAAGTGCCGGTTATCCCACCCGAAAAACGATCTCGAGCCGAACGTCAGCTACGGGGCAGTGGTTGGCCGACTCCTGCCGGTCGGCATATGTTCGTGGAGGATTGGTTCACGCGGCAAAGCGGATGCGCTTCATTAAATTGGGAACCAAGTCACTCCCGGCCGGAACCTGACGAATATCAATGGCCTCGATTCAGAGTATCCGTACAGTATCCTGGCTTGATGAATTCCCGAATCCATAGCCTGTGCCGGTCATCATGCTGCGAGACTGTTCAGCAGTTCGCGGCCTGCGAAGCGCCGCACCGCTATTTCGCCTGCTCGCTTTAGCCTTTTTCGCGGCCGGACTTTCGAGCTGTCTGTCACCCATGGCGCTTGATCATCTGGCGATCGCCTATAACGAATCCAGTGCGGACGTGATGTCGAGGCAACTCCTGCTCGATATCGCGCGTGCCCGCTTCAATCAGCCGATATATTTTTCCGGGATTTCGAATATTGCCGCGACGCTGAATTTCCAGGTCAATGCGGGGGCCACCCCGCCGTTTACGGGGAATAGCGGCACCACGCTGATGCCCATTTTCGGCGGCTCGGCGTCGGAAAATCCGACCATCAGTATCGTTCCCATGGAAGGCGAACAATTTACGCAGCGATTGCTGACGCCATTATCCGAAGACAAGCTGACCTTGCTGCTGCGTCAGAATATCGATGTCGATCTGCTGCGTTTGGTGACGCTGGAATTTCGCACTCAAGGCGAAGAAGCGGTATTTCACAATCGGCCTCGAAACCGGCGCGATTACGCCGCTTTTCGGCGCATCGTGCTGCACCTGTCATCGATTCAGGATCGTGACCAGTTGTACGCGGAGCCCCTGACCTTCGAGCGTCACTGGACGCTGCCTTCCGAGTCGATTAGCGGAAAGGAATTTCAGGCATTGGAGCAGGAGTATTCCATTGCGCCGGATTCAACGACGCCGATTTATCATCTGACCAAGCAAGTCGTCGGTCGAACGGTTCTGACGAACTACGATCCCCTCCTTTTGAGCAATGAGGAGCGAATACGGCTGAATGACGAGGCCGAAAAAAATGCACCCAACGACCTCCTGGTCGATATTCGTCCCGGCTATCCGGGCGGCGAATATCCGCTGCACGGCAAATTCAGGCTGCGAAGCTTTAGCAACATCATGTATTTCATTGGCCGAACCCTCGCCGCAGAACCCGAAAGGGACGTTCCCAAGGATCCGCGAACACCGCCGGTCGGCGAAAATCCGGTCTCGGTCATCGAGATTTCCGAATCCAACAGGCCGCCCGCGGATGCGGACTTCGTAGTGAAGTATCGAGGGAGATGCTTCGCCGTGCGTCCAAGCCGCGGGACATCGTGGAACCAAACGGCCTTTCGGGTGCTCTCGCAGATTTTTCAGATGACGGTGACCGAACTTCCGAAACCGGGCGTTCCGAGCATCACCATCGCACAGTAAAGGAAACTCTGAACAAGTGGATTCCGTTCACGCACTTCGACAGGCTCAGGACGAACGGTAATTCCATTCGGCATTCGAGTGAACATTAATTGTAGGGTGGGTTAGCGAAGCGTAACCCACCGATTCGAGGCCGCTTGGTGGGTTACGGCCTCGCGGCCTAACCCACCCTACAAAAATTAATTCCTTATTGAAAGCAATTTGGAATAACGTATTGATTCCGTTCGTCCTGAGCCTGTCGAAGGACTTTAGTCAGAGATTCCTAAAGTGACGCGCCTCGGAACACGGTGTCGGGGAGCGAAGCGTGATCGGCTGATCACGTGTTACGACACCGTGTTCCCAAAGGGATGTACCCGACTATTCAAAGCGACGGGCCGGTTCCGGGCACCGGATAACATCGTCGCCTTTACAGACCGCTCGAACGGCTGCCGCCGCTTGCGCCGACACCGCCGTCGGAGACCTCTCCCGCAGGCTGAGTGGTGTGCCGAATGACGCGCTGTATATCGTCTTTTCGCGCGAGGACCGATCGCAATTGCAATGACCTGTTCAGTACGCTGTACCAGAAAGGCGCGCCGAGGCTGAGCAGCAGGATGGAGATCATCAGCCCCGGAAGGTTCACATTTTTCCAGTTGTCAAACCATAGCTCGAGAGAGGTAGGCGGCAATATCACGCCCTGCTTGGCCAGGAACGTGAAATACTGCCTCTCGATTTTGTCCGACACGGGCAACGGCGTGGCGGATTGAGCCTCCAAGCTGGCTACGACATACTGTGCCTGATCGATCTTCATCGCCTCCTCGACAAAAGCGGTTCGCATGGCGTCGTCCATGGCAAATCGGTTCACCAGCGTCACCGTGTCCAGTTGCAGCACGACGGCTACCACCGTAGCGCTGACGAAAGTCCAAACGCGGGCACCGAAGGTGAAGCGTTCGCTGACGCGATCAATGACCGAATCAAACCGCAAGTTGATTTTCGCCAAGAATTGGCTGGCGGCTTCCTGCAACAGGGCAATATTCTGGCGGACGTCGTGGGCGAGTTCGGGGTTGGATTTCTCCAGTTGGAGGGCCGCCATATGGATATTCTTCAGCGTTTGGTCGGGGTCGGAGATACCGTTTTCCGCCATCACTTTCTTCAATCCCTTGAGCGCTGTCTGTTGCAGCTCGGTCATCGTCACGTCCTTCGGGTCTCGCGATGCCAGGTCGAGCAGCATCTTGGTGAGCTCCTCGCGGTGAATCACCTCGCCATACCGGATCAAACCGAATATTTTGCCGCCATTGAGGATTGGACTGCGTAGAATCATCTTCGCTATCTCCTCGGCGCAGCGCCGCTCCACGCCGGGATCGAGCTGCTCGAGCAGGTCCACGAGTCCGGCCAGCAAGTGCTTTCCGCGACTTTGACGCAGAGCCAGCATGGCCTGAGTCATCAGAGTCACAGCCATGCTGACGATCAGCATGACGACAGAAAGCCCGATTAGGATATCGATCGATTTCAGCATGATGGCACCCCTCCAGTCTCGACGTTGTTCAGGACTTACGAAAATGGACTCTTCTTCCGTCTCTCGAAGGAAAAAGGGCAAAATGCGTAAGTCCGGTTGTTGTTATTTTGTCCAGGCCGGCTAGAGCTTTTTCATCTCGCTCGTACGGCAAAACAGGCCTGGCAGGAGTCGTTGGCGCCTTCGGCCAGGGTAGATCGACTCAAGCTTTCGTAGGTCGGCAATCCTTTGCCGACGAAGACGCTCGGCCGGGACGTGGTGTCGGGAAAGGATTCCCGACCTACGCGCGAATGCCCGTACAGTAGGCATGAAAATGCTCTAAGTACATTCAGGGAAGTCTTGCGGCATAGGCAACCTGCAGGACAACCCCGCCAATCAAGCCAATCTGTCGAGATTCCGCAAATATTTGCGGAATGTACTTAGCGTCAACGACCATGGCGATCGTCTCACCGACACCGGCGTTCGGCTTCAACCTTCTTCGCAAGTCTCCTGCCCGAAGGCTTTAAGGATTTCTGACTCTCGGCCAGGCTTCCGGCTCCGCAAATGGAGCGTCGGGGTCGTCCTGACAGGCTTGAGCCCGAGCTTCCTCGACGACCGGCTGGCCGTTCCGAAAAGTGTAAACGACGATCGAGCCGCAGTCTCCGATGCCGCGGGATTTCGACCAGACTTTCAGTTCCTTCGTTTTGTCGTCGAATTCGGGAAATCCGCTCAGCTCCGTTTCAAGATAGCGGGAGACGCGGCCATCCGTCTCGCGCTCATAACGTTTGAATTTCAACAATGCCGTTTTCGCCCGGGCTTCGTCATAAAACATGAAGACAAAACCGGGTTGATAAGCGCCCAGGTAGCACTGTATCTCCACGAGATACTGCTTGTCCTTCAGGCGATGAAAGGTAAGGCCGGCATCGGGAATATCCTCGGCTTGGCTTTGGAAGCTCTCCTCGCAGTCGGCGGGCCATTTCAGTCTCTGATACCAGGCGCTTCGCTCCTCTCGAGTCAAATCGGACTTGTTTTGATCGCCTCCGGCCTTTACTCCCGAAGCAACCAGAAACAGACCTACAAAAGCGGCGGTGATGCCGAACCCGAACAATTTCATAGCGATCCCAACTCCCTGTGCGCTCCATGACATTCCCGAAATGGACTCATACGGCAGCGCCGTCGATCCGACGGAATCCCAAATCGACCGATGCCATCTTCGCTATGATCGCTGAAGGGCGGACGCCCGCAAGAGACCGTCGAATCGGCGTGCGATGTCGGCGATCGTTGTAGCCTTGTCGTGGCCATTGATGATGGTTCGAGCATTCTCATAATCGGGCGATACTCCGTCTTTTATGAAATGTCCGAGCTTTTTGCCCGTGAACCATCCTTCCTTCATTCCCTGGACGGCAATTTGATAAGCCAGCTTGGGCTCCTTTGCTTTATCGGGGTTCGAGATCAGATCCACGTTCAGAAATCTTCCCGCTCTCTCGTAGTTGTTTCGGCCTGTCAGCTGTACAAAACCGCGCCCGTGAAAAAGATTGCCATCGCCCGGGTAAAGATTGCCCAGCCGCCGGCCTACCGAGGTATGCGATCCATAGCGGGATTCAAAGTAGGCCGCCGAGCCGTGCTCGTCGATCGGCCTCATCGTGTTTGCCGTTTCCCATTTGAATGTCGCCAGGCAGTAGGCCAACTGTTGCCGGTCCGTGTCCGTCCCGTCGAAACGGATATCCTGTTCGATTTCGCCAAGCAGAGACTCCAGCGCGTCGACCCGGTATTGCGTCATGGGTCCGAACGCGGAACGATAGCCCTCGAAAAACTCCTTCCTGTCGAACACGAACATAACTTTCCCCCCACTTTCTTTTTTGAAAATTCGTGATCGCCGCCGCGAAACCTCACCCGCGGCAGCGAGCGATCAAGCGGTGAGCTTATTCCATCACGAATCCGATCTGTCCGGAAACATCGACTCGCTCGATTCCCGTCGGGAGCGCTTCCGCACCAGCCGCCCCTCACAAACCAGCGGTCTCTGCAACGTCAGAATGTGCGGCGGCTGACCGAAAACGTCGATCTGCGCATCAAGAGTCCTCCAAATCCGGCCGATCCTTTTTGCCCATTCGACGCTCGATCGGCGTCAGAAACTGCAAAGTCAGAAAATTGATCGTACTGATCAGCACGGCGATCTCATACAAGCCGTGGGCGACCGAAGCGCCGATTGCGCCGGTCGACCATAGGCTAGCCGCCGTGGCCGTTCCCCGGACACCTGTCGACGTCTTCAAAATCGCTCCGCCGCCGATAAAGCCGATACCCGTCATCAATCCGGAGATGATGCGCGCCTGCGCATCCTGAGCGGTACCGACGACCGACTCCCCGACCAGGATATAACCGCAACTTGCTAGCGCAACCAGAGGGAAAGTCCGCAATCCCAAGGTGCGGGTCGTTCTTTCGCGCTCCAGGGCGATCGGCAGAGCGAGTACGAACGCTCCTGCAAGCTTGAGCACGTGAGACAGAAATTCGCTCCAGTTCCAGTTCAGTAGATCCATCTGATTGTCCTGCTGTGCTACAGCGTTCTCGGTCCGACCGATTTCCGTCTTTTCCACTGCCCGGGGAGACCATAGCCCCCCCGGGCGCCGTGCCTGGATGCGCGCCGGCAAATCGGTCGCTGCTCATCTGCACGAGCCTACCAGCCGTTCCGGAAAAGGCTGTTCGCCGGGGTCCGGGGCGGTTTCCCATTCATTCCGGCTCCACGGCACCCGGCCGGCGAGTTCGGTCAGGGAACCCGCCGGATAGGTTCCGAAGCGGCGGCTGGACGGAATCTGCGGTATCCGGACGAAAAGTACAGCCTCGGTATCGGCCGCGAGCATCTGCTCGAAAGGGGTCAGCTCTCGCGTCGGAGCGCTCCCCTCGACGAGATCGAGAAGGTCTCGGCCTATCGTCTCGAAGGCCTCTCTGGGCACGAGCCGGGTCTTCTCCGCAGCGAGCGTGCGAAACACATCCCTGCCGCCGGCGAGGCTCATCTGAACCAGGGCCGCCACCGGGAAAGCGGCCACGGCGGCGAGATAGCTGGTCGGACCGGTCTCCGGAATGTTCCAGCCCAGCCAGCGCAAGGGATCGATGACCAGCGCGGTGCTGTTGTTGGCGGCCCGGTCGTAACCGATGACATGGCAGTAATAGCCGTGTAGCACCTGTTGCAAGGTGGCTTGCACCCGGCGCGGAATTCGGGAATCGCGCATGACCGCGACGAGCATGTAGTTCGGACGGTACCAGGCCTGTCCGCTGTTGAGATCCGCGAGGTAATTGTCCATGGGCACCATGGCCGAGAGAATGCCTTTTGCGTTCTTGTCGTCTATGGGATAGAAGTTGGCGGCCAGCCAATCGCTCCATTCGCCTTGCGGGCCCAATATCCCGGCGGCGGGCGCGAGATGGCCGCCGTGCGCGCCGTCATCGTCGCCCTGGGCGCCGTCGAGCACGAAGGCGAGCACCGGGCGGCTCGCCCAGCGGCGGGGCTGTCCCGGATGACGCTCCCATAACACCCGCGCGGCGTAGATGCCCGTCACGCCGCCGGTCTGTGCCCGGATCAAGGTCGTCAAGGTTTCCCGCTCTTTCAACGGCTCAAATCGGGCTCCATCGATGTCGATACGGGTATCTTCCGGCCAGATCGTCCGGGCGACGAAAACCGGAGCCCCCCGATGGCTCAGCGTGACGCCTCGCATGCGCAGCGGCCGTTTCGAAAGAAAAGCCACGGTGGAACGATCGAGATAGGCCCGATTGGTGGGAATCGCCGGGGTGACCGCAAACGCGATCTCACCCGCCGGTGCGCGGAGAAACTGTCCGTCTTCGGACAAGGTCGCGTGTTCGACGATCTCGGGAGCGCCTATCCAGACCAGCGGCGGACGGGGCGTTTCGCTCCGCTCCGGCTCGAAAAGCGCCGTGCCGGTGATCGGCCGAAGTCCATCAGGAACGGCGATGAGTTCGTCGCGAAAATACCAGAGCGCCGCCTCGGGCACCGGACAATCCGTGCACCGCCCGGTGGCGAGCCGAAAGGAGGAACTCGGCAACAGCCCGAAGCGCTCTCCGGTCAGGGCGCCTTTCGAAAAAGGACCGGCATATAACTTGTCCGGCACCTCGCTCCAGCGCAAGCCTTCCGCCGTCCGCAGCGGGCCGGCCTCGCCTGGAGCGTTTTTCATCCCGGTGCACGGCTTCGTGTCGGGCGGGAAGCACGTAGGTCGGGCGCTCTGACACCGAATCGGAAAATTCTCTAATTGCAGACCAAGCGATGCCGCCGGACGGACGCCGCTTCCCCCGGATTCATCCGCTAACCGGGACTCGGCCGCGCATCCGCACAAAAGAAGAGCGATCCACAGCCGGCGACACCGCCACGCAAGCGTTTCAATCGAGCAGCGTGTAAAGATAGCTCGCGATGTCACGCGCGTCGGATTCCGGAACATTCATGTTCGGCATCAGGGTCTGCGGATTGACGGCCGGAGGATTTTGCAGCCACCGGATCATATTTTCCGGGGTGTTCGGCAGAATGCCCGCGATGGCGACCCGCTTGGCGATTCCGCCGAGAGGAGGCCCCACCAGGCCATCCGCGCCGAACACGCCGGGGATAGTGTGGCAGGACGGGCAGCCGTAGGCGCGGATGGCGTCCTTACCCCGCTCCGGATTGCCGCCGGTCAGGGCGATGGCGTCGGACTCTTTCCCGCCCCCGCAAGCTCCGAGCAGGCACAACACGAAAACCATGGCGATCCCGCTTCCCGGACACGTCCCCTCTCCCGGTAGCGCCCGTCCGGCATTACGGGAGGGCGAATACATACAGCGTCCCTCCGGGGTTGGTGTGTTCGGGCAAGTCCTTCATGGCGTTGACGAAGCCGAGCGCGCCGGTGCCGTCGCGCGGGTCCAGCCCGCCCGACACGATGGCGCCCGACCAGCCGCCGACTCCGGCAAGCACCGCGACATATTGCTTGCCGTCGGGTCCCCGATAAGTCACCGGCTGGCCGATGATTCCGGAACCGACCTGAAACTGCCACAGAACGTCTCCGGTACGGGCGTGCACCGCCTTGAACCAGCGGTCCATGGTGCCGTAAAAAACAACGTCGCCCGCCGTCGCCACCGCGCCGCTCCACACCGGGAAGCGCTCCTTGATCTTCCATACGGCCTGCCGTTTCAGGGGGTCCCAGGCGGTGAACTCGCCGCGATGCCCGCCGGGTCCCGCGTGCATGTGCACCCGTGCCCCCACGTAGGGAGTGCCGGCGAGATAGTTGGCCTCCAATCCCTCCATGTCCATGCAGAGGTTGTTGTGCGGAAGGTAAAGTAGACCGGTCCGCGGCGACCAGGCTGCCGGCTGCCAGTCCTTGGCGCCGGGCGGTGCCGGGCAGATGTCGGTGACGGTTTTTCCCGTCTGCGGCTTCTTTTCCTCGACGTGAATGGGCCGTCCGGTCTCGAGATCGATGCCGCGGGTGACATTGGTCGGCACGAACGGGTCGGCCGACAGGATTTCCCCGGTCGTCCGGTCCATGACGTAGACGTACCCGTTGCGCTCCGCGCGCAGAAGAAGCTTCCGAATCCGGTCATTAACCGGCAGATCCACCAGGATATTCTCGTTGACGCCGTCGTAGTCGTAGAGATCGTGAGGGCTCCACTGGTAGGCCCATACCGCCGCGCCTGTCGCGGGGCGGCGGGCGAAGATGCCGCAGGTCCATTTGTTGTCGCCGGGCCGCATTTCCGGGTTCCACGGGCTGGGATTGCTGGTGCCGTAATAAATCAGGTCCAGCTCCGGGTCGTACGAAATCCAGCCCCACACGGCGCCGCCGCCGATCTTCCACTGATCGGGCGGCCAGGTCGTGACGCCGAGATCCTTGCCGTTGTCCTCCGGATAAAAAGCCTTGAATTCGGGACCGATCAGCACGTCCTTGTCGGGACCCGTGGTATAGGCCCGCCACGCGATTTTTCCCGTATTGGCGTCCAGCGCCGTGAGCCAGCCGCGCACGCCGAACTCGCCGCCGCTGTTGCCCACCAGCACCTTGCCCTTCACCACCAGGGGCGCCATGGTCATGGATTCGCCCCGATTGATGTCGCCGAGCTTGGTCTTCCAGACCTGTTTTCCGGTCTTCGCATCCACCGCGAAAGTATGGTTGTCGAGGGTGTTGAAGAAAATCTTGCCGTCGGCGTAGGCCGCCCCACGATTGACCACGTCGCAGCAAGCGACCCCTTGCGCGGCGGCAGCCGGTTTCGGCTCGAATTTCCATTTCATCGCGCCCGGTTTTTCCTTGAGGTCCAGCGCGTAGAGAACATTGGGATAAGGCGTGACGACGTACATCGTATCGCCGATCACCAGCGGCGCCGCCTCGTGCCCCTTGTTCAGGCCGGTCGAAAAGGACCAGGCGAGCTTGAGATTCCCGACGTTCTCGGGAGTAATCTGGTCGAGTCCGCTATAGCGGGTGCTCGCATGGTTCTTGGCCGGCATGGTCCATTGGCCGTCCTCCGCCTCGGCAGGCGGAACGGCTTGTGCCTGGACCCGGGATTCGGGAACTTGACTCGACACGACTCCCGGCCACCCGGCCAGACCGCCGAGCGCGACGAGCATCACACCGAGACGCGTTCCGATCTTGCCGGGCAAAGCATAGGCCACAGGACTCTGACCGGTTTTTGGCTGCTCCATGTCGAATCCTCCTTGTATAACGCCCCGTTCCGCTCGGACACACTCCGCGTAGGGTGGGTTACGCTTCGCCAACCCACTATCGATGGGTTTCGCTTCGCTCTACCCATCCTACAGAGCTACAGAGTTCGCGATTGCCGCGCTTCACTGCGTTCAGCACATCCTATTTTTATGACACCCTCCAAAGGGAAATAACTTTTTCAAAACTCCCTCAACATCATGGTCCCCTCGGGAGCGGGCTCCCGCTGTGCCCCGCCGCGCCGCCCGCGTTTTTTCCGATCGCCTCCAGCCAGGCGGCGAACATCCCGAGGGCGATGACCAGATAGATAGCGCCGGCGGGAACCCACATGATGAGCCCCGCGAGCTGCTGATCCTCGAGCGCGCTCAGTCCGGCCGCCGCCGAGCCGCCGTAGGCCGGATACCACGGCTGGCTGCTGAAGGTCAGCAACGCACCTAGCAGGCTGGTATGCACCGTCGTGGAGAACACGTATAGCACCCCGGCCCCGTACCCTCTCGCCCCTTCGCCGCCTCGGATGATCGCCCACCAGAACACCAGTGCCGAAACGAAAAAGCTCAGATGCTGCAGCGTGTGCACGTCCTCATGTCTCAGCGCCGCCTGAAAAAAGACCGGCGCATGCCAGATCCATATGACGGCCCCGTGTATCGTCCAGGCCGCCAAGGGCACGGTCATTCTGCGCCAGAAACGCCCGACCCAGCCGGTTTTGCAATAGCCTGTCAGAGACTTCCGCCACCCGCGCGGAAACGCCCACAGGGCAAAGGCGATCGGACGGCTCAAGACCAGCAGCGGCGCGGCGAGCAGTATCAGGATCTCGTGCTGGACCATGTGTGCCGAAAAAAGCTCGTTCGAAAGCCGATCCAGGGGCGAAATCAGGGCCAGAGCGATGAGCAGCCATCCCCCGGCATAAGCCAGCGCCTTTTGGATGAGCACCCGACGGCCCGCGCCGACTTTCGGCCACAGCCGCCGCAATCCGGCCATGAACAGTCCGGCCGACAGCGCAAGACAAAACAGGACCCAGGGCTCGAAATTCCAGGCGGTCCACTGAAAGCCGGAAATCGCCGAACTCCCTTCGTGAGCATGTCCGCATGCGGGAACACCGAACGCAGCGGACAAGGAGGGAATGACGGTTCGGCGCGCAATACGATTTCGTGCCATGGCAGGCCTCACGAGCGCAGCATCATGATCGGAACGGCCTGCGCCAGGATGGTCACGAAGAAATAGGCGCTGACAATCATCCCGGAAACCGCCATGAAGCGGCTCCGCGCGATCACCCCGCCTTCTCCGCTCGGCCACGCCGCCCCTGCCCTTTGCCAATTCCGCCAGGAGATCAACCCGCCGGCCGCGGCGATCACCAGGGCCGCCAAAGTCACCAGATACAGGGCGAGAGTCGACCCGGTGCCGTGGAAGAACGGCGTGATGCTGTAACTGGTTTGAAGGTGCAAGGCCCAGGCGACGGGACCCGCCAGCAAACCGGCCCATAGCGCGGCGATACCGCTACGCTCCGAGAAATACCGTTCCGCATCGGCCTGCAACACCTTTCTTCCCTCACTTTAAAACGCGCGGCATCCAGTACAGCGTGACGTACAGCGGTACCCAGACCGCCACCACGAAGTGCCAGTAAATCCCGTTGACCTTCACCGCCAGACTGCGCCGCTCGCTGAAGTAGCCTATCCATGCGAGAGCGCTGACCACGACCGTCTTCAGGATCAGCGCAACCACATGGGTGCTGTGAAAGCCGATGATGGTCCAGGAAATGGAGCCGTAGGAATGGGTATACCATCGGTACCCCATTTCGCTGTACTCGATGTATTTCAGCACCAAGAACGTCACCGCCAGCGCGATACTCAGCAACAGCCCCCAGCGCAGGGCCGTTTGGTTGCCTCGGGTGATGCCGCGGTCGGCCCAGTGCATCGGCAGGCTGCTGGCCATCAGCACCAGCGTGCCCAGGGTCGGCTTGACCAGATCGGGCGTCTTGGTGCCCGCCGGCGGCCATTCCGGCTGATCGATGCCGAGATAGAAATAGCTGGTGATGAGGGTGGCGAACACCACCGATTCGACCAGGATGAGACCGACGATGCCCCACCACAAGGGTGCTCTGTAGTCGGCGGGCAGACGCGGAAGCTCGCCGGCATCGAAGCGGGTTTCGGCGTTCATCGGGCTTGCTCCTCCTCGGCGGAACCTCCGACCGCGCGCGGCCAGAGCCATCCGACGAATCCGACGAAGGTCAGCAGCAAGCCGATCGGGAACCAGATCGGATGACGGATGAAGCCGAGAAAACCCGCCGCCACCGCGACGGCGGAAAGAAAAGGCCAGATCGTAGGTCCCGGCAGAATCGCCACGGCGTGCGGCTCGGCATCGAGCAGCGTCGTGACCAGCACTTCGCGCCGCCCGGAGCGGAGTCCCACCACCGTTCCCGCCGGCTCCTCGCCGCGCTCCCACAGCGCCCAACGGCCGCGCACCACAGGGATATCCTCGAAGTTGTAATTGGGCGGCGGCGAACTTGTCGCCCATTCCAGAGTATCCCCGCCCCAGGGGTTGTCCGGTGCGTCGGGTTTTCGCAGGAAACTCAGCAGGGCGTCGACCGCGGTGACGAGCACGCCGAGGGCGAAGACGTACGCGCCTATGGTCGCCAGCAGGCTCAATTCGAACCACCCCGATTCGGACAGATAGGTGTAGACCCGGCGCGGCATGCCCTGCAAGCCGAGCTGGTGCATCGGGAAAAAGCTCATGTTGAAACCGACGAACATCAGGACGAAGCTCCACTTGCCGGCGGTCTCGTTCAGCATGCGCCCGAAGACTTTGGGGAACCAGTAGTAGATCGCGCCGAACACCGGGAACACCGCCCCGCCGATCAGCACGTAGTGGAAGTGCGCGACCAAAAAGTAAGTGTCGTGAACCTGCGTATCGAACGGCACCGAGGCCACCATTACGCCGGTCAGCCCGCCGAGCACGAAGATGAAGAAGAAACCCAGCACGAACAGAAGCGGCGTCGCGAACCGCAGCCTCGCTCCCCAAAGCGTCGCGATCCAGCAGAATATCTGCACGCCGCTCGGCACGGCGATCATCACGCTCGCGGCCGTGAAGAAGCTCACGCCCAGCGCCGGAAGGCCGGTCGTGAACATGTGGTGCACCCACAGCCCGAAGGCGACGAAGCCGATGGCCACCACCGAGAGCACCATGGCGGTGTAGCCGAAGATGGGCCGCCGCGCGAAGGTCACGACGATGGACGAGATGACGCCGAGCGCCGGCACCAGGATGATGTAGACCTCCGGATGGCCGAAGAACCAGAAGAGATGCTGCCAGAGCAGCGGCTCGCCGCCTCCCGAAGTCATGAAAAAATGGGTGCTCACCGTGCGGTCGAGAGCCAGCATGACGCTGCCCACCATCAGGGGCGGCATCGCGAACACGATCATGAACATGGTCACCAGCATGGCCCACACGAACAGCGGCATGCGGTTGAGCGACATGCCGGGCGCACGCTGCTTGAATATGGTCACGATCAGCTCCACCGCCGCCACCAGCGCGGAGATTTCGATGAACGTGATCATCGTCGCCCAGAAGTCCAGACCGAGTCCGGGCGAATACTGGGTCAGCGTCAGCGGCACGTAGGCGAACCAGCCCCCGTCCGGCGCATGGCCCAGAAAACCCGCGGCGTAGAGCGTCACTCCGGCGATCAGGTATACGTAATAGCCGAAAGCGTTCAGGCGGGGAAAAGCCATGTCGCGGGTCCCGATCATGAGCGGGACGACATAGATGCCCAGCCCTTCCATCATGGGCACGGCGAAGAAAAACATCATGGTCGAGCCGTGCATGGTGAAAAGCTGGTTGAAGTGATCCGGCGTGAGGAACGAATTTTCCGGCACCGCGAGCTGGGTTCTCAGAAGCAGCGATTCGATTCCTGCCATCAGGAAGAAGATGAAGGAAGTGACAATGAAGCGCTTGCCGATCATGCGGTGGTTCACTTGGGTGAACCAGCCGACGAAGCCTGACGCGGAATACCAGGTCCGGTCGAGTTCCTCCGCCTTACGGGAAATCGCCGGGCGCTCCGACGCCTGCTCCCCGACTCCCGGCCGATCCGTTTCGGTGCTCGCGGTCATGGGCATGCCCTTTTCGTTTTGTCGCGAACGCGAAGCCTGTCCCGACTGGAGCCAAGGGGCTTATCTCGGCCTATGTAGGATGCCCCTGTCCGTAAACTTCTCGATCGTAGGTCGGCAATCCATTGCCGACGAACACGCGCGGCCGGGACGTGGCGTCGGGAAGGGGGGCTTCGGCGCTCCAATCGCAAACGGTCATTCGGGTGCTCCAATCGCAAACGGCCTGGCCGGGAGCGCCGGCCAGCCCCTTCCCCGGATGACCGTTTGCGATTGGAAGGGATTCCCGACCTGCTTGGGGCGCAAGCTGGTAGGCCGGAATAAGCGTCAGCGTTTCCGGCAATCAACGGCGGGAAGGCCACCATGCCGGGAACACGGAGCCTGTCCCGAGGCAGTCGGGAAGATCGTAGGTCGGCAATCCATTGCCGACGAAGCTGTCGGGAAAGGATTCCCGACCTACCTCGGGCGCGAGCATGTAGGCCGAAACAAGCGCCAGCCTTTGTAGGCCGGCAATCCCTTGCCGGCGACTGCGTGTAAAATTTCTCCTTCATTTCAGGCTCTCCAGATAACTCAGCAAGGGATGCAGGCTCTCGGCGTCATAATTGACGGGAGGCATCTTGTTGCCCGGTTTGACGTGCTGAGGATCGAGAATCCAGCCCGCGAGGTTGCCGCGATTATTGGGCAGGGTTCCGGCCGCGAGAGTCCGCCGGCTGGCCAGGTGGGTCAAATCGGGCGCGACCCGTCCGAGCGCGGCGGTCCCGCGGATCGAGTGACAGAGTACGCACGGCGATGAAAGAAAGACCTGCTGTCCCCTGGCGAGAACCGGATCGGCGGGTTCGACCGCCGGAGCGCGCTCCCGAGCCAGCCAGTTCGAAAAGACTTCGGACGGCTCCGCAACCACCCAAAAAGCCATGTTCGCATGCTGTATGCCGCAGAACTCGGCGCACTGGCCGCGAAATTCCCCGGCCCGGTCGGCGGTGAGCCAAGCGGTGTTGGTCTGACCTGGAATCAGATCCATCTTGCCGCTCAGATTGGGCACCCAAAAGCTGTGGATGACGTCTCTGGATTTGAGCAGGAATTTCACCGGCCGGCCGACCGGGATGTGGATTTCGTTGGCGGTAACCGCGACCGCCCTATCCTGTTCGTCGAGGTAACGGATCTCCCACCACCAGCGGCGTCCGATCACCTCCACGGTCAGCGCATTTTCCGGCGGCTCCTCCGAAAGTTCTCGGTGAATCGACACGCTGGAAATCAAAACGATCGGGAGTACGATAGCCGGCAGTATCACGCCGCCGGCGAGCACCAGATTGCGGCTCTGGCGCCGATTCAGAGGCGCTTCCCCGCGCCGGCCCCGCGAGCGCCACACGCCGGTCAGAAGCGCAACCATGACCGCCAGCAGAATCAGCGTGGCCACGATGCACATGGCCCACCACAGGTTGGCCAGCATCTGTGCCTGCGGGCTCATCGGATTGGTGGCGTCCTGAACCCCGGAACAGCCGCCGAACAGCAAGACGAAAACCGGAAGGACGACCCGCTTCACCCGGCATCGCGCTCCCCCGCTCCGGCCCGGATTCCATGCGCCTTGGTTCATCGTTTCGGCTCGCCGGGCGATTTCCCGCTTTCATCCGCCGATTCCCGGCGCCTGGGTTCAGGCGCGCCGGTCGCCGCGTACTCGGGTTGCAGCGTGCGGATGTAAGCGATGATCTGCCAGACCTGTACATCGGTAATCCGCCCGCCGTAGGCAGGCATACCCTTGGGCCGGCCCTCGACGATGCTGGCGAACAGGTTGTCGTCGTGAGGACCGTAGATCCACTCGTCGTCCATCAACGGCGGACCGATTGCCCCGCCGCCGCTGGCATGACAGCCGGAGCAGTTAAACCAGTCCCAGAGCTCCTTGCCTTCGGCGATGGCCTGCCGGTCCCCCGCGAAAGGATTTCGGAATCGCGGCAGCTCCGGCATCTCGGGGCCGGGGCGCAAATCAACCATGGGCGCGCCGGTGGGCGTTCCCCCTGCCGGCGGCGCCTGCCTGAACTCGCCTATGCCCCGTTCTTCCCGGCAGCCGGCAACAAGACCCAAACCGAAAACGCCCGACAGAGCCAGCGCCCCCAGCGGCAATTTTCGGCGAAAACATCGGTCATTCATGCGGGACGACCCTCTGCGTTCCTTCGATTCAGGGTACTCCGTACTTTCGGAGTTGCGCGCCTATCTCGGACCGCTCTTGTTACGGCACTCCAATCCGATAAGCTACCAGGACGCTACACGAGGACTTACGTCTCCGTATCCAATAATTTCGATCAGGCCGCCCTTCGTTCTATCCAAAAATACGCAATAGTTCGTACAGAGCTCCGGCATTTCCGCGCATAGACCGGATTTTTCTGAAATGCTGTCAAGGAATAGCGGGAGATGGCGGAAAGACGGGATGACAAATGCCTAGACTTGCCGTCCCTCGGGACCGGCGCTCAGCGTGCGAGCCCGAACCGCGTATCCGGAAACGGAGCGGAAACGCGGGACGCTCCATTGTCAACGTTCAAGCTTGCCCTTGAGTTTGAGCAGACCATCGTGATTCGGGACGGCTTCCAGCCCCTCCAATACTTTCTTCAGGCTATCGACGCGGTTGCCTTGCTCGAACGCTTTCCATGCCTCCAGCTCCAGGGCGTTCGCGATCTTTTGTATGCCGCTGGCCGCCTTTTCGTTGTAGGGATCGATCTTGAGCGCCTCGCGGTAGGCCCACAAAGCATTGGCGCCGGTCGGGGCGGTCAAATAGCCGACCTCGAAGTGAATGTCCGCCAGTTCCAGCAGATCCGCGACTTTCGCGTGCTGCTCGGCGGTGAGCGTGGTCGCGATCTTGGGCGGCTCCTTGGCTTTATGCAGGCCCATGTAAACATTGCTGCCGATGGCCAGGACGACAACCGTGGCGGCGGCCCAGCTTCCGTAGAACACCGGCGACCGCTTCTGCAGATCGCCGATGAAATCCTCGGCCGTCGGGGTACGGTCCTCGCGCTTGAGGGCGAGGGCTCTCTTGAGACCTCTCCATTGCCTGCCGTTCAAGCCGGAGATGGGCTTGGGCTGCAATTTCAGTTCGACCGCGACGTCCGCCGAAATTTTTGCGTACGGATGTTTCCCCGCCAAAAGTTCGTAAGTCACGCAGGCCAGGGCGTAAATATCGTCGCGCGGGTCCGGCTCCTCGTCCTTGAGCATCTCGTAACTCGCATAAGCCGGCGTCAGCGCCCCCAGATCGCGGGCATTGAATACGGTCGCGTCGCCGCCCTTCTTGTCCGTTCGGCCCGCGGCGCAGGCGATGCCGAAGTCGAGCACCTTGACTTCGCCGTTCTCGTCGATGAAGACGTTGCCCGGCTTGAAATCCGAATGGACGATGTTCTTCTTGTGGGCGTGGGCCAGCGCTTCCGCCATGCCCTGTATGATCGGCCAGGCCTTCTTGAACGGCATGCCCCCCTCGGGAAGCTCTCGGATCAATCGGTTGAGGGGCTGGCCTTCGAGGTATTCCATCGACATGAAGACGTGCCGGTCGTCCCTGTCGAAGTCATATACGTTGATGATGTTCGGATGGGAAAGCGTCTGAGCCCGTTTGGTCTCCCTCTGGAGCGCGATCAGGGAAACGGGATTTTGCTGAAAATCCTCGTTGAGGACCTTCAAAGCAACATAGGGCTCTTTGTCGTTGGCCTCTTTCTTGCGCAGGTCCAGTGCCTTGAACACTACGCCCATTCCGCCCTCGCCCAGCACCTGCTCCAGCACGAACCGGTCCTTGAGGACGTCGCCGATTTGCAAAGGCCTTACCGTTAACGCGGATTCGACCGGCGGCGGGACACTGTGGCCGGTCCGGGTGCTCAGCCGAGTCGAATCGCCATCATCGCTCGGCGCGGAAGCCGCGACGGGACGCGGCGCCTCCGGCACCCCAGGGGCGAGGGTCGCCAGCCGCGTCTTTTCCGCATCGTCGTCTGCGGCAACCGCGGCCGGACCCGGACGATTGCCGGCGGACGAGGGCAAGATCCTGGTTTTGTCGAGTGCATCATCACCAGACGTTTGCTGAATATCTGTCATTTTTCTTATCAGGGAAGATTGTTTTGCAAAGGCATCGCGGCTCGGTGGCGTTCTTTATGATAGCCCCTCCCCGGAAGGATGCGGAAAAACAAACGTGCAACTCTCTTTTCGGAGAAAAGTCTCATACCTTAAACGGTGCGCGGGGAGCGTCACGAGTGGTCCGAGGATAAGTTCATCCCGAGCTTAGTCGAAGGGCCGCCATCGGGACGCGCAGTAGCTTCCCACGCACCGTCTTAGAGCTAGATCTTAAGGAGGGAACATGGCGGTACGAAGCGCATCGGCCGAGTGGGAAGGCAATCTCGCTCAGGGAAAAGGAAGCATGCGATTGGGCAGCGGCGCCTTCACCGGGAGCTATTCGTTTTCGTCGCGTTTTCAAGAGGGGCAAGGCACCAATCCCGAAGAGCTCATCGGCGCGGCGCATGCGGGTTGCTTTTCCATGGCGCTGGCACACGGCTTGGCGCAGTCCGGGCACACGCCCAAGCGCATTGCGACGACGGCGAAAGTCCACCTCGAAAAGGTGGGCGAAGGGTTCAAGATCACCGCGATCGAGTTGGATACCGAGGGCGACGTACCCGGAATCGACGCAGCGACATTCCAGACGTTCGCCGACGACGCGAAACGGAATTGCCCGGTCTCCCGGCTTCTCACCGGTGCCGAAATCAAGCTCAGGGCGAAGCTCGTTTAGCGCCCAAACAGTTCAAGGCGCTCGCGGCCGAAACCTTTGACGGACGAGGGCGCCGACGGAGGCGAATGATATGCCGCACTACAACTATCTCATCATCGGCGGCGGAATGACGGCGGACGCCGCGATTCGGGGCATACGCGAGATCGATACCGGGGGAACGATCGGACTGATCGGCGCGGAGGCGCACCCTCCCTACAACCGCCCGCCCCTCTCCAAAGGACTCTGGAAAGGAAAACCGCTCGAGCGCATCTGGCGGAAGAACGTCGAACGGAATGTCGCTCTGCATCTCGGCCGGATCGCCAGCACGCTGGATCTCGCGGCCAAGCGCATCGACGACGATCAAGGGACCGCCTACACCTTCGATAAATTGCTGCTGGCGACGGGCGGAACCCCGCGGCGACTCCCCTTCGGCGGCGACGACATCATTTATTTTCGAACCCTCGACGACTATCAGCGTCTTCGCGCGCTGAGCGAGGAAAAACAGCGCTTTGCCGTCATCGGCGGCGGATTCATAGGTTCCGAGATCGCGGCCGCTCTGGCGATAAACGGCAAGGAAGTGGTCATGGTCTTTCCCGAAGAAGGGATAGGGGCGCGACTGTTCCCGCCCGACCTCAGCCTGTTCCTGAACGACTACTATCGACAGCAGGGCGTCGAGGTGCTGCCCGGACAGCAGGTCACCGATCTTCAAAAGTCGGACAACCAGCTCGTCTTGACCTTACGCGACGGGAAGACCACCAACGAACGGGCGATTTCCGTGGATGCCGCGGTGGCCGGCATCGGTATCGTCCCCAACATCGAGCTCGCGAAAGGCGCGGGCCTTCGAGTGGAAAACGGCATCGTGGTGAACGGCCTCCTGCAAGCCGGTACTCCGGACGTGTATGCCAGCGGAGACGTCGCCAATTTCTACAATCCGGCCCTGGACACACGCTTGCGGGTCGAACATGAAGACAATGCCAATACCATGGGCAAGCACGCCGGTCGAAACATGGCCGGGGAAACCGTTCCGTATCACCATCTTCCGTTTTTCTATTCGGATCTGTTCGAGCTGGGATACGAAGCCGTCGGAGAAACCGACTCCCGCCTCGAAACAGTCGCCGATTGGTCGGAGCCGAACCGAAAAGGCGTCGTCTATTACCTGCGGGACGGTCGGGTCAGAGGCGTGCTGTTATGGAACGTCTGGGAACGCGTCGACTTAGCCCGCGAGCTGATTGCCGAACCCGGCCCGATCGACCCTCGCAGCCTGAAGGGAAGGCTTTGATGAGACGCCTTCGTCGGCAAGGGATTGCCGACCTACCACAGCTCGGGAGTAGGTCGGGAATCCCTTCCCGACGCACCGCTTCGTCGGCAACGGATTGCCGACCTACAACTGCCCGACGCACCGCCTCTTTGTCGGCAAGGGATTTGCCGACCGACCACAGCTTGTTTCGGCCTCACGCCCCAGAACGTTTCGGCAGTATCCGGCGCCGTTATCCTTATAGGACGGAAGACATAATGAACGCTCTACTAAAACTCATCGAGCACGGCCAAAGCTATTGGATCGACAATCTCACGCGGCGCATGATCACCAGCGGCGAACTCGAATGCCGCGTCCGCCGCGAAGGCCTGCGCGGGGTGACTTCCAATCCGCAGACCTTCCAGAAAGCCATCGCCGGAACCAAGGATTACGACGAGCAAATCGAAAGCCTCACCTGCGGCGGCCGTCCATGCCCCGACGTGCGCGAGATCTACGAAGCGCTGGTGACCACCGACATTCGAGACGCCTGCGACATCCTGCGTCCCGTTTACGACGAAACCTCCGGACTGGACGGCTACGTCAGTCTCGAAGTGTCTCCGCACATCGCGCATTACCCCGAGGCCTCGATCGAACAGGCACGGCATTTGTCCCGCATCGTGGACCGGCCCAATCTGTTCATCAAGATTCCGGGCACCGTCGCCGGCCTGCCGGCCATCGAGCAGCTTCTATTCGAGGGCATCAACGTCAACATCACCCTCCTCTTTTCCGTCGAGCGTTACCAAGCCGTCGCCGAGGCCTATCTCCGAGCGCTCGAACGGAGGACCGAGGCCGGTCTCCCGCTGGAAAACATCGCCTCCGTGGCCAGCTTTTTTCTGAGCCGGATCGATGTATTGGCGGATCAGCTCCTGAGTCAGCGAATCTCCCCGGAGATTGCCCGCGACCTCGAGCCGGACCCGAAAACGCTGCTGGGAAAGACGGCGATCGCCAACGCCAAGCTGGCTTACCGTAGCTTCAAGCGAATCATCGCGAGCGATCGATGGAAAGCTCTGGAAAACAAGGGCGCGCGTATGCAGCGCATGCTATGGGCCAGCACCAGCACGAAAAATCCGGACTACCCGGATGTCATGTACGTGGAACCGCTGATCGGGCCCCACACGGTCAACACCATGCCGGAAACGACCATCGACGCCTTCGCCGATCACGGCGCGGTGCGCGACACGATCGAGGAAGGCTCGGACGAGGCGCGAGGGGTGATGGAGGGGCTTTCGAAGCTCGGAATCGATTTCGGCCTGGTTACCGCCCAGCTCGAAAACGAGGGCGTACAGAAATTCATCGAACCGTACGACGCCCTGATGAACAGCCTGGCGGACAAGTGCCAGAAATACTCGAATCGCCGCGGCATCGCCCTCCTGCAGAAAATGGCGCGCCAACTCCGCCGCGACGTCGTCATGATGACGACCGAAGCGGGATCGGGCCATCCGACCTCGAGCCTGTCCTGCGCCGATATCGTCGCCGCCCTCTTCTTTCACGAAATGCGCTGGGACCCGAGCGACCCGAGCGCCCGCAACGTGGACTCCTTCATCTTATCCAAGGGCCATGCGGCCCCGATCTTATGGGCCGCGCTCCACGAGTCCGGCGCGAGTCACGAGGACTTGGGTTCGCTGCGCAAAATCGACAGCACCTTCGAGGGCCATCCGACGCCGACCAATCCCTGGGTCAAAGTGGCGACCGGCTCGCTGGGTCAGGGGCTGGCCGCCGCCAACGGGATCGCGCTGGCCAACCGCCTGGACGGCATCGCCAGCCGGGTCTTCTGCCTCGTGGGGGACGGCGAGTGCTCCGAGGGCTCGGTGTGGGAAGCGGCGCAGTTCGCGTCTCTCAACAAGCTGTCGGGGCTGGTCGCGATCGTCGACGTCAACGGTTTGGGCCAGACCGGACCCACGCCTTACGGCCACCGCACAGAGGTATTCGCACGCCGCTTTCAGTCCTTCGGATGGTCGACCATCGAAATCGACGGGCATGACATGGAAGCCATTCTCGACGCCTTGTATCGGGCTCGAAAAGGCGGTCCGACGGCGATCATCGCCCGAACCGAAAAAGGCCACGGCGTTCCCTTCCTGGAGGGCGCTCACGGCTGGCATGGCAAGGCCCTGAGCCGGGAGGAGATGGACAGGGCGCTCAAGGAACTGGGCGATACGGGCGTGCACATGACGGTGGAATCGCGGCGGGTCGGCCAGATCCGGCGCTCCGACCCCGAACCGGCGCCGCCCCTCGAGATCGGCTACCAGCCGGGCGAAAAAGTCGCCACGCGCAAGGGATTCGGGAATGCGCTCAAGAAGCTCGGGGGACTCATGCCGGAAATCGTGGTGCTCGACGGCGACGTGAGCAACTCGACGTATACCGAATTTTTCGCCCGAAGCTATCCGAAACGCTTCTTCCAAAGCTATATCGCCGAGCAGAACCTGGTCGGAACCGCGCTCGGCCTGGCCGTTTCCGGCAAAATTCCGGTCGCCGCCAGCTTCGCCTGTTTTCTCTCGCGTGCTTACGACTTCATCCGCATGGCGGGCCACAGCCGTCCGCCGCATCTCGTGTTCTGCGGCAGCCATGCCGGCGTGTCCATAGGCGAGGACGGCCCTTCGCAGATGGGGCTGGAGGATCTGGCCATGTTCCGCGCCCTGGCCGGCAGCACCGTGCTGTACCCGTGCGACGCCGTCAGCGCCGAACGCCTGACCGAACTGGCGGTGAAGACGCCGGGCATCGTCTATCTCCGCACCACGCGCCCTTCAACCCCGGTCATCTATTCCGAAGATGAAGATTTTCCGATCGGCGGCAGCAAGGCCCTGCGCTCCGGCGGGGACGACCGATTCACGGTCGTCGCGGCCGGCATCACCGTGCACGAGGCGCTCGCAGCCCATGACAGCCTGAAGCAGCGAGGAATATCGGTGCGCGTCATCGATGCCTATTCGGTCAAGCCGCTGGACGTGGCGACCCTGGAGCAGGCGGCGCGGGAAACACAAGGCGTCGTGGTGGTCGAGGACCACTGGCGCGACGGGGGACTCGGCGATGCGGTCGCGGCGGCCTTGAATTCCACGGTACCCGTACATCGTCTCGCCGTAAGCAAAGAGCCCCGATCGGGAACGATGGAAGAACTGCTGGATCGGCACGGCATCTCCCGGCGAGCGATCGAAGAAAAGATTTTGGAGTTTGAATAGGTTAACGAACCGAGCCCCGCCCGTTTCGATGGCTTACCGAAACCGGATTTCGTGGGGCGGGTTAGGCGCACTCCAACACAAGCTAGCTATCGACCACTACGCTTTGCGTGCGCCGTTACCCGCCACGCCGTCCTTTGGCGGGTTACGGTGCGCGCATGACTCGTGTGGTTACGCGCGGAAGGTATGGTGCGCACCTAACCCGCCCTACCATGGGCTGTGTCGGGAAAGGATTCCCGACCTACTTGGCGGCACCGATGCGTAGGTCGGCAATCCCTTGCCGACGCATCCTCCGCACCCAACCGGAAAATGCTCTAAAACTCCAACCGCACGCCGGCATTGACGGAATGGCGTGTTTCGAAGCGGTTGTCGACCAGGGTCTCGTACTGGACGAATGCCGATCCGCCGTGGGGGAGAACCGCCGAAACCGAGGTTCTGAGATTGACATAGTCCCGGTCCGGACTGTCGGTGCTCACGGTGAATCGATGCCCGCCGGCGTCGTCGGCGAAACGGGCGCCGATCAGACGGCTGTCTTTCGCGAATTCGTGCTCCCATTCCACACCGAGCTGCGATACGAACACACCGACGGCCGTGCCGGCGGTATAAGACACCATTCCGCCCAAGGCCGTGGTTACCGAATCCACCGTCTGCGCGTCGATCGCCAGATTGAGCGGGTCCGCGCCCCGCTCCGTATAGCCGTCGATGGTGGTCCGTCCGTATTCCGTGCGCCCGCGCAAACCCAGTGTCCACGCGCCAAGAGGAAAATCGTAGCCGCTGTTGACGCTGTAGCGCTGCTGCCAGCCTTCCGTGTCGCTCTTGGCGGTCATTCGCACCGGCCCGAAAGCGTCGATATAGGCGATGTTCCGGGTCGAACTGTACTGGTTGTAGGTACCGTTGGCCACCAGGTCCAGATACCAGCGGTCGGTGAGCTGATAGCTGCCGAACAGGGAAAACGTCGTACCGTCGATTTCGAGGTCGCCTCCTTTTCGGACGGTATTCGATTCGGTATAGCCGTAACCAGCGGACACGCCCATCAGGAACCGCCGGGTGAACCAATAATCGACGCCCGCCGTGAACCCGTAAACCTTGGAATTGAATCCCCGCTGCAAGCGCGTGGTGTTTCGGTCCCCCGACTCGAACTGGCCGTTCACGAAGACGCCCAGCCTGCTGAATCCGCTGTCCTCGTCTCCGCTGGCTCCGCCGGAGCTGCCGAAAGGAAGCATAGCGGCCAGCAGATTGCCGGGCAGCGTCTGCCCGTCGAGATTCAGGGTCAATCCGTTCACGCTGAAACCCGAACTTCCGGCTCTCAGTTCCACCAGCCGCTGGTTGACGTTGCCGACCTGAATCTGCGAGATCCGCCCGCCGCCGAGGGCCTGCGCGGCGGTTTCTTCCGGACTGATGCTGCTGAGGGCTTCCGCCACCCGTTCCAGCCCGCCGGGTCGATTCAGCAATTCGGTGAGCCCTCGAATGCGCTCCCGCAAGGCTTCGGACGCGCTGTTGCTACTGACGATGCTCTGAAGCGTACCGGCCAAGGATTCCTGCTGCACCAGGTCCCCGGCCGTGTTCAGAGTGGCCCCGACCACCACGGTCACCGTGCCGGTACTCTCGCCGATCGAGTTGGCGACGGTGTACGTGAATCGGTCCTCCCCCACGAAATCCGCTCTCGGCGTATACACCACCCGGGTGGTTCCGCTCACCGTCGCGGTGCCGTTGGCGGGCTGGGACACCGAGGTCACGACCACCTGATCCGGATTGCTTTCCACCACCGTGACGGTTACCGGCTGCCCGGTCGTGGTGCTGGTTTTGTGGCTGGCGGCGGTCGGCGGGAGCGGATTGACCGTGATGGTCACGGTCGCGTTGGCGCTTCCTGCCGGGTTGGTCACCGTATAGACGAACGAATCCGTACCCACGTATCCCGCGTCGGGGGTATAGATCACCGACGAGCCACTCGGAACAGCGGTGCCGTGGGCCGGCGCCGAAACGCCGGCGAGCTGGAGCTGTGCTCCGCCATCGTTGTTCAGCACCCCGATCGCCGTCGCCTGGTCGCGCGGGATGGCGATGCTATCGTCGGTTGCCGTCGGCGGCACGTTGGTATTAATCGTCAAGCTTGTCGAAAAGGAAGGGAACTGATTGTCAAATGTTCTTCCCGATGCAACCACCGTATTGCCGTAGAGGACCGACATCCCGCTGAACTCCTGGCCGTTCATGTCGATCTGGAGCGGTGTGGCATAGGGCAATACGAGCTGCTGAGCAAAGCTGCCCCGGATCTGCGGACTGCAGCAAATGCCCCCCAGATCTCCGTAGGTTTGCTCGAAAAGAATCGAGTTGGCGCTTAAATCGGTGATCCGGATGTGACCGAACGAGGCGGGGTCCATGGTCCCCTCGGCCACGTAAACCTCGGCAAGCTGTCCTTCCGATTCGAAAGAAATGCCCCGCAATTGCAGGGAATAGAAGTTAGTCGCGATCTGATCGGCGAAAGGAACGAAGTCGGCATAAGCCGCCGTTTGGCCCAACGCAAGCCATAGCGCGGCTGCGATACCGCGAAAGCGGCAAACGCCGGGCGTTCCGCGAAGGAGGTGCGACATCAGCCCGGCGGCTACTGATTCATATCGATTTCGGCCGACTTATACGCGACGAAAAACCTAATCTTCCTCGTCCATCAAGTCGAATACCATCTGAACCGACTTTCCCGTTTTCGTGTTCGTGGCCTTGAACGTGGCGACCTCGTTCTCTATTCCGACACACTCGATTTCGACGGGCGGATCGTCGTAATCGCTCTCCGGTATGTCCAGCCGATCCATGAGGTCTTGGTTTTCTTCCGCCGTTAATTCCATGTTGCCGTATGAATCGATGCGCATAGATCTGTAGCCAAAACGATTGAAGTGAATAGGGTCTTTCCGATAATTCCCGGCGGACCGATCCCCGGATGTTGAAGGTGTCAGGTCGATCCCGCAGATGCGCCGAGTATGTCGATGACGATCTTGCCCCGTGCGTGTCCCGATTGGCTCCGACGATGCGCAAGATCCAACTGGGACAGCGGGAACACACTGTCGATGACGGAACGCAACCGCCCCTGTTCCGCCAGTGTGCTCAAGAACGCCAAATCTTCCCCGTTAGACTTGAGCATGACGGTCTTGATCCTCTTCTTCGAAAAAAGCCGGAACAACACTGAGCGAACCATCAGACCGATCGCGGGCAGAGTGGATACATAGATGCCGTCCGGTTTCAGTAAACCCTGATAACGCCCGAAAGGCTCCGAAACCACGGTATCGAAAATCAGATCGAAAGAGGCCAAGGGACCGAACTCGGTCGTCTGAGTATAGTCGATGATCTCGTCCGCCCCGAGCTCACGTACCCAGGGCGCGTTGGCGCCGCTGCATACCGCGGAAACGTCCGCTCCGAGCACCTTGGCGATCTGTACGGCGTAATGCCCGACACCGCCGGAAGCGCCAACGACCAACACCCTGCCGCCCTCCTTCAGGCGGCCGAGATCGCGCAGAGCCTGGAGAGCGGTCAGCCCCGCCAAGGGCAAGGCCGCGGCTTCATGGTCGTTCATCGTCTTCGGCGCCAAGGCGGCCAAGCGTTCATCCACCGCGGCAAACTCGGCTGACGTTCCGAAACCCCGTGAGCGCAAACACGCCATCACCCGGTCGCCGGGCCGAAAACGCGTGACCTTCGCGCCGATCTCCACGACTTCGCCGGCGAGGTCCATGCCGGGTATGGACGGAAACCGGACCGGAAGGATAAAGCGTAAACTGCCGTTATGCAGCTTCCAGTCGATCGGATTGACGGAACTCGCGGCCACTTTGACGAGCAGTTGGTCGGACGACGGTTTCGGCGCGGGCACTTCGGCCGGATGAATTTTCGACGGATCGCCGTAGCCCGTGTATTGCATGGCTTTCATGGACATCTCCTTTGTTCGATGAGTGAATGCGAAAAACGATTTTATTTAAGATGGAGCGTCAAAATAGTTGAAACCGCGATTTCATGACTGACTTTACGGGAGATCCATTGTGACGACACGACACCTGCAAATCGATGCGGACACGTTCGAAGCGGCCAAGGCCCATATTCAGCAGCAATTCGACACGCTTTCGTGGTGGCCGACGGAAGGACCGGATCAGGCCAAACAGGAGTACAAGATCATGAGCTCCAACCCGGCGCAATTGGCGTACTGGTGCGAGAAATGGCTGAACGGCGGGCAATGGCGGCACTTGGAAAACGATGTGCGACAACGGCTTCGGCGCGGTTAGAGTGTTGTAGGTCGGGAATCCCTTCCCGACGTTAACAACTTGCTAAGCGGGTTTGTCGGCAAGGGATTGCCGACCTACTATTAATCGCGCTACTTGAGCGTGGCGGCACTATAAACGCGCGGCGATAGTTTGTAGGTCGGGAATCCTTTCCCGACACAACGGTCGAGAAAGCGGCTACCATTTCCCGATCCACATCGCTAAACCCTGGTGAAAAACGCTCTAAAGCCTGTCTTGAGCGATGTCGAAAGGCTCGCTCCCACAAACGCTCACATCACTTGGATGTGGCGGCACTATAAATGGGCGGCAATAGCCGACAAAATCCGATTTGCGTCGCCGTAATCCACGGGCATTTCCGAGTATCCTTCGTCATGAGACAGGAGCAAGGTCGGAAAACTGCGGACCCCGAGCTCTCGCGCCCAGCGGATTTCTTCGAGCAATTCCACGTGAGTATCGGGATGCCGGAGATCCGCCGCGAAGCGGCCTCTGTCCAAACCGATCTCTTCCGCCAGCTCGATCAAAGTCGAGTCGTTCGACGGATTTCGCGCTTGCAGGTAATAGGCCTGTTGAATCGCGAAGATCATGGCGTCCTCGAAGCCGGCGCCCTGCCGGCGCGCGGCGATCACGGCGCGGCAGGCCGGGTAGGTGGAACGCCTTGGAACGCATTTCGTCCAGAAATCGAAATTGAACCGGGTGCCCGGCACCGAACGTTCTATCGTTCGCCAAATGTCCTGAATGTTTTCGCGCATCTCGGCCGGCATGGGCACCGCGCTGTCCGGCGCCAGACCGCCCAGAAACTGTTCGATCTCCACGGCATCCGGCAACCGGGTCCGTACACTCTGCCATACAGGTCGAAACGCCCAGCACCAGCTGCACATGGGATCGTGAAAATAGAGCAGCGCCGGACCGGCGGCTTTAGGTCGATTGTGTAACACTGCCTTTCACCGGATGAACTCACCGGCTAATCCGTGCCCGCATTCTGCTTCAAAAAGTCCGCCCATTGTCTTGAAGACATCGAATTCAGATAAGCTTTTGCCATTTCCGGAGTGAGCAATTCGATCAGAACGCGGTTCTCCACCCACAATTCGACGACATCGAAAAGCCCCCCTCTGTTGCACGTCACGGCGCGCCAGCTCTCGCGGGCGGCGATGCTCTTGATCTGTTGTTCGGTGAGATCGACCGAGACGGCGGCGTGGGTGGCGGTGAACGGCGAGGATGCCTCGTTATTCATTGAGCTTACCTCTTCGTGCTCCAGGCCGGGCTTGAGCTCCGTGCCGAGCGGATAAACCTCGATCGCTGTACGGTGCGGATCATCGGTCAGTGCAATGTAGCTGCCGGAGAATACGGGAAATGGAAATGACCGTCCCCCCAGCAACTCCGCAAGAACCGCCGCTGCGTGCTCGGGGTGCCTGGCGGCGATAGAAATATGGTGAATCATTGGTACGTATCCGTGAGAATGAGAGTCTTTGCCGGGAACGGCTGCCGCCCCGTAGCTGCCCACACGGACTCATAACGGCCTGCCGTGAAATCGTCGGCGTAACCCGAAACGAGCAGCGTGTTCCCGGTACGCCAGCCTACCGAAAATCGCCCAAGATCGGCAACCATGAAAATCGTACTGGTTCTTATTTTTCTCGCTTTATCGGCCTGCGGATGGCTGCCCAAAAAGCAGGCGCACGACGCTGAAATCAGCCCTCGCTTAAGCACCGGCATCGAACTTCCGCCCACAAAAGACCGAATTCTCGCGCTAGCCATCAGCGAATGGTTCTACTTCGGTCGGCAATCGGTCATTTACGACGGCGACAAGGAAAGCATCCCGCTGGTCGGGTTCTGGGAGGACGAATCCCCCTACGCTCAACGAATCAACCAGTATTGGCGAGCGGTCGGCATGCCGGAACGTACCGGCCGAAATTGCGAACAACCGTGGTCGGCGGCTTTCGTCAGCTGGGTCATGGCCACTGCGGGCGTTCCGAAAGAGCGGTTTCCGCCTTCGGAAGCCCACTGGATGTACCTTTCACGGATTATTCGCAACGCCGAGTCGCCGAACGCCGTTTTCGTGCCCAGACGCATACACGACTACGCGCCGCGCCCCGGCGATCTGATTTGCGCAAGCCGGGGGTCCTCGATCACTCCTCCTTTCGTACAATCCCCTTTCCTCGAAACCATAGAGCACACCAAACTCCACTGCGACATCGTCGTCGAAAAACACGGTCGGACCTTGGAAGCCATCGGCGGAAACGTCAGAAACTCCGTTTCCAAGAACATTTTGAAACTCGACAAGAACGGCCATCTGCAACCGGTCGCTCGAAGACCCTGGTTTGTGGTCATCGAAAACCGCTTGTAAATGACGGATAAAACGGACATTTCTTTCTTTACATGCGAATAGGTGCGGCGCGCATTCCGGCGCGTCCAACGGCATTTCCAGGTTGATAAGAACGGCAAATACGGTGGGTTGTGCTAGGGTTATTTATCCGTAACTCAGTCAACGCTCCTGCTTTATCGTTCAAGTATCTCCGCCTCATGAGTCAAGACGCCCCTCAGGTCGAAAAACGTGCCCGTTTTACGTCCGGCTCAACTTGGACGGAGATTCCGACTACGGAACACACGGGAATGAATGGGCGCTATCTTTGGCGGGGATTCTTTAATGTTCTTGAATTCATACCGATTCGCGCAGGGTGCATAGCTCTTGGCGCGGCATGCCGAATGGATTGTTTTCATGCGTCGGAAGGGTTGCGACTAAAGCGACCGTTTGCGATTGGAAGGGGGGCTTCGGCGCTCCCGAAGACGCCGTTTGCGATTGGAATAAGGAAGCACCCGATTCTGCCCTACTCGGGCCGAATTAGATTTCAGGAATGACGCAAAGAAAACGTTGGATATTGGTGAATTTTGGATTCGATTTCATTTTTGAGGTCGACTTTTGATTAGGTTCCTATGACTCCAGATCCACATTGGACTACATACCTTTCGGCGCTGCTAACCCCAACTGTTGCAGTGCTAGGTTCTTTTATTGCCTACAGGCAATGGCGATTGGCGCAGAATAAACTGAAATTGGATCTCTTTGAACGCCGACTCACCGTCTATGAAGCAGCAAGAACACTTCTCTCCTCCATTATGGCAACCGGTAAAGCCAAGGATGGAGAGGTTTTCAAGTTTATGGTCGCAACACGCGAGGCCAAGTGGCTTTTCAACGAGTCTGTCGCCGAGTATCTCGACAAACAGCTTTACCACAAGGCCATTGATTTACAAACACTCGATGCTGAGCTGGAAGGCGTACCCGTTGGCGAAGAACGCAGAAAGAATGTCCGTGCTCAGGCTGAGATCAAGGAATGGTTCATGGCGCAATATGAGGTCCTTGATGAAATGTTTTCACCATTTCTTAAGCTTCAACACTAAACCTAACATTTCGGTCGAGAGGGACGCGTCGGGGCAAAGCTGCTCGCGCCCCTCACCTTTACGTTAGGTGCCATTTCGGGGTCACCCACTCCCAAGAAACGCCAGAAGGAAAACTTATGCTGAGATCTTTTGCCTCGTTTGTCAGCTACTGCAAATCTCTCCATGGAACTGTCCTCCACACGGGAGCACAGTCCAAACCGTTTCGTGTTGAGGTCGAAGGCAATACGGTCTTCTTTGTGCCTCAATCGTCCGGGAAGCGGCGCCGGGCGAACTGCGAGAAGACGGAGAGAGTTTTAGCTGAACTGTCGAGGTCAAATGTATGGTCGCCAGGGCATTATCAATCAATTACCTATCACGCCTCATATATTATTGCGGTCGCAAAGCATGCAGGCGCCTAACCCGTGGCTCGAGGGGACCGCCCACCGGCGTGCCGGTGGGTATCCTCCGCGCTTCGCGCTCCAATGGCCGGTTACCTCAAACGTTGAGGGTGTAGAAAAACCCTCAATTCGAAAAACCAACTCATGAAAAATCAATCACTTGAAGGCCCTATTTTGGCCAAAAATAGGGTTTTTCTACAGCCTCGTTAGATTGCATCAGGCTTCGATACCGATGAATTCACTGGGGTCACATAATCATATTGTCTGGAGCTACTTTGACATTGCCAGGTTAATCGCTCATGAGGCGGAAACGTCATCCTCTGACAGCGTGAAACGTTCAAAATCTGCTGTAGTGTTCCTTATGGCGGTAGCGGCAGTCGAAGCATACATAAACATCTTTGGGAGAATGTGGGTGGAGCAGGATACCGATTTCAGCCATGCGACCCAGATACGAGATGACATCAAGAACAAAAAATTCATCACTTACAAGATTAAGACTTGGCCACAGCTATTTTTTGGAAAAGGTCTTGATTTATCACAAGGGGCTGGACAGGAGTTCTTGGCGCTCGTCGAGAAGCGAAATCGTCTTATGCACTTCACTTCCGACTACCACACTTACCAGTGTGAGAATGTCACGATTAAGGGTCTTGTAGACAGTACAGTGTTCGATTCCCTTACCCCGAAAGATGCCGAAAAGGCAATCTACGTCGCGGAAAGTTTTATCGAGGCATGGATCAGGCTCCAAGGACTCAAAGAACAACACGTCAAGGCGGCAACCGCCCATTGGACTGGAAATATTTCCAGCTCGCGTAGGGCGAAATAGGGTACTCCCGTATTCCAATCGCAAACGGCGTCTTCGGGAGCGCCGAAGCCGCCCTTCCAATCGCAAACGGTCGCTTTAGTCGCGACCCTTCCGCCGGATGGATTTGGCCGCCACGCGGCGCAATACGCGGGAACGCTATTGCGCCCTACCGCGTTTCAGCCATTGATTGGTCATCCCGGTTTGGGTCGCCAGCGTCCGCGACAGATGCCAGCCTGTAGGATGCGGTGACGACAGGAACCGCACCAATCGCGAACGATGCCTGTCCTGAGCGTAGTCGAAGGGCGGTTCGTTCCTCACCGCATCCTACGGTTCTACAACAAATCGACGGTGCCCCTGGTTTTCGATCGTCGAAAAAATCGCTTGTAAAGGCCGGATGCAGGATTTTTCCGGCCAGGGGTGTAATCTAAGCGGGCGCCATCCGGAATCGGATAACGCGGATTTTTGGAGCGGCGCCGTCTGTCAAAGCCATGGGTGCAGGCGGCGGCACACCTGTGGTCAGAATCAGGGTCGAACCGGGACCCGTTTCAATTCAACCGACGAGGGAATGCAGATGAGTGCGGAACCAAAACAGATCAACCCGTCCCAGATCAAGATCTCTCAAACGAAAATGCTGATCGACGGCAAGTGGATCGATTCGGCCAGCGGAAAGACCTTCGAAACGCTCAACCCGGCGACCGGCGAGGTGATCGCCCGCGTCGCGGAAGGCGACCGCGAGGACGTGGACAAGGCCGTTCGCGCCGCCCGCAAGGCGTTCGAGGAAGGCCCCTGGCGGAAGATGAACGCGCGCGAACGGGGACGTTGCCTGTACCGCCTGGCGGACCTGATCGAGAAGCACTTCGACGAACTGGCGGCGCTGGAAACGCTCAACAACGGCAAACCGATCACCGAAAGCAAATCGGCCGACCTGCCGCTGACCATCGAGTGTTACCGCTACTACGCGGGCTGGGCGGACAAGATCGAGGGCAAGACCATTCCGATCAACGGCCCCTTCTTCACCTACACCCGTCATGAGCCGGTCGGCGTGGTGGGGCAAATCATTCCGTGGAATTTTCCGCTGCTGATGCAGGCCTGGAAGTGGGGCCCGGCTCTCGCGGCCGGCTGCACCATCGTGCTCAAGCCCGCCGAGCAGACGCCGCTGACCGCGCTCAGGGTGGGCGAACTGGCTCTCGAAGCCGGCATTCCGGAAGGCGTCATCAACATCGTGCCGGGATTCGGCGAAACCGCCGGAGCCGCGGTCGCCGAGCACATGGACATCGACAAGGTGGCTTTCACCGGATCGACCGAAGTGGGCAAGCTCATCATGCAGGCCGCCGGCCGTTCCAATCTGAAGCGCGTCACGCTGGAACTCGGCGGGAAAAGCCCGAACATCGTGTTCGCCGATTCCGATCTGGACGCGGCGCTCGAGGGCGTATTCCTGGGACTCTTCTTCAATCAGGGTCAGTGCTGCTGCGCCGGCTCCCGCGTTTTCGTCGAGAAAAAGATTTACGACGACTTCGCCGCAAGGCTGGTCGAGCGCACCCGCAAGCAGGTCGTGGGCGATCCGTTCGATCCGAAAACTACCCAGGGACCGCAGGTCAGCCAGGAGCAGTTCGATCAGATCATGGGCTATATCCGCTCCGGCAAGGAACAAGGCGCCAAGCTTCTGACCGGCGGCAACCGCATCGGCAGCCGGGGCTTTTTCATAGAGCCCACGATTTTCGCCGATGTCGGCGAGGACATGAAAATCGCGCGCGAGGAAATCTTCGGGCCGGTGCTGTCGATGATTCCGTTCAAGGACGTGGACGAGGTCATCGGACACGGCAACCGCACCATGTATGGACTGGCGGCGGCGGTGTGGACCAAGGACATCAGCAAGGCGCATCGCCTGGCGGCCGAACTGAAGGCGGGAACGGTATGGATCAATTGCTACGATATCTTCGACACGGCCGCTCCTTTCGGCGGGTTCAAGATGTCCGGCATCGGGCGCGAACTCGGCAGTTATGCCCTGGAGAACTATACCGAGGTCAAGACCGTTACCGTGGCGCTGTAGAGGCAACGCCCAGCAAATTCCGGTGGACACGGCCTATCGGCCTTTGCCCACCCTACGACATTATCGCGGCTGTAGGGTGGGTTAGGCGCGCATCGCACCGAGTCTGGAAAGTTCCCATGGTGTTTCCGCGCGCCGTAACCCACCAGGCAAGGCAGCGGAACTATCGAAAGCCAGTTGAAGGTCGGCAATCCTGTGCCGACGAAATCGTCTGCCACGTGAGGCGGCAGAAGGCGTCGGGAAGGGATTCCCGACCTACTCCGGCGTGGTGCGTGCAAGCTTGGTAGGTCGGCAATCCCTTGCCGACAAAGGTGTCTTAACAGCATTAAGGATTAGGATGGAAACGAGAAGGAAATTGGAACCACCATGAAATACACCGCAAGCATCCAAGGACGCGGCTATGCCTTCGCCGATCTGAAGACTTTGCTGGCGAAGGCGTCGCCCCTACGCTCAGCGGACGAACTGGCCGGAATTGCGGCCGAGTCGGAGGAGGAGCGTGCCGTCGCGCAACGGGTATTGGCCGAGGTTCCCATGTGCCGCTTCCTCGAAGAACCGCTGATTCCGCCTGAAGAGGACGAGGTCAGCCGGTTGATCTTCGAGACGCACGATAATGCCGCGTTCGCGCCCATCTCGGCGCTGACGGTCGGCGAGTTTCGAGAATGGCTTCTTTCCGACACCACCGCCGACGAAGCCATCGCGAGGATTCGCACGGGCCTGATGCCGGAAATGGCCGCCGCGGTATCTAAGATCATGCGCAACCAGGATTTGATCGCCGTCGCCAAGCGCTGCACGGTCACCACGCGGTTCCGGAACACCATCGGCCTCTCGGGACGGCTTTCCACGCGATTGCAGCCGAACCATCCGACCGACGACCCGCGCGGCATCGCAGCCAGCATTTTGGATGGGCTGCTCTACGGCAACGGAGATGCCGTTATCGGCATCAATCCCGCGACAGATAGTCCGAAGAACATCGACACCCTGCTCCGCCTGCTGGACGAGATCATCGTCGAGCACGACATCCCCACCCAGTCCTGCGTGCTCGCCCATGTCACGACGACCATGGACTTGATGCGGCGCGGTTCGCCGGTGGACCTGGTGTTCCAGTCCATCGCCGGGACCGAAGCCGCGAACCGGAGCTTCGGCATCGATCTTTCCCTCCTGCGCGAGGCGCGCGAAATGGCGCTGTCGCTGAAACGCGGCACGCTGGGCGACAATCTGATGTATTTCGAGACGGGCCAAGGCAGCGCCCTGTCTGCGGACGCTCACCACGGCATCGATGCGCAGACCTGCGAGGCGCGGGCCTACGCCGTCGCCCGCGCGTTTTCGCCGCTGTTGATAAACACCGTGGTGGGCTTCATCGGGCCGGAATATCTGTACGACGGAAAACAGATCATCCGCGCGGGGCTCGAGGATCATTTCTGCGGAAAACTGCTGGGCCTGCCCATGGGCTGCGACGTGTGTTACACCAATCACGCCGAAGCCGACCAGAACGACATGGACAATCTGATCACGCTGCTGGCGGTGGCCGGCTGTACCTATATCATGGGCGTGCCCGGCGCCGACGACGTCATGCTGGCCTATCAGAGCACCTCGTTTCACGACGCCCTTTACCTTCGCAAGGTTTTGGGGCTCCGGCCCGCCCCGGAATTCGAGGAATGGCTCGACCGCATGGGCATTTTCGACGGCCGCAATGCGCTGAGCCTCGGTCCCATGCCCCCTCGCCTGCTCAATGCGATGGACGCACTGACGGAGGACAGCCCATGACCGATCCCTGGTTCGCCCTCAAGCGTTTCACCCAGGCCCGCATAGGCTTGGGACGCGCGGGCCATGCCGTTCCGACCGAAGCCCTGCTCGACTTTCAGCTCGCCCACGCTCAAGCACGGGATGCCGTGCACTTCCCTTGGGACATCGAGGGGTTCGCCGAAAGCTTGCGCGAAATGGGCGAAGATTGTCTGATTTTGCGAACGCCGATCCGAAGTCGCGCCGAATACCTCCGTCGCCCCGATCGGGGTCGCGTTCTCGATTCCGGTTCCCGCACGCGGCTGGATGACATGGACGGCGGCGGTATGGATGTGGCATTGATCGTCACCAACGGGCTGTCATCCACCGCCGTCGAACGGCACGGTCTGCCCCTGCTGGAGGCGGTGATCGGTCGATATCGGTCACGGCGCATCCGGGTCGGGCCTATCAGTCTGGTCGAGAACGGCCGGGTGGCCCTGTCGGACGAAATCGGTTTTACCCTCGGCGCGCGTGCGGCCGTCATCGTCGTCGGCGAACGACCGGGGCTCAGCGCCGCCGACAGCCTCGGCATCTATCTCACCTACGCGCCACGGCCGGGCAGTACCGACGCCCAGCGCAACTGCATCTCCAATATCCGTCCGCCGGAGGGATTGAGCTACGAAGCCGCCGCCGCGAAACTGCTCTACCTGACCGAGGAAGCCATGCGCCGCCGGATTTCCGGGGTCGCGCTCAAGGACGAGCTGGATACGGTTTTACCGCCGTCTCCCGAGCCGCTGGGCCTAAAAAAATGACGGCGACAGCCTAATTCCATTCGGCATTCGAGTGAGCATTAATGGGTGGGTTAGCCCCTCGGCTCCGCTCGGGGCAGGCCCTTCGACAAGCCTGTCCTGAGCATCGTCGAAGGGCTCAGGACAGGCTCCGCATAACCCACCGACCCTTCGACTGGGCTCAGGACAGGTCCGAGGCCGCTCGGTGGGTTACGGCCGCGCGGCCTAACCCGCCATCGATGGGTTTCGCTTCGCTCTACCCATCTACAAAATGAATGCCTGATTGAAAGCGATTTGGAGTAAATCGGATCAGGCCAGCATGTTCTTGATCGTCCGCTCGTATTCCGGGAAATAATGGCCGATCACCGGCAGGTCGAAGCGACGCAGGATGCTGGTATTGGGCTCCCGCTCCAGCAAGAAATCGAACGAGCGGCTTACCAGTCGCTCGACCGGCGCTCTTCCGTCCGTCAACCTGGCGGCATATCCCGGATCCACGGTAACCGTGTGCGTCGTCGTGGCCTGCGCCTCCACTGTCACCTCGAAAGTGGATTCGGTAAGCTTCTTTACCGTAATCTTCGCCATATGACCCTCCTGTCCGAGTCTCGATAGTTGTCTATGTTTCCGGAAATTCGACCGAAACCATGCTACCGGCAATGTACCGGCGATGTCGACCGAAAGGCTAGAGCGTTTTTCATCCCGGTGTACGGCTTCGTGTCGGGCAGGAAGAACGTAGGTCGGCAATCCCTTGCCGTCTTATCGGCTCGGCAAAGGATCTTGCCGGAAGGGGCGTCCTGGCGCTCCCAGGACGGCCGTTTGCGATTGGAAGGGTCATTCGGGCGCTCCCCGGATGACCGTTTGCGATTGGAAGGGTCGCGACTAAAGCGACCGTTTGCGATTGGAAGGGGCCGATTAAAGGCCCGTTTGCGATTGGGAAGGGATTGCCGACCTACTATCGGGCCCTCTGACACCGAATCGGAAAATGCTCTAGCCGGATTCCGGTAAGCAGCGGATTGCGCAAGCCGTAAGGTATCCGTAGGATGAAAGGGACGCGCCAAAACGATCGAGACCTGAGAGAAACCGCCATGGAACTGGTCGAATTGTATGGACACTACTGTAAGTATGCAAAGCGAAAGGTTTTCATCAGGCTGTGAAACATCCCTGCGGTGGCCGTCGTTCCGATCGCTGCTCGGGTTTGCGGTCTGCTTTTTCGGTCTGGCTCTGCTCAGCCACTGGATCTCCCCGAAGCCTTACCACTTTGTCGCGTTTTGGCTGCCTAGCGGGTTTTACCTATCTACGCTCGCTACCCGTCCTCGGACCCTTTGGCCGGCATTCGTTATGACGGCGCTCGCAGTCAATTTCGGCGTCAATCTATGGGTATTCGACCAGCCTTATGCAATTGCCGCCGCTTTTTCTCTCGGCAACACCATGGAAGCGTTGACGGGCGCATGGCTATTGGGACGCACGGTCGGCATGCCATTACGCCTGGAAACGGTACAGGATGTGGTGGCGCTGACCATACTGGGAGCCTTGCTGAGTGCGACCATAGCCGCCACGGCGGGGACTGCGCCGATCGCTTTGGTCGACCGCGAACCGTTCGCTGCGGCCTGGCTCACATGGTGGACCGGCGACATCGCCGGGATCATGGTGACGGCTCCTCTTTGCCTCGCACTGCCGGCTACCCGCTCGTATTGGCGCAAGCTGCCGCCCGCTAGGCGGATCGAAGCGCTAGCCGCCCTGGCGTCGGTCGCGGGACTGACCTTCGCTGTTTTCACCGACCGCATTCCGTTCACCTACGTCATCATGCCACCCCTGCTTTGGATAGGCGTGCGTTTCGGCATTCCCGGCGTTTCGTTCGCGATTCTCGTCCTGGGAATCATCGCCGCGCGATACACGGCACTGGGGCAAGGCGCTTTCGCGGGAGCGCAGTTCGAGATTTCCGTCCAGGCTCTCCTGGTACAGTCCCTGGTCGTGCTGTTCTCGATATCGGTACTTGTGCTGGGTGCCCTGGCGAACCAGTGGCGGCAAGCGCTGGCGGCGTTGCAGGATGCCCGCAATCATCTCGAGAAGGAAGTCGACGAACGCACGGCAACCTTGCGCGACACGCTCCGATTGCAGCAGGCGATTCTGGACGGGGCCAATTACTGCATCGTCTCGGTCAATAGGCAAGGCATCATCCAGACCATCAACAAAGCCGCGGCGAAAGCGCTCGGCTATTCCGCCGAAGAACTCGTCGGCAAGGAGACGCCGGCGATCTTTCATGATCCCGCCGAGCTCGAGGCCCATGCGAAAGCGCTCGCCGATACGCTAGGCCGTCCCGCTACATCGTCCATCAAATTCTTGCCGACGCTGATCGAAGCCTGCGGATCGACCGAAACGGAGTGGAGTCTGATCCGCAAGGACGGCAGCCGGTTTCCGGCCCAAGTCTCGATTTCGGTCATGCGCGACGAAAAGGGGGCGATCACCGGCTATCTCGGCATCGCCAACGACATCACGGTGCGCAAGGAGGCCGAAAAGGCGCTGCAGCGGAGCCAACACGATTTGAACCGCGCCCAGGCGGTCGGCAAGATCGGGAGCTGGCGGCTCAATGTTCAGCGCAACGAATTGCTCTGGTCGGCCGAAAACCATCGGATTTTCGGCATACCCGAGGGTACGCCACTGACTTATCAGACGTTCCTCCGCTGCGTCCATCCGGACGATCGGAAATATGTCGACCGGCAATGGAAGGCGGCACTCCGTGGCACGCCTTACGACATCGAACACCGCATCGTGGTCGGCAAGGACATCCGCTGGGTCCACGAAAAAGCCGAGCTGGAATTCCACCGAGGTGAGGTGCTGAGCGCATTCGGAACCACTCAAGACATCACCGAGCTCAAAAGGGCCGAATTGGCTTTGCGCCGCCATAACGAACGGCAGGCGGAGCTGCTGGCCATCAGCCGTGCGGCGCTGGACAGCCAAACCACCGACGTCGAACTAAGCCGGATGGTCTTCGAGAAAGTACACGCCCTGCTCGATGCCGACGTAGGTTTCAACTACCGGGTTGACGAGAACGGCCGAAGCCTTCGCCTGATCGCTGCGTACGGTATTTCCGAGGCGCTGCTTCCCGCCATGGAGAGGCTAGATCTCGGCGACACCATGTGCGGCACGGTCGCCGCTACGGGCACTCCCCTGATCGCCGATACCGCTCGCATCGAAAACGACCCCAAGAGCATCCTTCTTCGCAACATGGGCTTGCGCGCCTATGCCTGCCACCCGCTCATGGCGGGCGATGGCCGTACGCTCGGGACGCTTTCCTTCGCGAGTACGCGGCGCGAGCATTTCGATCCGGAGGAAATCGAATTCCTGCGGACGCTTTGCCTATTTACCGCCATGGCTTGGGAGCGCGCCCGCGCCATGGCTGCGCTGCGCGATGCCGATCGACGGAAAAACGAGTTTCTCGCCATGCTGGCCCACGAGCTCCGCAATCCTCTGGCACCGATACGCAATGCCGCTCAGCTGATTCGAAAACTCGCTGCCGACGAGCCTAGGCTTCAGGGTGCGAGGGAGATCATAGACCGCCAGGTCATTCACCTCTCGCGCCTGGTCGACGACTTGCTGGACGTTTCCCGCATCACCCAGGGCAAGGTGACGCTGAGAAAGGAACCCATACCTCTCAATACCGTCGTCGAGCGAGCGATCGAGGCGACGCGGCCCTTGATCGAATCCCGGCGCCACAGGCTAACGGTCGATGTCGCACCAGCACCCCTCTTGATCGTCGGGGATGCGACCCGCCTGATCCAGGTCGTGGCCAATCTCTTGAACAACGCCGCGAAATACACCGAAGAAGGCGGCTCGATTTCGGTCCGCACCGAGGCCAAGGGAGAGCGGGCACTCATCCGTATCAGAGACACCGGCCTTGGCATCGCTCCCGAGCTATTGCCCCATGTCTTCGAGCTCTTCATCCAGGGCGAGCGCTCTCTCGACCGGAGTCAAGGGGGCCTCGGCATCGGGCTCACTTTGGTTCGGCGCCTGGTCGAACTGCATGGCGGGCGCATAGAGGCTTTCAGTGCCGGTCCAGGCAAGGGCAGCGAGTTCGTCGTCGAGCTACCGCTCGCTTTAGCGCCTGCGTCGGAACAAGCCGCAGCCGCGGCCGATTCGTCACGGCAGTAGGACTTAGCCAAGTAGGTCGGGAATCCCTTCCCGACAAACGAGTTGGCGTGCAGATCCGTCGGCAAAGGATTGCCGACCTACCGACCTGCGCCGGCGAGTAGCTCGGAAATCCCCTCCCAAATCAGGCGGGCCAAACCTGCTTCGCGTGGGCACTTTTGCCCTGCATCGCTGTCTTTGGTTTATTGACACCGGCTTCCGGCAATCAAGACCTATAAGCAGCCATGCCCTCGAACAGACAAACGGTCCGCATTGCGGCCGTCGGCGATATTCACTACACCCTGTCCTCGCAGGGAATACTTCAAACCATTTGTGCTTATGTTTCCGAGAACGCCGATATTTTGTTGCTTTGCGGCGATATCGTGGACTACGGACGGGCGGAAGAGGCTCGGCTGTTCGTCAAGGAGCTGACCGCCGGCGTAAAGATTCCCATCCTCGGCGTGCTCGGCAATCACGAGTACGAAGCAGGCCAAGTGCACGAGGTGCAGCATATTTTCTCCGATGCCGGAATCGTCCTGCTCGATGGCGACGCTCATGAAGTGCATGGCATCGGCTTCGCCGGTGTCAAAGGCTTCGCCGGCGGTTTCGGCGAGCATGCCCTGCAACCATGGGGCGAAAGCACGCTGAAGCGATTCGTGCACGAGACCGTGGAGGAATCACTGAAGCTGGAGTCGGCGCTCGCCAAATTGCGCATGCCGCATCGGATCGCCCTGCTTCACTATGCTCCGGTCAAAGCCACGGTTGTGGGCGAACCCGTCGAAATCTATCCGTTTCTGGGGTCCAGCCGACTCGAGGAACCTTTGAATCGTTACTCGGTAACCGCGGTGTTTCACGGGCACGCCCATCGCGGACACCCCACGGGAAAAACCGGCGGCAATATTCCGGTTTACAACGTCGCCCTGCCGCTTCTGCGGCGCGCCTTTCCGGATCGACCTCCGGTCCGGCTGATCGAGCTTCCGGTCGAAGCATCTGCCGAGACGGAACATCACTCGTTCAACCAGAAACCATACCCCGTACAGGGCTAGCAATATTTATGGACACACCGTTTTCCGCGCCCGATACCAGCCCACCGCCGATCGACCCGACCGGGCGGTCATTCTATTGTCATGGGCTGACGCTTTTAATCGACGCCCGGGTTCCGTTTCTCGTCGGAGGAGCCTACGCACTGGAGTGCTACACCGGAATCTCGCGCCACACCAAGGATCTGGATATCTTCGTGCGGCCCGACGATCGGGATCGCATCATCGAAATTCTTGCAAGCGCGGGCTATCAAGCCGACGTCACGTATCCTCACTGGCTCGCCAAGGCGTACTACGGGGAATACTTCATCGATATCATCTTCAGTTCCGGAAACGGCATTTGCGCCGTCGACGAAGCGTGGTTCGAGCACGCCCCCCGACGGGACATACTGGGCGTGCCGGTATTGCTTTGCCCGATAGAGGAAATCATCTGGTCGAAATCCTTCGTACTGGAGCGGGAGCGTTACGACGGCGCAGACATCGCCCATATCCTCCGTGTCTGTTCCGACCGATTGAATTGGACTAGGCTGATGGACCGCTTCGGCGCCCACTGGCGGGTACTGCTCAGCCATCTCGTTCTTTTCGGCTTCATCTACCCGGCCGAAAGAAGCCGCATTCCCGATTGGGTGATGCAGCGGCTGCTGGCCCTTTTGGCCGACGAGCTTCGCAGCGCACCGCCTTCCGAGCGCCTCTGCCAGGGTACGCTGCTCTCACGGGAACAATATCTGACCGACATCATGCGCTGGGGTTACCAGGACGCCCGCCTGCAACCCAAGGGGCGAATGACCCACGAAAACATTGCCCACTGGACGGCCGCCATCGATGTCAAAGAATAAATCCGCATGATCGACCGAATACCCGGTTCATCGCGGATGTCGAATGCTGCGATCTGGCAGCGCAATCAGTCCATTCTTGCTATCTAACCATACGTGTTCCGACTTCTTCGAATCGCTCTATTGACCGCCGTGTCCGGCGCTTTGACCATGACGACCTTGACCGATTTCTGGGACGGCTATCAGTTGGCCAGCACACTCGGGCGTCCGGACGCACCGTCTTCCTGCACGGTCCCGTCGACCGACTGGGAGCATGCCGCCCCGTTTCCGCAACTGGAAACCCGTAGCGACCTCCCTGAACTCCGGGTCGTCACGTATAACCTCCATTCCGGACTCGGGCCTCGCTGGCGCGTTTTTGCCGACCGCCGGGAGGTCGAAAGCAATCTCACCGGCATTGCCGACCGGATCGCGGGAGCATCACCGGAAATGCCCATAGACGTCGTCGCGCTTAACGAAGTGGACTTCGGCTCGCGCCGTAGCGGCTGGATCGATCAAGCCGCATTTCTGGCGGACGAACTCGAGCGTCGCACCGGCCATGCCTACGCGGTGGCACGCGGCGAAACCTGGCGCCGGGATACACCCGGCCTGGAGGTCCGCTTCGGCAACGCCGTACTGTTCCGGCACTCGGCGCTTGCCGTGGATGCCCGGATTCTGGAAAAGACGCAAAAGACGAGTTATGCCTCGGCTTTCCCGGTGAGCGCTCTGGACCGGATCTTGAACGAGCCGCGCGGAGCGCTTCACCTACGCATTCGGTTCTTCGGCCAGCCGGTGGACTTCCTGGTTACCCACCTCGAGGCCTTCAACCCCGCGCGCCGGGAAGCGCAGGCGGCCGATCTCCTGCAGCGGTTCGTCGAGTCCGGCCGGACTTCGATTCTCCTCGGCGACATGAACACGGTTCCGACCGCCCTGACATACCAACGTCCTCACTTCGCCGCCGACCGCACTCACGACGTGTTGACCAGCGGCGACCTCGCGGATGCGCGGGTTGTCGTCGCAGCGCGCGAGGGCGTCAACGATTTTTCGGGTTGGGCAACCTTCCCGGCCCTTGCACCGGTATGGCCTCTGGACGGATCGTTCGCCACACCCGATCTGATACCTCAAGCCGTTCAGGTGATCGGCGCCGACGAATCCGATCACCGCGGACTGTCGGTCACCTACGGCTGGCTGACGCCCGAAGCGAAGTCGACCTTCATCCGCTGGCACGATGCCGTGCGTCAGCACCAACTGGCACGTCTCGTCGACTGCGACGTCCCGAAGCGCATTCCGGACAAGCACCGCGTTCTCGAATGGCTGAAAACGAACACCGGGTTCGTGAGTATCCTCTCGGGCATCGGCGGAGGATCAAAGGATACTCCTCAGGACGGGGGCTAAGTTGTTGCATCGTCTGCCTTCTCCCCGGTTTGAGGATGTCGAAAAGTTCGCGATCGATGCGGCTCATGCCGGACAATCCCGGTCCGGCACCCTACGGGCGGACTTACCGTGCACCAGTTCGCCGGGAGCGAACTGGAACGTGGGAAGCACGGCCCGAAGGGCGAGTCTCATGGATGAGACGAGTAAATCGGCCTCGTCGCGTTGCGTCTTGCCCTGCCGATTTGTCCCTTCGTGCATCGCATCCTATTAATCAGGCCCGTAAATACCCTCCTGGTATTTCGGGCCGCCGCCCAGGCCGGTACACGCCCGGCCTGGGCTCACGCGGCTTGTCGCCGCGCCGGGGCATCCCTGCCCCGGATTAACCCGGCCTATATTTATAGGCCGGGTTAATAATATGCAAAACGCCCGTTTGCCATTCGAAGTACGATGGTAGGGCGGGTTAGCATACCCGCGTAACCCGCCTTTTCGCCGTTTCATTGGAACAACGAGGTATACGCTGCAAAATGCAAGGATGACCATGAATCGATATGGACGCCGAACCCATCGATTCGGCCGCATCGTTTTAATTGTTCTGGCCGGCGTGATAGCGATCTGGCTGGTCGGTCATCTGCTGCTCGACGTCCAGTTCCCCGATCCGCTCGTTACATCGACGGATGCCGGGCGACCCGACGATGAGGATCGATCAATGCGCGAAATCTTCGAATCCTTGCCCGCCGAGGGCGCCACCGTGTCCCAGGTGACCCTGTTGGACGATAACGTGATGGCCTGGGTCGAACGCTGGCGCCTGTTGGCTAACGCTCGAAAGCGTCTCGACATCAGCTATTTCATTCTGGAACAGGATGTCTTCGGCATCGCTTTTCTCGGCCATCTCGTCCACAAGGCCGGTCAAGGCCTTACGGTCCGGGTGCTGCTCGACGCCATAGGCACCACGATGTCGCGCGACGTCCAGGGGAACGATTACCTCGATACAGTGGTACAGACGGCCAATGTCACCGTAAAGCTGTACCGCCCGCTGCGCTATCGCTTCCAGGATGCCTTTCTCACCCTGAATCCCGCGGCAATCGTTGCCAGCGACCACGACAAGATTCTCCTGGCGGACGGCGTTCACGGCCTGATCGGAGGACGGAACATCGCGACCGAGTATTTTGCCGACCTGAACTTCGATCCCAAGGCGTTTCGCGATGCGGACGCGGTATTGACCGGACGAGAGGCCGGAGCCGTGCTCGAAGCCGTGTTCGAATCGCAATACGACGGTGGAGAGGCTCATGCTGTCACCCGCGAAACAGTGGACTTGCTCGATTCGACCAGTGACTTGCTGCTCGCCTACCAGGCTATGGATTACTGGCTGCGGGGCGAACCCATACCCGAAGCCGTGTCAGCCCGGATTCGCGATCGCCGGTTGCCCTGGATCGACGAGCTTCAGGCTCGTCCCATGCTCCACGGCGCTCTGGCCAGACCGGCCCCTGAATCGGTGCAGGCGCCCGTTCGTTTTCTCGACAGCCGCACTCGCCTGATCAGAACCGACGATCCCATTACAGTCAGCCTTGGCCGGCTGGTGCGCGGCGCCAAGAAATCGATTTTCGTCGCCAACCCGTATTTGGTGCTTTCGGAGCAAGCCGTAAGTGTATTGGAAGATGCGGCTCGGCGCGGCGTAGAAATCACGGTACTCACCAACAGCCCCGTGTCCAGCGATAATCCCCTCAGCCAGGCTTTTTTCCTCGAGCAATGGCCGAAACTCCTGGCGCGGGTTCCGACGCTGCGGCTGTTCGTCGCCGGGGACCGCCATAATCTGCACGGCAAGTTCGCCGTGATCGACGATCAGCTCGGCCTGTTGGGGACTTACAACCTCGACCCCCTCAGCATGGCCCTCAACAGCGAACTGGTTGCCGCCGTATGGTCTGCCCGGTTCGCCGAAAAACTGCTGGAAACGGGACGACAACTTATCGCCGCGGGCCCGCCGACCGCCTACGAATACCGCATCGCGCGCGACGATGAGGGCCGCCCTAGCCGCGACGAAGAAGGACGGATAATCGTCGCTTTCGGACCGAACGATCACCTTGAGCGGGACGACTGGACAGCCGTCCGGCGCTACCGGTGGCTGGTTCGCGGACTGGCGGCCGTGAGCGGACGCTCGTTCTTCTAAAGTGCTGCTCGGAACCGTATAGCCAAAGCCTCGGGGAAACGGTCTATCGCTGTGTCATCGGCGCCGGCTCGAAGCCTTTGGCGGTGGCGGCAGTGACAGTGTGAGGACGAGACTCCGGCGGCTCGGAATAGGCACGCGCGATCAGCGGCGTCAGCGTTGGCTCGAGGGATTTGAGCACTTGCACCGGCAAGGCGCTCGTGAAGCGATAACGCGCGGCGGCGGGTCCGGTCACGTACGCAGTCACTGTTCCGAAGTGGCGATCACCCAGCATGAAGGCAAATGTCGCCGTACGACTGATGACCTGTGTTGCGATCAGCCGTCCGCCGGGTCCGAAAATCTCGCGTTGATGATCCCCCGTCCCGGTTTTGCCGGCCATGACGAGGGGCGTACCCGTGGGGCCCTTGTACACGCCTTTGACCCGTATCGCAGTGCCGCGCTCGACGACATCGATCAGGGCGCTGCGCGCAGCCGCCGCCACCTCCGGCGACAACACCCGTCGGCCTTGTGCCTGCGTCAGCTGCATGAGTGTCTCGTAAGGCGTATCCGCTGCGAAGTGGAAGGCGTCGAAGCGTACCATCGGGAGGCGCACGCCGTCGTTCAACAGGATGCCCATCAATTCGGCGAGTGCGGCCGGACGGTCTCCCGAGGCGCCGATGGAGCTGGCATAGGAAGGCGTCAGAGCCCCGAACGGGTAACCGAGCCGTTTCCACGCCCGGTGGATTTGGGCAAAAGCCTCGTTCTCCAGCAAGGTGCGAATGCGCTTGTCTTGCGCGTAACGGCGGCTGGTCTTGAATAGCCAGCGATACACCTGTTGACGCTCCTGTGCGCTGGCGCCGACGACCTCGCCAAGGGTGGCGTTCGGATGCTCGACCAGATAGCTCACCAACCAAAGCTCAAGGGGATGGATACGCGCGATATACCCGCGATCCTGCAGGTCGAAGCGCTCCGTGGAGTATTTTTCGTAAAGGTCCGTGATGTCTTCGGCGGATAGGCCTTGGCCCACGTGGTGCGCCTGCAAATAATCCCGAAGAGCGGCAACGTCGCGACGCGGGTAGACCGAGCGATATACGGTGGCCAGCCGTTTGGGAACGGGGTGCACGCTCCCGGTTAGGATATCCAGGGCTTCCTGAGGGGTTTTGTTCCGGTACTTGGCATAAAAGCGGCGCAGATACGCTTTCCCTTCCTGGTCCGCGAAGCGCTCCAGATACTGCTGCCGCTTTTCGCTGTCCTTCGCGTCCATCCAGCGTGCCACGCCATCGGGCTTATACAGGTGGTAGTAGACCACGTCGCGCATGAGCCGGATGAAGACCAAGTTCACCGATTCCTGCAGTGCCACGCGCAGGGACATAATCTTGGAATTATCGTCCTTATTGAAATTGGCGAAAGTGTGTAGCCCGCCGCCGGTAAAAAAAGCCTCTCCCGGGCTGGCCGAGTAGCGGCGCTCCAGCGCCGCCTCGAGCATGGCTGATAACCCGATCTTGCGGTTCGCAAGAAGCTGATCGACAACCCACCGCGACAGATGATCGCGCGGGTGAATCTCGGCCCGGCGCAGGGTCTCGCTCGGTTGGCCGGCATACTGGTCATAAAGTTCCGCGATGATTTCCAGGTAATGCACCAGGGTGCGCAGCTTGGCGGTCGAACCGAGGTCCAGCCGGATGCCCTCGTTCACATCGAGCGGCTGCTCGTTGTTGTCGGCCTGCACCCGCAACAGGTTTCCTTGGCTGCTGCGCTCGTACAGAACGAAGCTGTAAACGATCTCGCCAAAATCACTGTCGGTGCTGAGGAGCCGAAAACCCAAAACCCCTGCGGCACGCGCCTGCTCGGGCTCGCGCAATCTGCGCAAAGCCTGGGCTACCGCCTGCTGAATGTCGTAATCGATGGTCGAGCGGGCGGTCAGATCGAGCCGGTCAAGGTCGTAGATCCGGCTCACACCCAAGGCGGTGGCAAGCCGGGCGCGCAATACGCTTTCGGTCTTCCGATCGATGAGGGGTGCCGCGGGCGTCAGATTGGCCTGGACGCTCGTAGCGCCTGACACGCTCAGCGCGGCATCGCGCAGCGCCGTTGGGATGACCCCCTGCGCGGCCAGCACGCGCAGATGGCTGTCGGCCAGGTTCTCCAGGTCGGCACGCCCTGCCAGGAGATAATACGCGGGGCGACGTTGCGCCAGCAGGAGGCACAACACCTGGCGATAGGCCAGCGCCTGTTCCGCGGTGATCCCCTCGCCGGTGGACAGGTTCGCGGCGCCGAGTAACTGGTTCACCGCAGCAAAATCCGATCCGAACCATGCCTGCAAACCATCGCCGAGTCCGTGCACTTCGCCGGAATCCGGTACGGCGGCGAGCGGCATGGAATTCAGGTAGGCCTGAACGATGCCGCGCCGTGCCTTCCGGGTGTCGGGGCCTAAGAGGTAAGCGCGCAGCGAGGCGCTGCTCATCTGCCGCAGCTTTTCCATGGGGTTGTCCGTACGGCCGCCGGGGGAATGGCGGTATTTCTCCATCTGGGTGGCGAGTGTGCTGCCGCCGGCCACGTTGATGTCGGCTCCGAGCTTGCGTGCGATCAGCTCCATGGTCGCCCGCGCGAAGCGGTCCCACTCGATCGCAGGATTGAGGTGCGGATAACGGTCATCGAGCAATTCCCGGTTCTCGATGAAGAGTAAGGTTTTGATCACCAATGGCGGTATGGCGTCGAAATCGGGATAAATTCGGGTGGGGTAGGTTTTACTGAACAGGACTTCGCTATCGCGATCGAAGATCGTGAGACCGGCCTGGATCTTCTCGAAATAGGTGGCATAAAAGCCCTTGTCGACCACACGCAGCAATTCCGGCGAAAACCGTGCCTGCGCGGTTATGGAGAAGCCGAGGTTCCGGAGACGCTGCTGAAAGCTCGGAAGGGCCGTGTACCCGAGCCGTTCATCGTAGGGCCCGGCGCTCGGATAGCGGATGGCGGCGCTACCTCCCGGCTCCACCTGGAAGCGCAGATGCTCGTCGATCGAAGAGAAATAGCGTGATTGGAAATCCGATGTCTTGATTTCCTGGAAGATGTAAATGGCAGTGAGCGCCAGCAATGCCCCGGCCGTGCTCCAAACGGTGATCCTGAACAGTGCGCCGCTGCGTTGGCTCATATAAGCTAAAGGTCCTCCCGCCCGCCAAGAATTTATCAATCAGGCCCGTACATACCCTCCTGGTATTTACGGGCCGCCGCCAAGGCCGGTACAGGCCCGACCTTGGCTCACGCGGCTTGTCGCCGCGCTAAGGAAACCCTGCCCCGAATTAACCAAAATAATAGCCCCAAACAGGGCGCCGCGAATATCGTGCGTGCGCCGCGATTGCAAGACAAGTTTCCATTCGATGCCAATGGGGTCCGCGGTAGATTCTACGGGAGTGCGACGTTTCATGTCCTGGGCTCAGATTGGCCGACTCCAGCCAGTCTACAACCCACCGGTTGCGTGCAATCCGCCGATTCAGCCGACAAAGTCTTTGCGCATCATTGCCGATCCGAGCAGGACATAGCGCGGGATATCCAAAAGGGTGTCAAATCGACGTGTCCCATGTACCGCCGCATGAAGCGAAAATCGGAAAGCCTCGTGAATCAGCCCCCTCGGACAGTCTGCGACTGTCTCCGAGCTTATTTTGTCGCTTCAGAAAAGAATCCGAAAGCCGGAAAATCGACGTTATCGCGTACCCGGCGGAAAGCATTGAAGAGGGACGGCGGAGGCATCGGGCTTTGGTTATTTGCTTTAGTTTTCCTTAAGCGAAAGACCGACGCCCACCGACACGAAAGGACCGCAAGGCAAACGATAAAAGCCTAATCGGTTTCACGCCGCCCCGTTTCAGATGCCGAAACCTCCTAACAACCGGAATCCTTGCACTTCCGGCAACACTCGACGATGGTCCAGGCACCGCTTGCGGACCGCCGACGCAAGAATAGGTAGTCGGATGACAAAACCATTTGCTTGCACAAAGGACATCGGTACTTGGAAGACTGAAGATAGGTTTTCTCTTGCTTTTTCATGAACATACTTCTTGAGAAATTTAAGTGGAATATTGCGTGAGCTTCACGCCCTTTCGCATTCCGACGGCGTCGTCTCTCCGTGAGGCCGGAATGACCAGCCATGCCAATCGGTTGTCTCCCCTATGAGCGCCGGCGTCTCGCCATCGCGATACCGCTGCCACATCGCTTCGAACAAGCCTTCCAGATGGCCCGTATAAGCCCGGATATCGAACAGCGGCGCGCTAAGCCGATTCGCGGCAAGTTTGTGTTTGATTCGGGATAGATGCTCCGGGCGGGTGGCCAGATCGAACGCCAGGTCGTAGTAACTTTCGAGATCGTCGGCGATCAGCTCGGGCAAACCGATCGCGTGCAAGAGACTCCCCGCCACCCGCGAAGGAAAGGTTTCGCCCGCGCAGGTCACCAGGGGGACGCCGGCCCACAGTGCGTCGCTGGCCGTCGTGTGCGCATTGTAGGGCAGCGTGTCCAGCACCAGGTCAGCGAGCCCCAGGCGGCCCAGGTGTTCGACCTGCGGCTTGTCATCCGCAAAAACGAGCCTATCCGGCGAGATCCCGCGTTGATAGGCTTCATTTCTGAGATTGCCTTCCGCCAGTGTGCTCTTAAGCAGCCAGAGCACGCTTCCGGGCACGTCGGCAAGCAGCCTGCACCAGATGTCGAAAACGTCCGGCGTTATTTTGTAAGCCTGGTTGAAACAGCAAAACACGAATCCCTGTTCTGCCAATCCGGCCTCGGCGCGCGTGGGCCGAACCCCTATCGGGCTTTGGCGGCCGTGAGGCTGATAGGTGTTGGGCAGGTACGCGAAGGCTTCGCTGTAGTCGTCCGCGCTGCCGGGCGGCGTCAGAAACGGATCGGTGATGATGTAGTCGCAGAATTCGCCGCCCAAGGTTCCGGGATACCCCAGGTAATTCACCTGGATGGGCGCCGGGCGGAAGGTAAGAATGGCGGTGCGGGTAGCCTGGGTATAGCCCTTGAGATCGATGAGAATGTCCACTTCGTCCTGATGAATCGCCTGGGCGGCCTCGGACGTGGACAAAGTCTGGATGTCGACGAATCGGTCGAAGCTTTTCTTGAGGCGCTCCCGCATGCCCTTGCCGTCGTCCGGGCCGTATGAATAGGCGAATACCTCGAAGCGCTCCCGGTCGTGGGATTCGAGCAACTCCACCAGCAGCAGCGACGTGGCATGCTCGTGAAAATCGCAGGACAGGTACCCCAAACGTATTTTCGGCCTCGCCGCCGAGCGGAACGTAAACGCCAGATCGGCCCGCTCCGCAGCGGACGCCTCGATGCGCGTCTTCATCCAGAGATCGGCACACGCGCGCTGCTCGCCCGCGCTCATGCCGGGCAGGGACAGCAAGTGAAACGGCGAAATCATCCCTGTCTCGCTTTTCGCGAGGATGGCTCGTATCTTTCCGCGCCATTCGTCGAGACGCTCCCACTCGCACATGCGTCGGCTCAAGTCGTAGAACTTCATGGGGTTTTCACTCTGGAACCGGCGCCGATACCCGCCGAAAGATACATCGGTCTTGCGCTGAGCTCCTTATTTAAGCGGACAGGGACCCTTGCGGCCATCGGTGCGTCTTGAAATCAAGCTCACACGCGGCTCCGTAGACGTTTTGATTTGGGAATCCCTCCGGCACTCCGGGCAGGAATAAGTTTGTGTGTCCTGAAGGGCCTTGGAGGAATATGAATAGGATATTCGCCACGTGATTTCCACACGGAACACGCAGCCGCAAAACCCGCAGGTTTGTTGGAAGTTGCTGGCCGTGAGAGAAGAATCGCAGGGTGTTGAACTCGTGGATAGCATCTCGACCTCTGAAGTTTGGTTCGCCATCAGCCTGCCCGAGGAGGCTTGCCCAAGGCATTCCGAATGATCCCTAGCATTCCTGTACGAATTGTCCTTGGTCTTAGAACAGTGCGCTTTCGGCGGAGAAATGTCCAGAAGACGGGCGAAATAAATTTAATTAGGTTATTCCGAAGAATGCGCGTATCCTGACGCTAGTTTGTCGCGGCTGAAGACCGGTCTTCGCCACGAGGATACGGAATTTCCCACTCAGTCCATGCCGCGAGGCACCTGTTAATCCCGCCTCCTCCTGCAAACCGCACGCGGTGCGTCCGTTTCGGACGACCCTGTGGTCACCTCAACCCAATCGCTCACGCTCAACCGGTGCCGTGCGTTTCACGCGGCAGGCCAGAGCCAGGAAAAAAAGATAATGGCTTTTACTTCTCTGGGGCTTTCCAAGGCCCTTTTGCGCGCCGTGGCCGAACAAGGCTATGCGGCCCCCACGCCTATTCAAGCCCAGGCGATTCCCGCCGTACTCGACGGCCGGGACTTGCTCGCCGCGGCCCAAACCGGAACCGGCAAGACTGCCGCCTTCACCCTGCCTTTGCTGCAGCGTTTGACGGAAAGCAGCGGAACCCATCATCGACCGGACCGCTCCCCTAGAGCGCTGGTTCTGGTGCCTACCCGCGAATTGGCCGCGCAGGTCAGCGAAAGCGTGCGCATCTATGGCCGATACACCGGGATCCGGACGGCGGTAATTTTCGGCGGCGTAGGGTTTCAGCCGCAGGTGGCCGCTCTGCGCCGGGGCGCCGATCTTCTGATCGCTACCCCCGGACGTCTGCTGGACCTCATAGCTCAGCAACACGCAAACCTCGCCGGAATCGAGTATCTCGTGCTGGACGAGGCCGACCGCATGCTCGACATGGGGTTCATCCATGACATCAGGCGTATCCTGGGATTACTGCCGAAAGTCCGCCAGAACCTCTTGTTTTCCGCAACTTTCTCCGATGACATCCGCACGCTTGCGGCGAGGCTCCTGCATCAGCCTCTGAGCATCGAGGTGGCACCGCGCAATGCGCCGGCCGAGATGGTCAGTCAGTCGATCTATCACGTGCCGAAGACGGGAAAGCAGGTATTGCTCGCTCATCTTCTCACCAGCGGGCGCTGGGGTCAGACCCTGGTCTTCACTCGAACCAAGCACGGCGCCAACAAGTTGGCGGAGCAGCTCGACCGGGATGGTTTTCGCGTCGCGGTGATTCACGGAAACAAGAGCCAGTCCGCGAGGACCCAGGCTCTGGCCGATTTCAAGGCGGACCGCGTGCAGATTCTGGTGGCCACCGACATCGCCGCCCGCGGCCTGGACATTCAGCAGCTTCCCCATGTGGTCAACTACGAACTCCCGCACGTTCCCGAGGATTACGTGCACCGCATTGGCCGCACCGGCCGTGCGGGCGCGGACGGCGCCGCGGTTTCGCTCGTATGCAGGGATGAGGCTCCGCAGTTGCGGGACATCGAGCGCCTGCTCGGTCGGCGATTGCCCGCCCACCCGGTGCCGGAAGAAATCCTGTCGACCATGACGACAGAGCAGGCGGTTCCGCGCACGCCGCCGAAGCCCATGCCGCGTCCAAATGCCCGCGCGAATACGCGCCATCGCACTGCAAACCCGCCTCGCCGCGCACTTTGATACCTCGCTGAGCGCTACCGAGAGGAGACCGATTAATGCAGGGAATCTATGCCGGCGATTCGCCGTCCGACTTCACCGAAAACGAATTCACCGGTTTGTTCGGCCAGCACCGCCGAGTGCGGGCTATGGAACTGGCAAGGCTCACTTCCGGCGGCCGCTGCCCCGGTTTCGGCCTCGTTGAAATCAAGGGCCGCGAGGCCCGCGCCGCGATCAGTGTCCTGAAAAGGTACGCCCAGCGCGGCAACTGTCTTCGTATCAGCGAAGAGCGTCCCCGTGGGCGAAGCGGCGGCAAAAGGCGTCGTTTAACGGCTGATCGACCGTATCGGCAGCCATCCTTTTGATTTTTTATTTTTCCTTTTAGGAGTTTTTTATGAGCAAGAAATTGTACGTCGGCAATCTGAGCTACACCGTGAGCAGCCGCGATCTCGAAGAGATGTTCGCCACGCACGGCGCGGTGGACTCCGCGAATGTCATCATGGACCGCGACACCGGCCGCTCCAAAGGCTTCGGATTCGTTGAAATGAGCAACGACCAAGAGGCTCAGGCCGCCATTTCCGCCCTGAACGGCAAAGATGTCGACGGGCGCAGTCTGACCGTCAACGAAGCGCGTCCGCGAGAGGAAAGATCCGGCGGCGGCTTTGGCGGTGGTCGCGGTGGTTTCGGGGGTGGACGCCGGTACTAAAAACCGCTTCGGCCTGGAAGCCGGCCGTTATCCCGGCCGACAAAGATCAACGCATAAAAAAGGCCGATCTGCGCCATCGCGCCGCCGGCCTTTTTTGCCATCGAAATATAAAAACCTTAACCCTTCGCTTTTCCGCTAGCCGGGTCAGTTGCCAGTGGTAACATGAATTAGCGGGATGTCGGCCTATCCCTTCCTGGGGGGCGACGCGACATCCCTATTTCTGTGCTCGAATGCCGCTTCCCTACCGCCCTTTCGAGTGCGATTTATTTAAGCGCCGAGCTTCGGCCGAAAAAAATACGTGCGAGCTCTTACGTAGATCTCCGCTAATGGCGGCGGTCAAACGGAGATTTCGTGACTGATGTCAAATTCATTTCAAATTGAAAGTGTTACTGTTGGTTCACGCCTAGATCGACAGTGACGGTTGACCATCCGGTGCAGCCCCCATGGCGCGGTCGCTATCCCGAATATGCCGGCGTGGGAACCTTCCTCACACAAGTGTTCTTCGGCGGAAAGTCGGAGCCCCGCAGAGGTTAAGGAAGCTCTGATTAAGTCCTTCGACAGGCCTGTCCTGAGCCAAGTCGAAGGGCATGAACGGAATCCACTTGTTCAGAGCTTCCTTAACTTTTCCTAGCCCCTCCGACCAGAGTGGGTCTCCTTCTAGCCGAAATTCCGAATATCGACGGCACCTAGAGACTAGGTGCCAGTTTTTTACATGAGATCTTGAAATCAGAGGGAAACGATGGCGACTAGAAAATATCGCCTGTGCCACCATCCGGAATTGATTCAACGCTTATTGGATGCAGCCGACATGATCTATCTCGATCCCCAGGGAAACCGCGCCAGACTTAACCGTCTCCTAGGTCTCGTCGAAAGATTGCAGGGTAGAAATCCGCTGATCACGCCCCCTCGTCATTATCATTTCGGCTCCGCTTCCCGTTCCAGGTCTGCTCCGTTCAACCCACCGATGAATGCCGAATGCTCGAACGGCGCCGAACCGTCCTCGCCCGAGCAATTGGAAGAGGCCGTCGGGCGCCGGAGACGCGCCTCAAAACCCTTTCACTCGTGAGGGGCCGATCGCTCCCAAACTGCCGACGCGTGCCGAACCTTCGTCGGCTCGCCCTGTCCCACTGTTACGGACCGCAAGCAGGCGGTTCTTGATCGTCAGCATGATGAAAATCCGAGAACGGAGGGAAACCCCATGGAAGTAAGAGAAATCATGACCCCCAACCCAGTCTGCTGTACCCCGGACACCCATTTGGAAGCTATCGCACGACTGATGGTACGGCACGACTGCGGCGAGATACCGGTCGTCGAGAACGAGGAATCGATGCGGCTGGTCGGCGTCGTCACCGATCGCGATATCGTCTGCCGCAGCTTGGCTCAGGGCAAGAATCCAATGGGCATGACCGCACGGGAATGCATGTCCACCCCGTGCGTGACGGTTACACCCGAAACTTCGCTGGAAGACTGCTGCAAGGTGATGGAAGAACATCGAATCCGGCGTGTGCCGGTAGCCGATCGAAGCGGGCGCTGCTGCGGAATGGTTTCCCAGGCGGATATCGCCCGGCGTGCCCCGACCCAGCAGACGGCGGAAGTGCTCAAGGAAGTCTCTCAGCCAAAATCTACCGCGGAACCTGCCATGGCTTAGTACTACAGCCGCATTTATTTAGGTCTAACAAGCATGGTAATCGACTGAGGAGACTGCCATGCAAGACTCGATACGACAGTGGGACGCGGAGCTGACCGCACTGCATGCGCGGATTGGCTCGC
>Ga0268292_100005_pt1 | contig 303242 bp, 296 predicted proteins | sample MetcocultureR1M_FD_191341 | JGI IMG/M metagenome (GOLD analysis project Ga0268292, IMG submission 191341) | Soil microbial communities from Anza Borrego Desert, Southern California, United States - Methanotrophic co-culture R1-M | ecosystem: Environmental > Terrestrial > Soil > Desert | place... | reverse complement strand
CGTATGCCTTGAATTCGCCACCAAAGCGCTCCGCACCCACCTTGGTCAGAGCCGCCGTCAGGGTCGTCTTGCCATGGTCAACGTGACCAATCGTCCCGACGTTCACATGCGGCTTTGTGCGCGTAAACTTTTCTTTGGACATCCGCCAATACCCCTTAATCTGATAACCGATACATTCAAACTGGAGCCCATAACCGGACTTGAACCGGTGACCTCTTCCTTACCAAGGAAGTGCTCTACCGACTGAGCTATATGGGCAAGAAACCTGACGCCCTTTTTTGCTGGAGCGGGTGATGGGAATCGAACCCACGCCATCAGCTTGGAAGGCTGAGGTTCTACCATTGAACTACACCCGCGCACAAAATCCTAAATCTAATGGTGGAGGGGGAAGGATTCGAACCTTCGAAGGCAGAGCCGTCAGATTTACAGTCTGATCCCTTTGACCGCTCGGGAACCCCTCCAAGGGTTAAGATGTGAATTATTCGGTATTCGATTGTCGGTGTCAATATTCAAGACGCGCCAATTCTTGAATCGTTATGCAGACAGCTTGTTACAGCGCCGAGGTCCCCCTGCAAGATCGCGGGAAACAGTTCGATCACTCGAGAAATTGCGCGATCTATTGATTCGCGCTCGTCACTACCCGGCTTGCCGAGCACATAAGGTACGACATCGTCGCGATTACCGGGGTGACCGATGCCAATGCGTATACGACAAAACCCAGCCGCCCCCAACTTGTCGATTAGATCCCTCAAACCGTTATGCCCCCCGTGCCCACCGCCGCATTTCAGTCGAGCGACACCAGGAGCAAAATCGAGCTCATCGTGAGCCACCAATATCTGCTCGACACCGATTTTATAATATCGAGCCAGTGCCGCGACCGATTGCCCACTCCGGTTCATGAACGTCATCGGCTTTAGGAGCAGAACGCTTTCGTTTTCGAGTTCCGGCGTCGCGACCAATCCCTCGAAACGCCGATCCTCCCTAAACGGAACGCCATACGAAGATGCGAGCTCATCCACAAACCAAAACCCGGCGTTATGCCGGGTTTTTTCATATTTGGTCGTCGGATTCCCTAAACCGACAACCAGCCGGAATCGAATAGACAAAAGCCCCTCCCGGCCATTTTGTCAGCAATGAACCAGCCTATTCAGCCGGACTCTCCGACGATTCAGCAACCTTCCCGGACTGAATCGCCGCGACCGGCAAATCGTGCTCCGGTCCATGAGCGAGAGCGAGAATTTCAACTCCTTCAGGCACCTTCAAATCCGAGAGATGGACCGACTGCCCCACATCAACATGCGCCAGATCAACCTCTATGTATTCGGGTAGCTGGTCCGGTGTACAAGCGACCTCCACGTCGACCAAGTTGTGGGTTACTACCCCGCCTTTTTTCACGCCAACCGAGATATCCTGATTGACGAAATGCAAAGGCACATGAACGCGAATCTTCTCTCCCCGGCTTACACGCTGAAAATCCATATGCATGATAATCGGCTTACTCGGATGCCTCTGCAAACCCTTCAGGATCGCCCGCTCCTCTCGGCCACTGACCTTAACAGTCAGAACATGGGAATAAACGGCCTCGCTCTCCAGACTCTTCACGACCTTATTGTGCTCCAGCACCAAGCCAATCGGGTCGGCGTTACCGCCGTACAAAACCGCCGGAACCTTGCCAGCCCGACGCAGCCGCCGCGCATCACCTTTACCGGTATTCGTTCTCAATTCAGCATCAAAGACAAAACTGCCTACCATCTTTCTCTCCAAAATACTCTTAGCAGTGAGTTAAAAAATTGGATCAATCTACATAAAGCGAACTGACCGACTCGCCGACCGCGATACGGCGTATCGTCTCCGCCAACATCTCAGCGACGCTCAACTGCCGGATCTTTTTACATTGCTGAGCATCCCGACGCAGCGGAATCGTATCCGTCACAACCAACTCATCGAGCACCGAATCTTCGATATTTTCTATCGCCCGCCCGGACAACACAGGGTGAGTACAATACGCCACTACTCGCCGCGCACCATGGTCCTTTAATGCGCCGGCCGCCCGGCACAAGGTTCCGGCCGTGTCCACCAGGTCATCGACCATGATACAGGTGCGCCCTTCGACATCGCCGATGATATTCATCACTTTAGCCTCATTCGGCCTCGGACGACGCTTGTCGATGATCGCCAAATCGGCATCGTCGAGACGTTTGGCCAATGCCCGCGCCCTTACCACCCCACCCACATCGGGGGAAACAACAATCAGATTCTGATATTTCTGCCGCCAAACATCGCCCAATAAAATTGGCGACGCGTAGACGTTATCCACAGGAACATCAAAAAAACCTTGAATCTGATCGGCATGGAGATCCACGGTCAACACCCGATCCGCTCCGGCCGCACAAATCATCTTGGCAACCAGCTTTGCCGTGATAGGAACGCGGGCCGACCTGATCCGTCGGTCTTGGCGCGCATAGCCGTAGTAAGGAATCACTGCCGTAATCACGGACGCCGACGACCGACGAAAAGCGTCGATCATGACTAGCAATTCCATGATATTTTCATTGATTGGCGCGCAGGTGGGCTGAATCAGAAAAACCTCTCGCCCACGGACATTTTCCTCGATCTCGACTGCTATTTCGCCGTCAATGAATCTTCCAATGGTTGCCATCCCCAAGCGCATGTTCAGCTTGCGTACAATGCCTTCGGCCAAGGCAGGATTGGCATTCCCGGAAAACACCATAAACGAGGCGTCTGTCATTCAAGACACTCCAAAGTCGAGACGTCGAGTCGGAATTACTATGGCTGGGGCGCCAGGATTCGAACCTGGGAATGCCGGGATCAAAACCCGGTGCCTTACCGCTTGGCTACGCCCCAATAATGTTGTTGACGGCCCTATTCAGACCAGCTTCAGCGCCTGATGGAGAGCCGACCGATTCCGTCCTCGCGCGACAAACACCGACCAGTCGCTCTCTAATGTCATGGCCGCCGCCCGCGCATCAGCTTCATCAGAAAATGCGGCAAACACGCAGGCCCCGGTACCGGTAAGTCTGGCGGGCGCAAAACGCCCCAAACTGCTCAAGGCAACTCCAACTTCCGGGTAGAATTCCGAAACCACAGGCAAACAATGGTTTTCCTGCTGCCCCGCAAGAAAGTCCGCTATTTTGATCGGTTTGTTATTTCGTGTCAAACCGGGCGCCGAAAAAATTTGCGCGGTCGCCACATGGCAGCTAGGCACCACGACGACATACCAAGGCTCCGGCAGCTCCAATGGAGTCAACACCTCCCCAACCCCCTCGGCCCAGGTCGAACAACCATTGACAAAAACCGGAACGTCAGCGCCCAACTGCAGACCCAACACCATCAGATCCTGCAAAGACAAGCCTGTCCGCCATAAGGCATTCAACCCAAGCAGCGCTGTTGCGGCATCCGAGCTTCCGCCCCCAAGCCCACCTCCCATGGGCAGATTTTTCTCAATTTCAATCTCGACTCCGTATTCAACATCGGTTACGCGACGCAGGAGTTGCGCAGCCCTTACCGTGAGATCCTGCTCTTCCGGCACACCGGGGAGCGGGCTCAACAGCCGAATGCGGCCATCGGAGCGACGGCGCAGCGTAATCCAGTCGCAACGATCGATGAATTGAAATACGGTTTGGAGCAAGTGGTAACCATCGTCTCGCCGGCCCACTATTCTCAGCATTAGATTAAGCTTGGCCGGTGCTGGCAGACGAAGCACTTCCGCGTCCATCATGCACTACCCCTTAACACGCCAGCTATCCGCTATTAGTTTGAGCCTAACATCTGGCCCTTGAATCGCGATCTTCTGCGGCATAACCCGGTCCCCCACATTCATATAATTTTGGAACTGGAGCGTCCAACCCGATTGCCTAAACCCCAGCAAGGAACCGGACTCCCCATAAACAGGGGTATGCGTTTCGTTCGGATCGGGCAACCCCACAATCCAGTACCGCAAGCTCGACAATGGCACGGCAAACCCCAGCCGGTCCTTTAACATGGCATCGGGATCGCGGGACAACTCCGTAACCCCATCGCCTTCGTTAACGTAAATCAGGTCTTTTTGCAGAATGATAGAAACCATGCCCTGGCTAAAAGGCCCCGACACTCGCAAGCGATCCTGCTCCGCATCGTGCTCCCAGAACAGATTAGCCTGCCAGGCATCGTTCGCGGTTTGCACGCCAATCCGCCCCTCCAGCTGCCAGACTTTTAAGTCATAATTTTTCTCTTCGGCCTTTGGGGCTAGAGCAGGACGAGGCGGCTCCTTTTTGAAAACAGCGCAACCGGTCAGCGACGCGACCAACACAAAAACAAGGAATCTAAACAAAATTAGGCCTTTCTAACACCCGCTATTTGAAGGCTTCCCGATACTTGATCTTAATTTTTTTCATGTCCTCATGGCCTGGATCCTTCTTGAGCGCCTCTTTCCATATCTTTTTGGCTTCTTGATGTCGACCGGACTCCCACAACACCTCCCCCAAATGTGCCGCTATCTCAGGATCACTGACCGACTCATAAGCGCGCCGCAGATAATCGAGTGCCGAATCGTAGTTTCCCAAACGGTATTGCAGCCAACCGTAACTATCCAGGATAGCCGGATCATCTGGCTTCAGCTCTATTGCCCGATCGAGATACCGCTTTGCTTCATCCAATCGGTCGCCGCGATCGGCCAGGGTGTAACCCAAGGCATTAAGCGCGTTGGCATCGTCTGGATTCTTTTCCAATACTGCACGCAGGTCCGCCTCTAACACCTCGACACGGTCTAGCTGTTCGGCAACCAAAGCGCGGGAATAAAGCAACTCCATCTGGCCCGGCATTTCTTCCAACGCCTCCGTCAGCAAATCAAACGCCGCCTCATAGTCCTTAGTTTTGGACAAGAGCTCTGCCTCCAGCAGGTAGAGCCGCAACGCCTCATTCGGAAATTCTTTGCGCACGTCAACTAAACGCTGCCGAGCGTCGGCCATACGGCCGAGATTAATCAACGCGGTAATTGAATTAACCTTAGCGTCGAATTCCAATGGCCCGGACCCAACTTTGTCGAACCGCTCCAGCGCATTTTGCAGGCGATTCTGGCGCGCTTCGATCAACCCCAAATAGAAATAGGCCTGTCCCCGCCACTTGGGTACGGTCGTTAGATCGGAAAACTCTTTCCTCGCCTTCTCGTCTTGCCCCGCCTCCATCAACAATGTCGCAAGGCCGAAACGCGCATCATGGTTATCCGGATCCTTCTCCAAAATACGAGTCAGCTCTTTCTCCGCCCCTCGAAAATCTCCAGCTTTCGCCAAAAATTGGGAATAGATCAGGCGCAAACGGACATTATTGGGATCGCTCCTCAGCGCCTTCTGAACCGTAGCCCTCGCCGCCTCGGAGTCACCCATCTGAGACATGACTTGGGCCTGCAATAGGCGAGCCCTATTCCAATCAGGGTGCAGAGCCAGCGCTTTTTCTGCTTCCTGCAGGGCTAACTGATACTCACCCCGGCTGCTGGCCAAAAGCGCATACGCGAAGTGAATCTCGGCCATACTCGGAAATTCTGTGACCAAGCGCTGCATTACTTTCGCCCCATCTTCCTTCGGAACCTCCGAATCCAGCCACTTGACCAATTCGATCAATGCATTTTCCAGGTCTACGTCGGGTAGGGTCAGTAGCGCCCTCAATTGATCCAGAGCCTTATCAGTTTGCCCGGCTTTCAGAAGCAACAAAGCCGCAACACGACGCGCCGAGGCATTTCCCGGATCGCGTTCGCTCCACAATGTAGCCGCTGTTAGAGCTTTTTCTGTATTCTTAAGATAGAGCCCGATTTGAGTTGCTCGCTCTGCGACCTGAGCATCTTGGGTAAGCTTGGCGGCTTCCAAATAATTGTTCAGAGCAATCTCGTACTGCCCGCGCTGGCCGGCCAATTCTGCCGACAATAACAAGTAGACGACTTCCGAATGCTGATTAAGCTCTTGAACATCTGCTTGACGGACCCCTTCCAAGGACTCGTCACTATGAGGCCGCGATGGATTAATACCCGCGCATCCCGATAGCCCAATAGCCCCGACACACGCCAAACAGACCAATCGTTTCAACACTGACGAAATTCCTAAGCCGAAGTTAATAAAAGAACCTTGGATAGTATTGACAACGCTTTTCTCCCTTCATCCGAAGCAGCATCGCGAAAATGTCCCGAGCTTTCGATTAAAGCGGGGTAGACTGACTTATAAGCCGGCGAGATTGTACGCTGTCCGTAACATGCAACAATAGACCCGAACCAACGGTATTTGGCTGCATTTGAGGTTTTTCTTAGAATTATATTTGGAAAGTCTCAGAAATTTGAGCTCATGAGCATTTTAACCTTAGGGTTGAATCACAACACAGCACCGATTTTGATCAGAGAACGCCTGGTCTTTCCGGCCGAACGAATCAAATGTGCCTTGCAGGATCTGATTCAATTACCCCAAATTGGCGAAGCCGCGATTCTATCCACGTGCAACCGAACGGAATTGTACTGTGGCGTCGAAACCGACGATCAAAACATTCTGATCGACTGGATCGCTCAAGAGCAGAGTCTTCAACGGGAAGATTTTCAACCGTATCTCTATGTCCACACCGACGGTGAGACGATCCGTCACATGTTTCGCGTCGCCTGCGGGTTGGATTCGATGATACTGGGAGAGCCGCAGATTCTCGGACAGATGAAATCGGCCTATCAAGCCGCAGCCGAAGCCGGAACTCTCGGCAAAACCTTGAGCAAACTGTTTCAGCACACCTTCACCGCCGCCAAGAAGGTACGAACCGACACCGCGATAGGTTCCAGCCCGGTTTCGGTTGCCTTTGCCGCGGTGCGCCTAGCACAACGAATTTTCGACGATCTTTCCGAACAGGCTGCCATACTGATCGGCGCCGGAGAAACGATCGAACTGACAGCCCGCCATCTGGCCGAAAGCAAAATCGGCCATCTGATAATCGCCAACCGCACCTACGACAAAGCACACACTTTGGCCACCCAGTTCAACGGGTTTGCCATCTCATTGGCCGAATTGCCGAAGCACTTGGCCAAGGCCGACATCGTCGTTTCATCCACCGCCAGCCAATTGCCGATTTTGGGTAAAGGCGGCGTCGAGAGCGCCCTCAAAGCCCGCAAGCATAAGCCGATGTTCATGGTGGATTTGGCCGTGCCTCGCGACATCGAACCGGAAGTCGCCCAACTGAGGGACGTTTATCTCTATACCGTCGACGACCTGCGGAACACCATCGAAGAAAACCTGAAATCGCGCCAGGAAGCAGCCAAGAAGGCCGAAGAAATTATCGACACCGAAGTGGAGCATTTTTTGGGCTGGTTGCGCGCTCAGGGTGCGACCTCCACCATCCGCGACTTCCGCAGCCACGCCGAAACGATCCGAGCCGAAGCCTTACATCGAGCAAAACAGGCATTACGATGCGGTAAATCTCCCGAAGAGGCGCTGGATCTTTTGGCGAATCTGCTCACCAATAAATTGATTCACATACCCAGCGTCCAAATCAAGCAAGCGGGCATCCATGAACGGCACGATCTGATTGCCGCCGCCCGAGAACTTTTTCAACTCAAAAACAGCTCTTCTTAATACGTGAAACCATCCATTCGCCAAAAACTCGATCATCTTGCCCAGCGATTCGAAGAAATTACCGCCCTCCTTGCCGAACCGTCGATTCAGAACGATCAAGACCGCTTCCGTGCCCTGAGCCGCGAGTACGCTCAACTCAATCCGTTGGTCGGCTGTTTCAACAAGTATCTCGGTGCAATCGAAGATCTTTCCTACGCGCAGAGTCTGCTCGACGACAGAGACCCGCAGGTGCGTAGCCTCGCCAAGGAAGAACTGGTCGATGCCGAGGACAGAAAGGAAGCCTTGGAAAAGGAATTGCAAATCCTTTTGCTGCCTAAGGATCCAAACGACGAACGCAATATCTTTCTGGAAATCCGGGCCGGCACCGGTGGTGCCGAGGCCGCACTGTTCTCCGGCGATTTATACCGCATGTACAGCCGCTATGCCGAGCAAAAGGGATGGAAGGCGGAGGTGATCAGCGAAAGCGAGGGCGAACACGGCGGCTACAAAGAAATCATCGTCCGCATCAGCGGTCAGGACGTTTATTCACGCCTCAAATTCGAGGCCGGCACCCATCGTGTACAACGCGTGCCGGAAACAGAGGCCCAGGGCCGTATTCACACTTCGGCCTGCACGGTCGCGGTACTGGCCGAGGCCGACGAAATCGACGTCGACATCAGCCCGGCCGATCTTAGAGTCGATACCTACCGCGCATCGGGCGCCGGCGGCCAGCACGTCAACCGGACCGATTCGGCGGTGCGCATTACCCATATACCCACCGGGATTGTCGTGGAATGCCAGGACGAGCGCTCTCAACACAAGAACCGCGCTCGCGCCATGTCTTTGCTGAAATCGCGCATCCTCTCCGCCGAACAGGAAAAACAGAGCGCCGAAATCGCCGCCTCACGTAAACTGCAAGTCGGCAGCGGCGACCGTTCGGAACGCATACGTACGTACAACTTTCCCCAGGGCCGACTCACCGACCATCGCATCAACCTGACTCTTTATCGGCTCGAAGCCATCATGGAGGGCGATCTCGACCCGGTAATCGATCCCTTGATCAATGAGCACCAAGCCGAATTGCTGGCGCAACTGGCCCAGGACTAATGCGATGAGTACTCCTCTTGCCTCACCGAGATCCAGCGGCATCACCATAGCGGCCGCGCTTCAGACCGCCAGAAGTCGCCTCGAAGGTTTGAGCGAAACGGCGCGGCTCGATGCGGAAATTTTGTTAGCCCGCGCATTAAACCGAGATCGATCGTATCTTCGCGCATGGCCGGAGCGAAAGCTTTCGCCCGATGTAGAAGACCGTTTTCACCATCTGATCGAGCGACGACAGTCCGGAACTCCGGTCGCGTACCTATTCGGCGAAAAGGAGTTCTGGTCTCGTACGTTTAGGGTTAGCCCCGACGTGCTCATCCCACGCCCCGAAACCGAGTTGCTGGTCGAATTGGCGCTGGCGGCCACTCCGGCATCCCAGACGGCCGATATTCTGGATCTAGGGACCGGCAGCGGCGCCATTGCCGTGACTCTCGCCGCAGAGCGCCCGGCAGCCCGCGTCACCGCAACGGATCTTAGCCCCGGCGCTTTGAACCTCGCGCAGGAAAATGCGGTTCTGCACGGCGTCCGCAACGTTCGCTTTCGACTGGGCGATTGGTTCGATGCGGTAGCAAGCGACGAGCAGTTCGATTTGATTGTCAGCAATCCGCCTTATGTCGCAGACGATGATCCGCATTTAAACCGAGGCGATGTGCGCTTCGAACCGAGTTTGGCACTAACAGGCGGACTACACGGACTGGATGCTTTCCGGATCATTGCTCGGGAAGCCTGCGATTACTTAAAACCGCATGGACAACTCATACTGGAACACGGTTTCGATCAGGCGGATTCCCTGGCTGACCTTCTGAACGAATTCGGTTACGCCGAAATCAGCCGCCATTCCGACCTTCAAGGTCACTTCCGCGTCACAACCGCACGGTGGGAACCGAGCAGCCGATCCTTTTCGGAATAAAAGCATGCACGATAAAGAAATTCATATCCCCCGCCCCTTAGTCAACCAACTGTTGCACTATGCCCAAACATCGCCGGAAGTTGAAGTCTGTGGTCTGATCGGCGCGAAAGACGGCACCCCAGGCCACTGTTATCCGGTCAAGAATGCGTCGACTACGCCCGACTGCCGGTTCCAGATGGAACCTCAGGACCAAATCGATGCCATGCGTAAAATGCGGGAGCGAGGAGAGGAACTGTTCGCGATCTTTCATTCGCATCCGGCCGCTCCCGCCGAGCCTTCCGCCATCGATCTCGAACAAGCGGCCTATCCCGATGCGGTATATATCATTATCTCCCTGAACACAAAGGGAGTTCTTGAAATGCGAGGTTTCCGGATCAATCAAGCGCGCCAAATCGAAGAAATCGCGTTGCTCCTGTAACGCTCACGGCGCAAAGTCGGCTAACGGGGCAGGCCTAGAGTTTCTTGCGATTTCGGAAAATCAGACCCCACGCTCATGACGAAACTCGTCACCTCCGAGATATCGAGAGCGGATTTGACTACCTTCGACTCGTGCACGATGACGGTGAACCCATTGGTCGGATTCGGCGAAGTGGGCACGTATAGAACATATCTGTCGCCCTCTCGGTTCGTGACGTAAGCCGGCAGCCACATCCCTTCCCTAGGATATTCCACATAAACGATTTCCCGCTTTTGCTCATCGGGCCTGCTGCGAAACATATCGACAATCTTTTTGGTCACCCGGTAAACCGTGTTTAGGAACGGAACTCGCTCTATCGCGAGATCGACTAGGGAAAGAACCAGGGAATGGCGCCGTTTGTTGACGGTGTGCCCGATGTAAGTCAGCAGGCCGAAAACGCCGGCGAACGCGAGAAAAGTTATGCCGTAATTGCCGACCGCCTCTTGCACGCCGAATACCGTACTCAGAATCAAATGGGCGAGAAATATGACGATCTGCGCCACTACGATGATTGGCAGTACCGCCAGAGTACCGATCAAGAAATTGTTCAAGACGATCTTGGCGAGGTGCTTGGCCTCAGCGAAATTACTCGGCGCCATGAGTTTTCTCCCTGAATGTCTAATTTGCCTTGTTAGACAATACGCCGCGCAACAATGATCACCAGGCCTCCTCATGCCTGAAGCGGCGGCTCCTTCACTGACTTGGCCCGACTTCGGTCCGGCTGTCGAACCACCCGCGCCGAATCATCCACTTCGCTGCTTCCAACACCGGGAGTATCGTGGCCGACGCGCCCAGCACTACCGCCCACTCGATTCGCGACAGGCCGAAAGTGCCGAATGCCTCCTGAAAGAACGGCACATAGATGATAGCGAGGAGCAACATCGCCTCCCAGGCGATCGCCAGATTCAGCCATTTGTTCGCGAACGGCCGACGAAACACGGAAAAACGGTCGGATCGAAAATTGTAGGCCTTGAAGAACTCGATCGAGACCAGCGTCGCGAAAGTCACCGTCATCGCCTTGGAAAGCTCGTTGCCGTTGTGTAACGCCCAGACAAAGACACTGAGATTGACCAGAGTCGACCAAATACCGCCGACCAGCATCAGCGAAACGACGGGAAAACTGAAAATCCCCTGCTTCGGGTCGCGCGGCTTCTGTTGCATCAAGGCTTTGTCCATCGGATCGACCGCCAACGCCAGAGCGGGAAGTCCATCGGTAGCCAAATTCACGTAAAGAATTTGCACCGCGCTTAAAGGCAGCGGCAACCCTGCCAGCGTAGCGCCCGCCATCAGGCCGATTTCACCGATGTTGGAAGACAACAGATACATCAGGTATTTCTTGATGTTGCTGAAAATCCCCCGCCCTTCCTCTACGGCGGCGACGATGGAGGCGAAATTGTCGTCGGTGAGCATCATTGCAGCGGCCTCCTTGGATACATCGGTACCGGTGATGCCCATAGCCACTCCGATGTCGGCCTGTTTGAGAGCCGGAGCGTCGTTCACGCCGTCTCCGGTCATGGCGACGATGCGGCCTTGTTCTTGCAGAGTCCGGACGATGCGAATCTTATGCTCGGGAGCGACACGGGCGAAGACCTCGATTCGCCTGACCGCCTGCGCGAATTCTTCATCGCTCATCGCGTCCAGTTCGACGCCCGTAATCACTCGTCCGTGGTTCAAAATGCCCAGCTCGCGGGCAACCGCGCGGGCGGTGGCAGGATGGTCCCCCGTAATCATGATGACCTTAATGCCGGCCTTTTCGCAGGTGGCGATGGCGGACTTGGACTCGGAGCGAGGCGGGTCGATCATCCCGACCAGCCCCAGGAAACACATGTCTTTTTCAGCCGTTTCCAGAGACGTGTCTTCCTTTTGCGCCACTGCCAGAACACGAAGCGCCTCGCCGGCCAAGCGCTCGGCTTCGGCCTGTATCACGCCGCGGGCCGCATCGTCCAAAGGAGCCTCCCCCTCTGCGCTCAGCCAGCGATCGCTGGCGCTAAGAATGACCTCCAAAGCACCTTTGGAATAAGCTATCCGCCCGCCCTCGGCATTCTCATGGAGCGTCGTCATCCGCTTGGATTCCGAGGTAAAGGGAATCTCGCCCACGCGCGGAAACCGGCGGTCCAATTCGGAGAGTTTTAACCCGACCTTGGCGGCAGCGACCACCAACGCGCCTTCCGTGGGATCGCCTTTAACCTGCCAGCGGCCCTCTTCAGTTCGATGCACGCCCGCATCGCTCGCCAGTGCCGCCGCTTGAAGCAGATTCAACACTGGAGGGGTAGGAGCGACTTCCCGAGCCTTGTGGAGAAACCGGCCCACCGGTTCGTAACCGGCACCGGTAACGCTGAACAAGTCTCCGCCGGTCCAAATCTTGCGGACGGTCATCTCGTCCTTGGTCAAGGTCCCGGTCTTGTCCGAACAAATGACTGACGTGCTGCCCAGGGTCTCGACGGCCGGCAGACGCCGGATGAGCGCGTGACGCCGGACCATCCGGCGAGCGCCGATGGCCAGAGAAATCGTCACCACGGCAGGCAGGGCTTCGGGCACCACGGCAACGGCCAGGGCAATGCCGAAGATCAGCATGTGCTCGAAGGATTCGCCGCGCCAAATACCGAGAGAAACGATAACAGCGACGATGAAAATGGCGGCGACGGCGAGCACGTTCCCGACTTTGTCCAGGCTCTTCTGCAGCGGCGTCTCGCGCTGTTCAGCCCCGCGCAAGAGCCCCACGATACGCCCGAATTCGGTTTCCATCCCGGTCGCGACGACAATGCCCTGGCCCCGCCCATAGGTCACGGCAGTGCCGGCAAACCCCATATTTTGGCGATCACCGATGGCTAGCCCAGGATCGTTCAGCGGCGCGGTACGCTTTTCCACCGGCGCCGATTCACCTGTCAGGGGCGCCTCGTCGATTTGAAGGTTTACGACTTCGATCAGACGCAGATCGGCGGGAATGCGGTTGCCGGTCAGCAAACGGACGATGTCACCGGGAACCAGATAACGTGCGGGCATCTCCACGAACTTGCGGTCGCGCATCACGCTAGCCATCGGTGCCGCCATCTGCTGCAGGGCTTCCATCGCGCGTTCGGCGCGGTATTCCTGAAAAAATCCGAGCAATACGGCGAATAAAACGATCACCGCGATGACGATGGATTCGACGGTATGCCCCAAATAAGCCGAAAAGCCGATGGCAACCAGCAGAATAATGACCAGAACGCTCTTGAACTGCGACAGAAAAAGTCTGAACGCCGAGGCTCCCCTGCCCTGCTCGATCTCATTGAATCCATGCTTGGCGAGACGGTGATCCGCCTCCTCTTCGGTCAATCCGCTTGGACCGGATCTAACGGCCTCATAAATCTGTTCAACCGTCCTGGCATGCCAGGACGGTTGCTGCTCCGTTACATCGGCCAGATCGGGTTTTATCAGCTCGATCCGATTCAGACTATTCCACACGAACCGCCAATGGAAACCGATGCCGGCCAACACAGCAACATGGAACAACTCGTGGGGGCCTAACACCCCGCCGACGATAACCGGCCATCGCAAAAAGTCGAGAAGCGCTCCCGAGGTGTAAGCCAATGCGCTGAACAGCAGCGTTTTGACGAATGAAAAACCGTAACGGCGCCAAACAGCTATCCCGGACGCCAGCCCCAGCCAGCCTAACCCTAAATACAGCGTCAAACCGAGCGCTTCCGGGATGTCCTGGAAAAAGATGACCTTGAGGGTCAACCCCGTAATCGCCAATCCCCAAATCAAAAGCAAAAAGCCCCAGCGCCAAAGACCGGAGAAAAGAATGCAGTGGACAGGGGTGAAACTCCCGGCGATCAACAAAAAGATCGCGGCATGATCCAGCCGCTGCAATACCGCACGTCCTGCCCCGCCGACGGACAGCAGATGGAACACGCCGCTCATGGAGAGGAGAAAAATGCAGGTAAAAACGAACACCCCGACAGCCACTATGTGGCCGACGTTGCCCCTGGCCCGGCGAATCAAGAAAAACCCCAGAACGGCAAACACGCCTGCGGCCAGCAAATGCATGAGAGAGCTTACGGGATCGGCAAAACCAGGAATCGAATAAGTCTCCATAGCGGGATAGGGCGTCAAAACGGCCAATTGAAAGGGGCAGGGATCTTGCGCCGGCGATGGAGTGCGGCCAAGAAACGGGGCTTGGGCCGGCAAACGCGCGAACGGTCCCACCGCGCCGAAACATCTCGCTTCGGGCGGCACTTAGATTCGGGAAGTGATCGATGGGACCTTAAGGGCTTGCTGATCGCCGCGGTATGACGCAAGGCTACTGCAATTTTTTCTTTAGCAAATCGTTCAACTGCTGCGGATTGGCCTTGCCTTGGGTCGCCTTCATAGCCTGGCCGACGAAAAATCCGAACAGCTTGTCTTTACCGGCCTTGTACTGTGCCAACTGCTCCGGATTCGCCGCAATGATTTCATCGATGATTTTCTCGATCGCTCCGGTATCGGTGATTTGTTTCAGCCCCTGTTTTTCGATAATGGCGTCGGCGGTCTCGCCGGATTCCCAAAGCGCTTCGAAGACCTGCTTAGCCAGTTTTCCTGAGATCGTACTATCGGCGATGCGCCTGATGAGACCCGCGAGGCGAGGCGCTTCGATCGGACATTTCTCGATCTCTAGACCGGCCTTGTTGAGTGCACCGGACAAGTCGCCCATGACCCAGTTGGCACATAACTTGGGATCGCTGCCCGCCGACTCCCTGACCACGGCTTCGTAATAATCGGCAAGCTCCCGCGTGGCCGTCAGCACGGTCGCGTCGTAATCGTTCAGACCGTACTGGGACTTGAAACGGTCGCGCTTTTCGTCCGGCAACTCGGGCAACCCCTTGCGCACGTCTTCGACAAAATTGCTCGATATTTCCAAAGGCAGCAGATCGGGATCGGGAAAATAGCGGTAGTCGTTCGCTTCTTCCTTGCTGCGCATGGAGCGGGTTTCGTCCTTGTTGGCATCGTACAAACGGGTTTCCTGTACGACTTGTCCGCCGTTTTCGAGAATTTCGATCTGCCGCTCGATTTCGTAGTTGATGGCACGCTCCACGAAGCGGAACGAGTTCAGGTTCTTGATTTCGGCACGGGTACCGAATTTTTCCTGACCTTTAGGGCGAACCGACACGTTGGCGTCGCAACGGAACGATCCCTCCTGCATGTTGCCGTCGCAGATCTCCAAATATCGAACTAGGGCATGCAGCTTTTTCATGTAAACCACCGCCTCCTTCGCCGAGCGAAGATCCGGCTCGGACACGATTTCCAGCAGCGGCGTGCCGGCCCGGTTCAAGTCGATTCCGGTAAAGCCGTGAAAATCTTCATGCAAGGACTTGCCGGCGTCTTCTTCCAAATGGGCGCGCGTGATCCCAATGATTTTCTCGATGCCGTCCACGGAAATGTTCAAATGCCCCTGGCTTACGACCGGAAGATCGTATTGGCTGATTTGATAGCCCTTCGGCAAGTCGGGGTAGAAGTAGTTCTTGCGCGCGAATACCGAAAAAGGAGCCACGCGGGCGCCGATGGCGAGACCGAATTTGACCGCCATGCGCACCGCCTCGCCGTTCAAAACGGGCAATACGCCGGGCAAACCCAAATCCACCGTACAGGCCTGGGTGTTGGGCTCGGCGCCATAGGCCGTAGCCGCACCCGAAAAAATCTTGGATTTAGTAGCGAGCTGGGCGTGAATTTCCAACCCGATGACCGTTTCCCATTCCATACAAACCTCTTAAACGAAATCTTTCGGAGCCCGCCGGTGCCAATCGGTCGCTCGCTGATACCGATGCGCGACATTGAGCAAACGCTCCTCGGAAAAGTAATTGCCGATGATCTGCATGCCGACCGGCAAATTCTTGGAAAATCCGACCGGAACCGACATGCCGGGGAGACCGGCCAAATTTACGGCGATCGTATAGATGTCCGACAGGTACATCGCGATAGGGTCGGCGGTCTTCTCGCCGAAGCGGAATGCAGCGGACGGCGAGGTAGGCCCCATGATCACGTCGACATCCTCAAAGGCCCGTTTGAAATCGTCGCTGATCAAGCGTCGGACTTTTTGGGCTTTAAGGTAATAGGCATCGTAGTAACCCGCGGACAGCGCATAAGTGCCGATGAGAATGCGCCGCTTCACTTCCGCACCGAAACCTTCACCGCGAGAGCGCATGTACAGATCGTGCAAGTCTTTCGGATCCTTACAGCGATACCCGAAACGGACGCCGTCATAGCGGGCCAGGTTGGACGAACATTCGGCGGGTGCCACAACGTAATAAGCCGGTACCGACAACTTCATGTTGGGCAACGAAATCTCTTTCACGGTCGCGCCCAGCTTCCGATATTCGTCAATAGCGTCGTCAATCAGGCGCGCGATGTCCGAATCCAAGGCCTCATCGAAAAACTCTTTGGGCAGGCCGATCCTGAGCCCTTCCAAGCTGTTGTTGAGAGAGGCGGAATAATTCGGCACCGGCCTATCTACGCTAGTCGAGTCCTTTTCGTCGAACCCGGCCATGACTTGGAGCATGAGCGCGCAGTCTTCCGCGGTTCGGGCCATGGGACCACCTTGGTCGAGGCTGGACGCGAATGCGATCATTCCCCAGCGGGAAACCAAACCATAGGTGGGTTTCAAGCCAGTGATGCCGCAAAAAGACGCAGGCTGGCGAATCGATCCGCCAGTATCGGTACCGGTGGCCCCCGGAGTCAGACGGGCCGCCACCGATGCCGCCGAGCCGCCGGACGAACCGCCCGGAACCGCATCGGTGTCCCACGGATTTTTTACCGGTCCGAAATAGCTCGTTTCGTTGGATGACCCCATGGCAAACTCATCCATGTTGAGTTTGCCCAGCATGACCGTTCCGGCCTGCTTGAATCGCTCAACGACCGTGGCATCGTACGGGGCGATAAAATTATCGAGCATCTTCGAACCGCAACTCGTCTTCACGCCTTTGGTGCAGAAGATATCTTTCTGAGCGATGGGGACGCCGGTCAAGACACCGGCAGAACCCTGTGATATCGCCGCATCCGCCGCTGCAGACTGCGCTAGCGCCTGCTCTTCAGTGACGGTCACAAAGCAATTGAGTTGCGGATCGTAGAGCCGGATGCGTGCCAGAAAAGTCTGTGTCAATTCGATGCTGCTGAATTCTTTTTTTCTGAGTCCGTCAGCTAATTCGGCAATGGTTTTGTCGTGCATGAGATAGTTCCGAAATCCAGAATACGCGCGAAACGGCGGTAGCCCTCCGGCTTCGGCCGTTCCTATCGATCACTCGATAACCTTGGGCACCAGATAAAGCCCCGCTTCCACCAAGGGTGCATGGGCCTGGAATAACTCCCGCTGGTCGGTCTCGCTCACCGTATCCGGCCTCAAGCGCTGAGCCTGATCCAAAGGGTGAGCCATCGGAGTGACCTCCGAGGTATCCACGGTGCTCATTTCCTCGACAAAATCCAATATGCCTGTAAGATCTCGAGCATAAGCGGCCGCTTTTTCCGCATCAATGGCAAGCCGGGCAAGCCAAGCAATTTTGTAAACTTGGTCAATATTTAAGGACATATTTGCATCCGATGTTTCTTTCAGTCATATAATACCTGATATATGGCTTTTGTCGCTCCGGGCTATCCGTTGTAAAATCACGGCATTCACAAGGACTATATGCCTATGTTCTTCAGACACCTCCGAGGATTTTTCTCGAACGACTTGTCCATCGACCTTGGCACCGCAAACACCTTGATCTACATCCGTGGCCAAGGCATCGTGGTGAACGAGCCGTCAGTGGTGGCTATCCGCGAGGATCGCACCCGCGGACAGAAATCCATCGCGGCAGTCGGTTCGGCTGCAAAGTCGATGTTGGGGCGAACCCCCGGCAACATCACTGCCATCCGGCCTCTCAAGGACGGAGTGATCGCCGACTTCACCGTCACGGAGAAGATGCTCCAGTACTTCATCCACAAGGTACACAGGAACAAGCTTTTTCGGCCTAGCCCCAGGGTTTTGATCTGCGTACCGTGCGGTTCTACCCAAGTAGAACGACGGGCGATCAAGGAATCGGCGGCCGGAGCTGGGGCACGGGAGGTCTATCTCATCGAAGAGCCCATGGCGGCAGCCATCGGTGCCGGACTGCCGGTGCATGAAGCGCGCGGATCGATGGTCCTGGACATTGGCGGCGGAACATCCGAAGTAGCGGTAATCTCGCTGAACGGTATCGTCTACTCCGCCTCGGTGCGTATCGGTGGCGACCGCATGGACGAAGCCATTATGAATTACGTACGCCGGAACTATGGGACACTGATCGGAGAGTCCACCGCCGAACGGATCAAGTACGAAATCGGTACTGCCTATCCGGGTAGCGAGATCAAGGAAATTGAAGTCAAGGGACGCAACCTGGCGGAAGGCGTCCCGCGCAGCTTTGTCTTGAACAGCAACGAAATCCTCGAAGCGCTTCAGGAACCTTTACAGGGGATTATCGGAGCGGTAAAAGTGGCGCTGGAACAGACACCGCCCGAACTGGGTGCTGATGTCGCGGATCGGGGCATCGTTTTGACCGGCGGGGGCGCGTTGCTTAAGGACATGGACCGCCTGATCGCCGAAGAAACCGGACTTCCCGTTTTTATCGCGGAAGATCCGATGACCTGCGTTGCTCGCGGAGGTGGGCGAGTACTGGAACTGCTGGACGAAATTGGCGCGGCAGCATTCTCACTTGAATGAAGTCGGCCGGCTGCCGGCTCGCGTCGTTTTAAGAGGATTGGGATATCAAACGGCTGTTCACGCGAGGCTATTCACTCAATATCCGTCTATTGCTGTGTTTGGCGGCTGCCTTGGTCTTGCTCGCCGCCGAGCAACACGGCGTCTTTCATGCCGCGCGAACGCCTTTCGCGTCCGCGACCTACCCTTTACAGCAAATCGTTAGCTCGCCCGTACGTTTTGGACAGCACATTATAGAATCCGTATCTACATACGCGGGGCTGGTGGCGGAAAACCAAAAATTAAGGGAGGAGCAGCTCGTCCTCAAGACGAAGCTGTTGAAATTCGCCGCCTTGGAGCAGGAGAATATCCGGCTTCGCGGGCTTTTGGACACCTCTTATAAAGTTGGCGAGCAGGTATCGATAGCCGAGCTACTGTCCGTCAATCTTGTCCCCTACGAGCATATCGTCGTGGTAAACAAAGGTGCCCGATTCGGCGTTCATGCCGGCCAACCTGTGTTCGACGCGAACGGAGTCGTGGGGCAGGTGCTGCGAGTTGGGCCCTACAGCGCCGAAGTGATGCTGATTACTGACCCGAATCATGCCATTCCGGTACAGGTAAATCGGAACGGCCTTCGTACTCTTGCTTTGGGCACCGGACAAACCGATCGCCTGGCACTACCCTATCTTTCCAGCAATGCCGATATTCAGGTAGGCGACCTCCTCGTAACCTCGGGACTCGGAGGCGTTTTTCCCCATGGTTATCCCGTGGCGACGGTAACAGACGTCGCACCGCAAAAAACATCCTTTGCAAAAATCTCTGCCGCGCCGGTAGCCCAGCTCGACCGAAACCGCGAGCTGTTGTTGGTCTGGAGCGACTCGCGATCCATCCCGCGCATCCCTGCCGGTCAAGAGCAGCATTCAAACACTTTACCCCCTAATGGCGACCGTTAAATCGTCCTCGGCCGGACTGATGGTGGTACCGCTAAGCCTGGTATTTGCCATGACTTCGCGCATTCTGCCCTTACCTCACGAGCTATTCGTACTCAACCCTGATTGGACCGCTTTGTTCCTGATTTACTGGACGATTGCGATACCGGACCGTGTAGGGGTAGGCACGGCCTGGCTCACCGGACTTTTCGTCGACACCCTAACCGGGCGCATGTTAGGTCAGCATGCCCTGGCTTACTCCGTCATTGCCTATGTCAGTCTGCGATTGTATCGCCGACTGCGCCTTTACCCGCTCCCCCAGCAATCCCTCTGGATACTCCTGCTCCTGCTGATCAGCCAATTTCTGATCCTCTGGACGCAAAACATCAAAAACATGAGTGTCCTAAATTGGACATATTGGCTACCATCATTCACCGGCGCACTCGCCTGGCCGGCGGTTTTGATGACGCTACGGCGAATCAGGCGCCATTTCAGCATCTTCTAACGTTCGGCTATGCGGTAAGTGATCGCTATGAGCCGCCCCTTCGACCTCAAAGGCAAGTTTTACGAGAACCGACTGTTTCTCAACCGCATCGCCGCCAGCGTGCTATTCATGCTGCTGGCTACCGCGGGACTTGTAATTCGCCTGATTTATCTCCAGGTGATGGGGCACGAGCACTACACCACCTTATCGCGAGACAATCAGGTCAAGATATCCCCATTAGCGCCGTCGCGCGGCTTGATTCTCGACCGTAATGGCGAAGTTCTGGCAGACAATACGGCCACTTATAGTTTGGAAATCATTCCCGAGCAGGTTCCGGATCTGAACGCCACCTTAGCCGAACTCAAGAACCTGCTCAATCTGAGCGACGAAGATATAAGCCGATTCAAAGCTCAAAAAAGCCAACGAAAAAGTTTCGAAAGCGTACCCTTGCGCCTGGAATTGACAGAGGAAGAAATTGCCCGCTTCGCTGTCAAGATGCCTTATTTCCCCGGCGTCGAAATCCGAACTCGGTTCATGCGCAGTTACCCTTACGGCCATTTGACATCCCATGTCGTAGGCTACGTAGCTCGCATTAACGAAGCTGAGCTCCGATCACTGGATCCGGCACAATACCGCGGAACCTACCATATCGGAAAGAGCGGCATCGAAAAGGCCTACGAATCCGTTTTGCATGGCAAGACTGGCTACGAGGAATACGAGACCAACGTCCAGGGCCGCGCTATCCAGGTGCTGAACACCACTGATCCCGTAGCGGGAGCCGATCTTTATCTTTCGCTGGACATCCGATTGCAGAAAACCGCGTTCGATGCGCTCGGCGAGTATGACGGATCGGTAGTCGCCCTAGATCCTGCTACCGGCAGAGTATTGGTATTAGTTAGTAAACCAGGCTTCGATCCTAATCCGTTTATCCACGGCATCCGCAAAGAAGACTACGATATCCTTCAGAATGCACCGGAGCGGCCGCTATACGACCGGGCACTGAGGGGCGCGTATCCCCCGGGCTCGACGATTAAGCCGTTCGTGAGCTTGGCGGGTTTAAAAATCCTGGACATAAGTCCGGCAAGACGAGTGCTTTGCCCCGGTTATTACCGCCTTCCCAACGCGGACCACAAGTACCGGGACTGGCGCAAGCAAGGACACGGCTCAGTGGATCTCAAATCGGCCATCACCCAATCCTGCGACGTTTTCTTCTACGACCTCGCCCACCATATCGGCATCGACCAGCTACATGATTTCATGCAGCTATTCGGCTTCGGGGAGCGAACCGGAATCGATCTCGTCGGCGAAAAATCAGGCCTCTTTCCTTCGAAGGAATGGAAGAAAAAAAAGCGCAAGCAAGTATGGTATCCCGGCGAGACGGTCATCGCGGGCATTGGACAGGGCTATGTCCAAGTTACGCCTGTCCAACTAGCCAGAGCCACGGCGGTACTCGCCAGTCGAGGGCGAAACGTGGAACCTCGGGTCGTGGACACCATGAAAGCTCCGTACGAGATCCAAAACCCCTACCCTAAGAGCGGTGACGAATTTGTCGCCGATCTCAGACCCGAGCACTGGCGTACGGTGATTGATGCTATGGTCGATGTGGTCCATAGTCAACGGGGTACAGCCAAAGGAATAGCCCACGGGCTTTCATATACCGTCGCCGGCAAAACCGGGACCGCACAGGTGTTCACCGTGAGGCAAGATCAAGAATACAAGAACTTGAAGATTACCAAGGCTATGCGCGATCACGCCTGGTTCATAGCCTTCGCGCCGGCGGAAGCGCCTCGCATCGCGATCGCCGTACTTGCCGAAAACGGTGGGCATGGCGGGTCCGTCGCTGCCCCGATCGCCCGCGCCATCATGGATCAGTATCTACTGGAAAACCCATGAACATAGACCCCGTTCTCGCTCAACTCCGGATCACGCCGCCTCAGCACGTTTCGCCGCTGCAAAAGTTCCATATCGACGTGCCGCTGTTGGCCGGACTGGGAGGATTGTGCACTCTCGCCTTCATCATCCTTTATAGCTCCGGCGGCCAAGATATAAACGTACTCTTACGTCAGTCGGCGCGCCTCGGGCTGGCGATGGCCATCATGATCGCCATCGCGCAAATTCACCCGCGTCACTTCAAGTTTTATAGTCCGGTTCTTTATCTGCTCGGAGCACTGCTTCTGACAGCCGTTCTGGTGATGGGCAAGATAAGCATGGGCGCCCAACGCTGGCTAGACCTCGGAATCATTCGCTTTCAACCATCCGAACTGACCAAGCTGTCCACCCCCATGATGATCGCCTGGTATTTGTCCGGAAATACATCTCCGCTACGATTGAAGCAATTGGTTCTTGCCGGTGTATTGGTTCTGATTCCCACGGCGCTGATCGCCAAGCAGCCGGACCTCGGCACGGCTGTATTGGTAGCCAGCGCCGGCTCCGCCGTGGTGTTCCTCGCGGGAATCCCGTGGCGCTACATACTGGCCCTTGCAATTTTGGGTGGAAGCTTGCTACCTGTAGGCTGGCACTTTATGCACGGCTATCAGCGGGATCGGGTTTTGACATTCCTGAACCCGGAAGGGGACCCTTTAGGACGCGGTTATCACATTATTCAATCCAAAATCGCGATCGGTTCCGGCGGCATCTACGGCAAAGGATGGCTACACGGCACGCAGGCGCACCTGGAATTTCTGCCGGAGCGCTCCACCGATTTCATTTTTGCGGTGTTCGCCGAGGAGTTCGGATTGGTCGGCTGCTTGGGCCTTTTGGGGCTTTATTTGTTTGTTCTCGGGCGTTGTTTTTACATCGTGGTCCAGGCGCAGGACAACTATAGCCGACTCCTGGCCGGGGCGCTGACCGTGACTTTCTTTGTATATGTATTCGTCAACATCGGCATGGTGATCGGCATTCTCCCTGTGGTGGGAGTACCCCTGCCCTTGATCAGCTACGGCGGCACGTCAATGGTGACCCTGCTCGCCGGGTTCGGTATGCTAATGTCCGTCCAGACCCATCGTAAACTCCTGCCGAACGGATGATTATGAGATCCCTCAGTCTCATTTTGCTCATTGCTTCTCTTTATGGCTTTTCTTCACTCGGGAAGGCTGCGGAAAGTCTGCCGCAGCGACCGGACGTCCGAACTTTCATTCGGGATATGAGCCGCAAACATCACTTCAGCGCCTCAGAACTCAACAAGATATTCCAGGACGTGACCATCCAGGAAAAGATTCTCGAAGCCATGGCCAAACCATATGAAGCCAAGCCTTGGCATGTCTACCGCAAGCTGTTTCTCACCGAGAAACGCATACAAAGCGGGGTCGACTTCTGGGGCAAGAACGCTGCCGCTTTGAAGGCCACGGCCAGTAAATACGGCGTTCCCGCCGAGGTGATCGTCGCCATTATCGGAATCGAAACCAGCTACGGCCAGTCGCCGGGCAAGTACCGGGTGATCGACGCACTTTCAACTCTGGCCTTTGCCTATCCGAAACGGGCCGAGTTTTTCCGGCGCGAGTTAGAAGAGTTCCTGGTGTTATGCCGGGAAGAACACATGAATCCCGGCAGTCCCACGGGATCCTACGCGGGCGCGATGGGTATGCCGCAGTTCATGCCGAGCAGCTATCGGAGATATGCCGCCGATGGCGACGGCGATCAACGACGCGACATCTGGAACAATCCGGCCGACGCCATTGCCAGTGTCGCCCGTTATTTCTCCGTTCATGGATGGCAGTCGGGCGAGCCGGTAGCCTTCCCCGCTTCGGTGAACGGCGCTGTACACGAGCGGCTGGCAAACGGCAACCTAAAACCGAGCCGAACCTTGCAGGAATGGCTTTCGCTTGGCGTCATCGATTCCAGCGCGTCCTTGCCCGCCAACGTCAAGGCTGCTCTGGTCAAACTCGATGAAGAAACGGGGCCTGTCTATTGGCTGGGGCTTCACAATTTTTACGTCATCACCCGCTACAACCATAGCCCGCTATACGCGATGGCCGCCTACGAACTGAGTCGTGAATTGGTTTCTCGCCGTAGCGCCGGTAGTTCGTCCTGACCCAAAGACTCCAATGCCTTATCCGGCGGCCCCGGAACGCCGCATGCCCGTGTTACAATGCGGCGCCGATTTTTAACCTGACCGAAAGCAGAAAGCCGTGAAAATAAAATTACCCAGCTTGCTTTTCCTTTTCGCCTTGCTCGGATTTTACCGTCTCAGCCTCGCCGATCAGGTTTTGATCCCGGCGCCCCCCGAAATCGGCGCCAAGGCTTATATTCTGGCGGATTTCAACAGCGGACGAGTGCTCGCCGAGAGCAATGCGGATGAACGCCTCGAGCCTGCCAGCCTGACCAAGATCATGACCGCCTACGTGGTATTCCGGGAATTGGCCGCAGGCCATCTAAAATTGGATGACATGGTCATGGTGAGTGAAAAAGCCTGGCGCACCGAAGGATCGCGCATGTTCGCCCAGGTCGGCGCCCAGATTCCGGTCGAAATGCTGCTCAAGGGCATGATCGTTCAGTCCGGAAATGACGCTAGCGTGGCCTTGGCCGAACATATTGCCGGCGACGAAGCCGTGTTCGCTCAGATGATGAACCAACAGGCCGAACGGCTGGGTATGAAGAACACCCATTACAAGAACAGCATGGGCTTGCCGGATCCCGAGCATTATACGACCGCTCGCGATTTGGTTATTCTCACTCGTGCCATGATCGACGAATTCCCCGAGTTCTATAAATGGCACGCCATCAAGGAATTTGAATTCAACGGCATCAAGCAGCATAACCGCAACCGCCTATTATGGCGCGACCCGACCGTTGACGGCGTGAAAACCGGACATACCGAGGGCGCGGGATTCTGTTTGGTGACATCCGCGGTAAGAGAAGACATGAGACTGATCTCCGTAGTCTTGGGCACCAAAAGCGATAATGATCGAGCCAATGCCAACCAGGCTCTGCTCAATTACGGCTACCGTTTCTTCGAAACTCGGCCGATCTACAAAGCCAACGAAAAATTATCCGAAACCCGAGTGTGGAAGGGCGAAGACACCGAACTGGCTTTGGGTCTCAACCGTGATTTCTACGTCACGTTCCCGCGCGGCCAGTACCAAAATCTCAAAGCTGGCATAGAAGTCAACGGCATGGTCGTCGCTCCGGTGAAACAAGGCGACAAACTCGGCATGGTAAAAGTGACATTCAATGATCAGACCGTCGGCCAACAGGATCTGGTGGCCCTGAAAGTCGTCAACCAAGGCGGATTTTTCCGTCGAACGTTCGACCAAGCCCGATTGTTCTTCAAATAATCACGGGGAGCCGGCTTAAATGGCACAAAACGACTGCCTCGTCTATTTGAACGGGGACTATTTACCACCGAACAACGCCAAGGTATCCGTTTTGGACCGCGGCTTTCTATTCGGCGACGGCGTTTACGAAGTCATTCCCGTCTACGGGGGACGTCCGTTCCGGCTGGACGAACATTTGCGCCGGCTAGATAACAGCCTGCGCGGCATTCGGATGACGAATCCCCTTTCGGATAGTCAATGGGCGGACATATTCGACCGTCTTATTGCCGGGGCGCATGATCAATATCTCTATCTACAAGTCACGCGCGGAGTCGCGCCAAAACGGGACCATGCCATCCCGGCGGACGTCAATCCGACCGTATTCGTCATGTGCTCGCCTATCGCGCCTATTCCCACCAGCGGAGTATGCGCCGTCACCATGGACGATATCCGCTGGCAGTGGTGCCATATCAAAGCCATCACGCTGCTCGCTAATGTGCTGTTGCGGCAAGAGGCCGTGGATCGCGGCGCAGCGGAAGCCATCCTGGTCCGTGACGGATGGGTCACCGAAGGCGCCGCGAGCAATGTATTCGCGGTTGTCGACGGTATCCTGGTGACCCCCCCCAAGGGCAACGACCTCTTGCCTGGGATCACCCGCGATCTGGTGTTGGAACTGGCACTGGAAAACAACGTGCCTGCGGTCGAACAGCGCATCCGTTTGGATGATTTGAAGCGTGCTTCAGAAATTTGGCTGACCAGTTCGACCCGGGAGATTCTCCCCGTCATCGAACTCGATGGCGTACCCGTCGGCGGCGGTGAACCAGGGCCCCTTTGGTCGCGAATGCAAGCCATTTACCAAGCATATAAACAGAGGTTACGCACGGCATGAATACCGAAACTCCCGCTGCGCTGCTCCAGTTCCCTTGCGACTTTCCGATCAAGGCGTTCGGCCACAGCCGACCGGACTTCGACGGGTTGATTGCCGAAATTGTGCGCCGTCACGCTCCGAACCTGACCGAAGACGCCGTGACCGCTCGTCCCAGCCAAGGAGGGAGGTTCACGGCAGTCACCGTGACTATCCGGGCCGAAAGCAAAGCGCAACTGGATGCAATTTATCAGGATCTGACCCATTGCACCGAGGTCATCATGGCTCTGTGAGATGTAAAGCTACTACGCAACAGCCCGATGGCCGCGTTGCGCGGTGCTCGGACAGTCCGGGCAAGAGCCTGCCGTAACCTAATATTTAATATTTGAGAGGAATCTCGCCTTATGCAATAACCGATCCGCTCGACTTCGCCCACCTCGCATTGTCCTTCCGAACCCGCTTAGCAGCACCGACCGAGCGTTTCATGGCCGAACCGAATACCACTCCTCCCGAAGAAACACTCAAGCATCATCTGGAAGAGGTCATCACGCTGCTTAACAAACAGAAGCTCGAGGAGACCATTCTCCAACAGCGCGCGATGCCCCGCCACGACCTGGTGGAAACCCTGCTGCACAAGCGCCATCAGGCGGCACTGAAACAAAAGCTAGACCAACTCCATGCAGCAGACATCGCCTACATTCTTGAGGCGCTGCCTCTGGAACAGCGGCTGTTGGTCTGGAACCTGGTCAAGTCCGAACTCGACGGACAGATCCTGCTCGACGTGTCCGACGCCGTGCGCGAAACCCTCATTTCCGATATGGACACGGATGAGCTGTTATCCGCCACGGGACAGCTTGAAACGGACGAAATCGCCGATCTTGCACCGGACTTGCCGGAAGAAGTCTTGCAGGAACTTCTGGAGAAACTGAACGATCAGAACCGAAAACGTCTGCAATCGGTGCTGTCGCACGAAGAGGACACCGTGGCAGCCCTAATGGATTTCGGCATGGTCACGATACGGGAAGATATCAGCCTGGGCGTGGTGTTGCGCTATCTCAGACGTCGCGGCGATCTGCCCGAACACACCGACAAGCTGTTCGTGGTCGATGAGCACAATGTATTGAAGGGTGTGCTGCCTCTGAAACGCCTGCTCACCACCTCTCCCGAAAAGCCGGTCTCGGAAATCATGAGCAAGGACGTGGTGTCCTTTCATCTCGATGACGACGCCGAAGAGGCGGCCCGAGCCTTCGAGCGCTACGATCTCCTGTCGGCACCGGTGGTGGATCGCGAGGGAAAGCTGCAGGGGCGTATCGGCGTAGACGCCATCGTCGATTATATTCGCCGAAAATCGGACGAAGAGATGCTGTCCCAGGCCGGCCTGTTGGAAGAAGAGGACATTTTCTCCGGCGTCTGGAAAAGCGCACAAAACCGTTGGTTCTGGCTGGCAATCAATCTCGTCACGGCTTTCATCAGCACCCGGGTAATCGGCCTTTTCGAGGACACTATCGTCAAGGTGGTCGCTTTGGCTTCGCTCATGCCCATCGTCGCCGGCATCGGGGGCAACACAGGCAATCAAACCAGCATGATGATCGTCCGCTCCATCGCCCTCGGGGTGATCAATCCCTCGAATGTGAAGCGGCTGGTTTTCAAGGAACTGGCCATCGGTTTCCTCAACGGAGCAGTATGGGGTTCCGTGCTGGGCTTGATCGCCTATCTGCTTTACCGTGACGTCGAGCTCGGACTGGTCATGATGGGCGCCACCTTGCTAAATCTATTGGTGGCGGCGATCATGGGGATCGCCGTGCCTCTGGTGCGCGACCGGTTGGGGCTCGATCCCGCGGTCGGCACCAGCGTACTGCTGACTGCCATGACGGACGGCATGGGCTTTTTCATCTTTCTGGGTCTCGCGACACTGGTTCTCCTGTAACACCTCTCCCATGAGCGACACAACCGAAGTCCTGCACCTGCGCAATCTGGGCCTTACAGAGTACGAAACCACTTGGCGCGCCATGCAAGACTTCACCGAGCAGCGCGATGAGGAAACGCCGGATGAGCTGTGGCTATTGGAACATCATCCGGTCTATACCCTAGGGCTAAATGGAGATGTCCGGCACATGATTCGAACGACGGACATTCCCGTAGTGAAAACCGACCGTGGCGGGCAGATCACCTACCACGGCCCCGGCCAATTGATCGCTTATGTGCTGGTCGATCTTCGGCGGAAAAACCTGGGAATTAGGCGCTTGGTCAGCGCCCTGGAAAACGCGGTGATCGGCCTGCTCAAGCAGTATGGCATCACGGCCGAGGCGCGGCGAGACGCACCCGGCGTCTACGTCGACGGACGTAAAATTGCGTCGCTAGGTCTGCGCGTGCGCAAAGGTTGTAGCTATCATGGTCTAAGTCTTAACGTGAGTTCGGATCTGTCGCCGTTTTCGGCCATCAACCCCTGTGGCTATGCAGGTCTCGAAGTCACCAGCCTGACCGCGCTCGATGTGGCGATTCAACCTCACGAGGCGGCCGCGCCATTGACTGTGGAAATCATGCAAACTTTGAATTACGAGCGAGTGGTCCCTATCCGTGGCTGACAAAGATTCCTATTTGGCCCCCTCCAGGCTGAGCCCCGACACCCATCAACGCAAAGCCGACAAGCTGAAGCGTATCCCGATCAAGGTGATTCCAAGCGAGTCCCCTTTGCGCAAGCCTGCCTGGATACGCGTCAAGGCGGCGAGCGGCGAGAGCGTGAATCGGATCAAGCAGATCCTGCGCGAACAGAATCTCCATACGGTCTGCGAAGAAGCCGCTTGCCCGAATCTGTCGGAGTGCTTTGGCCACGGCACGGCCACGTTCATGATCCTGGGCGATATCTGTACCCGCCGCTGCCCATTCTGCGACGTGGCCCACGGCCGCCCCTCGGAGCCGGACCCCAACGAACCCGAACACCTAGCGGAGGTCGTTCGGCAGCTAAGGCTCCGATACGTCGTCATCACCTCTGTAGACCGGGACGACCTTCGCGACAGCGGCGCCGGTCATTTCGCCGCCTGCATCCGAGCCGTCCGCCATCGGAATAAGGACATCAAAATCGAGATACTGGTGCCGGACTTTCGTGGACGCATCGATGCCGCGCTCGATCGATTGGCAGCGACGCCCCCCGATGTCTTCAACCACAATCTCGAAACCGTACCACGCCTCTACCGACAAGCGCGCCCCGGCGCGGATTACCATGTATCTCTCAACTTGCTGGCCCGCTTCAAGCAGCTCCATCCGGAAGTGCCCACCAAGTCGGGATTGATGCTGGGCCTGGGCGAAACGCTCGATGAAGTGAAACAAGTCATGGCGGACTTGCGCGAACACGGCTGCGATATGCTGACCGTCGGCCAATACCTGCAACCGAGCCGAGACCACTTGCCGGTAGCCCGCTACGCGACGCCCGAGGAATTCGAACACCTCGCCGAAACCGGCCGAAATCTCGGCTTCTCCGCGGTCGCCAGCGCGCCGATGGTGCGCTCGTCCTATCATGCCGATTTGCAGGCATCTACGGTGCTGGAAGATTATTGAGCCGTAACCCGCTTCTTCCCGCAGCACCTTGGATATCGAGCGCCTCAAAAATGCCCTGCCGGAAACCCCGGCCTTCGTCTACGACGAAGCGCGGGTCATTCAAATGCTTGACCTCCTGGATCGAGTACGCGAAACCTCCGGCTTACGTGTCTTGTACTCGATCAAGGCATTTCCTTTCGCCGGGGCACTGCGCCTGATTCAGCCCAGAATCGACGGTTTTTCGGTCAGCTCTCTGTTCGAAGCCCGCCTGGCCTCCGGGATTGTCGAAACGAGCGGTCATCCGCCTCAGAAGCGCTCTCTGCACATCACCACGCCGGGCCTCAGAACAAACGAAATCGAGGAGGTCGCCGCACATTGCGATTTCATCAGCTTCAATTCTCTGGAACAGTTCGAACGGCTCGGACCGCACGTGGCCGGGCGGGCGAGCATCGGGCTGCGTGTCAATCCGCAGCTTTCGTTCCTCGCCGATGGCCGCTACGATCCTTGCCGGCCGTATTCGAAATTGGGCATTCCTGTCGATAATCTCGCCAGCATTCTGGATCGGAATCCGTCTTTAATGAGCGGTATTGCCGGACTCCATTTTCATACTTCGTTCGAATCGCGTTCCTTCGCTCCCCTGAAGGCGACTCTCGACCGGATCGAAGTCGCACTCGGCGGGCTTATGAACAGGCTCGAATGGATCAATCTGGGCGGCGGCTATCTCTTCGAAAATGGCGGTGATCTGGACGAATTATCCGAGTTGGTTACCGCTGTGAAACGGCGACGCGACGTCGAGATCTATTTCGAACCGGGCAAGGCCGTCGTCGGTCGCGCCGGTTATCTCGTCGCGAGCGTTGTCGACCGATTCGAGCGGGGCGGCAAATTCATTGCCGTCCTGGATACGGGCGTAAACCACCTTCCGGAGATCTTCGAATATCAGAAGGTCCCTCCGGTTGCTGAACATCGGCCGGATGGGGCATTCGAATGCCTGCTCGTCGGCAGCACCTGCCTCGCCGGCGATGTCTTCGGCGAATATCGATTTCGCGAACCCTTGAGAGTCGGCGACCGTGTGGTCTTTCCCGATGTCGGAGCTTACAGCCTGATCAAGGCCAACCGCTTCAACGGTTACGATTTGCCCGCGATTTTCGCATCCGATCGTTATGGCCGAGTCAAGGCAATGAAGCGTTTCGGGTACGAAGACTACCGAACCCAATGGATGGCCTCCGAACCCGATCTTGCCGCCAATCGCAGCCGAGACTAAATTTAAGGCAACTTCGCCAGCCCGAATCAAACACCCGGAGCCAACACATGGAGTCGGCTATCTATCAACTTTTCCGCAAACCCGTCATTTCGCAACTGCTCGCACTAGCCGCCGTCTCGGTTCTGCTCGCTGGATGCGCCGGGACACGGGAAGTCAAGCGGACGGTCCATTTTCCCGCTTCGAACGAAGTGGCACGTTACGCCCTCAGCCTGCAAGGAGCACCCTATCGCTACGGTGCCGAATCGCCGCGGGAAGGATTCGATTGCAGCGGCTTCGTCAAATACGTCTATGAAAAATACGGCGTTCGCCTGCCGCGAACCGCTTATCAAATGGCTGCTGCGACCCCGCGTGTCGACAGCCGGAACCGACGACCCGGCGACTTGGTCTTCTTCAATACGACCGGACAGCCGTTCTCCCATGTCGGGATTTATATCGGTAACGATACATTCGTACATTCCAGCAGCGTAAAAGGGAAAGTGATCGTCTCCAGTCTTGAACGTCCTTATTGGCTGGAGCGCTTTTTGGGCGTACGCAGACCTTACCTCCCGGACGGTGCGTCAGTCGCCGCTAGTGCCGAGAGACACGAACTTAATCATCACAGGGTAGGAAAGCCATGAAAGCGATCTTGATGACGCAACCGGGACTGCCGGATCTGCTCGAACTGCGGGATATCGAAGAACCGGCCATCACCGAGCCCAGCCAAATCAAAGTCCGGCTCAGGGCGGCCGGGATCAATCCGGTCGACACCAAAATACGGCGAAACGGTCTTTTTTACCCAAATCCCTTACCGGCGGTGCTCGGCTGCGACGGTGCCGGAGAAGTGGTCGAAATCGGCGGAGCCGTGAGCCGATTCAACATCGGCGACTCGGTATGGTTTTGCCATGGCGGACTGGGCGGCGACCAGGGCAATTATGCCGAGTACACCGTGTTGGACGAGCGCTGGGCCGCTCCCATGCCGCAATCGCTCGATTTCGAACACGCCGCCGCAGCGCCCTTGGTATTGATTACCGCTTGGGGCGCCCTTTACGACCGTGGACGGCTACAAGCCGGCCAAACCGTTCTGATTCACGCCGCAGCGGGCGGCGTCGGTCATGTGGCGGTCCAACTGGCAAAACTCCGCGATGCGCGGGTGCTCGCCACCGTCGGTTCGGCGGAGAAAGCCGAACTCGCCAAGAACTGGGGCGCGGATGCGGCGATCGATTACCGACAGGAAGACTTCGCACAGCGCGTAAACGAGCTGACTGACGGACAGGGCGCGGATCTGGTGATCGACACGGTCGGACCCGATGTGTTCAGACATAGCATCGACTGCACCGCCCATTTCGGCGATCTGGTCACGCTGCTGGACCCGGGCAACATCTCTTTGCAAGAAGCGCGGATGCGCAATCTCCGGATAGGCTTCGAGCTGATGCTGACCCCGATGCTGCGCAACCTGCACGAAGCCCGCGATCACCACGTGGAAATTCTGCAGCAATGCGGCGAATGGATCGACCAAGGCGTGTTGGACATTCATGTCAGCCAGGTATTGCCGCTGGAAAAAGCCGCCGCCGCGCACGCCCTGATCGAAACCGGACATACCACGGGCAAAATCGTCTTGAAAATATCGTAGGGCGGGTTAGCCCTGAGCGTAGCAGTAGCGAAGGCGAAGGGCGTAACCCGCCAAAACAAGATGGCTAATCCAGCTTTCTAACGCCGCTTTCGCCGCCGAGAAGAACGATGTCCGCGCCGCGCAAAGCGAAAAGGCCGACGGTCACGACACCGGGGATGTTGTTGATTTCCCGCTCCATCTCCACCGGATTCAGGATGTTCAGATTGTGCACATCGAGAATCTGGTTGCCGTTATCGGTGATATAGTTTTCGCGCCACTGCGGTTGCCCGCCCAACTTTACGAGCTGACGGGCCACATAGCTCCGGGCCATAGGGATGACTTCCACGGGCAGCGGAAACTTGCCCAGGACATCCACACATTTGCTCTCGTCCACGATACAGACGAATTTACGGCTGGCCGCCGCGATGATTTTCTCCCGGGTCAAGGCTCCGCCGCCGCCCTTGAGCATCTGTTTGTGAGGATTGACCTCGTCGGCTCCATCGACGTAAACCTCCAATGAGCCCACGGCATTTAAATCCAGAACCGGTATACCGATTTTCTTGAGCTTAGCGGTGCTCGTCTCCGAGCTCGATACGGCACCTTCGATATCCTGTTTGAAATCGGCCAACAAATCGATGAAATGATTGACCGTCGATCCTGTGCCGATGCCTAGCACCGACACGCCCTTTACATAGTCTAGGGCGGCTTCCGCCACTTTCTTCTTAAGCTCGTCTTGGGTCATTTTCGTCGCTCCATCATGTGGTTACTTGAAAATTGCGGGATAATAGCGTGATCATGCCGGCGCTGTCATGCTTCATAGCGGTCCCGGCCGCGTTTCTCACTTGTATCTTTTAAGACTAAAAAATGATTCATAAGTATATCGAGCGCATTTTGCGCGCCCGAGTTTACGATGTTGCTTCGGAAACTCCCCTAGACTTCGCGCCGGGGCTAACGCGCCGCTTCGACAACTCGGTTTACATCAAGCGCGAAGACCTTCAGCCAGTCTTTTCCTTTAAACTTCGAGGCGCTTACAACAAGATCGTTTCACTGGATGATGCAGCAAAACGGGCCGGCGTAATCGCAGCCTCGGCCGGCAATCATGCTCAGGGCGTTGCGCTCTCGGCCCAGCGACTGGGCATCCGGGCGGTCATCGTGATGCCCTGCACCACGCCGGCCATCAAAGTGCGGGCGGTGCAGAATTTCGGGGCGGAAACCGTTTTGTTCGGCGATTCGTACGACGAAGCGTACGAGCACGCTATGAACCTTGCCGAAGAGCAAAAATTGAGCTTCGTCCACCCCTATGACGATCCCGAGGTTATTGCCGGCCAAGGCACCATCGGCATGGAAATTCTGAGGCAGCACACGGGCGACATTCACGCCATCTTCATCCCGGTGGGGGGCGGCGGATTGATCGCGGGCGTGGCGACTTACGTGAAATTCGTTCGCCCGGATATCAAGATCATCGGCGTCGAACCGGACGATGCGGATTGCTTGAATCGGGCGTTGAAGGCAAAACGCCGGGTCATCCTGAGACAAGTCGGACTGTTCGCCGATGGCGTCGCCGTGCGGCAAATCGGCAAGGAACCGTTCCACGTCGCACATCAATACGTGGATGACGTCGTTACGGTCGATACGGATGAGATCTGCGCGGCCATCAAAGATATCTTCGACGATACCCGATCGGTCGCCGAACCCGCGGGCGCTTTGGGTGTTGCGGGTTTGAAAAAATACGCATCGATGACCGGGGTGCGGGATCAGTGCCTGATCGCCATCGAAAGCGGGGCCAATATCAATTTCGACCGGCTGCGCCATGTGGCGGAGCGTGCCCAGGTTGGTGAACACCAGGAAATGCTCTTGGCGGTAACGATTCCGGAAAAGCCCGGCAGCTTTCTCGAATTTTGCCGCGTTCTAGGTCGGCGCAGCATTACCGAATTCAACTACCGCTATTTCGACGACAATGCCGCCCATATCTTCGCGGGCGTCGCGATCGCCAACGGCAGCCGGGACAGCGAGGAACTGATCGCACAACTGCGCGAACACGGCTTCACGGTTACCAATATGACCGGCAACGAATTGGCGGTGGAGCACATCCGCTACATGGTGGGAGGCCATGCACCGCGCCTGTTGGACGAAACCGTATACAGCTTCGAGTTTCCCGAACGCCCCGGCGCGCTTTTGAAATTTTTATCTTTTATGGGCGGACGTTGGAACATCAGCCTGTTCCATTACCGGAACCACGGTGCTGCATTCGGGCGGGTGCTGATGGGAATTCAGGTACCGAAGACGGAACGGCGAGCCTTCAAGGAATTTCTCGACGCCATCGGCTTCGCCTATCGGGAGGAGACGGACAACCCGGCGTATCGACTGTTCGCAGGCGGAAACGCGACCTCTTGATTTCCTTTGCTTCACCGCAACATGGTGGCAAGATCGAAGAGATAGCCCGAACGCCTCATCATTTTTCGGCTTTCGCGTCTTCACGGCAAAAGAAAGTTACATTAAACAGCTCTGCTCGCTGGGATTGGACAACCGTGTATTCGTACCCGAGCTTGAGAGCGTTGCGCGAACTGGTGCCGTTTCCCCGGGGTGCCTTTTCGCTTGGGTCGACGGGAATCTCAATTCGGTCGATTTCTATGCCGAATGGGAACTACCGGGCCGGGAGGTACCGGAAAAAATCTATTACTCCGAATTTCTTCACACCGACCGCATCGTCGAGGTATTCCACGATCTGGCATATGTTCGGCGCTGCAGCCGGTCATTCGGCAGAAACGGACGATCAGGCTTTCCAGAGCGATTACCTCAAGCACGATTTCTATCATCTGATTTCTCGTCCCGCCCAGACACACCATTGTTTTCGGGTACGGCTGGAGAAGACGGCAAGCCATATCATATCCCGGCACAAAGGCATCCAGTGGGAGTGTTTATTCCAGCGACAAAATATACGTCCACTGCGCCTCGGTAACCGGCATGACGGACAGCCGGTTGCCGCGGCGAACGAGCGCCAGACCGTCGAGTTCCGGCCGGTCTTTTAGTTCGCTTAAAGTGATAGTGCGTTTGAGCTTGCGGACGAACTGCACATCCACCATAAACCACCGCGGATCATCCGGCTTGCTGCCGGGATCGTAATGCTTGTTATCGGCGTCAAACGCGGTGAAATCCGGATAGGCTTCACGCGAAATTTTCGCGATGCCGACGATGCCCGGCGTATCGCAATTAGAATGGTAAAAAAACACCAGGTCCCCCACTTTCATTTCATCGCGCATCATATTTCGCGCCTGATAATTGCGCACGCCGTCCCAGTGCTCGATCTGATGAGGCCGTTTCTCCAGGTCGTCGATGCTGAACTCCGAAGGTTCGGATTTCATCAACCAGTAACGCATCTGTCTTCCCCCCGCGAAAAGTAATTTCTCAATAACGTTATTAACTACAGCATGTTAGCGGAAGTGGCCGTCTTAAAACATCCTGACGCGGCAGCAAAAACCCCATTGTTCACGCGAAAAAGAGATCTGTGGAAAATGGCTGCTGTAGTCCGCCAGCATGGTCCGACGCTGCTCGAATTTCCGTCCCAGCGGCCCGTCGAACATTGGGAGGCCGATACAGCGGGGACTCAACTGTTGGTCGAGCCGGTGGATAATGACTATGTTTGACGTAAAGAACGGAGGTAACTGATGTCCGCCGTAATTCAGGAATCGAGCCCGTATGAGCGCTTGCTGGCGCTGCCGGAAAATCTGGTCGGAGAAATCATCGGCCGAGAACTGTACACCCAGCCCGGCCGAGCCGGGCCTCATGCTTCAGTCGCCCCTGTGCTCGGGATCGATATCGGTTCAGCCTATCATCGCGGCCGGGGCGGTCCGGGCGGTTGGTGGATCATCGATGAGCCGGAATTCCATTTCGTCCGCGATACCGAAGTGCTGGTCCCCGATATCGCCGGTTGGCGCCGCGAGCGCATGTCGAGCTTGCCGGAAGACCATCGCTTCGAGGTGGTTCCGGACTGGGTGTGCGAAATCCTTTCGCCGACGCCCCAGAAAAAGGATAGGGTCACAAAAACGAGAGCTTACGCGCGCTACGGCGTAGCGTTTTTGTGGCTTGTTGATCCCCTGGCGCGGATTTCGGAAACCTATGCCTTGGCCGACGGGCAGTGGACCGTAACCGGCTTATACCAGGACCACGACGAAGTTTCCGCTGCACCCTTCGAGGCCGTCACGATCGCCCTCAGCGACCTGTGGGCCGGTTCCTGACCACCTCTTTTCGTCCCGCCTCCAGCGCGTCAGCCGCTGCCACATTGCACTTTATCTTAACGACAGAGGTCGTCGAACAGGTAATAAGCCTCTTCGGTAATCACGCCATTCAGCGGCACATCCCAAGGCTGCGCCGGTATTTGGTCCCATTTCTGGCATTCGAACGCCAGGCCGATGAGAATCGGCGTGCGCGGTTGATTTGCATTCTTAAGATAAGCGAACGTACGGTCGTAATAGCCGCCGCCCATACCGATGCGGTTACCGAAAAGATCGAAAGCCACCAGGGGAACGAACGCCATATCCAGCATCCACGGCTCAGTAATCGTATCTTCCCCGATAGACGGCTCGGGAATCCGAAATTTATTCGGAGTCAACGCCGTGCCCGGCCCGTAATGCCCGAACCATAGCGAACGCTGGGGCGACGAACGGAGAATCGGTAGGTAACACGCTTTGCCACATGCCCACAAGCTCTCGATAATAGCCTGGGTTTCGACCTCGCCGTCGTTACTGAGATAAGCCGCGACATGCTGGCCGCGTTCGGCAATCGGCGATGTAATGAAGCGTTCCGCGATGCGGAGACTCTTCTTACTAGCCAATACGAGCGGCATGCTTTGTCGAAGAGCTCGACTCTGGCGCCGGATATCCGCCGGAAGATTCATTCAGATAGATCGGATGAAACTGGCGAGTGCATATTCGCACATCCAGCAAAGGGAGTTCCTCTAGAACGAGGAGAAGTGAAGTATTCCCCGCCTGCGCCGTAAACCGCTTTCGCCCTTGAACCGGAAGGTTCAGGTGGGAGCGTAGGAACGGCGAATTAGGCTTTCCGCTCGGAGCGGACTTGCGCACATCGCTCGTTCGATGGTTCCCGGGGTTTTAGATTAGGCTCAAGAAGTAACCCAGCTGCTTTCGCACGCCGCAGGGAATACGTGAATCAAATTCTACTAGGTCGACAAATTGATGCAATACGTATCAGCGCCGAAACAGCTTTAATCCGTATCCAGGGCTGCGTCTAGCCTTTCGTGCAGCGACGAAAAGCGATCCCGCAAATCCTGCGATAACAATTTGTTCTGCTGTTGCGCTTGTAATAGCTCATGCGCGATATTCAGCGCTGCCATCACGGCAATGCGTTCGGTGCCGATCACGCGGCCGGTACCGCGTATTTGACGCATTTTTTCATCCAAATAACGTGCTGCAATCAAAAGATCGTGCTGTTGGTCTTCAGGGCAGGAAATAGGATATTCCTTGCCGAGGATCTGAACTTTAATCGGCGGATTCATTTCGCTCATCATTCGTGTCCTATGGATTTCAGGCGGGAAATCATCGCTTCAACGCGACTCTTCGCCATCTCGGTTTTATCGGATAGTTGCACCCGCTCTCGCATCCATTCGTCTAACGTGGACTTCAGCACCTGATTTTCATCACGTAGCCTTTCGCACATGGCGGCCAGTGAATCGATCTTATTTTCCAATCGTACTAGCTCGGCATCCAAATCAAACATATCGGCTATCATGATTTTGGAGCCTTAAAGATGGGGTTAAACTTCGGTGCTAGCTTTCGATCCGGCTATTCGAAGTGTTAGCATAAAGAATTAGAGCAGGGTCGACAAGGCTGGAATGAGCAACGATTTATCCTATCAGAATGTCCAGGACGTCGTCCTGAACAACGACTCGGCGGCTAGCGCAGCCGAAGTGCATGGGGTGCTATCGGGATTGCTGTGTCTGAACAGCCAGACCGATTGCGATCAGTGGCTGGAAGCCGTTTTCGGCGAAAGCAGGACCAACCTTAACCCGGCGGAACATGCCTTGCTTTCGGCGCTGTGCGAGACGACTCGGCACCAATTGGACGATTTCGACTTTTCGTTCGAGTTGCTGCTGCCGGATGACACGCTCCCCCTGAGTGACCGCGCCAATGCTTTGGGAGAATGGTGCCAAGGTTTTTTATACGGCCTCGGTTATCGATCGGATGGTGCCGACTGGCCGGGAGAAAGCACCGAAGTCCTCCACGACCTTCTGGAAATCTCCCGCCTGAGTCCGGATTCCGCCGGAGAGTCGGACGAAGTGGCTTATGCCGAGATCACGGAATATGTCCGCATCGGCGTACAGTTGATCCGTACCGAATTGCAACAGCAACCGCCCTCGCGACTTCACTGATATTGCAAACTCATGCTTCAACCGAGCGAATTCAAACAGCGCCGTAAACAGCTAGCGCGCCGTATCAAGAAGAAAAGCGTAGCTCTGATCGCGAGTGCGTCTGCGAGCGTACGCAACCGGGATGTGGAATATCCGTATCGTCAAGACAGCGATTTTCATTATCTGACCGGATTCGACGAACCCGAAGCGGTGGCCGTCTTCGCCCCCGGCCGAAAACAAGGGGAGTACATTCTTTTTTGTCGCGAATTCGATCGTGAAAAAGCGATCTGGACCGGAAGGCATGCCGGGCTCGAGGGCGCTCGCAACGCATTCGGAGCGGACGAAGCATTCCCCATTGATGAACTGGACAAGGTTTTGCCCGGCCTTCTGGAAAATCGCGAGCGGGTTTATTTCCCCATCGGGCACGATCCGAAGATCGATCGTCAGGTGTTTTCCGCGGTAAACAACGTGCGGGCGAGAGTCCGTACCGGTGTACGTGCGCCGTTCGAATTCGTATCTCTGGAGCATCTGCTTCATGAGCAGCGCCTGATCAAAACGTCGCATGAAATCCAATTGATGCAGAAGGCCGCCGAGGTTTCGGTACGCGCTCATAAACGCGCGATGTCAGTCTGTAAACCGGGAAAGTACGAATATGAAATCGAAGCCGAGTTGCTCTACGAATTCACCCGGCATGGCATGCGAGCGCCTGCCTATCCTTGCATCGTCGCAGGAGGACACAACGCTTGCGTACTCCATTACACCGAAAACAAGGACGTACTGAAGGACGGCGACCTTCTTCTGATCGACGCCGGGGCAGAGTATGAAAACTATGCTGCTGACATCACCCGTACTTTTCCCATCAATGGAAGATTCAGCGAAAGTCAGCGACTCCTTTACGACTTGGTTCTGGAGGCCCAACTCGACGCTATCGAGCAGGTGCGTGCTGGCAACCGCTGGAATGCGCCTCACGATGCTGCCGTACACACCTTGACCAAAGGGCTGGTCAAGCTGGGTTTGTTGGAAGGGCGTGTTTCGAAGCTGATCAAGGACGAAGCCTACAAGAAGTTCTATATGCATCGAACCGGCCACTGGCTGGGCATGGACGTGCATGATGTCGGGGAATACCGGAGCGATGGCGAATGGCGTTCGCTGGAGCCCGGAATGGTATTGACGGTGGAACCCGGCCTTTATGTCGCGCCGGACTGCCATGACGTAGATCCCAAATGGCGCGGCATCGGCATCCGAATCGAAGATGATGTTTTGGTCACCAAAGACGGTTGTGAAATCCTCACGGCCGGACTGCCCAAAACGGCAGCGGAAATCGAAGCATTCATGGCGAATCCCGAATGAACCACGATTTCGATCTATTGATCGTGGGCGGCGGACTGGTCGGAGGTAGTCTCGCTCTGGCCCTGCGGGACGCGCCGCTTCGCGTGGGAATCGTCGAAGCGCTGACGGAAACCCAACGACAGGCCCTGACGGCCGGCGATCGCGCCTTGGCCCTAGCGCGAGGCACGGTCCAAATTCTCGACCGGCTCGGCGTATGGCAAGACGTGGCGCCCAAAGCCATGCCCATCCGTCATATCCATGTCTCCGATCGCGGCCGTTTCGGAAAAACGCGGCTGCATGCTCTTGAAAAAGGAGTCGACGCGCTGGGCCATGTCATCGTCGCCCGAACGCTGGAGGATCGCATTGCTCGGGAACTGCGCGGACTCGATGCGGAGCTGATATGCCCGGCGAGGGTCATCGGTCTCAAAGCAGGCCCGAATGGCGTGTGCGTCACCCTCAAGAAAGGCGAGGAGTGCCTCAATCTCACGGCCGCTCTGGTGGTTGCCGCCGACGGCGGAAATTCCACAGTGAGAAGGCTCCTGGGAATAGAACAAAACGTCCGGGACTATGGACAGACGGCGATCGTGACTGAAGTCAGCACGGAGGCAGATGTGAACTTCACGGCTTACGAGCGTTTCACGACCGCCGGCCCGTTGGCCCTGCTGCCCTTGGAGCGCAAAAAATGCTCGGTGGTCTGGACGATGAAGGATCAGGAGGCCGACGAACTCTTGAGTGAATCCGACGCGAACTTCACCGCAAACTTGCAGTCGGCATTCGGTTATTGGCTAGGGAAAATTCAACTGGCATCGCGACGGCAAGGTTTTCCGCTCAAGCTGATCCGGGCAGAGAAGATGGCGGACGACCGTGTCCTCTTGATCGGCAACGCGATGCATCAGGTTCACCCCGTTGCCGGTCAAGGCTTCAACTTAGGTCTCCGTGATGCGGCATCCCTGGCGGAGCGATTGCTCACCAAACTGGCGTTCAACGAAGATATCGGCGAAAAAGCGTTCCTCGATCGTTACGCCCGAGCCCGGCAGAGAGATCTGGCCAATACGATCCATTTTACCGACGGCCTGATACGGGCGTTCTGCACCGATTTTCCACCCTTCGCCTTGGCGCGTAATGCCGCCATGATCGCCCTGGATTGCTTCCCGCCGGCGAAGCGCTTGCTGGCTCGTCACGCGATGGGATATGGCTTTAGATTTTGAACGCTTGAATCACGCTATTCGAATTTTGGAAAAGAGCTATCCAATAGCCACTGCTTTTTTTCGACGTCAAAATGCCATTTTTGCTCGTCGGTCAGACTTTTTTCCACGAGCCGCTCATTATCGATATAGCGAATCTCGACGGTTTGCAGCACGATTGTCCCCTCGTTCTGCACCTTCCGGAATACTGAATCGTAGCCGGTAACTTTTATATTTTTGAGCGCCTTGAAATCAGGCGCCCGTTTCTGTTTGTCGGTCTGAAAATCCCAGGCTTTTTGGAAAGCTCCCCATCGAATAGCTGAACCATAGCTGTTCAGTGCCTCCTCCATTTTCATCACCCTCATGTCGTGGGCGCATGCTACAAGCGCAAAACTTAAACCGATCCATATTGTCCTGAAAACGCGATCTCGAGCCATAGAAGTACCCCAAATTAATAAATGATAAAAAGGCGCGAGGCAGGACTTTGACTTCGGCGTGACGCTGCGAGAGCTTTTGACATCAATGTTGCAGCGAGATTATATAATGTTCGCCCCCAATACTTTCGGAGATAAACAATGAAAATACTAGCCGGTCTTTTTCTGGCATTGCTTGCCGTCATTTACTTTCTGCCCGCGTTTATGTCGCGGTCCGACGAAATCAACGGGACCTCGCGGGAAGCGGTTTATAAATCGGCAATCCAAGTCAAACGCTACCTCAATACGGACGAACGCGTTTTGTTCGATACCGCCTTGGGAATTTTAGACAAAATCAAATCGGAAGAAGGACCGGATGCCTTCGTCAACACCGTGGACGGAAAGACACCCGACGAAGTCATCGAAATGGCGAAGCAAGAGGTCAACACCAAGATTGCAGCCGGCCATCCCGATTTCAAGCAATACACCTCGTGGGACGATATGATTCAGAAGCTGACCAATGGTAATGGAAGGAAGCCGTCCGCTCGTCCCAATGCCTCTTCCGATCACTCCTTACGCGACTCCGAGCGTCCGGATCGTCCTCAATAAATCGGCTCAAAGATCGACCTCCACTCACAGTTTCGCTAGACACGGCTAGTCAATCGGTCTTACGCCACTCTTCAGTCAATCGGAGCGCCGTCCGGTAAACCGTTTCCCGACGCGCTCCGGTGATCTTTACGGTCAAGGACACTGCCGTCTTGACCGAACAGTCCTCGAGCAGAATCCGCAATACTCGTTCCTCATCCACGGTAAGCCCTTCCGTCCTGCCGAGATCGGGCGCGCCTTCCAGTACCAGGACGAATTCCCCTTTTTCCATATTCGGATCGCTTTCGAGGAGCGAGAGCGCCTCGCCGACCCGTGTATCCACTATCGTTTCGAATAGCTTGGTCAACTCTCGGGCAATGACCAATCGCCGATCAGACGGAAAAATCGCCGTGATGTCCGCTACACTTTCGAACACGCGATGACTGGATTCGTAAAAAATCAGCGTTCTCGAATCATTCCGCAGGACCTCCAGGCTGGCCTTGCGCGCCGACGATTTTCGCGGCAGAAATCCCTCGAAGGCAAAACGGTCGGCGGGGAGGCCGGACGCCGAAAGGGCTGCGATGAGAGCACATGGCCCCGGAATCGGAACGACGCGAATACCTGCGGCCCGAACCGCCCGCACCAGGGGAAATCCGGGATCGCTGATCAGCGGCGTTCCGGCATCCGAGATAAGGGCAATGGACTCGCCCCGCTGCAAGCGTTCGACCAGCCGCAGCGAAGCGACATCCTCGTTATGCTCGTGGAATGCCGCGGTCGGCGTGGAAATCCCGTAGTGGTCCAGAAGCGGCCGGCTATGCCGGGTGTCTTCGCAAGCGATGAGATCGACTTGCTGCAGAACGTCGATGGCGCGGAACGTAATATCCCTTAGATTGCCGATGGGCGTCGCTACTAGGTATAGTATGCCGGGTTCTGTTTGCCTCACTATCAAACTCCTCGCTTTCTCGAACGGAATCCCGCCTATGTCTCTATTGATCCGCCTCTGTCTCGCTCTCCTCATACTGATGGCAGCCGCTTGCGCCCGCGACACCACCAGACGCGGAGCCATGGATGCGCGCGCCGCGCAGGCCGAAAGCCTGCTCCAGAGCGGCGACTCTGCAGGAGCGATGAGATTATTTCAGCAGCTCGCGGAAACGTCGGGCGATCCCGATTACTACCGGCTTCGAGCCGCCGATTCGGCTCTCCGGGCGGGCGATGGAAGAACGGCGAAACGGCTGGCCGATGCCGTCGCTCCCGACGAACTGGAGACCGTGGACCGGTACGATTACACGCTTCTGCAAAGCAGACTGGATCTCAACGTGGGCCGAGCACGGGAGGCCTTGGCCAAGCTCGATAACCTGCCCTCAGGGCGGCTGGAGCCGTCGCAAAAGGTGCATTATCACACACTGCGCGCTTCGGCTTATAACCAACTGGGCAACATGCTGGAAAGCGCCAGGGAGCGTGTCAGGCTCGGCCAACTTCTCACGCGTCCCGACGCTGTGCAGAAAAATAATGAGGCCATTTATGACGCGCTGAGCCGGATTCCCGAAAAAGTCCTGACCGCCATGCAACCTCCCCCGCCCGATATATTGGGCGGCTGGATGAATTTGACCCAGATCGTCAAGTCCACGCCTCCGGCCGGATTGAACACGGAATTGGCCAAGTGGCGGATTCGCTTTCCCGGACATCCCGCCGACGGGGCATTCCTGCAAGGGCTATTGAGCCAACGTCAAAGCCCGCCTCCGGGCCAGGCTCAAACGGGAACGACACCGCCTACGGCAGCCGCGCCCGGCTCCGGAGCGTTCATTGGCGTAATGCTGCCTCTGTCAGGTTCCTATGCTCCCGCTGCCCAGGCCCTGCGCACGGGCATGCTTGCCGCCTACTATGCGGATACCAATACCGCAAAGCCGCCTTTGCGGTTCGTCGACACCCAGTCGGGAGACATCTATCAGCTCTATCGGAAATTCGCCGATGGGGGCGCGAAAGTGATCGTCGGCCCCTTGATCAAGGACGACGTGGCCGTCTTGGCCAAAGCTGGGGATTTGCCCGTCCCCGTCCTAGGACTCAACCAAACGCCGGAGGTCAGCAATGACCGGGTCTATCAGTTCGGCCTCACCCCGGAGCACGAGGTCGAGCAAGCAGCCGGGAGCGCCTGGTTCGACGGTCGTCAGAGTGCACTGGTGCTGGCGCCGGCGAATCAGTTCGGCCAGCGCATGATCAAGCACTTTGCGGCCTATTGGAACCAGCTCGGGGGGAACATTCGTGCGATCAAGACCTATCCGTATCACGGCGAGGATTTCACCGCCTCGGTAAGAGAACTGATTTCCGCGGCACCTTCTGCCACGCATGCCCAGCTTTCCTTCCCGACCGTTCCGTCGGTCACCAAACAAGGCGCGGATTTCATCTTTCTCATCAGCGACGCCCGCGATGCTCATCTGATTCTGCCTCAAATCGCCTTTCACAATGGCGAGCATCTCCCGGTCTACGCTACTTCTCACGTGTACGGCGGCAGGGCCGACTCGGAAGCCGATCGAGATTTGAACGGACTGATTTTCTGCGACATTCCGTGGTTACTCGATCCGGCCGAAAGTGGTCCACTGTCCCATCAAGCGCTGAGCAAGCAGATTCAACAAACGCCGTCGGATTACGTGAGACTTGTCGCGCTGGGGATCGATGCTTACCGTTTGCTTCCGGAACTCGAACGATTCAAGACAGAACCGCAGTTTCGGTACACCGGCGCGACCGGCACGCTCTCGCTGGGCACCGGCAACCGCATTCAGCGCCAGCTCCATTGCGCCCAATTTGAAGACGGAGTTCCGCAACCACGGGGAATCGCACCGCTTCTGAAACCGGGCGATAGTGCTCCGGGGCTCCGGTAAAGGCGCTGAAATGACCACCCTTGGCCAGGCCAAAGGGCGTATCGCCGAGGAAGAAGCGCTGACTTTTTTGCAGACCCATGGCCTGCGGCTGATAGAGCGCAATTACCGCTGCCGATACGGTGAAATCGATCTGATTATGGAAGACGGGTGCGCCATCGTGTTTGTGGAGGTCCGCTATAGGGGAAGTATCCAGTTCGGCGGTGCACTGGAGAGCGTGGATCGGCGCAAGCAAGCAAAGCTGTTGGCAAGCGCCGCCCACTTTCTTCGGGAAAAGCGGATAGATCGGCCGGCTCGTTTCGATGTGGCGGCGCTGGCCCCCGCAAACGGCGGGCTTGCTGTAAAATGGGTGAAAGATGCTTTTCAGGCGACTTAACCGATTTTAAGGTTTTCGCTACGCAACCTTGATAGCAGGGCATGAATTTACAAGAACGAGTCTTTCGTCAATTCGAGACCAGCGTTGAAGCAAGCCGCGAATCGCTGGCCAGGCTCGGAGAGATCATCGAAATTGCCGGAGTCAGGCTGGCTCAGTGTTTACTCAGCGACGGCAAAATTCTTTGTTGCGGCAACGGCGGATCGGCAGCGCAAGCGCAGCATTTTTCTTCCGAGATGCTGAATCGCTTCGAGCGGGAGCGCCCCGGCCTGCCCGCTATCGCGCTCACTTGCGACACATCGACCTTGACCTCGATTGCCAACGATTATCGGTTCGACGACGTTTTCGCCAAGCAAATCAGAGCCTTGGGCCACAGCAACGATCTTCTCGTCGTCTACACCACCAGCGGCAATTCCTCCAGTATTTTGAGCGCGGTTACTGCCGCCCATGATCGGGACATGTCGGTGCTGGCCCTGAGCGGCCGGGACGGCGGAGCGCTGTCGCCCTTGCTGCTGGAAACCGATATCGAGATCCGCGTACCCTCGGAGACGACGGCCCGAATACAGGAAGTCCACCTGCTGATCACGCACTGCCTGTGCGATTTGATAGACCACCAATTGTTCGGGGACTGATTTCTTGGCTTTACCCAGCGCCTTTTTGAACCGGTTGGCGCAAATTTTCCCACCCGGCTCGCTTTACACGGACCCCGCCGATTGCTGGGCTTACGGCTACGACAACAGCCGCCGTCAAGCTCTGGCGGAAGCGGTCGTTTTCCCGACCAGCCACACCCAGACGGTCGAACTGGCCCGCTTGTGCAACGAGCATCGGGTGCCTTTGACCGCGCGCGGCCGCGGCACCGGCACGACCGGCGCGACAGTGCCTTTACGGGGTGGAGTTGTGGCTTCGTTCGAGCGGATGAACCAGATTGTGGAATTCTCGCCGGGCAACCGCTACATCGTCGTCGAACCGGGCCTGACCAATCAGGCGCTACAGGACTTTCTCAAACCGCACGGCTTCTTCTGGCCGCCCGACCCGACCAGCGCCGCCTTTTGCAGTGTAGGCGGGAATCTCGCCTACAATTCCGCCGGCCCACGCGCGGTGAAATACGGCACTCCCCGCGAAAACACCCTCGCCTTGCGAGCTGTGACCGGTTTGGGGACGGAGATCCGTACGGGCGTCTTCACCACCAAGGGCGTCGTCGGGTACGATCTGACCCGGCTGCTATTGGGCTCGGAGGGAACGCTTGCGCTGATTACCGAGGCGACGCTCAAGCTGACGCCGTTGCCCGAAGCCAAACGCACCATGCGGGCGATCTATGCCGATTTGGACCATGCTACGGAAGCCATCACCCGAATCATGGCTCAACCTGCGGTTCCTTGCGCCCTCGAATTCATCGATGGAAACGCAATCGAACTGATTCGCCGTTACTCTCGCGCCGACTTGCCGGAGCGCGCCGGTGCTTTACTAATGGTCGAAGTGGACGGATTTGCCGAGGGAATGGCGGTACAGATCGAGAGCGTGCGGCGCGCTGCTCAAAACGAGGGGCTTCTGGAGTTTCGCGTTGCGGCGACCGCCGATGAAGTCGAAGCCTTATGGCAAACGCGCAAGGCACTGTCGCCGGCGCTGCGGAAGGTCGCGCCGAAGAAAATCAACGAAGACGTGGTAGTGCCCGTCACCGAGTTGCCTTTGCTGATCGCCGGACTAAACGAGCTGTCGCAACGGTATGACTTGGCGATCGTCAACTTCGGCCATGCGGGAAACGGGAACATTCACGTCAACCTGCTGTTCGATCCCGCCAAACCCGGCGAAACCGAAAAGGCCCACGAATGCCTGGGGGAGATCTTTTCGCTGGTGCTGCGGCTGCGCGGTACCTTGTCCGGCGAGCACGGCGTCGGTCTCGAAAAGAGGGATTACGTTGACCGGGAAATCGACACCGGCGCCCTGGAATTGATGCGCGCCGTCAAACGTCAATTTGATCCGAACGGCATTTTGAATCCCGACAAAACCTTGCCTTTGGCCGACTGACTCGCAGAGCTCAGGCGGTAATCGAGATCCGCATCGACAAATCGGTTGCTCGAACATTCTTGGTCAGGGCACCGACCGAAATATAATCCACCCCGGTCTCGGCGATCTGCCGGATGGTATCCAGGGTCACGTTGCCGGATACCTCGAGCTTGGCACGACTTGCGGTTGTGGTAACCGCTTCCCGCATCATCGCAATCGTGAAATTATCCAGAAGAATCCGCTCGGCGCCGACCGCCAAGGCTTGCTTCAATTCATCGAGATTTTCCACTTCGACTTCGATCGGCACGTTAGCGCCCAGGGCTTTCGCGGCGTGCACGGCTTTTTCGATGGACCCGCAAGCCAGGATATGGTTTTCCTTGATCAAAATGCCGTCGTAGAGTCCCATCCGATGGTTATCACAGCCGCCGCAGCGGACGGCGTATTTCTGTGCCTTCCTGAGGCCGGGAATGGTCTTGCGAGTGTCGAGGACCTTCGCCTTGGTGCCGTCCACGGCTTTGGCATAAGCACGCGCCAAGGTCGCGGTGCCCGACAGAGTCTGTAGAAGATTGAGCGCCGAGCGTTCGCCGGTCAGGAGCGCTCGGGCGGGGCCGCGCATCGCGCACAGCTCGGCGCCCGCCTCGACTTGTTCGCCCTCCGTCACCAGCCAATCGATTTGAACCGAACCGCCGAGCCGGGCGAAAACGGCGGCGAACCAGGCCTGCCCGCACAGCACCATGGACTCGCGGGTGATCACGCGCGCTCTCGCCGTTGCGTGCTTCGGAACAATCGGAGCGGTCAAGTCGCCTGAACCGACATCCTCTTCCAAGAAACGGTCGATTTCGCTTAAATCCAACGGATACATCGTCACTTCCACCGCGTCGCGGTTATCGCCACAAGCCCTCACGCTTCAGCGCTTCGCGCAAGCGCTCGACCCGCCGGCGGTTGACGCCCAAATCCCAATAGCCGACCCGCGACGCGGAGCGAACGTGCATGAGGTGCTCCTCCGGAATAAGCTGGAATTCCACGTCGTCCACGAATCGGAAAAGACGGCTCGTGGCCTCGGCGCGGAGATACCATCGCTCGTTGTCCTCCTCGACAACCCGGGTGCGGGGTTCCGCCCCCAATACGCGCTTCAGGGCCGCCCAAACTTCGTCAGGCGCTATGTCCACGCGAAAGGGACTCGCGTAATGATCCTGATCCCGAGAGAGACTGGACACACAATTGGGACTATCCGGACAATCTGAAATTCTCGACGAAGCCATGGAACCTCCTCGACCCAGTGCTAACGCCGTCAAGGCGAACAGCACGACCTTAGCGAGCCACGCGCTGCGCATCCGGCAAGCTTCGGCTTGCGGCGACCGTGTCGATCGGTGCCGACATCGGCTTTCGCTTCTTCACATCTGCTGCGTAGAGTTTACGTTCTTCCGCGGACATCGGGACCAATCCCAGCTGAGCAAGATAGCCTTTCTCGCCCCACGCTTTGTCATTCGTAAACTCGGCGAGATATTGTTGCAGCCCCTTCACTTTGCCGACATGATCCGCCTTGAAATAGAGGAACAAGGGTCTGGCGATGGGGTAACGGTTTGCCGCAATGCTCTCGACACTCGGGACGGCTCCGTCGATACGAGCGGCATTCAGCCGATCGGTATTGCCCGCATATTGTTTGTACGACACAAACCCCAACAGCCCGGGGTTCTTGGCCAACATGGCCGCTATCGCATTTCCGCTTTCTTCGATATAGGCGCCATCGCTGCGGGCGGTGAAGCAGACTTCCTTATACTTGGCCTTCTGCGTTTCCTTCCAAGCGGCAATGAAGGGAAAACTCTCGCACCCAGCCTTCGAGACGGCCTCTTCGAACAATTCACGTATGCCGGAACCGATCGGCGGAGCGACGACTTCGATCTTCGTATCGGGCAGCGACGGATTGATGTCTTTCCAGGTCTTATAGGGATTCGGGACCAGCGTGTCGCAATTCTTGCATTTAGGATCAGGCACCTTTTTTCCTAAAGCCAAAAACAACTCTTTCCGGGTGATATCCAGCGCCGGCACCTTCTTGGAGTGCGCGAGCACTAGGCCGCTATATCCGATCTTTACCTCGACGATGTTCTTTATGCCGGATGCCTGACAGGCTTCGAATTCCGATTTTTTCATCGGCCTCGAAGCATTGACGATATCGGGAGATTCGCCGGTTTCGGGCTCGCAAAACAACTGAATTCCACCGCCGGTACTGTTCGACTCGACCCATGGCCGTTTGATCTTGCCGGACTTGCTGATTCGGTCGGCCACTGCATCGGCAAACGGCCTAACAACATTCGAGCCGTTAATATGCACAAAGCCGCGCATTTCGGCAGCGGATGCAGCCTGCATCATCAGAGGCGCTGCAAACAATGCAGCGAAAAAATTAACACGCTTATTCACAATTTACCTGCGGACGGGTTGCACGAGGAACGAACCAGCACAATAGCCTAGTTCCACGACATTTTAGTATTAAAACGAGCAGAAAAAACCCGCTCCGGGGAGCGGGTTTTTGATTGACGGCGGTTGCTATTAGGCAACCATGCCGCTTGATATTGCGGTGTATTTATTCACCCATAAAGACCAGCTGAACGCGGCGGTTCTGCTCGCGACCGGCTTCCGTGCTGTTGTCGGCGATCGGATAGTCCTCGCCGTAACCTTTCGCATACAGTCGGTTCTTCAAGCCTGCGGACTTCAGGTAATCTGCCACCGATTGAGCACGGCGCTGCGAAAGCTTCAGATTGTACTGAGAGCTTCCTTCGCTGCTGGCGTGTCCCTGGACTTCGATATCGCGCATTTCGTTTGAAGCAACGAGCTGCTCAACAACACCGTCCAGAATGCTTTTCGCGTTCTCGGTGAGCTCGTCCGAGTTATATTTGAAGTTGACGCCCTTAAGCTCGATTCTGATCGGACAGCCTTGGTCGTCGACTTTCGAGTCAGCCATGGTGCCGGGGCACTTGTCGTCGCAATCGTTCACGCCGTCACGGTCAGAGTCGCGGGCAGCACAATCGTCTGCGGGCGCGGGAGTAGGTTCTGCTTCTGCCACGGCTCTCGGTTTCTCGCCGAAGGGAACAACAAAGCCGAGATTGACGACCATGTCGTGGAAATCGTCTTCGTTCCGGTATACGCCGCCATTTCCTTCGTAGACGTAGCGATAACGGACATCGCCGCGGAGCAGGAAGTTGTCGTGCAACTCATAAGTCGCACCGACGCCAGCCTCGCCGATGAACGATGCGCCGCTTCTGCCGGCTGCGCTGGTATTCATGCCACCGGCGCCGATAACCGCATACGGCGAGAACACATCGCGCATGAAGTAATACTGCAGGTCCACGGTGCCGCCGGTAAGATCGCCGTTATAGCCCTTGCCATTCAGGTGTTGCCAAAAACCTCTGACCTCGGCATTGAAATATTCGTTGATGATCTTACCGATTCCCAAGCCAGCGCCCCAATCGTCTTTCGCATTACGGTCGCCGCCCGGATTGAAGTATGTGCCGAACGGGGCGACATACCACCGATCATCCATAAAATGCTCCTCGGCCTGCACTGCTGTCGCCGCGACGCTTGCTATGCCCAAAGCAATTAGAAATTTTTTCAACATATCCATCTCCCTGTAGTTGGAATACCAACAAGATTTGAAAACTTACAACAGGCACAATCTTAGTCGCGGATCAGCCGCGGCGCAACTGAATTGAAGGAAAATGCTCAATTCAATAGTTCGGCCCAACCTCAGGGTTGCCCTGTGCCAATCAATTTCTGTTCCTTTTTTGCAACATCCGGGGTAACCGGGATGTATCCGTAGCGGCTGGCAATTTGCTGACCTTCCGCCGACAGCACAAATCGGACGAAGTCCGCTTGCACACCCGCTAGCGGTCTATTCGGGCTCTTATTGACATATATATGGAGAAACCGCGTCAGCGGGTAAGCACCGCTAACGGCATTGCGCTCGCTCGGCGCAACAAAAGGCATATTCGCGTCTACCGCCAGCGGTACTGGCTTCACGGATACAGTTGTTGAGTCGCCTCGGCCGTAACCGATGGCATTCAAGGATTCACTCACGGCACCGGCGACCGATCCGGAATCGGGCCGCACCTGAACGAATTCACCCAGTGCGCCTCCGCACAGGACTTGCTCGCTAAAATAATCGTACACATCGTCGGCGGATCCGATCGCAAATACCTGTAACGGCCGGGTTCGCCATTCCCCGATCAAGCCCAACGCTCCCCAGGTCGCCAGGTACTGAGCACCTCGACACATCGGCGAACGCGAGAAAACTGAGCCGGCCTGGGCCAGCGTCATGCCTCGGATCGGATTATCCCGGTGTACGAAAATCGTTACCGCATCGAGAGCGACTCGAATCGGGGTTGGCTTGTAACCGAGTTTTCGCGAAAAACCATCGATTGCCTCGCGGTTCAGCCGATAGCCGACGTAAATCGCATCGCCGCGCGCCTCGTCGAATGCGCCCGGTGAAGCGAGCGAGCGGGCCGGGCGCAAGCGAAGCGTAGCCCCGGCATGATCTCGCTGAAACGCGCTGGTCCAATCCCGGATCAGCCTGCCGAGGTCACTCGCCCCGAGCTCGTCGCTGCCGGCATCCCCGCTGATGGTCTCCGCCCCTTCGGATGATCCGTAGACGGCACCGGCGCCTCCAGCCAAAAGCACCGCAGCGAGAAAGAGGTGAATTCCCTGCCGTATCAAACCCGAAAACCGACGGCTCGGCTGCCCACGCGAGCCGAGACGGACGGAACCGGCAACTCGTCTATCCGCTCTGGATATCACATTCTTTGCGCGAGCTTGGCATCGGTGCGGGAGTCGACCCGCACGATTCGATCTTCGGGGAAACTACAGCTGAAGCAACTGCCCCGCCCGAGCGTGCTCGCAATTTTGAGCTCTCCGCCGTGCCGGGACAGCGCATGCTTGACGATAGCCAATCCAAGCCCGGACCCGCCTTTATTCTTACATCCGTCAACGGCAACCCGGTAAAACCGTTCGGTAAGCCGCGGCAGATGGTGTTGCGCGATGCCCGGCCCGGTGTCCTCGACGTCCAGCCTAGCTCCCTTGCCCTCGCAGCGCCAACGCACGGTAACCCGGCCCGTGGCTGGCGTATATTTCACCGCATTGACGATCAGGTTTGAAAACGCGCTGCGCAATTCCTGCTCGGCGCCCAGCAAATGGGCGTCGGTTTCGAGGACCAGCTCGATGGCGGGGTGTTCGTCGGCCAAGAGCTTGACCTCGTCGCAAATGTCTTGCAGCATCGCCGGAACGTTTATCCGCTTTTGCACCGTCTGATGCGCCGCCGACTCCAATCGCGTCAGTGCAAGAAGGCCGTCGACCAAGCTTTCCATCCGGGCCGTCTGTTCCTCCATGCGCTGAAACACTTTCAGATGCGATTCCGGCAGAGATCCATCCACCTGGCCCAAGGTTTCAAGATAACCTTTCAAGACCGTCAGCGGCGTGCGCAGTTCGTGGGACACGTTCGCCACGAAATCGCTGCGCACGCGCTCCATAAATCGCAGTTGAGTCACATCCTGCGCGACCAGAAGGCGCAAATCTTCTCCATAAGGCACGATGCGAATTTCAAGCTGCATGTTTTCGGTGAGGGGCGATGGAATGCTGACCGTAGCACGATAATCGGCAGTCTGGAGGTATTGGCTGAGCTTCGGATGGCGCAGCAGATTGCCGATCTGCTGGCCGATATCGCCACGGCGCAGCCCCAGCAGGCGCTCGGCCGCTTCGTTGAACCAATCGATTTCATCCCGAGGCCCCAGCACCACGGTTGCATCCGGTAATGCCGCCGTCGCCGTGCGGAAACGCTCGAGCATCCGGATGAGCTGCTTTTTGCGACGCTTGTTGCGTCGCCTCAAGCGATAGATGAGGTAATAGATTTCTTCCCAGACGCCGTTGCCCTGAGGCGGCTGGCCGGATCTGCCGCTGCGCAGCCAAACCAGCAGCCGATTTGCATAAAAAAGCTGTCTCGCCAGATAGGCCAGCAGACAAAACCAGAGCACGACGGCGAAACTGTTCAGGACCTTACCGAGGAAAGTGCCAACTAACAGTGTTAAAAAGAGAAAGGAAAATTCCGATCGCCAGGGGCTCGACATGAATCAGGTTTGGTCAGGGGTTGTAAAAAAACCGTCGCGAGCGGTTCGAGTCCGCGCCGACAAATCGGCAGGAATGCCGATTTGCACGGCAGTTGCCGCCCACAGGGTGCCGGACACGGAGGTCCGGCATGAAAAGCGCAGGCGTACAAAGGGGTACGTTGAGCATCGCAGGTGCGGACTCGAACCGCGCAGTAGGTTTTTCACAAGTTCTCAGAAAAACGGTATCCGAAACCGCGCACCGTCTGGATAACCTCCTCGCGGTCATGTTCGGCCAGGATCTTGCGCAGGCGCCGGATGTGGACATCGACGGTGCGTTCCTCGATGAATGAACTTCGTCCCCAAACCTGGTCGAGCAACTGGCTACGGCTGTAGACCTTGTCGGGATGGGTGAGGAAGAATTCCAATAATCGGTACTCAGTCGGACTCAGAATAACGTGGCTGTCGGCAATGCTAACCCTATGTTCGTCGACATCCAACGCGATCCCGCCAATCTCGATTCTTCCGCCCTTGCCGTACTTGTTGCTACGCCGAAGAACCGCCTTGATCCGCGCTATCAATTCGCGCGGCGAGAACGGTTTGGTGACATAATCGTCGGCCCCGACATCCAACCCCCGGATTTTATCTTCTTCCTCGCCGCGAGCGGTGATCATGATGATGGGAATTTCGCTATATTGTTTGTCTTTCTTGAGACGGCGAGCCCATTCGACGCCGCTCAAGCCGGGCAACATCCAGTCCAATAAAATCAGATCGGGAACCGACTCATTCAAGGCCGATTGCGCCTGGTGGGTATCCGCAACGGCCCTGACGGCGAACTCGGCCTGTTCCAGGACCAAACCAAGCATTTCACGAATCGCATCTTCATCTTCGACAACGAGCACGTTTATCACGGACATTCTCGATACTCACTCCTTCGGATAATCGTTCAATGTACGTTGCAAATGTGACCTTTCCGTGACATGTGTATCGGCAAAGCCACAACTGTCGAATCTCGCCATCATTATCTAATGATGCCTTAATGCTTCGCGTTAACGCCTTCAGCGAAACGGCAGTTCGCTCTTAGTCGAAAAATATCGTTGATCTCCACGCACAGCCGAACTGTTCCAGAATTGGGTAAGGCTGAGCAGCGCCAAGATGAAGAAGCTGATCAACACCCAGGCGGGCATACTGAGCCCGAGCAGCGTCCAATCGACTTTGGCGCAGTCTCCGGTCCCGTTCAGCATCGCCTTGAGGGTCTCGGTCAAGGGAAAATACTGGAACATGTATTCCAATCCCGGACCGCAGGCCGGCACTTCCTCCGGCGGCAAATGCTGCAGCCAGACATGCCGGGCCGAAACCGTTCCGCCCAGCACGGCCATGACGAACCCAAGAATCGCGTAGACCTTGACCCCAGTCCTCTTCGGATTATGCAGAACCGCAACCAGCATCACCAATGCGACGGCGAAAACCATGATGCGCTGGGACACACATAGCGGACAGGGCTCCAGCCCGCCGGAAAATTGGAAATAAAGAGCGGCCGCGAGCAGCCCCATGCAAAACAGAAAACCAACGAGAAAATAGAATCTGGGCTTGAAAACCATGTGAATTCCCGAAAATTAGAAAGCCTTCGACCACGAAGGGCGATTTTGGACGTCCATACGAATGTAGCGGTTGACTCAGTCTTCGATCCGAAATCCGACCTTCAAGACCACTTGATAATGGGCGATTTTGCCGTTGGCAATCTGCCCCCGCGTTTCGACAACTTGGAACCAGTCCAGGTTCTTGACCGTTTTCGATGCTTTTTCTATGGCATTTCGGGTGGCCTCGTCCGTTCCGTGCGGCGAAGTCCCGACGATTTCGATCAGTTTATAGACACGGTCCGTCATAGCCATCACTCCTTCAGGTAAGAAAATAAAGAGACATCACGAGGCGATGTGGCTCGTCTCCGGAAGGGGCGGCCTGTCGGGAACCGAAGAGCCGGATTCGTCCGCGGCGAGTTGCTCGCACCACAAATCATGATGCTGAATCGCCCAGCTCTTGTCGACTCTTCCGCGCACCATGCCTTCGAGTGCTCCTTCCGTCCCGATCGTGCCTATATAGATGTGTCCCAAGGCTCCCGCCATCAGAACCAAAGCGAAAACGACATGAATCAGATGCGACAGTTGCAATAGCCAACGTTCCTGGCCGAAATTGGGAAAATCCAGCAGCAGACCGCTCGCACTCACCGCCAGCCCGCCGCCCGCCAAAATCCAGAACCACATTTTTTCGCCGGCATTCATGCGTCCGGCGGACGGATGGCGATCGCCGACCATGCCTCCGAAGGCCCTGAGCCAGTCGATATCGATCCGGCTCGGAAGATTGTCCCTGACCCACGCGACAAACATGAGCAACAAACCGACGATGAACAAGGGGCCGATGAAGTTGTGCAGCAGCTTGGCAATCTCGGCGTAGACGGAAAAGGCCTTATGCCCCACGAGCGGAATCAGCAGCGCTCGACCATAGAGCAAACTCAAACCGGTAATCGCCAGAAAAATGAACAGCAGCGCCGCGTACCAATGCAGAACCCGCTCGGCGAGCGTCCAGCGCACCAGGGTTTCGCCGGATCGGGGCTGGCTGAGCTTTACCTGTCCGCGCCAGAGATAAAACGCTCCGAGCGCGAAAACCACAACTCCCAAGAGAACGCCGCCGTAGCTCGCTATGGGGCCGTTCCGGAGCCGCCGCCAATTCTGGCCGCCGCCCTGGATCAGAACGTTCGTCTCCTGTCCCTTGACCGCGGTGTAGCCCTGAACGCCTTCCCGCACCTGCCGCCAATAGTCGGATCTGGGATTCACCACCGATTCAGCCTTGTGCAGTTCGTGTCTCTCGCCTTCATGGGCTCGCAGCGTTCCAGAGATCGCCAGCAGAACCAGCATGAGCGCGAAAGCCGACAAAATCCGCCAAAACGACGCTTTTTGAACTTGAGTCATCATGCTAACGGTCGCTCTGTACGGTCTTGAAGCGCAATCTCAACTGTTCCCGCCGGTAGCCCGCATCGCCCATGTGGCGGTCTTCCTTGCCTTTATATTCATGAGCCCGGTGCAGAGTCACGTCCGGATCTTCGTAACAGCCTTGCAGGATTGGAATGATCAGCAAGAACAGGCCAAGCCGTCTCATGCTGCCTACCCTTCCTTGTAAGCGGTCTCCCAGCCCCAGGGCTTGCCCTGCGGCTGGCGCTGCAAATCCGGATTGTCGTTGCCGGCGCGGCGAACCACCCGTTCGCGGAAGATGTCTGCCACCATGTCGGCGTCGCCCGCGAGCAGCGCCTTGGTGGAACACATTTCGGCGCAGAGGGGAAGCTTGCCCTCGGCTAGACGATTCCGGCCGTATTTCTTGAACTCTTCCTCGGAATGATCCTGTTCCGGACCGCCGGCGCAAAACGTGCACTTGTCCATCTTGCCGCGCGCGCCGAAAGCGCCGTCCTGCGGGTATTGCGGAGCACCGAACGGACAGGCGTAGAAGCAGTAGCCGCAACCGATGCACAGGTCCTTGTCGTGCAGCACTACGCCGTCCTCGGTGGTGTAAAAACAGTCCACCGGACAGACCGCCTGGCAAGGCGCATCGGAACAATGCATGCACGCGACGGAAATGGTTTTCTCTCCAGGCAATCCGTCGTCCAGCGTGATCACCCGCCGACGATTGACGCCCCAAGGGACTTCGTGCTCATTTTTACACGCGGTGACGCAGGCGTTGCATTCGATGCAGCGCTCTTCGTCGCAAAGAAACTTCATTCGGGCCATGGTTCAAATACGTTTGGATACAATAAATTCGAGAGTAGGGTGGGTTAGGCGCGCACTGCCGCGAACCATTTCGCGGCCACCGGTCCTCTGCGCGCCGTAACCCACCGGTTCCGCGGCCTTGCGTGGTGGGTTACGGCGCGCGAAAGCACCACAGGAACTTTACTGGTTCCGTGCGATGCGCGCCTAACCCACCCTACAACACGAATCGGAACGTTGTTTTCAGCCATACCCGCAACTTAAAGGCATTGACCTTTTACTTTACCCCTTCAAAACCCGTCCCCTCGGAGTCCTTACGTCCATAGCTCCGCCAACGAAAAAGTGATGGCGTCAAACGGCCGCATCGATACAGGGTCTTCGTCTTTCAGCGTAGCCAGCAGCACCCAAAAGCCCTCGCGCAACTCGAACGCTTCCAGGGTCCGCTCGAGCGGGTCGACCAGCCAGGCATGAGCCACGCCGTAGCGGGCGTACAAAGGCAGCTTGATGGCGCGATCTTTTTTCTCGGTGCCGGGCGAGAGGATTTCGCACACCCAATCGGGCACCACTTCGAAGCGATGGTCTCTCGGAATCTCCGGCATCCGCTCGCGCCGCCAGCCGGCCAGATCGGGCACGGCGACCTCGGTATCTCGGACGAAGTGGACCTCGGGTTCCGGAAGAATCTGCCAACGACCGGAGCCGCTTCGAGTTTTGCAAAAAGGAGGTACGAGTGAGCAGAGCAATCCACCTTTCACCAGATGCTGTGGGCCTGTGGGGCGGGTTTCGGTATACAACCGAGCGCCGAGCACTTCCCCGACCAGATTTTCCGGCAAGGCGAGCAGACATTCATACGACGTCGGCACAGCAGCGCTGTGACCCTGAGTCATGTCAATCTACTTCTGGTTTGGTCGGACGCTCCGAACGCTTGGCAATCTCGATTAAGAGGCGCAACGCTTCGTTTACGGCATCGGCATTTGGGAACGCCTCCGCTACATCAGGTTCCAAGCGAACCACGTCACCAAACGCTTTTCGTTTCGGCCCGAACCGTCTTACTCGTAAACTCTTCAGGTCGTACTCCGACCGAAGTTCATCGTTCAGTTCCGTATCCACCTTGCTCATACGCTTTTCGCTCCGCTTTGGTTGCCTCTCTCGCACTAATCAAGCGAATACTATCCTCTCGTTCCGTATAGGACACCAATAACAAACGCCCGTTTTGAGTTTCCCCCACGAGGATATAACGATGTTCGTCTTCGGAATGGTCTGGATCGTAAAAGTCGATAAATAAAGGATCGCTGAAAGCCGTGCAGGCTTCTTCAAATGAGACACCGTGCTTCGCTTTATTGGTGGCAGCTTTCTCTTCATCCCATTCAAACTTCATTTCTCAGTCACTAAATCCGGCTCTATCCGGCACAGCGACACCTTGGTCTCCTGCATCGCCGTCACCGAATCGTAGCCGTAGGTGAACACGATGTTGCAGGATTCGCCCAGCACATACGGCGCGCTGCCTTCCGGGTATTTCGGCCGCAAGTCCTGCCCCTCGTAGTGCCCGCCGAAATGGAAAGGCATGAAGACCACGCCCGGTCGGACCCGCTCGGTGACGAAAGCCATGACTCTAATCCTTCCGCCTTCGGGGCCGGCGACCCACACCTGTTCGCCGTGCCGCACCCCGGCATTGTTGGCGTCGCGCGGGTTGATTTCGACAAACATCTCCTGCTGCAACTCTGCCAGCCAGGGATTGGAGCGGGTTTCGTCGCCGCCGCCCTCGTATTCGACCAAGCGTCCCGAAGTCATGATCAACGGAAAATCCTTGCTGAAATCCTGCTGCTGGATCGAGACGTAACGGGTGGGCAGACGCCAGTAGCGCTTGCGGTCCTGGTAGGTCGGGTATTTCTCCGCCAGATCGCGGCGCGGCGTGTACAAAGGCTCGCGATGGATCGGCACCGGATCGGGGAAGTTCCACACGATGCAGCGGGCCTTGGCATTGCCGTAAGGCGCACAGCCGTACTTGATCGCGACCCGGATGATGCCGCCTGAAGGATCGGTCTTCCAGTTCTTGCCCTCGGCCAGTTTCTTTTCCTGCTCGGTCAAATCCTTCCACCAGCCCAGTTTCTTCAGCAGCTCGGCGCTGAATTCGGGATAGCCGTCCCGGATATCCGCTCCCTTGTTCGAGGAGCCTTCCGCCAAAAGGTTCTTGCCCTGGTATTCCGTGCCGAAACGGGCGCGGAACGGCGAACCGCCCTCCGCCACCGTCTTGCTGGTGTCGTAGAGGATATGCGAACCGGGATGCTTCATTTCCGGCGTACCCCAGCACGGCCAGGGCAGGCCGTAATACTCGCCGTCACAAGGGCCGCCCTGCCCCTTCAAGGTCGTGGTGTGGAAAGTGTGCCAGTTCTCCTGATGGGCCTTGAGCCGCTCCGGGCTTTGGCCGGTATAACCCGCCGCCCAGGCGCCCCGGTTGATCTCCCGCAGGATGTCCTCGATCAGCGGCGTGTCGTTCTCGACTTGGATGTTCCTGGTCAACTCCTTTTCGAACCCGAACTTGCGGGCGAACTGGTACATGACCATGTGGTCCGGCCGCGACTCGAACAGGGGCTCGATGATCTGGCTGCGCCATTGAATCGACCGGTTGGACGAGGTCAAGGAACCGTAAGTCTCGAACTGGGTGCAGGCCGGAAGCAGGTAGACGTTGTCCGTGCGGTCGTGCATCACGGCGGTGACCGTCGGATACGGATCGATTACGGCCAAAACGTCCAGTTTTTCCATCGCGGCTTTCATCTCGGGGCCGCGCACCTGGCTGTTGGGCGCATGGCCCCAGAACACCATGGCCTTGATGGGATTCCGCTGCGAGATGTTCTCGCCCGCTTCCAATACGCCGTCGATCCAGCGGGAAACCGGGATGCCGTTGTTGAACATCGGCTTGATCTTCTTCCCCGCACCGTCGTCATACTCGCTTTGGTCGAAGCGGGCGGCGAGCCAGTCGAAATCGATGTCCCACACTTTCGCCCAGTGCCGCCAGGCATCCTCGCTCAAACCGTAATAAGCCGGCAGACTGTCGGCGTTCGGGCCTACGTCAGTCGCCCCTTGCACGTTATCGTGCCCGCGAAACACGTTGGTGCCGCCGCCTTCTAGCCCCATGTTGCCGAGCGCGAGCTGAAAGATGCAGTACGCGCGGGTATTGTTGTTGCCGATCGTGTGCTGCGTCCCGCCCATGCACCAGATGAAGGTGCCGGGCCGGTTTTGCGCCATGATCCGCGCGGCCTTATGAGCGAGTTCTTCCGGCACTCCGGTAACCCGCTCGACTTCTGCCGGCGTCCATTTCGCCACTTCCTTGCGGATTTCGTCCATCCCGAACACCCGCTGCTCGATGAACGTCTTGTCCTCCCAACCGTTTTGGAAAATGTGCCACAACAGGCCCCAAATGAACGGCACGTCGGTTCCGGGCCGAATGCGGATGTGCAAGTCGGCATGGGCGGCGGTGCGGGTGAAGCGCGGATCGACCACGATCAGCGGCGCGCCGCGCTCCTTGGCGCGGAAGATATGCTGCATCGACACCGGATGCGCCTCCGCCGGATTGCCGCCGATGATGAAAATCGACTTGGCGTTGTGGATGTCGTTGTAGGAATTGGTCATCGCCCCGTAGCCCCAGGTATTGGCGACGCCGGCGACCGTGGTCGAGTGGCAGATGCGGGCCTGGTGGTCGATATTGTTGGAGCCCCACAAGGCGGCGAATTTCCGAAAGAGATAAGCCTGCTCGTTGTTGTGCTTGGACGATCCGAGCCAATAGACGGAATCGGGACCGTATTGCTCGCGGATGGCAAGAAGTTTGTCGCCCAGCTCGTCTATGGCCCGATCCCAGCCGATGCGCTGCCACTTGCCGTCGACCAGCTTCATCGGATATTTGAGCCGTCGCTCGCCATGGCCGTGCTCCCGCACCGACGCCCCTTTCGCACAATGCGCCCCCAGGTTGAACGGATGGTCGAAAGCCGGCTCCTGGCCGATCCACACGCCGTTCCGCACCTCGGCAATGACCCCGCAGCCCACCGAGCAATGGGTGCAGACGCTTTTGACCTTCTTGATTTCCCCTGACGGCTGCGCGGGAGCGCCCGTCGCATCGACCTTTTTCATCATCGATAGAGGCACGGCTCCCGCCAAGGCCGCGCCGCCCACGGACAGCCCCGACCGCCGCAGAAACTCGCGGCGGTCAATGCCGTGCCCCGAGGTTTGCGACTTGGAAGACGAATCGTTTTCGGAAGCGGGCCGCTTGAACAGTTTCATGATCGAATTTTAATTCTTAGAGGAAATTGGACGAAGCAAACCGGGCTCAAAACCGCGCTGCATCATAATAGGCGCGGACGTGCTCGGTCTCCCGATAGCCTTTTTTGGCGGAGTCGACCGCCGGTTTCCCAGGAGCCTCAATCTCCCCGCCGCAAGCGCTGCGCTGCGACACAAACGCACCAAACAGCCCCCCGACCAAAGCCGTCATTCTCCGAATGAAACTTCGCCGCGGTTTCGATGCGGGAATAGGGTTCGAATCGCTCATGAACAAGCCTCAAGGAAAGCTGTAAACGTGTGCCAATTAAACAATCTGCGGCACACCGGGTCAAATTCCGAGCGTGCTTGTCAAGTATTTTCGCCGCTGTTGCAGACCGAATCCCGATTGATCTCGGTTCGACGAGGACGATGTGCAGTTTCCGTCCGGCCCGCCGAAAGGCGAATACAAGTTTCTGCCCCGCCATTCCTCCATGGTAGAAGATGAAGGTTTGCCGCCGACGAGTAACGGAAGTTCTGATACGGCGTGCTTCCGCTCGTGTTGTCGTCCTGAAGTTGTGAATGTCCCACATCTGCGGTATACGCTTGTTTTATATCGAAACAGGGATCTCCTATGCCCAAGACCGCTAAAATTTTCATGAATGGAGCCGTGGACCGAGTGCCGCTGGAGGTTGTTGGAGTATTCGCGTTTACGCTGTACGGGATAGGCAAATGACCGTTCATATACAAATTCCCCAAAAGGCTCTGCAATCCCTCTGTCGGCGTTACCACGTGCAGCGGCTCGCCCTGTTCGGCTCGGTGCTGCGCGAGGACTTCGGGCCAGAAAGCGATGTAGACGTATTGGTGGAATTCGAGCCGGGACACACGCCGGGCTTGGGTTTCGTTCGGTTACAGCGCAATCTCTCCGATCTGTTGGGGCGCCCCGTGGACCTACACACCTACCGGAGTCTGAGCCGTTACTTCCGCGATGAAGTGGCAAGAGAAGCCGAGGTGCAGTATGAGCGTAGAACGCAAACGCCCTAAGCTCGACGACACGGCCCGCATACGTCATATGCTCGATGCAGCACGCCGGGCCTGCGAGTTGGCCCAAGGCAAGGAGGTGGGCCGTCTCGACCCCGACTGCGAGACCGCCCTGGCCTTAACGCGGCTTTTGGAGATCCTGGGCGAGGCGGCCAAACACGTGACCCAGGAAACCCAAGCCAAGCATCCGGTCGTGCCTTGGCGAGACATAGCCGACACTCGCAACCGTATCATCCGCGAGTATTTTGATGTCGACTACGACATCGTCGAAGCCCTGATCCGCGTCGACCTGCCGCCCCTGATCAAACAGCTCCAGGTCGTTTTGGGGACATTGCAGGCAGATCCGAAGCAACTATGACCGGTACCACAAAGATGATCCCGCTTAACCCGGATAGATATACCCTCGGACGCCATGAAACCATTCCCGTGCGCTTCGGTTCGCTGACTAAACGCTATCAAGCCTGGTGCGAGAACCCAAACGTGCTCGAAGACAAGGCCAAGGTTCGGCTCGGGGTCGGCAGGGATATGGCCTCGGTCGTCAAGTATTGGCTGATTGTTGCGCAGGCGGTTCAGTCCTAGCGGAAACTTTAAGTGGCAATAGTTGCCACCGAAGCGTTTGAGTAAAAATCCATGAGCGAAGACTGCCCTTTCTGCCAATTGTCGCCTGAACGCATAATCGTAGGTGACGATCTCTGTGTCGTAATCCGGGATGCTTATCCCGTTTCCCCCGGCCACACGCTAATAATGCCACGGCGTCATGTGGGCTCATTCTTCGAAACCTCTGCCGACGAGCGCGCGCGCCTGTTGCAGTTCCTCGACTTGGCTAAGAAAGACGTTTTAGGTCACTTCCAACCCGACGGTTTCAACATCGGCATCAACGACGGGCCTGCTGCCGGCCAAACCGTCCTCCACCTGCACGTCCACCTCATCCCCCGCTACCTAGGGGACCAAGCCGACCCGCGCGGTGGTGTGCGCTGGATACTGCCGGACAAGGCAGCGTATTGGAAAAAGTGATATGGAACTAGAAGACTACTACCGCCAGTTTGCCCAGTTAAAGCGTGCCCCGAACCGAATCTTTCCGGAAACTACGCGCCACAAAGCGCCGCACAAACCACTTTTGCTCTTGGCCATCATGGAGATGATCGCGCGAGGAGAGATTACTTCCCGCTTCATCAGCATTGCCGATGAAATTACCGAGCTGAATGACTTATTTTCCGCTTACTGGCGGGCGCTGATGCCTATTACCCAAACCAGCAGTATCGCTTTTCCATTCTCCCGCCTGCACAGTGAGCCATTTTGGGAATTGGTACCTTTGCCAGGAAGGCAAATCAGCCGCGAGGCTATCAATGGCGTCTCTAGCGTTTCGCAGTTACGTCAGTTGGCTTTGGGGGCTAACTTGGATGAAGACTTATTTCGCTACATGACGTACGCGGAGAGTCGCACCAAGCTGACTGACGCCCTCCTGCGTGCCTGTTTGTCGGATCAAGGCCAAACCATCCTGATGGCGGAGCTTGGTGTGCAACACCAAGCCTTTCGATACAGCTTGGAGCTGGAGGCCAAAGCGCACAAAATCAAAGAGCCATCCACGGAAGTGCCCTATGCCGACGCCGTACGGGATCAAGGATTCCGAAGAGTGATCGTGAACTGTTATGACCATCGCTGCGCGCTGTGTGGCGTGCGTATCGTGACGCCAGACGGCCATACTGCGGTGGAAGCCGCGCATATCAAACCGTGGAGTCAGTTCAAGGACGATGATGTACAAAACGGGATGGCGTTATGCCGCCTCTGCCATTGGGCTTTCGATGAAGGCCTAATGAGCGTAGACGGTGACTACAGAGTTTTAACGTCCCGGCAAATGACTGCTGCCCCGAACGCCGCCGGTTTCCTCATAACTTTGGCGGGTCGTCCTATCATTGGGCCAAAGGACCAAGCCCTATGGCCGGACCTTGGCCGCTTGTCCTGGCATCGGCACTATGTTGCGGTTGGGTTGTGACGTGGGGCTGAGCACCGAGGAATTGCAGAGCAAGAGCCGCTCTGATGATGGCGGTTTTCAAGGACGGAGAAATTCGTTTGTCTCCGTAGTATCGGAAATCGAAAACGACCGAGCCGGCCGACCTATATAAGAACGACCAGTTCAGAGTAGCCTGCCAAGGCCCGATCCGCGGTCATGAACCGCAAGGGTTCGGTAATCGCTTGGGCGATGAGTATCCTGTCAAACGGATCGCGATGGAGATTGGGAAGTTTCCGCACGGCATTGGCATGCTCCCAGGTGACGGGCAATGGGAGAAAGCCCGCCTCGATCAGACGATCCGGCAGACAACGCTGATCGATCTTGAGCTTTCCCAAAGCTGATTTGATGCTGATTTCCCATATCGAAGCCGCACTTGCATAAACCGCCTCTGCCCGATCGATCTCGGCACGCGCCGTATTGGATAAGGCAGCATCATCGGCCAATACCCACAGAAGCACATGAGTGTCGAGCAGCAATCTCACTGGCCGCTACCTTCAAAAGCAGCGGCGATCTCATCGGGCAAGGGGGCATCGAAGTCTTCGGCAATTTCGATCTCGCCTTTCATCACGCCGAATCGGATGGTTTTTCGAGTCTCGGTGCGATAAGGGACAAGCTTAGCGGCAGGCTTGCCGGCCTTCGCGATCACGATTTCCTCGCCGGCCATTGCCGCATCCACCAGCTTGGAGAAATGGGTTTTCGCTTCGTGAATGTTGACGTGGTGCATGCTGTGCTCCCGGCAGGTGGACTAACCTTAGTCTAGCTGGAGGCATAGTACCACGGAAAGGTACTCAGGACAGCGCTACGAATCTGACACTTCGTCACTCAAAAATTCTAGGCACCCTTTTTCCTCCAACCACTCTCATCTCGTACGCTTCCCCCGCCGGACTCTGCGAATAGCTGACGTGCACCGGCTTGTCCGGGCCATAGTAGTACAGCCGGTCGTAGGGAAGGTTCGCCATGATCCAGCGGGCGACTTCTTCCGTGTTTTCGTCCCGCACCAAAAAGTCCGCCGCCGCGCCGAGCCGAGGACAGATCGGTCTACCTTTCCGGTTCAGTTCGTGGGCGGCGTGCTGGTCCAATTCCGGGGCGATTCGGGCCGGAATCTCTTTGGCGAGTTCCGGCGAGCAGAAACCGTAAGTGAGTTCGATCATCCCGAAATAGCCGATCACCGGGTCGAGAATGTTGACGGCGAGATCGTACAGCGCGGAATAGCTGTCGGGTTCCTTGGGCAGGTTGGGTAAGCCGGTGCGGGCTTGAGTCTCGCCGCATTCGATCAGTTGGCGGTAGGTGAAATAACGTCCGCAAGGGGCGTTTAAATTGGGAATGCTGCCGCTGCGGACGAGGCGGAAGCCGTCGATGGTCCAGCGGGCGGCTTCGAGGCGACCGTGAAATTCCGCGGGGCTGGGGCCGTAGCCGCTGAAGTCGACTACTCCCAGGTTTTCCAGCGCTTCGTCGAAAGCCAGCTGCTCGGCGTAATTGGGGAACTCTTCGTTGATGAAGCGGGATTTCCGGTAAAGATAAGGCGGTTCGTACGGCTCGCCGTAATCGAAGATGTCGAGCTCCTGGGTGCGAAGGTTGATCTTTATCCGTTGCAGCATTCGCGGCAGCGGTTTGCCGGAAAAATCGTCGAAACTCATCAGGGTGAGCTTGCCGGAACGGATATGAATCTTGATGAGATCGGCGCTGCTCACGTCGCCGTAGAGAAGAACGCCGCAGCCGACATAGGCGCGCAGGATGGCGGGCAGTTGCACCACCAGCCGCGTGGGAAGTTGCAGCGATTCGCCCTCCTCCAGCCAGCCGATGCCTTGCTCGGCGGCTTCCCGGCAGGCTCGTTCGATGGTCTCCGGGCTGGCCGCGGCGAACAGGAGTTCCCGGCCCGATTCGAGGGCGGTCCGGTAGTCGCCGAAAAAGGCTTTGATGTCCTTTTGCAAGCGGGTTTCGAGATGGCGGTAGGGTTTCCGCTTTTCGAACTGCCACAAGGCAAAGTAGACGCGAAGGTCGTCGATGCGGGATCGCCGGGCCTGTTCCAGGATGGCATCGGCGTTTTCCTTGCGGGACTTGACGAAGCGCAAGGCCGCCGGCAGCGAGCCGAACTGGGCGGCGACGGCGCCCGAATGTGGAAACTCGCTGCGATCGGGGTCGCGGCCGAGCTTCAGGCAGCTTTCCCACAGCGAATCCAGGAGCTCGCGATGTTCTTCATACTTGGCTTCCGCCTTGCCGATTTTTGCCGGCTTTGCCGGGCGGGAGAGATGGGAGAGTCGCAGGATGTTCCGCCGATTCTCCAGCCGTCCGACCATGAAACGCTGCTCGGCGTCCTTGTCCTTGAAGACGTAAAAGATGCCGGGGCCGACCGGCAAAGGCTCTTCGTCCAATACTTCGGCGATGAAGGCGCGGAGTTCGCACTGGGTATAGTATTTCTGAAAGGTATTTCGCGAAGTCAGAATGCCGTCGCCGTAAGACGTGCCGCGCACGGCGTCCGGGTTGGCCAGCATGGCCGAAACCACCAGCAGTTCCTCCGCCAGCCGATAGGCGCCTTGCAGGGCTTCGACGCGCTCGCCCATGTCCTCGATGACGTTGATCACGAACCCCAGGTTGACGATATGGGCGTTCCGCCGGGTTTCCTCGGGCGCGTAATAGGGGTCCCAACCGGCGGCTTCGATGCCGTTTTCCCTGAGTCCGCGCACGTCATCCCCCCGTCCGCAGCCGTAGTCGAACACTGTTTTCGAACCGTCCAGAAAGCCGAACCGGGCGAGGGTTTGGATCGGCGCGGAGAATCCGTAGCGGGTGAGCGCAGTGAGGTGGCGGGCGATGCCGCCAATCCCCCCTAGCCCCCCTTTTCCAAAGGGGGGAATAGAGGTAAGGAGACCAGGGGAATCCGATTCGTCATTACCGATAGGCACCAGTTCATGCCCGGCCAATCTGAACCCGCGCTGTGCCAGCAGGATTTCCCAGGCTTGCTTGAACCCGATGCGACAAGGGTCGTCGAACAGGCCGATTTGCTCGGCAGCTGAGGTCAAAGCCTCGAACATTTCCCGTTGCGGATGGCTTGCGGGCAGAAGCAGTTCCTTGCGATGCAATATCGGCGGGTTGAGGGAGTTCTCGTAGGTGCGGAAGCGGACGGTGTGCTTTTCGAGGTCGACCGTCCAGTAGCGGCGTAGAACCGGAAAGCCTTCTTCGAAAAAACCCGAATAATCGAGCAGCGAAACGCTGTTCTGCTCCCGGTTCAGCTTGACGACGTTGTAGTCCTCGCCCGGATGGATCTGAGCAACGCGGCCGGCGGCGTGAATCGCGTCGCGCGATTCCGGCTCCAATGTGTCCAGCAGGCTTACGTGGAAATAAACGTTCCGGGCGACGGATTTGCCGAACGGCGGCATGAAGCGAACTCCTACGATTCAAGCAACAGGCTTGGGTCCGAACACGTTCTTTCCAGGCCCATGGCTACGGTGGTAATGTTCACGGTTCCGATCTTCCGCCTTGTCACAGGGGACAGAAACAGATCTCCAACGCAGTTCCGAAAACCGAATTAACCGCAGTTTGCCGAAATGAAGAAACACGATTCTTTCTTCAGGCGTTGGGCTGAAGCGAAGCTTAACGCGACAAAGAATAACGATGTGGCCGAGTTGCCGAAAGTCGCTAGCGATGGGTCGGCCGAGGCTGCGGAAAACGCGTCGTTCGACGCTTTCGCCCTGCGCGAATTGTTTCGACGGCCGGAATTTGCCGTGCGCGACGGGCTGGACGACTACGACGGCGACTACACCGTTTTCGAGCCCCGCGGCGAATTCATGACCTCCGACATGCGTTGGGCCCTGGAACGCGCCCAGGCGACCACGTCCGATACTGCCCGCTCCCCGGAATCGTCCCCTGCAACGGCAATGGCGGACAACGCTCCGAACAGCACCGACCAGGCGGAATCTTCAAGCTGATTTTTCTTCCCGAATGCCCCAATCACCCGACAGTTGCCGGCCGAATCCGCGGCAAGCATCCGCTTACGAGACCGAACCGACTACATGGGTATCGTACCGGTCGAACGGACGCCTGCTGATCATCGGGGACAGCGATGCCGTTGTCCCGGTAACGGAACGCCTTCCGGCCATGCTGCGCCGCTTTGTCCTGTTTACCGATAGTCCGCCAGAGCCGCTGGCCGAGTCGTTGAAAAGCCGGGAAATTCCCTATTTGGAGCCGTGTGCGGACATAAACATCGAAGGCCATTTGGGGGCTTTTCGGGTGGAAACACGCTGTGGCGGGATACGCATCGATGCCCGAGTTGCGCTGCTGCCGCCGGAAACCGCTTTCGATCTGATCCTGGATCTGCAAAACCCACCGGCTATCGATCTGCCCGTCCCGCCGATCGGCTATTTCGCACCGGGCAGAGACGCGGAAAAGCGGGAACAGGCCCTGAATGCGCTGGCCGAAATGGTCGGCGAGTTCGACAAGCCCAAGTTTTTCGAATATAGGCCCGAACTCTGCGCTCACGGCGCGAGCCGCATCGAGGGCTGCAGATCATGTCTTGATGCCTGCGGAACCGGGGCTATCGAATCCCGCGGCGATCGCGTCTCGGTCGATCCCTATCGCTGCCAGGGCTGCGGCGAGTGCGCCACGGTTTGTCCCTCGGGAGCGATGAATTACCTGTATCCGCGCCGGATAGACAGTTTGAAGTGCTTGCGGCTCATGCTGGACGCTTTTTTCGAGGCGGGCGGCGACCGACCCGAACTCTTGTTGCACGACAGCAGCGCGGGCGCGACCTGGATAGCCGAGTACGAATCCGAACTGCCGGAGAATGTTCTGCCCTATGAGTTGGAAGCTCTGGGAGCGAGCGGCATGGACTTTTGGCTGTCCGCCTTGGCTTACGGCTTCGAGCGCGTGACTTTATTGGCGGCCGGAAAACTGACCGAGCCGACCCGGCGAGTTCTGGCCGAGCAAATCGGTTACGCCGGCGAAATCCTGTCCGGCATGGGTTATCCGTCCGATTCGATACGCCTGATTTGCGCGGAGGATTGGCCGAGTGCTCTTGAACCGCTCCCTGCTTCGCCATGCCGGACACACGCCCGTTTCGCCGCGGACGATGACAAGCGCACCGTCATCCGCCTCGCGATCGAGCATCTATACCGGCAAGCGCCGTCGCAGCCGGAATCGACAGTCCTGTCCGCCGGAGCGCCGTTCGGCGAGATTCGGGTGGATAAGGAAAAATGCACGCTGTGCCTCGCCTGCGTCTCGGTCTGCCCGGAACGCGCCTTGGCCGACGGACACGACGTCCCGCAACTCAAGTTTATCGAAGCCAATTGCGTCCAATGTGGATTGTGCGAGAAAGCCTGCCCGGAACACGCCATCTCGCTGGCGCCGCGTTATCTCTTCGATCAGCAGGAGGCGCGGCGTGTGCGCCTGCTGCATGAGGAGGCGGTATTCCGCTGCGTCGAGTGCGGAAAGCCCTTCGCGACCGCCGCCATGATCAAGACCATCACCCAGCGCTTGCAGCACCACCCGATGTTTCAGGGGCCGAACCTCCGTCGGCTTCTGATGTGCGACGACTGCCGGGTCAAGGCCCATTTCGAACACCTGTCGCAAAAACCATGAACGACACCATGCCCTCGCCTATTCCCGAAGAAGATCGATGGCGGGCGGAAACCTACGCTCTGCTGGCCCGGCTTCTGGCTGCCGCACCGGATAGGGAACTGCTGGAACGGATCGCCGCCATTCCATGCGAGGAGAGTCCCAACGACCCACCGCTGGCGCGAGCCTGGAAAAGGCTGGCGGTTGCCGCCCGCGACGCCGGCGAAATCGAGCTCGCCGAGGAATATCAAGCGGCGTTCATAGGCCCGACCCGCGGCGAGTTGCTACCCTATGCTTCCTGGTATCTCACCGGCTTTCTCATGGAAAAGCCTCTGGCCGCCTTGCGCGACGAGCTTCGGAGCTTAGGTTTAGAACGGCAGGCATCGGCGAAAGAACCCGAGGATCATGTCGCCGCGCTGTGCGAAGCGATGAGCCTTCTGATTATCGAGGCAGACGGACGCGAGGCGGATTTTTTCGCTAAACACTTGGCGCCTTGGATCATGCGCTTCTTCAGCGATCTGAAAGAAGCCCGGTCCGCTCGTTTCTATCGAGCCGTAGGCGAACTGGGAACGGCTTTTCTGAACATCGAACAACAGTATTTGGAGATGGCGCAGCCCAAAAAACCGATATGACACGACTCGTCCTTAGCCTGATTTTGACCGCTGGTTTGGTACTGCCCGTCTTCGCCCGCGAAGCTCCAACAGCCCGATGCCCTTCCGCCGACACCATCAGGCGCGAAATCCTCGAGGAACTAAAAGCCGTTCGTGCCAAGCCGAGATACTGCGGCCGGAAGCGATTTCGACCCGCCAAGCCGCTGCGGTGGAATCAAAAGCTGTTCGAAGCGGCGAAAAAACAGGCCGAGGAGATGAGCCGCAACGACCGACTCTCGCACAGAGGCCGGGATGGACGAAAGGCGGGGGACCGCATTACCCGAGCCGGCTATGACTGGGAGGTTTATGGCGAAAACATCGCCCAGGGGCAGCGCACGGTGGGGGAAGTCATGCGGAGTTGGCTCGACAGCACCGGGCATTGTTCCGCCATCATGGAGGCTGATTTCGACGAAGTCGGTGTCGCCTGTGCGAGCAGCGGCGGCGGAGGCTCGCCTTATTGGGCGATGGTCTTGGCCGCTCCGCTGTCGAATTCCGGCCGGTAGAGCGTTTTCCGATTCAGTGTAAGGGATCCGGATATGTAGGTCGGGAATCCTTTCCCGACATGACGCGGCTGGAAAAACATGACTGGGCGTCGACAAAGGATTGCCGACCTACGATCCGCGCATCCGGCGGAACTCGTCAATAGCCGCTGGTATTCTTTTCCACCCAGCGCTCGCCTTCCTTCAGGGTTTCCTTTTTCCAAAACGGCGCGCGGCTTTTCAGCTCTTCCATGATGTAGCGGCAGGCGTCGAAGGCCGCGCCGCGATGGGAGGACCACACCGCGACCAGCACGATGGGCTGATCGGGAAGTATCTCGCCTACACGGTGAATGACGAGCGCATCCAAAAAACACCAGCGGGTCTGGGCTTCTTCGACGATTTTCTCGAGCTGCCGCTCGGTCATGCCGGGATAATGGTCGAGAAACATGTGCCGGACTGTCTCATTTTCGTTGAAGTCGCGCATGGTGCCGACAAATGAGCAGGTCGCACCGTATTTTCCGGTGTGGCCCAGTGTTTCCGTTTGATAGCGCTGTAGTTCCGAGTAAGGGTCGATTCCGGTCGGGCGCAGCTCGATCAGCACTTCAGCCCCCGGTCACCGGCGGAAAAAAAGCCACTTCGTCGCCGTCCTTGACCGGCGCGTCCGGATCGGCATAGTCCATATTCACCGCACAGAGGATACGATCCGGCAGATATTGGCCTTCGCTCACCGCTTTCCACACGTCGCTTACCGTATCGATGTCTTCCGCGGCAAGACTGTCGTCCACTCGCCCCATTTTTTCCCGGAGGCTTCCGAAATAACGCACTCTAATCGACATGCGATTTAATCTCTGTCTTCACCAAAAACCATCCAAGAGCCGCCATCGTGTTACTGAGCGCAAAGAAAGTAGATCCCTAACGGAACACGCCGGTCTTCGTTCGCTCGGCACATTCCGGCTGTTCCGCGTGCACACTTTCCACGGGCATTCATTTTTACTTCGATCAAACCCGGAACTTTTTTATCCGGCGGAGCGATTAACGCGCGTAAAGACATGGGATGGCTCTCGCAGACCTGCCCGCACGCGCGGGTGATCTTGCCGGTGACCGAGCCAGACTGCGAACGCGGCCTTGGCGGAAAAGCGCTCGAAAGCGGCGTCGACCACGCCTTGCGCGACAAGTCCGCCGTACGAAGTATCGTCTGAAAAGATCGCCACCGATTTGACCAGGAGCAAATTCGCGGCATTCAAACGTCCGGCCAGCCAAGCCGCGAGGCTGTCCGAAGTGACCTCCCAAGATGCGGGAATGCCCGGATCGTTCATCAGGGACAAACCGGGCAGCCAAATCGTGGAGCGGCCGGATTCCACCAAAGTTCGAAGCGCAGGGACATCGCTCGCGATTCCGAGCTTCGGGCACAATCCGCTCAACATCAAACCGTATTGCCCCATGGCCAAGAGCGCCATGGCGTGAGCCGCCTCGTCGCCGAACGACCAGCGTTGCTGCGCCGACCGGACCTGGTCGGCGAAAGGCCCGCCTCCCGGCACGATGACGAGGTTCGCATCGGCCAAAGCATCCAGCCAGAACGGGAGAGTATCCGAGTCGGCCAGGCTGCCGCCCAGCTTAACGACCCATGTGATCGGCACCGGTCCTCTGGACTTGGAATTGCTCGAGCAGATGCAAGAGGGCGGTAGCTTTGTCGTAGCACTCCTGGTACTCCTGGTCCAGGACTGAATCGGCCACGATACCGCCGCCGGCCCAGAAGCGGATCGTACCGTCCGAGTGCACCAAGGTACGGATGGCGATGTTGCTGTCCATGTTGCCGTCGAAGCCGACATAGCCGATCGAGCCGCAATAGACGCCCCGCCGATGCGGTTCGAGCTCCTCGATAATTTCCATGGAACGAATCTTCGGCGCTCCCGTAATGGAACCACCGGGGAAACAGCCGCGCAAGAGATCCACGGCGCTATGTCCTTCGGACAATCGACCGCGGACTGTGCTCACCAAATGATGCACGGTAGCGTAGCTTTCGATCTCGAACAGACTAGGCACATGGACAGAGCCCGGCTCGCAGTTCTTGCCGATGTCGTTGCGCAGCAGATCCACGATCATCAGGTTTTCCGCGCGGTCCTTGACGCTGTCCCGAAGTTCCTGCGCCTTGGCGGCGTCCGCGTGCGGGTCCTGCGACCGAGGGCGGGTGCCCTTGATCGGCTTGGTTTCAACGATGCCGTTGGTCACTTTGAGAAAGCGCTCCGGCGAGGAACTCAGCACCTGAACCTGCGGGAAGTTGAGATAGGCGCTGAACGGCGCGGGATTGTAAGGCCGCAAAAGTTGGTAGGCCGCCCAGGGATGTCCTATGCAATAGGCCGAAAAGCGCTGCGCCAGATTGACCTGATAGCAGTCACCCTCGCGAATGTAATGCTGAATGCGTCCGAAAGCCTTTGCATAATAGGCTCGGCTCATATTCGAGACGACGTCGCTGAGCAGATAGAAGTCGGCCTGCTGCCATCCGATGGTCTGGATTTGGCTGAAGGCCTGAACCAAGTGGGGCCAGCGTACCGCGAGGGCGGGATCGCGCCCTTGTGCGACCAGCCAGGTACGGCGCGCCCAGTGATCCACGACGACCGCCCAATCGTAGATGCCGACGACCATTTCCGGGATGTTCTCCGCATCCAGGGCCTTGTCGGGCAGTTTCTCCAGCCTCCTCGCCAGATCGTAGCCGAAGTATCCGATAGCGCCGCCGCAGAAAGGCAGGCCCGGAAGCTGCGGAGCCTTTTCGCCGAGATATTGCTTGACCAGGGTAAACGGGTCATCCGGCGACAGTGTGATAGAGCCCTGCGATCGAATCTCGGTGAGCGGCCCGCGCGTGACCAGCGTCGCGACGGGATCCGCCGCGATGATGTCGTAACGTCCCTGTCGGCTATGCGGAAATCCGCTATCCAGAAAAACCGCCCAGCGCCGCTCCGCCCAAGGCAGAAACAAAGCGGCGCTGTCCTCGAAATAAGGCAGCTCTTCGATTCTCGGCGTCATGTCCGCCCCACCTCCCGCAATGCCAGACAAGCTACGGCTGCGGCTGGGGCGCAATCCGAAGCGTGAAAATCGTTTTGCGACGTCAACATTGAAAACAGTTCGCTGAAGTCCTTATAAGGAAAACCCGATCGTGCCGCCAATTCTCGCACCAGAAATCGTCCCACGCCAGCACCGATCAAAGGCGCATCGTCGCCGATCAAGCCGCGCGAAAGCTGGCGATCCAGAGCCGAACGAAGCTTCGCGAGTTGCCGCTCGCGGAAGAACCGGGCCGCCTGCCGCCATTGCTTCAACGATGCCGACTCCGCATCCCGCCCGAACAAGCGAGCTAGACGCCGGGCGCTTCCCTGGACGGTTTTTTCGCCGCTATCGGCCGCCGGCATCTGATCGGCGTGCTCGGGCAATTCTCCGCACAGCCGGTAGACGTCGGCAGTGGTCGCGAAATGTTCGGCCATGATACCGATCCACTCGCCCTCGAAGGGCGCCCGATCGGCAAGCGCCATCGCCGGGGTACGGACTATCCCGGTATAAATCAGCTCATCGTAACGCATTCGTTCATAATCGGTATAGCCTCGAGTTTCGACCCGGTGGCCGCAAATCAGCGCAATATCGGTGGTCGTGCTCCCGATATCCACGAACATGGCATCGCGCAGATTTTCCGCCACCCAGAGCGCGCTCGCCAGCCAGTTGGCCGAAGCGATTTTTGGAACGCTTTCCGGGGTGATGGCATTGGCATCGAGAAACCCGTCGTGTCCGGCAAACACCTGCACCGAATTCTGCCGACAGCGCTGAATCATCGCTTCGACCAAGGCAATCACGCCTTGCTCCCGGTTTTCGAAAAAATCCACCAACTCGCCGGTCATGGTCATTGCATGGCGGCAGCCCGGTCTCGGCGAAATGGCTTCCAGGATTCGGCTCATGGCGCCATGCAGTCGATCCAAGCCCAGCCACAAGGGACAGGGCTCCTGAATGACCGCGACGATTTCGCCGGCGCCATTCAACGCCGCCGCTTTGAGGTGGGCTCCGCCGATGTCCCAGCCGATCATTTCAATGCTCATTTCACGTCTCCAAACCAATCTCGACGGGCTTTCCCGATTCCGCGTCGAATTCGGGCAAGATTCCGCTCCGCCACAATTCCAGAACCAGCGCGGCCGGATTAATGCCTAAGGATTGCCGCAGCCCGGCGTAGGACGTGGTCAGTCGCGGATTGATCTCGAGCACCCTCGGCCCCTGTTCGCACTGCATCAAATCGACCCCGGCATAGCCCCATAATTCCGGCACGGCCTCCGCGATCCAATCAGCCAAGGCTCGATACGCGGCAAGACCCGACCGGATGGCGCCGACCTCGCAGCCGCGCAAGGCAAAACCGCCCCGCGACCTGACGATCCGTTGCCGGTTACAGCTCAGCAGCCGCGCTTTCCCGTGAGCAAACAGTGCGGACAGGCTAAGCGATTCGCCTTCGATCAAAGGCTGAACGACATACCGGGCAAGGTCGTCGGTTTCGGCCGCCCAAGTCTTCCAGACCCACTCGGTTTCGATGATGCGGGCGCCTTCGCAACCAACGCCGTCGTCCGGCTTCACGACACGTGGGAATTCCAGAGGAATCGATTCGCTCAGAGCGTAAGTCGAAACGGCAGAAACGCCTTTATTTTGCAGGCGCTTCACGGTCGCCAGCTTGCTTGCGGCAAGGCTGACGGCGTCGGACGGGCTGGTCAACAGCGCCTTGCCGGCCGCCTCGACTCGACGACAAAGACGCTCCAGAATGCCGCCGGTTTCAGGGGCAATCGGCCACACCGCGTCGCAACGCTCGATCTGATCCACAAGGTGGCACTCAAGATCGTCTTTCCGATCGACAAAGACCCATGAGGCCCCGGAAAACTTCCGGCCCGAAAGGGGGAGCCGCGCATCCCTGAACACGACCGTCCGAACATCCGGCAAGTCGGACAAATCCCTGAGGAGCGCCGTAAGCATCAACTCCCCTTCCTGCGCCAAAGAGCGTGGAATTGCTTCGCCGAGCATCCCGCCGCCGGTAATATATTCGAAAACCAGTATCTTCATTCCTGCATCAAATGGACATCATCCCCGTCGTCGACATCATGGGCGGTGTCGCCGTGCACGCCAGGGAGGGCCGGCGCGAGCAATACCGTCCGCTGCAAAGCGTGTTGTGTTCGACTCCCGAACCGGAGGCCGTCATACGCGGTTTGCTCGGCTTGTATCCGTTCAAAAGGGTCTATATCGCCGATCTCGATGCGCTCATGGGCAAAGACCCCCAAACTGATTTGGCGGTTGAACTGGAGCGCAGCTTTCCGCAGGTCGAATTCTGGATGGATCGAGGACTGCCACGCCTCAGCGAATTGGAGTCTTTTCCAGTTAAAAAGCACGCCCGATCGGTCGTCGGCAGCGAATCGCTTTCCGAGGAATCTTTGCCGCTTCTGGCCCGTTCATATCCGGACTTCATCTTGTCGCTGGACTTTCTCGGCGACCGCTTGTTAGGGGCTGAGCAACTGCTGTACAGCCCGGAACTTTGGCCGGAAACCGTGATCTTGATGAGTCTCTCCCATGTGGGCAGTACGGCGGGTCCCGACTTCGACCGTTTGGCGTCGTTCAGACGCAAACATCCCCACCGACGCTTCATCGTAGCCGGCGGCGTGCGGGACGAACAAGATCTGATACGGCTTAAATCCATGGAAACGGCCGGCGTGTTGCTAGCCAGCGCCCTGCATTCCGGCACTATTGACTCGCGGCTGATCGGGCGTGTGATCGAGGATTCGGAGGAGGCGGTGACTTGAGGAAAGTCTGAGAATTCGTGACTTACGGACGAAAAAAAAAACGTTGCCCCGGTGCCGGGGCAACGTTTTTTCGACAAGCGCGATTATTTGTGCGCTGCGAAGGGGTGCTCGATCTGACCCTTCTGAGCCACAACTTCGGCTGCCTTCGGCTCGCCGGCAACGGCGCGCTTGATCGCCAGCTTGGTGGCTTCGTAGTTGTAGTCCTGGATTTTCGCGTCGTCTTCAGCCAGCCAGTGGATGAATACGCCTACGCAGACGAAAATGTCATCGGCTTCGTCGGCAGGAATGGTGCCGTCTTCGACGCAATCGGCCACAGCCATGGCAACGCCGCGCTGTGCAGGCCCGAACATCTGGGTAGCCTGCTTGCCGTTCTTGATGGTGACTTTGTTGAACATGACGGTATTCGGCTTGGCCATCAGGTTCGGCGCGACTACGGCCAACAAGCTGCTGAATCCGTCTTTGTTATTGGTGATGCAGTTGGCGAAAGCCGTCTCTGCGGCGCTGCCGCGCGGACCCATGATCAGGTCGATGTGGGCGATTTCGTTGCCGCCGCCGCACAGAGCCTCACCCACCAACATCTTATTGATTTTCCCCATTGCTAACTCCTCTTTGGTAAAAGAAAAAACTTTCGAAGTAACGACACTGCCATATCCTCCTCCCCAAGCGAAGCATAAAAAATCCCTGTTGTTGTGCCGACGTGCCTCTACGCTTCCAGAAAACAGCCCGTCTTTCGCTTGCGCTGGCCCAGCAACGCTTCCAGGCGCACGGCCAGCAAACACGCTACTGTGAGATCGGCCGTCGTACCCGGATTGATTCCGCCGGACTTGAACTCCGCATCCACTTCTCGGAGGAGCGGCATGACTTGTTCCGGTCTATCGGAAACGGATAACGCCTTATCGATCTGCGCCATTCGGCTGGCAACTATCCCTGTATATCGAGCGCCGAACTTACGCTCGATGTGGCTGTCGGGAATATGCTTGAGTAAGCCTACGAACACCGCCACTGCCGACCATTCTTTATCGCCCCACTGGGACAATTTCCTATGATAACGTGGAATCGCGAAATCAAAAACATCTGCAAAAGAATTAGTGTATTGATAAGCGATGCGATCACGATGTTCCGCAAAACGCATGGCTTCGAGCAAAGTTACCTCCGGCGCGTCGCGAACATCCTGATCCGGAGACTCGCCGAGGCCGCCCGGCTGCGCCAGCCGTATGGCCTTGTAAGTCCAGTCCGCATCGGTTTGCGTCGTCGCACCGAGTACCCGCCGGAGCGTATCCCTGAGCGTTTCGCCTTCGCGAATCTCCTGAAACGCCTGAAACAGGGGCGCGGCCAGCAGGATGATGCCGAGATTGGTATTGCAGGGGACGACCTCGCGAGTCGCCCGAGTCGCGTGATAGATCTTCTCGCCCAGGGAAAGATCGGAGTCGCACAAGAAAGGCCCGCTGGCCGCGGCGCTACGCCGGAAGTCCTCCACGGTCATATCGTGCGCCTCGGAATAAATGCTGACGTTCCCCGGCTTGAAGGCGCGAAGCTCCGTCTCGCAGGCATCGAGGTAAGCGGACAATAAAGCGTCCCGTTGAATAGGCATCGGAACCGACGTCACCGAACCCGGATTTCCCCGTGAGGCTCGGGGTGACAAAGCGACAGGAAGTCGTCGACCAACAAATCGGCGATCGATACTTTACTGACGCTCTGCAAGCCCTTCCACGCCGGAATGCTGTTGACCTCGAGCACGCTGTACCGACCGTGGTGATCGCGGATGATGTCCACCCCCGCGTAGCCCATGTCCAAAACCTTTACCGCATCCTCCGCCAATCGGCACAGCAGCAGATCGTCGAGACGCACCGGTTCGCAGCGAGCGCCCTGAGCGACGTTGTTCAGCCAGCTCACACCGCATCGCCGCATGGCGGCCACCGCCTTGCCCCTGATGACGAATACGCGGAAGTCGTGGGGCTGTTCACCGCAACTCACGAAACGTTGTAGGTAGAAAACGCCGCTGCTATCGCTCAGCCCCGCCAGGTCCTCCGGCTTTTCATATCGCTGCAAGCCCTGTCCCTGGGAGCCGAACAAAGGTTTGGACACGAGCTGATGGCCCGCGCGCAACTCCCGCTCGGCCAGATCGAGTGCCTCTTCGCGGCTGCCCAGCACCCAGGTGGGCGGCGTCGGTATGCCGGCGCACTGCAACATGAAACTGGTCATGGCCTTGTCCACGGTGCGCTCGACCGCCCGACCGTCGTTGTATACCGGAATCCCGAGCAGCTTCAATGCGTGCAGCACGTCGAGGTAGAAAACGACCTGATCCAGCGACCCGCCCGGCACGCCACGCACGAAAACGCCGTCGGGAAGGCCGTCCTCGAAGCTCGGCAGGAGCACCGGCAAACCGCCGGACTCGAGATTCAGCCGGCAGGCAGTCAAGGACACATAGGAATAGCCATACCCTTTCGCTGCCAATGCCTCGCGAAGTCGTGCGCCGTGCCAGCCCGGATCGTCGGTGATGATCGCGATGCGGCCCAAATTATTCTCCGAAGGACCGTTCCAGGAGCGCTTCGTCGAGCTTGCCGGCATGGAAGCTGCGGCCGGACTCGACTGCCGTGACAATGACGCTGGCTGGGCTGAACAGCATCGGATCGACCTTGAAAAAATCGTACTTGTAATCCTTGAACACCTCGGCAAACGGCCTGCCGTAATCGCGGGAAACCGAACTCGGCAGTTCGTTGGCCAGCATTTCGGCCGCTTCGTCGCTGCCCTTCACGAACAGATGCACGGTACCGCCGAACAGAATGGCGTCGTTGGTGCGCCCCATGGCTTTGACGAAATTGGGATGAGGCGGCGGAACCGGAGCGGTTCCGGTGCCGTCGATGATGTTTCCCAGCGGAAAATGAAGCGAATGGGCCTTGTGCAGGGCGACCTCCAGTACGCGGCCGACGACCTGCATGCTGCCGGCAAGGCTGGAGGTGGGCGTCAGAATGACGTTGACCCCGCTGGCGTCCACTTTGCAGGCCTTGGCGATTTTCTCGATCACCTCGACCGGAGGAACCTTGTCGACCTCCATCACGATGGCCGTCTCCTTGCCGTGGTCGCGATAGCCCAGTTCCTTATAAAGCTCTTCGACAGGCTCTTCGTTGCCGTCCTTGACCTTGGTCGCCATCGCACGCGCCGGGCCCGAACCGAGCGCGTAAAAGGCGCTTTTGCCCTCTCCGTGGGACAGGCTCCAGCCGGCATACTGACTGCCCAGACAGGAAATTACCGGATTCGTGGAATGAACGTTCACGGTCAGAGGCCAGCGACTGAAGGTTGAAGAGTGAGTAAGCGTGACGCTCCCAAGTCCACCCATGCAGATTTCCGCGATCAAGCGCCCCGCCTCCAGACCGCCCACCGCCTCGATACCGGCGTCGATGATGGTGCAGCCGTTTCCCAGCTTGTCGATCTTGAGCCGCAGCTTGTCGGCATTCGCGATCATGTACTTGACGATGGGAAGCGCGTGCGCGTTAACGCTGACAGTGTGTTGCATGGTTACCCTCTTGCCCGGTTCATTGAAGAAAAGGTGATTGTACTAGCCGTACAGTCGTTCGTGCAGCTCGGTTGTCCGCAGCTCGATCAAACGTTCAACGTCGGGACAGTCGGCCCCCTCCGCGCGAACGGTGCACACCGGTTGACCAACGTCGATCAGCGTGCGCGGCACCGGCGTATCCGTACACCAGTCCGGCCAACACATGGTTTCGGACACGTCGAGCTCCCGCGATGCGAAAAAAACCTTGAAGGCCCGGGTGACGCCGCCGGTGTCCGCAGCACCCGGAATTCCCCCTCGGCACGCCCGAATATGTTCGGCCAATAACCCGCGTGAAAAATCCTCATCGTACAAGGCCATGGTGGCACTCGGCCTAGGGTTGATTTCCAGAACCCGGCACACCTCGCCATCGAGCATGAAATCCAGGCTGTTCAGCCCCTTGAGCGGAACCGCTCGGATCAGGCGAGCGACGTACGCCTGCACCTGCTGCCGCTGCTCTAACGCAAGTTCCGCTCGATTGATGGCGCCGGCAAACAAAAACGGCTGATCGACATGACAATCAGCCGTCCACAGCGTGTTGAAACCGATGATCCGCGCATTTTCGCCGTTCGCCAGAAACAGGGCGGACATGGCCTTGCCGGGAAGCCTGCGCTGGTAATAGCCGCTCGAATCCGGTTCCGCTCGGGCACAAAAACGCACACCCTTGCCGCCTTCGCTACGAGCGGACTTCAACAGCCAGTTCTCCGGATCGGGCGGCCACGTTCGGCTGGATTCCGGGTAAGGAATATCGAGCTGCCGGAGCAGATCGAAGAAGGCATCTGGCGTTTTCAATAAACGGAGAATTTCCGGCGAATTGCCGTAGAGCGTCCGCCCTTGCGCAAGTCCTTCCAAAATGCCGGGATCGGCATCCAAACCGCTACTGTAAACCAGAGCGTATCCGAGCTCCGCCGGAGCAAGCCGCTCGGCGGCTCGCAAGACGCTTTCCCGCTCGAAACCTATGTCGGCGCCGTTGACGGCTTCGCAGCGCTCGGAACAGGCGCGTGTTTCCCGATCGGCGAAAAGATCGATCGAGACCGGCCGAATTCCGGCACGCGCCGCCGATTGCGCCAGCATTCTCGCCGAGCAGCCGATCAGCAGCAGGCGTTCCGATAGGTCGCGCAAACTTTCCAATGATCGCTCAATGGCTTCGCCGCCGACGCGCCGCGGCTATAAACGCAACGTCTTTTCGCGCGACGCATCCGTTCGCTCCAACATAACATCCGCGCCTTTGTTGCGGGGGGTGGCCAGCAGAAACCGGAGACCCGCCGTGCCGGCGAACTGCCGCCGCGCCGCGGTGACCAGCGTTTCCCCGCGCGTCGTGTTCTCAACCAGGCAAAAACCGGTCGGCCCCCAGGAGCTCTGACCGATGCCGACGGCGCCCTGAGCTTCGAGAAAAGCCAAGGCCTTGGCGACGCCGGCGCTGGTGAAGCGTCCGCCCTGAGCAGGTGCGAAATAATCGCCCACCGAACGTTGCAACTCCGCGATCACCTCGCCGAAACCTCGGATGTCGCGCTCGACTAATGCGGGCAAGCCTTTCATGAGCAGCAAATGACAGAGATGCGCGGCTTCCTTGGCGGGAAAAACCGGCAAGGCGCGGAAAGCCTCGATCTCGTCCTTGCCGTGCAAGCCCAGATCCCGCTCGTCCAACACCAGAATGAGACGCCAGTCCGCGGGAAATTCCAGGCGAGCGACGACCGGCGGGATGACCGTGTTTTCGCCGCGCCCGCCGTCGACCACCAGGCCGCCCTGCTCGAATACGGCGATACCGATGCCGGAGCGTGCGCCCCGCTCGACAATGGGAGCGAGATTGCGCACCGACAGGTCGAGACCGTAAAGCCGGGACAGAGCCATACCTACGGCCAGTTCGAGCTGCGTGCCGGAGCCGAGTCCGATGTGCCCCGGTATGGCGTCCTCGATCCGAATCTCGACCGCGAAATCCTGCTCCAGCGCGGAGACGAACTTGTTGACGGCAGCGATGGCCCGATCCGCGCCGGGTCCGTGCGCGGTCAGCCGATCCGAAGGCATCATCGATAGTCTCGTCGCGATTTCGTTGACACCGACGCCGATACTGCCGAAACGCCGCCCCAAGGACCCGCCCAGATCGAGAAAGCCCATGTGCAAACGCGCCGGAGCGATAACTCGCGCACGAAGCTTGTGGTGGGATGAGGAATTGACTGACATTGGCTAGAACGACTTCCGGAGAGCCGCGGATATTTCCGCTCGAGAAGTAACTGCAAAGGGACATGCTATTGCATGGTCTCCGGTTTGTCGACCTTGGAGCTTATGGAACCAGATCGATCACGCATGAACAGTGCGGGATTAACGCCGACATACGACAGCAATGCCTTTGATAACGGAATGGCATGGATTCTCACATAGAGTTCATAGAGGCGGCTGATTCAGCTCGGACGGAAGGGCGCTGCCGCCGGACAAGATAGGCCGGAAATTGCAGCTATACTTCCGGCTACTGAAAAAAGCAACTCTTCAGGAATAAGAACAACTTGCGGTGAGGACTTCGCTTGTACCGCGCCGCAGCTAGCGCACCTTTCATGAAGGTTAGCCATCGACCATCACTTCGGGGGAAAAGGAATGAGCCTATTTTTGAAAGGTCTGGGACTTGTCTCGGGTTTATTGGCTTGCGCCGCCTGCATCGCGGCTGATCCGCGGCCGGATGGCAATGAGACGACGAGCGGCAGGGCCGTCGAATCCGCGGCATCGTCGCACCAGGGTCTCGATTCCGGCCTGATTCTGAGAAGCTACGGAAAGTTGCCCATGGCCTTCGAGAAGAACCATGGCCAAGCCGACGATGCGGTCGACTTCGTCGCGCGGGGAGCCGGCTACCGAGTGTTACTGATGCATTCGGAAGCGGTCGTCGATTTGGCAGGTAGCCCACTCGAACCTGCACTCGACACACTCCGCATGCGCTTTGTCGGAGCACGCCGGGATGCCGCGGTAGCAGGCATCGACCCACTCCCCGGCAAGACCAGCTATTTCAGGGGCTCCGACTCTTCCAGGCATCTCAGCGGCATCGAAAGTTTTGCCCAGGTCCGCTAGCCGCAATCTATCCCGGCATCGACCTCGTCTATTACGGCAACCAGCGGCATCTGGAATACGACCTGGTTGTCTCGCCGGGCGGCGATCCGGCACAGATCAGGATCGCTTTTGAAGGTCCCGAGCGTATCGAGATCGATGACGACGGAAATCTGGTGCTTCACACCGGAAGCAGGCAATTGATCTTTCAACGGCCGTTCGTCTACCAGCTTGCAGAAGGAGAGAAACGAGCGGTCGAAGGACAGTACGTCCGTACGGCAGAAAACCAAGTTGGCTTTAGTGTCGCCGCCTACGATACGCGAATGCCTCTGGTCATTGACCCGGTGCTGAGCTATTCGACCTACATCGGAGGAACCTCGGACGACGCCGGCACTGCCATTGCCGTTGATGCGGCAGGGTACGCCTACGTTGCGGGGTATACGTATTCTTCCAACTTTCCGCTCAAGAATCCTTACGACCGGTCGTTGGGCAACAGCGATAGGGATGTCTTCGTTACCAAGATCGACCCGACGGGATCGGCCCTGGTGTATTCCACCTATCTGGGGGGACGAAACACCTTGGATTGGGCGACGGGTATCGCCGTCGACGAAGCCGGAACGCTTACGTCACCGGCCGGACCACCGGCAGCGATTATCCCGTGACAAGCGGCGCCTACCAATCGGGCGTGACGGGCGGAGGCGCATTCGTCACCAAATCGAACGCAAGCGGCACCGGGCTCGTATATTCGACTTATGTCCTTGGCGCAACCGGCACCCGCATCGCCGTCGACGCCTCTGGCGCCGCTTACCTCACCGGCAGCGCCAAACCGGATTTCACTACGACTCCGGACGCCTTTCAGCCGACCAGCGACAACACGGGCGGCACCGACGCCTTTGTCGCCAAGCTCAATCCGAACGGCACCGGGATGGTTTACGCGACCTTTCTCGGCGGCAACGGCACCGATGCGGGCAAAGGCATCGCCGTCGACGTTAGCGGCGATGCTTATGTCGCGGGCTCGACGACGTCGGATAACTTTCCTACCGCGAATGCTTTGCAGGCAACGCGTCAGGGCAGACAGGACGGTTTCGTAACCAAGCTGAATGCCTCGGGCACGGCGCTCGCTTTCTCCACCTACCTCGGCGGTTCCATGGACGACTCGGCGAACGCCATCGCGGTCGATACCCAAGGTAGCGCCTACGTGGCGGGAGAAACCTACTCCAGCAACTTCCCCGTCAAGAACGCCTTTCAGCCCACCAAGTCCGGGTACCTTCTCACCAACTCGAGCCTGGGTAATGCTTTCGTCGCAAAGCTCTTGCCGGGGGGAGACGGATTCGCCTATGCGTCGTTTCTCGGGGGCGAAATCTGTACCCGCTATTGCTATTCGGTATTCAACGCCTTCCAGATACGCGGAGACGTCGCCTATGGCATAGCCATTGATGATGTGGGGCATGCGTATGTGACGGGACTTGCCAGCACGTACACATTTCCGCTGATCGATTCGCTTCAGCCCGGCAAACAACAGGACAGTGAAGATTCTCTTTTCGTATCGAAAATCGGCTTGGCCGGGAATGTCCTTCTTTACTCCGCGTTCGTCAGAACCGGCCCCACACCGGGAGGCGATGTGGATGACGGCCTGCCCTCCGGAGCCGGTAACGCGATTGCCGTCGACAGCACTGGCAACGCCTACGTAGCGACGGAAGACGCTGGCGGTTTTGAGACGACTACCGGCGCTTTTCAAACGGCGAACAAAGGTGGTGAGGATGCGGTCGTGTTCAAGCTCAGTGCGTCCTCGGTTGGGATGACTCTCAGCTCATCGGCGAACCCGGCAAGTTCGCGAACATCGACGACACTGACCGCGACTGTTTCCGACCCGAACCTGACCGGCAATGTCTTTTTCATGGACGGCTCGTCGCAATTGGGTAGCGCCCCTCTGAACGGCGGCTCCGCGACTCTCACGACGACGCTGTCGGCCGGGATCCACCGGCTCACCGCCGTGTTCCGCAGCAACCCAATCACCGCAGACTCGGCCTTGCTTCATCTGGTCGTCAATACGGGTCTCGTCTGCAACTGAAGCGATTGAACAGGAACGGGAGAAACCATGTCTCGCCTCATCTATCGTATGGTGTTCTGGCTCGCCGCTGCGGTGCCCCTGACGGCGGTCGCCGGCAAAAACATCGCCCCCACTGTCAGCCTCACCGCACCGCTCAATAGCGCGAGCTTCACTGCCCCGGCCACGATCGCACTGTCGGCCACCGCCACCGACACCGACGGCAGCATCGCCAAGGTCGACTTCTATCAAGGCACGACGCTGATCGGCACGGCTACCGGCACGCCCTACACATACACGTGGTCCAATGTACCCGCAGCCAGCTATACGCTTAGGGTCATAGCCACCGATAACCTGGGTGCTTCCGCTATCTCCGAGCCGGTCGTCATCACTGTCAACCGGCCGCCACTAGTGGCGCTTACTGCGCCGGCCAACTGCGGCGCATTCGACACCTCGACCGGCCTCGACCTGAACGCCGACGCCGTAGACCCCGACGGCCACGTGGTCCGGGTCGACTACTATGCGGATGACGTCCTCGTGGGCTCGGTCGACAACCCCTCATCTTATCTGGAGGCCGGCAACGCCTACTGGTTTCATTGGGCCGGCATGTCCGCCGGCACTTATACCCTCACTGCCCGTGCCATAGACAACCGCGGCGCGGTCGCGACCTCCGAACCGGTCATCCTCACCATTGCCCCGGCCAATCAGCCGCCATCGGTATACCTCACTGCCCCGGCGAATGGCGCGGTTTTCGGGACCACCGAACCAATCTCCGTCTCGGCGGAAGCCCAGGACAGCGACGGCAGCATCGCCAAGGTGGAGTTCTACCGTGGTACAACGCTCATCGGCACCGACACCGCGCCACCTTACTCTGTCATTTGGAGCGGCGCCAAATCGGCCGGGCAATATGCGCTGTCGGCCCGCGCTACCGATAACCGCGGGGCGCTGACCGTATCGGCGGTCGTGTCCATTACCATCAGCGCCAACGCGCCGCCTACCGTCAGCCTCACCTCCCCAGCTAACGGCGCGAGCTTCACCGCACCAGCCACGATTAATCTCGCTGCCAACGCCGCCGACTCCGACGGCAGCATTGCACAGGTCGAGTTTTTCAGCGGCTCGACTCGGCTTGCCACGGTCACCACTGCACCCTATGCCTACACTTGGTCCGATGTGCCTGCCGGGAGCTACTCCCTGACAGCAAAAGCCACGGACAACCTCGGCGCGACGGCTACTTCCGCGGCGGCAAGCATCACGGTAGCCGCCCCACCGCCCAACACCCCGCCCACGGTGAGCCTCACCAGCCCCGCGGCGGGCGCCAGCTTCCAGGCGCCGGCGACGATCACTCTCAACGCCAGCGCCGCCGACGTTGACGGCAACATCGCCAAGGTCGACTTCTACCAGGGTACGACGATCCTAAGCACAGCCACCAGCGCGCCTTACACGTTCAACTGGACCAATGTCGCTGCGGGCAGCTATACCCTTACCGCCGTGGCCACCGACAACCTGGGCGCAAGCACGACCTCGGCACCGGTGAGCATACTGGTGAATGCGCTCGGGCTCACTATCATGAGCCCCGCCGACGGCGCCACTGTTGCGGGAGATCACGTGACGGTGAGCGGCCGATTCCTCGCGCCCCTCCATTCCGGCATCAGCGTCAATGGCGTAGTAGCCACCCTTGTGGACGGTGATTTCTACGCCTATGACGTGCCGATTGCCACGGAGACTCAAACCCTCACCGCGACGTTAACGACGCTCGACGGACAGACGGTCAGCCAGTCGATCTCGGTCGCCGGCGCACCGGCGCCGGGCGTACTGATACATGCCGAGCCGCAGAGCGGCCTGTCGCCGCTCAAGGTGGATTTCAGCGTCACGAACAACACGTCGAGCCCGGTGCAGAAGGTGGAGGTCGATTGGGACGGAAACGGCACCATCGATTTCACCGCGAGCGTGAACTTCAACCTTACATATTCGACGCCGTGGACCTATCGGACGGCCGTCAAAGTGACATTGGAGGATGGTTCGGTCTTCACCCAGAGCTTCCCGATCGTGGTGCAGGATCCGGAGCAAACGGATCAAATGTTCCAGTCCCTGTGGACCGGCATGAACAGCGCCCTGATCGCCGGGGACAAGATAACGGCGCTGAACTATCTGAGTCCTCCGGCGCGAGCGAAGTACGGACCGGTGTTTGATGTGCTTATGCCGCATATGGCCGAAATCATCGGCAGCTATACCGAGCCCCAGTTAGGAAGCTATGCCGAAGGCATGGCTGAGTACGCGATCGGCCGCACGATCGATGGCGTGAACCACGTCTTCCTGATCTATTTCCTGCAAGATCCCAGCGGGATCTGGCGCCTGGATTCCATGTGAGGTAAAGCCCGATGAAAACCCTTTTCATGACCTGTCGCTTGCTTCTTGTCCTCACGTCGCTATCACTGCCGGCCTGCGCCAAGACCTATTCGGCCAAGCCGATTACCGCAACCGTGGTCGACGCCGAGACTTGGGAGCCGCTCGAAGGCGTTAATGTCGTGGCGGAGTGGATATTGCACTATCCCACTTGGCGGAGTGATGGCTCCCTGGAAGTTGCCGAAGCGGTGACCGATAAAAAAGGGCAGTTTCATATTCCCGGCTGGGGACCGAAAGCGGTTCCCAGTCATTTGCCGCATGGCACGAGACTGGGAAATATAGACCCAGGGCTTTACTTTTTTAAGAGTGGCTATCGGGTTCGCGCCCTAGACAACAGTCGTCGGCAGCCGGAACGGCTTCTGCCCAGGAACGACATCCCCGTGCGCTATTCCGACTGGGATGGCAAGCTCATCTGGCTGGAGAAGTTCAAGGGCAGCCTGCAAGACTACGCGAGCATGGTCAAGTCCGCTTCCGGTTTTCATTTCCAGGACTGCAAATGGGTGAAGTTCAGGCGGTGGCTGATGGCGATGTTCCGGGAAGCGGACAGGCTGAATGCGGCCGGAGTGAGCGGAGTGCGCAACAGCACCATCGATTACCGATGGTGGTCCTCAAGACGCGATAAGAACGAATGTGGCCGCTTGGAAGAAATCTTCTCGGAATATCTGAAATGAAACGGCAGACGATACCCGCTTTGGCCTTGGCGGCGCTGGTGAATGCTTGGCAGACACACGCGTATGAGATTCCGGCCCACGGCGAATTGTCGAGCGCAGCATCCGACAAATCCATGCTGGCCGACCAGTCCGTACTGCGGAATCTTGGGCTTGACGCCACCCAGAAATTTCCCGCGACCCAAGGTGACGATTCGGAGGAGTTCGTGAATTGTAAGCACGGTGAATCTTATCTGATAGGGGAACTCATCGCCTGTGGCGCCCAGTTCGAGGACGTGCCGAACGACCGCAGTACGAACCACTTCTTCGATCCGGCTCATAAATCAACGCTTTTTCCGGATGGCGCGCCGCTCACCGTTCTGCCATTTCCTACGGGGAGAGGATGGCGTTTGGATTTCATGTGAGGACTGGTCATGAAAAATTTCCTGCTTCCCATCTTGACTGCGCTGCTGTTGCCCCTGCAGGCCTGCGCGACGAAATACTCGGCGGAGCCTATTCAGGCGCGGGTGGTCGACGCCGAAACGAAACAGCCGCTAGAAGACGTGAACGTGGTGGCGAACTGGCAACTGGAAGGGGGCCTTGAAGGCGGCACCAACCTGGGACAGATGATGGTAATGGAAACCGTCACGGATAGTGCCGGGCAATTCAGTTTCCCGGCCTGGGGGCCGAAGGCGATACCGAGCGGATATCCGTTGGAGTACCAGAACGCCCGGTTGAAAGATACGGATCCCCAATTGCTGTTGTTCAAAAGCGGCTATAAGTATCTAGCCCTCTATAACCGCAAGACAGCGGAGCAAATGCGCGGCAAAGGGCCTTCCGTCAGAACGTCCGATTGGAACGGGAAGACTATCGAGATGCGAAAGTTTAAGGGAAATCTTGAAGAATACGCGGGAGAGCTTTCTTATCTAAATATCCTCTTGGAGAATGTGGCGGTTCTTTATCCTACAGAGCTTCCTCAGAACCCCTGCAAATGGAAAAGAATTCCATTGGTGATACTGGCTACTGGCAAGCAAAATGAAGTCTTTAAGGCTAACCATATCCGTTTCCGGACTTTGGGGTTATATGACCGGTTGCTTTCGAACGAAAAGTACTATTCAGAAAAAGGGTGCGGATCGGTCAAGGCATTTTTCAGGGAGTATGAAAAATGGAGCTCAAATGGCGAATTTTTTCGAACCGGCACACTAACGGCCTACATATCCTGGATGGGACTTTATGAAACTTGGGCTTGCTGCCCCTACGGGCAAGATTTCCTCGATGAATGAGATAGCAAAATGAGCAAGTTCCGATTCCTGTTACTGGCGTTCGTGCTGATTTCTTTGCTGGGCTGCGGCGCGCCTTTCTACATCGCCGACCCGATCGAGGCGCGGGTGGTGGATGCCGAGACGAATCAGCCACTGGAAGGCGCGAACGTGGTAGCGAACTGGCAATTGGTGGTCGGCAGCCTCGATGGTGAGCGTGATAGAGGCCAGCTCGAAGTAAAGGAAACCGTCACGGACCAGGCCGGCCGCTTCCACTTCGAAGGCTTCACTAAGCTCAATCCGATGCTGTACGAACTGCGCGATCAAGACCCTCGAATCATCATCTTCAAGCCGGGCTACGAGTGGAAGATGATCACAAACAACTATCCAGGGGCTGGGACGAAAACGCCAGGCATTCATCGCAAATCGTGGGTGAGCGGGCGAACTATAAAGTTAGCGAAAGCGGATCCCGTTGTTACTCACACAATGATCAAGATTTTCTACGGTGGATTGTATTCATATTTGGTAGATATTGTGGAAGATTGCGAGTGGAAAAAAATACCGCTCATGATCTTGGCCATGGATGCTGAAAAAAAACGCCTCAAGGCAATTGATCCACAGGCCGATATTGAAGTTTGGTCAATTGGTCTCCTTGATCAATATAAAGGAAGATGCGGATCGGCGGATGAGTTTTTCAAGGAGTATGCCAAATGACAATAAAATCGTTCTTCTTTATATTTATAGCCGCTATATTGGCATGGGTGATTCCGGCCTGTGGATACGAAGTAGGGACGCATACGACAATGGCAGCTTATGCGGCACAAGATTCAATTCTAAGCAAACTTTCGACGCTAAAACAGCTTGGGCTGAAAGGCGTAGACCTCTACGATGAGAGCCAAAAATTCCCTAATTCAGACACGTTGTTAGGCTTTGGCGTTAGCAACCTGATGACCATTAGCGCACTGATACAGCATGGTGCCGCTTTCGAAGACAATCGCCGCGATATCCAGGCGCTCTATCACTTTTTTAATCCAGTAAATGGGCAAGGCTTGACGGTGGACGGCTGGATGCCGGGTGCGCCCTCTCCGAATTGGGCGTTGGAGGATATCCAGGATTTCAGCACGGACCAGCCGTTTTCTTACAAGAAAGGGCGGCAGTATTTTTATGACGCGCTGACCAAGCCTGACAAGGCGGAGCGGGACAAGAACTGGGGCTTGACCTTCCAGACGCTGGGGCACGTTATCCACCACTTACAGGACATGGCCCAACCCCAGCATGTGCGCAACGAACCGCATTGCGATGGACTGATTTGCGCATTTCCCGGCTATTTCCTGGGCCTGTGGAATCCAAGCCTCTACGAGAAGTGGACGCTGAGAAATCCCCCGGCCAATATGTGGTTCACCACTTATGCTCCGGTATATTCCGCCGACGATACCGGCAATTTCACCACGCCGCGCCAGTTCTGGACAACTACTGAAGGAAACGGCACCGGGGGAAACGGCATCGCCGAATACACTAATCGAGGATTTTTTTCCTCCGGGACGCTTTTCAGCTCGGAGGCACTTCCTTCTCCGACATTGTCTTCCTTGATGAAGGGACAGCCCCTTGATGTCGTAACTGTGTGCGCAGAGGCCGAGGCGCAAGGGCGGCCTCCTTGCCCTCCCGCCATCTCGGGTGAGATTACCTTCTTTGCAAACACCGTCACAGATAGTCTCCGGCCCAGCGAAACCAGGGACAATCCACGGGCAGCGAGCTATTCGCTATTCGATCCAGAACTAGAAAAGAAAGGAGTGGCTCCTGTCTTTGCGCTGAACCGCTTTGACTTGGATTCTGCCCACGAGTTCCTCATCCCCCGCGCTGTCGCCTACTCCGCCGGCCTCATCAATTACTTCTTCCGGGGTAAGATGGAAATCTCCCTGCCCGACGAGGGCGTCTACGGCGTCGTGGATCACTCGGTCGAGAAAGCGAAGAACACGGACGGCTTCCGCAAGATCAAGCTTAAGTTGAGAAACGTCACGCCCGCCGTCACTGGAGTGGAACCCATGGGAGCGCCGGGCAAGCTCCAGGCCGTGGCCAAGTTTCACCGCAACAGCTGCTATCAGCCGGACCTGTCGGGGGAATACGGCGCCGAGGATGAAAATAATGCCAGGATTAACGACTGGAAACAGTGCCGCTCGAAGCAGGAAGATATCGTCGTCTCGGAGGAGACCGACGTGCCCGCCGGCATCAATGCCGACGCGCAGCCGGTTACGTTCCTCTTCCCGACTCCCATCCCCATCAACGCCACGGACCTCTACCTGCAAGTCGTCTATCGCGGCCCGTTAGGGCAGGAGGAAGACGCGGTGGCGGTCGCCACCAAGGACATCGCCGAACCCGACTTCCAAATCGGCAGTTACAATACTATGGAGCAATATTTATGGGGAGGGTTGCCTTTTGGGTTATACCCTTTCAAGCAGTACTATTGTGACCAGATCCTCAAGGTCGATTATGATACCTGCAAGTACCGGTATCGATTCTCCGCTTACTTTCGTTTTGTACCCCCGACGAATTTCGATCCCGCCAACCCGGTTGAGACGTATGCCGCGACGGCAGCGATCGAAGGCGTTCTGGTGAGCCGGTATGGACGGCTCGCGGTGCTGACCGACCCAGGGTCTTTTTCCGCCTATTGGATGAAAATCTTTCCGGAAGGGTATCCGGCAGGGTCCACTCCGGATCTCAGTTCAGAACCCTCTCTTCATACGTATACATACACTGCGACAATCAACCAACTCGATCCGGAAACCAATACTATGGATTCCACCCCGTACCGCGAGAAACGGGGAATCTATGGCGCTCAGGCTATATACGAAACATTAAGCGACACTAACCTCTCCGAACCCCCACCGCTAATAAACCCGCTCGATCCCGTGCCTGCGCGGGTAAATTATTGATCCATGCGGGATCCCATTCATGAAACCCGGACTCGAGCCGCCCCTGATTACCCTGGTGCTCGCGCTACTCCTGCTATTCCACGACGCTGCCGGACGTGAAAATCGCAAATCCGGAAAAGCATTTTGCCGAGAAAAGCAGGTCGAGAAAGAGTTCGAGGCGAAGCGGAAAGCCCTGTATACAATCCAGAATGCCCTGCAAACCCTCAAGAACACCCAGCCCAACCAATACGTTGCCGATTATCAAAATTATCTGAAGAGCTTGGAGCGGCTCGCGCACGGAAAACGGGGCCAAAAAGATAAAGGGGGCAGACCCCTTTGTAAATTCGCGCGCGAGTACTTCTACCAGGCGCTCACCTCGCCGCCGTTGCCGGACCGGGAGGACAACTGAAGCAAGCTGTTTCAGACTTCGGGCGGCATCCGGCAGCCCGCTTCCGTGTGAAGGAGCGTCCATGGAACTACCCCGCATCATTTTGTACTTATATCTTCTTCTCACCGCACTATCGTTGCCGGCCTGCGCCAAGACCTATTCGGCCAAGCCGATTACCGCGACCGTGGTCGACGCCGAGACCTGGGAGCCCTTGGAGGGCGTCAACGTGGTGGCGGACTGGGTACTGTACGACCCTGCGTGGCGAAGTACCGGAGAGTTGGAAATAATAGAAGCGGTCACGGACGAGCAAGGTCAGTTCCATATCCCCGGCTGGGGACCGAAAGCGGTTCCCAGCCACTTGCCGTATGGCACGAGACTGGGAAACGAGGATCCAGCGCTGCAATTCTTCAAGGGTGGCTATCGGATTCGCGTCTTGGTCAATAGTCGGCAGCCGGAACGGCTCCGGCCCGAGAACGACATCCCCGTGCGCTATTCCGACTGGGACGGCAAGGTCATCAAGCTGGAAAAGTTCAAGGGCACTTTGGAGGATTACGGGAAATATATTCATGACCCAATGCAATATATGGGTAGTGGAATTCCCTGCCCAAGGAAAAAAATGCCGCGTTGATCAAGGAACGAGAACGTCTCGATAGCTTGGGTATCCATAACACCAATCTTCCTTCCCTACAGGCCATGGAAAACTACTTCAGCTTTGAAAATTGTGGTTCCGCCAGGGAATTCTTCCGGGAGTACCTGCAATGAGCAGACTAACTTCCAAGCTGTTTGGAGTTCTGTCGGCGGCTGTCTTGGGCGCATCGGCTTTCGCCTATGAAATGCCGACTCACCGTGTGCTATCTGAGCAGGCGGCAGCAAAGTCCAGACTGAGCCAACCCGATGTCCTGGCTGATCTGGGGCTCACCAAACCCATCACTGATCCCACCCAAACCTTTCCGATCGATTACGGCTCGTGCCGCCGAAAATAGCAGACGATTACGGGGCCCAAGTATTAGCTGGCCCGAAGTTGAAAGTTGAGGCCGAAAGACCTATTCTTGCGCGATTTGGTGCAACACCTGCGCCTGTCCGCATATGATCCTTTACCTCTTCGGCGGCTACGCCACCCGACGTCTTGATATCTCTTGAGAGAAATGGCATGACCGAAAGTACCCAAACCCGCGTTTTCGAAAACGTTCCCAGCCCGTTTTGCGGCATAGCCTCGGACGACCTGAAAATCGAAGTCGAGGGCCAGCGGGTCAGAATCCTCGAGAACGGTGACGCCGTAACGATTCCCGGCTTCGAGCAAGCGATCGCCGATACCGTTCCACGCATCGCCGGAAAGCCGGCTACGCTGGACCAGGCCGTCGCGCGCGCCTCGGAAATATTGAAAAGCACTCGCCTCCCGGTATTCAGCGGCTTCGGCACCGATGTCGACGAAACCCGCGCGGCGCTTTCCTTGATCGACCGTTGCCGAGGCGTGTTCGATCAAATGCGTGCCGAAGGCGGCTTGCGCAACCTCTTGGTGCTGGCCGATTCCGGCTGGATGGCGACGACCTTGGGCGAACTCAAGAATCGGGTGGAGGTTCTGGTCTCGTTCGGTACCGATATCGAACTCAATTTTCCGCGCTTCTTCGAACGCTTCGTCTGGAACAAGGAAACGCTGTTCAACGGTGACACCGGCAAGCGCGAAATCATCTTCATCGGCCGCGCCCCGACCGGCCAGGCGGCCACCGCCCCCGACGGCCGCCCGCCGAAGGTCATCCCCTGTGCCCAGGAGAGCCTGCCGGATGTGGCGGCGGCGCTTTCGGCTCTGGCCAAGGGCGCGAAACTTCAAGCGGAACAGGTCGCCGGCATCCCCGTCTCGGAGCTGCAATCGGTCGTGGATCGGCTGCGCCAAGCCCATTACAGCGTCGTGACCTGGGCCGCGGGACAACTCGCCTTTCCTAACGCCGAACTGACCGTACAGCAGCTGTGCCAGATGGTGGCGACGCTGAATAAAGACACCCGCGCCGCCGTATTGCCACTGGGCGGACAGGACGGCGATCGCACCGCGAGCCAGGTGTGCGCATGGATCAGCGGTTATCCTACGCGCGTCAGCTATGCTCGAGGTTACCCAGAATACGACCCCTACCACAACGGCGCGGCACGACTCCTCGCGAACAGCGAAGCGGATGCCCTGTTCTGGATTTCGAGCCTGAGCTCGACGCCGCCTCCGGCGAGTGACGTACCCACGGTCGTGATCGGCCGCTCGGGAATGCGCTTCGAATCCGAACCCGACGTGTTCATTCCCGTGGGCGTGCCCGGCATCGACTTTGCCGGCCACATGTACCGTTGCGACAATGTCGTCGCCATGCCGCTGTACCAACTCCGCAAGTCCGAGCTATTCAAAGCATCCGATGTGCTTCGAGCGATCGAGCAAGCACTCGGCTCTACCACGTAGCAACAGTCTCCGATAGTTCCTATTCCCTCCCGGCTTGCCCCGCCGCATTCCAGAGCAAACCGGGAGGACAGGCACAGAATCAGCCCGTTCAAACCGCTGTTTGCACCCCGCCCCATACTCTGGCGATACCCTTTTCCGTCCGAACCGATGCCGTCGAGTTGAAAAGTTAAACCGGGTTGCTTATTCTTCCGGGCTATACCAAGCCTACGGAAGAGGCATTGTGTCAGATTGATTCGAGTTTATTGGCCGTCCCTTCCAGAAAATCCTGGGACCGCGTGTTTTTGCATAACTTTGTGAATACGCGGGTCCAACGATGAGAAGTGGCGAATGCTTTGCTGGGACTTGGACATATTTAGCCTCTTCCGGCTAGGAATGGCTCCATAAAGACATTTACATCAGTTCGATGCCAGTACCGCCTTTTCATCCCACCCATCGATCTCCAGCGTCATTGCATGACGACTGCGGCGGCAAGACCGATCCGCTGAGATTGGTGTTTCTGACGACGACCCCGAGGTGCGACCGCCCGGACTGGGTCGGATTCCGGATATAACCGGACCAGCGGTATCACCTTGCGGTAACGATCCACAGGAGAGCTTGTTTCATGCTGATTAAACTCACGGGCGGCACTGTCTACGATCCCGCGCACAACATCGATGGCCAGGTGCTGGACATTTACATCCGCGACGGCCGGATCGTTCCTCACTCCGATATTCAAGGCATGGCGCCCGATCAGGAATACGATTGCCGCGGCAAAGTGATCATGGCCGGAGCCATCGACATGCACACGCATATCGGCGGCGGCAAAGTGACGATCGCCCGCAACCTCCTGCCGGAGGATCACCGCGCCGATCCATCGCCCCGTTCGGGATTAAAACGCGCCGGCTGCGGCCATGCCACGCCCTCCACGCTGACCACCGGTTATCGCTATGCGGAAATGGGCTATACCGCCGGCTTCGAACCGGCGGTGCTCCCCATCAACGCCCGCCAAGCGCACATGGAAATGGCCGACGTACCGCTGATGGACGTAGGCGGCTATGCCATGCTCGGCAGCGATGATTTCTATCTGCGCCTACTCTCGTCCGGCGCCGACCAGCAGGTCATCAACGATTACGTGGCCTGGACTCTGCACTCCAGCCAATGCATCGGCATCAAGGTGGTCAATCCCGGCGGAATCAGCGCGTTCAAATTCAACCAGCGCAAGCTGGATCTGGACGATCAGCATAGCTATTACGGCGTCACGCCGCGCCAGGTTTTGCAGAAACTGGCCAGGGCGGTACACGAATTGGGCGTACCTCACCCTCTGCACGTGCACGGCTGCAATCTAGGGGTGCCGGGCAATCTGGAAACGACGCTGAACACGATCACCGGCATCGAAGGCTTGCCGATGCATCTAACTCATATCCAGTTCCATAGTTATGGCACCGAGGGCGACCGCAAGTTTTCTTCGGGCGCGGCACAGATCGCGGAGGCCATCAACAAGAACCGCAACATCACGGCGGATGTAGGGCAAATTCTGTTCGGCCAGACCGTCACCGCGTCGGGCGACTCCATGCGCCAGTTCGTCAATTCCCATCATGCCCATCCGAACAAATGGGTGTGCATGGACATCGAATGCGACGCCGGCTGCGGGGTGGTACCGTTCAAGTACAGGGACCAGAATTTCGTCAATGCCCTGCAATGGTGTATCGGGCTCGAAATCTTCCTGCTGGTGGACGATCCCTGGCGCATTTTCCTCACCACCGATCACCCTAACGGTGCGCCATTCACCACCTATCCCCATTTGATCCGGCTGCTGATGGACAAGAGCTTCCGCAACGACATGCTCTCGACCATCAACGCCGATGCCGCCGCGCTGAGCACGCTCGGCTCCATCGACCGCGAGTACAGTTTGTACGAGATCGCGATCATGACCCGCGCCGGAGCCGCCAGGCTTCTCGGCCTCAGCGACCGCGGCCATTTTGGCGCGGGAGCCGCCGGGGACGTTACCGTATACACCGAACAGGAGGACAAGGAGGCGATGTTCACCAAGCCCGATTATGTCTTCAAGGACGGTGAACTGGTCGTCCGCAACGGCGAAGTGGTCAAAGTCGTCTGGGGCAATGTGCACACCGTCAAGCCGGAGTTCGAGCGCGCGGGTATCGAAGGGCGACTGCGGGACTATTTCGATCGCTACCACACCATGAAGATGGACAACTTCATCATCCGCGACTGGGAAATCGAGAACGATGGACGCAGCAAGATTCTCGTTCATCCCTGCCAAGGTCAGGCCTAACAAGAATGGCGCGAGCATTCTCCCCCGTTGAGACGCAAAGCACCCGAATTCTGCAAATAAAACAAAAGAGCCGTGAGGAACTGCATGAACATTAACGGCGTCCAGATCGATGCGACTTTCGCCGAAGCCTTTCCGATGAGGGCCACACGGGTCATCATCACCGCTCAAAATCTCAAATGGGCTTATCATGCGGCTCAGGCCATGACAGGCTTCGCCACTTCGGTAATCGCGTGTGGCTGCGAAGCAGGCATAGAGCGAGAACTCGATCCGAGTGAAACGCCGGACGGACGACCGGGCATCTCCGCGCTGATTTTCGCCATGGGCGGCAAAACCTTGGCCAAGCAAGTGGAAACCCGCGCAGGCCAGTGCGTGCTGACCTCGCCCACCTCGGCACTGTTCGCCGGCATTCACGAAGGCGACAAGATTCCCTTGGGCAAGAATCTCCGCTTCTTCGGGGACGGATTCCAGATCTCCAAGCGCATCAACGGCAAACGGTATTGGCGCGTCCCGGTCATGGACGGCGAGTTCCTCTGCGAAGATACCACCTGCACCGTCAAGGCCGTAGGCGGCGGCAACTTCCTGATCCTGGCGGAAAGCCAGCCGCAGGCCTTGGCCGCTTGCGAGGCCGCCATCGAAGCCATGAAAAAGATCCCCAACGTCATCATGCCTTTCCCCGGCGGCGTGGTGCGCTCGGGCTCGAAGGTCGGCTCCAAGTACAAAGCCTTGTCGGCGTCGACCAACGACGCGTTCTGCCCCACGCTCAAAGGTCAAACCAGGACGGATTTGAGCCCCGAAATCGAATCGGTCATGGAGATCGTCATCGACGGCTTGACCGATGACGACATCAAGAAAGCCATGCGGGTCGGCATCGAGGCGGCTTGCAGCCTGGGCGCCGAAAACGGCATACGCCGCATCAGCGCGGGCAATTACGGCGGCAAATTGGGTCCTTTCCTATTCCATCTTCAGGAGATCATGGCATGACGGCGCTCACCTTCACCCTGAAGGCCGAACTCGAACAACGGATCGACGTGTCCCCATTGACGCCGGATCGGCTCGCCGACAAATCCGCGAGTGAAATCGGCGCCGAATTGCTGCAATACGGCAACCGGCAAATACGTGCCGATGAACTGTTTTCGATCGAAGGGCAAGGTTCCGACCGCCTTATCTTCCGCGGCAGCCGTAAGCTCGACTATATCGGGAAGGGCATGAGCCAGGGGGAAATCCGCGTCGAGGGCGATGCCGGCAGTTATTTGGGCATGCACCTCAAGGGCGGACGCATCATCGTAAGCGGCAACGTCGACGCTTACGCCGCTTGCGAAATGAAAAAAGGCGAAATTTTGATTCGCGGCAACGCCGGAGATTTCCTCGGCGCAGCCCTTCCCGGCAATAAGAAGGGCATGGCCGGCGGCGTGGTCATCGTCAAAGGAAACGTCGGCGACCGCGTGGGCGACCATCTGCGGCGCGGCGCCATTCTTATCGAGGGCAACGCCGGGAATTATCTGGGTTCGCGTATGACTGCCGGCACCATTGCCGTCCTCGGCGAAGTCGGCGCACACCTCGGCTATGCCATGAACCGGGGTACCGTGCTGCTTGCCCGGACACCGGCATCCATTCCGGCTACCTTCAATGATTGCGGCACCCATACGCTCGGCTTCATACCGTTGCTTCTGAAAGGCTTCCAGGGATTGGAGACCCGGTTCTCCGAAATGTCCGACACCCTCAAGCGGGTACGGCGCTATGCCGGAGACATGTGCGGACTGGGCAAGGGCGAAATACTGATAGCCGTCTGATGACATACTTCGCTGCGTGCGAGTGACGGATCGACTTCGGCTAACGCGGGCTTGTTTTGAGTCAGAAAATGCAGCTGGTTGACTGCCTTGGGTATACACGGTTATCATTCCGTGTTTAAAAGAATTTCATGCGTTGGAGCCAACAAAAATGTACGCGGTTATACAGACAGGCGGCAAGCAATATCGGGTGAAACAGGGCGACGTGGTCAAGGTCGAAACCCTGAATGCCGACGCCGGCCAGCAGATAGAATTCGACAAGGTATTGATGGTTCAGACGGATTCCGGCTTGAAAGTAGGCAAACCCTTCATTGATGGCGGCAAAGTAACCGCAACCATCAAGGCTCATGGCCGGCACCCGAAAATTAAAATCGTCAAGTTCCGCCGGCGTAAGCATTACATGAAGCAGGCGGGCCACCGGCAGAATTACACCGAAATTCAGATCACCGGTATCTCTGCCTAATCGAAGAGCGAGGAATCACGATGGCACACAAGAAAGCAGGCGGCAGCTCGCGCAACGGCCGCGATTCAGAATCCAAACGACTCGGCGTGAAACGCTTCGGCGGTCAGTTCGTGCAAGCGGGCAGCATTATCGTGCGGCAGCGCGGCACCAAATTCCACGCCGGTGAGAATGTAGGCTGCGGAAGAGACTATACGCTTTTCGCATTGGCCGACGGACAGGTCCAGTTCAAGGTGAAAGGCCCGCTCAAGCGCAAATACGTCAGTATCGTTCAAAGCGAAGCCTAAGGATCAAAGCGGCTTTACGGGCCGCCCTTTTAAATAGGAAGAAGCCTCGTCCGTGACGGGGCTTTTTTGTCATTACCATGAAGTTTGTTGACGAAGCGGAAATTCGGGTGGAAGCGGGCGACGGCGGCAACGGCTGCGTCAGCTTTCGGCGCGAAAAATATGTTCCTTTCGGCGGCCCCGACGGGGGCGACGGCGGTGACGGCGGCAGCGTTTTTCTGGTCGCCTCCACCAATCTCAACACGCTGGTCGACTTCCGCTTTCACTCGCGATTTCGCGCCGAACGCGGACAAAACGGGTCGGGCGGCAACTGCACCGGCCATTCGGGCGCCGACTGCATCGTCCACGTACCTACCGGCACCGAGGTGTTCGACGCCGAAACCGGCGAAAAGCTCGGCGACCTGGTCAAGGAAGGCGAAAAATTATTGGTAGCCCAAGGCGGCTTTCACGGCCTCGGCAATACCCGATTCAAGAGCAGCGTCAATCGCGCGCCGCGCAAGGCCACCAGCGGAACGCCGGGCGAACGGCGCACCCTGCGCCTGGAGCTGAAGCTCATCGCGGACGTCGGCTTGCTGGGCATGCCCAATGCCGGAAAATCCAGCTTGATTCGCAGCGTGTCCGCCGCACGTCCCAAGGTTGCGGATTACCCTTTCACCACCTTGTATCCGAATCTTGGCGTCGTGCGCGTCGACGATCAGCGCAGCTTCGTCATGGCCGATATTCCCGGCCTCATCGAGGGCGCATCGCATGGAGCGGGACTGGGAGTGCAGTTCTTGAAGCATCTTGCCCGTACCAAGCTGCTGCTCCACGTAGTGGATGTCGAACCCTATGAAAGCCTGGAAGACCCGATTACGGCGGCACAAAAAGTGATCGCCGAGCTTCAACAGTGGGACCAGGGCCTGGACCAGAAGCCGCGCTGGCTGGTATTAAACAAGATCGATCGGCTGGCCGACGACGCAGCCCAACAGCGCTGCCGCGAAATCATAGAAGGTCTCGAATGGGCCGGCCCCGTCTTTAGGGTCTCCGCCGTTCGAGGCGACGGCCTCAAAGACTTGACCTACAGCGTTATGGCGTTCCTGGAGCAGGACCAAACAAAAGATGCAGAACAGGACTGAATTCGCCCACGCCCGCCGCATCATCGTCAAGATCGGCAGTGCCTTGCTGACCGGGGGCGGGCGCGGACTGGACATGCCCGCAATCACCGATTGGGTGGCTCAAATTGCCGTCTTGCGCCACCAAGATATAGAAATTCTTCTCGTTTCTTCCGGCTCGGTCGCCGAAGGCATGTGCCGGCTGGGCTGGAAAACCCGCCCACGCTCCCTGCACGAACTCCAGGCGGCCGCCGCCGTGGGACAGATGGGCCTGATTCAGACTTATGAATCCCTCTTTCAAGGGCACGGTCTTCATACCGCGCAAATCCTGCTGACCCACGACGACCTATCGGATCGGCAGCGCTATCTTAACGCCCGAAGCACCCTACTCACCCTGCTCGAACTGGGGGTGGTGCCGGTCATCAACGAAAACGATACGGTAGCGAACGAGGAAATCCGCTTCGGAGACAACGACACGCTCGCCGCTTTGGTGGCGAATCTCCTGGAAGCGGATCTCTTGATCATTTTGACCGACCAAAAGGGACTTTACGAACGCGATCCGACCCTGGACCCCACCGCCCAACTCGTCTACCAGGCCAGCATCAATGATGCGCGCCTCGGCGAGATGGTGGGCGAGAGTCGCAGCGGACTCGGCCGGGGCGGCATGATCACCAAACTGCGCGCCGCTCGGCTGGCCTCCCGGTCCGGGACGGCAACGGTTATCGCCAGCGGGCGGGAGCAAAATGTCATGGCAAGGGTGGTTGCGGGCGAGGAATTGGGTACCTTTCTGATTCCCGATGTATCCCCGATGCTGGCCAGGAAGCGTTGGCTGGCCGGACAGCTCAAACTCAAGGGTAAGTTGCACTTGGATGAAGGTGCTGCGCGCGTCTTGAGAGAAGACGGCAAAAGCCTCTTGCCCATCGGCGTAACCGCCGTGGACGGCGACTTCCACAGGGGCGACCTAGTCGCTTGCGTGGATATGGAGGGAAAAGAGGTGGCTCGCGGGCTGGTGAATTACGGCGCTGACGAAACGCGCGCCATCATGCGACAACCGAGCTCGCAAATCGAATGCCTGCTTGGATATGTCGATGAACCGGAACTGATTCACCGCGATAATCTGGTACTGGCTTGAGAGAGGCAGGCGGGCCAGCCCGCCTCGTCTTTCCGCCAGAAACTTAGGCGGATGCGCTCAGAGCCAGCGCTTTGACTCGGGCGTTGAGACGGCTCTTGCTGCGAGCGGCCTTGTTCTTGTGGATCAAGCCCTTGTTAACCGACGAGTCGATAACGGGAACTGCGGCGCGAAATGCGGCCTGCGCTTGCTCCAAGTCGCCGGATTCTACCGCCAGAATGACCTTCTTGATGAAGGTCCGCAACCGGCTGCGCTGAGCCGCGTTGTGGGCGCGATGTTTTTCCGATTGTATGGCGCGTTTTTTTGCTGAAGCAATATTAGCCAAGGTGAAAACCTCTAATCCTAATCGTTTTAAGCGAATTCGTTATTTTCGTCACAAGTAATTCAAGAGTCAAGAGCGCAATTTTCACAAAATTATCGGGCCAGACGTTTTCGCAGGTTATAGGCCATTTTCGGATAGCTTTTCGCAGCGTATCTCTAACAGTGCCTTGATCGCCCAAATTCCTTATACTACGGCCTTTTCTTCAACGAAAGCACTGGTTTTAGGCTCTGAGCAAGCATCTACTGAAATCCACGGCGGCCGTCGGCGGCATGACCTTCGTCTCCCGCCTTTTAGGGTTCGTTCGAGATGTCGTCATCGCCCGTTATTTCGGTGCCGATCCCGGCACCGACGCGTTCTTCGTCGCGTTTAGAATTCCCAACTTCCTGCGCCGCCTCTTTGCGGAAGGCGCCTTCTCGCAGGCCTTCGTGCCGGTTCTGTCAGATTACAAGGAGCGCCACGACCCGACCCAGCTCAGGCCGTTCTTGGATCGTACGGCCGGCAGCCTGTCGCTGGCCTTGTTGCTTGTCACCTTCGCCGGCATTATCGCTGCGCCGGTCTTGATCATGCTGTTTGCGCCCGGTTTCTATCGAAATGCGGAGCAATTCGAGCTCAGCGTCGAGATGCTGCGCATCACCTTGCCGTATCTTTTCTTCATTTCCCTCACGGCATTCGCCGGGGCCATTCTGAACACCTGGGGACGTTTCGCCATACCGGCCTTCACGCCGGTCTTTCTGAACCTTCTGATGATCGCTGCGGCGATTTGGTTCGCCCCTTACCTGTCCGAACCGATTACCGCCTTGGCCTGGGGTGTGCTGATCGCCGGCGTCGTCCAGCTCGCATTTCAAGTGCCTGCGCTCCTCCGGGAGGGCTTGCTGCCGAAACCCCGCCTTGGGTTTCACGATGCCGGCGTTCGCCGCATCATCAAGATGATAGGACCGGCGATTTTCGGGGTTTCGGTAACCCAGGTGAATCTCCTGGTCGACACGGTGATTGCCTCCTTTTTAGTGTCCGGCAGCGTCTCCTGGCTTTACTACTCCGATCGGCTGGTGGAATTCCCTTTGGGCATTTTCGGCGTCGCTATCGGCACTGTAATGTTGCCTCATTTGTCGAAAAATCATGCAAACCGTGATCGCGACGGGTTTTCCCGTTCGCTGGACTGGGCTCTCCGCTGGGTCATCCTGATCGGCTTGCCGGCGACCTTGGGCCTAGCGCTACTCGCCGAACCGATGATTTCCACCCTTTTTCAGTACGATCGGTTTTCTTCGCATGACGCCGAGATGGCCAGCCGGAGCCTAACGACTTACTCCATCGGATTGATGGGCTTCATCGCAATCAAGGTGCTGGTTCCGGGCTTCAGCTCTAGACAGGATCTCCGCACCCCGGTCAGGTATGGCGTCTACGCCATTATCGCCAACCTCGCGTTGAACCTGGCTCTGATTTTTCAACTCGCGCCGATCGGCTGGGGTCACGCGGGTCTCGCTCTGTCGACGGCGTTGGCGGCGCTCCTTAACGCCGGACTGCTCCTGGCCAAACTTTTGAAGGAGCGGATTTACAAACCGGAACCGGGATGGCCGATCTTCCTGCTGCGTGTAGCGCTCGCCAGTGGCGTGATGGTCCCGATCCTGGTCTATGCGTCCAATGCTTATCCGTGGCAGATCTGGTCGCTCGCCGACCGAATTTCGCATCTGGCTTTGTGGATTCTGCTGGGCCTCGCGACTTATCTGTCGTGTCTTACCCTGACAGGGCTCCGTCCCAGGCACATGCTGGTTCCGGAAGGTACCTGAGGACCGTCGCATGCGCTTGATTCGAGGACTCGCCGAACTGAAACTTCCCGAACGGGGCTGCGTCGCCACGATCGGCAACTTCGACGGCGTCCATATTGGTCACCGCCAAGTGATCGAAAGGCTGGCGGAAGCAGGACGGAGGCTGGATTTGCCGGTTGTGGTCGTCCTGTTCGAACCGCAGCCACGGGAATATTTTTTCCCGAACGAAGCACCGGCCCGTTTGACCCGGCTCCGTGAAAAGCTGGCCCGCTTGGCTGAATTGCCGATCGACCAGGTGCTGCTGCTGCGCTTCAACCGGCAGCTCGCCATGTTGCCGGCGGAAAGCTTCATTCAAGACATCCTGCTCGAAGGACTGCGCATCAAGTATCTGGTGATCGGAGACGATTTCAGATTCGGCAGAAACCGGCTCGGCAACTTTGCCTTGTTGCGGCAGGCCGGGAAAGAATTCGGCTTCGAAGTGGTCGACACGCCGTCGGTATTGGTCGATGGACGACGCGTCAGCAGCACTTCGATCCGCAAAGCCCTCGCGGCAGGCGATTTAGCTCGCGCAGCGAGACTCCTGGGGCGTCCTTATTCAGTCTGCGGACGCGTCATCCATGGGGCGAAGCGCGGCCGAACGCTCGGCTTTCCCACGGCCAACATCTTGATGAGACGGAAAAACACTCCTGTACAGGGTGTATTTGCCGTTACAATGTCCGGAATAGGCGAACATCCGCTGCCGGGGGTAGCGAACGTAGGCATACGCCCGACTGTCGCGGGAGGACGTACGGTGCTCCTCGAAACCTATTTGCTGGACTTCTCCGGAGACCTCTACGGAAAACAGGTGGAAATCGTTTTTCGCCACAAGCTCCGGGACGAAAAGCGCTTCGACGGCTTAGCCGAACTGCAGGCCCAGATCGAACGGGACGTCATGACTGCAAGAGGCTATTTCGCCATCTCAAATTCAACATCATCCTCTGCATCATGAGCACGGATTACAAATCGACACTGAATTTACCCAGCACCGATTTTCCGATGAAGGCCAATCTGCCGCAGCGCGAGCCCGAGCAGCTCGAGCGCTGGCGCAGCATGGATCTTTACCGGAAGATTCGCGAAACGTTCCGTGGGCGCCCGAAGTTCATTCTTCATGACGGCCCCCCCTACGCCAACGGCGAAATCCACATCGGCCATGCCGTAAACAAGGTGTTGAAGGACATCATCGTCAAGAGCAAGGGATTGAACGGTTTCGACGCGCCCTATGTGCCCGGCTGGGATTGCCACGGCCTGCCCATCGAATTGATGGTGGAGAAGAAGATCGGCAAAGCCGGCGTGCAGGTCAACGCTTCCGATTTCCGCAAGGCCTGCCGAACCTATGCGGCCGAACAAGTGGACATCCAGCGCCGCGAATTCGTCCGGCTCGGTGTTTTCGGCGATTGGGAAAATCCTTACCTGACCATGGACTTTCGCTTCGAGGCCGACATCCTGCGCGCTTTGGGCCGAATCTCCGCGCGCGGCCATCTGATGAAAGGGGCAAAGCCGGTGCATTGGTGCACCGATTGCGGCTCCGCGCTGGCCGAAGCCGAGGTCGAATACGAAAACAAGCGCTCGATCGCCATCGACGTGCGGTTCAGGGTTCTCGACGAAACCGCGCTGATCCAGCGTTGTCACTCGGTTCCGGGCCATCCGGGCGAAGGCCCGCTGTCGGTGGTCATCTGGACGACGACACCCTGGACCCTGCCGGCCAACCAGGGCGTGGCGCTCAACCCGGATCTCGATTACGCCGTGGTGCAATGCCGGGAACCGATGGAGCGGTTGGTCGTGGCCGAAGCCCTGATGAAAGATGTCATGATGCGTTGCGGCGTCGACGATTACCGCGTCGTGGCGTATTGCAGGGGCTCGGATCTCGAGGGATTGATGCTGCACCATCCGTTTTACGAGCGCGAGGTGCCTATCGTTCTCGGCGAGCACGTGACGCTCGACGCCGGTACCGGCGCGGTGCATACGGCGCCCGGCCATGGCCAGGAAGACTACGTCGTCGGTCAGCGCTATGGGCTGCCGGTCGAAAATCCGGTGGCGGACGACGGCAAGTTCCTGCCGAGCACGCCGCTGTTCGCCGGCGAACACGTCATGAACGCCAACGGCCATGTGGTCGAGGTGCTCAAGGAACGCGGCACACTGCTGCACGAAGCGCGCATCGAGCACAGCTATCCGCACTGCTGGCGGCACAAGACGCCGGTCATCTTCAGAGCGACGCCCCAGTGGTTCATCGCCATGGACAAGAACGATCTTCGCCGCCAGGCCCTGGAAGAAATCAAGAAAGTGGAATGGATACCCGACTGGGGGCAGGCGAGAATCGAAGGCATGGTCGCGAACCGGCCCGACTGGTGCGTCTCCCGGCAGCGGAACTGGGGCGTGCCGATCGCCTTGTTCGTCCACCGCGAGACCGGCGCCCTGCATCCCCGCACCGAGGACCTGATCGAAGCGGTCGCGCAACGGGTCGAGGAACGGGGAATCGATGCGTGGTTCGATCTCGACCCCGCGGAATTGTTGGGCGAAGAGGCTGCGCAGTACCAGAAGATCAACGACACGCTGGATGTCTGGTTCGATTCGGGCGTCAGCCACTTCTGCGTGCTGGATCGGCGGGAGGACCTGCATTCGCCGGCCGATCTGTACCTCGAAGGCTCGGACCAGCATCGCGGCTGGTTCCAATCGTCCTTGCTCGCTTCCGTGGCGATCCGCGACGCCGCGCCGTATCGGCAGGTGCTGACCCACGGCTTCACCGTGGATGCGGAAGGCAAGAAAATGTCGAAATCCAAGGGCAATGTCGTGGCTCCGCAGAAAGTGATGCAGAACCTCGGGGCGGATATCCTGAGGCTTTGGGTCGCGGCAACCGACTACCGGGCCGAGATGAGCGTTTCCGACGAGATTCTGAAACGCACGGCGGACGTTTACCGGCGGCTGCGGAATACCGCCCGCTATCTGCTCGCGAACATGAGCGGCTTCGACCCGGAGCGGCATTCGGTCGAACCCGAAAAGATGCTGGCGCTCGACCGCTGGGCGGTGGACCGGACTTTCCGTCTCCAGCAGGAAATCGTCGAAGCCTACGAGACCTACCAGTTCAACCTGGTCTATCAAAAGGTCCACAACTTCTGTTCCATCGACCTGGGCAGCTTCTATCTCGACGTGCTGAAGGACCGCCAGTACACCTGCCGCGAGGACAGCCTGCCGCGGCGATCCGCACAAACCGCGATGTACCACATCGCCGAGGCACTAACCCGCTGGCTGGCGCCCATCCTGAGCTTCACGGCCGATGAAATCTGGCGTCATTTGCCCGGCAAGCGGAGCGAATCGGTGTTTCTGGAGACCTGGTACGAGGGACTGTTCCCGCTGGACGAATCCTCTCCGTTCAACCGCGAGTTCTGGGATTTCCTGCTCAAAGTCCGCGAGGCGGTGAGCAAGGAACTGGAAGTACTGCGGGTGCGCGGCGAGATCGGCTCGTCCCTGGACGCCGAAGTCGAGCTTTACGGCAGCCAACCGATTCTCGAACGGCTTGCGCCTATCGAAAGCGAGCTTCGATTCTTGTTCATCACTTCGTATGCGAGCCTTCGGCCCGAAGGGGACAGCGGCACGCTTCCGACGGGGATCGAGGGACTGGAGCTGAAAGTTCGGGCTTCCGATAAACCCAAATGCGTACGCTGCTGGCATCACCGCGAGGACGTCGGCAAGCACCCCGACCACCCCGAGCTTTGCGGCCGCTGCGTGGAGAACGTGGCAGGACAGGGCGAAACCCGTCTTTACGCCTGATCTCATGTTGAATTGGCTTTGGCTTTCCGCGCTGGTCGTCGGCCTGGACCAGCTCACCAAGCAACTGATCGATCGCTCGATGGAACTTTACGAGTCGGTCGGCCTGCTGCCTTTTTTTCAGCTCACTTACCTACGCAACCAGGGCGCCGCGTTCAGCTTTCTGAGCCAAGCCGGAGGATGGCAGCGGTGGTTCTTCATCGGCCTGGCCGTCATCGCCAGCGGCGCTATCTGCTATTGGCTGAGCCGGCTCGGCAAGGGCCAACGCTGGGAAGCCGCGGCCTGGGCGCTGGTTCTGGGCGGCGCGCTGGGCAATCTCATCGACCGCATCATTTACGGATACGTTATCGATTTTCTCGACGTGTTTTATGGAGAATGGCACTGGCCGGCCTTCAACGTGGCCGATTCCGCGATCACCATAGGCGTAGCGATGCTGCTGATCGACTCCGTGAGACCGCGGCAGTCGACGGCCAGCCTGGTGTAGACCTATTTGCCGGCAAGGGATTGCCGGCCTATAAACGATAGCCAAGTAGGTCGGGAATCCTTTCCCGACACAACGGACGGGCAATCGGCTTCGCATGCAAAAGATTTCCGACCTGCTGGATCATAGACCGGAACAAGCCCAGCATTCCCGGAGTAAGGCGCATTTACCGGGAACGGCTATCGCCTCATCCCCGCCTACGACGGTTTCACCTCAGACGAGAATGCCTCTGCCTCCGGTCGGCTGAAAACCTCTTGCGGACAGCAAGCGGTAAACCCTTTCCCAATCGAAACTCGGGCCCGGATCGGTTTTTCGCCCCGGAGCGATGTCGCTGTGACCGACGATCCGGTCCGGCGACAAGCCCGGATAATTCGCCAGCAAGGCGGAGAGCAAATCGGCCAGGTGCTCGTATTGCCGGTCGGTATAGGGAATATCGTCGGCCCCTTCCAACTCGATGCCGATCGAGAAATCATTGCAGCGCTCCCGCCCCTCGTAGTTCGAAATCCCGGCATGCCAAGCGCGCCGGTGGAACGGAACGTATTGAACGATCTCGCCGTCGCGGCGAATGAGCGCATGGGCCGATACCCGAAAGCCGTGTATGCGCTCGAAATAAGGGTGGGCAGTCGGTTCCAAGGTATTGGTAAACAAACAGTCGATCCAGTTGCCGCCAAACTCGCCCGGAGGCAAGCTGATGCCATGTATCACCACCAGCGAAATATCCCCTGAATCGGGCCTGTCGTCGCAATTGCAACTCTCTAGCCGCCTCGCGTTTGCCAGCCAGTTATCGATTATCTTCATTTTCCAAACCGAGTTGTAAATCGTCGAGAATTCGTCCTGTCCGCCGAGTATATCTACAAGACAATCTGTCCGCTTTCGGTTTTGTGGGTCGAGTCACGATATAAAAAAGACTTTCCCTTTAAAGTAAGTCCCGCGACGAATATAAAGCGCATTGTAAAAACCGAGTATAGAGTTATCGCAATGTGCGACACCGAAAATCATCATCGATTGCTACCGGTCCGGCAACGCATAGACTGAAACGGATTCAGTAAAGCTACAACACATTCGATATACCTTAAGCCGCGATTTTTCGAGGTACAGGTCGAAACCTTTCCGATTCGAAATCGGCCGGCAAAAATAATAATCCCGGCAGAAATGTTTCGACTTGAAAACAGAGCTCTTAAAGATAACAAGAACCGTGTCGGCCATGATAAAAAAGAAGCTGTTTCTTTCCATGGTACGCTGCATACCGAATATACGACTCCGTATCCCGCGAAATAGCAAAACAGTACGGGCAAAGGCAATCCCGGCACGCCGCATACATTATATTACCCGTTTTCGATGCATTAAGACGGCTGAAATCGAACTTAACTTCCCGGGCAATTCACGACAGTTTTTTCATCCATGACCATCAAGGGAGTGCTTCAAGCATGAGAGATTTCCGATTATGGAGCAGGCTGGCTCTAGCGCTAGCGGGGGTATTTTTCAATCCCATGGCCGTCGGAGAAACCCCGCCGTTGTCAGGGCTGCCTAGCAATGAGGAAAGCAAATCTGCTTTCGCCACGCTGAAGGCCGGCGAAGGCGGCTATGCACCGGCCCGTGCCGCCCGTGAGTACTGGGACGCGGCCCGCCGGCGCGTGGCACAGGATCCTCGCTGGACGGCTTGGTTGCAGGAGCGAACCGACTGGATCGATCACTGGATGACCACGCCCCGCGAGAGCGCGGACTGGGTCGCCGGCTGGATCCACGACTACGTCGATCCGAACACGGGCGTTCTCCTCCACTGGACCCCCGATCAGCCGATACCGCCCGACCAGCCCGGCCACGAAAAGCTGCGCGCCGCCTGGATCGCCCATAATCGGATCTACAACATCGACCGCGTGCTGGACGCCGCCCGACTGTTCCGCCTGACCGGCGATACGCGCTACTTGGATTGGGCGGCTTCGCAGCTCGATTTCTACGCCGACGCCTACCGCGGCTTCCCGTTGCAGACCTGGAACGGCCGAGCCCAGCTGATGAATCAGAGTCTGGACGAAGCGACCCGCGCCCTGGTGTTGATCGAAGCGGTCCGGCTGCTGAAACCCCATGTCCCGGCGGCCCGCGCCGACCACTGGCGCGAGGGGCTGTTCCTGCCGTTGGCGGCCAATGTGATGGCGTCGTCGCGCGAGGTCCACAACATCGCCGTCTGGCATGCCGCGGCCGTGACGTTGATCGGACTCGAGTTCGAACAACCCGAGTTGATCGGCTTCGGCAAGCATTCGGCCTTAGGTCTTCCGTCGCTCCTGGCGACCGGTGTGTCGCCGGACTGGTTCTGGTACGAGCACTCCCTGTCCTATCAGGAGTATACGGTCCAGGCCTTGGTGGAGCTGCTGGTCGGCGCCTCGTTGCGCGGGCGGCTGGCCGAGTTCGCCCGGGAACTCTGGATCGCGCAGAACCTGATGATTTCTCCGGTGACCGTGCGCTTTGCCAATGAAGACGCCCCGACCCTCAACGATTCGCCGCCTAATCGCAAGGCGCCGAACCGCAAGTTGTGGGCGGCCTCCCGCCGGGTGTTGCCGACCTGGCTCGGGCTGGACGAAGCGAAGGGCCAGCTGAGCTGGGACACCCTGCTCGATCCGCCCAAGCCGGTCGATTCGATGCCGGTACTGCCCGACCTGGCGTCGGGACCGGTGCCGGGTCTCGATGCGGTTCAGCTCGTGAAGAACGGCTGGCATGCCCTGTTGCGCTATGGCCAGAAAGCCCGGTTTCATGCCCAGCAGGAAGCCCTCACTTATGAACTGCAATACGGCGACACCTGGCTTCTCAAAGACGCCGGCACGGTCGGCTACGGCTCGCCGCTGCACAAGGGCTATTTCAGCCGGGCACCGGCGCACAACGTGCCGCTGGTCGACGGCGACGGGCAAAATCCCTGGCCGTCCGAGGGACAGCTCGATGAGGTCGCGCCGGACGGCTCGTTCGCGGCGGTGTCCCATCCGAGCTATCGTCCGGGCGTAACCGCAACCCGGCGGCTCGCCATCGGCGCCGGCGACTTTATCGATCAGGTGGGGGTGACCACCGGCTCGGACACGCCGCACGCGATCGGTGTCGTCATGAACACACCCTGTGCCGTGACCTCCGACCGGCCGTCTGTCGCGGAAGGGGCATCGCTGCCGAATGCGACGGCCTTCCGCCACTGGAAGGACTGGACCGCCTATGCGGCGGCGGGCACTTGGAGCGGCACGCTCGACTGCGCCGGCCGCCGGTTTGCCCTGGCGATCGCCGGCGCCGAGCTGCAGCGGGTGTTTGTGGGCACCGTCCCCGATTCCGCCGCGCCGTACACCCGCCGGGGCATCTACCTCGAAGCCATGGCAACGGAGACGCAGTTCTACCTGGTATTCCGCCCGCTCGATTCGCCGTAGGCGTATGCTGAAATACGGCGCGTAGCGGCATGAAGACAGCCAAGGCGTTGTTGTTCCACGACCGCTCGGCCTTTCTCGCTCTGTGGCCGAACCTTACCCGATTCGGCTCAGATCGTGCCGACGCTCCTCCGGCTCGGGCATTAGGGTCTGTCCATGCAATTTCGCCAAAGTGGCGGCGAGATTTGCCCCCAAGGCTTCGACGGCGGCGTGTTGTTTGGGATCGGTCAGCGTGCCCTCGGGCTGGAACGCTTCGTGAGCCTTGGCCACCGCCAATTGGTCGGGCAGGACGATGACACCGATGTTGCCCAGGATCGCCCGCAAGTGAACCAGGCCGCGGAGACCGCCGAAGCCTCCGGGCGAAGCCGACAGCAGGGTGGCGACCTTGTTCCGGAAAGGCGCCAGGCCATCCTCGCCTCCGACCGGCCGGGATATCCAGTCGATGGTGTTCTTGAGGAGCGGCGTAATCGAGCTGTTGTACTCGGGCGAAGCGATCAAAAGCCCCTGATGCGCCATCATCAGATGTCTGAATTTCAGGGCGTTGGCGGGAATGCCATCGCGGCTCTCCAAGTCACCGTCATAGATCGGCATCGGAAAATCGCGCAGGTCTGCCATCGTCACCTCGGCGCCGGCCCGACGGGCGCCTGCCGCGGCGATCCGCACCAGCATTTTGTTGTAGGAGCGTTCTCGCGCACTGCCGGCAAAAGCGAGAATTTTCGGTTTGGCTTCCATGGATATCTCCTAGAAATTCAACAGCGTACTTTGTTCGAAGTTCGTTTCAAAGTCGGGATCGCATCGACGGCTTTTGCTCGTCCCACGCTCGGGGATCGAAAACGGCCCCTCCCTTGACCACGCGGAAAATGCGGCGCAAATGAGTGACATCGGCCAGCGGATCGGCGTCGAGCAGCACGAAATCGGCGATTTTGCCCTGCTCCACGGTCCCCAATTCGGCGCTTCGCCCCATGACGCGAGCTCCGCCTCGCGTCGCGGCGGTCAGAATCTCCTCGGGCGACAAGCCGGCCTCGGCCATCAGCTCGAACTCCCGGTGCAGCGCCGGCCCGTGCAAGGTGCCGATATTGCCGGCATCGGTCCCGGCGGCGACGGTCACGCCGCTCTGCTGCAAACGCTTCAGATTCCAGAATGCGATATCCCGGCTGAACCAGTGGAAAGCCCAGGGCCTTTTCCAAACGGGCAGGCTAGCCAGCTCGTCGAACGTCGCGATCGCCTCGGGATCGCCGAGGCGGCGTTCGATGTCGGTCAGCCGAACCTTCCGTCCCAGCACCTCCTGATAACCCTCGTTGACGACGAGGGTGGTCACGTACACCACGTTCCGATCCTTCAGTAGCTTGATGAAGGCCTCGTCGACCCGGCGGTCCTCCACGCTGTGGGCGAGAATGTCCGCACCCGCCTGCACCGCCGCCCGTGCGGTCTCCAGTTCGGTCGCGTGCACCACGACCCGAGTGCCGGCGGCATGGCTCGCCTCGATCGCGGCCTGCACTATGGCGGTCTGAAACGCAAGACTCCGGCCCGGCAAGGGAATGAACCAGATTTTGATGAGGTCCGGCTTGCGCGCCAAAATCTCTCGCACCGTGGCGCGGCTTTCCTCGGCAGAATCGACCTTGATCAGCGCCGGATCCTCGGCCTTGAGTTCCTGCGGAAAATAAGTCGCGATCAAAGGTCCCGCCACCGCGACGCGCGGCGCCCGTTCGGTCCGCCTCGCGAGATCCCGCACCTCGAAGGTCCAGAACGGACCGCCGACGTCCACCACCGAGGTCACGCCGCTCGCCACGTATCGAGACAAGGTGTCGGGGATGCGCTGCCTGATCCCGGTGATCTCGTCCGCATAAGGGCGAACATCCCGCAGATCGATCACATCCGGACGGGTATAAAGACCGCCCGATTGAAAGAAGTGTATGTGCGCATCGATCAATCCGGGAACGATCCATTTCCCGCTCGCGTCGATTACCCGCGCTTCGGGAGGAATCGGTATCTCGCCCCGGTTTCCCACCGCCGCAATTCGCTCGCCCTCCACCACGATTACGGCATCGGCGCGTGGCGCGCCGCCGGTTCCATCGATCAGGGTACCGCCGACAAAAGCCTTCATATCCGCTCTACTCCCGCTGGCGAACACCAGGAGCGACAAAATGATTGCCAATAACCCGTGCATGCACGGCGATCCGTATCGCTTCATCTTCCGATTCACGGACACGCGAACTATTTCTTTCGACCGCGGTTCGGACCATTCATTGCAGCGCAGCGAACGGGATTCACGCGTCTTGTGCCTTCCGCACCGGGGAAAAGAGCCTGGGAGATTTTTCGGTTTGGTGTGGCTCCCTCCTGTTGTAGGTCGGGAATACTTTCCCGACACTAACGGGCCGGCAGGCAGGTTTGTCGGCAAGGGATTGCCGACCTACAACGATTCGGGAATCTCCCGATACGGACTTAAGGCAGCAGCCTTGTCAATGGAACAAGGGCAACCAGGATCGAAACGGCCGCGGCGAACAACGGCACATAGCGCTTTGGCCTTGCCAGTTCGTTGGCTCGTAAGGCAAATACGCCGTGGAGCGTATCCATGAGTTGATCGATCAGAGCGATATTGGCCTCGATTGCCCGGGTCGCCTCCGTAAAATAGGGCTTGAGCTTGAGCTCGATGCGGCTCGGCTGAATGATGCGTTCATTGAGGAGATTCACGAATTTCCCGGTCGATTCGCGGCAGTGCGCCAATCCTGCTTGCAGATCCTGGCCGGTCGGCGGAGAAAGGTCCCGCAGCGCCGCCTGAGTCTCGTTCAACAGACTGTCGATGCGATGGGCCAAAAAACCGAGTTTGATCCGGAACACCGGCGGGCATTTTCCGGACGCGATCACACCCGCCCCAAGGCCGCGTCCCTGCCCGATCTGCTCGATCAGTTCGGGAAGCCGGCGTACCAGAATCGCCGCCATGCGCCGATTGGACGGATCGGGATCGAACATTATCCCGGAGCCATCCGCCGCCTCCTCCATGAGGCACAGGACTTCCCTGATGATCCGCGTATGGGCGGCGAAACTCTCCGCGGGAGAGAGGTCGAAGAGCCCGCGTTTCAGTTCCTGCCAGGAATCGTGAATGGCTCGCCAGCGGGACAACTGCCCGGCATGCGCATCGGCACCTTCGTCGGCGAGAGGCATTGTCGCCCGCAACTGCTCTTCGATGTTCTTCTGAACGGACGGCAGACGCGCCCTGAAAGCCGTATCTCCGTTCAGACAGGAATTGGCCATGCCCCGGTGTTGCTGAAGACTGATCATCAATTCCGTGGTTCGGCGCAAATGGAGGATACCGGCCGCTTTACGGTCGAGCAGCGCTCTCTCGAATCGCTGCTCGACGGCAACGAGGAGCACCAGAAAAGCCAGTAACAGGGTCAGGCCGGTCAGAATCGGAAACATGAGAATCTCCTCTACGGATGCGGAATCAAATCTGGAAGTGGTGAACCATCGTCTTGAGGTTCGCTGCCAGTTGTTCGAGATGCCGGGCAATGGCGGACGTTTCCTGGGCAACCGTCGTGCTTTCGTCGGCCTTCCCGGCAATTTGCTCGACGTGCTGCGCGATATCCTGGCTGACGACGCTTTGCTCCTGAGTGGCAGCCGCAATGGTCGTGATGCTCTGCACGGTCTGCAACGCGCCTTCATGGATGGATGCGAGGGAGCTCGCCGCCTCGGTCGCCAGTGAAACCCCGGCCGAGACCTGTTCGCTGCCGGTCCGCATCGTGCTCACGGCCCGGTCGATGCTGTCCTGGATGGACACGATGGTCTGCCTGATTTCGTCCGTCGCATGGCGGGTACGGGCGGCGAGCTGCCGGACCTCGTCGGCGACGACGGCAAAACCGCGTCCCTGTTCGCCGGCGCGGGCCGCCTCGATAGCGGCATTGAGAGCGAGCAGATTGGTCTGATCCGCGATTTCGGTGATGACCTTGACGATCGCGCTGATTTCGTTGGAGCGCGCGCCGAGCGCCGTGATCATCTCGGAGGATTGATGGACCGAGTCGGCCAGTCTTTCCATTTCACCGGCGGTGCGGCGGACGACGATCTCGCCTTGCGCGGACAATTCCCTGGCCCGGCTGGAAATCCGCTCCGCTTCGCCGGCGTGGCGGGCGACCTCGCCGATGCTGACCGTCATCTCCTCCATGGCAGCCGCCGTACTTCCGGCTGCGTCGGACTGAAGATTCGCGCTGTAGGCGACCCGCTCGGTGGCGCCGGAGAGTTCGCTCGCGGCATTGCTCAATTCCTCGGCCGATGCGACTACGCCGGCAATAAAGCGGCTGAACTCGCGGGCGACGCCGTTGAAGCCGTCCGCCACCTGCACCAGCTCATCCCGCGAGTTTATGTGCGTTTTCGCGGTCAGATCACCGGCGGCCAGACGCCGGCCGCTGCTGACCAGAGTGTGGACTGTCTGCCGTACCGACAGATAAAAGGCGGCAAATAGATAGACGGACAGCAAAGCCGTGGTGACGGCGATCACGACGACCAGACGGTTTTTGGCGTCAAAGGCGGCGATACGCTCCTCCAGCAAGCGATCCAGCGTGGGCAGAACCGCATCGTAGAGGGCGAACTGGGCGTCGATAGCGCGGGTTCCGGCGGCAAAATAGTCGGAAGGCGCCATCACGATGGAATCGTTGGAGATCAGCTCGTTCCACTGTAAATCCAGGAAAGTCTTGAGATGAGTGAGACTCTGTTCGAGACCGGCAGCCAGCGCGGGCTTGACCGACGAGTTGGTCTGGAAAACGACGTCCATGCCTCGCTCGATGGCGCGCTGATTTTCCAGGATAAGCGTGTTCAGCATGATCAGGCGGGATTTCTCGTCCGGGTCGTTCGCCTGGCGAGCGGCCATTCCGGTGCCCAAGCCCCGCGCCTGCCCCAGGTTCTCCATCAGGGCCGGAAGTTTGAGGATTGCGGCATCGGCGAGGTAGGCGCTATCGAGAACGGGATCCAGGACGAGATTGGAGGTCTCTCCGATGTGGCCGATCAGCCCCTGTAAGCCGGCGATCAGGGACGTGTGGGCGGCAAAATTTTCCTTCGCATCCGCGCCCGCGGATTGATTCGCAAGACGATTCCACGCTTGTTTCACGGCATTCCATCGGGTTGCGGTGTGCAACGTGGAATCCAGCCGACTGTCGATCTCGTTCACCGCGGCTTTAGCTTCCTCGATGCGGGCTCGCAAGGCCCGAATATCGTCATCGAAAGACCGGTCGCCGTTGAGTGCGGCGTAAACCATCCCACGGTGTTTCGGAAAATCCTGCAGCAAAGGCTGCAAAGCCTTCAGGTATTCCACACCGGACCGCTCTTCGCGGGCGAATGCGCTGCCGGCGTTCATTTCGACGATCAGCAGGTACAGGTAAACGGCAAGCGGCAGGACGAAGATCAAGCCGATGAACAGAAATTTATAAGGAAAGCGAAGATGGCTCAGCAAAACGATGGCTGGCCGAAGCACGTTGTACATGGATGTTCCCTTGCAATTAGGAGCTGTTTGCAGCCTGAGCGATCGTCGGGCAAAAAAAAGCGTCCAGCGGGGTCGTAATGACCGCCGATGGACGCCGTTGTCCGTTGATTCGTGCCCCGTTTAGCACTCCATGACGAGAATACATAATGCATGCCATGCGTAAGCGCAGAGAACCGGTCGACGCGATTACCCGGAATCGGGCCGATTGCGGGGAATATCTTGTATGCCAAGGACATACGGCAGCATATCGATCCGGCGCACAAAAATAGGGGAGCGCGCACCATAATGAGACACTCCCGAAAGCGATCACTCTCTTAGCAGCGGGAACTCACTCTGCGCATACGGGTTTGCATGTTCCTTTCGAAACTAGCCGTCGCGCCGTTTTTGGATGATTCGTCTCGGCGTGCAACTCCTTTCCCAAAGACAAGTCTCATTAACCAAACAAGCGCAGCAAGGAGCGGATTCCGCGCATCGAAAAACCGCGGCCATCGCTCGATCGCAACAGCAGGGATGAAGTCACATGAACAGCGATTACAGGAAAAGGACCGGCCTGGCAGCGATTCTCATGGGTGCCATCTTGGTCCCGGCCTTACAGGCGTCTTCGGCGTCCGCAAGGACTCTCGGCATGGTGGCGGACAACACCACGGCTTCGGTCACGATATTCGATGCCGATACCGACACCGTACTGGGATCGGTGACCATAGCGACCGCCGGCCTGGCGATCGGTGACGTTCTCATCACGCCGGATCAGACCCGGGGATTCGTGACGAATTTCAACAGCGAAGTCTTCGTCATCGACCTGACCGCGTCGCCTCCCCGCCTCGCCGAAGGCACGAATCCGATTCCCATCGCCAACAATGGCGAGGATCTCTCGATCAGCCCCGACGGGAAGTTCCTGCTGGTGTCCGATGGCCTCTTCACTCAGCCGATCTCGGTCATCGACATCGCCAAACAGGCCGAGATCAGCACCTTGTCCGTGGGTACCGATACCAATTCGGTCGAGGTTTGCAGCGACGGCTCGGTACTGGCCACCTCGTCCGCCGATGCAACGGTGCGCCGGCTCACGCTCAGCGACACCGGGACCTTGAGAGATACCGGCGAGATGCTGTCTCTCGGTTTCGCCGAACCCAATAATGTCTTCTGCGCTCCGGACGGCGGATCGGGCCTCGTCATCGCCCGTGGCGCTCCCGAAATAACGTCGTTTACGATTCCGGGACTGGAACGGGTCGACATGCGCGCATTATCCGGCACATCCTCCGGGATTTCCGGTTTGGTCGACTTTGCAGAAGACCGGGCCTTTGCCCGGAGTAACGGCGAATCCCCGGGAGATGCGGGTTTCCTGGACGTCTATCGTTATGACGCCAAGAACGCGACCTTCAGCAACGAACCGCTGTTTTCGGTTCCGATTTCCAACGCTCCCGAATTCTACGGAATGGATCAGATGGCGCTGCATCCGAAGAAAGCGAAATTGTACGTCTCGCAACCCGATGCCTTGAGGGTGTACGACGCGAACACCGGGACCCTGCTGACGTCCATCACCGATCCCGGCATCGTGCAACCGACCGGCGTGACCGTGGCTAAGGATTTCTGCGAAGACCCTCCGCCTGGCGGGATGACTACGGAAGCCGACGCTCCGCAATGCGCCATGAAAAGCACCGGCTCTGCCGATCACCCGATCGACGGCGGCGATCAGGTCAAATAGTATCCCTGTGCGGTCAATCGTGAGCGACAGGTTTGCTTCTCGGCATGGCTCGTCCGATGGTGGGCAGAGGGATTGAACGAAAGAAAAAGCCCGATTCTTCGAGCGATAGTGCTCGGCGAGCCCACTACAGCCGCCCGCTCTTTTTCAACCGGCGGATTACCATTTTGTGATAGAGACGAGCCAGCAGCGGGCGGACCACCGGCAGTCCGATCAGCCAGGCCAAGGGTCTTAGAAACGCGACTCTCTCCAGCAATAGGATGTAAGCATCCAGCTCGGACGCGATCCGCCCGTTTTCGTCGCGGACATGCAGTTCGGTCAGGGCCTTGCGGGGATCGATGCCGATCTCGCGGAGTCTGTCCTCCCGTCCCGTGATATCGAACCAACAGACCCGCTCGCCGCTTTTTCCCGCCAGCCGCTCGTAGCGGCGGCGCTCCCGGACACAGCGCGGGCAGGCGCCATCGTAATAGACGGTAATCTTTCCCTGGTCTTCGTTCATGGATTCTGCCTCTTATTCCAATCGGTGAGTTACGCGGAGCCTGTCCTGAGCCTGTCGAAGGGCCTGTCCCGAGCGGAGCCGAGGGGCTAACCCACCATCGATGGGTTTCGCTTCGCTCTACCCATCCTACAATTAATGTTCACTCGGATGCCGAATGGAGTTAAAACCTGGTGGTCGACGGCAACGGGCGAGGCGACCCACAAGATCCGCCGGCACCCCCATCCCGTAGATTTCACCGTGGTTCCCCGGTAACCTTGCCTGAAAAGCGCGGCAGTCGGTGCGTACTTAAGGAAGCTCTGAACAAGTGGATTCCGTTCGTCCTGAGCCTGTCGAAGGACTTAATCAGAGCTTCCTTATTAACCCGGCCTATAAATATAGGCCGGGTTAATCCGGGGCAGGGATGCCCCGGCGCGGCGACAAGCCGCGTGAGCCCAGGCCGGGCGTGTACCGGCCTGGGCGGCGGCCCGAAATACCAGGAGGGTATTTACGGGCCTGATTAATAAGATAGGCGCATCCTCACCCGGATTCTGAGGAGGACTTCACCATGACGGAACCCGCTCCCATACGCGGACTTTGGTGTGCAACGCTGACGCCGCTCGGCCGGGACGGCGGCGTGGATCATGCGAGACTCGCCGCACTGGTGCGGGAACTGCTCGCGAAAGGCGTAGCCGGTATCGTGCCGTTTGGCACGACCGGCGAAGGTCCCTCCTTCTCGGTGGCCGAGCGCTGCGAGGGGCTTGACGCGCTGCTGGCTGCCGGCATCGCGCCGGACCGCCTGCTCGCCGCCACCGGATGCGCCGCACTCTCCGACACCGTGGCGCTGACCCGGCACGCGCTGAAAACCGGCTGCCCGCGGTGCCTGATCCTTCCGCCGTTCTTCTGGAAAAATTTGACCGATGAGGCTGTGTTCCGTTACTACTCGATGCTGATCGATACGGTGGGCGATACGCGTCTGCGCGTTTATCTGTATCACATTCCGCAACTCTCGGCCGTGCCGATCCGGCCGGAAGTCGTCGCCCGGCTGGCGGCCGCTTATCCCGGCATCATTGCAGGGGTGAAGGACAGCGGCGGCGATTTCGAACATACCGCCGGGCTGTTGAAACGCGTGCCTCAGCTTTCGATCCTGCTCGGCCACGAATCGCATCTGCCGCGTCTGATGCGCGCCGGCGGAGCCGGAACCATCTGCGGCATCGCGAACCTCTTTCCGGACCTTATCGCAGCACTGCTCAAGCCGGACGTGCCGCCGGACGACGAAACGCGAGTCCGTATGTTCCTGGACATCGTCCTGCGCTACCCTTTCGTTCCCGCATTCAAGGCGATTCGCGCCGCGCAGACGGGCGATCCCGCCTGGCTTGCGCCCCGGCCGCCGCTATTGCCGCTATCGGAGACCGAAAGGGCGATGCTGGTCGCGGCTCTTCACAACGCCGGCTTCGGCATCGCGCCCGAGACCGGCCGATGGTGATCTAAGGCTTGCTTTCGCTGGCTCCCAAGTTCCTACTTGGGAGCCTCTCGCTTTGGGTTCCCAAACAGGAGTTTGGGAACCAATCTAAACTTCAAGCGCTTGGAAAAAGGCGATTTTTACAGCGCCCGCATGAACGCCGCCAGGTCCGACTTTTCCTGCGTGTTCAATTTGAGCCCCAGCACCAGGTTGAAAAACTCCACCGTGTCCTCCAGGGTCAGGCAGCGCCCGTCGTGCATGTAGGGCGGGCTGTCCTTGATGCCGCGCAGGGTGAACGTTTTCATCGGTCCCGGAGGCGCCTCATTGACGAAGCGTTCGAGGCGAAGATCGTGCATGCGGTCATCGAGATAGACGGGCGGCACATGGCATTCGGCGCATTTGCCCTTGCCGAAGAACACTTCCTCGCCGCGGCGCTCGGCCTCGGTGGCCTTGGCGGGGTCGAGCCTGGCGGTGGCAACGTCGAGCTTGGGCGCCGGCGGGAAGTCGAACATGTTCTGCATCTGCGCCATGTGCGAAACCTGCACCCGATCGAACTGGGTAAAACCTTTCTTCATGGCGTGGATGGGATCGCCGTTGAAATAGGCGGTGCGGAATTCGAATTCGGTGAAGTCCTCGACCGAGCGGAGACTCCGCTTGGAACCGTGCAGTTGTTGATTGAACACGCCGCGCAGGCTGACCGTGTCGAGGCGGAGGCGCCGCTCTTGCGGCCGGTTGTCCGGATTGAGGTGGAATTGTCCGGTCGTATGACCGTTGATATGGCAATCGAGGCAGGTGACGCCTAGGCTCGGCTGTTCGCTTTTCCGGTCGTCGGTGGGATTGAATTCTTCCTGGGGAAACGGCGTAAGCAGCAGGCGCAGGCCGTCGAGCTGAACGGGCGTCAGCAGGTCCTTGAAAAGCGCATAGTAATTGTTGATCGAGACGACCTCGCCCCGGGATACGTCACCCAGTTCCGGCCTGTTTTGCAGGAACATGGCGGGCGGGAACTCCGGCAGAAAGGCGTCCGGCAGATCGAATTCCACATCGAAGCGCTCCAGCCGCGGGAACATCTCGATCTGCATTTTCGGGAAGACCTGGCCGCCGGTGGCTTGCTTCGGATGCGGCAGGGCGGGATAAGGGAAGAGTCCCTTTTCGCGAATCTCCTCGGGCGTCATCGCGGCCAGCGTGTCCCAGGTCATGCCGTTGCGCAGCCGCGCGGTGGGACCTACCGGAATGGGTTTACCCCGCGACATTTTCGCCTCTCGATGGAGTCTTGGGGTCAGATCATAGCGGCTTTCCAGCAGTTTTCGCTGATCGGCGGTGATCTTGGGCTTGGCCGCCTTGTCCTCCTGCATGATCTCCTCGAAAGTCTGCATGGGCCTCTTGGCATTGAGGGGATCGCGGTAGAAATCGAAGCCCAGCACCTTGCCCTGATCGGGCTGGCCGCCAAAGGCGTTCGAGGAAGGCTGGGCATGGGGGGCGCGGAAAGCGCCAGAGCGATCATGCTCGGATTTCTGCGACTCCGGCCGGGAAGAGGGAGCGGCTCTCGGCGTTTGCGCCTCGGCAACGGCATCCAACGGCTTGCCGTTGGTCTGAGCGGCCGCTACGGCCACGGGAAAAACAAAGCCGCCGAGGAACCAACGGGCAGCGCTGCTTGAAATCGCCTTGTTCCGGAATCGCATAACACCTCCTTGCGAGCCATCTATCGGAGATAAATCGGATCGGGGTAGTTCTAGATTTGAATTGCCGATCAATCTATTGGTTCCGGATACCTACTGCTCTTTCGGCGGTTGACGGAAACCGGAATGTCGTAGGGCGGGTTAGGCGCACGCCGGCATCCGCTGGCCGCTGATCACCATGCTTTCCGTGCGCCGTAACCCGCCGGACCAATGCTCGATGGTCGTGCCGCTCGCGTCGGTGGGTGGCCGCCAGCCTCGCTGGGTGATGTGCGGGTAGTGCGGGGCGCACCTGATGCCCCGCCCGCCATCAAGACCGCGATGGCATTGCGGCCAAGGGCTGCAAGCTTTCCGTGACGAGCCGGTCGGCCAGGTCGAGGTCTACGTCGTCTACCCGGTTTATGGATTCCGACAAACGCTCGATGATGCCGGCCTGGACGTCGCCGCGTTCTTTGGCGACGGCATAGGGAATGCGGTGAAACATGACCATGGCGTAGCGCGGGATGAATCTCGCCGGGTGGCGCTCTTCGAGCAGCCATTCGATGTGCTTCCGCAAGTGAAACTTGGGGTCACGGACGGAATCGCGCATCTCGATGTAGTTTTCCAGCGCCATGTCGGCGATGGCCTCGGCATTCGGCTTTCTCTGGGCCTCGAAGTTTCGGTAAAGGCTTTCGAAGTTATCGTGTTCATCGAGCAACCGGTCGAGAACGACGCAATCCTCGAAGGCGCAGTTCATCCCTTGCCCGTGAAAGGGAACCACCGCGTGGGCGGCATCGCCCAGAATCAGCGCCTGATCGCCGACATGCCAGGGAAAGCAGCGAATCGTGCCCAAGGTCCCGGTGGGATGGTTCAGAAAATCGTGAACCGGGTCGGACATCAGGGGAAGCACGTCGGGAAACTCGGTTTCGAAGAAATGCAGGATGGCGCCCTCGTCGCTGAGCGTCCGGAAACTCTCGAGGCCCGAATGGGGCAGGAACAAGGTGGCGGTAAAACTGCCGTCCCGATTGGGCAGGGCGATCAGCATGAAGCCGCCGCGCGGCCAGATGTGCAGGGCGTTCTTTTCCAGCCTGAAAGCGCCTTCGGGTCCTGGCGGGATGGCCAGCTCCTTGTAGCCGTGCGGCAGGTGCTCGTCTCGGCAGTCGATGCCTTTCTGTACGATCATGGCCTGGCGCACCGCGGAACCCGCGCCGTCGGTGCCGATCAGCGTATCGAAAGGCAGAATGCGCGGGTTATCGTCGTCTTCACGCCGGAGCAGCAGATGCCGGTTTTCGAAATCCATTCCTTCGCACTTTTCGCCGAAAAAAAGCTCGGCCCCGGCGGCTTCGGCCCCATCGAGCAGGATCTTGTTGAGCGCGGCCCTTTCCACCGAATAATGAACGGCGGATTCGTCCCTGCCATAGGGTTGATAGAGCAGTTTTCCGTCCCTGTCGTGGATCATGCGGCCGGGCATGGCGACCAGATGTTTTTCGATATTCCGGTATAGCCCGACTTCCTTCAGGGCATGGATGCCGCGGGTGGACAGCGAGAGGTTGATCGACCGCCCCGCCGGAATTTGGTGTTTGCGCATGTCCGGCAAGCGCTCGAAGACCCGGACGGAAAACCGCCGGCGGGCCAGGAACATGGCGAGGAGGCATCCGGCGAGCCCTCCGCCGATCAGGGTGATAACTTTAGTCCGCATGTTCGATCACTCCCTTGAGCCGCTCCACGAAATCGAAGATTTCGATGTAGCGGTTGTAAAACGGGACCGGCGCCACGCGGATCACGTCAGGCTCCCGCCAGTCGCAAACGATCCCGGAAGCGCTCAGCTTTTCGAACACCCGCTTGCCGTCCTTCAATCTGAGCGAAAGCTGGCAACCCCGTTCGGCGGGGGCGGGCGGCGTGAGGATGGCGATCTCGTCGTCGAACCGTTCCTTGAGCAGGCGTTCCAGATAACCGGTCAATGATTCCGACTTGGTCCGCAGCGCCGTCATTCCGGCTCGATCGAACAGATCCAGGGACGCAAGCAGGGGCGCCAGGGAGAGAACGGGCGGATTGCTGAGCTGCCAGCCTTCGGCCCCGGGCAAAGGACTGAACCTCGGCGGCATGACGAACCGGGTGGATTTGTCATGCCCCCACCAGCCGGCGAAGCGGGGAAGATCGAAGCGTTCGGCGTGCCGCTCGTGGACGAAACAGCCCGCGACGGCTCCGGGTCCCGCGTTCAGGTATTTGTAGGAACACCAAACGGCGAAATCCGCGTTCCAGTCGTGCAGTTTCAAGACCAGATTGCCGACGGCGTGGGCCAGGTCGAACCCGACCACGCAGCCTTTCCTGTGCCCCGCTCCGGCGATTTCGTCCATGGCAAAGGTTTGGCCCGTGTAGAACTGCACGCCCGGCCACAGGATCAGCGCGATGCCGTCTCCTTCCCGTTCGATGAGCTCTAATAGATCCTCCACACGAAGAATCGCTTCACCCGGACGGGATCTGGCTTCGATCAGCGACTCTTCCGGGTCGAAGCCGTGAAAGGCGATTTGGGAAGCCATGGTGTAGCGGTCCGACGGGAAAGCGTGTTCCTCGATCAGGATCTTATGGCGCTCCGGCGTCGGACGGTAAAAGCTCACCATCAGGAGATGAAGGTTGACCGTCAGGGAGTTCATCGCCGCCACTTCGACGGGCAGGGCTCCGACCAACCGGGACAGTTTCTCCGTCGCGAACTCGTGATAAGGCAGCCAGGGATGATCTCCCTCGAAGTGTCCCCGCACTCCCATCCGCGCCCATGCGGCCAGCACCTCCTCCACGTAGCGCCGCGCCGATTTCGGCTGAAGTCCCAGAGAATTGCCGCAAAAATAAATCTCTTCCGAGCCATCTTCCCGCTTCGGGATGTGAAAGTCGCTTCGGTACGAACCAAGAATATCCGCTCGGTCCAGCGCCTCGGCGAGAGATCGGTGCGCTTCGAACCTCATGGAACCTCCACGGGAAAGATCAGCGGCCGGCTGGGTGCCGCATCGCCGCGGAAAGGCGCGATTTGAAGATTGAGCAGGTAATAACCGTCCCGAATGTCGTCGCCCACGAAGATGAGTTCGGTAATCGTTCGAAAAGGCGCTTTGCAGCGATTCAAATCGTGGGCGTCGGGCGGCAGCTCCCAGAAAAGGCGGTGATTCGACAGCCTGCCCTCGTCTTCCATGCGGTCGACGGACGGCATATCCACCAAAAGATGCTTGACGCCGCGTCGGACGATTTCCGCCATCGCCTCATTGGAAAAATAAGGCGTCGCCAAGTACTGCCGTGTTCTCTTGGACGGTGAATTGGGCAGCGAGCGGATGACGAGCACTTGGTGAAAATCTTCGTCATCCAGCGTTCTTAACTTTTCGACTAGCGCCCTCCGGGTAATGAGCGCATCGCCTTCCGCTTTGCCGGGGATATAACTTTCCGGGCAATCCATGCCTTTTTCCGGCTTCACGGAAATCAGGGTGGCAGGAATCCAGGCATCCTTCAGAAATGCCGTTACCGATACGTCCTGATCCACGACATGGCCTACGCATTCGGTATGGGTGCCGTGGCAATGGGGGATGAAACGGTATTCCCTCACATTGCAGCTGCCGCCGCGCCGGGTGTCGCCGACGAACCAGGCGTTTTCCACCGTTTGCACTCCGGCGGGCGGTACCCCGAAGGCGCTGAGTCCTTCGACGCCGCCGTCGATGTGAACGGAAAGATCGAAGTATTTCGCCGAGTCGATACGGAAGATCCGTCGTCCGATATGGACATCGACGGCGGTCATGCGAAGGATTCCGCTGTGAGGCCGAGCCATTCCAGGGCGGTCCCGTGAAACAGCCGCTCCTTGGTCGATTGCGGCAGCTCCATCTCGGCTATCATCCTTCCGGGCCGGTTTTCGCCGAGCGGGAACGGATAGTCGGAGCCGAGGGCTATCGCGTTCTCGCCCAAGAGATCGATCAGGCAACTCAGGAGGCGCGGATCGTTAACGCATGAATCCACATAGAAGCGCCCCAGGTATTCGGCGGGCTCCACGGCATTGTCCACGGCGCAAAGATCGGGGCGCACCTCGAATCCGTGCTGAACACGGCCGAAAGTACCCGGGAACGCCCCGCCGCCGTGGGCAAACGCAACACGAAGCCGGGGAAATCGCTCGAAGACGCCGCCGAAAATCATCGAGCAGATGGCCAGGGCGGTTTCCGCGGGCATGCCGACCAGCCAGCTCAGCCAGTATTTCTTCATGCGCTCGTTGGCGAGAACGTCCCAAGGGTGGACGAAGAGGGCCGCTCCCAAATCTTCCGCCGCCTCGTAGACGGGAAAGAAAAGCGTCTCGTTCAGGTTGAAGCCGTTGACGTGGGTGCCAATTTCGACGCCCGCCAGTTTCAGATCGCGGACGCAACGCTCCAGCTCCCCGATTGCGAGTTCCGGCGCCTGCATGGGCAGGGTGCCCAGCCCGACGAAGCGCTTGGGAAACTCGGCGACAACGCTGGCGATGTGATCGTTCAGCAGTTTCGAAAGGTCGAGGGTATGCTCCGGTTTCGCCCAGTAAGAGAACATAACCGGCACGGTGGAAAGCACCTGAACCTGCACGCCGAATTCATCGTAGTCCTTGAGCCGGGTCCCGGCATCCCAGCAGTTGCTCCTGATTTCCCGGAAGCATTCGCCGTTCCTGAGCATGCGGGCGCAGCCCGGCCGGTGATGATCGAGCTGAATGAATCCGCCATACCCATACCGCTCCCGAAGATCGGGCCAGTTCTTCGGCAGGATGTGGGTATGGATGTCGATTTTGAGCATGTTTGTTTTCCATGTGCCTAATAATGAGCCGTTCTCAAGCCCCTTCCTTTTTACGAAGTACCGGTCTTTCTCCCTCTCCCTCCGGGAGAGGGATGGGGTGAGGGGATCGAACAACTATGGCAATCGGAATTGCCTCTAACACTGCCTCAAGATCGCCGAGCACTTCATGATTCCAAAACCGCAACACCCGATAACCCAAAGCCTGTAAGTATCGGGTTCGCTGATTGTCCTGTTCCTGTTGCTCGGAATGCTGTCCACCATCGAGTTCAATGATCAGCTTCGGTTCTAGGCTGAGGAAATCTGCGATGTAGGGGCCAATGGGTTGTTGCCGACGGAACTTGCAACCTTCCAGCTGGCGGTTTCTCAACCAGCTCCACAATAATTTCTCCGCGTTGGTCTGTTGTTTTCGTAGCGTTCGGGCCAGTTGTTTCATCGGAAGAAAACCTAGTTTCGATCCCCTCACCCTAATCCTCTCCCGGAGGGAGAGGGAACTGAGGGCCGAAGTAATGGGCACAGACTACCACCGGCCTTTGCCCATCCTACCGTGTGCCGCGAGTGTGTATTCAAGGCGCCTCCATCACCGTCCCGCACTTCTTGCACGTCCGGTTTTCCTCGCTGGAATAGAACCGCTCGAAAACCGGCGGCAAGTCCTTCTCGATGTTTTCGAGGTGGAAATATTCCTCGTAGAGCAAATTCGAACAGTTGTCGCAGTACCATAGGAGACCGTCGTTTTCCGCCGGTCCTCGCTTTCGCTCTATGACCAGCCCCACCGTGTCGGCGAAGCGCTGAGGGGAATGGGGGATGCGCGGCGGAAGCAGAAAGATATCGCCTTCCCGGATGCGGATGTCCTTGGGGTTTCCGTCCTCCATGATCTTGAGAACCATGTCGCCCTCGACCTGGTAGAAGAACTCCTCGCCTTCGTCGTAGTGATAATCCTTGCGGCGGTTGGGGCCGCCCACCGCCATGACGATGAATTCCGCGTCCTCGAACACCTGTTTGTTGCAGACCGGGGGCTTGAGCAGATGGCGGTGTTGGTCTATCCACTCGCGGAAGTTGAAAGGCTTGAGTTCTCTCACGGCGATTCTCCGTTCTCATTCGATGGTCGCGATGCACTTCAGCTCGATCGCGATCGGGGTCGGCAGCCGCGACACTTCGACGGTCGTCCGGCAGGGCTGATTGGTCCTGAAGTATTCCGCGTAGAGCCGGTTGTAGACCGGGAAATCCTTTTCCATATCGGTCAGGAAGACGGTGACGTCCACCAGCTTGTCCCAGTGGGAGCCCGCTTCCTCGAGGATCAGGCGGACGTTCTCGAAGACTGAGCGGCATTGCGCCTCGATTTCGTAGGCAACGATATTCCCGTCCTCGTCCAGCTCGACGCCCGGAATAATCTTGCTTCCGCGTCTTCTCGGCCCGACCCCTGACAGGAACAAGAGATTCCCCACCCGCCTGGCATGGGGATAGAGGCCTACGGGTTCCGGTGCTTTTTCCGAGTCGATACGCTGACCCGCCATACGCGCTATCCTCCGAGATAAACGCAGACGTTCTTGGCTTCGGTGAAAAACTTGAGCGCCTCGAAGCCGCCTTCCCGGCCCACGCCCGATTGCTTCATGCCGCCGAAAGGCGTCCGGAGGTCGCGGAGCAGCCAGCAGTTGATCCAGATCACCCCGGAATGGATCCGGTTCGCCAGGCGATGGCAGCGCTTGAGGCTTTCGCTCCAGACTGTGGCGGAAAGCCCGTACATCGTGCTGTTGGCATACTCGACCGCTTGGTCTTCGCCATCGAAAGGCATCAGGGTGACCACGGGGCCGAAGATTTCCTCCTGATTGACCCGGCAGTCCGGGGAGAGACCTTCGATGATGGTCGGCTCGACGAAGAATCCGTTTTCGCAGCGGCCCTCAAGACGCACCTGCCTGCCGCCGGTCAGGATCCGCCCGCCCTCGGTCTGCGCCAGATCGATGTAGGACAGCACCTTGCGGAGGTGGCTTTCCGAAATGAGCGCGCCGACGTCGCAGTCTCCGCTCAGTGGATCGGCCACGCGCAGCGCCTGGGTCCGTCGCAGGAATTCGTCCCTGAACGTTTCGTAGATCGGCCGTTCGACGAAGATCCGCGACCCCGACAGACAGATTTCGCCCTGATTGAAAAAGGACGAGCGGACCGTGGTGCTCACGGCGCGTTCGAAATCGCAATCGGCAAAGATGATGTTCGGATTCTTGCCGCCCAGTTCCAGAGAGAGCTTCTTGAACCGCGGGGCCGCGGTTTGGGCGATCCGGGCTCCGGTCTGAGTGCCGCCAGTGAAGGAGATGGCTTCGACGTTCGGATGCTCGACCAGGCGTTGCCCGGCCTTGGCGCCGGTGCCGTGGACGATGTTCAGAACCCCCGGCGGAAGCCCCGCTTCCCGGCAGATTTCCGAGAGATAAAACGCCGTCATCGGCGTCAGTTCCGAGGGCTTGGCCACGACCGTGTTTCCCGCCGCCAGCGCGGGCGCGACTTTCCAGGTAAAGAGATAAAGCGGGAGGTTCCACGGCGAAATACAGCCGACGACGCCGAGCGGCACGCGGAGCGTGTAATTCAGCGCTTGGCTTCCCATGGCATGGGATTCGGAGAAGAAATGCTGGATGGCTGAGCTGAAGAATTGGAAATTGGCGGCGGCTCTCGGGATGTCGACCTGGCGCGCCGCGCTCAGAGGCTTTCCGGCATCGACCGATTCGGCGCGGGCGAGCGCGTCCGCCTTGGCTTCGATGAGATCCGCGATCCGGCGCAGCAGCCTGGATCGCTCTTCCAGCGGAGCCTCGGCCCAGGCGGGAAACGCCGTCCTTGCGGCGGCTGCGGCGCGGTCGATATCGGCGGAATCGGAGTCCGGCACTTCCGAAAACAAACGGCCGGTGGCCGGTTCGATGTTTTCGAGATAGCGGCCGGAGACGGGCGGAACGAGTTCGCCGGCAATGTAATTCGCGATTCGTTGCATATTTACAAGCTCATCGTACGTCCCCCGTCGACGGGCAGGTTGATCCCGGTGATATACGAAGCCAAATCGGACGCGAGAAAGCCCGCCGCATAGGCAATTTCTTCGGGCTTTCCGAACCGTCCCAGGGGAATCGAGCGTTTAGTCTGTTCGACCACGTCATCGATGGATTTGTTCGAGCTTCGGGCTTTGGCCTCCATGATAGCCCGGAGCCTCGCCGTCTCGGTCGCTCCCGGAAGGATGTTGTTCACGGTGATGCCGAAGGGCGCGAGTTCGCCCGCCAAGGTCTTGGCCCAGTTGGCCATGGCGCCGCGCACCGCGTTGGAGACGCCGAGTCCCGGAATTGGCTGCTTGACCGAGGTCGAAACGATATTGATGATCCGGCCGAAGCTCTCGCTCCTCATGCCGGGGAGCAGGGCTTGGACCAGGATATGGCTGCAAATGAGGTGCTGGGTGAAGGCTCTAGTGAATTCCTCGATCCCGGCTTCATACAGAAGCCCGCCCGGCGGTCCGCCTGTGTTGTTGACCAGGATGTGAATGGGAAGAAGCGCCGGCAGGCGTTCTTCCAGGATCTGCTTCAAGCGATCAGGATGGCCGAAATCGGCCACCAAGTAGCCGTGCTTCTGCCGATGTGCGGAACTGAGCCCTCCACAGACGAGCTTCAACGCCGACTCGTTGCGGGCAAGGAGAACGACCTCGGCGCCTTGATCCGCGAAAAGCATGGCGATGGCCCGGCCGATCCCTTGACTGCTGCCGCACACCAGCGCCCTTTTACCATCCAGTAATCCCATCGAGATCGCTCCCATAGGTTTTCTGCAAACCTTACAACGAATGATCAGCGTGTGCCATAAACCCGTTTCGCCGGGTTGATCCATGTCGTAGGGTGGGTTAGGTGCGCCTACATACCGCCTGTACGCGGCCCACCGAGTCAGGCGCGCACCGTAACCCACCACACCGCGCGTTGGTGGGTTACGGCGCACGCAAAGCACAGTGATTGACATCGGAGTATGCTGGAGTGCGCCTAACCCACCCTACGAAATCCCGGTTTTCCGTCAGACCTCGACATGGAAGGCTCTAACCTCCGATTCTATCCCCGGTCTAAGCAGTTAACGAGCCCACCCGTCATGACATCCGAACCGCTATCAAAACTCTCGGTTTTAAGCCGAGCGCTCGAAGGGGAGCTTTTGACCGACCGGCTCTCGCGTCTGCTTTACGCCACGGACGCCTCGCCCCACCAGAAGATGCCTCTGGCCGTGGCGCGGCCCAAGCACCGGGACGATTGCGTGACGCTGATGAGATTCGCCGCGCAGGAACGGCTGCCGCTGATTCCCCGCGCAGCCGGAACCAGCCTGGCGGGGCAGTGCGTCGGTGAGGGCGTGGTGATCGACTTCACCCGCCACATGAACCGGATTCTCGCGATCGACCCCGTGCAGCGGCGGGCGCGGGTCCAGCCGGGCGTGATCCGCGACGATCTCAACGATGCGCTGAGCCCGTTCGGGCTGATGTTCGCCCCCGATCCCTCCACCTCCAACCGCTGCACGATCGGCGGCATGTTCGGCAACAACGCCTGGGGCAGCCATGCCTTGCGCTACGGCACGACCCGCGATCACGGTCTGTCCGTCGAGGCGGTCTTGAGCGACGGCAGCATCGCCCGGTTCGAATCACTTGGAGGCGAACAGCTTCGGGAAAAATTAGCGCTGGACAATCTGGAGGGGCGGATTTACCGCGCCGTGTATCAGGCGATCGACCGCCATCGGGCGCTGATTCTCGATCGCTTTCCCCGCCCCGACGGCATTCCCCGCAACGCGGGCTACCCCCTGGACGTGCTGGCGCGCGGGCAGCCTTGGGAATCTCGGGGGCCGCCTTTCAATCTGGCCCGATTGCTGTGCGGCAGCGAGGGAACCCTGGCTCTGGTCGGCGAAATCGAAGTCGGGCTCGTGCCGCTGCCTGCCCGGCGCCGCTTGGTCTGCGTCCAGTTCGACAGCCTGCCGCAAGCGCTTTCGGCGGTGGCCGTGACGCTGAACCATAAGCCGTCGGCATTGGAATTGGTGGACCGGCATATCCTGGAGCTCACCAAGACCAATCTGGAACAGCAACGTAACCGGTTCTGGATCGAAGGCGATCCGGCCGCCGTGCTGCTGATCGATTTCGTGAACGAAACCGGCGGTGAAGTCGACGCCACGGTCTCAAATCTGATGGCCGAATTGCGCTCGCGGAATTTGGGTTATGCCCGGAAAGTGCTCGATTCGCCGCTCCGGGAGCGGGCGCTGGCCCTGCGCGCGGCGGGATTGGGTCTGCTCATGGGCATGCCGGGCCCGGTCAAGGCCGTCACCGGCATCGAAGACACGGCAGTGTCAGTCAAGGATCTGCCCGCTTATGCCGAGGCGGTTTTCTCGGTCATGGCCCGCCATGGTGTAGATTGCGTCGTCTTCGGTCCGGCCGGATGGGGCGTGTTGCATTTCCGCCCCTTGCTCGATCTGCGCAGCCGGGAAGGCCGGCGTCTTTACGAGCGCATCGTCGAAGAAGTGTTCGAACGGGCGATCCGTTTCGGCGGGACGATCAGCGCCAAGCATGGCGACGGCCGCCTGAGATCGCCTTATTTGGAAGGTCTTTTGGGTGGGGAACTTTATGTGCTCCTGCACGGGATCAAGGCCGCCTTCGATCCTCACGATCTTTTGAACCCGCACAAGATTTTCGATCCTCCGCCGTTGGTTTCGGATCTGAGAGCCCATGAGAACGGGAAACCGGTTGCCGCCTACTTCGACTGGAGCCGCGAAGCGGGCTTAAGAATCGCCGCTTCGAAGTGCAACGGCGCCGGGGCCTGCCTGAAGAGCGCCGGGCGCGGCACGATGTGCCCCTCCTACATGGCGACACGGGAGGAAAAACACGGCACCCGAGGCCGCGCCAATGTCTTCCGGCAAGTCATGGACAGCCCCGAACCCTGGACGGCGATGGATCGCGAGCTCCTGCGGGAAGTCCTCGACCTTTGCCTCGCCTGCAAGGGCTGCAAATCGGAATGTCCGGCCAACGTGGACATGGCCCGCATGAAGGCGGAATTCCTGCAGCAGCACTACGACCGGGCCGGAGTGCCGTGGCGGGCGCGTATCGTGGGGAACTTCGACCGGCTCAGCCGGATCGCGAGCTTCGCGCCCGCCCTGTCCAACGCCGTGCTGGCGCGGCCATGGCTCAAATCCCGGCTGGGCTTTCATCCGGAGCGTCCCTTGCCGCCTCTCGCCGCCGCGCCTTTCAGCCTATGGCTGAAGCAGAGGCGTCCGGCCGAACCCGCCGGCCAGCAGGAAGAGGTCCTGCTGTTCAATGATCCCTTTACCGAATACTACGAACCCCAGTTGGCAATCGCAGCCTTGGAGGTCTTGGAACGGCTCGGGTTTCGCATGGCGGCAACGCCCTGTCTCGAATCCGGGCGGATACAGATCAGCCAAGGTCTTTTGAGCGCCGCCCGGAAACGGCTGAGCCGGGCCGTCGAGCGGCTGTATCCTTCCGCGGTGACCGGCCGCTGGATCATCGGGCTCGAACCTTCGGAAATCCTGACCTTCCGTGACGAAGCGGCGGATTTACTGGAGGGCGAGGAGCTCAGAAAAAAGGCGCGTATCGTGGCGGATCGCACCCTGACCTTCGAGGAATTCATCGTTCATGAGAGCGGTCGGCTCGGCAAAAATCCCTTCGGCGACGCGCTAGCGGGCAAGACACTGCTGGTGCACGGCCATTGCCATCAGAAGGCGCTAATCGGAATGCAGCCGCTTTTAAAGACGCTGTCCCTGATTCCCGGCGTCGAAGTTCGACCCATTCCCTCCGGCTGCTGCGGCATGGCGGGCGTTTTCGGGTACGAGGAGGAGCACTACGCCGTATCGCTGGACATTGCCGAACTGGTCCTGTTTCCCGCCATCCGTGAGGCTGGAACCGATGCGCTGATCGTTGCTCTCGGCACCAGCTGCCGCCGCCAAATCGCCGACGGGCTCGGGGTGCGGGCCTATCACCCTGTCGAGGTGATGCTTATGGCGATGGGATTGCCATGAAAATACAAGCTTGTGGGAGGGGCTCTCTCGACTGAGCTCAGCTCGTAGGACGCGTCGTGCCTCCGCATATCCTGTGGACCTAATTCATAGTGCCGAAATTTACTTTGGCCGGAGCTTCCCTTATTTCAAATCGCTTTCAATCAGGCATTCATTTTCGTAGGGTGGGTTAGGCGCACATCAGCACTGACCGACCGTCGATCACTGCGCTTCGCGTGCGCCGTAACCCACCGAACGGCCTCTGTCCTGAGCCAAGTCGAAGGGTCGGCGGGTTACGCGGAGCCTGTCCTGAGCTTGGGCCTGTCCTGAGCTTGTCGAAGGGCCTGTCCCGAGCTGAGACTAGGGGCCAACCCGCCATCGATGGGTTTCGCTTCGCTCTACCCATCCTACGATGAATGTTCACTCGAATGCCGAATGGAATTAGGAGTCGCAGCGGTTTTCCGGCACGGCTTCCAAAAGCGGTTGCTGAACCAAGAAGCCCGGTACGGTCAAAGAGATTAAACCACCGAATTTGTATCTGTGAGTCGGCGGGGCGGGTATCACTCTGAGCGGAATAAGACGTCCCTGCGCGTGTGCCCATGGTGAGGAAGGTAATCCCATGAAAGAACTGGTGGAAGGCTTTCACAGGTTTCAGCAGAGCCTCTCGAAATCAGAGAGAGAGTCATTCAAAAAGCTGGCGGGCGGGCAGAATCCACTTGCCCTTTTCATTACCTGCTCAGATTCGCGTATCGACCCGAACTGGATCACGCAGTCGAAACCGGGCAACCTGTTCATCCTGCGGAATGCGGGGAATATCATTCCTCCTTATGGGGCTAGCGGCGGCGGGGAAGCGGCCACCATCGAGTACGCCGTCGCCAATCTGGGAGTGAAGGAAATCATCGTTTGCGGCCATACCTATTGCGGGGCCATGCAGGCGCTGCTGAGCGGCCCGGAATGCGTGGCCGACCTCCCGGCCGCTCGCGCTTGGCTCGGCCATGCCGAGGCGACCCGCCGGATCACTCGGGAAAATTACGCTCATCTGGAAGGCAATTCCCTCTTGACGGCCGCCGTGCAAGAGAATGTTTTAGTTCAATTGGAAAACCTGCGTACGCACCCCGTGGTTGCCGCGGGACTCGTCCGAGGGACTATCAAGCTTTATGGCTGGGTTTACAAGATCGATAAGGCCGAAGTTTTCGCCTATGTCCCTGGACGCGGCCAGTTTCTCGCTCTGCCGGAGCACCCGTCCGCACCCATCCCCTCCGCCATGCAGCTTGCCGTCAAACGAATCATCTAATGCCTTGAAGCTCATATCGCTCGCCTGCAGCAGGATCGCCCGCCGGGCTTGCGGCTCGAGGAATCCGTTCTCGGGTGCGCCATTCCGTCCGCCTATACCGGAGATGTACACTTGCTAACAGATAGGCTGCAGGTAAGCAGCTGTCTCTAAGCTTATCGCCGCCTGAAATGTGGCAAGAGAGATCGAACCATGAAACCGCTGATCTACGGTCTTCACTTCAATAATCTTCGCGGCGACATCTACGGCGGCCTCGTTGCCACGGTCGTGGCCCTTCCTTTGGCGCTTGCCTTCGGCGTAACCTCCGGGGCAGGGGCCATCGCCGGACTCTATGGAGCCATCTTCGTGGGTTTTTTCGCCGCCTTGTTCGGCGGAACGCCCGCTCAGGTCTCCGGCCCCACGGGTCCGATGACCGTGGTCATGGCCGAAGTCCTCCTGCTCTATGTCCATCAACCCGCCCTCGCCTTCACTGTCGTGATGATGGGCGGCGTCATCCAGATTCTCATCGGCCTCCTCAAATGGGGGCGCTACATTCGGCTGGTCCCGTTTCCGGTGATTTCCGGCTTTATGAGCGGGATCGGCTGCATCATTCTCATTCTGCAAATTCCCGCCCTGCTGGGGCACTCCCCCAAACCGGAAGGGGTGCTGGCCACGCTGCGGGCGATCCCGGAGTTCTGGGACAGCCTCGATCCCCAGGCGGTCGGACTCACCCTCCTCTCACTGGGGATCGTGTCGCTGACCCCCGTCCGTATTGGCCAGTGGGTTCCGCCGCCGGTCCTGGCCCTGGTAATCGGCACGCTCACCGCCTATTTCTGGCTACCGGCCGCGCCGGTTATCGGCGAGGTGCCGGAAGGCTTTCCCACCCTCATCATCCCGACTTTTCAGGCCGATCTCTTGCTGGTGATGCTGGAATCGGCGGCGATCCTGGCCCTTTTGGGAACCATCGACAGCCTGCTAACCTCGCTGATTTGCGACAATCTCACCCGGACCCAGCACGATTCGAATCGGGAGTGTATCGGCCAGGGCATCGGCAATATAGTCGCCGGGTTCTTCGGCGGATTACCCGGAGCCGGGGCCACCATGCGCTCGGTGGTCAACATCCGCACCGGTGGACGCACGCCCCTTTCGGGCATGCTCCACGCAGTGTTCCTCCTGGCCATACTATTGGGGCTGGGCCCATTAGCCGAAAAGATCCCGCTTGCCGTACTCGCCGGCATCCTGCTCAAGGTGGGCATCGATATCATCGACTGGTGGTTCGTGCGGCATGTCGTTCATGCGCCACGGGCCGACGTGCTGATCATGCTGGTGGTGCTGGGCCTGACGGTATTCGTGGATCTCATCCAGGCGGTGGGCGTTGGCGTGGTACTGGCGAACCTCCTGTTCGTAAAGCGCATGGGGGAATTCGAAGAATCGAGGCTGCGCATCATCACCCACGAGGCTCCGGAACCGCCCCTGATCTCCGAGGAGGCGGCCATCCTGGCCCGCAACAACGGCCAGATCATACTTATCCATATCGATGGGCCCATGAGTTTCGGCTCGGCCAACAACATGGTCCGCCGCCTGGAGCGGGTACGGCAATTCAGCACCTTCAAGAGCGTGGTCCTGGACCTATCCGATGTACCTTTCATCGATACGTCGGCAGCCAAGGCGGTGGAAGACATGATCCGCATGACGCGGGAGCACAAACAACACCTCTTCTTCGTGGGTATGCAGCCGCAACTGGTCAAGGTATTGAGGGGTCTGGACGTGTTGAGCTTGATTCATCGGGACCATCACTACGCCAAACGCCTGGATGCCCTGCGCCATGCGGCTCTCATGGCGGGCTCCCGCCATCCGGAGGATAGACCGCTGTCACGTGGGGAAAAGGAAAACCTATCCTCCACTTCCTTATAACCGGATTACAGCGGTTTAGAGCCATGGGGTGCGTTGAGGGACGAAGCGCATCCTACACCCTCGCATCCAGGCGATTCACCTCATCGGTAATACCGCCCGAACCGGTTCTCCAAAAAATCCTCGAGCCGAAAGCTCTCCTGCGTCACGAAGCCTTGGTAGAGCTCGGTCCGGTTCAACACCTGATCGACGACTGCGCACACGGCGGCGGCGGTGGTCACCTGGATGGCCGACCACAGCTTCCCGTAGATCGTCTGCGGATAAATTTTCTTCACGTAGTTCTCTTCGTACAGTTCGCCGCGCTGCTTGCCGCTAACCGAGACATAAACCAGCACCACGTCCTGCACGGTCTTGGGGATGGCGTTTTCGAGGATGCGTTTGAGGGTTTCCCGATCTTTGTTGAGCTTGAGGTCCCGCATCAGGAAGTGAATCTTCTCGCAGTGGCCGGGATAGCGCAGGGTTTTGTAGTTCAGCGTCTTGACCCTGCCGCTGTAGGTATCGGCCAGGGTGCCGAGGCCGCCCGAGGTGTTGAAGGCTTCGTAGAGCAGCCCGTCGATTTCGATGGTTTCATAGCCTTCCAGCGGCATCAGGACGACTTCGTGGCCGTCCTCGAGCCCATAGCAGAAATTGCCGTATTCATTGATCAATCCGTCGGTGGACCAGGTAAGAGAGTATTTCAGGACGTTGCTGGGATGCACCGGCAGCGCGCCGACCCGCAGCTTCACGGTGTCCAGTTCGTCGAAATGTCCCATCAGATCGTTCGCCACGATGTTGATGAAACCGGGCGCCAGGCCGCATTGCGGAACGAAAGCGGTCTCCGCGCCTTGACTGAGGTTCTGGACGTAACGGGTAACGGTCACGTCCTCGGTCAGATCGAAATAATGCAGGCCCGATTCGATGGCGTACTCGGCCACCAGCGGGTTGCAGTAGTACGGCAGCGCAGAGATGATTGCTCCGAAAGGATAATCCGACAGGCAATGTCGGAGCCCGCTGCCGTGGATCGCATCCACGGCGAGGGTCGTCAGGTTTTGCCGATCGATGTCCTCGGCAGCCCGCTTCAGGGCGTTTTCATCGTGATCGACCAGATGAACGGTATAGTCGCCCGCTCGGGAAAGCAGGCCGGCAATCAGGGAACCGATGGTGCCGGCGCCCAGGACGCAGACGTTCCGCATGACATGGTCTCCTCGCTAGGCGGCGGTCTGGACCGAGGTACGAATGACATGGGCCGCCTGTTCCGGCAGGAAATAGTTGTAGATCGGGGCGGAATGAAGCGGATTGTCCCGCTCGTAAGGAATGTCGTACAGCGCGAAGAATCGCTCGGCCAGTTCCGGGCTCGTTTCCCGGCGCGACAGAAGTTCGAGGAGCTTGGCGTTTTCGATGACGGTTTCCAGCTCCGCACCGTGAGTCCTCAAGACCTCCCGAATCCGTTCCGGAACTTCCCGGTTCCGCTCGGGCCGGGTGAATACCTGTAGCAGCAGCCGATCGGTGTAGTCACCCGTCGGGGTCATGATGGCTATGCCTTCCGCCTCCATGGTATGCATCAGCTTCGACAAACCGACCGCGACGCGCCGGCCTTCCTCGAACCGCGTGGCCCGGATCGCCAGATGATGGGCGGTGTAGCCGTAAACGTGATTCCAATGCTGGATGATCTGGGTGGGATTATCGGCATCCGACTGATCGATGAACAGCCGCAGCACCTGGCCGTTTTCCAGGATTTTGTAGAGCAGGTAGGCGTTCCAGCCGTCCTCGAACTGATAGAAATCTTCGCCTTCGACTTGCGAGGGCACATAGCCGTGATGGCGGCGCAGGTTTTCCACGACCCGTTCGGCATCCCTGTGGGCCGACGAGCCGCAGCGGATCGCGAGATGATCGAAATGGACGGTCCAGCCCAGGCGCGGCGCGATCTTCAGCAAGGTCAGATCGGCCTGGCTGTACAGCAGCGATTCGATGGCCTTGACCGCCACGTAGACATCGAGCCGGCCGACCCAGTCGCCGATCAGCTTCGCCTCGGCATCGGTCAGAAAACGCCGGGCACGGGCCAGCACGCCGTCGAGAAACTCGCGGGCATAAGGGTCCACGTGTTCCAAGGCTTCCGGCAGATCCTCTTCGAACGGTTTCGACTGCCGAGCTTCCCGATAAGCCGTCAGCAGTTCATCTACGGATCTGATTCCGTGAAAATAATGGCCGGCGGTCATCGGCTGGGGTTCCGCTTCGAAAGGCGTGAGATCGATGCCGGCCATCCGGCCGTCGGGGCGCGGCACCAGCAGCTTGGCGGGACGATCGGGATGGGCGCGAAGGGTGGTGGGACCCGCAAGCACCTCGCGGACCAGGCTGTGGGCAAAGTCATCATGTGGGCTGGACATTGCAAGACCTCTCTGCCTCTGTGAAAAGCGTACGATAGGGCGGGATTAAGGCAAACCCTAGTCCCAAACCGTTCTCCCAAAAGGAAGGTCGCGACTTAGCGACTATTGGCGATTGGGAAAGGGTCCCCGATCTACTCGGGGCGATTGACAGATTTCGTAGGTCGGCAATCCCTTGCCGACGAACCCGCTTGTCGACCCCGGTGTCGGCAAGGGATTGCCGACCTACGATAGATTAGACAGCCGAAGTCTCGGAAGGTTGATGATCTCGGCTATCCGAACCTCTCCCTGCCGCCCCGAATCTAACTGGCACAAGGCTCTATGCCTCAAACCGGAAAACGCCTATGCACACTCACGACAACGCCTTCAAGGATCGACTGTTCGAGACTTTGCATCTTCTGGACGTCAACGTCGGCAGCTATTCCGCCTACGAAGGATGGCTGGAGGCTCGCGATGCTCCGCGGCTAAGCTCCTGCAATCCGGCTACCGGCGAGATTATCGCCGAGGTCACGCTGTGCTCGGAAGCGCAGTACGAAACCGTGCTGGAAGAGGCCCGGAAAGCCTTCGAGGAATGGCGCCTGGTCCCGGCACCCGAACGCGGCGAGCTGGTCCGCCGGATCGGCGATGCCTTGCGCGAACACAAGGATGCCTTGGGCAGCCTGGTGGCGCTCGAAACGGGAAAGATCAAGGCGGAAGGGGATGGCGAGGTGCAGGAGATGATCGACATGGCCGACTATGCCGTCGGGCTGTCGCGCATGTTGTACGGGATCACGATGCCTTCCGAGCGCCCCGAACACCGGCTCTACGAGCAATGGCATCCCTTGGGGCCGATAGGCGTCATCACGGGCTTCAATTTCCCGGTGGCGGTTTGGTCCTGGAATGCGTTCGTCGCGGCGGTGTGCGGCGATACCGTGGTCTGGAAGCCATCCCCCAAGACGCCTCTTTGCGCCATGGCGGTCCAGCACCTGTGCGACCGAGCCGTGGCGGAGATGGGGTATCCGGGTATCTTTTCCACCTTCTTGCCGGAAAATCCGGAATTGCTGGACCGTTTCGTCCGCGATGCGCGGCTGCCCTTGATCTCCTTCACCGGTTCCACGGCCGTGGGCCGCCAGGTGGCGGTGAAAGTCGCCGAACGCTTGGGGCGGAGCCTTCTGGAGCTGTCCGGCAACAATGCCGTCATCGTCGACGAGACCGCCGACCTGAACCTCGCGCTCCAGGCCATCGTGTTCGGTGCCGCGGGAACGGCCGGCCAGCGCTGCACCAGCATTCGGCGGCTGATCGTCCACGAGGATGTCCATGACGAACTGGTCGACAGGCTGATCCGGGCTTACGGCCAAGTGCGGATCGGCGATCCCCTGGACCCTTCGACCCTCATGGGGCCCCTCATCGATCCCTCAGCCGTCGAGGCGTACCGTAACGCCGTGGACGCAGCACGGCGCCAAGGCGGCGAGGTGCTCTACGGCGGTCGGGTGCTCAAGCGGCCCGGCTGTTTCGTCGAGCCGACCTTGATCCGGGCGGAAAACCATTGGGACATCGTGCAACGCGAAACCTTCGCGCCTATCGTCTACGTGATGACGTTCCGCCGTCTGGAAGAGGCGATCGCCCTGCAGAACAGCGCATCGCAAGGACTGTCCTCGTCGCTGTTCACCCTGAATCTCAGATCGGCCGAGCGGTTCTTGTCGGCTTCGGGCAGCGACTGCGGTATCGCCAATGTCAACGTCGGCACGTCGGGCGCCGAAATTGGCGGAGCCTTCGGCGGCGAGAAAGATACCGGAGGCGGTCGCGAAGCGGGTTCCGATGCCTGGAAGATGTACATGCGGCGGCAGACCAATACCATCAATTGGGGAGAGGCTCTCCCGCTGGCGCAGGGGATATCGTTTTTCGCAGCGGATGCCGGGCAGGACCGGAAGTCGTGAACCGGGAAACGACAGGTCGTAGGTCGGCAATCCTTTGCCGACCAAGCCCGTTGTCGACCCGGTGCGTCGGCAAAGGATTGCCGACCTACTTCACTTTAGCCCGCTCCCACAAGCCGTAAATTAGTCCCGCAACCGCCTTATCGATTCTTTCCAGGCACCCACGCGATAATCCGGAGAGGCGCGCCGCTGCCGCCCTCGATCTTCATCGGCAGGGCCACCACCATGGCGCCCGTCGTGGGCAGTTCGCCGAGCCGGGCGACGTTTTCGAAAATCGGAATGCGCTTTTCCGAGAGAATTCTATGGGCCTCGAAATGCGATGACTGCCCATAGTCGATGCTCGCCGTATCCAATCCGACGGCTTTGATGCGGCGCCGTTCGGCCAACCAGCGCGCGGCTTCGGGGGCCAGGCCGGGAAAGTGGAGTTTCGCCACCGCCGCCTCGCCCCGCTCGGCGGTACCCAAATACTTGACCGGGTCCGGCCAAAACCGGCCATAGCCCGTATGCAGCAATACGATCGCCTCTTCGGGTATCGGTCCGTGGCTCTTTTCCCAAGCGGCAAAATCGTCTTGGCCCACCCTGTAATCGGGATTTTTCGCGGCATTGGACGATACGTCGATCACGACGGCTGGACCGATCAGCCGGTCGAGCGGAATCCGGTCGACCGCGAGACCGTGAGCGGAAAAATGATTCGAGGCATCCAGATGAGTGCCGCCATGTTCCGCCGCTTGGAACTGATAGGCCTCGTAATGAAAGCCCTTTTCGGTCGTCCCGACAAACACCGGTTCCAGACGGAAGGGCGTCGCAGTGGGCCAGTACACGGTCTCGGCAGAAAAAGAATGGGTGAGGTCCACCCACCGGCCGGACGACCCCAAATCCGGCTGCGAAGCGCAACCCGCCAGCGCGGCCAGCAGAGCCGCCGGCACGCTCGGTTTAAATCGGGATCGAACGGTAACACGCATGGCTCGGCACCTCGATGATCGTTTCGGATCGCCTCTTGACGACATTTTGTCCAAATCCCATTATTTCACGATCAGGGACGCCAAGGCTTCTACACTGACGTTCTTTACGTTTTCTGCGAAGGGATTCCATGAACGAGTCATCACGCATTTCCGGCCCCGAGCCGATCCTGTCGAACCGAGAGCAAACAAGATTCCTCTCTCCTCCCGACGATGTGATCAGGTTTCCAATCGAGCCCGATAGGGTTCGAGAGCGCTCCACTCCTCCAAACATGAAAGGACTGCGCAAACCCTTGTCCCGCGCGGGACGCTCGGAGGCGGGTATTGAAACGGCACTCGACGGGCAGGAATGACTGGTTGAACCGAACTGCCCGAGCCGCGCGCGGCGTCTCTCGGCCGAGTATATTTCCGTTCGGGGATGCGCGCCTAGGTTCGGTCACCGTCATCGACACGATCGAAGGCATCGAACACCATCGCGAGGCTCTCGAAGACCTGGCGGAAAAAGCGGCGCACCCCAATCCTTTCTACGAACCGTGGTATTTTCTGCCGCTGCTCAAGATCTCGAAAAGCAAGCGACGCCTGCGTTTTCTGCTCGTTCACGGGACCGACGACAGCGGTTCGGAAGCGCCCGAAACGCTGATCGGATTCTTTCCGTTCGAGCAGACACTGCTTCACCCGCTGTGCCCGGTTCGCTGTCTGCGTCCGTGGCAGGACGCCTATCGTTGGACGCTGCGCCGCACGCCGCTGCTCCGCTACGGGGCGGTCGGCAACAGCCTGGCGGCATTGGGCCGATGGCTGCTCGCCCGGCAGCACCCGCCGACTATCATCCTGTTCAAGGACCTGCCCGGCGACAGCGAGATCCTCCGCGCGGCCGAGTGCTGGCTTACCGAGGACCATCGATTGTGCCATGTACATGATGTCCGCGAATCGCACCTGTACCGCCGCCAAACGGATGCCGAGACCTATTTCGCACGCGTACTGTCGGGCAAACGGCGCCGACATCTCAGGCGCTTGCGCCGCCTGCTCGAGGATCTAGGACCGGTACGGGTCGCCGATCTCGACAGATCCGACGACGTCGACCGTCTTTTCGACGAATTCATCTCCCTGGAATTCAGCCAATGGAAGGGAAAGATCGGCACCTCCATGGCATCCATGCCCGATGGCGCTGCGATCGCCAAGGACATTCTCAAAGAGGCGCACCGCCGTAAGCGCCTCTCGCTGCTTACTTTGCGGGTCGGCGACAGGCTGGTCGCGGCGCGCAGCGCCTTCCTCGCGCCTCCGGGATGCTTCGGGTTCAAGATGGCCTACGACGAGAGTCCGCCCTATGCCCGATGCGGTCCGGGTTTTCTGCTGGATTTGGAGGGCATTCACCGCCTCCATGACGATGCGGACCTCCTAGGCACCGGAATCGAATGGCTGGACAGCTGCGCCGTCAAGACGGCCGCGCTGCCGCTGAGCATGAGGACGGAAGCCTTGCTGCTCCACCGCTACATGGTGACTGCGCGCGGCGGTATCGGCGAGGTCGTGACGCGCCGGTTTCCCAAGGTCATGCAGGCGCTTCCATGGAGAATACGCCGGCTGTCCGCGTTTTAGAGCGTTTTCATCTCGCTCTACGGCAAAACAGGCCTGGCCGGAGTCGTTGGCGCCTTCGGCCAGGGTAGATCGACTCAAGCTTTCGTAGGTCGGCAATCCTTTGCCGACGAACCCGCTGGCCCAACTGCACCGTCGGGAAGGGCGGCTTCGGCGTCGGGAAGGGATTCCCGACCTACGCAGAATGCCCGTACAGTAGGTATAAAAATGCTCTAGCGGTTGTCGGCAAGGGAGTATCGACCTACAACCCGTAAGGGGCGGGGCTCCATCCTGACAGACACAGTTTGTCGGCAATGGATTGCCGACCTACGACTCACGAGGGGCGTTGCCCCGTAGCGCGATCACCCTATTAATCAGGCCCGTAAATACCCTCCTGGTATTTCGGGCCGCCGCCCAGGCCGGTACACGCCCGGCCTGGGCTCACGCGGCTTGTCGCCGCGCCGGGGCATCCTTGCCCCGGATTAACCCGGCCTATATTTATAGGCCGGGTTAATAGTCAGGCCCGTAAATACCCTCCTGGTATTTCGGGCCGCCGCCCAGGCCGGTACACGCTTAGGCCTTAGCTCACTCGCTTGTCGCCGCGCTAAGGAAACCCTGCCCCGGATTAACCCGGCCTATATTCATAGGCCGGGTTAATAGTTTGAGCTCGTTTTAGACACCGATATCTTCTCCCCACAGCTCGGGGTGAGTCTCGATGAAGCGCGACATGAGGCGAATACAGTCGGGGTCGTTGCGTACCTCGACGGAAATGCCGCGCGACCGCAGCAGTTCCTCTTCACCGAGGAACGTCCGGTTCTCGCCGATCACGACCCTGGGAATTTGGTACAGCAAAATCGCTCCCGTGCACATGGCGCAGGGCGATAGCGTCGTATAAAGCGTGCTCTCGCGATAAACCGATGCGGGCTGACGTCCGGCATTCGCCAAGGCGTCCATTTCCGCATGCAGAATGGGGCTCCCCTGCTGTACGCGCCGGTTGTGGCCGCGACCGATGATGCGATCCCGATGCATCAGCACCGATCCGATCGGTATTCCCCCGGTCTGCAATCCCTTCTCGGCTTCTTCGAACGCAGCCTGCATGAATGTATCCATGCCCTTTGCTCCATCGGTCGATGATAAAGAGTCGGTGCTAAAGCAATTCTTGCCACGGTCGGTCTTGAGCCGAGACCGGACGACGGCGATGTCGCAATGATTCTCGATGTCGGCCCCCAAGGCAACCACTTTCACGCCGCCGTGATCTCGCGCTTTCAGCCGTTCGGCGTTGGTCGCGAATCCGGCTCGGGCGATAAGTCTTTTTTGATCAGATACAAAATGCTGGCAAAAACCTGCAGCAATACGCCGCCGATCGACAGCGCGAACCAGGCGAAAACGACGAAGCCGTAGTGCAGGGGCGCTACGAACACTTCTTCCATGAACCAGAAGGTGTGACCCCATTCGTTGTAACCGACGTTCGGCAAAAGCGTGAACGGGCCGACCACGGAAAACAGGTAGGGCACGGAAAATCCCTTGGCGAAGTATGGCAGGCGCGTCTTCGCGTACAGAAAGGCACCCCAGCCCGTAATGATGTAAACGGGGTAGCTCATGTAGAACACGATGATGTGATTGGGGGTAAAGTCGGTGTCGCGCACGACCGTTTGATGCCAGGTCGCATCCTGCTCCGTGAAGAAGCTGGTTCCCCAATAGAAAGCCCACGCATAAGCGGCCAGCCAGATCAGGTGGGTCATGTTCCGGCGCAGCTCCTCGCGCGGGGTCAATGTCACGACATCGCGATCACGCGTTTTCCATAACAGTTCGCGCAAGGCTTCGCCTTTCGCTCTGGACAGCGCTGTCTCGGTGTCGATGAAGTGCGCCCAGTACCTCTCCAAATTGCGATCCCGGCTCCGCCATAGCCAGCCCCAAAGAAGAGCGGCCACGATCGTTTCCACCAAGATTTCGGCGTAAAAGAGATTCATCCAGTAGGTCTCGAACTCCGGCGCAAAGGCGTCGAGCCCGGTCGACCACGCGTAAGTCCCCTCATACCAGCGAGCCGTCAGGTAGAGCGCCGCATAGCTCGCCAGTACCAGCACCAGACGCTTCAGACTGAACAAGGGCGGTTCTTTCGCGGCAATATCCGAAGCTCCGGTCCGAATCGGCGTGGACACAAGCCACCTCTTTGATAAGTCGAAAATCCAATCATTGGACCCCCGGCATTCGAAAAACGCTCCTCGGCTTAAAGTGCTTTCAGCACCACGAGAGAAATGTCGTCATCGAAGGACCGGCTTTGACAAAACACGCCGAGCTCGTCGACGATAATCTGGATCAGCTCTTGAGGGGATGCCTGAGCATGCGCGATAACGAGCTCGCAGAGACGGGATTCGCCGAAAAACTCCCCTTGTTTATTGCGCGCCTCGGTAATCCCATCGGTATAGAGAAGCACCATATCGCCCTCGTTCAAGGCGAGTGCTTTCTCTTCGAAGATCACTCCTTTCTTTACCCCCAAAATGAGCCCCTCGGCATCCAGTTCCGTGCAGTTCCGCTCGCCTTTACGCAGCAACAGCGGACGGTTGTGCCCCGCATTGGCGTAGCTGATCCGCCGGGTATCCGAACGGTAGCTCAGGTAGAACATGGAGATGAAAAAGCTGGCCTGGTTCAAATCCTCGAACAGGAGATCATTCAAGACCGACAGAGTCCTTTTTGCGCCGTTGCGGAGCCTCGCCTGTCCTTTCGCCATCCAGTCGGTTCCCATTTTCAGCGTGCTGCGGGTTTCGGCCATGATCAGAGCGGCGCCCACCGAGTGCCCGGACACGTCGGCGATCACGATATCGACCCCCTCTTCAGTGGCGAAATAGTCGAAATAATCGCCGCCGACATGGACCGCCGGCAGGCAATACCCTGCCACCTGAACGCCTTCCATCCGCAACGGAACGCTCGGCAAGAGGGACAACTGGATCTGCCTTGCGATTTCCATTTCGTGACGCTCTTCCTCGATGCGCCGCAATACCGTGACGTCGGTCTGGGTGCCGATAAAATGGGTCACCCGGCCGTTTTCGTCCCTCACCGGAGAAATGAACAGCTCGTTCCAAAACGGCGTGCCGTCCTTGCGGTAATTTTTCAGCGTCAGATGGCAATCACGCTCTTCCCATACGGCTTTCCGAATCTCCTCGATCGCCTTCGGATCGGTTTCCGGACCTTGCAGAAAGCGGGGATTCCACCCGACCACCTCGTCCCGGCTGCGGCCCGTCATCTGGATGAAGGCGGGATTGGCGTAGATGATGGGATTCCCCGGCTGATGGGGATCGGTGATGATGATACCCACGCTGGACGCGGCGATGGCCCGGTCCCTAAGCCTTAGGGCGTCCACGAAGCGTTTGCGTTCGGTAACGTCGTTATCCACCCCGCGCCACCTCAGCAAGTGGCCCCGGCTGTCGGAGAGCGGGATGCCGGTCGATTCGGTAAACACTTCGCGGCCGTCCTTATGCTGATACCGGTTGATCAGGCGAACAAAGGACTCTTCGCGAGCGATCAGTTCCGGTGCCAGCACCGCAGAGCGTTCTCTGTCTTCCGGGAAGAAGAGCTCGTAATAGGGTTTTCCGATGATTTCCTCGGCGTCATAACCGAGAATACTTTTAACCGCGGTGCTGGAATAGGTGTAGCGGCCTTCCGCATCCTGTTCCCAGATCCACTCGCAAGTCATATCGACGATCTGACGAAACCGGGCCTCGCTTTCCCGCAAAGACTCCTCGGCGACCTTGCTTTCGGTGATGTCCTCGACCATATCGATGGCGAATTGCAGTTCGCCCCTGAACCCGTAGGTTCCGGAAACGGTCTTGCGGACCCAGACCACCGTGCCGTTTTTCCGGATAAAGCGCTTTTCCAGGCTATAGTGCTTGTATTTCCCCTCGACCAAGCCCTTGAACCGCTGAATGCTGACTTCGAGATCGTCCGGGTAGCTCAGGTCGAAAATGACCCGGCCGTGCAGCTCCTCGGCACTAAAGCCCAGCATCTCCTGCAGGGCGAAATTGCATTCCCTGATCCTTCCGTTCTTGTCCAAGAGTGCGATGCCGATGCCGGCCCGCTCGAAAATCGCCCTGAACCGGGCTTCGCTTTCCCTGAGAGCGATTTCGGTGAGCTTGCGTTCGGCGATCTCCGCATGCAGGGTCGCTTTGGCCGTTGTAAGCTCCATGCTCTGCGTCTTCGCCTGCTTTTCCAGCTCGAGGTGACACATGCGCAAGGCTTCCTCGCTTTGGCTCAATTCGGCGATGGCTTGTTCCTTGTCGCGGTAGATCTCGGTCAGGCGCTTATTGGTCCTTTCCAAACTCTCGTTGAGCAGGCGCATTCGGGTCATGGCGTCATCATGGCTGCGCGACGTCCTTTCGAAAGGCGCGAGCGTCTCTCGAAAAAATACCTCCGCCTGCAATTCGACATCGACGCCTTCGGAAGGAGCGATGGCTCGAGCCGAAAGGCCCGCCAGCGCTTTATGATGAATCGCGGCCACCGCCGAGAGGCTCAAATTCTCCGCCACGGCCTGGCGTCCCAGCCGATAGGCCCGCAGTAAAGGATTTCCTTCCACGCCGGCCAAATAGTCGCGCAATGCTGCCGTGTATTGGGCCGCGAGTTCACTCTCGACCGTTTCGTCATTCATTGCATGTCTCCAAGACACGGCGGTACGGCATCTGGCCGGAAAAACGCTGCATTTTCACGGGGCAAAATAACGACTTGCTCGGCTATTGGACTCCCGGACCGCCGCTCAATTCAATCCGCCGGAAGTCGGCCTGCGGCGCTTCACCCATAGACCGCTGGACCGCAACCTACCGCACCCATTTCTTCATCGTCACGGTCGTCCCTTTCCCGACGTCGGACACGACCTCGAACTCGTCCATCAGCCGCTTGGCACCCGCCAGACCCAGCCCGGCTCCCCCGCTCGTCGAATATCCCTCCTGCATGGCCAATTCGACATCGGGAATACCCGGCCCATCGTCGCGGGCCACGACGACGATGCCCTGGCTGCCGTTCTTTTGAGCCTTGCTCAGAATGACTTCGCCTTTTCCGGCGTACTGAAGGATGTTGAGGGCCACCTCCGAGATGGCCATGGCGATAAAGCTTTGTTCGACCGACCAGAAGCCCAGCTCCGCCGCCAACAATCGGGCCTGCTGCCGAGCGATTAGAATTTGCGACTCCGAATCGATGGGTACGCGTATTCCGTCGATCATGAACGCGCCTCTCCGTTCGCTGCATCATTCATGTTTATGGCGTGAAGCGCTCCTACGGTTCTCTCTCCGATTCCGGCAAACGAATAACTTTTTGCCTGACGATCCGGATTATCGTCCGCTATTCCGCTCGGCCACGCCAGCACCGCCGGAGCCTCCAACAAAATGGCAATGGCCGTCGCCGAAAAAGGAAAGAGTACGATATCCGGGCGGTTCATTCGAATATCCGCCGCGGGCGCGGAATCTTGCACCCCGAAGCGGATTTCCGATGCGACACGGGCTCTTCCCGCAAAACCACGAATTGTCGTTCGCGCATCCGAACCGGGCCGGTCCGTTTCGGCGGGCCATCCGCCGGATAGAAAGACTCGTATCGACACGGATCCGGCTGACAGGCGTACTATCCGCGGGCGATCAGAGCCGCCAATACGAGTCCCGCAATGACATTCCCGCCGATGCTCACGAACAGCTCCCGCGTGAAAAAGGCCTGCGGTTGCATCTTGCCGAGCTTGGGATTCTTGTGCTTGGCGGTAATCTCGATGGTTCCGGCGGAGATGTTCCGTGCAATGGCCCGGACCCGATCGATGACCTCCGCCTCGGTATGCAGGGCGGGGTGATATTTGATCAGAAAGGTCCCCGTAGTGATGTTCGGTTCGGCATGGTAGATCCCCCTCGCCTGAGCGTCCCCGAGCAGGCTTTGCTTGAGCAGCTCGGCCATAGTCCGCTTATTTCTGATCAGAGGCACCCGGATGCGGATTCGGGCCGGGACCTTATTGTGAACGATCACAATCGTTTCGGGCATTGCGTGCCTCTCGAGCCGGAGTGAAAAAGCCGATGGCTTTTTTCAAAGTGATTTGATCATTCAGACATGAAAATGCGTGAAGAATGCCGCAAAACGCTCTTCGGTCTTTCGGCAGGGTCACGCTTGTCTGATCAGAGGCACCCGGATGCGGATTATGGATAATTTCTTGCGGGAGCGGGCCTTTCGACACAGCTCAAGACAGGCTTCAGCCCGCGATCGAAGGCGGTTGGCGGGCATTCGTCATTCGAGCCGCCGGGTTCTTGTTCGACATAAAAAAGCCGGGGCTTCCAAACCCCGGCTTTTTATGCGCGTATGGCGCGAACGCTTGCTCATTGTTTGTCCTTATCGTCCATCCGGTCGTAATTCTTCAGGCAGAACCCGATGGACCCGCCGGTGGTGCCGAAAAATACCAATGCCAAGAATATTTCAACGCTCGTCATAGTGATTTCCCCTTGCTGATGTACATCCAGTTAGTATCAGTATCGTCACGATTGTTCCTTTTGTTTAATAACGATTTCTTATGGATTAGATCAGATAGTTTAATTAAACATCATAAAAGTCTTTTTATTTACGATAATGTTTCCATTTTCGAAATAATCCAGACATGAAAAACCAACGGCCGTTGGCTTTACCAAGGAGAGCAGGCACTAGACCGTTTTCGAAAACGCTAGGAAAAAACGCGAGTCGCGAAATCAGCGTCCGGCGGCGTCTGTGGGCGTGGGCGGGAAAACTTGCTCCCTCTTCCCGACTCCAACCGGTGATGAATACCAGTCGCAACGAATCCCGACATCTCAACCGGATGATCGATGGGCTGCTCGACGCGGACTCGGATACGGCCGAGCTGATCGCTGCGGCCAAGCAGGCAGGTCCGGCAGCGCTAGCCGAACGCATCCGGCAGCGCAGCGCGCGGCAGGTGCGCCTACAACCCGCGCGGGCGCAAACGATCCTGCAAATCCGCGATCGCCTGATTTGGCTGGTTTATGCGAGCCCGCTTCCCCCGGAAGGATTTTCAGCCTGGTGCGACGGCTCGAGCGTCCGCACGGCTTCGGGCGCAGCGAACGGAATCGGGGCGATCGTGACCGATGCTCATGGAGAAGTCGTGGCGAAGAGCGCCGGGCGGGTGCCGTCCGTTCTCCCACCCTTCGAAACCGAGATCGGGGCGTTGGAACGGGCTTTGGAGCTGGCATTGGAGTCCCGCGGGACCGTTCTCCGAGTGCACACCGACTGCCCCGCTCTGGTTCAGCTCTGGCAGCGGCACCCGCACGATCATCGATTCGCCGCAATCCGCCGTTTGGCCCGTCGGTTCGAGCGGCTCGACCTGTGCGCAGTGCCGCGAGAGCACAATCAAGCTGCCCATCGCTTGGCGAAAGCCGCCGCGAGCGCTATATGACTCCGGTTCCGAGGAGCGGTCGGCATCGCACGAGCCGGGCGCATTTCTTACCAGGGGATCTCGGTGCCGTCATAGCGAAAGAAACGGCCGGTATCCGCCAGCGTGAACTTGTCGATGAGCTTTCGCATGCCGCGCACGCTTTCTTCCGGCGTCAAAGGCGCGCCGGTGCCGCCCATCCGAGTCCCCACCCAGCCGGGGTGAAATAGAAGCACGCCGATGTTCAACGGCTTGAGTTCCAGCGAGAGTCCCTTCATCACCGCGTTCAGCGCGGCCTTGCTGGATCGGTAGAAGTAACTGCCGGGGCTGTCGATCTCGGCAATGGAGCCCATATGACTGGTGATCGCCACCACCAACCGCTTTTCGCTGCGCGCCAGAGATTCGACGAATGCCTTGGTGATGCGGAGCGGACCCATGGTGTTGACCTGAAACGTGTATGCCCAGTCATCGTAATTGAGGGGCGCGTTCAAGGGCAGGTATTTCTCGGTATAAACCCCGGCATTGTTGAGCAGGAGATCGATGGGCGTTTCCCGCAGTTCCTCGGCTAAGGCAACGATCCGGCCGGCGTTCGTCACGTCCAGCTGGTGGATGCGCACGGCTCTGTAACGGTCCGCCAACCGCGCCAATTCATCCGCCTCGTCGGGGTATCGGCAGGTAGCGAAGACCTGCCATCCGGCCTGGGCGTATTGGCGGCACCATTCCAGCCCCAATCCGCGGTTGCTCCCCGTGATGAGAACGCTTGTCATGACGCTCGAAACTCCAGTTGCCGTAAGAATTCCACGATAGGACTTCCTCAACTGAGACCGCCGGATTCCCATGCGAGTTCGCGGCCGGCGCCGTCATAAGACTCACCGGCCAGACCAAACTCGTCGGCCCTGAGCCGGTCTAATTTTATCCGGCGTTCGAGTGAACATTCATCGTAGGATGGGTAGAGCGAAGCGAAACCCATCGATGGCGGGTTAGCCCTTCGACAGGCTCAGGACAGGCTCCGCGTAACCCACCGACCCTTCGACTTGGCTCAGGACAGGTCCGAGGCCGCTCGGCGGGTTACGGCCTGACGGCCTAACTACAAACATGAATCCCTTCTCGAAAACGGCTTGGAATAAGTTCGACCGAGGTCGGCTTGTTCCCATTCGAACATCGGTCCAAACGGCAGAGGACAGGGCTATGGCCAGAGGAAGTAAAGAAAAGTACACCGAGAAGCAGAAACGGCAGGCTCGGCACATCGAGGAAGGTTACGAATCGCGCGGCGTCCCCGAAGAGGAAGCCGAGCGGCGCGCGTGGGCCACGGTGAACAAAATTCACGGCGGCGGGAAAAAGCGGGGCGGCAGCGGTCACGGAAAAGAGGAGGATCGCGAGCCGACGCGCAAAGGCGGACATAAAGGCGGCAAACATTAAACCGGGCTGGCGTTTATCGGTCCAAGCTCAGGTTCGCAGGTCGGCAATCCTTTGCCGACAAGCCTGCGTGCCGACCCGTTAACGTCGGGAAAGGATTCCCGACTTACTTGTTGGGCGCTCAGCGGTTTCGGCCGGCTCTTTCAATCCCCCATCAACCCGCTGACGGAACCGCCGGCATGGATCTGCCGGACGGCTTCCGCGAACAGCGGCGCGATCGGGATGACCGTCAGCTTCCCCTGAGCCGTTTCCCGAGGAAGCCTGAAAAGCGGAACGCTGTCGGTGACGGCCAGGCTGTCCAGGACGGGACCGGCCACGACATTCGCAGCCTCGCCGACGAACAGCCCGTGGGTTGCGGCGACATGGACGGCTAAGGCGCCTTGTTCGCGGCAAACCTGGGCGGCACGCGCTACGGTGCCGCCGGTGCTGATCATGTCATCGACGATGAGGGCCGTTTTGCCGCGCACATTTCCCGCCAGAACCGCACCGCGTACCGTGTCATCGCTGCGGTACTTTTCCATGAGGGCGCTGCCGACAGTCGCGCCGAGCCGCCGGGCCAATTTGCGGCGGAAGCTCTCTGCCCGTTTGAGCCCACCTGCGTCGGGCGAGACCACGGCCACGTCTCCGTGGAGTTTCGCCGCGAAATGCTCGATCAGCAGCTTCCCGGCTTCCAAATGGTCGGTTCGGCAGCGGAAGGCATTCTGAAAACCCGCCAGATCGTGGACGTCGAGGGTGATGACCCGGTCCGTGCCCGCAGCCTCGAACAGCTGCGCCACATAACGCAGCGTGACCGGTTCGCGCGGCCGGGTTTTCCGGTCGGCTCGAGCATAAGCAAGGTACGGCACGACCGCGGTCACCGAGGCGGCGGACGCATCCTTGAGCGCACCGACAAAAAACCACAGGCGGCACAGTTTGTCGTTGACGGTCTTGCCGGGCTCGTCGTACAGCGATTGCACCACGAATACGTCGGAGTCCCGCACGTTCTCGGCCGGATACGCCTTGTGCTCGCCGTCGTCGAAATCTTTTTCCTCGACTAAGGACAAGTCAGAACCCAATGCGCGGGCGATGTTTTCTCCCAATGTCCGGCTTTCGCTCAGCGCGAACAGGCGAAGCGGGCCGCGGTTCATCGGCGCAGATACTTCAGGAACCAGTCGCGGGCGAGTTCTTCCACCTTTTCCAGCGTGCCGGGTTCCTCGAACAGATGGGTCGCGCCGGGGACGATCTCCAGCCGGTTCACGGCATTCATGCGCTCCGCCGCCAAGCGGTTGAGCTCGATGACCACATCGTCGTAACCGCCGACGATCAGGAGCGTGGGTGCCAGAACCTCGGGCAATCGCTCCTCCGCGAGATCCGGCCGTCCGCCCCGCGATACCACGGCCGCCACCGATTCCGGACGCTCGGCCGCGGCCCGGAGCGCCGCCGCCGCACCGGTGCTGGCGCCGAACAATCCGAAGGAAAGGTCGGTGGTCAATTCGTATTGCGTGGCCCAGTCGATCGCGCCCACCAGGCGGTCGGTCAAAAGACCGATGTCGAAACGGAATTGACGGGTGTACTGGTCGACCTCGTGTTCCTCCGCGGTGAGAAGATCGAACAGCAGCGTAGCGAGGTCGGCGCGGTTGAGGAAATCGGCGACGGCCTGGTTGCGCGGGCTGAACCGGCTGCTCCCGCTGCCGTGGGCGAAGATCACGAGTCCTTGAGGTTGGTCCGGAATGAACAGCGAGCCGGACAGCGTCACGCCCGCCGGACCTACCGGAAATTCAATGGAATCCGAGGGTGCGGCTTGATTCATCTCTTCATCTCCCTGCCGAACAAAAAGCTTGTTTAATCCGATGTCTCCTCCCAGGCTCGGGTAAGAATCTCCCGAACCTCGTCGTCGGTGGTCTGGGAAAAGTCCCGGTATCCTTGACCTACCGCAAAAAACGGCTCGGGAGTCGTCAGACAGACCACCTCGTCGACTTCGGCGCGCAAACGCTCCACCGTATCCGTGGGAGCCAGCGGCACGGCGACCACGACGCAAGCCGGGTTTCGCTGGCGCAGGGCGGCGAGGCCGGCGCGCATGGTCGCTCCCGTGGCGATGCCGTCGTCCACCACGATGATGCAGCGGTTCTCGATATCGGGGTACGGACGATCACCCCGGTAAAGCCGCTCGCGGCGCTCCAGTTCCTGGCGCTCTTTCGCGGCGGCGTTCTCGATAACTTCGTCGCTGATCCGGTAGATCGATACCACATCGCGGTTCAGGACGGAGGCGCCTCCGCTGGCGATCGCGCCCATGGCCAACTCCGGATTGCCGGGTGTTCCGAGCTTTCGCACGATCAAGAGGTCCAAGGGCGCTTTCAGGGCACGGGCAACTTCGTACGCCACGGGCACCCCTCCGCGGGGCAGGGCGAGCACGATCAGGTCGGAACGGCCGGCATAAGCGCCCAAAGCCTGCGCCAGCTGGCGTCCGGCATCCGTGCGGTTTTCGAAAAGTGTATCCATAGGATTTACGAGCACTGCTGAAGACACCGGGTTTCATCGCTAGCCCCGGTTGCGTTTAAGGTATTTCCAAGCGTCCGCCGTCGCGCCACTCGCTCAACTGTTCCGCGCCGATCCGCAGTTTTTGCCTTAGCGCCTCGATCCGCTCCTTTTGCTCGAGCCGGGTCGCTGGCCACGCTTCCAGCCGGTCGAGTTCGGCTTGCCATTCCTCCATTTGCATTTGGAGTTCCCGCAAGCGGGCTTGTTCGGTATTCATGGCTGTTCCGGTAATTCTTCCGTATCAACGAGAAGCCCTGTTTTTCAGGAGCTTCATGAATTCCCGCATGAACGCCGGGAGATCCGCGGGTTGTCTCGACGTTACCAGATTGCCGTCCACGACGACCTCCCGGTCTTCATAATGGGCTCCGGCTTGCCTCATTTCGTCCGCGACGGCCCGATAACAAGTGGCGTGCCGATTTTTCAGCACACCGGCCGAAATCAGGATCTGCGGCCCGTGGCAAACGGCCGCTACCGGCCGATCGTTCTGCATGAAAGCCTTGGCGATCGCCAAGGCCGAGGGTTCCTCCCGCAATGCGGCCGGCGCTTTGCCGCCGGGGAGCAGAAGAACGTCGTAATCTTGCGGAACGATTTCCGAAAGCTTCTTGTCGACCGCCACTTCGTAGCCGTGCTTGCCGATGATCGTCCCGGTTTTGTCGGAAGCGATCTCGACCGGAATTCCCTCCTCTTTCAGCCGGTAGTACGGCACGAGGAGTTCGGCATCCTCGAAATAGTCTGAACTGAGTATGAGGACTTTCATCCTGAGTCTCTCTTCTCTTAATGGAGCGCTTCCTCCCGTTCGGACGGGGGAGGCTGTTGGGTCGTCTCGGGCGCGGGGCGAGGCGATTGAATTGCTTCGGGACGGTAGCCCTCGGCGACGCTCGGTCCGCTCGTGAGCGGTTTGTTGGTCAGTGCCCGCAGAATCAGGGTGGAACCCGCCAAACCCAAAACGGCCGTAAGCGGACTCGCATGCCGTAGGGCATTGATCGCCAGGGTGGTTCCGGTGGCGCCGGCGATCAGCCGGGTGGCCGGCGCCCAGTTCTCCTGCAGGATGTCCGGGCGTATCCGGCGGCGCGGAACTCCGCCCTGAAGTTCGGGGATCTGCTCCGCGGTCTCATGTACTTCCAGCCGATCGTCCACACCCCTGACGCCACGTACCGAGGCCACACACCGGTAGAGCGGTTTGTGTTCATGCGCCAGTACCGGACCGGAGAGCGTCACAAAACCGTCCTGCACCTTGACGTCGATGACTTTGGGATGGGAGACCACCCGTCCGATATTGGACCGTACCCTATCAACCAGCAAGTCGTCCGGGACAGGCCCCGCCGTCAGCCACCCGTTGAGCTCCGCGATCATGCCGACCGCGCGATTGCGAAGGTCGCGCAGGGCCACCTGAAACGCGTCATCGAATCGGTTCATGCTGCTCGTCGTCTTGTCGCGGAGAACGGCCCGGCGATATCGCCCGCGATCCGGGTCGAGCAAATACATCAACGCGGCCCCCACGGCCGCCCCGTACAGTGTTGAGTTCCGCTTCATGGCATTCTCCTCGGAGTGTTCCGTACTGCGCTCGCCTGACTAATCAGACTCGTCTCCCGAAAGGGAGTTGCACGCGAGTGTTACCGAAATGAAAAAGGCGGCCGAACGGATTGCGGGTGATTCGTAAATTCCATCGGCTATTCGACGATCACCGTGCGAAGTGGCGCGATCGAGCACGCCGCGCGACCGACAGGAGCATACGGATGAGGCCGGCGTCTAAACAAAGAAGACGATCTGAAAGGATGTGTGATGTCCGAACCGAAAGCCATTGCCGCAACGATCGAAACCGTGGTGCCCGGGGTCTGGCGCTGGTCCGTGCAGGATGATCGTATCGGTTACGAGAGCGATGCACATGCCATCGCGGCGGGCGATCGCATAGTCCTTATCGATCCCTTGAGGGTCGAGACAGCGGTCCTCGAACGCTTAGGGCCGGTGGAGGCGATTTGCCTCACCGCCGCCTGCCATCAGCGGGCCGCCTGGCATTACCGCCGTCGTTTGGGTGTGAAGGTGTATGCGCCCGACGGCACGCGGCCCATGGACGAGGAACCGGACCTGCGCTACCGGGCAGGCGATGTGCTGCCGGGGGGCCTTCGGGCGATCCACACGCCGGGACCCGAAACCGCGCATTACGCCTTCTTGTCACCCCAGCCGCCCGGCATCCTGTTTTGCCCGGATCTTCTGTCGCACGGAGCCGGCGACGTCTTGGCCTTTGTGCCGGCCGAGTATCACGAGAACCCGGCGCTAACCCGGCAGAGCGTGCGGAATTTGCTGGACCTGGACTTCGCGGTGCTCTGCTTCGACCATGGCCGCCCCCTTCTCGACGAGCCCAAGGCCGCGCTGCGGGCCCTCCTCGCCGAGAAGCCGGGGACCTCGCACAGCTGACTTCCGCGCAGTAGCTATCGATAACGTATGGCACCCGGAGAGGCATCATCCCAGCACTGGAATCACCGCTATGCGGTAGTCAACGGAATACGCCTGCACTGGGTGGAAGCCGGAACCGGGCCTCTCGTCGTGTTGCTGCACGGATTTCCGGAATTCTGGTACTCATGGCGTCACCAAATCCCGGCACTGGCGGAAGCGGGTTTTCGCGCGGTCGCCCCGGATCTCCGCGGCTATAACGAGTCCGAAAAACCCGCTGGGATCAGGCGTTATCGCCTGGAAATCCTGGCGGATGACGTGCTCGCGATCATTCACGCGCTGGGCCAAGAGCGATGCGCGGTGGTCGGACATGATTGGGGCGGTGCCATCGCCTGGTTTCTGGCCATGCGCCATCCGCAGGCGGTAGAGAATTTGATCGTCCTGAATGCCCCGCATCCGGAACGTTTCTTTCAGGAACTCAGGACGCCGGCGCAGTTGCGGAAGTCCTGGTACGTATTCTTCTTCCAGCTCCCGTGGCTGCCCGAAAGGCTGATTCGAGCGGATGATTATGCCGGATTAGGCCGGATATTGCGGACCGATCCGGTGCGGCCCGATGCGTTCACCGAAGCCGACATTCAGTGCTACAAGCAAGCCCTGGCGCAGCCGGGCGCGCTGACTGCGGCGATTCATTATTACCGTGCCCTGTTCCGCCGCAACCTTCTCCGATTCCGGCGGCAGATCCGCCCCATTCATGCGCCGACACTTTTGATCTGGGGTGCGCAGGATCGCTATCTCGGTATCGGGCTGACCCAGGGTTTGGAACGATGGGTTCCGAATATCCGGGTCGAACGCATCCCCGAGGCGAGTCACTGGGTTCAGGCGGACGCGCCCGAGCGTGTCAACTCGTTGATCATTGGCTTTCTTCGAAAACAAGGGCATGGCATGGGGCGAAGTTGACGTCTTCACCGGTATTCCGTGCGCAGTGGATGTGCCGAGGATTCGGCTATCTCTTTCTGCACGAAACTGTGGCGCAAGAATACCTCGAGCCGCCTGCCGCGGAAGGGTGAAGCCAGCAGTCGGATCAGCGCTGCAATGGTGTTAATCTTCTGAGCCAACTCACTACACCCGACTGCGGAGTGCGCATGAATGTCCCCTACAAAGGCCGATGGACGGTGACTGCCAGCGGCGGCGATCCCCGAGCCGCCATCGACGACTCCTACTCGACGCGATGGGTCTCCGAACCGTCGGTGGCCCCCTGGCTCGAGATCGATTTCGGCCGGATCGCGATCCTCGGAGGACTCGAGGTTTACTGGGGCAGGCATGCGCCCAAGGTATATTCTTTCGGGTCCTCGCTCGACGGCGAAGCGTGGACGCCTCTTTGTGCCACCCGCCACGGCGAGGGCGGTCAAGACGTCTTCGCGTTTCCGCCGACGGAGGCTCGATTCGTGCGCTGGACTTGCGCCGATCCGGAGCCGGAGCGGGGCCTCGAAATCGTCGAAATCAACCTGTACGGTCCGGGCGAGGCCGCGTCGGTGCAAGAGCCGGGGCGAATCGCGGCGTTGGGCCGTGGGCCGGTCAAGATTCCTCCAGGCGAGAGCATTACCGTCGATTTCGGGTATACGCGATCGCCGCTCGGCGTGCTGGTCCAATGGGGAGAGACTTACGGAACCGACTTTTCGGTCGAGCTTTCCGACGACGGCGAGAACTTTCGGGAGGTCGGCCGCATCATCCTCGGCAACGGCGACTACGACAGCTTTTATTGGCGATCCACCACGAGCCGCTATCTGCGCTTCACGGTTCACGAGGCAAGCAGTCCGGAAGGGGCTGTCGTCGACGAACTCAAGCTCCGCATCCTGAACAAGGACAGAATGCCGATCGGCCAACTGGAGCGCGCGGCGCAAGTGGCGCGCAGCGATCTTTATCCGCAGGCTCTTCTGGAGCGGCAGGTCTATTGGACCGTGCTCGGGGAGATCGATCGGTCCGAGGATGCCCTTTTCGACGAATACGGCAATCTCGAGCCCCGCCCCGGTTCCGGCCAACTCATGCCGTTGTTTCGACTGGACGGAACGCTTCACGGCGCGCCCGGCGCTTCCGCGATCACTCAAACGCTGGCCGACGGCGCGCTGCCCATTCCTTCCGTCGCGTGGTCGGCGCGGGAGGTGGAACTTAGGGCGACCGCCCTCGCCGATGCAGGGCAAGCGATAGTCGAGTACCGCATCACGAACCGCGCCGGCGTGCCGCAGCAAGGGGCGCTCGTCCTCGCGCTGCGCCCCGCCCAAATCAACCCGTATTGGCAACACGGCGGACACGCGATCATCAACTCGATAGCCATCGACGGAAAGGAGGTTCGGGTCAACGATGGGTGGTATGCCGGTTTTTCGAGTGCCCCCGATGTCGCGACGATCGCCGAATTTCACGACGGAGACGTGGTGAAACTGATCGAGAACCAGCCGCAGCACACCGAACGCTGCTTGCATTCCGATTCCGGTCTCCTGAGTGCCGCATGCGAGTTCGACTTTTCCCTGGATCCGGGCGAGACCGCTTCCTTCGTCGTATCGGCTCCGCTCAGGGACGGTATCGCACCCGACACGGAGGTCGACTTCGCCAGCATTCGCGAGAAGGTCGCTCGAGTTTGGCGCGAGAAGATCGGCCCGCGCAGAATTACGGTGGGAGACCGCGAAGTCAGCGATACGGTCGAGGCACAGACGGGACTCATCCTGGTGAACGCCACCCGCTATGCCTTCAAGCCCGGTCCGCGCAATTACGACCGAACCTGGATACGCGACGGCTCCTCGCAAGCCCTCGCCCTGCTCTACGCCGGTTTGATCGAAGAGGCCGAGCGCTACGTGCTGTGGTACTCGAAACGCATCTACGACAACGGCATGGTCCCGCCTATCCTCAATCCCGACGGCAGCGTGAACCGCGGCTACGGCAGCGACATCGAATTCGACGCCCAGGGCCAGTTCGTGGCGATCGCAGCCGACACCTATCGCTTCAGCCGGGATCGCGCCTTTCTCGAAGCCATTTTCGAACCCGTCGTCCGGGCCACCCGATTCATCGAGGAACTCTGCGCGCGAACCAATGCGCTGCACGGGCCCGAAACGCGGTTCCATGGGCTTTTGGCGCCATCCATCAGCCACGAGGGTTACAACAAGCCGACCTACAGCTACTGGGATAACTTTTTCGCGTTGCGGGCGTGGCGCGACTGCGCCTATCTGGCCGCCGAGATCGGCGATGCGGAAATCGCGAACCTGGCCGAAACCAAGGAACAGGAGTTCGCCGCAAACCTGGCCCGCTCATTGCGAATGACGACCGAAGAGCTCGGTTCGGGGCTGGTCCATGCCTCCGCCGATCGCGAGGATGTCGATCCCACGTCGACCTCCATCGCTTTCGAACCCTGCCGTGTGGAGGATGTGCTTCCGGCGGAGTACATTCAGGCAACCTACGATCTGTATCTCGACCATCTCGAACTCATTCGCGCGCCCGACTTCCAAGGGGGCTTTACGCCGTACGAGATTCGCAATCTGAACGCGCTCGTGGCGCTGGGTCGAACCGAGGAGGCCTTCCGGCTCCTCGGGGATGCGCTCACCTGGCGAAGACCCGCCGGTTGGCGTCATTGGGCCGAGGTCGTCTGGGCCGACCCGCGCGTGCCGGACTATATCGGCGATATGCCTCACACCTGGATCGGCGCCGAATTCGCCACCGCGATCCGCCGCATGTTGGTTAGGGAAAACGGCGGCACGCTCGAACTTTTTCGAGCCGTCCCCGATGCCTGGTGGGAAGGCGAAGGCATTACGCTGAACGAGCTACCGACCTGCTTCGGAACAGTCAGTCTCAAAGCCCGCCGCAACGAATCGCGGGTAACGGTCGATCTGAGCGTGACCGGAACCGCGCCGAAACGGATCGTCCTTCGCTATCCCGGCGCGCGGCAAGCCCACGCCGACGGCAAACCGTGCGAGATCGACGGCGATCTCATCAAGGCACCGAATCTGAACCGGCTCGTGATCGATCTGTAGACTTGTAGGGTGGGTTAGCGAAGCGTAACCCACCGACCCTTCGACTTGGTTCAGGACAGGTCCGAGGCCGCTCGGTGGGTTACGGCCTCGCGGCCTAACCCACCCTACAAAAATCAATTCCTGATTGAAAGCGATTTGGAATTAGGCCGGGCCCGCGCGGAACTGGTAGAGCCAGGTTTCGGTCAGCGCATCGCCGTTGCCGCGGATGTAGAGCCGGAGCTCGACAGGATCGCTGCCGGTCGGGACGAGGTCGAAGATAGCCCTCCAGCGGCGCGTGCCCGGCACCGGCTCGATGAAGGCGCCGGAGACGGTTCCGCCGGACGCGGAGACGACCGGTTCGGCCTTGACCGAATCGCCCCACAGCGGATCCAGCGCCGAGCCCGCGAATTCGACGCATATCTTGTACACGCCCTTCGGCCGAGGTTTTCCCGGCTGACCGCCACGCCCGATCCGGGTCGCCACGCAGCGGGCCACCTGCGCCGGGTAGGGCTCGTCCCCCAGCCAGTGCAGCCGATAGCGCAGCCGGTAGGAGTTGCCGGCACGCGCCGGTCCGTCCGGCCGCCAGTAAGCCACGATGTTGTCGTGGATTTCGTCGTCCGTAGGCAGTTCCACCAATTGGACGGCGCCGGGGCCCCAGTCGTCCAGCGGCTCCACCCACAGGCTGGGCCGCCGTTCGTAGTTGACGCCGTCGAGATAGTTTTCGTACACCCGGTCGCGCTGCATCAGGCCGAAACCTTTCGGCCCCTTGTCGGCGAAGCTGGAGGTCACGGCGAAGGGCTGATTGATCAACGGACGCCAGAGCCGTTCGCCGTTGCCGTTCCAGATCGCGAGACCGTCGGAATCGTGGACTTCCGGGCGCCAGTCCTCGCGTTGGCGTTTCTCCTTTTCGCTGAACCAATACATGGAGGTCAATGGGGCCAGTCCCAACCGGGTGATGTCCTTGCGCAGGAAAAGAACCACCTCGACGTCCTGTATCACGCCCTCGGTACGCCGGATCGAAAAATGATAGGCACCGGTAAGGCTGGGGCTATTCAGCAGAGCGTAAACCGAGACCGGCTGGTCCTCTTTCCGAGCGCCCTCGATGAAAAATTCGGTGAAATCCGGAAATTCCTCGGGCGTGGGTTCGGCGGAGTCCACGATAACGCCGCGGGCGGACAGTCCGTACTGGCCCAAGGCGCCGATAGCCCGAAAATATGAGGCGCCGAGAAAGGCTATCCAGTCTTGGGTGCGCCAGTCCTTGCGCTTCCGAGATTCCTGCAGGCGAAAACCTGCAAAGCCCGTATCTTCAGGCAGCTTGCGGGCGATGCTGTCCTTGGGCATCGAAAAATACTTGGGTCTGTACAAGATTTCCCGCGCCACTCCGTGCTCCAGAACGTGCATCTTGACCGACTTCTGGAAGAACTGGCCCACGTGAAAAAAAGTAGCCGGATAGAGGGACGGCCCATTCGCGAACAAAGCATAATCGGGACGGTAACGGATATTCCCCCAAGCATCGTAATCGATCTGCTGAACGACTTTGGGCAGGGGTTTGGGTGGTGATTCATAGGGCGCCTTGGCCATGGCAGCAGCCCGCTCGATCAGCGCCTCAAAGGAAAAGAGCTGACCAGGGCCCAAACGAAGCCCTTCGGACGCAGGCGGGACAGCCCGAGCCACGTTGAAAAGCGTTCCCCCTAAGGCTACTAAGGAAGCGGATTTCAAGAATCCGCGCCGACTCAACTTCTGATTCATTGGATTGTAATTCTGTAACTGGTACTAATGACTTAGCGTTTCAATAACGAACGCCGATGAAATCGTATGAAACCGGCATTGTCTTGGCAATTCCGAGAAGTGCCCGGCTCTTGCCCCGAACGCGATTCCTAATTCCATTCGGCATTCGAGTGAACATGAAACGTAGGGTGGGTTAGCGGAGCGTAACCCACCGATTCGAGGTCGCTCGGCGGGTTACGGCCTTGGTTCCGAGGTAACGCCGCGGCCCCGATAGGCCAGAGTACGCTTGGAGGCAGCGCGGTAGGTCAATCGCCGGGGGAGCGGTTTGATATCGATCACGGTGGAGGGCGATGGCTGACATCTCGATTGCTTTCTGTTTTGAAATAAATATGCCACTCATTATTGACGCAAAATTTACACCATCTTTAGATCCGAAAGCCTAGAGTGAACGGCGCAGACCCGTCGGAACAGTACCTCGGCTACGCATGCTTCGAGAGAGCTTTAGCAAGGATATCGGCACACTAGGATTAGTCCAAAGACGCGATTGAGGCCGGCCGAAGTCACGAATACGGCGAGTTCGCCTCGGTCAATTCCGGCCTTTTAGAGCAGCCAAAGCGCATGGTATCCGCCACGAGCACCTCATCCCACGCCCCTACTTCCTTGCATAGGCCCTACCGCCGAGCGGTTGGATATTTCTGGGGGTTGGCGGCTCCCACGCTTTGCACGTTGATCAATTGGCCGCTGCGCGGTCAGATCAGCCCAGCGAACATCCTGATGATTTACTTGCTGGGCGTGTTTTTCGTGGCTATCCGGTTCGGACGCGGCCCCTCCATCCTGGCCTCTCTTCAGAGCGCCGGGACTTTCGCCTTTTTCGTTGCCCCTCCGATTTTTTCCTTCGCCGTCTCCGATACGGAGCATCTGATCGGCCTTGCCGTCATGCTGATCGTTGCGGTCGTGACCAGCAGCCTGATGGATGCGCTTCGATCGCAGGCCGCCGTGGCGGCGCAGGGGGAACAGCGCGCCTCGACGCTGTACCGGCTGAGCAAGGAACTGGCCGGTACGCGCCAGGAGGCGGACGTGATCGCAGCCGGCATCAAACATATCTACTCCGAATTTGGGCTCCCGAACACCCTGCTCGTTCCGGACGGCCAAGCCCGGCTGCACTGTCCGGAAGGCGATCTTTGGCCGCCAGGCATGCCGGATCTGGATCTTGCCCTTGCACAACAGGCTTTTGACCAGGGGCAACCGCAGCCGCCCGGCGGCGGCACCGACACAAATTCTGTAGGGACCTCGCTCTACTGGCCGCTGGTCGGCTCCGAAGGCGTCCTCGGCGTATGGGTGATGGCGCTCCCGGCCCACCGAAGGCTTTCGTCGGAAGAACGGACGCTCCTGGATCTCTTTCTCCATCAAATCGTTCAATCTCTGGAGCGGGTTCGGGCTGCCGAACAAGCTCGCTGCACAGCCATCCGAATAGAGGCGGAAACCCTGAGGAATTCGCTGCTGAGCGCCATTTCCCACGATCTCCGCACCCCGCTTTCGACGATCGTCGGCGCCTCGGGAACGCTGGTCGAAGGCGACGAACACCTGGATGCCGAGCACCGCCAAAAGCTGATCCGAGCGATCCATGAGGACGCGAAGCGAATGTCCGATCTCACGCATAAGATCCTGGACATGGCCCGGCTCGAAGCCGGGAAGGTTGCTCTGAATCGACAGTGGTACGCCCTTGAGGAAATCATCGGCAGCGCCCTGCGCCGGATGCGAAAACAGCTTCAAGACCGACCGGTCACGGTCGAACTGGATAACGGATTGACGCTGGTCCATGTCGACGCGGTTTTGATGCAGCAAGTCTTGGTCAACCTTCTCGAGAATGCCGTCAAATATACGCCGGAAGCGAGCCCCATCGAGATTACCGCAGAACTGTCCCCGAAATTGCTGACCCTCTTCATAGCCGACCGGGGTCCCGGAATTCCGGAAAAATTCGAGCACCAGATCTTCGACAAGTTCTTCCGCATTTACCCGGAAGCGCCTCAGGGCGGCGCCGGACTCGGCTTGGCCATCTGCCGGGCCATCATCAGCGCACACGGCGGCGACATTCGCGTCGAGCCCCGGGCCGGCGGAGGATCCGTCTTCCGCTTGGAACTGCCGCTCACGGAAACGCCGCCGGACATCGAGCTGGAAAACGAGGCTTTATCGCGGTCATGACGGAAACCCGCCCCGTCATATTGGTCATCGAGGACGATCCGCACTTGCGGATGTTCTTGAGCACCTGTCTGAGCGGCCAGGACGGTTGGTCGGTGATCACGGCCGAGACCGGGACCGAGGGTTTGGCTTCGGCGCGAAGCGCCAAACCGGCACTCGTGATCCTCGATCTTGGACTGCCGGACATGGATGGCGTGGAGGTGGTGGATCGGTTACGGAAACGCACTGGAGTCCCTCTGATCATCCTGTCGGCCCGAAATCACGAAAACGACATCACCCAGGCTCTCGATGCCGGCGCGGACGATTACCTGACCAAACCCTTCAGTACGGCGGAACTCGTGGCGCGTATCCGGGCATTGCTGCGGCGTGCCTCGCAGCGTTCGTGGGGACCGCCGCGCGATGTGTTTCAAGTCGGCGACCTAAAGGTCGAACTGACCCGGCGGAAAGTTTCTCTCGAAGACCGCGAGATCCATCTCACGCCGATCGAGTATCGCCTACTGACCGCCCTGATCAGTCATGCGGGAAGTGTCGTCACCCACAGACAGCTGCTGAACGAGGTCTGGGGTCCGGGCCATACCGAGCACAGCCATTACGTCCGGATTTACATGGGCCAGTTGCGACACAAGATCGAGGCCGATCCCGCCAGACCCCGCTATCTCCTGACGGAACCCGGTGTGGGATACCGTCTGTGCGACGACGAATGATCGAAGACCCACGAGCGCGTGCATTGATGCAGCCAAGCAATGACCGGCGGCGCTCGCCTTTGCATGATCAGGTCTGCATTGCCTTTTCGTTCAACATTAAACAGCGGAATGCCATCCATGCTTCACGTCTTAATAACGAGACAAGCGGGCAGCCGTCATCAGCGGCTGATCGGTCAAGAAACACGGCTACATCGTACTCACCAACAAGCCGATCAATCATGAATAAGAAATGGCTGATGATCGTGCTTGCCGCCTTACCGGTCCCGGCCCTGAGCGCCGAGGGCAGCCTACCGCCGCCGCTGGATCTGACCCATCATGCCGTCGGCTATCTGGCCGTCGCGATCTTCCTCGGAGCTTATGCGCTGGCCATGATCGAGGAGGTCACGGAACTCAGGAAATCGAAGCCGATGGTTCTTGCCGCCAGCCTCATCTGGGTCTTGATTGCTGCCGTATACGTCCGGGACGGCCTTGGCGAGCAGGCCGAGCAAGCATTCCGCACTGGGTTGGAGGGGTACGCGGAGCTATTCCTGTTCATACTGGTTTCGATGACCTACCTCAACGCCATGGAAGATCGGGGGGTGTTCGAATCCCTGCGTATCTGGCTGCTGCGCAAGGGCTTCAGCTATCGGCAGCTGTTTTGGATCACCGGATGCCTGTCCTTCTTGCTGTCCTCGGTGTGCAACAATCTCACCACCGCCCTTTTGATGGGCACCGTGATCATGGCGATGGGGCGGGATAACCGCCGCTTCATCGGCGTGGCCTGCGTCAACGTGGTGGTTGCCACCAATGCCGGCGGCTCCTTCAGTCCGTTCGGCGATATCACGACCCTCCTGGTCTGGCAAAAAGGGGTCGTGCCGTTCATCGAGTTCTATTCGTTGCTGGTCCCCTCCATCGTCAATTTTGTCCTGCCGGCAGCCATCATGTACTTCTGGGTTCCCAAGGAAAAGCCGGCACCCGCTCTGGAGGCTTTCGCCCTGCGGCGCGGGGCGAAAACGATTATTCTGTTGTTTCTGTTGACCATCGTCACCGCCGTCTGTTTCGAGAACTTCCTGAGTCTCCCGCCGGCCGCCGGCATGTTGGCGGGGCTCACCTATCTGAAATTCTTCAGCTATTACCTGCAGAAGACTGCGGCGCCACGCGGCAATTCGGGCGAAGTCGCCGATACCGATGCCATGGAAATCCCCTACGACCTGGAGGAACGGCATCATTTCGACGTATTCCACAACGTCTCGCGATTGGAATGGGACACGCTGCTGTTCTTCTACGGCGTCATGGTCAGCGTCGGGGGTTTGAGCTTCATCGGCTATTTGAACTACGCCTCGCAGTTCCTTTATACCGATCTCGACCCCACCATCGCCAACGTGCTGGTGGGCATCATCTCCGCCTTCATCGATAACGGCACCATCATGTTCGCCGTGCTGACGATGATGCCCGATATCTCACAGGGGCAATGGTTATTGGTGACGCTGACGGCGGGTGTCGGGGGAAGCCTGCTCGCCATCGGCTCGGCGGCGGGTGTGGGACTTCTCGGTCAAGCCAAAGGCTTCTATACCTTCAGCACGCACCTGAAATGGGTTCCGGCCATTGCGCTCGGGTATGCCGGCAGCATAGTCGCGCATTTCGTGATCAATGCCCGGTATTTTTAGCGCGCCGGGTAAGTTCTGGAATGGCTATCGTCTCAAAGAAAATGGGATAGTGATCGCTTACGGACGGAAATTCCGATGCCTTTTATTCTGCGCATACAGAAATCTTAAGAACAAAAAAGCATTTCAGCATGATTCAATTTCTGTCACTGGCCCGGGTTTTCGGGCTGATGCTAATGGTCTTCAGCATGACCTACATCTTGCCTATTTTGACGTCGCTCATTTATCGGGATGGGACGGAACTGCTTTTCATCGAGGACATGCTGCTCACCTTGGGTGCGGGTTTGCTACTTTGGATACTGACCCGCCAATTCGATAGGGAGTTAAAGGCCAAACAGGGCTTTATGCTGGTGGTGCTCGCCTGGACCGGAATGGCCGCCTTTGCAACTTTTCCACTGATGTCGTATCTGAAGAACCTGTCGTTTACCGACGCCTACTTCGAAACGATGTCCGGACTTTCGACTACCGGCGCCACGACTCTGACCGGATTGGATCGGCTGCCGCCCGCCATCAATTTATGGCGGCATGAACTCAACTGGTTGGGGGGCATGGGAATCATCGTCTTGGCGGTGGCGATTCTCCCGGTGCTCGGTGTCGGTGGCCGCCAGCTGTTTATGGCTGAAACGCCCGGCCCCATGAAAGACAGCCAGCTCACGCCGCGCATTACCGAGACGGCCAAGAATCTCTGGCTGGTTTACGGCAGCATCACCGTGGCCTGCATTTTTGCCTTGAAATGGGCAGGGATGACGTGGCTGGACGCTGTCTGCCATGCATTTGCAACCTTGTCGCTCGGCGGGTTCTCCACCTACGACGCCGGTGTCGGCCATTTCAATTCGCCCGCAATCGAGGCGGTTTTGATCGTTTTCATGCTGCTGGCGGGGATGAACTTCGCCACGCATTTTCTGGCGCTCCGCGGCAGGAGCCTGATGCCGTACAAGCATGATGTCGAGTTGCTACCTTATCTGGTGCTTGTGGTGGGCAGTTGCGTGGCAATTGGGCTTTATCTGTGGCTTCAGGGCACTTATGCGGATTTTCCGACCGCCCTTCGCCACGCGAGCTTCAGCTTGGTGTCCATCGGCACCGACTGCGGGTTTGTCACCGCCGATTTCAACGAGTGGCCGATTTTTGCGCCGCTGTGGATGTTCTTCGTGAGTTGCGTTGCCGTCTGCACCGGATCCACCGGCGGCGGCATCAAGATGATGCGGACCCTGATTCTCGTCAAACAAAGCCAGCTCCAGATGTTCCTGCTGACTCACCCCACTTCGGTCAACCCGCTCAAACTCGGCAATATGGTCATTCAGTCACCGATCGTCCTGTCGGTGCTCGGATTTATTTTTGTCTATTTCATGAGCGTCGTGGTCCTTACCTTATTGCTCGTAATCAGTGGACTCGATTTCCTGTCATCGTTCTCCGCCGTGCTCGCCAGCATCAACAATGCGGGTCCGGGGTTAGGAGAAGTAGGGCCTGCCACGAATTATGGCGGATTGACCGACTTTCAAACGTGGATCTGCACCTTGGCCATGTTTCTTGGCCGCATCGAGGTGTTCACGGCGCTGATCCTGTTCACGCCGGCCTACTGGCGCAAATGAGCGTCACTCCAGAGGTTTGACGCGCTGGATGCAGCGCGATGTGGCCGCGGCACGAAAAGCGCTCCGGCAACTGCTCAAGGAACCGATTCGGTGTATTCCGGTGGAACGGAAAGGCAAGAAAGTATTGCGGGCGGAAGGACAAACGACCGTCGGGACCTTACTGTCCCAAGGTTATATAAACTTGGCGTCCCCAAGGGGGTTCGAACCCCTGTTGCCGCCGTGAGAGGGCGGAGTCCTGGGCCGCTAGACGATGGGGACGTAGCGGAAGGCCTAATAGATTAGCGCGAGACGTCCGATTGATCAAATCCAATTTTTCCTATTCGCGCCTTGGCGAACAAGGTCCGTCTGCGTTTGGCCCCATGTAAGTCGGTCATGGGGCCAATCTTGAGATACTGTGTTGGGCTGCCTGGCAGCAGAAAACTTCTACGAGAACGGTGCTTTCCGATCAGCCTTACTCGATGAGCTCGCGGATTATGGCATCGGCCATATGTTGCGTTCCGTAGGGCGAATTCGCGTTTAGGTCGGGCGTCACGATTCTGCCGTCGCGGATGACCTTACGGACGGCTTGTTCGATTTTCCGGGCAGCGTCGAGCTCCCCGATATGTTCGAGCATCATGGCGCCCGCCAGGATCATGGCCGTCGGATTGGCAATGCCCTTGTCGGCAATATCCGGCGCGCTGCCGTGCACGGCCTCGAATAAAGCGGCATCGGTGCCGATGTTCGCGCCTGCGGTCAATCCCAACCCGCCGATGAGACCTGCCGCCAAGTCGGACAGAATATCCCCGAATAAGTTGGTGGTAACGATCACATCGAACACTTCCGGCCTCATGACCAGTTGCATCGAGCAGGCGTCGACGATCTTGTCTTCGAACTCGATCTCCGGATAAGCCTTGGCGACTTCCCGACCGATTTCCAAAAACAGCCCGGAGGTACACTTCAAAATGTTGGCTTTGTGCACCAGCGTCACTTTTTTGCGCTGGGTTTTGCGCGCATATTGAAAGGCGTATTCGATGATCCGTTCGGAGCCTTTCTTGGTAACGATCGCGATGCTTTCTGCTCCCAGTTTTTCCGCATCGACCTTGATGAAATGCTCGATACCGGCGTAGAGGCCTTCCGTATTCTCGCGAACCGTCACCAGGTTTACATTTTGAAACGGTGTGCTGGTGCCTTCGAAAGAAATGGCCGGACGAACATTCGCATACAAGTTGAATGTCTGTCGCAAGGTTACGTTGACGCTTCGGTAACCCCCGCCGACCGGCGTGGTCAGCGGGCCTTTGAAGCAAATTCGATTGTTCCGGATTGATTCGATGGTCGCATCGGGCAATGGATCGGCATGTTTTTCGACAGCCGCCATGCCGGCTAATTGCCGATCCCAGTGGATTCTTACGCCGGTCGCTTCGATCACGCTGACCGCGGCATCGACGATGGAAGGTCCGATACCGTCACCGGGAATGAGGGTAATCTGATGCATGCAGAGAATTCCTTATTTATTTTGAGTGATGAAATTGTCGCTTTAGCGGATTATCCAACAGTAAACGACAAAGTTTAAGCATCAGAGTCGGCCTTCCGAGCGCCGATCATTTCTGATAGATTCACTAAGGTATTTTATCCACTTTAATTTGAGACAGCCGGTATGGATGTTACAGAACGCATCAAGAAACAACTCGCCGAGAATCCGGTGATCCTTTACATGAAGGGGTCTCCCGATTTTCCTCAGTGCGGCTTTTCGGGACGGGCAGTGCAAATTTTGGAACGCTGCGGCGTCGAGTACGCTTACGTGAACATCTTCGAAGATCCCGAGCTGAGAGAGGGGCTGAAGGTATTTTCTCAATGGCCGACGTTTCCGCAGCTTTACATTAACGGCGAGCTGGTCGGCGGAAGCGATATCATGTTGGAGCTGTTCGAAAGCGGCGAGTTGCAGAAGCGGCTGAGCGAAGCGGCTCCTACTTCGGTGGATTCATCCGAGTAAATCCTCCGGGCTGCCTTTTTCAATCGTTACCAGGTCTTTCCAGCGATTTACGATCGTACAGAACAGGCGAGCGGTTTGCTCGGCGTCATAAATCGCGGAATGCGCTTGGTCGTTGTTCCACTCGAATCCCGCCGCTTGCACCGCCTTCGCCAGCACGGTTTGGCCGTAAACCAGACCGCTTAAAGTAGCGGTATCGAAAGTGCTGAAAGGGTGAAAAGGATTCCGCTTGATCCCGCACCGCGCTACTGCCGCGTTCAAAAAACCGATGTCGAAGGCGGGATTGTGCCCGACCAGGATCGCCCGAGTACACTCGGTGCGCCGGACGGCGGCGCGAACGGGCTGGAAGATCTTCGAGAGCGCTTCCTTCTCATCCACCGCGAATCGAAACGGGTGATAAGGATCGATCTTGTTGAAACTCAAGGCAGCCGGATCCATGCGAGCACCTGGAAACGGCTTGATATGAGTGGAATGGGTCTCACAGATCTGGAGATGGCCGTTGCCGTTCATCTCGGGAATAACCACGGCAATTTCCAGCAAAGCATGTTCCGAAGGGCTTAGACCCGAGGTTTCGACGTCGACGACGACAGGCAAATAGCCGCGGAAGCGGCGCGCCAAACTGGCGAGATGATGATCAGGCATTATTCGATCGCATTTTTTTCTCGACTAGGTTCGCTAAGCTCATTATATTTTCCCGTCAACTCGAATTTAAGTTCACGGTAGCTCGAAGCTTCGCCCTGGATATGCTAATTTTAGAGAAAGCCTGATCGACTTCGGGAAAGGAACAAAAAAAATGAAAACAACTCGCCAGTTACGCCCTTCATTGCCGGTCTTCGGACTCGCGCTTATCGTGAGTCTTGCCGGCTGCGCGACCGCCACCAAGCATGATCCACGCGACCCTTGGGAAGGGTGGAACCGCGGCGTTCAGAAATTTAACGATACTCTGGACGATTATGTCATGAAGCCCGTCAGTCAGGGCTATCAATATATCACGCCGTCGTTCGTCGATAAGGGTATCACCAACTTCTTCAGCAATGTGGACGACATTGGCGTAATCGCCAACGACCTATTGCAATTCAAGCTTCTCCAAACCGGGCAAGACACCGGCCGATTCCTGGTCAATACGGTTCTGGGTGTGGGCGGATTCATCGATGTCGCCTCCAAGCTCGATCTACCGAAACACAACGAAGATACTGATCAGACCTTGGGCGCCTGGGGCATTCCGTCGGGTCCCTATCTGGTTCTGCCGTTCATCGGACCGAGCACGCCCCGCGGCGCCCTCGGCTTGGCCGGAGACACCGCCGCCAACCCCATTAACTGGATCACTCCGGCCGCGATTCCCTATGGAACGGGCACTCTGAAAACGGTCGACATGCGCGCCGACCTGCTGAGCGCCACCAAAATCGTTGACGAGGCCTCGGTCGACCGTTACGAGTTTATTCGTAACGCTTACTTTCAGCAGCGCAATTACCTGATCCATGACGGCAACCCTCCTCTGGAGGATGAGTTCGAGCAGGAAATGGACCTTGAATTGGAAGGCTTGAGCCCAAACAACGGAGATACCGAAAAGAAGGAAAAACCGGAAAACGAACAGCTTTAAGCGCTACGTCAGAAGACGCATAAACCGGCACCGGACGTTCCCGTGCCGGTTTTTTTCTTTGCACGCCTACCTTCGAATCCATTCGCATCGTGATAGACAAAGCTTCGACTCTTCGGGTCGAAGTGCGATCTCCGAGGCCGCATCTAACCGAGTCTCCGCATAACCCGAGCCTACTCGTACGCAGCCTTCCCGCCTAAGCCGCCGCCACGATAAGCGGGACGAACATCTCCTCCGGGCTCATGCCGCCGTGGACACCGATCTGCCGATATGGGCGTTCGCCGGGGAGCCAATCCTTTATCACGTAATTCTCCTTCATGATCAGCATGTAATCGCCTATGCGTTCGGTCAACCGGGGGTGAGGCGTGCCTGAACCGAAACAGCCGGAAGCGAGAAGATCCCGACTGAGATGCAATTCGAGGTAAGCGGCCAAGTTATCTTGTACATAACGTTCGAAGCGTTGCGTCTCGCCCGATTTCACATAGCAATATGCAGCCCGTCTTTCACCGCATAAAGGTAATATCAGGCATTCATTCAGCTCCGAATGATCGTCCAGCTCGATGACACGCTCGGGGCTGGTATCGATTTGACCGTGGTCCGCCGCGACGATGAGCAGCGTATCGCTTCCCGCAATGTTTCCGAAAAACGCCTCGAAGGCGCTGTCCAGTTCAGCCAGATGCTGTTCCGCCTCCGGGCTTGCCGATCCATTCTCATGGCCGATATGGTCGAGCTCAGACCAGTAGGCATAAATGAATTTGCGATGAACATCCTTCCGGAGAGTCCGAACGATCACGCCGAAAAATTCCTCGATCGTATCGAAATCTCGCAATTCGGCTCTGCCTTGATGCGCCAAATTGAAGTCCGAATGGGCTATACGGCGCGGGGAAACGATATAGCAAGGCAGCGGAATGCGATTGAAGATCGGCACATGGCCGAAAAATTTTTCGGCTTCGATGCCGCATTTCCCCAGCGGTATCCCGCCGTATCGAGGCACACCAGGCAATACCGACAGTACGGCACCCAACTCCTTGAAATACATGTGCCATCCGGTCAAACCGTGCTGTTGCGGCGCCAGTCCGGTCAAGAAGCTCGTTATGGCCGTCGCGGTAGTGGACGGAAAGACCGATGTCATGCGTCCGCGGAGATGTTGCCGCAAGAAACTGCCGCGGTCCTGCCTGATCAAGTATTCATAACCGAGTCCATCGACTACGATCAGAACAACATTGCGGTAAGCGCCCACCTCCGCCGATGACAGGCCGTTGAGGGGCGCATAGCCGTTCGGCTCGCCACCGAGCCCGGTAATGAGCGAGCTGAGCAGATTTACGATGCCGGCGCCTTGATAGTCCGGTAATTGCATGCGCGTTTTATTCCCTGGCAAGCATCATTGCCGGTATGGGCTACGCAACCTTAAGGCGCGTTGCGCAGAACCGACTAATCGCTCTTCAAGTGCTAACCAATACCATCGCGATCAGACCTAGTACGATCCCGATCGCTTGCTTGAGAGTAACCGACTCGTTCAAGAAAAAATAGGCCAGAACCACGGCGACGGTCGGATACAAGGCCGTAGCCGTGGAGACCAACACAACCGGGCCTTTGGTCATGGCGTAAAGATAAGCGAAAGCTCCCATGGCCCCGAGGACCCCGGTGCTCAACGCCAACACCATGCCGCGCGGCTCCGTGGCCGGCTTGAAGACAAAAAGGGCCAGAACAACCAACGCTACGACGAGCCCGCCGGCAGCCTCGTAAATAATGGCGCTTTTGGGATCGATATAGCGCGTGGTGAGTTTCGGCAGAAATGCCCAAATTCCCCAGCAGATGAATGCCGTCGTCGCGGGCAAAAGCCAATGAGTCACCGAAGTTCCGGTATGTTGTCGATTGCGCGAACATCCTCCGGATCGAGGTGGACGTGCAAGGCGCGCATGCTGTCCGCGATGCTGGTCGGCTTGCTGGCTCCCGGAATGGGAATGATATGCTCGCCTTTGGCCAGCAGCCAGGCCAAGGCGATGCCGTAACGGGACGATCGGTACTTTTCGGCCAGACGTTCGAACAATTCGCTGTGACCGAGACGAACGTGACCGTAGTGTCCGCCTACCGGACTATGAGGGATATAGGTGATGCCTTTCAAACCGCAATAGTCGATCACGCCGTTGGCGAAATCCTGCTTTTCGAACGGATTGCAACGGTTCTGGACGGAAACGATAGGCGCGTGATCGAGAGCGGCCTGGAGAATGTCCAGGCTAGTGATATTGGATAGCCCGATATGCCTGATTTTGCCTTCGTCCCGGAGCTTTATCAGCTCTTCCAGAGAAGGCAGCAAGCCGATATTGGGATCAACGGCATGAAGCTGATATAACTCGATGCAATCCGTCTTCAGGTCTTTGAGGCTTCGTTCGCAGGACTCCCGCAAAAATTTCGGGTCCCCGTCGATCACCCACTCGCCGCCCGGGCGCCTGAGACCGCCTTTGGTTGCGATGACAACCTGATCCCGTTTGCCGAGTTGGTCCAGAACTTTGGCGATGAGGCGTTCATTGTGCCCGATGTCGGAATCGTCCAGACAATAAACGTTTGCCGTATCGATAAAATTGCCGCCCTCGGCGAGAAAGGTCTCGATGACCTGAAACGCTTGTTCTTCGCTGGGCCTGCCTTGGATGGACAACGGCATGGCACCTAGCCCAACGGGCACAACCCTAATGCCGGTACCATCTATCTCTCTTTGGCTCATGAAGCTTCCCTCCTGGCTACGCGCGACGCAGCAAACTGGCGATCGTTTCGAAGATCATAGCATCGTTGGCGCGCGCCCTGCTCGCTCGATGGAACCTCAGTCGAGAAATTCGCTTTTCGCGGCTTGCGTTTACGCAAATTTTAAGGGAGTGATAGAATGCGCCCATCGCAAATTCCGCCGATGAGCCCCGCCCAATCAGGATGCCCGTCAAGTCTAACGAACAGTCGGCCCGGTCCGTTTCGCTCGAAATCAAATCGGGTTCCATTACGCTGCCGATCCTGAAGCTTTCGAACAGCGACAACGCGCTTGTCGCCCAACAGCTCAGAGACAAGATCCGGCAAGCACCGGAATTTTTCCGTAACGCCCCGGTGGTGATCGATCTCAGCGACCTTCCCAACAACGCCTATGTCGATTTCTTCGATTTGATCGACATCCTGCACGATCATCATTTGGTTCCGGTCGGCACCCGCGGCGGAAGTTCAAGGCTGCAAGCGGCGGCGCAAGACGCGAAACTGGCCATATTTCCGGAACATAAGCACGAAACCGTCGCCGGACCAGCGCCTGCGCCTTCCGCTTCGAAATCCTCATCGCGCGCGACGGCCAAGCTGCCGAGCGGAAGCAAACTGATCGAGCAGCCGGTCCGTTCCGGGCAGCGGATTTACGCCTCCGGCGCCGACCTGATTGTTCTGTCCCAAGTCAGTCCCGGGGCGGAGGTCATGGCGGACGGAAATATCCATATTTACGGCTCACTCCGCGGACGTGCATTGGCGGGGGTACAGGGAAACCTGGATGCGCGGATTTTCTGCGCGGACCTGCAAGCAGAACTGATTGCCATCGGCGGACACTACAAGATCAGCGAAAATTTGGACGAATCCATGCGCGGCAAGCCGGTGCAAATTTATCTGCGCGACAGTTCGTTAATCATCGAAAACCTGTAAACAAAGCTTTTTGAATCTGGAGAGCACGAGTGGCGAGAATTATCGTTGTGACTTCCGGAAAGGGGGGTGTTGGCAAAACGACCACCAGCGCCGCCGTTTCCATGGGATTGGCGTTGAAAGGCCACCGCACCGCTGTCATCGATTTCGACATCGGGCTGCGCAACCTGGATCTCATCATGGGGTGCGAGAGACGCGTGGTCTATGACTTCGTGAACGTCATCAATCAGGAAGCCACCTTGAATCAGGCCCTGATCCGAGACAAACGCTGCGAGAACCTTTACATTCTGCCCGCTTCGCAAACCCGCGATAAGGATGCGCTCACCCTGGATGGTGTCGAGCGAGTTCTGAACGAGTTGTCCGAAACCTTCGAATACATCGTCTGCGACTCCCCCGCCGGCATCGAACGCGGCGCGAATCTGGCGATGTATTTTGCCGACGACGCGATTGTCGTCACCAACCCGGAAGTTTCTTCGGTCCGCGACTCGGATCGCATGCTGGGCATACTCGCCAGCAAGTCCCGCCGCGCCGAACAGGGACTCGAACCGATCAAGGAATATCTCCTCTTGACCCGCTATTCCCCGCAACGGGTCAAACTGGGCGAAATGCTCAGCGTGGACGACGTACAGGAGATTCTCTCCTTGCATCTGCTCGGCGTAATACCGGAATCGAAAGCCGTGCTCAGTGCATCCAACGCGGGAACGCCGGTCATTCTCGACGACAAGAGCGATGCCGGCCAGGCATATGCCGATGTGATACGCCGGTACTTAGGCGAAAATGTCCCCCATCGCTTCCTCGAAGAGGAAAGGAAAGGCTTGTTCGGTCGGCTGTTCGGGGGTTAATTATGGGACTCTTGGATTATTTTCGAAGTTCTCGGCCGTCGAGTGCGGCTATCGCCAAAGAGCGTCTTCAGATCCTGGTGGCGCACGAACGCTCGCAGCGCTCTCAACCCGAATATCTCGCCGCCATGCAAAAGGATTTGCTGGAAGTGATCCGCAAATACGTGAACATAGACCAAAACGCCATCACGGTTTCCATGGAACAGGATGAAAACCGCGAGATTTTGGAACTCAATATCGTCCTGCCCGAAGATAACGAGCGCAAGCGAAGTCCACGGCGCTGAATGACACGCCATAATGACCCTCAGCCAAGCGTCGACGCCGCTGCCGACGAAAGCTGAATGCGCCCCGACGCGCAGCCGGGAAACCGACCTAGATAGGTACGATGTCCAGCAGACGCTCGGCTGGCTGGCGCGATAAGCCAATCGTGTAACATAAGGTAAGAAATATCCCCCTTGGCAACCGATCTAAGGGTTCGGCGAGCGAATCGGCGTCCGCAGCGGGATGGGCATCTCTGGCGCTCCCAGAGATGCCGTTTGCGATTGGAAGGGGCGCTTCGGTGCTCCAATCGCAAACGGCCTGGCCGGGAGCGCCGGCCAGCCCCTTCCCGAAGCGACCGTTTGCGATTGGAAGGGTCGTCCGGGTGCTCCCCGGATGACGTTTGCGATTGGAAGGGTCGTCCGGGTGTTCCCCGGATGACCGTTTGCGATTGGAGGGTGTAAGGAATGCGGGCTAGGATAGCGGCGTTCAGGCAGCCCGCCACACAACCGCGCTCGTCGAATTCCGTCGCGGCGATCGGCACGGATTTTGAGCGTTTCCTCCAATAGCGAATCATTCGACGATGATACTTGAAACTCTGAGTGCAATGCGTGATCTCGGGCGATTGCACGACATCGCGTCCATCCTGATCCGCTATGGTTTCGGCGACATGGTCAAGCGCCTGGGACTCGAGCGGCTGCTGGAAAAGGCCGGGCGGGCGCTCAACTGGACCCGCTTCGAGGAGCTGCTTCGCCTCGATCCGCCGCAACGCGTGCGCAAGGCCATGGAAGAGATGGGGCCGACCTTCATCAAGTTCGGCCAAATCCTTGCCACTCGCGTGGACTTGTTTCCACCGGACTGGATCACGGAATTCGAAAAACTGCATGACCGGGTGCCGCCGCTTCCTTTCGAGAAACTGCGATCGCAGATCGAGGAAGATTTGAGCGGGTCGGTCAGCGAAGTGTTTGTCGAGTTCGACGAAACGCCTTTGGCCGCCGCCTCCATCGCACAGGTCCATCGAGCCCGTCTTCCCGACGGTCAACAGGTGATCGTCAAGATTCGCCGCCCCGGTATCCGCCCGACCATCGAAGCGGATTTACGCCTGCTCGAGCGTCTGGTTGGAATCGTCGAGCACGAATTCCCCGACGTCAGTCGATTCCATCCGCAAGAAGTACTGCGGCAATTCAAGATCTCCCTGCGCAACGAGCTCGATCTGCTGACCGAGGGACGGAACACCGAGCGGGCCGCCGATAATTTCGCGGGCGACCCCACGATCGTGATCCCCAAAGTTTACTGGGAATACTGCGGCGAGCGGATCAATGTTCAGCAATATATCGAAGGGATAGCCGGACGGGATCTCAAGGCGCTCGACGCCACGGGACTCGATCGCAAGATTCTGGCTCAACGCGGCGCGGACGCCGTGCTCAAGATGGTATTGATCGACGGCTTTTTCCATGCCGACCCACACCCCGGCAACTTTATTTTTCTACCCGAAAACAGGCTGGCTTTCATCGATTTCGGCATGGTCGGCTCGCTGTCGGAATCGCGGCGGGACCAAGTGGTGGACATGCTCAATGCCATCGTGGTCCGGGATGCCGCCACGGTGGTGGACGTATTGCTGGATTGGGCAGGCGAAGCCGCGCCCAGCACCGAGCGACTGGTCGCCGAAGTGGGCATGTTCATCGATAAATATCACGGTGTCGCGCTCAAACAGCTCCGTCTGGGCGACATGCTCACAGAAATGACGAGTCTGATGCGGGACCACCAGCTTACCCTGCCGCCAGATTTGACCATGCTGTTCAAGGCGCTGATCACACTCGAGGGTACCGGACGCCAGCTCGATCCCGATTTCGACATCGTCGCGCAAGCGACTCCGCTATTGCAGCAAGCCAGCGTGCTTCGGTACCACCCGGACACACTGCTTCGAAAAGGCCGGCGCAATCTGGCCAGCCTGATGTCGGTCCTGAGTGCCCTGCCGCAAGACATCCGAAGACTAATGAGGCTCCTCCGGAGCGGAGCCGTCAACGTTCACGTAGACCTCAGCCAGTTGGACCGTTTCGGGATGCTCATGGACCGGGCCGCCAGCCGATTAACCGTAGGCATGGTGACCGCTTCGCTCATCATCGGATCGTCCATCGTCATGACCGTCAGCGGCGGCCCCACCCTGTTCGGCCTGCCCGCCCTCGGCGTTTTGGGGTTTACCGCCGCCGGCATCGGCGGATTATGGGTGCTGATCTCGATTTGGAAAACCTCGCGCAGAGGGGAAAGATAGCCTCGAATCGGTTCTTAGCGCAGATTTTCGTCGCGCCGCCGGAGACCGCCCGCGGCGGAATCGCCGTCGCGATCCGCTCGATCCCTGCAGGCGGGTCTTCGTTCTCCGAGGCTTATTGGTGGTGTACCGGACGCGGCGCGCTGGGAGCGGTGGTCGCGGCTACATCGTTCTCGATGATGGTGCGGTCGTCGATCTTCAGAAGGGTGATGCCCTGATCCATGATGTAACGGCATTCGGCGCGTTTCGCCGAGCCGACGTTGTTCCAGATCAAGGTGACGTATTTAACGTGATCGCTGTCGGATTCGGACGGGCTGTAGGGATGAGTGCCGATTTCACTCTTTACCGCCTCGGTGCATTTGTCCAAAGCCAAACTGCTGAGCAGGTTCGATGTTTGCAGGAAGGCGCCTTGCATTTTTTCCTGCTGAGTTTCGCGCGTCGTGCCGACGATGATAAAACCGACGATCATGACGATGGCGAACCCGATTGCGCCTTTGACGACGTTCGATTCCATGATTTCCTCTCTTTTCTTATGGTTGGAAACGCAGGCGACTATAGCAAAAATCACGATACATTAGGTCACCTGCCGTCAACTCAACCGCCGCCTCGATAAAATTTTTCTGCGCGGCACGGCACTGCTATGGGGCATCAGAGAGGGGACAGCCTGCAACCGCGTATTGCGACCGCAGGCGAGCGTCACCACGATATGAGCAAGATTCCATTCGGCAACGGTCACGCCTTACGGTAAATCTCCGCCCCGCTCTTCACGAATTCCTCCGCCTTCTCCTCCATGCCCGCCGTCAAGGCCTCGTTTTCCTTGAGTCCATGGGTTTGCGCGTAATCGCGCACGTCCTGGGTAATCCGCATCGAGCAGAAGTGCGGGCCGCACATGGAGCAGAAATGGGCCAGCTTGGCGCCTTCCTGGGGCAGTGTTTCGTCGTGGAATTCCAGGGCCTTTTCCGGGTCCAGGCTGAGATTGAACTGGTCCGCCCAGCGGAATTCGAAACGCGCCTTGGACAAGGCGTTGTCGCGAACCTGAGCACCCGGATGGCCCTTGGCGAGATCGGCGGCGTGGGCGGCGATCTTGTAGGCGATGATGCCGTCGCGGACATCCTGCTTGTTGGGCAGTCCCAAGTGCTCCTTGGGCGTGACGTAGCAGAGCATGGCGGTTCCGAACCAGCCGATCATGGCGGCGCCGATGGCCGAGGTGATGTGATCGTAGCCCGGCGCGATGTCGGTGGTGAGCGGCCCCAGGGTGTAGAAGGGCGCTTCCCGGCAAAGTTCCAATTGCTTTTCAACGTTTTCCTTGATCATGTGCATGGGCACGTGGCCGGGGCCTTCGATCATGGTCTGCACGTCGTGTTTCCAGGCGATTTCCGTCAGCTCGCCCAAGGTTTTGAGTTCGGCGAACTGCGCCTCGTCGTTGGCATCGGCGATGGAGCCGGGCCTGAGGCCGTCGCCCAGGCTGAAGCTAACGTCGTAGGCTTTCATGATCTCGCAGATTTCCTCGAAATGCGTGTAGAGGAAATTCTCCTTGTGATGGGCCAGGCACCACTTGGCCAGGATCGAGCCGCCGCGCGACACGATGCCGGTCACGCGTTTCGCGGTCAGCGGGATATACCCGAGGCGCACGCCGGCATGGATGGTGAAATAATCCACGCCCTGCTCGGCCTGCTCGATCAGGGTATCGCGGAAGATCTCCCAGGTCAGTTCCTCGGCTTTGCCGTCCACTTTTTCCAAGGCCTGATAAATGGGTACCGTACCGATCGGCACCGGCGAATTGCGGATGATCCACTCGCGGGTCTCGTGGATGTTTTTGCCGGTGGACAAATCCATCACCGTGTCCCCGCCCCAGCGGATCGACCACAGCATTTTTTCCACCTCTTCCTCGATCGAGGAGGTGACGGCCGAGTTGCCCAGGTTGCAGTTGATCTTCACCAGGAAATTGCGGCCGATGATCATCGGCTCGGATTCCGGATGATTGATATTGGCCGGGATGATGGCGCGGCCGCGGGCGACTTCGTCCCGGACGAACTCCGGGGTGATGACCTTGGGGATGGACGCGCCGTAGGATTCGCCCGGATGCTGGAGCTTGTACATCTCGCTGACCGCTTCCAGGCGCTGATTTTCGCGGATGGCGATGAATTCCATTTCCGGCGTGACGATGCCTTTCCTCGCGTAATGCATCTGAGTCACGTTAGCCCCGGTTTTGGCCCGGCGCGGCCGGCGGATATGCTCGAAGCGGAAATGGGCGAGAGCGGGGTCGGCCTGGCGCTTCCGTCCATACTCGGAACTCGGCCCGGAAAGCTCCTCGGTATCGCCGCGCTCCCCGATCCAGGCTTCGCGCAAAGGCGGCAAGCCCAGACGCAGATTAATACTTACTTGCGGATCGGTATAAGGCCCGGATGTGTCATAGACATAAATCGGCGGGTTCTTTTCGGCGCCGAAACTGGCCGGAGTGTCGGATTGAACGACCTGGCGCATGGGCACGCGGACATCGGGACGGCTGCCCTGGACATAAATCTTTTCTGAAGCGGCGAACGGCCGTATGGAAGCTCGTTTGGCGGTTACTGCTTCATGCAGGAATTCTTCGGGAAATGCGCTCATCGCTTTCTCCTGGTTCAAAAACGGAAAAAGGGGGCGCAGGCAAGACGGGTCCATCGCCAGGCTCAGGACAGGCTTTCCTACGCCGGTGTTAACCGGATCAGGTTCGAAGGGTGTTTCTCAGCCCTGCGGGACACGGTCGTCGGTGAGCCGGTTCGCAAATGATCGACCACGCCGAGAACGGCAGCAGGGCACCCCCAGCCTTACGGATATGGGGCTAAGCTAAAGCATGAAAGGGGATTTGGCAAGGCAGGGGGCCGCCGAGTGCGAGGCGATCGGAGCGTTTCGATTCTTCCGCCCATCGAGCGGATTTATCTGCCGAAATGAATGGCGTACGCAGATTGCCAAGGAGGTACCGATGGAAACGGTAATCAAAAATGTCATTCGCATGTTTAACGGATATGGCTATGCCGTTGCGGGCGTCGTGATCGGCTTTTTCGACGATCCCGCCCAGGCACAGGCATGTGCCTTTCAGATCATTAATCTGACCCATTACGAAGTCGACGTTTTCGGAAGTCAACTGATCATGGTGCTTTGAGCGTGGAGACAGGGTGCTCCGCGGCCCCTACCAGCTCTGAATGGCGGCTTGCGACCGTCTCGGCCGTCCGAGCGCAAACTGTCGGTATATGAACCAGAATCGCCACACGGATTCCGGAATTTCCGGCAGAGTGTGATGCCGCAGTCCGGAATCGAATAGCGCTCGCGGCTCGAACGCATCGTACGACCGCAGATCGTCAGCCGTGAGCCGGCCGGCGCGAAACGTGTCGGGAGATACCGGGGCAATGAGCAAGCGCCCATGTTTGAGCTCCGGCTCCGTCAGCGCCAGCAGCAGTTTCCCGTTGACCGCATCGGCACCCTCGATCAGGCGCCCCTCCGCATCGCACCAATACCCGCCGGTCTCGAGGGGAATATCGGTGGAACCTTCGAAACGCAAGCGAAACGTATAAATCTCCAGGTCCGACGCCCTTTCATTATGCGGATTTGTCTTCATCGGCCGGGGCCCCTCCAACGTTTCGTAGATGACTTAGGCTAGGACGAAGCAAACGATAATTCCGTGACGTATTTCCCAATTTCACTCCGTATAATGTAGCCGGCTCCGGGAACTAGCCCGCATTGCTCACACCTTTTCGTAGCGAGGGCCTCGAGACGCCGCTGTGGCGCGCCGCACGGACTGAGCGACGGCGAAGGCGTAGCTGACACTACGTCGAGATCGCGAACGATGCCCGTCCTGAGCTTAGTCGAAGGGCGGTTCGTTCCTCACGGCATCCTACTGCCTCTGTTTGCGATTGGAAGGGTCATTCGGGTGCTCCAATCGCAAACGACCTGGCCGGGAGCGCCGGCCAGCCCCTTCCCCGGATGACCGTTTGCGATTGGAGGGTGTGAGAAATGCGGGCTAGTGCCGGCGGGACCGTGGACTGTTCTGGACAGTTCCCCCCAACCGGCGAAGGATTCTTGCGATCAGGACGGATTCCTTTCAGGATTTGTTGTAGTGACATCAGCCAATAACCGTTCCCCTCGTCAAAGTGCGAATCACGGGACTCGAAACACCTTATGAGCATTCGTATCCGCCTGGTGCTTGAGGGCCTTCGGCGCGTCCGAGCGCCGCTTCTGATCGCGCTCAGCGGTTTAATGCTCGGCGTCGTACCCGCACGGACACAACTCGAACAGGAATTCGATCTCGGCCTGCTTTACCGTCTGAGAGGCGCAGAAAAACCTCCCGAGGATATCGTGATCGTCGGCATTGATCACGAGTCCGCGTTGCGCCTGCAGACGCCGAACGATCCGCAGTCATGGCCTCGTCGGCTCAATGCGCAGGTCATTCGGAACATTCAAGCATCCGATGCCGAACTGCTCGCGTTCAATGTGTTTTTTTTCAGTCCGGCGTCCGATCCGGACGACGACCGGGACATGGCCGACGCCATGCGCCGGATGGGACGCGTCGTACTGACCGATTACGTCAAGCCGCGCCAGGTTTCCGAGGGCGTATACCTGGAATCGGTGGTACATTCCACGGACCAATTGGCCGATGCGGCTCTGGCGACCGCGCCGTTTCTGCTGCCGAGGGAGGACAATGGGATAAACCGCTTTCTCACCTTCTTCGGAGAAGAAGGTCAGGCGACCTTGCCCACCCGGCTGTTGTTGGCCCATGCCTTGCTTAAGGCCCGTGACGATTTGTTACGCGTTTTCGGGGAAGCCGCACCGGGCGCCGCAGACTTCCTCAAAAATCAGCCGACCGAGCGGGAGCAATTCGATACCTTGCAGAGGGAACTCACCGCACTGCTCCAATCGCGGTCCGATCTGCTTCCAATTCTCGAAGAGACCCTGCAGCAAAGACTCATACCGGAAAAAACGCGCCTGATGCTGCGCGCCCTGTTCCGTGTTCATGAAAACGGGCGGTCGCGTTATTTCAATCACTACGGACCCACTCGCACCTTTCCGACCATTCCCTATTACAAACTTGCCGAGTCGTCATCCGAAGAACTCTTGAAGTCGCTCGGGGGCAAGATCGTCCTGATCGGGTATCTCGAGGATTTTCAACCCGAATATACCGAAGGTCTGTTCAATTCACCGTACTCCACGGTCAGTTCGGTGGAGCTGGCGGCGACGGCGCTGGCCAACCTGCTCGAAGACAAATCGGTGCTGCCGGCGCTTACACCGCTGAAGGAACTCATTTGGCTATTCCTTTGGGGACTTGCGCTCGGTTCATGCGCTCAACTGCTCTCGATTCAAAGGGCTATGGTCTTTATCGCGGCGCTGAGCGGCGGGTATTTGTTGACGGCATGGGCGCTATTCCGCGCCGACGGCTTGTGGCTGCCCCTGTTCATCCCGCTGATTTGGCAGGCACCGGCAGCCGTAATGAGCAGTGTGCTCATTAGCCACCTACGGCGGGTTCGGCGCGAGGAAAAAATGCAGTCGGTGATCGAGCGTTTCATTCCGGTCGACGTGTTCAGCCAGCTCACCCGCGATGAGGACATAAAAGCATTGCCGTCGTACGGACGTTTGACCCACGGCATCTGCCTCGCCACCGACGCGGGGCGCTACTCATCCTTGGCCGAGACCATGGAGCCGATGGCTCTCGCCGATCTTATGAACGATTATTACCGGGTCATCTTTCAGCCCGTGGCGCGGCACGGGGGTTGGATCTCCGACGTAATCGGGGATGCCATGCTGGCGATTTGGATCACCGAGGGAGACGATTCCGAAACGAGGCGCAACGTGCTGCAGGCCGCCTTGGAAATCCAGCAAGCGGTCCGCCGGTTCGAACAAACTCATGGGCTCGATTTTCCGGTGCGGATCGGGATTCACTGCGGCGAGCTCCGCATAGGTTATATCGGCACCGACAGCCGCGGCGAAATCCGGGCGGTCGGCGATACGGTCAACATCGCCGCGCGACTGGAAGCCTTGAACAAGATACTCGGCACCGAAATCCTGGTGTCGGAAGCGGTGCTGGCGGACATTGCCGAGATCCGGGCCAGACGCTTGGGACAATTTCTCCTGGCCGGAAAAACCAGGCCGGTATCCGTAGCGCAGTTGATTTCTCCCTCGGAGCCGGAAATGTCCCGCTGGCAAGAACTCAATGCCCGGTTTCAGATTGCCCTAGGGCACTTCGAGGCAGAGCGGTGGCCCGAAGCCTATGCCGCTTTCAATCAGCTTGTCCTACAATTACCCGATGACGGACCGGCCCGGTTTTATCTTAAAACATGCGAGACGCGTCTCGGGGGAGCGCATTCGGCCGGCGGCCGGCCGCTCGGCATTCGCATCGAAAAATCGGACTCGGCCCGTCCGTTGACCAAGTGACGCGGTAGCGACGCAATGGGTTTTTAATCCACCAGGCAGGCAACGGCGTTTAGACGTAGGTCGGCAATCCCTTGCCGACAAACCGCCGTTTGCGATCGGGAGCACGGTATTCGGTGCGCAAGGGTGTGATTCAGGCCTACGCCGTCCTTGGCTTCCGGACTCCTGCGGAAATGACGAAGCAGGGCTTAACATAACGGCATTGGGGGCCACCTGGGGGACCGGAGCACATGCGTAAGTCCATTAACAATAACTCAAAAATACTTTTCGCAGCTCGATGCACATATCTGCCAAATTGTTCCTGACGATCGCTGCCGCACTCGTCGCAAGCAATCCCGGTATCGCCGCCACATGCGAACAATGGGCCGCCCGCCTGGTGTCGGCGCAGGGCCAGGTCGAGATCCAGTCCTCGGGAAAGCCGTCATGGGCGCCGGTGGAGGCCGAACAGGTCTTCTGTCCCGGCGACAAAATCCGAACCATGATTCGCAGCCGCGCATCGCTGCTACTGCCGAATCAAACTTATATTTCGCTTGATCAGGACACCACCGTGGTGTTTTCCAAGGTGAAGGCGGAAGAGCCGTCCTGGCTCGAGCTGCTTACCGGCGCCTTGTATGCCCGCAGCCGAACGCCCAAGCCCCTCGATATCCGGACCCCATTCATCAACGCCGCCATCAAAGGCACCGAGTTCCTCATCAAGGCAGGACCGCAGGGCGGCCAGGTCACGGTATTCGAAGGAGAGGTGGAAACCTCGAACGCCGAAGGACGAGTCGTGCTCAAGGACGGCCAGACCGCCGTCGCTGCACGCGACGAGGCGCCGCGCCTGGCATTGGAGATGCGTCCGGAAGACGGCGTCCAGTGGGCGCTTTATTTCCCGCCGCTGGTGGATTACGCCGCCCTGCAGGCTCGAGTCCGCGATCCGGCCATCGCCGAGGGCATCCGCCTTTATGCCGACGGCGACATCGCCGGAGCCCTGGCCGCGCTGGACCGCGTGCCGGAAGCCAGCCGCGACGCCGATTTCGCCGCCCTGTACGCCGGTCTGCTGCTGAGCGTGGGGCGGGTGGACGAAGCGGAACCGCTGCTGGCCGTGTATATGGGCGAGAAAACGCCCGCGCCCATCGACGCCTTGCGCTCGGTCATCGCCCTGGCCCGCAACCAGAAATCCGAAGCGCTCCGATTGGCAAATGCCGCGGTTCAAACCGATCCCGCTTCGGCTCCGGGCTGGATGGCGCAATCCTACGCGCGCCAGGCCGATTTCGATCTCGAAGGCGCGCTCGAAAGCATCGACCGCGCGGCGCGCCTCGACAGCAACGACGCCTTGGTCCAAGCGCGCCGGGCCGAACTGCTGGCCGGTCTCGGCCGCTGGTCGGATGCGAGGAAAGCGGCCGAAAACGCGGTCCGGATCAACCCGCGCAATCCCCGCGCCCATGTCGTCTTAGGCTTCGTCGAGCTCATGGACGGGGACACGTCCGAGGCGCTGGCGAGCTTCCGCAAGGGAGCCGAGCTGGATTCGGCCGATCCCCTGGCCCGCTTCGGCTCGGGGCTTGCTTTGGTCCGGCGGGGCGAGCTGAAAGAGGGCACGGCGGCCATCGAAACCGCCGCCAGCCTCGACCCCAGCGACGCCCTGATCCGCAGCTATCTCGGCAAGGCGTATTACGAGCAAAAGCGCAACGCGGTCGCCGAAAAGCAGTTCGATCTCGCCAAGACCTTCGATCCCAAGGACCCCACGCCCTGGTTCTACGAGGCCATCAAGAAGCAGACCGAAAACCGGCCGGTGGAAGCGTTCAAGGATCTGCAACGGGCGATCGAGTTGAACGACAACCGCGCGGTCTATCGCTCCAAACTCGCCCTGGACGACGATCTGGCCGCCCGCAGCGCCGCCCTGGGTCGTATCTATACCGATCTCGGCTTCGGCCAGCGGGCCGTGGTGGAAGGCTGGCGCTCGCTCGGCATCGAGCCGGGCAATTATTCGGCGCACCGGCTCCTGGCCGACACCTACTCCTCGCTGCCGCGGCACGAAATCGCCCGCGCCAGCGAAGTGCTGCAATCCCAGTTGCTGCAACCGATCAACACCACGCCGATACAACCCCATTTGGCCGAGGCGCGGCTGCTGATTCCGGACGGGGCGGGACCTTCGCGGCTCTCGTTCAACGAGTTCAATCCCATGTTCACCCGCGACCGCTTCAGCTTCCAGGCCTCCGGCATCGCCGGCAGCAATGACACCTTCGGGGAAGAGCTGGTCCATGCCGGGCTGTGGGATAACTTCTCCTACAGCCTCGGCCAGTTCCATTACGAAACCAACGGCTTCCGCAAGAACAACGACCTGCGCCAGGACATCTACAACGTCTTCGCCCAGGGCATGATCAGTCCCGGCCTCAGCCTCCAGGCCGAATACCGTCATCGGCATCTGGAGCACGGCGATTTATTTTTCAACGGCGACCTGGAGGCTTTCGACGACACCTTCAAGCGCGAGCTGACCACCGACACCGTGCGGACCGGCCTACGTTATTCGCCCACAGCGAACTCCGACCTGATTTTTTCGGCCATGTATCTGGACACGTTGCGGAACCACGCCCAGCAGATTCCTTTCGGGCTCCCGGTAGATTTTTCGATAACTGCAAGTCAGCGCGGCTTCATGGGCGAAGCCCAATATATCTACCGGCGCGATCCCTTCGATCTGATCCTGGGCGGCGGCAGCCGAGATATTTCCGCCGACGTGTCCAATGACTTCAGCTTTTTCGCACAGCGGATTGCCTACGACATCCGGCACAGCAACGCGTATCTCTATTCCCATATCCGGTTTCCGAGCGCCATGACCTGGACGCTGGGGGTCAGCTACGACTCGTCCCGAAATCAATGGGTCGGCGATTTCGACCAGGTCAACCCGAAACTTGGGCTGATGTGGGAACTCACGCCCGACACCACCCTGCGTCTTGCCGCATTCCGTACATTCGACCGCGGCATCGAGGAAGACGTGACCATCGAGCCGACCCAAATCGCCGGGTTCAACCAGTTCTTCGACGGGCTGCCCGGTACGGATGCCCGGCGTTACGGAGTCGGCCTGGACCACAAGTTTTCGTCCCATCTTATGGCCGGCCTGGAAGCCTCGTTACGCGACGTCATCGTCCCTTTGCCGCTGGGTATCTCGTTGGATGCGCCGACCTTTATCTCGAAACGGGAAGAAATGCTGTACCGCGCCTACGGCTACTGGGCGATCAGCGATGATTTCGCCGCCAGCCTGGAGTATCAGTTCGATATATTCACAGATGCGACTCACCATGAAACGATCTACCAGAACCATATCGTTCCGCTCAGTCTGAGCTATTTCCATACCTCGGGCCTGTCGAGCTCCGTCACGGTCACCTATGTCAATCAGGAAGCCTTCGAGGGCAAGGACGAGTCCTTTAAGGGCCATGACGACAACCAATTCGCGTTGCTCGATTTTTCCCTAAGATATCGTTTACCTTATCGCTACGGTACGGCAGGATTCGTCGTCAAGAACCTGCTGGATCAAAGATTCGATTTCCTGGGGCAGAACGCCTTCGGGGGACGAACGGGGCGCCTGGAGGAAACGCCTCTGTTTATTCCGGAAAGGACGATGTTTTTTCAACTCACGCTGGCATTCTGAGGACGCCATGGCGATATCCCGGAATGCACGCCAAACTGGGAGGGACGTATGAGTAATCAGGCACCAGAACAACAAAAAGGCAACGCGGCTTGGGAACTGGCTAAGCGGTACAAAACGCCGCTCATAGCAGGCGGCGCCGGCGGCGGCGGGCTGCTCTATGCTGCGTCGCAATGCAGTTTCCTTTGCCCGACTGGATGGTGGTGGTCTATCGGAGCCTTTAGTTGCATACCCTGCTGAACTAACCGGGAGGGTGCGCTACGCGCACCCTCCATCTTGCCGCCGAATCCGCCCGCCGATATCGGCTCCAACATCCGCCACCTGTCGGCCATGTCATCCACATCCTACAAAAAAATCAGCCGAGGACTACAAGCCTTTTTGCCTCAGTTGCATGAAGATACACCGGGTTACATCCCGCCGAATCGCGCGACCACCAGCCGCCGGCAAGCCTTCACCAATCAGTCCGATAACAACACGCAGAAAGGATTCACTCTCAAGGTTTTTTGAACACTTCATACCAACTGATTTGGGAGAACTTGAATGTTGTGGAATCGACATCATCAGGCATTGTTAGGTTTGTTCGTGATTTCGATAGCGATAGCGATCGCACCTGCCGCGCAGGCGGCGGACGGCACGTGCGGCATCGATAGCTTGAAAGGCCGCTACGGCTTTCAGGCGTCCGGCCGAGTGGAAGGGCCGACCAAAACGAAGTCCGGGCTCGATTTTTCCGATAAGCAGACGGTTCATTTTGCCCAGATGGGCACCATCGATGCGGACGGCGAAGGCCATGCCCTCATCACAATGACATCGACCAGCGATAGACCCAAAGGCAGCGCCGTTTATACCGTCAACCCCGATTGCACCGGCACCATCCGCTACTTGCTGGGCGATCCCGAGGCCGACGCGGCCGAGAACGGTCCAGGCTATGCCTTCGTCCTCAAACCCGACAAAACCTTCAGCTTCATCAGCACTATCACCAACATGGTCTTGACCGGCTCCGCCTGGCAAATCACCGATGCCACCAACGAACCGGTCCCGGACGGAACGGCAAACGCAACGGGCGGCGCCGGCGGCGGGGGGCTTCTCTACTATGCCGCAGTGCAATGCAGTGTTATTTGTCCGAACGGGTGGTGGTGGTCTATCGGAGCCTTTAGTTGCGTACCGTGCTGAACTGACCGGGAGGGTGCGCCACGCGCACCCTCCGTCTTGCCGCCGAATCCGCCCGCCGCTCCCCGAACCGCAAACCGCCCACCCCGGCTTCTTCCACCCGCTCTCCAAACTCCCCCGGTTTTTGTAGGTCGGCAATCCTTTGCCGACGTTAACCGGTCGGCCGGCGCGTTCGTCGGCAAGGGATTGCCGACCTACGACTGTGCCTCCCTGTAGGTCGGGAATCCTTTCCCGACACAAAACCGTCGACCAGCGCACTGTGTCACCCTGTAGGTCGGGAATCCTTTCCCGACGTAACGGGTCCGCCCGCAGCCTACGACTACTGTCATTACACCGAAAACGCCTCGCCCCCTAGACCTCCGAGCGCACTGCACCAAAAAGGGGAATATTTCACAGAATTCCGTTCTCCGGGCGCGTAAGTTGAGTCTAGTTCCCGCAAGAACATCGGCTCATTCCGAATGGACGATATGCGCGGTTCCGTTCCGCGTCTTCGGACGAGCATTTTGAAAATATCCGACACGATCAGCCTGGGCGATCAACTCAAACGAATAGGCTTATGACATACATGGTTCAAAGAGGCTTTGCCGGACGCTCCACCAGGCTTCTCTATATCGGCATGTCGGTGATAACGACGATCTTTGCCTTCATATTGGCCCTGGTGCTGTTCGTCTTTCTTCCGCGGGATAACTTCGAAACGTCGGCGCGTACGAAAGAACGTTCATCCTCCGGAGTAGTCGTGAACGCCACCGGAATCGATAATCCGGCGAAAGCCGCACTCCCCGAAAAACCGGAATCGGAAAATGAATGAATTCGCTAAGGCTGTGGCCGGCGGAGCTAAACGTACAGGCAGTCCAACCGTCCTCCGCCTTAGATAATCCGATTACGCCTCCGAGGCGACTCTTCGGGACCGAAATTCAGCGCCGGTCCCCTTTTTTTGAGGCCAATGGATCGAATATAAACTAACATTTAGATCTATCGCCCGTCGCACCGTACCTCGAAACTCGAAAAACGACGGGAGAGATCGAGTGTTTTCGTTTTCTTCAGTTGAACGCGATTGTGTCGAAAGAAACGCTTCAGGGGTTAAAAAGCGTCCCCTATTTTTCCGAAGTGCCCGACACCGCTCTGGCGGAACTGGCTTCCTGCGCGGCCATAAAAAGCTATCCCAAGAATTCGATCATCATTCGCGAGGGCGAAGAAGGCGGAGCGCTGTTCATTATTTTGTCCGGCAAGGTGCAGGCTTATCTGAGCAGCGCAAACGGGCGCATGGTGATTCTTTCGACTCAGGGTGCGGGCTCGTTTTTCGGGGAGCTGTCCTTGCTGGACGGCGAACCCCGTTCGGCTTCGATAACCGCCCTGGAGCCAACAGTGTGCAGCCTGATTCCGCGGCTCGCATTGAAGACTTGGCTGAAAAGCCATCCGGACGCCGCATCCAGCATCATCCGGAGCCTCACTCAGCGGATCCGCAGTTTGACCGAGAACGTTCGAGGGCTCGCGCTGTCGGATGTGTACGGGCGATTGGTTAAAACCCTTTACGACATGGCCGTCGAGAACGAAAACGAATGGATCATCCGGGAAAAGCCGACCCATCAGGATCTGGCCAACATCATCGGCTGCTCGCGGGAGATGGTCAGCCGGATCATGAAAGATTTGGAACGCGGCGGCTATCTTTCCGTAGAACGCAAATTCATTCTCATCCGGCGCAAGTTGCCGGCATCCTGGTAACGGAATCGGCGGCCTTCGGCGGTTATGTCGGCAAAGGATTGCCGACCTACGAACCGGTGCCGCGAAGTAGGTCGGGAATCCTTTCCCGACGCCACGGCTGGCCCACGGCTTTGTCGGCAAGGATTGCCGACCTACGAACCGGTGCCGCGAAGTAGGTCGGGAATCCTTTCCCGACGCCACGGCCCGGCTAACGGATTCGTCGGCAAGGGATGGCCGACCTACGAACCGGTGTCGCGAGTAGGTCGGGAATCCTTTCCCGACGCCACGGCCGGGCCAGCGGCTTCGTCGGCAAGGGATTGCCGACCTACGAACCGGTGCCGCGAGTAGGTCGGGAATCCTTGCCCGACGGAGCTGTCTTCAATCGTGCCCATCCAATCGCAAACGTCGCTTTAGCCGCGACCTTCCAATCGCAAACGGGCCTTTAATCGGCCCCTTCCCTGCCGGAATGTTGGCCCGAGGTTTTGTGTAGATATCCCGGCTCCGGGGAGCCGGGGCATAAAACACATGCTCGGACTCGGAAGCGGCAAATGCTACCATTCTCTACTGAAACACTAAGAATTGTTTGACGCCGCGCTGTTGGCCAGACGCGGCGTGGTTTTTCGCACCGGAAGAAAAAAGGTTCTCGAATGGTTTTGAAGCAGAAGATTTTACTGGCGTTTTTTTTGGCGATCTTTCCGCTCGCTGCCCTGGCCATCCCGGCTGAAGGTCAAGCTTTGGATCTGACCGGGCATTTTGTCGGCTATCTGGCGATCGCCGCGTTCGTGCTGGCTTATATCTTCGTCGTCTTGGAAGAAGTCACGGAACTCAAAAAATCCAAACCCATGATGCTGGCGGCGGCGATCATCTGGGCCGCGATCGCCGTCGTCTACAACCTGCAAGGCCAGCCGCAGCTCGCCGAAGACGCGGTGCGGACCTTGGTGCTGGATTACGGCGAACTGCTCCTGTTCCTGATCGTGTCGATCACGTACGTCAATGCGCTCGAGGAACGGCAAGTATTCGAGGCTGTCAGGGCCTGGCTGGTCAGCAAGGGTCTCGGTTATCGCTCATTGTTTTGGATCACCGGGATTCTGGCCTTTTTCATCTCCTCCATCTCGAACAATATGACCACGGCGATGTTGATGACCGCCGTCGTAATGGCCGTCGGCAAGGATAACCCGCGCTTCGTCGCGTTATCCTGCGTCAACACCGTGGTCGCCGTGAATGCCGGCGGCGCATTCTGCCCTTTCGGCGACATCACGACGCTGATGGTTTGGCAACAGCATAAAGTTACTTTCTGGGGCTTTTTCGTGCTGTTCGTTCCGGCGGTCATCAATTTCGTGCTGCCCGCCGCCATCATGCATTTCGCGATACCGGACGCGCGCCCGGCCGAAATCAAGGATGTCACCAAAATGAAGCGGGGCGCCAAACGGATCGTCGCCTTGTTCCTGCTCACCATCGCGACTGCCGTCGTGTTCTCCAATATCCTGCATTTGCCCGCCGCGGTGGGAATGATGGCAGGTTTGACGTATATCCAGTTCTTCGGCTATTACCTGCACATCACCCATCGAGAAGAACCCGAGGTGCCGACCGAGCTATTGGAAAGGCACGAGGAGGAAGAAGAGGCAGAAGCCCTACCTGGCGAAGAGCGGTTCGATATCTTCCAGAAATTGGCACAGCTGGAGTGGGACACGCTGCTTTTTTTCTACGGCGTGGTGCTGTGCGTGGGCGGACTCGATTTTCTGGGCTATTTGGGGCACGTCTCGCAGTATCTCTACGGCGAATTGGGAGCGACTCCGGCGAACATTCTGGTAGGCATCGCCTCGGCCTTCGTCGACAACATCCCGGTCATGTTCGCGATCTTGTCGATGAACCCGGATCTCTCTATGGGACAATGGCTTTTGGTAACCCTGACCGCCGGAGTCGGCGGCAGCTTGCTGTCGGTCGGCTCGGCGGCGGGCGTCGCGCTCATGGGGCAGACGCGAGGCGCCTACACGTTTTTGAGTCATTTGAAGTGGATGCCGGCAATCGCGCTCGGCTATGCGGGCAGCATCGTCGCCCACTTCTGGCTCAATGCCGCGCTGTTCTGAATGGCGTTAAGCCTACTAGTTTGCGTCGGGAAAGGATTCCCGACCTACAAAGCGGCACAATCGTAGGTCGGCAATCCCTTGCCGACAAATCCGTCTAAAAAGACGTCTCGAACGGCTTCCGGCCCTTTTTCATCATGATCCCGTAACGGAACAGCACCGCGCAGATCGCTCCGGCCAGAATCGCCGTGACATCCATGCCGATTCCCAGCCAAAAGCCGTGTGTATGAAACGACTCGCCCAGTAGCGAGCGGAGCACGACTTGCATCCAAAACAGGAAACCGCCGTAATAAACGATGACCCCGGCTATGGCCCAAGCCAATGCGGGCAGATTCAACCGTTGAGCGGTTTGATAGAACCAAACCGCGATCGCCAAGATGACGATCATCGATAATGCCGCAATCATAGTTGTAGTTGCCTCCCGTTCGATTTTTTCGGCACTCTATCAAACCGGACAGCGGGCGTGAAGAAATGGAGGCGACCACCAGAGCACCCTGTGCAAAAATTTTGTGCAATCGTGTGCAGCCCTTATGTCATCGGGTCTGGAAGAAATTGTTCTAGGCTTTTGCAGAACTTTATCCACAGATTTTGTGAATAAGTGTTTCATTAGAGTGACAGCCATCGTTGCCTCTAAAGGAATTTTTCAGAATGCTCGAACTGCCTGAAGCATCGATGACCGCGTTACTGGCCGACCTGCCGGAGGACTTGCCCGAGGAAAAATTCGAAGTTCTGCTGGAAACGCCGGCTTTCCGGCTGGAGCGGATTCTTTCCAAGGGACATGCCACACCGGAAGGACAATGGTACGATCAGGACTGGGACGAATGGGTGCTGCTGCTTCAAGGTCAGGCAAGACTCGCGATCGAAGGGCGGAATGGCGAAACGTTTTTGCACCCCGGCGATGCCCTTTTGCTTCCGGCCCATTGCCGTCATCGCGTAAACTGGACTCTGCCGGATACGATCACCGTATGGCTGGCTTTGCACTATGGCCGAGGCTCTACCTCGAAACCGATCACCAAATGAATAGGAGAGTACGAGATGAGCGATATCCGTATCGAAAAACAAGTCGGCGAAGACCGGCTCAAATCGCTGGGCGTACGGCAATGGCCGGTGTGGAGCAAGGAACCGTCCGAATTTCCGTGGACTTACGACGAGACCGAAACCTGCTATCTCTTGGAGGGCCGCGTGATCGTGACGCCTGAAGGCGGCGACCCCGTGGAATTCGGCAAGGGCGATCTGGTGACCTTCCGGACCGGCCTGCAGTGCACCTGGAAAATCCTCGAAACCGTGCGCAAGCACTACAACTTTTCTTGAGACCGGCTCGGGAACCGATCCTGTTCGGAGCGGTCTGAAGGGCGAGCCGGTATCCGGCGAAGACATTCAAACGAGAGCAACACCATGAGCAAGAAAACCAAGCGACCTCAGATCCCCCAGACCAATCCCGTCGCCAAATATGCCGGGAAGTTCAACCGAGCCGCCACGTTCCGCGACGGCCGCACCTATACCCGCAAGCTCAAACACAAAGGCCAGGAGCCTTTTCCGATCCGCGCCGCCTGATCGGAAAAGGCTCTTGGATGGAGAAACAGCACGTCGGGAATCCCTTCCCGACCGACCGGCTGACACGGCCGTAGGTCGGCAATCCCTTGCCGACAAAGCCGCTGGCCCGGCCATGGCGTCGGGAAAGAATTCCCGACCTACCGAGTAACACCGATCGATCGGTCGAGCGGCAAGGCGACCGAACGTTGCCATGGTGGGTTACGGCGCACGCGAAGCATAGTGTTCTACGGCCAGCCTATACCGGAGTGCGCCTAACCCACCCTACGAAATCCCGGTTTCCGTCGTTACACCAAAGCGAAAAATGACCCGTGGTAGGGCGGGTTAGGTGCGCCGTCACGCAACCTGCGTGTAGCCCAGCGAGTCTGGCGCGCACCGTAACCCGCCAAACGAGCGGCAAGGCCACCAAGGAAAAAAGCGCATGGAACATTACTCGCGCTCCCGTCCCTGTGGAAACTTTTCCTCTCATCCGGTTGTTTCCAGCAACTGGGCCAGATCTAGCAAGCTAGGAAAGCTGAGCGCCGCCCACTTCGACAGTTTCCGGCGGATTTCGTGGCGCCGTTGAATCAGAACCGGAACAGTTCCCGCCGCACGGGCCGCTTCCAAGCCGGTTTCCGAGTCCTCCAGCACCAGGCATAGGTCCGGCGGAACATTCAAACGTCTCGCCGCATCGAGAAAGAGGTCGGGCGCCGGTTTCCCCCGTTCGACCTGGTCGCGGGTCACGACAACCTGAAAGGTCTTTTCCATACCCGACAGCCGCAGGCACTCCCATGCATACGGACCGTCGCTGTTGGTAGCCAGCGCATAGGGAATCGCCCGGTGTCGCAGAATAGCGAGCAGCTCTTTCAGGCCCGACATCGGCCCTATGCCGTGTTCGTCGAGATAGCGCCGCCAGTGGCGTTCGGCGGATTCATGAAACGACCTGCGATCGAACGCATCGCCAAGTGCAGTCTTAAGCGCCCGTTCCACGTCATCGGCATGGCGGCCGAACAACCCAAGGCAGAATTCTTCGCTCAGATCGAAGCCCAGATCGGCCGCCGCCGAACGCCAGGCGTGGCAATAAGTCGATTCGGTGTCTAGGGCCAGACCGTCCATGTCAAGAATGACCGCCCGGAAATCGGGAAGCGCCGACCGCGCACGGGCAAAAGTCATCGGGCCTGCTTGAGCATGACCAGGTTGCGAAACAGCGCAGCGCCCAAAGCGCCGAGCAGGGCGCCCGACACCTCCATCATGATGCCGGCGGTCGCGCTGTAATACGTGAATGACCCGCCCAGCAAAGGCTTGAGGATGGCGTACATCCAGATCGCCTTGATTCCGTAGTAGACGATCAAAGCGCCGACGATCCATTGCAGCACGTTGAGGTTGAGACGCAGCGCCGTGCGATAAAACCATATGCAAACCAGCACCGAAATGACGCCACCGATCATAATTTTCTCCTCCGAGTTCGTGAAAAACCCCCGTGCGACGGTTCTTTCGCGATCTCTATATATCGATAATTGGTTTAAGGATGCAGGGGCGGAAATGTAACAAACGCAATGACGTTTGCCTATTCGGATTCAGGGCGTTCGCCGCTCGGACACCACCTTGATATACTCCCCCGCAGCTTCTCGGCTGGAGCCCACTACGATGCGCCGCTGCCCCGAGTGCGATTCTTCCAGCAGACCCGAAATCTCGACGGTTTCTCCGGTCAGGGCCTGGCCCGCATAGGTGTGGGTAAAACTGACCGCTTCCGTGAGCTCGGGATGCGTCAATCGGTACACGGCCGGATAGTCGAACGCGTATGCCGCATCCGCTATTTGGGCCCGAAGCAGGATCGGCCCCAACTTGCGGACGGGGCCCGATGCTTTGGACGGTAGTTCGTCCACCAATGTGATATCGAACTTCGTCCCGTCGATCAGCGCCTTGTTCAACTTGCGCCGCTCGTGCCAGAGAAATTCCTCGAACGTGAGCGCACAACCGCGCCGGTCATAGGCGTCGCGCCATGCCGCATCGTCCAGGTCTTGCAGTTCTCCGGCCTCGATCAAGCGTCCGACGATCTCGCGAGCCTCGAAAAACGCTTCACGTCCGTAGATGACGAAATCGAGATCGGACGTCGGCGTTTGCGCGCCGATCAACAAAGAGCCGGTCAAACCGACCCGGCCCAAGTCCAGCCCGCAGGCACCGAATTTTTGCAGCAATCGAATCGCTTTCCGCTCGATTTCGTCTCGTGGCACCGAGTTCAGCAAATCTTGCACGCGATCCCGCGGGCGGTGATGGCGGCGTATGTTTTCCTGCGGCACGGCATGAAGTCGTGCGTCCAGCCGCTTCGACGAAAACAGATACCGGGGCGCCCGAGCTTGCAGGTAAGCATTGGCTTCGTCAGTGCCCATTTTGGCGAGCTTTCCTCCGATCGGCGCGTATCGGAGAAAACAGAGCACGCGATCATCCTCGAGCATCCCGTCCACGACGGCGAAAATCAGCCCTTCGTGGGTTTCGATGAAATCGCGCGGCTGATAAATGTCGGCAGGTTTTGGATTCATTGCCACGCTACATTCGACCGGAATTTCGGCTTTCCAAAAATTGCCGCCGACACGACTTCACGGCGTCGATCCGCTGCCGGCGCAGCTCTCGGCCCAGACTCTCTCCTTTGAATCCTTTCTCCAACAGCGGTTGAACCGGAATCGCCAGAGCTGTTTCCCGCGCCGTCCGTAGCCATTCGGCTTGCGGATAAGGCCGATTCTCGAAACCGGGGCGGCCCTTGGCATCGGCTTCGCAGGCGAGAAGAAAACCCTCCATGGAGGCATGGGCTCGGAGCGCATCGAGCCGCTGCAACAAATCCACCACGGTCGCGGGGCGCAGTTCGAGCGCCCGGTGACAATGGCCGTGGTAGCGCATCACTTTTTCAGCCAGCTTGCGGTAGGCATTGGGCACCTTCAGCCGCAGGCAAAGGTTCTCCAATGCGCCAAGCCCGAGTTTTTCGTGGCCGTGGTGCTTCGGCCACAATTCCTTGGGCGTCAGTCCTTTGCCCAAGTCGTGAGTCAGGGCGGCGAAACGCACTACCGGGTCGGGACTCAGCCGGACCGCCTGGTCGAGGACCAGCAAGGTATGAATACCGGTGTCGATCTCCGGATGATGCTCGGCGGGCTGCGGGACACCGAACAGCCGGTCGATTTCCGGGCACAGCCTGGCCAATGCGCCGCACTCCCGCAGGACCTCGAAAAAAGCTCTGGGAGTCGGCTCGGACAGGGCACGGGCGAGTTCCGCCCAAACCCTCTCCGGCACCAGAGCGTCCACTTCGCCGGTGGCCACCATGCTCCGCATCAGATCGGACGTTTCCGCCGCCACCCGAAAACCGAGCTGCGCGAAACGGGCAGCGAAGCGGGCCACTCGGAGGATGCGCACCGGGTCTTCGCCGAATGCCGGCGAAACATGGCGCAGAATCCGGTCCTTGAGATCCCGTGCGCCGCCATAGGGATCGACGAGCCGGCCTTCCTCGTCCAGGGCCATGGCGTTGATGGTCAGGTCGCGGCGGAGCAGATCCTGTTCCAGCGTCACGTCCGGCTCGGCATGAACGACGAAGCCTCGGTAGCCCGGCGCGGTTTTCCGCTCCGTGCGGGCGAGCGCGTATTCATCACGGGTCTCTGGATGCAAGAACACGGGAAAGTCCTTGCCGACCGGTTTAAAACCTCGGGCAATCATGCTTTCCGGCGTTTCGCCCACGACCACCCAGTCGCGTTCCTCCACCGGTCGCCCGAGCAGGCTATCCCTTACGGCGCCGCCGACAAGATAAGTTTTCATGGATTTTTAGCTTGGACCCCGGTTCCTGTTAGCATACGGCCCCTATTTTAAACGCGGATGAGCAGCGCATGTGGGAAGAACTGGGACTGTACCTGGCTTTCGGCAGCCTGGCCGGCGTGTTGTCCGGCTTGTTCGGGATCGGCGGAGGGGTCGTGATCGTGCCGTTTCTGGTCTGGTTTTTTTCAATACGGGGCTTTCCACCGAATTCCGTCATGATCATGGCGGTGGCGACTTCGCTTGCTACCATCGTCGTCACGTCCGTTTCAGCGGTTTATGCGCACCACCGTCTCGGTGCCGTGCGCTGGGATACGGTATCCCGGCTGTCGCCCGGCATATTGATCGGCTCCGTTATCGGTTCGATCATCGCCGACCGATTGCCGGCACATTGGTTTAAACTGATTTTCGCGCTTTTTCTGCTTTATGTTGCCGCTCGTCTTCTAATCGATGTGAAGACTAAAAGCGATCAAAGTCGAACGCCGAGCGGGTGGCTATATTCAGCCGCCGGCTTAGGGATAGGCGCGGTTTCTTCCATCCTCGGGATAGGTGGCGGGACACTGAGCGTGCCCTTTCTCGTCAGATGCCATTTTCCGATCCGAAACGCCGTCGCCATCTCCAGCGCCTGCGGTTTTCCCATAGCGGTCGCCGGCTCTCTGACCTATATTGCCCTGGGTTGGGAAAAACCAGTGTTGCCGGCTTGGAGTCTAGGCTATGTTTACCTGCCCGCCTTTGCTGGCATCGTGGCGACCAGTATTCTGTTCGCGCCGCTCGGCGCTGAACTCGCGCATCGTCTACCGACGCGGAAACTCAGGCGAATGTTCGCGATCGTCGTACTGATCGTGGGAGTCAAACTGTTTTGGCAGGCCATTCAACCCTGAATCTGAATTTAAGTGCCGTAGGTCGGCCATCCTTTGCCGACAAACCCGCTGCGTCGGGAAGGGATTTCCGACCTACAAAGAGAGAGAAACTATGACCGCAAAACCCCGCATCGAAATCGAATACTGCACTCAATGCCGCTGGCTGCTGCGCGCAGCCTGGCTGGCGCAGGAACTTCTGACCACGTTCGAGGAGGAGATCGGCGAAGTGGCGCTGATTCCCGGCACGGGCGGAGTATTCGAAGTGCGCCACGGGAACACGGTGCTATGGTCCCGAAAGGAAGAAGGACGCTTCCCCGAAGCGAAAGAGCTTAAACAGCGGGTAAGGGATGAAATCGTGCCGGGAAAAGACCTCGGCCATTCAGATAAGGAGAAAAAATAGGCTCCCGTAACAACATCCGCAAACGATACCTAACCGGAAACACGAGAAACTACGTCTAATGTTTCGCTCCAAATATTTCCGGGACTGAAAGCGCCGGCAAGATTTTCAGCAATGTCTCCTAAAAGGCTCTTGTTCAAGTATGCAAAGGGAGACATGGCTGGACAAACATAACAAAGTCACAAAGTACACTACACTTCTTCAAGAAATCACAATTGTGTGACAGCCGTCATACAACGTTCGATCCGGACGCACTAGATTTAGGCGTATCCGGAGCTCGGAGCTCCACTCCCTTTTCTCGATAAAGTCGCAGGCTATCGCTACGACAGCTCCCAGGGTGATCGGCGCTGCCGACGGATGGATTTTCAAGACACGGGAATAGTTTCCAAAGGTGCTTCAAATGATGGTGTGGAGCAAGCATCGGCCACTCCGAGCTGCAAGAAAATCACGGGGGGTCACATTGATCGAACTGCTGGTGACGGTGTCGGTCCTGGCTATTCTGTCGTCTATCGCTGTGCCCAGTCTCCAGAATTTCACGAATACTAGCCGTGCCGTCGCCCTAACCAACGAACTTGTGGCAGCGCTCAACTTCGCCCGTTCCGAGGCGATCAAGCGCGGCGTCGCCGTAACGATCTGTAAGACCGCCAATCCCGATAATGCAAGCCCCACCTGCACGACTGATGGCAGTTGGCAAAGCGGTTGGCTGACATTTACCGACCCGACCAATCGAGGCACTGTGAATGACGGCGAAACCCGCCTACGGATCAAGCAGCCGACCGGCGGTACCGGCACCATCGATGGCGGCACCGAATTCGGCAACTACATCACCTATCTTCCCGGTGGGGATTATCTCGGCAACGGTGGATCGAACGGAACGCTGACCGTGTGTGTGGGCGGCGTCAAACGCGATATTACCGTGAAAAACACTGGCCACATCCACATCGAAAAAGGAACTTGCTAATGAAGCGCAGAAACGTTTCGAAAGGCCGATTCGGCCTAAAGGCGGGGCAAAAAGGCGTTAGCATGATCGAAGTGCTGGTGACTATGGTTGTCATCGCATTGGGCCTTTTGGGACACGGCAGACTGCTCGCCACCACTCTCAATCACAACAACTCGGCTTATATGCGAAGCCTTGCGACCATGCTGGCTTATGACATAGCCGAGAGCATGCGCGCCAACCGCGCCGCCGCGATAGGCGGCAGCTATAACGTTGCGGTCGGCAGCAGCCCCAGCGGCGGCACCGTGGCGGGCGACGATCTGGTCTCATGGAAAAACCGGCTATCCGAGTTGCTTCCCGCTGGAGACGGCTCCGTCACCGTCGACATTCAGGGCAACACTACCATCGTCATCCAATGGGACCAAAAAGAGGATCGCGACGGCGACGGCAATAACGATCTGATATCCCTGACAACCCAGACCGATCTTTAGCCATGCGCACTCCCATTTTCGCGATGACGGTACCGCCGAACTCCTGCCGAGGCGTGACCCTGATCGAGCTGATGATATCCCTGACAATCGGCTTATTGCTGACCGCCGTTCTCGGCTACGCATTTCTGGGCAGCCGACAGGCTTTTCGTACCACGGACACGCTGTCCCGCATGCAGGAGAGCGCCCGCTACGCTTTCGAACGCATCTCCTCCGACATCCGCATGGCGGGATTCACGGGTTGTTCGTTCTCCACGATGGCCAATGTGCTCAACACCGCAACGGATTGGGACAAAGATCTGTTCGGCTTCCCGCTGGTGGGTTATGAGGACACGGCAAATCCCACCTACCCGAACGGTGTCTCCGGCAACGTATTGAGAGGTGACGCGCTGACGGTATTGCGGGCAGACAATTCTCGCGAGTGGGTCGTAGTCCATCCCCCCGGGCATAACGCAAGCGCCGCGACCATTCCGGTAGCCCCCACCCATAACATCCAACCGGGAGAAATCCTGGTCATTACCGACTGCCGGCATGCCGCCGTTTTTCAGATGACCGGCCCGGCCAACATCGGCAACAACTCGAATCAAATCAACCATACTACCGGGAATTCCACCGCCCCCGGCAACTTCACGAAGTGCTTTGGTATCGGAACACCATCAGATCCGATGTGCGGCAGCGCCAACAGCCAACTTTATACCTACGCCCCTGGATCGAGGATTCTGCGCCTCAGTGCCGCGACCTATTACATCCGTACCAACGATGCGGGTGAACCCGCGCTCTACCGCCAAAGACTCATAGCCAGCGGCGGCAATGCCGCCACCACGGCGGAGGAAATGGTGGAAGGCGTGCAGGACATGCAAATTCAGTATGGAGAGAATACCGATGGAGCTCCCGGCGTCGATACCTACGTCACGGCCGATGGGGTTACCAACTGGACGAATGTTCTGAGCATACGCATCAGCTTGCTGATGGTCAGCCTTTCGGATGAAAGCATCACTACCGCCCCCCAAGCGTATACCTACAACGGAGCCACGATCACACCGACCGACCGGCTTTTGCGCAAGGCTTTCACCACCACCATCTCCGTAAGGAACCGACTATGACCAGGCGGTTTGAGAATGGCGCCGGCTTGCCTAGAAGGCAACGAGGCATCTCGCTCGTGATGGCGTTGATCTTTCTGACCATTCTGATGCTGTTGGGCACCAGCGCTACGCTGAACACCAATCTTCAGGAACGCATGGCGGGCAACACCCGCAATCGCGATTTGGCTTTTCAGGCCGCCGAAGCCGCCCTGAAGGACGCCGAAACCACCCTGACGGCTTGGCGCACCTTGATGTTCGACGGCAGCGTGGACGGCCTTATTACTTATGACGCTACCCATGGTAACGACGCCGACTACTGGGGCAGCACCGTCAATCTGGACAGCTTGGTCGACGCCAACTATGCCAATTGGTCAAGCTATCGCAGTCCCGCCCAGCAACTGAGCCAGGTTGCCGAACAGCCGAGATACATCATCGAAAGAATGCCCAATGTCGCGGCCACGGAGTATTACCGCGTCACCGCGCGCGGCGTCGGCGGCGATCCTAACGCGGTAGTGATTTTGCAAGCTCTTTACACGTATACGCCACCTTGAAACGGAGAGGCAACATGCATCAATCCGCCAAAGCCATCCGCCTGACTTCGTTGTCTTTGGGGCTGCTCGCTTCAGGCTGCCTGGATTTGTCTGCGTACGCGGCGCCTTTGACGCTGTCCGATCAGCCGCTTTTTCTAACCGTTCCGGTCGCGCCGAATCTGGTCGTCACACTAGACGATTCACTCAGTATGCCGTCCGCGGCCGTGCCGGACAGTATCGAGGCAAATCAGGCGACCAATCGTTTCAAGTCGGCCTATTTCAATGCCCTTTATTACAACCCGGCCATTACCTATCCGCCGCCGCCGAAGTACAACGGAACCAGCAATGACTGCACGCTCAGCAGCGCCCCAGCAGCCATGTGCTACCCCAATATTTCGTTTACCGCCGCTCCGATTAACGGTTTCGACACGTCACGCGGAACGGTGAACCTTGCAACCAATTATTGGGCAACGAGACAGTACTCGCCACAGAACACGAACCAGACTAACGCCGGCTCTCCGAATGGGAGCAGCGACCGCGGATACTACGGTTCAAACACAAGCATTACCTACAACTATGGACCTTCCACCTGCCAGGTGGATTTCGACAACAACAGCAGCAACGACCGGATACATATCGATTCCGGATGCTCGGGTATCTTCGCTAATCTTGCATCGGGGGCATCGCTTACGGTTACCGGTTCTTCCCGGGATGGGACCTATACGGTCACCAGCGTCAACAGTTCACAGCAGTACATTTACGTCGGCAATCGCTGGTCCAATGATCTCAACAACCAAACGGGCGTAAGCCTTTCCTGGACGCTCGACACTACGGCAAACACTTACCCGGCCTATTACTACCTTTTTTATACGCAAGCCGGCGTCCCCAGACCAGCCGCTTGCACTCCTACCGCCTCCGGCCAGAAGGACGATGATGATTGCTACGTGAAAGTGACTGTCGGTTCGGCGTCGGACACCTTTGCGGGCACAGCGGAACAAAAGGAACAGAACTTCGCCAACTGGTACTCCTATTACCGCACCCGGAACCTGGCTACGGTGTCCGGCGCAATGCGCGCTTTTGCAGGCCTGGATGGCGAGGTGCGCGTGGCATGGCAAGATCTAAATAACTCGGGCATTACGTGCAATACGTTCGGGACAAATTGCGAGGGGTGGGATGGCAGCACCACAGACAATCGAATTCGACGATTGAACGCTACGCTCCCGAATGGGAAGACTCATAAGCAGGAGCTTTACGACTGGCTTGCCCGTTTTCCGGTTGCTGGAAGCACTTATTTGCGTACAGCCGCCGTCCGTGCCGGTGATTACTTTACGGGAGCCATCAACATCAACCATCCTTTGGCAGACGACCCGCAAATCCGGGACAAGCCTCTCAATCCTGACGGAACGGTAAGAGGTTATGATGCCTGCCGTCGAAACGTCCATCTGTTGATGACCGATGGAGGGTGGTGCGGAGATTCGGTAACCGTCGGCGACTTGAACAGCTCCGGGGTTACCCTGCCCGAACCCATGCCGACCTCGGGCGGTGGAACCACTTCGAGCTGGACCCCGGGCCCCCCTTACAGGGATTACCAAAGCAACAATCTGGCGGATATCGCGTTCAAGTATTGGGTTACCGATCTTCAGTCAGGTCTAGATAATAATGTCCCCGCGAGTTTCAAAGATCTTTCCGGCGATGCGGCGGCTCAGTGGCTCAACCCCAAGAATGATCCGGCGACTTGGCAGCACCTGAATACCTTCATCATTGGACTCGGCTTGGGTACGACGATGAGCGGCACCCCGGTATCCGGCACGGGAACGTACCCGATATGGGGCGGCAGCACCTTCGCTGGGGACTATTCCAAATTGGCCGAGGGTGCTAGCTGCCCCAATCCTCCAACGAGCTCGAGTTCCGGCTCACCCTATTGTTGGCCTTACACTCAGACCAGCGAATCTTGTCCTCCGAGCGACCTGAATCAGCAGCGCAAAGTATACGATTTGTGGCATGCCGCCATTAGCAGTCGGGGAGAGTTCTTCAGCGCGGAGAACGCTCAGGATGTCGTGGATGCATTCAATTCGGTCGTGAATGCCGTTACAGCAGCAAATCCTTCTTTCGCGGCACTGGCCGCAAATTCCACCAGCATTCAAAGCGGTGCCGTACTTTTCCAAGCCCGCTTCGACACTAGGGATTGGCATGGCCAGCTCATCGCCTATCCGGTACAGGGCGACGGCAGTGTCGGTTCGCCCTATTGGGATGCCGCCACAATTCCCGCTCCGGGTTCCCGGAACATCTTCACCTGGACCGGTGCTTCAGGCCAAAGCTTCAGCGACTGTACCAACCTTAGCGCCTCACAGAAGGCGGTTCTGGATACTGACTCCAGCGGGGTGGTGGACAATCTCTGTAGCGATCGGCTTAATTGGCTGCGGGGCAGCCATAGCGACGAGCAACGGAATGGCGGTGCCTTTCGGAATCGGGTAGCAAGCATTGTCGATATCGCCGATTCGGACGGGGACGGCAATCGGAGCGAATCGGTCAATGTCGAATGGTGGCTGGGCGACATCATCGATTCCGATCCGGCTTTCGTAAAAGCAGAGGACTACGGTTATAGCGAAGGCACATCGGCGTTGGCGGAACCGGAAAGATCCTCATATTCAGCATTTGTAAGCGGTAAATCGTCGCGCACCCCGGCCGTATACGTAGGTGCAAACGACGGCATGCTGCACGCTTTCCGAGCTGATGTCGGGAGCGCCGATTCCGGCAAGGAACTATTCGCTTATGTTCCAGCGGGAGTTTACGACAATCTCAGCAAGCTCACTAACCCGGCCTATACACATAAATATTTTGTAGACGGTTCGCCTCAGGTAAGTGATGCCTACTTGTCAGGCGATTGGAAAACCGTATTGGTTGGAGGACTTGGCGCTGGGGGTAAATCGATCTACGCTCTGGATATCAGCGATCCTGACGGCTTTAACGCCAGTAACGTGCTGTGGGAATACTCGGATGCGACCGATTTGGGTTATACCTTCAGTCAGCCACAGATCGCCAGACTAAATAACGGTCAATGGGCGGCTATTTTCGGCAACGGTTACAACAGCGCCTCGGACAAGGCCTTTCTGTACGTGGTGAATCTGAGTAATGGGTCTCAGATCGCAAAGATTGCCGCAGGCGACAGCACCAGCAACGGTCTCTCCACCCCGGTTTTGTACGATGCCAACAACGACAAAATCATCGATTATGCCTACGCCGGCGATTTGCAGGGCAACCTCTGGAAATTTGACCTGAGCGCTTTGACGCTGGCCAACGGCGGAAATCCGTTGTTCACGGCGACAAACGCGAGCGGTCAGGTTCAGCCGATCACGGTTCAGCCCGTAATCGGCGAGCATCCAAACGGCGGCGTACTAATCTACTTCGGAACCGGTCGCTATCTGACCAGCACCGATCCGTCCAATGACGAAGTCCAAAGTTTTTATGCCATTTGGGACAAACCCGGCGAGACCGGAACTGTGCCCCGCGATGATGACCATATCCAAGCTCAGACGATCACTGCCGAAACAGTGCAGTTCAGCTTCGGCCAAAGGGAAACCAGCAATAACACTGTAGATTGGGGCAGCAAGCGCGGCTGGTATCTCGATTTAGTCCCGCCTAGCGGCGCCGCTGGCGAGCGCGTGATTTCACGAGCTTTGCTGAGATACGAGCGCATCATCTTCGTTACCCTCATTCCGTCCACCGATCCATGCGTTGCCGGAGGAGATAGTTGGCTCATGGAGCTGGACGCCGTGACCGGCGGGCGTTCCAGCATTTCTAACTTCGACTTCAACGGGGACAATGTTTTCGACGACGCGGATAAGTTGGCTAGCGGCAACGTTTCTTCCGGAATAAAGTCGACGGTGGGCATCACCGAAACCCCGACGTGGTTACAGAGCGAAACTCCCGGCGTGGCATATAAGGAATTATCAGGCACCACGGGCAATATCATGAGCATCAAGAATCGGGGGCCTTCAGATGACGAAGGTGGCGGCAGCGGGACCATAGAACGGAAATATTGGATGCAAATCCAATAGGAGTAACGCGAGATGAACTCCCAGACGACGCCAAGAGGGTTCACGCTGATCGAACTGATGATCACCGTGGCTATAGTGGGTATCTTGGCAGCCATCGCTCTGCCAGGCTATCAAGAATATGTCAAACGTGCGGCCCGATCCGAAGCAAAGTCTGACTTGCTGGAAGATGCGCAGTTTCTCGAGCGTCTGTTCACGGAAGCGAATTGCTACAATTCCGGTACTGATCGAATTTGCGGCGATGCGAACGACGGAAACCCGATGTTGCCGGTAATTCAATCTCCACGGAATGGAACTGCGAAATACAACATCACCGTTGCTGCTGGTGCAACAACATTTACTTTGACAGCAGCTCCGGCAAGCGGCAGCACCATGGACGGTGACGCATGCGGTTCGTTCACGCTGAATCAGCTTGGACAGAAGGGACTTACGGGCGCATCGAAAACTGTCAGCGAATGTTGGAATTAACCCTGAACAGGCAGCTCTCTGAAGGTTTCACTACCGCCTCTTTCCAATTGTGAGCAATTTGCCAATCAGGCGTAAAATTTACAGCGTTTCTCACCACTGTTCACCGGCGTTCACTCAGAAGCCGCCCCGCGCCCTCTAATGGACGCTGAGATGAGTAGTCGTCGGCAATCCGTTGCCGACGACGTTGTCTGTGAAACGGCCAATTCCTCAGTGCATCTTCCGGTTTGGCGTAGCGGTCCAGGGGATAGTAGATAGTGGGTTGGGAATCCTTTCCCGACGCAACGGCCCGGGAAGCGGCTTCGTCGGCAATGGATTGCCGACCTACTCCACTGGGCAGCTCACTCGCTTTGCCAAGAACCGTTTGCATCCCCGATCATGGCGCAGCCGGTAATAGTCGTTGAGGTCGCGGTAATCGCAACACCAGCGTAGAGTCATCGGGCAGTTAGACTTCGACCACGCGCGTTGTTCGGCCCATTCGCCACGGGCTTGGAGAATGGGAGGAGCCAATCGACTGCCGCACTAGCATCAACCCACTGCCGGAACTGATCACCCCGTCCGGAAACTAGCTTCAATCATCCAGCGCCCGAAGCGTCCTGATTCCATCGCGCTGCGGCAAGCTGACTTTGGCATCGGGACACGGCTCCCACAAAATCTACTTCTCTAATCTGATTTATGAGAGTTTAGCGGCTGTGCAGATATACTTAGCGAAATATTCGGTTTAGGAAATGGATAGGTTACGCTGAAGCATCGGCTACCCCCTACGAATTACTGGGCTGATGTCTGCAGCGGATCACCAGCAGTTAGCAACGGTTCCGGTTCCTGTAATTCCCTTAGCTCCCGAACTGCTTAACGTTAGATTGCCGCAAACGCCATCGCTTTGCTGGCTGCCTTGTCCAGTCGCCGTTAGTGAAAAGCATGTCGCGATCGGGCATGCCGCCGTAGCGGCAGCGATGCTGATCTGGTAATAACCTTCTTGAGAATTTGCCGGGTTAGCGGCATAGCCGAGTGCCATCATAGAGTTGGCATAAGTTTTATTGTCCAGATAGTACTGTTCCTGCTTGGCGGCGGCGGCCATCAAAGCGGCTTTGCCGTCCGAGCGCCGAGTTTTAATTACTTGGCTTTGATAGCTGGGAAAAGCGACCGCTGCCAGTATTCCCACCACGGCAACCGCGATCATCAATTCCATCAGGGTAAAACCCCGAATTTTTCGAATACCTTGCATCGTCATGATCGATCTCTCATTCCTTCTCATACCAGAATGTTTTCCAAATCGCCCTGCTTTCCAAGGGATGCCTGAACTCTTCTTCCGGTGGAATATTCCCTGGAGTAATAAATTGTTTTCCGCCCAATGACATGTAGATCGGATCGCTGGGGATGCCCGATCCGGTATCGACAGAACGCTCCTTCGTTTCACCGTTGGAATCATTGCTGGTGTCGAAGTCGTAAACGCCAGCCGCAGTAAACAGATTTACGACATAAGTATAGGCTTTGCCCTCCGCCGGTCCGCACGTCAGGTTGTCGTCTTCCCCAGAATCCCCCACGGGCACATAAGTGCTGAAGAATATTTTTCCGAAGAACGTCAACGGCGAAGCCAGAGACTTTTCGCCACCGTCCGCGCCAAGTCCAAGATTGATATACCACCCACAGTTACACGCATTGCTCGCCGTCGCCGCCGTGTCGGTCAAATTGTCGAGATTGCTCACCTGTTTTGTGGTAGACGGAGGATTTCCAGTGAGCGTGTTACGGTCCTTGAACATGTAAAACTGATTCTGAATATTAGTGTCCAGCGGATGTTCGCGGTCTCCGGAACCAATGATTACTGCGTCAAAGTTTCCGGTATTGTCTTTTGCCTGAACGAAATCTGGTCTGTGGAAGAACCGGCGGTCGGCTTGCCCTGCATGCCGTCCAACGGAAAGAATGGGTGATATCGTCCATTCCGCACGCTTATCGAGGTAAACCGGTGGATCGACTTCAGGATCCGGAGGGGGGGGAGCAATCAAATCCGCACGCCATATCACACCGCCGGTATCGCCAACCAGGATTCTATCGGTCAGCCCGTCGCTGTCTGTATCTACGGCGGTTACGCTGGAGGGTATGCTGTCCAGAAGATTGGCGTGCGCTCTGCATTGGGTCGCCGGAATGCTTCCGCACGTTTTGGCCGCTTTCCACACCAGAGCCCCGGTTTCGGCATCGACGATATAGATCGCGTTGCCCTCGCTATCGTTGGTGCCGGTTGCGGCATTATTGGAATCGGCGCCGCTTCGGGTGTCTTTATTGGCGTCGTACCCGCCCGCGAAGATCACGACGGGCTTCTCGCCGCTTCCCCAGTTCAAGCTGCCTACAACCGGATCGGAGAAGGTCCATCCCAAGTCGTCGAAATTACCGCCGCTGGTTTTGGAAATCGACCACAGCATTTTGGGATCGTCCGGGTCGCTGATGTCCAAAGCGTAATAAGCCTTGCCGCCGCGCCGCATACCTATGTAGGCCCAGACCTTTTCTCCCGATTCGATCGTACCGTCGCCGTCGGTGTCCTTCATATAGACGGCGGCCTTACCATCTAGCCCATACACATGCGGCGTAGCATCTGCATTCTCCGCTAAAAGTTTGAGGTTGCCGATCAGAGACCTCGGCATAAAAGCCCAATCCTCCACGCCGCTCGGCACTTCGGGCGAACTGCCGGAGGTCGAGTTGCGGAACATATGCAGATAGCCGTCGTTGCCCGCCAAGAGAATACGCACATCCTGCACCGTGTTCGAATAGCCCGCCGCCGTTCGCGCGCCGTAATTGATGGGTGTCGGCTTCGAATGCAAGGGATCGGCCATCAGCCAGGGCTTTTGGGGGCTCTGGCCGCTCGGCGTAGCGCTCGGCGTAGCCCATGGATGCACGTCCGAGATGCTCCCGTCGGCGTCCAGGTCGAACGGGTCGAGTCCGCGGGCGAACTTGAGAAGATCGATCGCCATGGTTTGATCCGTCGCGGAGGCGGTCGCGTAGCTGGCGGCGGTGGTCCAGCAATCCGTCGAAGGAGAACAGGATGTCGACTTGTTCGCGCCCCTAAGTTTAAGCTTGTCCCAGATTACGGAGACGCCAGCCGTCGTCGCATCATCCGCGTTCAGCGCGCGGAATGCGGTGGGCGTTCCGTTTGTATAGCTGTCCGGCTCGGTAAAAAGCTTTCGGGCGCCGGATGTATTGCTAGTGCCTGGACTGCCGCCCAGAAAACCGGGAATTTTTTGTCCGGCGCCACCACGCGAGACGCTACGGCCATCCTTGCCTGAAACTTCACCAATCTCCGTATCGGCCGCTACGACGTCCGCGCCACCGGCACTGGTCCAAAAGGTCAGAGCTTCGTTCTTGATCCGACCGTCGGTCGCCGAAATGGCCTCGTTGTCGTTCTGATCGAGAACCAGCAAATTTCCGGTGCTCTCGTCAACCGCCAGTTTCAGACGTTTGAGATTGCCGTTCCAGCGGGGGGTACCTTCCGGCTGGAACAAGGCATAAAACACATTTTCGAGCGTTTCGGTACGGTTGAAGACATTGACCGGAACGGCGGCGGATACGAAGGTCGTGCTGATGCTCAAAATTTGCTCAAAAACATCTTTAAACTGCTTGACCAGATCATCGGGATTGCTGCTCAAAGGCAGCGCCGCATTCGTACCGCCGGCCGACGCATAACCGTTGGTAGTTGTGTTGACCTTGGTCTGATCGACGAAGAAAAAGGAAGTGACATTTTGGACGTCTTCCAGATCCGGATTGTGTTGTCCCCAAGTTCCATCCGCCAAATCGGCATCGCGCATAAAGCGGATCACGGTCGAGAAGTTGTTGTTAGTGCCGGTGATGTTCAGCTGGTTCATGCCGCCGTTGGCCTTGGTCTCCCTGATTGCCAGATCCGAATCGGAATCCTGCTGGGACACCTGGAACATGATGTTGATGACGAAAATCTTACTGCATTGGGTCCCGGACAAAGGGCTAGTGTAGCGGTTTCCCGTTTCTATGGAGGTATCCCAACTGATGTCGGGATTATCAACGGGCAAGTTTTGCTGGTTGTTCGTGTCGTAATCGGTCCAGCCATTATGGCCGTTATAGATATCCTGGCCCGTCAAATAGCGGAACAGCTCGAAATAAAGCTCCTTTCCCTGAAACGAATGGGCAAGATTGCCTTGCGGCACCGGGATTTGAGCAAGCTTGTTGTGCAGACGGCTTGTGCCGGTATCGAAACCCAGCATCATATAGCCGCCGTTACTGCAACCGGTTCTGTTGGGGCCTTCGCAATTGTTGTTGTTGTTATGGTTGATCATGAGTCCGAACTTCACGCCGGTGAGCTGCGGCGCCAGATCGTCCGTCACTTTTCTCAAGACAGCCCGCAACAGCTCGAAAAAACTGACGGTGCCGCTAGCGGGAAGATAAGTCGTTCCCGTGCTTGGCGATACGGCCGAGCGGAGACTGTTGCACTCGCTGCCCTGACAAACAGTCGACCCCAAATTCGAGCGGTAATCTAGAGCAAACATCACCATGGGACTTCCGCCCTCGGTGTTTGCCGAGTTCAGATAAATATCGGTATCCTCGCCATGCGCGGGTTGCAGACTCAAAATGGCAATCAGAGAGGAGACCAAGACTGTTGCGAGTTTCATGGATGCACTCCGCGAGTTCTTTTTCATTTGGGTATGATCCGCATCAGTCCGGCGCCCAAACCGGCCGCGCCGCGTCCGACGCCTGTAGCATCGTATTGGCTTTCCCCCAGGTAATAAGCCGATGCGAACATGGCCGAGCTGGTAGCCAAAAGGCGGGGCGGCAAACCGGTACCAGGATTCTGGCGAGTAAGTCGTAATCTGCTGGTACCCGTGGCGCTGTCGTCGAATGGCGGAGCAGGAAGATCGATGTTGGTTTGGTCGCAAGCCGTTCCGTCCGCCTTGGTTTGGTTTGCCGTACAGAGGGCATAACCGACATTGCCGATGACCGGGAGCAGATCCGGATTATTGACGAGGTAATCGATAGCCGCTTGTGCTTGTTGAAATGCCGTCTCTTTATCTTCGGCATTACTGGCCATACGCAGCTCTTGAGTGCTCGTCCGCATCCCGGCCAATCCGACGATCGTCACCACCAGGAGAATCAGCAGCGACACCACTAAAGCGGCGCCCCTCTGAATGTGAAGATTACTGAAGTGCTTCATGAGGCGGTCGCTCCTTGCAGAAGGAGTTGGTATTGGGTATTTCGTAGTTGCACAGTGGTTGTGTACATCCGGCGGTAATAGTGATCGTTGAAGGCATTGCCGCCGTTAAGAATCCCATTGACACTCACATCGACACCTGAGTCGTATGCGCCGTCTCCATCCGCATCTACGAGCAAATAGGTCTTGTCGTCGGCGGGAGAGGAAAAATCCTGGTCTGAGCTGCGGACCAGCAAAGAGATGCGTGCGCTAACCGCGGTTTGCAGCTGCGTAGCGGAAGGGTTGGACAGATACCGATTCGGAATGCCGTCGCCGTCGGTATCGATACCGAATTCGACGTAGAGAAACTCGATGCCTTCTACCAATTCCCCTTCGCCTTGCTCGCTCATGGCACCATTTACAAGATGCTTCCGGCGCAGCCATGGAACTCCCGTGGTATCGTCGGTGGCGATGTAATACATATGGGATTGATATTCCCAGTCCTGCATTCCCGCGGGGGTTTGGGTAACGCCGTCCCGTGTCGCCAGAGTGCCGCCGGCTCCCACCGTGCTGACGTAGACGCCTGCAGGAGGTGTGCTGGGGTTCTGATAATTGACTCCGGAGACATGCTTGACGGCGAGAATATTAGTATTGGATTTATAGCTTGACCCGCTTGGGACACTGAACCAAGCGAATCTAGAAGTAGGAGCGGGCGCCGCTACGGAAGGTACGAAATAATCGATCGTCGATGCCAAGTTATAGGCCCAGGCGGCCCCGGTTCCCGCGGTCGAGGGCCCTGAGCTATCGATATCACTGCCGGAACCGACCACCCCTCCCCAGAAGCCCGTCATCGACAAATCGCGTGCCAGTAGTTGCAGAGCATAGCGTGCGCTTTCCTGCATTCGGGCGCTCCGCTCGTCCTGGTTATAACTCCCCTTGTTCTGAACAAACATGCTGGTGACGCCGGCGGTGACGAACAAGCCCAAGACCAGCGCCACCATGAGCTCGACCAAGCCGACGCCGGATTGCCTGAATGTGGTGGTATGTATCAATCTGCTCATGGTCCGATCCAGGTGGTGATGGATAAGATGCGGCGATAGCCGTTCGTGCCGCTCGGTCCGTCGTAACTTCCCTGGCCACAGGTGCTGGCGTTGACACCTTGATTGCTCCACGCTAAATCGGCCTGACCGCGCCACGCGATGGTAACCGTGTAGGTACCGGGCGTGCCGGTCGCCGGGCCGCTGATACACGTAGTTGGATTGACCAAGCCGCCGGTTTGATTGCCGTTCCGGGTTTCGCTGGCGCCATTCAAGGCATCCCAAAAATTCCGCAAGTCCAAGGCGGCAATTTGAGTAGAAGTGCAGCCGGCCGAGCAGTCCGGAGCGGCTGCGGGCGGAGTGGACGAATTGAATGTCTGTGTGCCGTTGGCTGTGACGTAATTGATTAAAGACGTGCCCGACGAATTCAACCTCATCCTTTCAAGCAGCTCGGTGGCCAAGGACGTGGCCAAAGTCCGCTGTACGGCCTCGTAACCCGACTGCTTGGCCTTGAGCTGAAGCGCGGCGATGCCGAGGACGCCTATGGAAAAGACCAAGACGCTGATCAGCACTTCCAACATGGAGAAACCTCCCATCCTTGCCAGGAGATGCCAAGGGCGCGAGTTTGCCGACTTCAATGGCATGCGGCCGTATTCGTAAATACGATCCGAACCGCAGAAAAAACTTATTCGAGAATCTAGTCGTTTCATATCGGTTTTAGTTACAGCTCAAGCTGTCTGTGGGTTCCCTAAGTCTTCCAGTGTTGGAAAGGACGCGGCCTTTGGCTTTGCTCGATCCCCGGCTGTCGCAAAAAATGAATGTGCCATTGAACCCGGCGGAAAAACCTCGTGCATCGAAGGTAACCCGACCCTCGCTGAAGGTAAGGGTGGTTCCAGAAGCCAGTGGCGGTTTTACCTGGAGCAGATTGTCGTCGCCGTCCAAAACCCCGTTGCGGTTGCGATCCGAGAATATTATCCAGCCGTCCGCCCATGCGGCACTGGAGTCGCAGTTGTTACCGCTTGTGTTTCTCTTGCATAGCGTCACCGGAATACCCCGCTTGATGGCTTCGCTTCTCGCAAGACCCACATCAGCTACCAGTTCGTTGATCTGTGTCGTCTGGCGATTATTAAGTATCGTCTCTCGAAAGCTGGGTACCCCGATGGTGAGTGTCACGGCAAGCACCGCTACCGCGACCATCAGCTCGATTAATGTAAAACCGTTTTCATGATCTGTTTTCATGCCGATAGTTATAGCAGCGCTTTTTCGCTGCATCGGCAGAAGCCGACAATCGGTAGGATTTATCCGACGAACGGCCGTGATGGAGCGGCGCGTTCAAAACAGCCGCAAGAAGAGGATAGGGCGGATTGTTGCCCTCCGATGATCAAAGGGATGCGCTCGAATTACCGAATTCAAGCGGATCTCTTGTTTTCGATGGGCTTTCGTGTGTGCCGAGGGAACTGAAGAAGAAAAGGTCGGGCAGGTGTTATTTCACGTGGAACGGCCTTCGAGACACCTTGAAAGGAAACAATCGGCAAATGGCGCGCGACAGCCAATTGCGCTTGGCAAGGCGTTGTTCGCGCGAGCGTTCGAATTCCGCGTTGAAGAAGGCTTTGGTGAGCTGTCCCGGCGTGGGAGTGTAACCGTGACGCGCCAGCCATGCGTCTCGGGCTTCCGCCAGAAGACGATAAAAGGCGATATCGTAAGCTGTATTAGCCTCGTAACTGAGTGGCTCGTCGTCGAAATGGATTCTCAGTTCATCCAGCCGCCGGCGGAACCACGCAGTCAGTTCATTCAAGGTGTACTCGTCGGATACCGGCATCTTTGCGAACCCGTTTCGTCTGTCAGTGTAATCACTAAGATTTCGTTACGGCCGATGAAGTTCAGCCGGCGCCCCGTCCCGGTGCGCACCTAACTCACCCAGCAAACCTCGGAGTACCGGGGAAAAACGTGGATTGCCGCGGGCTGGAGCCAGTCCTTAAGCCACTTAGCGGAGAAACGACGTCGACTGCGTCCAATTGTCGCTTCTAGGTTAAAGTTTGCCCGAGAACTTTCTCATTCAACTTTATAAGTTCGCTCAGCCATGAACACAGAAGAAATATTCAAACGATTGCGTATCGGCTTGTCGCTGGTAGTTGGATTTTTTACCGGCAAGTTTCTCGCGACCACCATGCAGCATCATGCGTCGGAGTTTTTTATCGGCGGTTTCGGGGTAGGCGTCGTTTTGACGCAGTTGGTTTACCGGGGCATCGAATCTCTTTGGGGCGGCGAACGTTCCGAGTGATTGCATCGCGCCCAAAATCGCTCTACAGTAGAATTCAATCCACGGATGACGAGCCTTTAAACGAATTCATTCCTGAGAGGAGACATGTGCCATGTTTCTCAAACTGAAAAAGAATGGACATCTGGTCGAGGTTCTCGGTCTCAACGATTTGGTCAATCCGATACATAAAAACATAGTCGGGCGCTTGCATTGGGGCGAGGAGATGCAGGATCCGGAAAAATTCCCGAAGACCGAATTGGTATTTCCGTCAGGCGAAGAGCTTCCGGTTTGCTGGACGGATGTCCACTATCGGGACAAGGAACTCCCCGCAAGTAAACCGTAAGAGCACGCGGAGCTACGAGAATTTCGCATTCGTTATCCCGAAGCGAGGCGGTGTGCATGCCGCGTCGTTTCGGGCAAGCGGTAACGCTTAGTGCAGCGCATTACCCATTCGACGGCCGTCTGCAAAGCGACACGGTGGCCGGGCGAGATGTAAACCGGCTTGACGCCCTGCCTCGTCCTTAACACGGCTCCGATGGTCTCCCCTTTGTCCAAAAGGGGAACCCAAGCGCCGCGCCGGTCTGGAACGCCGTCATGAACACCCAAGAGCCGTGTCTTTCCGACGCCTATCGTCGGGATATCGGTTAGTACCCCCAAATGACAAGCTATGCCCAAGCGGCGAGGATGCGCATAGCCTTGACCATCGACCAGCATCAAATCCGGCAGGTCTCGCAAAGCTTGCAAGGCATCCAAGATGGCTGGAATTTCCCGGAAGGATAGAAGGCCCGGAATATAAGGAAACGAAGTCGGCCGCCTCGCGACGGCGCTATCGATCAACTCCAGCTCGGGGAAACTCAACTTCGCCACGGCAGCTCGCGTGACAGTGCCCCCTTCTTCGAAACCGACGTCCACCCCGGCTACGCATCGGACCGTTTCCGGTAATTCGTCCTGCAAACTGACGAGGTTTCGCAGCCGTTTCTGAATGGCGATCGCTTCTTGCGGTGTGACATCCCAGGGGTGTTCGTGTCGTAGCTTCAACTTCAACGTCCATTTTGGTGGATTAAACCTTTCGGCTTCGTCAGCGGGTTTGTCGGCAAAGGATTGCCGACCTACGTCCAAGGTGTAGACCCGAACAAATTCGTAGGATGTGCTGAACGAAGGGAAGCGCCCTTCGACTGAGCTCAGGACAGGCATCGTTCGCGATTGATGCGGTTCGGTTCATGCCGGGCTATCCTGCCCGGCTCCCTCCGGGCGGCTCTCTCCGTGCAAATCGGCGATCTTGCCGATTTGTCGTACCTCAGCGCATCCTACATGCCTAATCTGACAAACTTCGTTTTGCCTCATCCCACAAGGCGTCCATCTCGGCCAGTGTGGACTCAGTCAAGGATTTTCCCCGTGCCGACAATTGCTTTTCGATATAGCGAAAGCGGTTGATGAACTTTCGGTTGCCGCTCCGAAGCGCCGTCTCGGCATCGACCTCGAGGTGCCGGGCGAGATTGACGACGACGAACAGCAAATCGCCGATTTCTTCCCGGATATGGCTTTGGTCGCCCGTTGCGCAGGCGGCCTTGAGCTCGTCCAATTCTTCTCTGACTTTGGCGAAAACTGGCCCTATGTCGGGCCAATCGAAACCGTGCCGCGCGGCCCGCTTCTGCAATTTCTGCGCGGCTACGAGCGCCGGCAAATTCGCCGCGATGCCGCTCAAAGCGCTTTCGTCCTGCTCCGTTTTGCCTTTTTCCCGGCGCTCGGCGACTTTGGATGATTCCCAATACTCATGCCTTTCGGCATCGGTCTCGAATACGGTCTCGCCGAAAACATGGGGATGTCGGCGTATCAGCTTTTCGCTGATCGCGCCGGCCACGTCTTCGAAAGTGAACAAGCCGCGGTCCTCGGCGATCCGCGAATGGAAAACGACCTGCAAAAGCAAATCGCCCAATTCTTCGCGTAAATCCTCGATATCCCCGCGCTCCGCCGCATCGGCGACCTCGTACGCCTCTTCCAGTGTGTAAGGCACGAGACTCGCGAAATCCTGCTGCAAGTCCCAGGGACACCCCGTCTCGGGATGGCGCAAGCGCGCCATGATGTCCAACAGCCGCTGGATATTCGTCATATCCGATCGGGCAGCTCGCAGCCGAAGCTTTCCCGATAGCGCTCCTTGAACGCATGCAGGGTGAAGCTGTGATTCTGGGTGCCGAAGGTCTCGACCTTGATGGCTCCCATCAACGAGGCGATACGGCCTATGGTGGGCCAGTCGAATTCTTCCAGAAGGCCGTAGATCAGCCCGGCGCGGTAGGCGTCACCGCAACCGGTCGGATCGAGCACTGCCGTCGGCTTTGCCGGCGGTATTTCGTGGCGGATGCCATTGGCATAGATCAACGATCCTTGTGCGCCCTTGGTGACGATCAGCGCTTCGACGCGCTGCGCGAGTTCTTCCGGCGCGAGACCGGTGCGATCCTGCATGAGCTGCGCTTCGTAGTCGTTCAAGGTCACCCAGGTCGCAAGCTCGACGAAACTCAAGAGTTCCTGTCCGTCGAACATAGGCATGCCCTGGCCGGGATCGAAGATGAACGGGATGCCGGCTTCGGCGAATTGGGCGGCATGCTGAACCATGCCGTCCTTGCCGTCCGGCGCCACGATGCCGATGCGGATGCCGCAATCCGTGGGTACCCGGTTCAGATGGGAAAACGACATCGCGCCAGGGTGGAAAGCCGTGATCTGGTTGTCGTCCATGTCCGTGGTGATATAAGCCTGTGCCGTATAGCTGTCGCCCAGGACCTTGATAAAATCCTGATTAATGCCGCAGTAGCCCAGCCACTGCGCGTAGGGTGTGAAATCCTTGCCCACAGTGGCCATGGGCAGAGGATCGGCGCCCAAGAGCTTGAGGTTATAAGCAATATTGCCGGCGCAGCCGCCATATTCACGGCGGAGTTCCGGAACCAGAAAGGAGACGTTCAGGATATGGACCTGCTCCGGCAGGATGTGATTCTTGAATCGATCCTGAAACACCATGATAGTGTCGTAGGCCACCGAGCCGCAGATTAACGCTGTCATTCTTTTTTACCTTTTTATCGAATCAAAATCAGTAACCAGACCGCACCGGCGAGGACCAGCGAGAAAAACACGGCCGCCGATCCAATATCCTTGGCGCGGCCGGACAATTCGTGCCGTTCGAAACCGATACGGTCGACGGTCGCTTCGACGGCGCTGTTCAACAATTCGACGATCAAGACGTTCAGCAACACGCCGATCAGAAGCGCGCGTTCGATGCCGTTCTGGCCGATCCACAGCCCCAAGGGAACGCCGGCGAGGACCAGCAGACACTCCTGCCGAAACGCCTCCTCATTCAGCCAGGCGGCCCGGATACCCGAAATGGAATTGGTAAATGCCGCGTAAAAACGGGCAATGCCCGTGAGCGTTTGTCCTGCCATAGAGGGGTTCTTATTCTGATTTATAGGCGAGATCGGGGTGCCGCGCCGCCCGGACTTCATCCAAACGGCGCACCGGCAGCGAATGGGGTGCGCTCTTAAGCCGATCCGGGTCGGTCTCCGCTTCTTTCAGAATCTCGGCCATTATCCGGACAAACGCATCCAGGGCTTCCTTGCTTTCCGTCTCGGTCGGCTCGATGAGAAAACACTCGGGAATCAAGAGCGGAAAATATACCGTCGGCGCATGGACGCCATAATCCAACAGGCGTTTAGCGAAGTCCAGCGCCGTAACATGATGTTCTTTGGCCAGCCGCTTCAGCGTAATGATGAACTCGTGGGCGGCGCGGCGCTGCGGAAAAGCGGGTTCGAATCCGGCTTCGACCAGTTTCTTGAGCAGATAATTGGCGTTCAGGGTCGAGAATTCCGCCACCCGCTCGAGGCCTTCATGGCCGAGCATTCGGATGTAGACATAAGCGCGCAGGAGAACGCCGACATTACCCGCGAACGTGACCAGATGCCCGATGCTGTGCGGCCGCTCGGTTTCGGTCAGCATGCGATAGCGCGACCCGTCTTTCACGATGACGGGCAGAGGCAGGAAGGGCAGCAGCTTGTCACCCACGCCCACCGGGCCCGCACCCGGACCGCCGCCGCCGTGAGGCGTCGAGAACGTCTTGTGGAGATTGAGATGAATGACGTCGAAGCCCATGTCGCCGGGGCGCACTTTGCCGGCGATGGCGTTCAGATTGGCGCCGTCGTAATAGAGCAGCCCGCCGGCCCGGTGCACGATATCGGCGATGGCTCGAATGTGCTGGTCGAACACTCCCAAAGTCGAGGGATTGGTGAGCATGATGCCGGCGGTTTGCGGACCCACGGCCAGCTCCAGTGCAGTGAGATCCACGTTGCCGTCGGCATCGGTGGCGACTTCCCGTACCCGAAAGCCGCCCATGGACGCCGAAGCGGGATTGGTGCCGTGCGCGGCGTCGGGCACCAGCATTTCGGTTCGAGCTAAATCGTCCCGCAACCTGTGGTAAGCGCGGATCATGGCGACACCGGCGAATTCGCCCTGCGCCCCGGCCGCGCAGGCCAGCGAAACCCCGGCCATGCCGGTGATTTCCGCGAGCATCTCCTGGAGCTCGTACAGACCGGCCAAAGTCCCTTGCCCGGTCCGCTCCAGCCCCAGAGGATGGGTATTCAGAAATCCGGGCAGACTTGCGAGGTCATGGCAAACCTTGGGGTTGTACTTCATGGTGCAAGAGCCCAGGGGATAAAACTGGGTGTCTATGGAGTAATTTTGCTGGGACAGCCGGGTGTAATGGCGAACGGCGTCCAGCTCGGAGACTTCGGGCAAGGCCGGACGAGTCTTGCGCAACAAATAATCGGGAATGGCCGGCGATTCACCGGATTCCGGGAGCAACTGGGCATGCGCGGCGCGCCCTCGGCGCGAACGATCGAAAATCAGCATTATGTCGGCTCCGACCTCTTCAGCCATGATTAAGCAGCGACGCTATTTGGCGTGCGTACGATTCGATATCCTCCTGAGTACGCGTTTCCGTGACACAAACCAGAATGGCTTCGCCGAGTTCCGGATAATCCCTTGCGAGTTCATGTCCTCCAAGAATCCCCCGTTCCGCCAAGCCGTCCATGATCTCGCTGGCGGGCCTCCGCGTGCGGAAAACCGCTTCATGAAAGAAAGGCCCCGAGAAAACCCGCTCGGCGCCGTCGACGGCAGTCAAGCTACTCATCAGGCTGAGCGTGTTTTGATGGCTCTGCAAAGCGACTCGCCGCAATCCTTCCGGCCCTAAGAGCGCCATGTAAATGGTCGCCGCCGTGACCATCAAGCCCTGGTTGGTGCAGATATTGGAGGTCGCCCGGCCGCGGCGGATATGTTGCTCGCGTGCCTGAAGCGTAAGCGTGAAACCGGGCTTGCCGTCCATATCCACGGTCCGGCCGACCAGACGTCCGGGCAGTTGATGGACGTGCGCCTTGCGGCAGCACATAAATCCGAAATACGGTCCACCGCCCGACAAGGGTATGCCCAAAGGCTGGCCGTCCCCGCAAGCGATATCGGCGCCCTCTTGCCCCCATTCGCCAGGCGGCTTGAGGAGAGCCAGTGCCATGGGATTGACCAGCGCGATGGCGATGGCGCCGTTTGCGGCGGCCCAAACGGTCAGTTCGTCTACGGCCTCGAGCACGCCGAAGAAATTGATCTGGGGAATCACCAAGGCGGCGATGTCCGTGCCCGAGTGGATTTCCAGAGACGCCGGATCGACGCGCCCGGTTTCGACGTCATAGGGCAGCTCGATCAGTTCCAGCGCCTGGCTCCCGACGATGGTCCGGACCACCCGCCGGTAAAACGGATGTACGGTCTTCGGCATCAGGATGCGGCGCGAATGCGATTTTCGGTTCGTCCGCACCGCCATCAACACCGCTTCCGCGAGGCTGGTCGCGCCGTCGTAGAGCGAAGCGTTCGATACGTCCATGGCGGTGAGGCTCGCCATCATGCTCTGATATTCGTAGAGCACCTGCAGCGTGCCTTGACTCGCTTCCGCCTGGTAGGGCGTGTACGCGCTGTAATACTCGCCCCGGCTGGTTACGGCCCAAACCGCGGCCGGTATGTGGTGCTCGTAAGCCCCGGCGCCGGCAAAGCATAGAAGCGGACGGTTCTGGCCGGCGCGTGCGCGCATCAAACGCGTAACTTCCATTTCTTTCAAAGCGGGCGGGAGATCGAGCGCGCCGCAACGCAACTCCGCCGGTATTTCGTCGAAGAGCGTTTCTGTCGATGGCACACCGAGGGCCGCAAGCATCTCGCGGATATCGGCTTCGGTATGAGGAATGAAAGGCATGTGGCTAAGGGTTTGCTTTCTTAATTATTTCTGGCCCCTCCGCCGGGCCAGAATGCTATGGGCTCAAGACATTCGATCTGGGCCTGGACAAGGCATGGACGCTCCTGGCAAACACCGGACAAATCGGCATGTATCATCTGCCGGAGAATTTATGCCGATTGGCACGCGCGACGCGTATAACCCAAAGACATGCGAAACGCCGGTGCCTGTTCCGGCCGCTACACTCGATTCGCTAGCATCGCTACCGGAGGAGAACAAGCGATAAAACAAACGAACCGTTTAGTCGGCCTCAGCGTCTGCTTTATAAGCTTCGGCATCCAAAAGGGTGTTTAGTTCGGAAAGATCATCCGCCTTGACGCAGAACAACCACGCGGCATAGGAGTCCTGGTTGATCGCTTCGGGAGCATCCGACAATGACCCGTTGACCTCGACGATTTCGCCGGATACCGGGCTATAGATGTCCGAGGCGGCTTTCACCGATTCGACCACGGCGCATGCTTCGCCCGCCTTAACCCGCCGGCCGATTTCCGGCAGCTCGACATATACCACGTCGCCCAATTGCTCTTGAGCGTAGTCGGAGATGCCCACGCGTACATTCCCGCTCTCCTCCGGTTTCGCCCATTCATGGGTTTTCGCATACTTCAAATCGTCCGGCAGTCTGCTCATCGTTCTATCCTATTCACCCTAAATAACCGACACTCCGGTCAAATTACGGGAAAACCACGCGATGGTAAAGGGCACCCTATACGCCCGCCATGATTGAACGAAAAATTCCGGGATTGCCATGGCGCAAAGCCAAGGGCTCGCAGTCACGTGGTTAACGTCGGTAGCGATTATGTGGCCGAGGATTACGAAATGGCACACCGGAACCATAAGGCCGCCGTTCCCAGTGACGGAAAGGCTTATTGAACCGATGAGGCTGTCTGTCACGGTACTGAAAAGGTTTATCGAATCGATCGGGCCGTTTGTCGCGGTACTGGAACGGTTTATCGTAGCGATAAGGCCGTCTGTCCCAGTAGTAGGGGCGATGATAACGATCGAACCCATAAAAACGCCGGTCATAGCCATAGGGTCGCCGGTACGTGTAAGGGTAGGCGCCGTATCCGTGGAAATAGCTATAAGGATAATAATCGTACCGGTAGTAAGGACTCGGATATCCCGCGCCGATGCCCGCCCGATAATGAACACCTGCGCCGCAGCCGCTCACGAGCGCACCGATGAACGCGAACAGCAGGATCCGAAGTAATCGACAGGGCTCTTTGAAGCAGACATCCATAAGCAGCGCACGCCTATGAGCAGTCAGTGTCACAGTTTTGATATCGACCTATTAGACTCCTCTCGCACCAAAAAATCATGGGTGCAAGGATTATTTCCTTCGTGATCGAGTCGTACTTTAAACGTCAGAGCTGAAAAGATTTGGCACAGTGAATGCTTAAAGAACTGCGATGCCAGCTACGACAAACTACCGGTATACCGGGGAACAAAACCATTACCGCCGATCGGATAAGCCGGTATCATTTTGCTGTTTGTTCTGGACTCCGAACCCCGAGAAATCAGCATGCCGCCCGAAAAATTCGGAACGCTCGCTGAATGTCTTTTTTATATTTTGTTTTATGAGCTAGCCGATGACTTTTCAATTTACCTCAACAGGCAAAGCCCTCCTGGCTTTGTGCTCGATTTTTCTTGGGTTCCTCCCGGTTGTGACCGGTGCTGAAGCCCTGCTTCCACCCCAGCAAGTCATTCAGAAAACGTCCGATGAGGTAAAGCAAGCCTTACGGGAATACGACTATAAGCTCGACGTTCCCAGAGCGACGCGCATCGTCAAGGAGATCCTGGAGCCCCATGTCGACGTCGATCGCGCGGCCCTGCTCATTCTAGGCAAGCACTGGCGAACCGCCACTCCACAGCAGCGGGAACGTTTCAAAAACGAATTCCGTATGCTGCTCATTCGCACTTACACCGCGGCATTCACCGAATATAAGGACTGGGACATCCGCTATCTGCCGCTTCAGACACCGCTAGCCGACAAGAAAGCCGTCATCAAGACCGAGATTCTCCAGCCCGGCGCAAAACCGGTCGCCGTGGACTATCGCATGGTCGACACCAATGGCGCATGGAAAGTCTATGACGTGCTGATAGAAGGCATCAGTCTGGTGCAAAACTATCGCACGACGTTTAGCGAGGACATTGCCCGGACCGGCTCTTTGGACAGTGTCATCGACGAACTGAGCAAGCGCAACGCTGAAGGATCAAAAGCCTCGATAAACGGCGCAACCCGTTCCCCGGCCACCTAGAACTGCTTTCCCGCTTACGCGGGTGTCGCGTTGCGCGATGCCCCCCTTGTCGCCCAGGAGAGACATCTCTGCCGGGCGACTTCGATCTTAAGTCAGCCGATCGGGGTGGCTTGCGACAGCAAGGCGAAGGTAATCTCCCGCCAAGGACGGACCGCCATCGATCCTGATACCTGAGCGCCAGCACGCTTTGTAAGCCTGGCTCTTGGGTAATTTCTCACAGAATCACATCTCGATTCTTTCTATCGTCTCGATCTGGCTTGGGGAAACGGTCGCACGCGTATTTTTTCCGTCGGACTCGCTGGAAAAAAAGCGATCTCAAGCCCCGCTCTAAGTTTCTTTCGAGTGTTCCCCATTATGAATACTTACGACGTTTATCTTTATCTCGATGGCCGTACCGAGGTTATCAAGATAAAGGCACCAACCAGCCGTGAAGCCAAGGCGATAGCGGAAACCCGATTGGGAATCGCCGAGAGAGGATTCGACCAAAACAGGCATGTGTTTGCTGTAAGCGAGAGAGAAAATCAGAATTTTGGCCGGGAATAGTTTCTCCCATTCGATCTCTTCCCTAGAAATATTATCGAGTCGATCATATTATCGCTTCGGGCGCCGATCCGTGTTCGGCACCTTAACCAATCGCTAATATAAAGGAGATCTCTCGATGAAAACGATAAGATTGATGACCCTGTTCGGTTCCGTGGCATCGATGATCCTCGTGTCCTCCCCAAGTTGGGCCGAAACACCGAACTATCTGAAAGTGAAACAAGCGGAAGTCGAATGGGAAAACAAGAGCAAAGGGAAGGTTCTTGACGTGGAAATTGAAACATCGGCCGCCGTGCCTATGGACGGCAAGGCAGGCGCATTCGGTTATGGCGCCCTGACCGACGGCACCAACAACGTCCTGATCCTGGTTACTCATTTGCCCATACAGGACAGCACGCACGTAGATCCCAAGAGCGGGTTTCACGCCCACGTGCTCGATCTGAAGAAACCCACAGCGGCCTGCGACGGAGCCACGCTCGAGGTGGATCTTGAGAATTCCGGAAACAATACCGGCTTCGACGCCAATTACACCTGGTCGATCAAAGGCACCAAGATCAAGATAGAGGGTGTTCCGGTAACCGATCTCGGCGATGCAGGTGTGGAAAATCTGGTGAGCTTTACCATCAAGCCAGTGCTGGACGCGCAGCAAAATCCGACCAATCTCTGCGTAACCGTAGCCGAACAGATCTAAATCAATCGTGTACCGCCAGCGGCGCTCAAACGCGCCGTCGGCGGTTTGAAATCAGCCTGTCAACCTCGATATGGTCGATAAGAAGGCTCGTTCAAAAGAAAGCCCCGGTAGACCGAGGCTGTTAAAGGTGAGGTTAAGAGGAGAGTCGATTATTACGCTGTAAAGGATTTTAACCTACCTATCTTATTACATACAAGACTATACATTGGTATCGTTATTCTATTTAAGAATAACGAAACTCTCCCTTTCTGACGCTCTCTAATTCGATCGGCCTCGGATGAGGCAAAGTCGACCTCCGGCACGACACGGTACCGTGCTTTCCCAGTCCTAAAGAGCTCAACGCTTCGTTCCCCCGGCTCATCGGAAAATGCTCGGCCTGCGGGGCTATTCCATGCAGTGCGGCAAAATCCAGCATCATATTGTTGATCATCCCCGTGAGCCGGCAGGCGAGCCAGACACGCTTTTTTGCCCCGGGATCAGGCTCGTCTTGATTACTTGAATCGGCTCCAAAACGGCGCCCAGGCGCGAATTGCGTTCAGGCTTCCTTCCACGAAATCGTTAACGAGGATGACCTCCCGAATGACGGGCAACAAGAACTCTGATGCTGAATCAAACCGTCCGAATCATTTACTTTTTGCCGAACTGCACCGGCTTAAGTTTCAGACAAATTGAGACTTCGCATCCGGGGAAAGCTTGTGATGTGGCATCCACATGCACACGTTATAGGGCTATCCTTGAGCTGTTCCATATCGCTAGAGTTTGCCGGACTACGGCTTAATATGTTTTTCAAAGGAAGAGCTTCGTGAGTAACGTAAAACCTTTGTTCGGACGTTTTTCCGGCGCGCCGCCCATCTCCCTGCCGCGAATCCTCCTGATTCTATTGCTCATCGTCTTGGCATGGACCTCGTACTACACAATACCGGCGGAATCGGAAGGCATTGTGCTCCGGTTCGGAAAATACATTCTTAAAGTGCCGCCCGGCCTGCATTTCAAACTTCCGTTCGGCATCGACAACGTGATCGAGGTGCCGACCCAGCGGCAACTCAAGCTGGAATTCGGTTTGGTCACACCCGGCTACACCCACCCGGATCAGGTGGGCAAGGAGCCGGAAAAGGAAAAATCCATGGTGACCGGAGACTTGAATGCGGCGCTCGTCGAGTGGGTCGTGCAATACCGCATCACCGAACCCGAGACTTACCTCTTCGCGGTGCGTAATCCGGGACTGACCCTGCGGGACCTCTCCGAATCGGTCATGCGGGAAGTCGTAGGAGACCGGACAGTCGACGAAATCATTACGATAGGCCGCCAGGAAATCGAGGAATCGGTCCTCGATCGGCTGCGGGAATTGGCGGGCCGTTACCGCCTCGGCGTTTCCGTCAATCAGGTGCAGTTAAAGAACGTCAATCCGCCGGAACCCGTGCAGCCCTCGTTCAACGAAGTGAATCGGGCGCAGCAGGACCGGGAGAATGCCATCAATCTGGCCAACGGCGAATACAACAAAGCCGTGCCCCGCGCCCGCGGCGAGGCGGATCAGAAAATCCGCGCAGCCGAAGGCTACCGGTTCAAGCGGATCAACGAGGCGGAGGGCGATGCCGCCGCGTTCAGCGCCGTTCTCGAGCAATACATCAAGGCGCCGGAGATCACCCGGGCGCGTCTTTACCTCGAAACGCTGGGCGACGTTCTTCCCGAGGCCAAGCAATCGATCATCGTGGACGAATCGGTACAGCAGATCCTGCCGATGCTTCCCTTACCCGCACGGCTGCCGGAGGAAAAATAAATGAGCTTGGCTAAGACTCTCGCGATTCTTCTCGCGCTCTTGGCGGCCGCATTGGTACTGCTGTCCGCATTCACGGTCAACGAAACCGAGCAAGCAATCGTTACCCAGTTCGGCAGGCCGGTCCGCGACCCCATTACCGACCCCGGTCTACATTTCAAACTGCCTCTCATCCAGCAGGTCACCCGTTTCGACAAACGTTATCTGGCTTGGGACGGACCCATGGTGGAAATGTCGACCAAGGACAAGACCTATATTCAGGTGGATACCTTCGCGCGCTGGCGCATCACCGATCCCATGCAGTATTACCTTCGCCTGCGGGACGAGCGGAGTGCCCAGTCGCGTCTGGAAGATATCTTGGGCAGCGAGACGCGCACGGCGATTGCCAGGCACGAACTGATCGAGGTGGTTCGCACCGACAAAACGCGTCGACCGCTGCAGGATGAAAGCGTCGCAGGCGCGCTATCGGCAGTAGGCGGGCTTGGCGTTTTACGTCCGATCCAATACGGTCGACTGGAAATCGAAAAAGGCATCTTCAACGCCGCCGCTCCGAAACTGGCCGAGTTCGGCATCGAGCTTCTGGACATCCGGCTCAAGCGGATCAATTACAATCCGGGCGTTCTCGAACGCATCCACCAACGCATGATCAGCGAGCGGCTACAGATTGCCCAGCGGTTCCGATCCGAAGGCGAGGGTGAAGCCGCGCGCATTTCCGGCAACAAGGACCGCGACATCAACGAAATCGAATCGGCCGCCTACAAACGGGTTCAGGAAATTCGCGGCGAGGCGGATGCCAAAGCGACGGAGATCTATGCCAGGGCATACACGCAGCGCCCCGAGGCGGCCGACTTCTACCGTTTCTTGAAGAGCCTCGAAACCTATCGCAAGGTCATCAACGGCGAATCTACGGTCGTTCTTTCGACCAACAGCGATCTTTTTGCCTTGCTCAAGCGCATCGAGCAAAAAGGGCACCGTGACCAATAGCGCCACTGCATGGCCAGGCCGTTCGGCACGGCTCGTCGGAAGCTCTCGACCGGAACCAGCCGAATCTTTCGTCGATTTCGGCGTCAAATCGGGGGTATCCGGCGCTATGTCGAGGCAAAGTCACTTGGTGAATCGCTTCCTGGCTACTCTTCTTGCCATCCAGCTTTCTGTCGGAATCGCCGGCTGTGCGACCAATCCCATCACCGGCCGCAGTCAGATCATGTTGGTCAGCGACAACAAGGCCGCCCGGTACTCCGCACAGGCTTACGACCAATTGCTGCTGAATGCAGAAAAACAGCAGGTCCTAGACGAAGATCCCGCCACGGTCAATCGGGTTCGATCCATAGCACAGCCGTTAATTGCACAAGCCGCAGCGCTGCGTCCGGAGACCCGCCACTGGCAATGGGAGGTGCACGTTCTGAAAAGCGATCAAGTAAATGCCTGGTGCATGGCCGGCGGCAAGATCGCCGTATACACGGGACTGCTTCAGAAAATCCGTCCCACGGACGACGAACTGGCTCAGGTTCTGGGACACGAAATCGCTCACGCCTTGCTCTCGCACCAGGCCGAGAAAATGTCGCGCCTTCAGGTTCAAAAGCTTGGCTTGGGCCTAGGCGTTCTGGCCGGGGCAATCGCTGGCTATAACTTGGGCGGCGTGGCCGGCCTCGCCGATACCGTCGCCACCGTCAGCTTGCAGTTGCCCAACAGCCGCAAGGCCGAGAGCGAGGCGGACGCGGTCGGCATCGAGCTCGCCGCCAAAGCGGGATATGATCCTTTTGCCGCTATTTCCCTCTGGGAGAAAATGATCAAAGTCGGAGGCAGCGGCGGTCCGGACTGGCTCAGCACTCACCCCAATCCCGAACAACGCCTACAGAGCATGCGGGTAAAGGCTCAGCAGTTGATGCCTGTTTATGAAGCCAATCGCCGCGCGCCCTGAACCGGTTGTCGGATCGCTTGCGTAGCGGCTTTTAAATCGGCATGCTCGCTGCGAACGGAAGAACGGCAACCCGCCTTTGCACAATTCTTTTCCAATGCCACTTTTGATCGAGCTTAAGCAACGCGCCCGCCGCCTCAAAGCGGAGGCTTTCGCGCTGTATCTGGCCGCCCGTCATCCAAGAACGCCCTGGTATGCAAAGCTTCTGGCGGCCGCGATCGTGGCTTATGCGTTCAGCCCGGTCGATCTCATCCCGGATTTCATCCCCGTGCTGGGATATCTCGACGAACTAGTCTTGATTCCGTTGGGACTGGCGTTGGTGATTCGATTGATTCCATCCGCGGTACTCGCCGAATGCCGATCCGCGGCCGCAGACGCATTCACGCCCGGCAACAAACCGGTGAGTTATGCGGCCGGAGCCTTTATCGTCATGATCTGGCTGATGTTGGCCGCTCTAGGAATGATCTGGCTTTACGGTGGGTTCGTGAATTCGCCGGTCTCGCCATGAAGACGGACAGGGTTCCGCCTGGTAACATCTGCAACCCGATTTGCCAGCATCCGACATGACCGAATTCCTCCGCCGCCCGACCCATCGTTACGATGACCCGCTCGCGCTGGTGTGGATTGCCTGCGCCGAACGCGTGGGCTTTCGCATCGAACGCACTCCGCACGCTTACGCCTCGACCGATGGGCGCGGCACGATCTTCATCGGCACCGACGACATCCTCGACCCTGACGATTCGCTCGCCCAGATGATTCTTCACGAGCTATGTCATGCCCTGGTCGAAGGGGAAGCCGGCGAAAGACAGGTAGACTGGGGGCTAGTCGGCAGCGGTGGCCGAAATCCATGGCGCGAGCATGCTTGTCTGCGGCTGCAAGCCTATCTGGCCGATAGCGTGGGCCTGCGGGATTTCTTCGCGCCGACCACCGATTTCCGCGTAAGCTTTTGGGAGTCGCTGCCCGCCGATCCATTCACGGCGTCGCCGAAAGAGGGAGGGCGCCGCGAGCGTAGTTGTGTCGCCGCACGCCTTGCCGCTTGGCGGGCATCGCAGCACCGTTGGGCGCCGCACCTCGACGAGGCGCTCGCCGCCAGCGCGGCCATTGCGGCTTTAGTTCCCCGTGTGAAGCACAACGCTAATGCTGGCCCAGACGCCTGCGGCGAAAGCGCGATGCCTTCGCTGTGGACGAAGGCGGCCGAACCACCCACTCGGCATCCGGCGGGGCACGCGCCCATCGCGGCGTATCATAGCGACCGCGGCTGTACCGGTTGTGCCTGGGCGTTCGTCGAGCGCCGGGGATTGCGCTGCCGGCATGCGCCCGGCGTCCGGCTGCCAAGCGATGCGCCGGCGTGCTCGCGTTTCGAACCGGCCGACGAGCTCGATTGCCTTACCTGCGGCGCGTGTTGCCGCGAGGCTTATGATTCGGTCGAGATCTCCAAGCGCGAGCCGGTGATCAAGCGCCATCCGACCCTCGTCATCATTCACGATGCCCGCAGCAAGCTGCGGCGACACGGCTCGCGCTGTGCTGCGCTGTCCGGAGGCGGCACTTCCACCGAGAGCTACGCATGCGTGATCTACGACGACCGTCCAAGAACCTGCCGCGACTTTACCCGCGGCAGCGGAAACTGCCTCGATGCGCGCCGCAGGGTCGGTCTTTCGCTATGAATGACCGGTCCCTGCAATAAGCCGATCTGAAACCTGCCCAGCGGCATGAAGTCTTAATTTAAACGGGGCTAACCGCTGGCCAGAAGCTCATCGTAATGGCGCCGCGCTTGGTTTCAAGCGGGATACGGGAATCATTATTCAGGAGGAAACCTGTTATGGCTTATCACGATACGCCCATAGACACTGCGACACGGGGATTGTTCGGTTTTGTCGCGGGCTTTTTCGCCACACTGATTTTCCACCAGCTCACATTGGCGCTGCTTTGGGCCGTCGGTCTGGCGCCTTTCGCACCGTTCTCATTGGCGCCAACCTCGCCGTTCGGCATCCCGGCCGTGTTCTCGTTGGCCTTCTGGGGCGGTGTCTGGGGTTTTTTGTTTGCGCTGGTAGAACCCCGGTTTCCGCCGCCTCCCGGCTACTGGGTGACAGCGTTCCTGTTCGGCGCCATTCTGCCGTCGCTGGTGGCGCTCTTGGTGGTATTTCCGCTCAAGGGCCGGCCCTTGGGAGGCGGCTGGCACCCTCCTTTGCTCGCGACGGCGTTCCTGATAAATGGCGCCTGGGGGCTCGGCACCGGCTTGATCTTCAAATTACTCGCCACCCGCTGGCGTGGATTACGTGCCAGCCCTGCGGACCACCATCCGTAGTTCGGAACGTCCGTTCTGAGGACTGATAGTCACGCGATCCGGTTCACTCGACAGTGACGGATTTCGCCAAGTTGCGCGGCTGATCGACGTCGGTACCTTTGATCAATGCGACGTGATAGGCGAGCATCTGCAAGGGCACCGTGTAGACGATAGGCGCAACGATCTCTTCGGTCTCCGCGACGCGTAACAAATTGACGCCCGGCGCGCTCTCCATGGGCACGCGCACGTCGGCGAAGACGTAGAGTTCGCCGCCCCGGGCCTGAACCTCCTGAAGATTCGATTTGAGCTTTTCCAGAAGTTCGTTGTTCGGAGCAACCGCCACTACCGGCATCTCGGCGTCGATGAGCGCGAGAGGGCCGTGCTTGAGCTCGCCAGACGGATACGCTTCGGCGTGAATATAGGAGATTTCCTTCAGTTTGAGCGCACCCTCCATCGCGACCGGATAATGGGCACCACGTCCCAGATAGAGCGCGTGACGCTTGTCGCCGAAACGTTCCGCCCATTGCTGAATTTCGTCCTCCAGAAGTAAAACTCGCTCGATTTGCTCCGGCAGACTTTCAAGCTCCTTGACGATCCGCGCTTCCTGCTCCTGCGGGAGCCCGTTGCGCTTGCCCAGGGCGACGACCAGAAGGAGCAGGGCGGTCAGCTGGGTGGTGAACGCCTTGGTGGAGGCGACGCCGACTTCGGGACCGGCTCGAGTCATCAGGGTCGATTCGGATTCCCGAACGATCGAGCTTTCCGGCACGTTGCAGATCGCGAGGGTGTGCGCATAGCCGAGCTTCTTGGCCTCCTTCAGCGCCGCCAAGGTATCGGCGGTTTCGCCGGACTGCGAAATGCTGACGAACAGGGTCCCGGGCGGAACCACATTCTTGCGGTAACGGAATTCGCTGGCCACTTCCACGCTGCACGGAAGTCCCGCGATCGATTCCATCCAGTAGCGCGCCACCATGCCGGCATGATAGCTGGTACCGCAGGCGACGATCTGAACCGATTTGATGTGGTCGAACGCTTTCTCGGCATACGGCCCGAAAGCGGCATCGAGCACTTTTCCGGCCCGTATCCGCCCGTCGAGGGTTTTTTCGATTGCCACCGGCTGCTCATGAATTTCCTTTTGCATGTAGTGGCGGTATTCGCCGCGCTCAACGGCGTCGGCCGCCAATTTCGTTTCATGGACGGGCCGCTGTACCGGATTTCCGTGTCTATCGTAAATATCGACCGCCTCCGTGGACAAATCGGCGATGTCGCCGTCGTCGAGGAAAATAAAACGCTGCGTTTCACCGACTAGCGCGAAGACATCGGAGGCGATGAAGTTTTCGCTCTCGCCCAACCCCACCACTAATGGACTGCCGTGGCGCGCGGCGATCAGCCGCTTCGGTTCGTTGATGCTGATCACGCCGATGGCATAAGCCCCTTCGAGCACCTTGCAGGTTTCCTTGACGGCCTCGAAAAGACTCAGACCTTCCTCCAAAAATCCGTGGATCTGATGGACGATGACTTCGGTGTCCGTTTCCGATTCGAAATCGTATCCCTTTTGCCGGAGTTCCTTTCTAAGATCGTCATGATTCTCGATGATGCCGTTGTGGACCACGGCCACGGACTCGCGGCAGATATGAGGATGGGCGTTGCGTTCGGAGGGAACGCCATGTGTCGCCCAACGGGTATGAGCTATGCCGACTTTGCCGTCGACTAAGGAAGTTTCCAAAGCCTTTTCCAGCTCCCTGATCTTCCCTTTTCTGCGTACACGCTGAAGCTGAGCGGAATCGTCCAATACCGCCAGCCCCGCCGAGTCGTAGCCGCGATATTCCAGACGGCGAAGCCCTTCCAGCAGGACGGGGGTAACGACTCTGTGTGCGATGGCACCAACAATACCACACATGACTCAACTCCTTTTCTTGGTGGGTCGCTGCCAACCCTCGATGGTAACTTGGTTCGCTCGGCTGAGGGTCAGGGCATTTTCGGGCGCATCCTTGGTAACCGTTGCTCCGGCACCGATGGTTGCATTCTTGCCGACTCTGACCGGCGCGACCAACTGGGTATCCGAACCGATGAACGCGCCGTCTTCTATGACGGTTTGATGTTTATTGGCGCCGTCATAGTTGCAGGTGATCGTGCCGGCACCGACGTTCACGTCGCGGCCGATGATCGTGTCTCCGATATAGCTGAGGTGATTGACCTTGGAACGACTGGCTATCGCCGACTTCTTGACTTCCACAAAGTTGCCGATGTGGACGTGATCTTCGATCCGCGTTTCCGGACGGATGCGTGCAAACGGGCCGATGCGGCAGCCCTGGCCGATCACGGCATCTTCGATGACGCAGTTCGGAAGAATTTCCACGTCGTTGGCGATCTGGCTGTCCTTGATCACGCAATTGGCACCGATGCGGACGTTATCGCCGAGTTTGATCCGGCCCTCCAAAATGACATTGATGTCGACTTCCACGTCGCGCCCGATGGATTCGATTTCTCCCCGCACATCGAAACGCGACGGATCGCGCAAGGTGACACCGTTCCGCATCAAATCTTCCGCCACTCGTCTTTGGAAAACCCGTTCCAGATGAGCCAACTGTTCGCGGTTGTTCACGCCCAGCACTTCGTCCGGATCGTGCGGCTGTACCGTTTCCACCCGAACGTCATCGGCAACCGCCATGGCGATCACATCGGTAAGGTAATACTCCCGCTGGGCATTATTGTTTTCCAACCGGCTCAGCCAGGTTTTGAGGTGTCTGCCTTTTATGGCCAAAATTCCCGTATTGACTTCGCTGATCTTACGCTCCTCCGGCGTGGCATCTTTTTCTTCCACGATCCTGACCACTCGACCGCTGCTATCCCGGACGATGCGGCCATAGCCGTAAGGGTCGGCAAGATCGACCGTCAACAGCCCCATCTGATCCGCCTCTGCCAGCGGAATCAGCTTTTCGACCGTCTCGTCGCCGAGCAAGGGCACATCGCCATAAAGAATCAGAACCGTGCGCGCTTCGTCGATGTCGTCCGCAACTTGCATGACTGCATGGCCGGTGCCGAGCTGTTCCTTCTGCTCGACCCAGATGACCTTCAGGTGCTCGAGGCTCTTGAGAACTGTCTCGCCACCATGTCCGTAGATCACAGTGATCTTGTCGGGGCACAACCGGGTGGCCAATGCATATACATGCTCGAGTAGCGTACGGTCGCCGATTTTATGGAGTATCTTGGGAAGGGACGAACGCATACGCGTTCCCTGGCCCGCGGCCAGGATGACGATTTCCAAAGGCATCTTCCGTTTTTCCTTGTTGAAGAAGCGGAAAATAAGGACTGGTTCGACCCGATCGAAAACAGCGACCGGATACTCGTATTTATATTAACGTGAAAAACTAAAAAACCCAGCAAAATACGGGAGCGGCGTGCCCGGTATTTTGCTGGGTCTCGAAAACGGCTGAACTTACGCGCGGCCTTTCCGATATTTCTCCAAGGTTCGAAGCTGCATGACAGCCTCGGCGAGCTGTGCCTGTGCCAGAGCGTAATCGATCTTGCCGGACTTGTCCGACAGCATCTCTTCCGCACGTCTCTTGGCTTCCAGCGCTGCCGCCTCGTCGATGTCTTTGGCGCGAACGGCGGTGTCGGCGAGTATGGTCACGACATGGGGCTGAACCTCGAGCATGCCGCCCGAAATGAAAAACGGATGGACTTCCTGATCGTTAACCTTTACCCGCACCTCGCCCGGCTTCAGCCGGGTGAGGAATGGTGCGTGCCGTGCGGCAATACCCACTTCGCCCATTTCGGCCGGAGCAACCACCAATTCCGCGAGCCCGGAATAAATCTCCGCCTCCGCACTCACGATATCAACGTGGATCGTCATAGCCATAGTGCTTTTTCTCTTTGAATTATGCGGCGCCCCGGTTGGCTTTCTCCAGGGCTTCGTCGATGCTGCCGACCATGTAGAACGCCTGCTCGGGAATATCGTCGTATTCCCCTTCGACGATCCCTTTGAATCCTGAGATCGTATCCTTCAGGGATACGTATTTGCCCGGCGAGCCGGTGAATACTTCGGCGACGAAGAACGGCTGCGACAAGAACCGCTGCACTTTCCGCGCACGGGAAACGGTCAGCTTGTCTTCTTCCGAAAGTTCGTCCATGCCGAGGATCGCGATGATATCGCGAAGCTCTTTGTAGCGCTGCAGGGTGCTCTGCACTTTGCGGGCAACCTGATAATGCTCCTGGCCGACGACGAGCGGATCCAATTGGCGACTAGTCGAATCGAGAGGATCTACCGCCGGGTAGATACCCAGCTCGGCGATCTGACGGGACAAAACCACGGTCGCGTCCAAGTGGGCGAAGGTGGTTGCCGGAGACGGGTCGGTCAAGTCGTCGGCGGGGACGTACACGGCCTGAATCGAGGTGATGGACCCCACCTTCGTCGAAGTAATCCGTTCCTGGAGCACACCCATTTCTTCCGCCAGGTTGGGCTGGTATCCAACCGCGGAAGGCATACGGCCAAGCAACGCGGATACTTCGGTACCCGCCAGCGTGTAGCGGTAAATGTTGTCGATGAACAGCAGCACGTCGCGGCCTTCGTCTCGGAAATACTCTGCCATGGTCAAGCCGGTCAGCGCCACGCGCAGACGGTTGCCCGGCGGCTCGTTCATCTGGCCGTATACCAGCGACACTTTATCGAGAACGTTGCTTTCGCTCATTTCGTGATAAAAGTCGTTCCCCTCGCGCGTCCGTTCGCCGACGCCTGCAAACACCGAATAGCCGCTGTGTTCGATCGCGATGTTGCGGATCAGCTCCATCATGTTTACGGTCTTGCCGACCCCGGCGCCGCCGAACAGGCCGACTTTACCGCCCTTGGCGAAGGGGCAGACCAAGTCGATAACCTTGATGCCGGTTTCCAGCAGCTCATTGGCCGCCGCTTGATCTTGGAAGCTCGGGGCTTTCCGATGAATAGCCCAGCGCTCCTTCTCGCCGATCGCGCCCTTCTCGTCGATCGGATCGCCCAAGACGTTCATGATTCGACCCAAGGTTTCCTTACCGACGGGTACGGAAATCGGAGCTCCCGTATTCGTTACCTTCAACCCGCGCATCAAACCGTCGGTGCTGCCCATGGCGATCGTTCTGACAATACCGTCACCGAGCTGCTGCTGAACTTCGAGCACCAGGTCTTTATCATCCACCTTTAGTGCGTCGTAAACTTTGGGAAGGGTCTCCCGTGGGAACTCCACGTCGACCACGGCGCCGATAATCTGTACGATTTTGCCCGAACTCATGACTGTCCTCGTAAAAACTCTTGCGTTTATTCTGTAACGATTCGCTTAGACCGCAGCCGCGCCGCCGACGATTTCCGCGATCTCCTGGGTAATGGCCGCCTGCCTCGCTTTGTTGTAGATCAGCTGCAACTCTTTGATGAGTTTTCCGGCGTTGTCGGATGCGCTTTTCATTGCGACCATTCGCGCCGCCTGCTCGCAGGCGTTGTTCTCCACCAGACCTTGGAAAACGATCGACTCCACGTACCGGATCAACAGCTGATCGAGCACTTCCTTCGCGTCAGGCTCGTAAATGTAATCCCACTGGCCTTTCTGTTCTTCACCGATGTCCTCCGGTCGGATGGGAAGCAGCTGGACGAGCCGCGGCTTCTGAGTCATCGTATTGAGAAACTCGTTGTAAAGAACGTACAACTCGTCGATCTTGCCCTCGGAATATTCGTCGACCATGGTCTTTATGACGCCGATGATATCCTGCAGATGGGGACGGTCGCCGAGCTTGGTCGCCTGAGAAACCACGTTTGCACCGATCGAACTGAAGAACGCGGTACCCTTTTGGCCAATCGTGCTTAGGGTGACGGCCTTGTCTTCCGCGTTCCATCCGCGCATTCTGCGCAGAGCCAATCTGAATAAATTGGCGTTGAGCCCTCCGCACAGTCCCCGATCGGACGAAATCAGAATGACCCCGACCCGGTTTACCGGTCTCTCGATCGTGAATGGGTGTTTGTATTCCGGGTTCGCGTGAGCCAGATGCTTGATGATCTGCGCGATCTTCCGGGAATACGGCCGCGTAGCCTGCATTCGTTCCTGGGTTCTGCGCATCTTGCTGGCTGCCACCATTTCCATGGCCCGCGTGATCTTCTGAGTATTTTTGATACTCGTGATCTTCAGACGGATTTCTTTTCCGACGGCCATCGATCAATCCCTACCAAGTGTGGGTTTCTTTGTACTTCGTAACCGCAGCGTGCAATGCCGATTGAATCTCGTCATTGTAGTCGCCGGTCGCATTGATCTTTTCCATGAGATCGGCATGTTCCGACTTCATGTAATTTTGCAGACCGTCTTCGAAATCCTTCACCTGATTGACTTGGAGATCGTCCAAAAAGCCTTCGTTGGCGGCGAACAGAGATACGGCCATTTGCGCCACGCTAAGCGGGGAGTATTGGCTTTGCTTCATGATTTCGGTAACGCGCTGGCCGCGCTCGATCTGCTTCCGCGTAGCCTCGTCCAGATCCGAGGCGAACTGCGCGAATGCTGCCAACTCACGGAACTGGGCCAAATCGAGACGAATACCGCCACCCAATTTCCTGATGATCTTGGTCTGAGCGGCACCACCCACACGGGATACGGAAAGACCGGCGTTCACGGCCGGACGGACGCCCGCGTTGAACAAATTGGTCTCAAGGTAAATCTGACCGTCGGTGATCGAAATCACGTTCGTCGGAACGAAAGCCGATACGTCTCCCGCCTGTGTCTCGATGATCGGCAACGCGGTCAGTGAGCCGGTTTTGCCCTTGACCTTGCCGCCGGTCAATTTTTCGACTTCGGCCGCGTTGATTCTGGAGGCACGCTCCAAAAGACGCGAGTGCAGATAGAAAACGTCGCCCGGATAAGCTTCGCGACCCGGCGGGCGGCGGAGCAGCAGTGAAATTTGGCGGTATGCCCAAGCCTGCTTGGTCAAATCGTCATAGATGATCAATGCATCCTCGCCGCGATCCCGGAAGAACTCGCCCATGGCGCATCCGGCATAGGGTGCGATGAACTGCAGCGCCGCGGATTCGGAAGCGGAAGCGGCTACGATGATGGTGTGAGCCATCGCGCCGTGTTCCTCGAGTTTCCGGACCACGTTGGCTATCGAGGACTGCTTCTGGCCGATGGCGACGTAAATACATTTAACGCCCGTGCCTTTCTGATTGATGATGGTATCGACGGCGATGGCCGATTTCCCGGTCTGGCGGTCGCCGATGATCAGCTCGCGCTGGCCTCGGCCGATCGGAATCATCGAGTCAATCGCCTTCAGGCCGGTTTGTAGCGGCTGGCTGACCGACTGTCTAGCAATAACGCCGGGAGCAATTTTTTCGATGGGTGAACGTTCCTTGGTCTCAATGGGACCTTTGCCGTCTATGGGCCGGCCCAGAGCGTCCACAACACGCCCGAGCAATGCCTCGCCGACCGGAACATCAAGAATGCGCCCGGTGCATTTCGCGGTATCGCCTTCAGCCAGATGCTCATAGGCACCGAGCACTACCGCACCAACCGAGTCGCGCTCCAAGTTCAGGGCCATACCAAAGGTATTTTCCTTGAATTCGATCATTTCGCCCTGCATCACTTCGGTCAAGCCGTGGATGCGGACGATGCCGTCGGTCACGCTAACGATCGTGCCCTCGGTGCGGGCCTCGGCACCTATATCGAACTGCTCGATTCGCTTCTTAATGAGTTCACTGATTTCAGATGGGTTCAGCTGCATGATTCTTCTCGCTCTAAGTCCAGAGTCTCTTTGCTAATCTTTCAACCTGGCCGCGGATGGATGCGTCTATCACCCGGTCACCCGCCTTGATGTAAACGCCGCCGATCAAAGTTGGATCGACATCGACGCGCAAACGTGCTTTTTTCTCCAGAACACGCTCCAGCACGGAAGACAACCGCGTTTGTTCAGCGTCTTTCAACGGAAAAGCCGTGCTGACGTCTACCTCGATGTATCCTTCATCCTCGGCCTTATATTGGTTAAATAGCTCGGCGATATATTTAACCAGGTCAAGCCGGCGATTCCGGATCAGCAGCCGGACAAAATTTTGTGCCTCAGTGTCCAGGTGATCTTTGCAGAGACCGAGAAAAGCCTCCGAAAACTGCTCGCGGTTAGCCTTGGGATTGGCCGCGGCTTTAGCTAACTGCTCGTCTTGCATGAGCAGAGTGACGAAAGCGAGCGCGTCGCTCCACTTATCAGCCGTTCCCGTTTCTTTGGCCCTCTTGTAAACCGCAACGGCATAAGGCCTCGCCAACGTCGTTAACTCGCTCATTATGCTTGACCCAACTGCTTACCGAGGTTGTCGATAATTTCCCGATGCTTCTTTTGATCCACTTCTTTCTGCAGGATTTGCTCGGCCGCAGAAATGGCCAGCACCGCTACCTGTTGACGCAAACCTTCTTTCGCCTGCTGCAATTCGCGCTCGATCTCGGCTTTCGCCGCAGCAACGATCCGCTCGCCTTCATCCTTCGCCGATTGCTTGGATTCCTCGACCACCTCGCTGGCGCGCTTTTGCGCTAGATTTACGATGTCTGCGGCCTGATCCTTAGCTTCCCGCAACAAAGCGGTCGCGCGCTTCTCGGCCAACTCCATCTCATGCTTGCCTTTTTCAGCCGAAGCGAGACCGTCGGCAATCTTCTTTTTGCGCTCCTCGAGCGCTTGCATCAAAGGCGGCCACACGTACTTCATGGTGAACCACACCAGAAGCGCAAATGTGATCATTTGGCCGATCAGAGTGGCGTTAATACTCACAGCGCTTTCCTCTTTGGTTGTTTGCCATTAAAGCGTCGCAATCGCGGCTTTTTTAGCCCTTGAGTGCGGACAGGAACGGATTGGCGAAAGTGAAGAACAGAGCGAGACCCACGCCGATCATGGTTACGGCGTCGAGCAGACCGGCGACGATGAACATTTTGACCTGCAGCATCGGAACCATCTCCGGCTGACGCGCGGCGCCTTCCAGGAATTTGCCGCCCAACAGGCCGAAACCGATAGCGGTTCCCATGGCGCCCAGGCCCAGGATGATGCCCACGGCGATTGCGGTCATGCCAGATACAGATGCGATTTCCATTGTTCCTCCGAATTATCGAACGTTAAGGTTGATTGAAAGAGATTAATGATCTTCGTGGGCTAGACTCAGATATACGATGGTCAGAACCATGAAGATGAAAGCTTGCAAAGTGATGATCAGAATATGAAAGACCGCCCAGGGGAAACTCAGCAAGGGCTGCACGTACCAAGGCAGCAGCGCGATCAATATGAAAATCAGCTCGCCGGCATACATGTTTCCGAAAAGACGAAGGCCGAGAGATACCGGTTTCGCCAATTCCTCGACAAGCTTCAGAATCAGGTTGAACGGGATCATCCATACACTGTGAAAAGGGGTCAGAATCATTTCTTTCCCAAAACCAATCGGCCCCTTCACTTTGAAGCTGTAGAACAGAATCAGGAAGAACACCGAAATCGACATCGCAAAGGTCGCGTTCAAATCCGTACTGGGAACCACGCGAAGATAGTCGAGCCCGATGGCCTTGCCGATATCGGGCAACAGGTCGACCGGAATAAGGTCCATCGAGTTCATCAAGAATACCCAGACGAAGATGCTCAACGCCAAGGGTGCGATTAACGCGCTACGCCCATGAAAACTATCCTTGACCTGAGCGTCAACGAATTCGACGATCATCTCCACAAAATTTTGCAGGGGGCCGGGTACGCCGGAAGTCGCCTTTTCAGCCGCCTTGCGGAAAATGATGACGAATAAGCCGCCTAAGAAAACAGAGAAAAACAGGGTATCCAGATGAAATGTCCAGAATCCTTCGCCGGTCGATAAGGGGGTCAAGTGGTGAACGATATATCCAGTTGCCCCGCCAGAGCCGTGTTCTTCTGTCGCCATATTCTCTCTCGTTAGCGTTCGATATCGCGCATCAAAAGCGCACACCAAAATACCATCAATACCGATACGAAACCGGCAAATAATGGCAGGAATAAAATGTTAGGCAGTTGGAAAATTAAAATAAATAAACCGGCGGTTATGATTATTTTTATGCTTTCGCCGATATAAAACGATCTCACGATGTCTTTTGCCGTTCTTGTTTTATCGGAAAATCCGAATTTTGCGGCGAAATAGACGTTCGGCAAAAAGGCTATCAACCCGCCGAGCAACGCTGACCTAGCTGCCAGCCAACCGAAGAAGGCCAACGTGAAACCGCCGATCAGTGCAATCGCAAGAAGCTGCATCAACAGAACCCGCTTGACGGCGAAAAACAACTTTTTCGCACCCATTGAGGGCCCCCAAACAAATGCTTCGGAATGATAACAACCAAAATGCGGAAGATCAATGTTGCATGTTTATTTCAAGCGATCGAGCACACCTTCCAGTTGATCCAGGCTGTCGTAATGGATGACGAGTTGTCCGGCGCCTTTTTTTCCGTGTTTGATCAGCACGGGAGCGCCGATTCGCGTGGCGATTCGCTCTTCGAGGCGGCGAATGTCGGGATCCTTCATCTCCGGTTTTCGCGCCTTTTGCCCATCCCGGAGCTTTTGGATAAGCAACTCCGTAGCACGAACGCTCAACTTTGCCGAAGCGACTTTACGGGCAATTTCAGCCTGAAGCTGAAATTCCAGCGCGAGTATCGCCCGAGCGTGTCCCATTTCTATGGCACCGGTAAGCAGAAGATGCTTAGCATCCGGATGAAGTTCGTTCAAGCGCAGCAAGTTGCTGACGGTAGCCCGGGATTTGCCGACGGCATCCGCGACCTGCTGGTGGGTCATCTCGAACTCTTCGAGCAGGCGCTTCAGGGCTTCCGCCTCCTCGAGAGGATTCAAGTCTTCTCGCTGGATATTTTCGATAAGGGCGATCGCTAAGGCGGTCTGATCCGTAACCTCGCGCACGACCACCGGCAAATCGTGCAATCCTGCCAGTTGGGCCGCCCGCCACCGTCTCTCGCCGGCGATGATTTCGTACTGGCTGTCACCCATAGGTCTGACCACCACGGGCTGGACCACGCCCTGCGCACTGATCGAATCGGCCAATTCTTGAAGTCGCGCCGGGTCGATATCCTTGCGCGGCTGGAAACGGCTCGGCCTGAGTTGATCTATGGAAAGCGTTCTGAGCTTCTCGGTCTCGTTTTCGAGTTTCGCGCCGCCCAACAGGACATCGAGGCCGCGGCCGAGTCCTCGTCTTTTTGCCGTCATGACTTGAATTTATTGAAGAATTGAAGGAATTTTTCGCGATTTTTGATTGCGTCGCACGATTTCGCCCGCCAAGGCCAGATAAGCGACGGCTCCTCGAGAAGACTTATCGTACTTTATCGCTGGCAAACCGTGGCTCGGCGCCTCGGCAAGCCGAATGTTGCGCGGGATGATGGTGCGGAAGACCTTATCGCTGAAATGGGCGATCAATTGCGCGGAAACGTCATTGGCGAGCCGGCTGCGTGGATCGTACATCGTGCGAAGCAAACCCTCGATACGAAGTTCCGGATTGACCGAGTCGCGGATATTCCCCAGCGTATCCATTAAATCCGAAAGTCCTTCCAAGGCGTAATATTCGCACTGCATGGGAATCAACACGCTGTCCGCAGCGACCAAGGCGTTGAGCGTCAGCACGTTAAGCGACGGTGGGCAGTCGACGAGGATGAACTGGTAATCGTCGCGGCAACTCTTGAGCGCCTCGGCAAGCGCGCGCTCTTTGCCTGCCTGTTTCATCAGTTCGACCTGAGCGGCAGTCAGATCGGCATTACCCGGCAGAAGATCGAAGCCGATCTCGGTCAAAGATTTGACGGCCTCGCGTACCGTGGCGTGACGCGTCAATACGTCGTAAGACGAATTTTTGAGACTTTTCTTGTCAACGCCGCATCCCATAGTCGTGTTGCCTTGCGGATCCAGATCCACAAGCAAAACGCGATGCTTGATCGCCGCAAGCGACGCAGCCAAGTTAATGCTGGTGGTCGTTTTACCCACGCCCCCCTTTTGGTTGGCTACCGCAATAATTTTGCCCATGGTTTCCTCAGCCGATAGCTATTTCGATCAAATGACGTTCGACGTCCAGACCCGGAATCTTTAAACGATGACTCTTAACCGGCGAGTCTTTAAGGGTCTGTATTTCGCCCTCCGGCAACTGCCCTTTCTGAGCCAATATCACGCCGTGGGGAGCCAGCATTCTGCGCGTTGTCTCCATTATTTCCGCAAGGCTCGCATAAGCCCGCGCCAATATCGTGTCGAATCCGTGGTCCGGATGGTAGTCTTCCACCCGCGAGGTGACGACCTCCACGTTCGCGAGACCCAATTCGATCACGGCCTGCTGAACAAAACGGGTCTTCTTCGCGTTGCTGTCCAACAGAACGAAATGCCTGCTCTCGCTCATGACAGCCAAGGGAATACCCGGCAAACCGGCCCCGGTTCCCACGTCCAGTATCCTTTCGCCCCGGAGATACGGCCAAATGGTAAGACTGTCGAGCAGATGCAAATCCACTCCCGTCCGCAAGTCGCGGATGGCCGTCAAGTTGTAAACCCGGTTCCATTTCTGGATTAAGCGCAGAAAGGCCAAAAGCTTTTCGTGTTGCTCCGGCGTAAACGGTATGTTTAACGCGGTTATTCCGTCCGCTAGACGTCTACCGATTTCGTCCACTTAAGATCAAGCGCTCTTCTTTTTAAGATGGACCAACAGCAGCGAAATCGCCGCCGGTGTGACGCCCGGAATCCGCGCTGCTTGCCCGACAGTTTCGGGACGTTGTTGTTTGAGCTTTTCCCGGACCTCGTTGGACAACCCGATGACGTTCTGATAATCGAGACTTTCCGGCAAACGCCAATGGTCGTAGCGGCGAGAGCGCTCGATCTCCGCCTGCTGGCGATCGATGTAGCCTTGGTACTTCGCCTGAATTTCGACTTGATCGAGAACTTGCTCGTTTTCTTCTTCAGTTAACCGAGCGGATATCGCTTGGAGGTGTTCGATGCGGATCTCCGGTCGCCGCAGCAGTTCGAGTAGGGTGGATTCCCGCAACAGCGGCGCACTCAGGAACCGGCTTATGGTTTCGGCTTCGGCAGTATTCGGTCTGACATACGTTTTTGCCAGGCCGGTCTGTATCTCCGCAATGGCCTGCTGCTTCGCTTCGAATGCACGCCAGCGCTCGTCGTCCACCAATCCGAGTTCGTGGCCTTTCCCGGTCAGCCGAAGATCGGCGTTGTCCTCTCGTAGCAGCAACCGGTATTCCGCCCGGCTGGTGAACATGCGATAGGGTTCGCTCGTGCCCCGAGTGATCAGATCGTCGATCAGAACCCCCATGTAAGCCTCGTCGCGCATAGGCGACCAGGGTTCCAGATCCTTGGCCTTGCGCGCGGCGTTGACGCCCGCGATTAGGCCTTGCGCGGCGGCTTCCTCGTATCCCGTCGTGCCGTTGATCTGTCCGGCGAAGAACAGGTTCTCGAGGTGCTTGGTTTCGAGCGAGGACTTCAGGTCGCGCGGATCGAAGAAATCGTATTCGATGGCGTAGCCCGGCCGTGTGATATGAGCGTTTTCGAAACCGCGTATCGACCTCACAAGCTCGTACTGCACGTCGAAGGGCAGACTGGTCGAAATGCCGTTCGGATAGATTTCGTAAGTATCGAGACCTTCGGGTTCAACAAAAATCTGGTGCGAATCCCTTTCCGCGAAACGCACGACCTTGTCTTCGATAGAGGGACAATAGCGCGGCCCGACCCCTTCGATAACGCCCGCATACATCGGCGAGCGGTCGAGACCGCAGCGGATGACATCGTGAGTCCGTTCGTTGGTACGGGTGATGTAGCAAGGCACTTGGCGAGGATGTTCCTCCCGCCGGCCGAGGAATGAGAACACGGGAACCGGCTCATCGCCGGGCTGCTCCAGCATGACCGCATAATCGATGCTTCGCCCGTCGATCCGAGGAGGCGTTCCGGTCTTGAGCCGGCCGACCCGAAACGGCAGTTCGCGCAAACGCGCCGCCAAAGCGTTAGAGGGCGGATCGCCCGCCCGGCCGCCTTCGTAGTTTTCGAGACCGATATGAATCCGGCCGGCCAGGAAGGTGCCTACGGTGAGGACCACCGTACGAGCCCTGAATTTGAGCCCCATCTGCGTGATCACGCCGGCTGCGCGGTAATTTTCCACGATCAGATCGGATACGGCCTGCTGGAATAAGGTCAAATTCGGCTGAGTTTCCAGCACCCGACGCACGGCTTTCTTATAAAGCACGCGATCGGCTTGGGCCCGAGTCGCCCGCACCGCCGGGCCTTTGCTGGCATTGAGCACACGGAACTGAATGCCGGCTCGGTCCGCAGCATGCGCCATCAAGCCGCCCAGAGCATCGATCTCCTTGACCAAATGCCCTTTGCCGATCCCCCCGATAGCGGGATTGCAGCTCATCTGGCCAAGGGTTTCGATGTTCTGGGTAAGCAGCAGCGTCTTAGAGCCAGTCCGCGCAGCCGCCAAAGCCGCTTCCGTACCAGCGTGTCCGCCACCGACCACGATGACGTCGAATTCGGTGGAAAAATGCATGAGAGTTGAAATTTCAGGCAGATAGACCGGTTTTGCACTCCCCTGAAGTGCGCGCATAGCTTACTACATCGAACGCCAAAATTGGCATTGCGTTTAAGCCAAGACACGCCCGTACGCTCTGTGATGCAAAGCCACGCAATCTTTTTACCTATACACTATTGTTCAACACATTCTACACCTAGCGTTAACAAATCGAACAACACGGCTCCGCCAGTCCTTATCGAAACTCCGATGACTACATTACTTTGGCTACAAACCGGTGCCTGTGGCGGCGATACGATGTCGATCCTGTGCGCCGACAGTCCGTCGCTGGAAGAACTCCTGGATCAATACGGCATCGACATCCTCTGGCAACCGTCCTTGTCCTCAGAGCCCAAAGGGAAGCTGGACGCCCTGATCGAGGCCATTCTCAGGGACGAGCAAAGACTCGATATCTTGTGCATCGAAGGCAGCATCATGACCGGACCCAATGGATCCGGCCTGTACGATCCGTATCGCGGCCGTTCCAAGATGAGTTTGGTCAGGGAGCTGGCGGAAAAATGCCGTTATCTGGTTGCCATGGGTACTTGTGCGGCCTTCGGCGGCGTCCACGCCGCACCCCCCAATCCGACCGACTGCACAGGCATCCAGTTCGACAAGAAACTTCCCGGCGGCTTGCTGCCTGCCGAATGGCGGTCGCGAGCGGGAGCGCCGGTCATCAATGTCTCCGGCTGTCCGGCACATCCCAACGCCATGACCAAGACGCTGGCCATGCTGGCTTCCGGACTTCCGTTGGAACTCGACCATCTCAACCGCCCTAAGGATTTTTTCAATTCCCTGGTGCATCAAGGCTGCACGCGGAACGAGTATCACGAGTACGACGTCGAGGACAGCGCCTTCGGCGAAAAGGGCTGTTTGTTCTTCAACCTGGGCTGCCAGGGACCGACCACGCATGCCATTTGCAATACCGAGCTTTGGAACGGCCGCAGCAGTAAAACCCGCGCGGGAGTACCCTGTTTCGGCTGTACGTCCCCGGACTTCCCGCTGGACCAGGATCTGTTTCGCACCGAGAAAATCGGCGCCGTTCCGATAAACCTGCCCTTGGGGGTGGAGCGCGCCAATTATATGGCGTACAAGAGCCTGGCCCACGAGGCCGCGCCCGAACGGGTCCTGAATAAAGAAATGGATCCCTGATGGCTAGACGAATTATCCAGATCGATCTTAATCGGGTCGAAGGCGACCTGGAATTCCAGTTGGAGCTGGAAGGTCGCGAAGTGGTAGATGCCCGCTGCATCGGTTCGCTCTATCGGGGATTCGAGCAAATCCTCATAGGCCGAAGACCTAAGGACGCATTGGTCATTACGCCCCGAATCTGCGGCATTTGCGGCACCGCCCATCTCTATTCGGCCGTTCTGGCCCTGGAGCAAATCGGTCGTATTGCCGTGCCCCCCAATGCTTCCCGCATCCGCAATCTATGCCTGATGGCCGAGACGGTGCAAAGCGATCTGCGGCAATCGTTTCTATTCTTTACCGCCGATTTTTGCCATCCCAAATATGCCGGCCGGCCGCTTTACGAAAAAACACTGGGGGCCTTCCTGCCCTTCAAAGGCTGGGCCCATCGCGGCACCCTGGAGCATTCGCGCCATGTTCCCGGGATCGTTGCCATCTTCGGAGGCCAGTGGCCCCATTCCTCCTACATGGTGCCGGGCGGGGTGACGGCTCCTCCCACCAGTCGCCGCATCCTGGACAGCCTGTCCATCATCAACAATCTGACCCGATGGTTCGAGCAGGCAGTCATCGGAACCGATCTGGGTCCCTGGCTGGAGCTCGAATCCGCCGACCAGCTCTTCGCCTGGCTCGAAGCCGCGGACACTCACGCGAATAGCGCCATCGGCCTGATGACGAGGATGAGCCGCGACATCGGCCTGCACCGTTCCGGTTTCGGAACTTCCCATATGCTGAGCTGCGGCGCTTACTGCGATTCGGCCGGCGGGCAGATGTTCAAATCGGGCTTCCTCGATGGCGATACGGGGAAGATCGAACCTTTCGATCAGGCCGAAATCGCCGAGCACGTGCGCTATTCCTGGTTCGAGCCGTATGAAGGCGGCCGCCATCCGTTCCGCGGTGAGACCATTCCGGATTTTCAACCCCACTCCGATCGCTATTCCTGGAGCAAGGCGCCCCGCTATCGGAACGAGGTGGTACAAACGGGTCCCCTGGCCGAATTGCTGATCGACGGCGATCCGCTGATCGGCTCGCTGTATCGGGCGGAGGGCGGAAACACCTGGTTGCGGCAGTTCGCCCGCCTGCGCCGCACGGCTTTGCTGCTCCAGAAAATGCGGGAGATCCTGCACGAGCTGGCCGCCCATCTGGACGATCCCCACTTTACTTCGCCTGCCGCGGACGAAATCCCGGACGGGGAGGGATTCGGACTGATAACGGCGGCACGGGGTGCCTTGGGCCACTGGGTGCAAGTCACCGACGGAGCCATTTCCCGGTACCAGGTCATCACGCCGACCGCCTGGAACGCATCGCCCAAGGACAGCGAAGGCCGGCACGGACATTGGGAGAGTAGTTTGATCGGCCTTACCGTCGACGATCCGGACGATCCCGTGGAGATCGGCCATATTATCCGCTCCCACGATCCCTGCCTGGTTTGCACCGTGCACCTGTTGGATACGGGCAAGCGGATGACGGTCTGGCCCTGATCATGGACGGTCGTCACATCGTCTGTTTCGGTAACGAGTTGCACGGCGACGACGGCTTCGGCGTCCGCGTGTATCAGCAGCTCCGCCGGCTGGCTTGGCCGAGGGACGTCAAGCTGTTCAACGCGGGCATAGCCGGACTGAGTGCACTGGAATTCTTGACCGATTGCCGTCAGGCGATTCTGGTTGACGCATTGGCCGATACGGGGAATGCCGGCGCTGTTTGCGTATTCAAACCCGACGATACGGTCGGACGCTGGGAAACCCCCATCGGTCATGGCTTGGGTATTCCGTACTTGTTGAAGGCCCTCGAAATCGTCTGCGAGTCGCCACCGGACATCATCATCGTGGGGGCCGAGGTAGAGAAAAGGGCCATCAAGCCTTTCTCTCCCGGTCTGTCCGGCAAGTCGGAACGCGCCGTCGAAAAGGCGGTCCGTACCATCCAGCGTCTGGTGTCGGTGTGAAACCCCTAAACCCGCCGAGCCGCCGTATCGCCGTCGAATCGGTGACTCTCGTCGAAACGGCCTGTCCGCCCCGTTGGATGGGGCGCATTCTTTTTCCGGGCGAACGCCGATTCACGGACATCCTCATTTTCAGCAGGGATGGCCAATTCTGGGCGATTCCCGCCCATTGTCCGCATGAGGGTCACGATTTAACGGACTGTCCCTTGTTCGACGGCGGAAAGTTGATCTGTCCGGTGCACGGCCAGCGTATCGAACTGAATTCGGCGGCACTGAAGGTCGAAGTGGACAACGGCCGATTCAACATCCCCTTGCCGGAGAAGGGACCCTATTGGATTTGCAACACCGATCACGAACCAAGTCGCGGGGAAGAGGATTCCGAAGCCCTCCGCCAAATGAGGGAAGAAACCGAAAAACTGAGGCTGGCGAATCTGAAACAGGAAAAACGCATCCTGGCCATCACCCGAAGCATGGATGCCATGCTCAAGGAATCGGAGCAACAGAAGGCGAAACTCAAGGAAGCCATGGGACGCCAGCAGGCTCTCAGCCGCTTCATCCAGCGTGTGCTGGACACCATGGATGATGTTCTGGTCGTCGTCGATGCGGAGGGCCGCATCCGTCAGGTCAACGGAGCGGCGGAACGCCAGCTCGGGCTCTCCGAGGAAGCGTGGTCCGGTTCCCCTGTCGACGAACTGCTGTCTCCGGAAGACAGACGGTTTCTCGCCGCGCAATTGCCGTCTTTGCCCTGGCCGGCGAAATCGGCACTGCTGGAGACCATCCGTTTGCACAAATCTTATAGCGGCGAGCACCGTCTGTCCGTTCCGCCCCGCCAGCGCCCGGGCCCGATTTACTGGCTGAAGGGCAACCTGCTGCACTCGGAGCAGGGCAAGCTGGAAGGCGCCGTCATCACGGCGACGAACATCACCGAAATCAAAGCAAGGGAAACCCAACTGCGGCTGAACGCCAAAGTATTCGAGAACACCAGCGAGGCGATTTTCATCACCGATCTCGAGGGAACGATTCTGGACGTGAACGACGCATTTTGTGATATCAGCGGCTATCGGCGATCGGAGGTGGTGGGTCAAAGCACCCGTTTGCTCAAATCGGGTCTGCAAGACCAGGCATTTTACGTCCGTATGTGGAAAACCCTTTTAAGCAAAGGCTATTGGAAGGGCGAAATCTGGGATCGGCGGAAGAGCGGCGAGTGCTTCCCGATGCTGCTGACCATCAATGCCGTCGCCGACGAGCGGGACAGGCTCACCCATTACGTGGCCGTCGCCCTGGATATCAGCAGCTTGAAACATGCCGAGAGAAAATTGGAACAATTGGCCTACTACGATTCTCTGACGGGCCTGCCCAACCGCTTTCTCTTCAAGGAACGGTTCGAGCACGAAAGCGCTCTGGCGCTACGCAACGGAACCAGGTTGGCCGTATGTTTCATCGATCTGGACAATTTCAAGGATGTCAATGACACGCTGGGGCACTGGGCCGGCGATTACCTGCTGAAGGAAGTCGCGTCGCGTATCCGGAACTGCCTGCGCAAAACCGATACCGTGGCGCGGTTCGGCGGAGACGAGTTCACCATCATTCTGTCGAACGTCGCCGATGCCGCGGAACCCGCCGATGTTGCCCAGAAACTTATCGATACGGTGGGGAAGCCGATCCACATTCAGAACCATCAGATCTTCGTGGGCGCCAGCATCGGCATAGCTTTATTCCCCGACGACGGTCGGGATTTCACCACCTTGACCAAACACGCCGATGCCGCCATGTATGTGTCCAAGGCAAAGGGACGCCGGACATTCCGCTATTTCGAAGACCACATGAAAGAGGAGCCGCGCCAGCGCATGGTGATGGAAACCCAGTTGCGCCAGGCGATCGAGCGGGAGGAGTTCTTACTCTACTATCAGCCCAAGGTCGACTGCGTTTCGAACCGGATCACCGGCGCTGAAGCGCTGATCCGCTGGCGGCACCCCGAGCAGGGCATCGTATCGCCCGGCCGCTTCATCACCATTGCCGAAGAAACGGCCCTGATCATTCCGCTCGGTCAATGGATTCTCAGGACAGCCTGTTTAAGAACCAGCGCTTGGCAGCACAAACTGCCGGAATTCCGAATCGCTATCAACCTTTCGGCCAAACAACTTTTAGCGGACGATTTCATCGACTTGCTGGATCGGGTGCTGGCCGAAACAGGAACCGATCCCGGGGCCGTCGAATTGGAAATCACCGAGACCTTGGTAATGCACGACATCGAAAAAGCGTCCGAGCGGCTGAGCCGTATCCGGGATCGCGGCATCCATATCGCCATGGACGATTTCGGCACCGGCTATTCGTCCTTGTCTTATCTGCAAAAATTGCCCGTCCAGACCATCAAGATCGACCGCTCCTTCATCCATGCCTACACCGGCGACCCGACTTCGGAGCAAGCGGCGCTGATCAAGACCATCGTGACTTTGGGGCAAATCCTCAATTTAAAGGTCGTGGCCGAAGGCGTCGAAACTCGGGAGCAACTGGAACTTTTAAAATTCTATGGCTGCCACGAAATTCAGGGTTACTACGTTTCTCCCCCTCTGCCGGAGGACGAGTTCGAAAAACACTTTATCGAGCAGCGGGACTCTTGAATCCAATGCCGCTCCGAGCATTTCTTTGAGCGTTTTTTCAGCATGCACGCGCAGCCCCCGAGTTCCAAGCATTCAGCCATAGAGCGGAGATACGAATTCGCCTAGATCGATTGTTCGGGGAGACTGTCCCAGCCGTTCAGTCCGTCCGTTTTCAGGCTAATCTCCAGTAGCAATTCGACCTCTATCCAGAACGGCCGTGCGTGCCGATGCAGTCCCGGGCATGCAGTTCCTTGTACTAGCGCCGGACATCCAATGCATCAAGGGTTTGCGCATCGGCTCGGAAAGCCCTGGTTCGAGCTTAGAGCATTTTCATATCTACCGTACGGGCACTCGCGAGTAGGTCGGGAATCCCTCCCCAATCGCAAACGACCTGGCCGGGAGCGCCGAAGCCGCCCTTCCCGACGCCGCCGTTGGGCCAACGGGTTCGTCGGCAAAGGATTGCCGACCTACAAATACTTGAGTCGATTTACCCTAGCCGAAAGCGCCAACGACTTCCGCCAAGTCCGTTATGCCGTATGAGCGAGATGAACACTTCGCTGTCATTTCGGCGGGCGGTCAGAATCGCGGGCTTAAGATGCCTAGAAACCCATCGGGGCGTCGTTTTAGGTTATATCCCAAAAACATACCGGATTTTGGGATATAACCGATTCAGATGCTTTCGAATTGATACGGAAGCCCGCGTCCGGTCTCTGCGCCGTCGCGTCTTCCGACAAAGCTATACTTCGTTGCGAAAACGACTTCTCAGGTTCTCCATGCGCAACGCCCTAAACCGACTCTTCCATACCGCCAACACCGTCATCCTCGGCAAGCCGCGTCAGATCCGTCTCGCGATCTGTTGCCTGCTGGCGCGGGGGCATTTACTCATCGAGGATGTACCCGGCGTCGGCAAAACGACCTTGGCGCACACTCTCGCCAACCTTTTGGGCCTCAAATACCAACGCATTCAGTTCACCAGCGATCTTTTGCCGGCCGATATCGTCGGCTCGTCGATCTTCGACGGGAACAACCATGCGTTTCATTTTCAACCCGGTCCGATCTTCCACCAAATGATCTTGGCTGACGAGATCAACCGCTCGACCCCGAAAGCCCAGAGCGCGCTGCTCGAAGCGATGGAAGAACACCAAGTTACGGTCGAGGGAGAAACCCGTTCGCTGCCGGAACCGTTTTTCGTCATCGCTACTCAAAATCCTGTGTGCCAGATCGGAACGTTTCCTTTGCCCGAGTCTCAATTGGACCGGTTCCTGATGCGCATTAGCTTGGGTTATCCGGATAGCCGGTCGGAGCGTGCCTTGCTCAAAGGCGAGGACCGCTTCGTTTTGCTCGAAAAACTCCCGGTCTGCCTTCAGACGGACGAATTAGTGGCGATCCAGGACCAGGTCAGGACCATACACGTCTCCGATGCGCTGTTGGATTATCTCCAGGCGCTGATCAGATTCAGCCGCGAATCCGGTCATTACGAATGCGGATTATCGCCGCGCGCGGGCCTCGCCCTGTTGAACGCCGCCCGCGCCTGGACCTTCATCGAAGGCCGTGAAGCGGTCCTGCCCGAGGACGTGCAGGCGGTATTGGCTCCGGTTTGCGGGCATAGGCTGCGCCCCGTATCGAGCGGCGCTACGAACGCCGACGTCATTGTGGCGCCGATGCTGGAACAGGTTGCGGCGGTTTGAGATGACTGCGCTCCCGCTTCGGGAACGGCTGGACCTTCGGCGCTTCCTCCGAGGCGAAAAAGCGATCGATGGGCCGGTCATGTTGTCTCACCGGCGAATCTTCATTCTGCCCAGCCGATCCGGCTTGGCCCTTGCGCTGCTCCTGTTGATTCAGTGGCTCACCGCCATCAACTATGGCAACAATCTGGCGTTCATCCTCACTTTCCTATTGGCGGCGGCTGCCATGTCCTCGTTGTTCTACAGCTACCGCAACCTTTCCGGACTGAGCGTCGGCGCCGGAAAAATGAGCCCCGTCTTCGCCGGCGACCTGGCATCTTTCGAGTTGCGGCTGACCAACTCCGCGGCTTTGCCGCGCTATGGCATCGAGTTGAGGCTGAAAGACGCCGAGGCGTTACGGATGGACATACCTCCCGAGGGTACTGTTTCGGCAATCCTTCGGGTCCCAGCGGAAAAGCGGGGCTGGCTCGAGCTCGACACCGTAACCATCAGCACCGCGTTTCCTTTGGGAATCTTCTACGCCTGGTCGCCGATCAATCTGAAATATAAGGTTCTGGTCTACCCGAGACCCACCCAGGAACGATTGCCTTTCCCACGTTCCGAGGACGATCATGTCGGTGCCCGACCACGAAATGCTTCCGATGATTTCCACGGGTTTCGGGCTTATCAACCGGGCGATCCGTTCAAGCACATTCATTGGAAAAGTCTGGCCAAAGGACGCGATCCGGTAATCAAGCAATACGCGGGGGACGAAACGGAAGTCCTTCATTTGAACTGGACGGATACCAAGGGATTGGATACGGAGGCGCGCTTGAGCCGGCTTTGCCGCTGGGTGTTGGATGCCGAGCAGGCTGGGATGCGATATGCCCTCAGCTTGCCAGGAACGACCATAGCCGAAGGTCACGGCGCATCGCACTGCCGGAAGTGTCTCGAGTCGCTGGCTCTGTTCGATCTATGAAGAAGCCCGCAGCAACGTCGTTCGTGCCGGATCGGACGCAGGAAAATCTGCTTCTATTCAGTGTTTTCTTCGTTGCCGCACCGCATCTTCTCAATCTCGGCTGGGCAATCGTTCTTTATTTTTCCTTGATGGCGGCCTGGCGATTCGCGTCAGGGTATCGGCCCGCCTTGCTGCCCGGCCGTCTGCTGTTGTTTCTTCTGACCTTGTCCGGCGCAGCTTTGGTTTACGTCGATTACCATCGCTTTTACGGACGCGAAGCCGGATCCAGCCTCTTTCTCGTCGGCCTGGGACTGAAACTGATGGAAATGCGGAACCGGCGCGACGTATACCTGGTGGTCTATCTCGCGTTCTTCGTGGCTCTGACTCAGTACCTGTTCTCCCAGAGCATCGCCCTGGCCGTCTATACGCTGGCTGCCGTTGCCTTGCTGATTTCCGTATTGATCGGCCTGAACGCGGGTCCTGTCCTGTCGCTCAAAACCCAGTTCAGAATGGCGGCGTCATTGGTGGCGCAAGCCATGCCGATCATGGTAGTCCTGTTCATATTCTTCCCGCGTATCGCGGGGCCTTTGTGGAAGCTTCCGGACGATCCGAGCAGCGCAAAGACCGGGCTCAGCGATATCATAGAGCCCGGCAGCGTCAGCCGCCTCGCCTTGTCGCGGGAGCCGGCTTTTCGCGCCGATTTCGAAGGTCCCTTGCCGCTGCCCGCCGAGCGCTACTGGCGAGGCCCGGTGTTCTGGCATACCGATGGAAGACGCTGGACCCTGCCGCCGGAACAAGGCCGGAACACCGTTCAGGCACCGGCATTCTCCGGACCGGCTTACCGTTACACGATCACTCTTGAGCCGCATCAAAAACGCTGGGTTTTCGCTTTGGATCTACCCAAAGTTTTTCCCGAGAACCTCGCTCAGACGCCCGAATATTTGCTGCTGACGCCGCAAAACGTCGGCGAACGCCGGCAATACACGATCAGCTCCTATCCGAATTACCGAACCGGCGAACTCAGCCCCGCCGAGCGGGAACAGGGTCTCCAGCTGCCGGATAGACCTTCGGCACGCATGCTCCGGCTGGTCGAACGCTGGCGCCAGTCGTCGTCGGACCCAAAAGACATCGTGAACAAGGCGCTGCTCCATTTTCGCGAGGAGCCGTTCGTATACACGCTCAACCCGCCGGTCATACGCGACAAGCCGGTGGACACCTTTCTTTTCGAGACCCGCAAGGGCTTTTGCGAGCATTACGCCACGGCGTTCGTTTATCTGATGCGGGTTGCGGGAATCCCGGCGAGGGTGGTAACCGGTTATCAGGGAGGGCAATGGAACCCGGTTGGAAAATTCCTGGAAGTACGCCAGGCCGATGCGCACGCCTGGACCGAGGTGTGGTTATCCGAACAAGGCTGGACACGCGTCGACCCCACTGCCGCCGTGGCGCCGCACCGGATCGAGCAGGGGATAGACCTGGATCGGCAAATGGCCAATCACGAGGTCAGTTTCAGTCCTGTCGGACGGGCACTGGCCGACGCCGCTTTCGATCTCCACGACTGGTACGATCAGGCACGTCTCATCTGGGCCAGCGTCGATCACGCCTGGAACCAGCGGGTGTTGAGCTATAACCCGGAAAACCAGAAGCGTTTTTGGGAAGCTTTGGGTATCGTAGACTGGCGGGGATTGATCACCTGGCTGACTGCGCTGTTAATCCTCTGCGGCGTGCTGGTCGGACTTTGGCTGCGCCCTCGCCGAAAGCCCAAGGCGGCCGATCCCGCCATGGCGGCTTACAATCGATTCCTCAAAAAAATGGCAAAAAACGGGCTGGTCAAACAGACCGGCGAAGGACCCCGTGATTTCGCCTTACGCGCCGCCTCCGAACGGCCCGAGGCCAAAGAGGCCATCGGCGCCATCACCACGCTGTTCCTGCGGATCCGATACGGACGACAGGCAGATCCGCGCGATATCGACCAGCTGAGGCGACGCGTGAGAGCGTTGAGGGTTTAAACGCGCGCGATTCACGCAGCCTTTTCGACCTTCAGAACAACGCCTTCGGCGGCCACGACGCGAACCTTGCTTCCCGGCTCGCAGTCCTCCCCTTGCACCTTCCATGTGGAATCGTCCACGCGGATCCGCCCCTGACCGTTGACGATCGGATATTCGAGCGTGAACAGTCGTCCTATATATTGCGCGGCTCGCTGGTTCAGCAAAGGCTGATCGGTCTCGATGGGATGTCTTTTGAGGAACAGCCGGAACACCGCGATGCTGACGATCGACAGTACCGAGAACAATATCAGCTGATACTCCCAGTCCAGCGCCGGCACGATCAGCTTGATCACGCCGACGACGAACGCCGATTCGGCCATCCATAGAAAGTACATTCCCGGCGCGAGGAGTTCGACGATAAGAAGAAACACGCCGAACGCCCACCAGTGCCAAAAAACGATCTCGAATGCCATTTAGCTTGCCTTCTTGGAAAACGCTTCTTTGGTGATTTCGCCGATGCCGCTTAGAGCGCCGATAACGCTGGAGGCTTCCAAGGGCATGAGAATAACCTTGCTGTTTTCGGCCGCGGCGAGGGTTTGCAACGCTTCGACGTATTTTTGCGCAACGAAGTAGTTAATCGCCTGAACATCCCCTTTGCCGATGGCCTCGGAGACCATCAGGGTAGCCCGCGCCTCGGCCTGGGCCAAACGCTCGCGGGCTTCGGCCTCGCGGAATGCGGCTTCCTTGCGCCCCTCGGCTTCGAGAATCGCCGCTTGTTTTTCGCCATCGGCGCGGAGAATCGCTGCCTGTTTCAAGCCTTCCGCCTCGAGTACGGCAGCGCGCTTGTCCCGTTCCGCCTTCATCTGGCGAGCCATGGAATCGACCAGATCTTGCGGCGGCGTAATGTCCTTGATCTCGATCCGCGTCACCTTGACACCCCAGGGCGTAGTGGCATCGTCCACCACTGAAAGCAGACGGGCATTGATTTCGTCTCGCTTCGACAACAGCTCGTCCAAGTCCATGGAACCCATCACGGTACGGATATTGGTCATCGTCAGCTGCATGATGGCAAGCTGCAGGTTGCTGACCTCGTAGGCCGCTTTGGCGGCATCCACCACTTGAAAAAACACGACGCCATCCACTTTGACCATGGCATTGTCTTTCGTGATGACCTCCTGCGAAGGAACGTCCAAGACCTGTTCCATCATGTTGATCCGTGCGCCGATCTGATCGATCACCGGCATGATCACATTGAGGCCGGGCTTGAGTGTCGCGGTGTATTTTCCGAACCGCTGTACCGTGAATTCGGAACCTTGAGGCACGAACTTGACACTCAGTACGACCAAGATAACGGACAGTACCAAGAGAAATAATACGAAAACGCCAAACGCGGTCATCTCTCCCCCCTTATCGATTTTTTGAATATGTAACGTTCTAGAAACTTTTTTCTTTTGCAACTCAGCCGCTTTTTCGCAAACAGGAATCGATATTCTCGTTTTTCGCGGCCTGTTAAAGCTTAGCCGCTTATCTAGACTCGGACCCGATTGGCCACATTACCAAATGTAAACAAGTCAAAAAATCTTTCCTTTAGTTACAAAGCCGGAAGAAGTCTGTTGACGCTCACTATTTTTCTTTTTTAAACAATGCATTAAGAAATATATAAAGGTGTGTTAAAAACAGTGTACGCCTGTGGCTGAGTTGTGGATAATTTTTTGCCGAGCTCTTTCGTGCTCGTTCAGCACACGCTGTCCACAAACTTTAGCAAGGGTTTTCCAGCGGGGGATGGAAAGTATGTGCTTGGCGTCTTCGGAAAGGGGGAGATCGCTTTACGGCCGTACCGGAATGTATGGCAGATATGCGAAACCTCGTCGAGCGTACTCATAGAGATGGTAAGGTGTTGCCTAAGGAGAAAAAATGTACAGGCTATCGAACAATGACTCCGCAAATGCGACGGATAACGTGCAAGCGTATTCGTCTCGAGGCAAACATCGCCGCTCGTCGTCCAAGACGAGGTTGATTTTTCTTTTATCCATTGTGTTGGTCGTAGAAACCACGGCGCTTTTGGTCTTGTTTATCCAGTTGACTCTAAGTGAACAGGAAAATCTGGATTTGACCGTATTGGAGAAGAAACAGGCGCTGGAGCTTCAAGCCCTGAAACCGGAAGTCGAAAAACTGCGGGCCGACATCGCTGCACTAACGACGTCTCGCCTGCCGAACTTGACCAAGCTCGAGTTCGATAAAGTGATTCCGCTCGATCTAGGCTATGTGAAAAACATCGTTTTCACCGTCGCCGGCAAGAACTCGGATAAACATTACGAGTATAAGATCGTTATGCACAATACCGACTTGACGCTCATCCATCCCGAGGTGGATGTCCTTTTTTTCGACCGGGTCGGCGTTCAAGTCGGCGTGTCCAAAATCGGTTTTCACCAAGACGGCACGCCGAATTTGGATATGCTGGAGCGGGGCGAGGTTCGTTCTTTCTCGTCAATGGTCGATTTGACCGGTGATGCCGATCCCGAATATTTCCGGGTCAAAATTCACAAATAAGAGCGAACCGCCGGATCAAACATACAGGGCACTGGAGAGACGGCCGCGATACTCCCGGGTCAGTTCATGGTCATCGCCGAGAAACTTGAAAATGGCCAGGCAGGCTTTTCTGGCGCCATCGCCGTCATAATGACGCGCGGCTTTGACCACCTCGATAAAGGTCGATAAGGCCTGCTCGAAGTCGGCATTCTTCAAATACTCGATCGCTGATAAATAGGCAGGCTTCAGGGGAGCTTCCGGCAGCATTTCCGGGTTTTCGGCGTAACCGAACAACCGGGAAAAAGTGCGAATACTTTCCGCCATCGGATGAGAATCCGAATCGGGGCCGATTCGTTCCACGACTGCCATGGCTCGCCTGTGATCCGACGGAAGGAGCAAGCGAGCCAACATGATGGCGGCGACATCGTTATCCGGTTCTGCGGCAAGCACTTCTTCCAGGATTGCCGCGGCCTTGTCGGGACGACCGGCGAAGACCTCGGTTTCCGCTTGTTTGATCCTATTCCTCAGTGGGCTGGGCAGAACACGGTTCAGCCACTGCTCGATCATGGTCTCCGGCAACGCGCCGCTGAACTCATCGACGACCTGTCCGTCAACGAAAAGCTTGACGTTGGGAATGCTGCGCACCTGATAACGGGCGCTGACGTCCGGCAATTCCTCGGTGTTGATCTTCACGAGCACGAAGCGGTCCGAATTTCTTTGTGCGAGCCGCTCCAAGAGCGGGCCCAAAGCGCGGCAGGGCGCGCACCAAGGCGCCCAGAAATCGACTAGAACCGGTATGGTGTGGCTGCGTTGAAGCACATCGGCATCAAAGTCTGGGATAGCGTCGGACATGATCGTTTCCATCTGAATGAGGTTTTGTTTATCTCGAATCTATTTTCGTAAAGCTGAACTATTCTTTCACTGAATCACGGCCAATCGGGCCAAGCGAGCGGAGAGTTCAAATCTTCGTTCCTGCCGGGTGAGCCACCCGACTTGTCGAGTGTGTGTCTCAGTCTTCGCTAAACTTTTCATGACTCATTACCTATCCGACGCTATCGTCGGTGAATCGGGGATAAATCGTAGCGCAGTAACCAGTCTGCAACATGCCAAACCGATTCAAACCTCAGACACAGGGCTCGATCATCGTGAGGAACGATTTTCTCATCGGACGGCAACAAATCTTTGACCGCGACTTGCGCATTTTTGCCTATGAATTGTTATTCCGCGACATAAACGGAGATACCGTTGAGACGTTCGGACCAACCGCCGCCAGCAATCAAATCGTCGTGGACAGCTTGCTTGAATACGGGTTGGATCAAATCGTCGGAGCACAACTGGCTTTCATTAATTTCACTCGGGAGAACTTGCTCTCCGAAACCCCTTTGCTGCTCCCCAAAGATAAGGTGGTTATCGAGGTACTGGAAGACGTCCACATCGACGAGGCTTTGATTCAAGCCGTGCGAGGCCTGGTTCAACAGGGTTATAAGATCGCGCTTGACGACTTTGTATTTGAAGAGCGTTGGCAGCCTTTGATCGAAATGGCCCATTTCATCAAGTTCGACATCCAAATGGTCACTCCGTCTGCGAGCGGATGTGTGATGGAACGACTGAAGAAGCTGCCGGTCCGCTTCCTGGCCGAAAAGGTGGAAACGCAGGAGCAATATCTGGAGTATCGGGAGCTGGGCTGCCAGTATTTTCAGGGATTCTTTTTCAGCCGGCCGAACATGGTGCGGGGAAAACGGTTGGAAACCAGTCAACACGCCGTTTTACAGCTGTTGGCAAAAATCAATCGGCCGAACATCTCGATACCCGAACTCGCGCGCACGATTTCGATGGACGTGGGACTCAGCTACAAACTGCTCCGCTACATCAACTCCGCATTTTACGCGCTGCCGAAACAGATCGATTCGCTGAAATTCGCGATTACCTATTTGGGTATCCGCGAAGTCCAGCGCTGGGCATCGTTGATCAGCCTGGCGAATTTTCCCGACCGGCCGAGAGAGATTGTCAAAATCGCTTTGATTCGAGCAAAAATGTGCGAATCTCTCGCCGCGTTCCTCAAGTTGCCGAACAGCGAGCAATTCTTCCTGGTAGGCCTGATGTCCACCATCGACCAGCTGCTGGAGACTTCCTTGGATGACGCGGTTGGCGGCCTGCCGCTATCGAGCGAGGTGAAAGATGCCTTAGTGCATCGCGCGGGATTGGCTGGAGAGGCCCTGAGTTGCGCCATCAACTACGAATGTTGGAAACTGGACGAGGTGCGTTTCGAGAACCTGGACTTATCCCGAATAGGCAAGATTCATCTCGAAAGTGTCGGATGGGCGAACAAGATTTTTCAAGTACTGGAAAAATAGCGGCATCGCCACTCCCGATAGCCGCGGGGCTGAATTTGTTTATTTTTCCTCGCCCGTTTTCAGCTCGCAATGCTCCAGTTCGGGCAATGGCGCTTCCGAAACGCCGATACCCTGCTGTTTGAGGGCGCGCTTTAGCGCCTCGATCTGCTCGTCCAGCGCTTGTATGTGATCGAGCATGTGATTGATCGCGTGAGCCACCGGATCGGGCATGTCGGGCGTCAAACCATAAGCGTCGAAACGCAGTTTGCTGGCGATAGCCTGACGGCGCGCTTCCTGGGCTTGGCGGTCGGTACTCACCACATGACCGGGGATGCCCACCACCGTGGCGCCGGCAGGGACACTCTTCAGTACTACCGAATTGGAGCCGATACGGGCGCCGTCGGCAATGGTTATCGGACCGAGTATTTTGGCGCCGGCGCCGACCACCACGCCATTGCCCAACGTCGGGTGCCGCTTTCCCTTTTTCCAGGACGTGCCCCCCAGCGTCACGCCGTGATATAGCGTGCAGTCGTCGCCGATCACCGCCGTTTCACCTATGACCACTCCCATGCCGTGATCGATGAAGAACCGCTTTCCGATCCGCGCTCCGGGGTGGATTTCGATACCCGTCCACCAGCGGGCCAAGGTCGAGATGAATCGAGCCGGCCATTTGAGCCCGAAATTCCACAATCGATGGCTGAATCGATGAGCCAAAATGGCGTGCACCCCCGGATAGGTGGTGAAAATTTCGAAATAGGATTGGGCCGCCGGGTCACGGTCGAAAATACAGCTGAATTCTTCTTTCAATCGTTGCCACATAAGGGTTCACGCCGGGGGTCGTATTCGAAGCTGAACGGCCGTCAAGATGCCGCGCAAAAGATGAATTTCCTTTTTCTCCAGCATGGCTCGGTTAAAGATTCGCCTGAGCCTGCGCATCACCGAAGGTCCAGGCTTTCTTTCGTGGAGAAATCGGAGATCGTACAAGGTGCGTTCCAAGTGTCCGTAAAAGGATTCCATTTCAGCCGCCGTAGCCAGGGCTGGACCGTTATTGTCGGTGTGAGCTTGTTTCTGAGTTGAGAGAAAAAGCTCGTAAGCCACGATCTGAACCGCCGCGGCGACATTCAGCGAACTGAAATCGGGATCGCAGGGAATATGCAGCAAGTAGTGACATCGCTCCAATTCCTCATTGGTCAGACCCGAATGTTCCCGCCCGAATAAAATCGCAGTCTTCGTATTACCCGCAGTGACCTGTTTCGCGCATTCCCGCGGATCGAGCTGCGGCCAGGAAATGGTGCGGAGCCGTGCGCTGGCCCCGACAACCAAAGCACAATCGTCGATGGCTTCCTGCAAGTCACGGCAAACCCGCGCCTCGGACAGAATATCGTCGGCACCGGATGCTCGCGCCGTCGCTTCTCCGCTGGGAAAGACCTTGGGCGCGACCAGAGTCAAATCGCGCAGCCCCATGTTCTTCATGGCGCGCGCCGCCGCACCGATGTTGCCGGGATGCGTGGTTCCAACCAGCACGATCCTGACATGGGACAAGCGATTCATGCTTCAGCGAGAGCTATAACCAAAAAAGGTAAAATACTATCAGAAATTTGATACCCTAAACCGCTTTTTAACCAGCGCCGATTCCAATATGGATCCCATGCTCACTATCGCGGTTCGCGCGGCTCGGACGGCGGGCGATATTATCGTTCGCTCGATGGACCGGGTGAACCTTCTTACGATCACGCCCAAGGGACGCAACGACTTCGTCAGCGAAGTGGACCGCCAGGCGGAACGTGAAATTATCCACACTTTGCAGAAAGCTTATCCCACTCACGCTTTTCTAGGGGAAGAAAGTGGTCGGCAAGGCCCGGCCAAGACCGATTTCGTCTGGGTCATCGATCCCTTGGATGGAACCACCAATTTCCTGCACGGGTTTCCTCAATTCTGCGTATCCATCGCTCTGCTCCACCGCGGGCGCATCGAAAAGGGCGTGATCTACGACCCATTGCGCCAGGAGCTGTTTACGGCGGCCCGAGGCGCCGGCGCGTCGCTCAACAATCGGCGTATCCGGGTAAGCAAGCAAAACGGCCTGAAGGGGGCGTTGCTGGGTACGGGTTTCCCGTTCAAGGATCAGCGTCACGTCGAGGCCTATTTGGGCATGATGCGCGATCTCATGAAAGATACGGCCGGAATCCGGCGCGCGGGCTCGGCGGCTCTGGATCTCGCTTACGTGGCAGCAGGGCGGTTGGACGGTTTCTGGGAAATCGGCCTGAAAAAATGGGACATGGCTGCCGGCCTTCTCCTGATTCAGGAAGCAGGCGGCATCGTTACCGATTTGGAAGGGAAAGACAAATACTTCGAATCCGGTAACGTGCTGACGGCAAATCCCAAGCTGCATCAAATCATGGCAAGCATCATCGACCCTCACTTGACCGAAGCGCTCCGCTATTCGGACAATCCGGCGGGCGATCAGTCGGAGTGATCCGGGTTCAATTCCCTGGCGGTGTTTTTTCCTCGCGCACCGTCAGGATCTGCTGCAACTGCTCGCCGTTAAGATTCAGGTTCAAATTCCGAGGCGGGAACGGAATCGGGATTCCTTCCTTGCGGAATATTTCGTCGATTTCGAAACAAAGATCGCTGGTCACTGAATCGACCTTTCCGGCATCGTGGAGAAGCGCGATCAGTTCGAAGTTTCGGGTACTTTCCGCGAACCCTTTGAACAAAACGACCGGCGGCGGGATGCGGCGGATTTCCGGGTGATCTAGCGCGATCTTCAGCAGAAGGTCCCGTACTCGCTTGGCATCCGTGTCATGAGACAGGCCGAGCGGCAGCACGACGCGCCCCACCGCTTTGTCGGCGTAGGTTCGGTTCGTTAGCGCGCCCGAAATCAGCGTGGAGTTCGGGATATACACCGAAGCGCGGTCTAAGGTCGTGATTTCGGTCGCGCGCACGCTGATCTTCTTCACATAACCCTGGTGATCGCCCACCACGACCCAATCGCCGGCCTTGATCGGGCGTTCGATGAGCAGAATCAGCCCGGACACGAAATTGTTGACGATATTCTGCAGGCCGAAACCGATACCTACGGATAATGCGCCGGCGATGATGGCCAGATTGGACAGGTCAATACCTAAGGTCGAGATCGCCAGCATCGCCGCGACAGTAAATCCGACGTAGCCGGTTCCGGAACGGATCGAATGCCGGATGCCGACATCCAGTCGCGTCCGCGGAAAGATACGCTGGTCCAGCGCTTTCTGAATCATCCGGGTGGCTGCGAGTAGCCCTGCAAAAAGCGCCAAGGCCAGCAGCATGTCGGCAAGGGATAGGGTGATGTTGCCGACCTTGAAGCCGAAAAACACGCTGTGAAGCCAGGCGGTGAGATCTTTGCCTGCGGCTCCCCACAATACCAACAGCAGGACCACGCCCATGGCCAGGATTAAGAGGCCAACGGTTCCGCTCAGCCAAAACTTGAGCATCTCGGCGCCGTCGTCGCTCAGGGCGAGGCTGCTGCGGAGCTTGGCCCCCAAGGGCGATGTCTTGCTCAAGACGTCGTCGATGAGTTCGTAGCTGATCTTGCGCAACAGGAGCACGGACAAATAAAGCCCGGCAGTCAACACCAGCTGTGTGGCCAGCAAACGGGACAAGGCCACGTAACCGAGCAAGCCCGATACCGGAATCGCATAAACGAGGAACTTCAACACGAAGCGAAGACGCTGCCAGGTCGGGCTGAGCGAGGGTCTGTCGGGCGAGAACCATATACTGCGACGCAGCAGACTCAGCAACAAAGCTGCAATGAGCAAGCCGAACAGGAATTTTTGCAAAAGCGTCGATTCGACCGAGGCATTGAACTGGGTCCCGATTTCGCTCAATACCCGGTCGAGAGCGAATACGAAAGCCAAGCCGTTCACGGTGCGGCTGATAGCCCGGGCTCCCTCGTCATGGATTTGAACCAAGCGCCACTCCGGCTCGAACGGGGCCAGCGCCGCACGGGAAAAGCCTGCCACGAAAAACAGCGAAATCAGAGAGAGCAAAGCGGTCCGAGCCACGGCCAGCAGCGGCTCGGTCAACAATCCGGTATAAGACAGGCTCAGGAAAAGCGCCAAAACGGCCGCGGACGGTAACAGAGCCCGAATAAAGCCTGTGAACAAAGCCGTTCTCAAACGCTGGCCATAAGTCGGTTCGGCCTCGACTTCGATATAGCCGAATCTTCGAATCAAAGCCCTGCGCAAGGGAAACGCCAACAGGATCGCGACGCCTACGCCTAAGGCCAGGCGCCAACCGATGGCCCGGGCATCTCGCGCAAAGGTATCGCTGGACCGCCACTGCTGAAGGTTTTGCGCGATGACGCTAAATCCGGTACTCAACTCGGACCAAGCTTTTCGCCAAACTGCCGGCGTCAGCGGCGAGATGCCCCGCTTCAAGACGTGCTCGGTGAAACGGATGCGCCGCAAGGTCTTGACCTCGCCTGCGAGTCGGCCGGCTCGAGCGATGATGAGCTCGGCCTCTTTGATTGCGCCTTCCGCCGCAGCGAGGCGTTCGTTCATGGCTTTGCGCTTGGCCGCCACGGTCGGCGCTTCGGGCGGCGCTCCCTCGGCCGGCGGCGGCCCCAAGGCAGCGAGTTCGTCCCGAATCACTTGTACTTCCGGCAGGGCTTCGTCCGATGCCCTGCGGGCATCGAGCTGCATGGTCGTCAGCTCTTCGCGCAGAGCCGCAAGCCGGCGGTCCGGGACGTCGGGTTTAGCCAAATCCTTTTCGGCCTGGTCCAGGACTTTCTGCCAATCCTTCACCAACTCGTTCAACGGGCGCGCCTGTTCAACCTCGGCCGACTGGCTGAGCCCGAGGGGGGATACCAGCATTAAAAGAAGAATTACCGGCCAAAGAAAACGCGGCATCGAAAAATACTTAGTCATTTTGAAATATAGAGAGATAGCGGCGGCGCCGATTGCGTGACCGTTTACATTCCGCTTAGAGGCCTCGCTTAAATGCCCAGGCTATCCCAAAGCTGATCAATTTTTGACCGAACGGCCTCCGTCATCGCGATGGGTTGGCCCCATTCGCGAACCGTTTCGCCGGGCCACTTATTGGTCGCGTCGAACCCGACTTTCGAACCCAGACCCGAAACCGGCGAGGCAAAATCCAGATAGTCGATCGGCGTGTTTTCGATCAACGCGATATCGCGCGCAGGATCCATGCGAGTCGTCATCGCCCAGATCACATCCTGCCAATTCCGCGCATCGATATCCTCATCCACAACGATCACGAACTTGGTGTACATGAACTGCCGCAGGAACGACCATACGCCGAACATCACCCGTTTTGCATGGCCAGGGTACTGTTTCTTCATGCTGACCACGGCAAGCCGGTAAGAACAGCCTTCCGGCGGCAGATAGAAATCGACGATTTCCGGAAACTGCTTTTGCAGGATAGGCACGAAGACTTCGTTCAAGGCAACGCCCAGAATGGCCGGCTCATCCGGAGGACGTCCCGTATACGTGCTGTGGTAGATCGGGCTTTCCCGTTGCGTGATGCGCTCGATGGTGAAAACGGGGAATTCCTCGACCTCGTTGTAATAGCCGGTGTGATCTCCGAACGGGCCCTCCGGCGCCGTCTCGCCTGGATAGATGAAACCTTCCAAGACGATTTCGGCCGTCGCGGGCACTTGCAAATCGCTCAGAAGACAATTGGCCACTTCCGTTTTGGCGCCACGCAAGAGCCCCGCGAAGGCGTATTCCGAAAGCGAATCCGGCACCGGCGTCACGGCACCGAGAATGGTGGCGGGGTCCGCGCCCAATGCGACGGCAACCGGAAACGGCTGGCCGGGGCGGGCCTCCTGCCAGTCCTTGAAATCCAGCGCGCCGCCCCGATGCGCGAGCCAGCGCATGATGACCTTATTTTTGCCGATGACCTGTTGCCGGTAAATTCCCAAATTCTGCCTTTCCTTATGCGGACCTCGGGTAATGACCAAGGCCCAGGTGATCAATGGTCCCGCATCTCCCGGCCAGCACGTTTGAATGGGATAACGGCCGAGGTCGACATCCGATCCGGCATAAACGATCTCCTGGCATGGCGCGTTCTTCACTTCCTTGGCCGGCATGTTCAGCACCTGCCTGAACATTGGCAGCTTATCGAACATGTCGCGCATGCCTTTCGGCGGTTCCGGTTCCTTGAGAAAAGCCAGAAGCTTTCCAACTTCACGAAGCGCTTCGACCGATTCCTGCCCCATCCCCAAAGCAACCCTGCGGGGCGTCCCGAACAGATTGGCCAGCACCCTGACATGCGATCCGGTCGGCCTTTCGAACAGTAGTGCCGGACCGCCAGCCTTGAGAGTCCGGTCGCATATTTCGGTCATCTCGAGGTTCGGGTCGATTTCCACGGTTATGCGTTTAAGCTCGTCGATCGACTCCAAATGGAGAATAAATTCACGAAGATCGCGATATTTCATGGAATGATGATTCGGACAATAGTAAGGCTGGCTATTGTACCGGTCGCAGAAGATTCGTTTTAGGCCGGATTTGCCAAAAACAGTTCATGTAAACCTCTCTTCGACAGTCCGCCCGCGAGCCGAAAAAACGCCATTCGTGCCTGCCAGGATGTCGATTCCAGCTCTGTGCAAATTCTTCTGCCGACTCCTCCGGAACCTCGAGCCGGCATGTGCAGAATATATCCAAAACCCTGTTAGCAAACTGTTCCGAGCCGAGAGAGCAACGGTTCATCTACATTTGTCCACAGTTCTTACCCGTGTGTACGATGATTTTTATCCACAATAAGGGGTTTCGTAGCTTATTGTTTTTTAATTAGAAATAACATCATTTCAACAAATGCACCGTGCTTACATTTAATTCAGAAAGAAATTTCTACTTATTTGCAATAAGTGTCGTTAATACCGCTGCGACATTCTCGATCCCGATTAAACTTTGTAAGAACCCGTTTCAGTCCACCTTTCTTTGGAAGGCAAGCCCGTCACGCCGCGACAGACACGACTATGAACAACCTCAAATCAGATGATCCGCAATACTGGAAAGCGAAACACACAACGCTGGCCGATGAATCGACGGGATCCCGGCAGAAAACGGACGAGCGCGAGAAATTACTGTGCCGCACCATTATTCGCCTGACCCTGGCGACCAGCGGGCTGGATCCCGCGATCGATCCTCACCTCCTTTATATCCGCGACCTGTTGAGGAAAGGTATTTCGAATGAAAAGCGCCTGGCCGAGTTGAACGACATATCGGAAACGCTGTTGCGGGACGTAAAGGATAGGGGCGGAAACAACAAGCCTGTTAAGCAGGAAAGCGGAATTCTGTTTCGCTTTGCAAAGCAACTTGCAATAAGCGACGAAGAAACAAAAGCGATTACATTGCTCGAACAAAAAGTCGGCCGGGGCGAAATAGCGGACTGGAAATGGTTGCTTTCCGAATTACGGGAGATTTTGCGTCACGACACACCGATTTCGGTTTCTGACAAAGCGGCAAAACCGGGATTTTTTGGCAGATTGCTTCAAACGAACAAAAAGTCGGAGGGAGAAACGGTCGAAATCGGTCCGGTCCGCGATCGTTTGCTACTGCTGCTGGATGTCATAGATCTTCCTTTGAACTTTAGGCAGCAGGCAGAACAGATCAAAACGCGTTTGAAATCGGAATCGGATACGGAAGTACTCGAAAGCCTGCTCGGCGAGGCTATCGGTTTTTTAAGCGACGTAAAAACGTTCATTCAAAAAGAGCAACTGGAAATCGAGTATTTTCTGGCCGGCTTATCCGGCCGCTTGACTGAATTGGGACATGATGCGATCGGAGTGGATGCCAGCACTAAGGCCTTCGTTCGCGATCGTGAGGCAGAACACTCCTCTTTCTCGCTGCAGTTTGAGAACTTGCGCTCGAAGATGGAAGTGATCACCGAAGTGGATCAGCTTAAGGTGCTAGTGAACAACGGATTGAGCGGGCTGCTGCAACAATTGCATACCAATCGTGATCGCGAATTGGGCCTTTTGCGGGACTCCACCGGAAGACTCGGCGAGTTGACTCGCAGGCTTCAGGAATTGGAGCTCGAGGCGGCTGAATTGCGTTCCAAGTTGAGGTTGGCGCATGACATGGCACTTAGGGATTCCTTGACGAACTTGCCTAATCGTATGGCTTATCAGGATCGTATTGCCCAAGAGATTGCCCGATCGCAGCGTTTTCAACAGCCTTTGTCGCTACTGCTGTGGGATGTCGATCATTTCAAGGGTATCAATGATCGTTTTGGACATTCGGCCGGGGACAAAGTGTTGGTGACGGTCGCCCAAGAGTTGGATAAATCCATCCGGCAGACGGATTTCGTAGCGCGCCTAGGCGGTGAAGAGTTCGCGATGATTTTATGCGGCGCCGATGGAGACGCCGCACTCCGGATTGCCGATCAGATTCGGCAAAAAATTGCCCACTGCGGTTTCAATTCGCAAGGACGGCCGGTTCAGGTTACCGTGTCTTGCGGAATGAGCCAGGTTCGGAACGGCGACACGTCGGAATCTCTCTTCGAACGGGCGGACAAGGCGCTTTATGAAGCGAAGAAAACCGGACGCGATCGATGTGTACTAAGTTAATTAGCAGATTCGAGCCCGCATTTCGCACAACCCCCTGCTGCTGACGCTATCCAATCGCAAACGGTCGGCCTGGGAGCGCCAGGGCGACCCTTCCAATCGCAAATGTCCCGTTAATGCGCGCTGGCGGATCAGAAACATTCTTGTGAATTTGACAGTCGAAGGGTATGGCGGTCAATAACAATGATGAGGTGTGCCATGATCCCCAGAAGACTGATTGCCGTGATATCGGTAGCATTTTCGCTGTTCGCGGGCGGTCTCGTTGCGGCTGAGCTTGACCGGCATAACACGGAACTGGATCAAAAGTTTCGACCCGGACTCATCTACCTCAATAAGGCGTTCAATAATGCGATCTATAGCTATTTAGTTCCCGAAAGCATAGTCTTCGAAGTGAAGAATCCGCAAATCGTTTACGTGAATAAGGCTTATGGACAATCGATATATAGCTATCCGAGAGTCGGACCGGATACGGTAACGGCTTTCAACGTGCAATACGTGAGCCCGGCCTATGGTCAGGCCATCTATAGCTATCCGGGTAACTATAATCTGCCGGGGCGATTGACGTTGTCTTCATGGGTCGACTGAGCCCGATCTTTCGAATAAAGAAACCGCCTCTCGTTCGCTTGCCCGGTCTCTTTTATGGCGCTTAGGGCGATCCATGCTCGTATTTTCACGCATAGACTGAAGATTTTTCGAAGGTCAATACTGGCGCTGCTTTGCGTGTAAATTTAAGGCTCATGTCGGCCGGTCCGAAAGTCGATATCAGGGGAACCGCCGACAGCTGGATTGACGGCGTCGTCGATCGGTATACACGGACATGCAGCCCCCGATCAAGGAGTTGCTTCGAATCACGACTCTAGGGAAAAGGGTTCACGATGAGAAGATCTACGGAAGAGTTCAACTATTCGGACTATTTACGGCTCGATATCCTTCTAAACGCCCAGTGTCCTGAAAGCGGGCGGGATGATCGAGAGGTCCATGACGAGACCTTATTCATTATCGCTCATCAGGTTCACGAACTTTGGCTCAAGGAAGTCCTCTACGAGCTGAAATCAGTGCTTGAATTGTTCTCGGCGATTCCCTTGGACGGACAGAAAGTCGGCTTGATCGCTGCCCGCCTCGGTCGCCTAGTGGCGATCCAGAAGATTATCAATCGTCAGATCGAGGTGCTCGAAACGATTTCTCCGCTCGATTTTCTCGATTTCCGCGATCATCTGTTTTCGGGCTCGGTATTCGAGAGCGGCCAGCTCCGAGAAATCGAGCTTCGTCTTGGTTTGGCCACGGAGCTTACTCCGGACTCGTTCGATCGATTTCGGTCTGAAGAGCGCGAGGCTCTCCTGAAAGCGCGTGAAGAAAAGACCTTGTTCGAGGCAGTCGATAATTGGCTTGCCAATATGCCTTTTCGGAATCCGGAAGGGGGCGAGTTTTGGCCGCATTACCGCCGCCTGGTGCATGACATGCTGCAACAGGATTATCAATGGGTACAGAACAACCGCTCACTGTCCGGTTGGGATCGTCGGGGGCAGCTCAGCAAGCTGGAAAACGGCCGTTACCGGTTCGACGCATTGTTTAAGCCGGAGGAATACGAATTGCTGCGGGATGAGGGGGTATTCCAATTCCGCCAAGCAGCCGTCCTATCCGCCTTGTTTCTCCTTCTTTACCGGGATGAACCGCTTTTGCAGGTCCCTTTTCGAGTGCTTAAACGGTTGATGGATATTGATGACCAATTGATCGGTTGGCGCATCAATCGTTCATTATTCGAGCAACACATGTTGGGAAATAAAGTCGGACCGGGAGGTAGCGTTCGCCACGATTATGTTCGCGAAATGATGGAAGAGAAAAGAATTTTTAGAGATTTGTTTGTTCTCACGACTTTTCTGGTGCCGCGTTCGTCTCTGCCGGAGTTGCCGCAAAAACTCAAACGCAGCCTCAATGTCCACTTCAGCCACAGTTCGGGCGGATAATGACGGTCGGCAAGCACGTGCGGAACCGGGTTCCATGATAAGATCCGGCGTTTCGGCTCTTGCTATGAGCTTTGGCTGCGGCTTTAACGACGCACCGCCGTTAAGCGAAATAATTCCGCACGGCAGCTTCGATCAGATTCCACGGAACGATAAACGGCTTCTTAGAAATCCGAATAGAAAGCGTGTCGCCGCTGATATGGTAATGGCCCTCGATTCCATTACCGGCAAACTGTCCTCTTTCTTCGTCGCCGATCAAATGAATGCCCTTGTCGCGCGCCGCTTCCCTCGCTTTGGCGACGATTTCCTCCGCTGATTGGTTAAGCTTGACTTGTACCACTTTGCTCATGATCGAATTGCCCAACGCTGCGTTCTTAAACGGCTATATTAAATGAACTCAATAGCTCCGGGGTGGCGGTTCATGCAATAAACGTCCAATTACTGCCCGCACCAGAACTCAATCGGATTCCCATGTCCTTAGTTAACCTTTATTATCAATACTGATGTGGAAGATGATGCTGAAGTTTCAGCCGTGTGTTTATTGGGTGGGATGCCAAGCAAAAATTTTCTCGAAAAACAACAAGAAGTCTCGTCAATAACGCTACCGGACGGGAGGAGACGACAACACAATGCAATTGGAATACATCCTAAAATCATACGCACGCTATGCGCCAGTATATGATCAGACTTTTGGCTGGATGCTGAGTTTTCGCGGCCGTTCGATGGCGGCGGGCGTTACCAACAAGCGGCCTGGCAAGGTACTCGAAGTTGGGGTGGGCACGGGTATTAGCCTTTCTTACTATCGTAAGGAGCACGAAGTGCACGGCATCGATATTTCTCCCGACATGCTGGAAAGAGCCCAGCAACGGGTAGCGAGAGGAAAGTTGAGCCATGTTTCCAGCCTTCGCATCATGGATGCCCGTGAACTGGAATTTTCCGACGATTCTTTCGATGCCGTGGTCGCAGCATACGTGATGTCGGTGGTTCCGGACCCGGAGAAAGTGATCCGGGAAATCGAGCGGGTGTGCAAGCCCGGAGGCGATGTGATCATCGTGAATCACTTTGCCGCAGAAAAGGGTTTTAGGCGGGATATCGAAAAATTCTTGGCTCCGCTTTCGAACAAGCTGGGTTGGCGTCCGGACATGCCTGTTCAGGAGATTCTGGGAAATACGTCCCTGCGCGAAGTTAAACGGCATACCTTGCCGCCGCTCGGCATGTTTACGATGTTGCATCTTCGGAAGGACCACGAGACCGCCCTGCAATAGGATCTAGAAGCCATCGGCCTCGGTGAGCGGAAGTCGGATACAAAAAAGGTGACTTTGCGTCACCTTTTTTAGTGCGTGGGGTCGAGTCTGCTCGAAGCTCAGGTGTCGACCAGGGAGTTTCGCAGCTTTTTCATAGCGGTATTCTCCAATTGGCGAATACGCTCGGCAGAAACCTGATAGCGTGTGGCCAGATCGTGCAAGGTCAGTTTTTCTTCGCTCAGCCACCGGCTCGTAACGATGTCCCGGCTGCGCTCGTCCAGTTGCTCGATGGCGGCTACCAGCCGTTGCTGCTTATGCTGTCCCCAGTCGTTATCTTCGAGCAAATCCGCGGGATCGGCATTTTCTTGCTGAAGGTAATGCACCGGAGCCGGTGTTTCTCTATCGTCGCCGTCGTTATCGCTGGGTTCGAAGGCGACATCCTGGTTGTTCAGGCGATTTTCCATTTCATAGACAGTCGCGACATCCACACCTAATTCGTTGGCTAGAACGTGAGCCTCGTCGTGGCTCAGCCATCCCAAGCGGTTCTTGAACTTGCGCAAATTGAAGAACAATTTCCGCTGAGCTTTGGTGGTGGCGACTTTAACTATGCGCCAATTCTGAATGATGAATTCGTGGATTTCCGCCCTGATCCAATGAACGGCAAACGAAACCAGCCGGACGCCGACGGCAGGGTCGTAACGCTTCACGGCTTTCATGAGGCCGATGTTTCCTTCCTGGATCAAATCGGGCAGCGGCAAACCGTAGCCCAGGTATCCCCTGGCAATATGGACGACGAAGCGCAAATTGCCGAGCACTAACTGCCGTGCAGCCTCCAAATCGTTATGCTCGCGAAAGCGTACAGCCAGTGCGCGCTCTTCATCGGCGCTATAACGCGGCATCGAGTTTACGGCAGAGACATATTCTTCGATGGAGCCGAGCGAGAGATTAACCGGAAGAGTTAATGCGTTGCTCATAAGTGTCCTCAGTCTTAATTCCTGTTTTAGCTTAGCACTCAACAATGACGAGTGCTAATAGTATGTCTATAAAACCTCGTCAATCAAGTAGGATCAAGTTCCCGTAAATGATAAGAGACGACTATCCATGCCCCGATTATTCCCAATAAGACCGATGCTCCAATCAGGAGTTCTGTTTCCGATAGGCTCAGAAAGGAAAGCGCGTAAGGGCTGCCGTAGAGTTCCGCCAAGTGTCGGGAGGGGCCACGCAGGAACAACAGGAAGAAGCTGACCAACAACCAGGCAAGAGTTCCGCCGAGGAAGCCGTACCAAAAGCCGGCATACAAGAAAGGGCGGCGGATAAAACGGTCGGTGGCCCCGATCAGTTTCGCGACGACGATTTCCTCGCGGCGGTTTTGCAGTTCGAGACGGATGGTGTTGCCTACGATGAACAATACGCCAAGACTAAGTAGCACGCTGAACACGACTACGCTGCGTTGGGCGATCGTTAATATGGCGTGCAGCTTGTGCATCCACTCGGTATCGAGCTGGACGAAATCGGTTTCCGGCAGCGCTCGGAGCTCGCCGAGCAGTTTTTCCACTTCATCGGGACGAGTGAGGGAGTCCTTCGGTTTGATGCCGACGACCGCCGGCAAGGGATTGAAATCCAAAGCCTGTAAGGCATCGCCAAAACCGCTGTAGCTCTTGAGTTGCTGTAACCCCGCTTCTTTCGTAACCAGCTCGGCCACCGCGATTTGCGGGTGCTTATTGAGTGTTTCCGCGACCTTGCCGCCGGCTTCGTTGGTCAGTTCGGGTTTCAGGAACAGCGATATTTGGTTCGTCGCTTCGAGGGTCGAACTGGCCTGCTGAGCGTTCTTGATGAAAACATGGAAACTAGCCGGTATGGTCAATGCGATGGCGATCACCAGCACCGTCATGATGCTGGCGACAGGAGTTCGCCGAAGACGTACAAAACTGGATTTAAGCGTTTCGACGTGCAAGTCGACGTAGGCTCGCAGCCAGTTCGCCGGCCCATTGCCGGTTCGCCGGGCATGCGCCGCATTAGTATCGCGCCTCCTTCGAGGTTTCTGCATTCTTGCAATCGGCACGTCTCAGCCGCCTTCGACCAATTGGCCTTGCTGTAACTTGAGGGTTCGGCAGGCGAACCGCGAAATCAGGTCGAGGTTGTGACTCGCGATCAAGAGCGTTACGCCGACCTGGTTGAATTCCTTAAATAAATCCATGATCTCTGCCGAGAGGCCCGGATCCAAATTGCCGGTCGGCTCGTCGGCCAGAATCAGGGAGGGTTTGTGTACGATCGCTCGAGCGATGCCGACCCGCTGCTGCTCGCCTCCGGACAGCGCAAGAGGAAACCGCTTTTCCTTGCGGAGTAAACCGACCTTATCGAGGGCGGCCCGAACCCGTCGGGCGGTTTCTTGCTGGCTGAAGCCGGCGATGAGCAGGGGCAGGGCTACGTTGTCGAATACGGTTCTATCGTGCAGTAAGCGGTAATCCTGGAAGATCAATCCCAATTGGCGGCGAAGATAAGGCACTTGCCGTTTGGATATACGGTTGATGGGCTTTCCTTCGAAGAGGATCTGCCCCCGATTGGGCCGTTCGATGACCGGAATCAGCTTGAGCAAGGTGCTTTTCCCGGCTCCCGAGTGGCCGGTCAGGAAAGCCATTTCGCCCTTTTCGAGCTGAAAACAGACGTTGGACAATACTTCTCCGCTATCCGAATAGCGTTTGCTGACGTTGATAAATTGCAGCATGGGAAGCGGACAGATTAAGAAAAGGAGCTCTTACGAAAAGAAAGACGAAGGCGTGCGCTCAAGATCGCAGCGCCCCGCCGCAACTGCTGCCGGCGCCCAGTGGCAAATCGAGCATCTGGTTGAAATCGCGGTCGTATACATGACCTTGCCAGTCTACGCTGATCAAGCTGCGGCACATTACGTCTTCCGGATTTTTCGAATTGTGGCTGTTCCTCAACAAAGTCATGTATTCGTCGAACCTCCCCTGACTGATGGGGGTGCTGCCGAAACGCCGGATCGGCATATTGGCAAGGGTGTACAATCGGTTGAAAACGATCCCGTAGCGGCTTTCCAGCTCGCGCTCATAGGCGTTTTCCAATTCGATTTGCGGCGGCGGCAGCGTTCCCCCTGTGGATTGTAGACCAGATTTAGCATCAGGCCCGAATCGAAGCCGCCGTAGCCGAAGCGATTCAGCTTGTGTAAAGCCCTAAGACTCCTATCGAATACCCCCTTGCCGCGCTGAGCGTCCACGTCCTGCTCAAGATAACACGGCAGAGAGGCAACGATCTCGACGCGATGTTCCGCAAGGAACCTAGCCAGATCTTCATACCCCGGTTCCTCCAAAATCCTCAGATTGCAGCGATAGCCCAGATCGACCTGAAGAGTCTCCAGCCGTTTCCGCGTGATACGGGGGAAATCGGTGCTGCGCAGCAAAGCTAAAGGATCACGCATGGTTCGAAGTACGTTCTGCCATCAGCTTATACCCATCGACCCTTATGGAGAGTAACGCTTCCTATCCAGGTTTTGCAAAGGCCGATAAGCATCGCTTCGGATTATGTCAAATTCGTTTAACGGACTTACGACAGGGATTGTCTTAGGCTTAAAATCGGTTGGACAGCAAAATTTAACAACGATACGGGAGGTTATGATGAACAAATTTGGATTGATGGCTGCAGGCGCGGCGATCATCTTCGGATTCGCGGTTTATGCCGAAGAGATCAGAGTGGAGATGAACAAGATCGACGAAACGGGAATTGCGGAGTCCATCGGTTCCGTCGTCGCCGCGGATACGGCCGCTGGATTGAAGCTGACCCCGGATCTCAGAGGTCTGCCGCCCGGGCCGCACGGCTTTCATGTTCATGAGTTCCCCGACTGCGGCGCCAAAGAAAAAGACGGAAAACCCGTGGCGGGATTGGCGGCAGGCAATCACTTCGATCCGAAGAAAACCGGAAAGCATGCGGGCCCCGTCGGCGACGGTCACGCCGGAGATCTGCCGGTTTTGAATGTGGCCTCCGACGGTACGGCTCAGGAAGCGGTCACCGCCAAGCGTTTGCACGTAGCCGATCTCAAGGGACGTTCATTGATGATTCATGCGGAAGACGACAACTATGCCGATAAGCCGGGCGGAGCCCGTATTGCATGCGGTGTGGTGAAATAGGGTTTCGGTCGCTGCCTTATCGGCGGTTTGGCTAGAGCTCGAAAACCGCCCGGCCATCCACAAACGTACGAGTCACCCGGCCCTTGACGGTTTGCCCCCAGTAGGGAGTGTTCCGGCCGGTGCTTCGCCAAGTCGAGCTATCAACCGTCCAGGTGCACTCGGGGTCGAAGATGCAGATATCAGCCGGCGAGCCGACGCTGAGGGTGCCCGTCTCCGTGCCCATGACGGCGGCCGGGCCTTGTGTGAGGAGGGCGATCGCCTGACTTAGGGAAAGGACGTCCTCGTCGACCAGCTTCAGCGTCAGAGGAAGCAGCATTTCCAGCGAAGCCATGCCGGGCTCGGTGGACGGAAAGACGTCCAGCTTGGCGTCCGGCTCGTGGGGTTGGTGGTCCGAACAAATCGCCGTTATCACGCCGTTCCTGAGCGCCTCGCGCAGAGCATCCCTATCGGGCACGCTTCGTAGCGGGGGTCTAACGTGGCACATGGCGTTGAATCCGTCGATGTCCGTTTCGGTCATATGCAACTGATGAGCCGCTACGTCGGCGCTGACCGGCGCGCCTTTTTCCCGTGCTCTGGCAATCATCCGGGCGGCCCGCGCGCAGCTCAACTGCGCGAAATGAACCCGTGCCTCGGTGTGCTCGACCAGCGCCAGGACTTGGGCAATGGCTACGGTCTCAGCCGCGTCCGGAATCCCTGGCAAACCCAATCGAGTCGCGGTCGGCCCTTCGTGGACACAGCCTTGGTCGGCAAGCCATGGGTCTTCCGGACGGATGACGACCAGAAGGTCGTGACTCGCGGCATATTCGAGCGCCCGGCGCAGCACCAGCGTATTCGCCATCGGCGCGTGGGCATTGCTGAGCGCAACACAGCCGGCGCGCTTCAACGCACTCATTTCGCTCAAATCCCTACCTTTAAGGCCGCGCGTCAAAGCGCCTATGGGTAGTACCCTTATCTTACCGATCTGTTGCGCCCTTTCCCGGATCAGGTTGACCACGGCGGGTGTATCGATGACCGGATCGGTATCGGGCGGACAGCAGAGCGTGGTAATCCCGCTCGCGCTAGCGGCCTCGCTTTCGCTGGCGATCGCCGCCTTGTGCTCGTAACCAGGCTCGCGCAAACGCGCGCAAAGATCTATAAAACCGGGACATACGATCTGCCCTTCCGCTGAAATCGTTCGATCCGCCATGTAACCGTCCGGCGCGGTCCCGAGCGACACCACACGTCCCTCGGCCAAGTAGAGATCGAGCGTTTCTTCGATGCCGTTCGACGGATCGACGACATGGCCACCGCGGATGGCGATGCGTTCGGTCATGCTATTCGGTCTCCAGGCGAACTTTCGAGATCGGGGCGCATCGCCATGGACAGAATCGCCATGCGAACGGCGATCCCGTGGTCGACCTGCTGAAGTATGACGGAGTGGGGACCATCGGCGACTTGGGAATCGATTTCAACGCCTCGATTGATGGGCCCCGGATGCATCACGATGACATCCGGTTTGGCGCGCGCCAGGCGTTTTTCGGTCAGCCCGAAGCAGGCGAAGTATTCGTGCTCGGTCGGAATGAAGGCCCCGCTCATGCGCTCCTTTTGCAGGCGCAGCATGATCACGACATCAACGTTTTCCAGGCCTTCCTCCAGATCATGGAATGTGGTGACGCCCAAGGTCTCGACCGCAGCCGGCAGCAGCGTTTTGGGACCAATCACGCGCACTTCGGCGGCACCCAGGGTGTTCAGGGCATGAATCTCGGACCGGGCTACGCGGGAATGAAGGATATCGCCGACGATCGCTACTTTCAGATTCGAGAAATCGCCCTTGTATTTGCGGATAGTGAACACGTCCAGCATCGCTTGGGTCGGGTGGGCATGCCGTCCGTCTCCGCCGTTGATGACGCTGATATGGGGTGCCACGTGGCGGGCGATGAAGTGGGCCGCGCCGCTTTCCGCGTGCCGGACGACGAACATGTCGACGTGCATCGCTTCCAGATTGCGGATGGTATCCAGCAGGCTTTCCCCCTTGGATGTGGCGGAAGTGGCGATGTTCAGATTGATTACGTCGGCGGACAGCCGCTTCGCGGCCAATTCGAAGGTGGTGCGCGTGCGCGTGCTGTTCTCGAAAAACAGGTTGACCACGGTCTTGCCGCGCAGCAGCGGCACTTTCTTGACGGTCTGCTCGGTGACGCTGGCGAACGATTCCGCCGTGTCCATGATCTTGACCAGCAAGTCTCGGCTCAAGCCCTCGACGGTCAGAAAGTGTTTCAATCGTCCGCTGGAATCTAATTGAAGATTGTCGGCCTGAATCGGATTCATGATTGCGGAGAAACCGAATGGATGCGAAGTTCGAGCGGGCTCGGCCCGCTGAGGGTAATGCGCTGATCGGCGGCAAGCGTAATTTTGTGCCCTATGCAATCGGGGCGAATCGGAATCTGCCGCCCGTTTCGCTCGATCAGCACGCCCAGCAAAACCTGGGCAGGGCGTCCGTAATCGAAGATCTCGTTCAGCGCGGCACGAACAGTCCGTCCGGTATAGAACACGTCGTCGATCAGCAATATGTTCCGGCCTTCGACGCGAAACGGCAGCACGCTTGGTTTGACTTGAGGGTGAATACCGGTCTGTGAAAAATCGTCCCGGTAAAACGAGATGTTCAAGAGTCCCAAAGGCTCGGCCAGACCGAGTCGGGCATGTAAGCGGTCGGCGATCCAGGCTCCGCCGGTGTGAATGCCGATCATGGCCGGGTCGGAAAACTCGCGCCGCGCCATTTCTTCGCGCAAAGAAGCTTCCAGCCGGTCGAGCAACAGGTCCACCCGCAATGCCGTATCAAACATTCCCGACATCCTTTTCCTTCGTATGGGCCAACCAGGTTTGCAGAATCAATTGGGCGGCGAGTTCGTCTTTGACATCGGCGAAATGCGTCGACCGTTTGGAGCGCCTGCGATAAAAAATCTCGCGGGATTCGCTGGTCGACAAGGTTTCGTCCATCGTGTGGACCGGCAGGTGATAACGGCTTTCCAATTGACGGCAGAAGCGCAAAATGGGCTCGATGATAGGGTTTTCTTCACCTTCCGGGTTATAAGGGAAGCCGACCACGAACGCCGACGGCCGCCATGTCTGAACCAGGCGGGATATGGCGTCCCACAGGGCCTTGCGGCTGGTTACGCGTATCGTTTCAAGAGCTGTCGCGGTACCGGTTACCCGCTGTCCGACGGCCACGCCGATGTTTTTTTCTCCGAAATCAAAGCCGAGATAAGTGGGCTCGTTGGTCTCGTGCCGCACTGGATCGACGAAATCCATGAATTAGCCGTGCCCCGCTTGAGAGGACAGAAGTGAAATATCCACGCCCATCAGTTCGGCGGCGGCCTTCCAGCGATGGGCCGGCGCATAATCGAACAGAATGGCGTCGTCGGCGGGCGCACTCAGCCAGGAGTTCTCGACGATTTCCCGTTCCAGCTGTCCCTTTCCCCAGCCGGCGTATCCCAGCGCCACCAGGACCTTTTGGGGTCCCTTGCCAATGCTCATGGCTTCCAAGATGTCGCGGGAGGTGGTGAGGGAAATGGAGTCCGATACCTTCAGGGTGGAATTCCAGTTACCGCCCGGCTCGTGAAGGACGAAGCCGCGTTCGGCCTGCACCGGCCCGCCGAAGTAAACGGGAATTTGGCCTATGGCGGATTCCTGGATATCGATCTCCATTTGCTGCATCACATCGCCCAAGGTCAGCTCGGACGGGCGATTGATAATGATACCCAATGCGCCTTCCGGACTGTGTTGGCACAGATAAGTGACGGTGCGGGCGAAAAAGGGGTCCGTCATCCCGGGCATGGCGATCAGAAAGTTGTTGGTGAGGTTCGCGATCGCTTCAATCATGGTCATAGTATCGGGGTAGACCGACGAGGCTGCAAGTCAGTTCACGGAAAGGCTGAAATTTCTTGTGGTACTCCAATCGCGCTCAAAGCGCGGAGCATAATCCTATGCGTGAAGCGAGGATCGTCAGCTTGGTGGATACGGGAACAGCGGCGATGTGCGAAAAGCTTCGCAGTCGAGCGCAGAGGCTCCCGGTATTTTGATCGGGTGATCTCGTGCTCAGGTCACAAAGGTGTCCATGAGATCGATCATGAATTCCATCTCTTCGTCGTCGACCCGTTCCCAGCGGGGGATCTTCAGCGCTGCGAGAGCACTCTTGCCCTTGTCGTTTTCGGACATGGCCAGCAGCGCGCCGAGCAGGCGGTCTCGGTGATCCGCGAGCCTAGGGCTTATCATCAGCGCGTGATGGACCACCTGGATCTGGCTGTTGACCAATGCCCGCAGTTGCTTGCGTATGACCGAAGAGAGATCGTTGAACGCCTCGGCGAGAAAAACGCCTGCATCGCAGTAGCCTTTGAGCAATTCCTTGGCGACCAGCACATAGGAGTCGCAGACTTTTAGTTCGACCGATGCGGCATCGAGGTCGGCCGGCTCCAGCATGATCATGCCCATCATGTGGACATCGGGGTCTTCGGTGGTCGCCAGCTTGATCGAGCCGGGCAAATCTTCGACCTGAAGGTAAGGGCGTTCGGTACTCACCGCGATAACCGCCTCGTCCGCCTTGCCTTCCGGCTTGACCAAGGGTTTGAAGCCTTTTTCCCGCACCAGCATGGCGGCATCGTAAGGGTTGGCGTAGATCAGATCGATTCGGTCGGACTTGATGGCGTCCCGCTGACTGTGGAAGTCGTCATACAATTGCAAATGAAATGCCTCGCCCAAGGCCTTTTGCAACCAAGTATTGAAAATGAACCAGCCGGACAGGTGCTCGGGCGTAAAATCCGGGCTTACGGTGAAAACGTGGGGCATGGCATAGTCCTCGCGGAGTCGAGACGCTCAAAACAAGGTGGGATAGAGTTTCATGCATTCGGCGACTTTCTGTCGGGACGGCTTGCGCCGGACCGAGGTATAGCCGATGACCTGGGCGTTTCGAATGTTCGGGATAACCGTGGCCTTGACCCAGTAGAAACCGCCGTCCTTGCGCAAATTCTTGACATAGCCCTGCCATTTTTCGCCGCGCCGCAAGGTTTCCCAAAGATCCCGGAAAGCTGCCGGCGGCATATCGGGATGCCGCAGAATGTAGTGTGGCGCGCCGATCAGTTCTTCCTTGGAATATCCCGACATGTCGACGAAGGATTGGTTGACATGGGTGATGATGCCGGCCGGATCGGTGCGAGAAACGATCAAGCGTCCGTCCGGATAGGGCGACTCGATGTCGGTTACCAGCACTTTCCGGCGAGTCCCGTCGAAATGGACGAGCGTATGTTCTCGGTAGGCCCCGACGATATCTTCGGGCTTCATGTCTTGCATGGCGGCCTCTTGGAACTACGGTGGTCGGGCTGTACGCCGGTCAAATCAGGCCGGCTATGCTTTCGGCCGCCCGTTTTACGTCCAGAAAGATCAGACCCAACTTGGCATTGGGCTTGGCCATCACGGTCAGCACCGCTTCCTTGCCGGCATAAGTCATCAGCACGTATCCCCTGTCGCCTTTGATGAGCACCTGCTCGAGCGTACCCCGCGACAGTTCCTGGGCGGTCCTGTCGCCCAGGGACAGCATGGCGGCGCTCATGGCACCCACCCGATCCTCGTCCAGGTTTTGAGGCAATACGGCCGCCATCATCAAGCCGTCCGTCGAAATGACGCCGGAAGCTTCGATGTCGGCCGATGTGCCGTTCAACTCACTCAAAATGGAAGTCAACATTTCTGCACGCATAACTGAACCTCGCTCGCACTCGGATGATTCGGGAAAATTCGTTCTTGATTTATTTGCATCAGCTGCCGACGCCGGCATAGCGGCGGCTCAATATCCAGACCAGGGTAACGAAATCCGGCTGGTTGAACCTCGGCATTCCCGCGGCGACCAGCACGAATCGCTCTTTCCCCAGGTATAGCGGCCAAAATCCCACTTTGCTGTTGCCCGCCGAGTCCACTACGGACCAGGCGCTCGAATTGAGCCCCAGGTTGTTGAGCAAGAGACCCGAGCGACGCTCATGCAGATTGGCCAAATCGGCGCTGAGCGCCGACAGCTCCTCGGCGACTTCGTGGGGAAAACCGTGGGTCGCAAGATAGAACCCTTGGCTGTCGGCCAACAGAACCTTGGCTTGGCTGCTGAGCTGGCTCAGCAGTTCGGGCAGGATTTCGGAAAGAGGCTGATTCGGGCATTTCAGCGGCGCCTTCAACCCTTGCAGCCATTTCGCTTCTTGTGCATGGTGCAGCATGGCATAGGCCCTTTCGGCGTCCTCGATAGCCGACCAGTCTTTCAGGCCGGCCAGGGTGAGCGCTGGGCTGGACTCCATCTGCAGCAAGTTTCTGATGAGCTGTTTGGCTGGGGTGTGCGCCTTGGTCGTGACCGCATGGTAGGCGCCGCCTGGCGTCGGATGAAGATAAAGGTGCTCCGCCAGCGCGTAGTCCTTCATTGATCCTCCAGCCCCGGATCGATGGAGTAGAGCAGCGCCTGTACCAGCAGAGAAACGTCTTTCTTGCGCCGGGCGTCGACCTCGAAAATCGGCGGATTCAGACCGGTCGCTTCCAACTGGCGATGGTAGTCCGATACCAGAGGCGTTGCACGGACGTCCATTTGGGTGACGCCTATGACCAAGCTCGTGGCCTCGATGAAGCTGCCGAATTTGTTCAAGAAAAAGCGCAGATCCTGGAAGGGATCGGCGCGGGTGTTGTCGAGCAGCAGCACCAGGCCGATGCCTCCGGTGGTCAGAATGTCCCACATGAAGTCGAACCGCTCCTGTCCCGGCGTTCCGTACAGATGAATCTTTTCCCCGCCGGGCAAAGTCATCATCCCGTAGTCGAGCGCGACCGTGGTCGAAGCTTTCCGGCTTTTGGTCATATCGCTGGCGACTTGGTCCGTTTTGACCGGCGGAACATCACTGAGCGAGGTGATGGCGGTCGTTTTCCCAGCGCCCACGGGTCCGGTGAAAATGATTTTGTTGTACTGAATCACGATTCGATTCCGCTCCCGTCAAGACATTTTCAAGTGTTTCAAAATCTTCCCGAGAAAGGACGTGCGCTCCGGCTCCGGTCTGGCGGTCGACGCCTGAATTTCCGCGCGGGCCGTCTGCTGTTTCGGCCGTTGCTCTATCAGTCGCAAGGCATGAGCGGCGCTGATGAAGGCAAACACATACTGCTGCCGTATGCCTAAAATCTGCGCCGCCTCGCATACGGTATGGGGGCTGTGATACAACAGTGCTGCGATTCGCATGGTATGAGGGATCAGCAGGAAGCGGGTCAGATTGGGCCAGTGTTTGAGGGCTACCTCGTGTTCGAACGAGATGTCCACAGGGATCTTGCCTTTTGACGTCCAGATCGCCATCTTCCATAAGAAGGCATCCAGCGAGATCATCCGGCTCGGATCGAGCTCGGCCTGGCCGGTGTCGATCGGCGTAACTTTCAGATCCTTGGCGGTTTGCGCGCGGGGTCCGCTGATATCCATATGCGCAAGATTGTTAATGCGAATCGCGCAGGCGGCGCGCAATTGAGCTTCGTCTGCGTTGATCCATATCCGTCGAATCTGTGGAAAGACGACCAGCGGCTTCCATGGCGTTTCCACCCGCAAAGCCTGTTGATGCGAAATGGCGAGCGCGCAGGCCGATTCGAAGCTCCCCTGCAGAAAATCCTTGGGATCGTAGCGGACCGCCGCAGCCTGTTCGGGAACGGTCGGATCGATGTCGTCGCGGACGCCCAGAAAGCTCATGAAGCTTTGCTCATCCATTAGGGCGGCCACTTTGGATACGGATCCATCCGATTTTTCCGGCGCAACGACCGCCCGTAACGGAGTCGGGCGGGTTTCCGGCTCCGGCTTTCCGGCTTGCCGCGGTTGGCGGCCTTGGAGAATTTGCCGGACGCGCCGGATCGCCTGCAGCATGCTCTCAGCTTGGACCGGTTTCTTCAAAAAAACGGTCTCGGGCGAAGACGCACGGTCGTTCAGGGAAAGCAGGATAAGGACCCGGTCGGGATGGGTTTGCCGTTCCCGATCCAGCAATTCGGCCGCCCTCTGTGCGTCCATGTCGATCATACAGGCTTCCGCTTCTTCTCCGTCGCCGACGATCTCGGCCTGGTTTCGGCAAGGGCCGTGCAGGAACATCTTGAACAGTTTCGCAGTCCGCTCGTCCATCCCTAGAACCGCCAACCTTAATGGCGCGATGGCAAAATCGGTCATGGGGTATGTTCCTTTCGCAGATATCGTTCGCACTCGTCCCAAATCGCCGGCAAGGGGTCCATGATCGCCCGAAGCTTTTCACGCGTGTGCAAGAAATTGTCGAGATCACCGGTCGCCCGATACAGCAGCAGTAGTTCCTCAAGTAAATCGGTTCGCTCAGGCAGTCGGAACAATGCGCCTTCCAGTACCGCTCTCGCTTGGTCGATCTGGCTGTATTCGATGTGTTCCCGCGCTTCCACCAGCGGGTCGCGTTCTTCGTCCGAGGCATCGATCGACACCTGGACCAAATTCAGCGAACCGATGACGCCGGGGGCAAGAACCGATTGCCCGGCCGGCGGCAGCTCGGCCCAATCGGGCGTGTTTCCGCATTCAAGCCATCGATCGAGACGCGCATAGCAATCCTTCCTCAACCGATCCCGCGCCCCTGTCAGCAATCGCTTGCGGAGAGAGGGTCCCCTGTGTTCCAGGGCAATGAAAAGGTCCAACAAAGCGGCGTACAGGCCGTCTCGGTCGTTTTGATGGTAGTGGTGCAACACCCGCTGAGTGTGTCGCAGCAAGTTGTCGGGAACCGCAGACACGGAATGGGCCAGATAATCTGCGACGTCGTTTTCTGTGCCTAGGCAGAGCGGATTCGGTTGGAGCGAGTCCTCGATCAGAAAGGCCGGTTCGGCAAAATTCCCTGGACCAACGTCGGGCCCTGCCTCACCGCATCGCGGCAAGGCCGGTCGCTGAGCTTGGGAGAGATAATCGACCATCGGTGTTCTTAATGAGGAAACGGCTAGGCAATTAACAGGGATAAGGTGGACGGCTCTCTACAGGGTCGGCGGACATCGTTCTAAAGGGAAGATTCAGTCAGCGGACCCAGGCGTCCTGGCCGGACACATCAAGAATAGTCGGTTTTTGGGGGAAGGCTAGGCGGTGGAAGGCTGCCTGGACAGGCGCTCGGACGTTATGGCGGAGAGTCCGAGCTTGCAGGGAAAGCTGGGGTGAATCAGGGGCCGGTTTGGAGACGGTGATCGTTCTCGAACCGCCAGGTGCGGGTGATGATCAAAACATCCGCTTCCTGTTTCAGCTCTTGGGGAAAAGGTGCGAAGGGAGCGGCAAGCTGCACGATATTCGTTGCGGCGTCGTCCAGAACTTGATGGCCGGAAGAATGCCGGACCTGTATGCTGTACACGGTTCCGTCCGGCTTGATGCCGACGCTCAGAAGCAGGCTTCCGGAAAGATTCCGGCGGCGGGCTTCGTCGGGATAATTAAGATTGCCGATACGCTCGATTTTGTCCTGCCAGGCCTTCTCGTAGGCAGCGGCCTTGTATTTGTGGGCGTTCACCGAGTTGATGTAAACCAGCTTGGGACGGCGGGCATAGTCTTCCCGCGATTTGTTCAGTTCGGCGCTCAATTCGGCAATCTGCTGGCTGAGCGCCGCGGCGGTGAGCTTTACGGGCTGCGGTTCCGGCAGTATCTCCGTGCCTTGATCCGTGACGATCTTCTTTTCGGATTTTTCCTGTCTCAGCACGCGTTTGAGTTTGGCTTCCTGAACATGCGCGGGATTGGGCGCGTTTTCGGTTTGCTGGCCCTGTCCTTCCTGCGGTGTGGGCTGGTTCCTCGGAATCGCCTTTTCGGTATGGGTTCCGCTGCCTATCTGGTTGTCCGGAGCGAGAAAGTCGGCCTTTTCCGGAGCCTTCTGCGAAGCATTTCGCACCAGAGCGATGGTCAAGGATTTCTTGATTTCCGGGTGCTTGGGCATTTCGAAGCTGACGCCCAGGATGAGAACGGCGTGTGCGATGCCGGCAAAAACCAGGGATAGAAGAAAGCGGTCGGAAAAAACCTTTTCGGTATTCATGAGTCGACGTTATTAAGCCCGCACAACGGACTCGATATGATTCATCAGCAAGGCACTGATATTCAAGCCGAACAGTGCATCCAGCTCCTGCACGCAGGTCGGGCTGGTCACGTTCACTTCGGTCAGATAGTTTCCGATCACGTCCAGTCCCACGAATACGAGTCCTCTTTCGCGAAGCGTCGGACCTACTTGCTCGGCGATCCAGCGATCCCGCGGGGTCAGTTCGCGTCCCTCCGCGCGTCCTCCGGCGGCGAGATTCCCGCGGCTTTCTCCCAGCGCGGGGATACGGGCGAGAGCATAAGGAACCGCCTCGCCGTTCACTAGCAGGATGCGCTTGTCGCCGTCGACGATTTCCGGCAGATAGCGTTGAGCCATGACGAAGCGCGAGTTGTGCCGGGTCATGGTTTCCAGGATGACGCTCAGATTGGGGTCTTTTTCCGCGATGCGGAAAATCGAGGCGCCGCCCATGCCGTCCAGGGGCTTCAGGATGATTTCGCCCTGTTCGTGCAGAAATTCGCGGATCTTGTGCCCTTCCCTGGCCACCAGGGTCGGCGGGCAGCACTGCGGAAACCAGGCGGTAAAGAGCTTTTCGTTCGCATCGCGCAGCGAGCGGGGTTTATTGACCACGTAAAGCCCCTGGTTTTCGGCGCATTCCAAGAGATAGGTGGCGTAGATGTATTCCTGGTCGAAAGGCGGGTCCTTGCGCATCAACACCACGTCCAGGGAATCCAGCGGCGCGACCGTCTCGCCGAGGAAGCTGAACCAGGACTGCTGGTTGCGCTCCACGCTCAGGCGGCGCATCCGCGCATAGGTGCGTCCGTCCCGCAAATAAAGATCGTTGAGCTCCATGTAATGGAGCTCGTAACCCCGCGACTGGGCCTCCAGCAGCATGGCGAAGCTGGTGTCTTTGTGGATTTTGATTTTTCCGATGGGATCCATGACGATCCCGAGCTTTAGACTCATAGCGATTTTTCCGTAATAGGAGGAGCGCGGCTTGACTTAAAAACCTTGAATCATATATAAAGCCTGATTTCCGTTCCAGCTAGGCGAGTTAGAGGTCAACCATGTCCAGAGTATGCCAGGTGACGGGCAAGCGCCGTATTGTAGGCAATAACGTCTCGCACGCTAACAATAAGACGAAGCGCCTGTTCAATCCGAATCTGCACCAGCACCGTTTTTGGGTCGAAAGCGAAAACCGTTGGGTAAGCCTTCGCGTTTCCAGCCAGGGAATGCGCATCATCGACAAGAAGGGTATCGATGCCGTTTTGGCGGATATCCGCAAGCGCGGCGAAAAAGTCTAATCGAGGTCTGAACCATGCGCGACAAAATCAAATTGGTATCGAGCGCCGGCACCGGCCATTTTTACACGACCACCAAGAACAAGCGGAACATGCCGGAAAAGATGGAGATCAAGAAATTCGATCCCGTCGTCCGCAAGCATGTCCTGTACAAGGAAGCGAAAATCAAATAATCCGTGATTTGTCCGGGTCGCGGACCCAAATGACCTCCGTGATCCGGCTTATCGCCCGGCCGTTCCATTGAGCCGAGGCGGTCAGCCCGCCTTTTTTCGGCTCGATTCAAGATTAGTTCATTCGCTCGGCTGCGTAATCTGAGACCGGGCGCCGTCCTCACCGGAAACCCGCCTCGCTCCAAGCGGTTCGAAAAATCATTCGAGTTTAGTAGGTCGGCAATCCCTTGCCGACAAAGCTCCTCGCCGACCTACGAATTTTTCGGTCCTCACTGAAAAACCGCGGCGAAAAGCTCTTTAGCGGCACAGGAAATTTCGCCCTGCCTAGAGCGGTTCGAAAAAAGCGCCAAGCTCCGCCAGCAACGCCCGCTCCTCCTCGAGCCGTTCCGGATAATCGGAATGGCCGGCTTTGAGCACGAACAAGCGTTTCGGTCCCGCCAGGGCATTATAGATGGCGAATTGGCCGGGCGGTGCGACGAACGGATCGGACAAGGCCGCCGCGACATGAACGGGAATCCGAATGTGCCGCGCGGCGCAGGCGGCGTCGTAGTAGCGTAAGGTTTCCAGCACGGACCCGTGCCGGCGCTCGTATCTTCGGACGGCTTCCCCGCTTCCCAGGGTCGGCAGCGCAAGACGCAAAGGATGATGGCCGAAGGTCGGAACGTTCAGATGGGCCAAGCGAACGCGCGGCTCCCAAGGCAGGGCCAAAGCGCCGATGCCGCCGCCGAAGCTGATACCCGAGTAGCCGATATGCCCCTCGACTTGCGGAAAGACGCTCAGCAGCGCCGAGACCGCCAGCCACAAATCCTCGACGCAGCCGCCCAGGATGTAACGATCGCGCCGGTCGATGCTGTGCAGGACATGACGGGCGGGGTTGTCCGGCAGGCGCGGGTCGCGGCTCAAGGAAAGCCCGCGGAAGCAGGGAAACAACACCGCCGCTTCGCCGACCGGAAGATCGAAATCCGGACCCTCCCGGCCGCCGTAACCGTGCCCCACCACCAGCCCCCGCCGAATCGGTCCGTGTTTGGGACTCAACAGCCAGCCGCCGATCATATAATCGTCCGTCGATCGATAACGGACATCGTAAACATCGAAGTCCGGATGAACGTCTTTGCCGCGAGACAGCTCGGGGTTCGGGTAAACGCTCAGCGCGCGCCGGTAACGGGTTTCCCAGAACTCGGCGAAATCGCCGGGTTCCTCCGGGCAGTCGACCCGAAGCAGCGACTCCAGGGTGTAGCCGTAGGTGGGATCGAAAGGGGGTTTGGCGGAAATCACCGTGTTCTTTCTCGGATGATCCTAAATCAGCAGTGGTCTCGCCGTACGAGTGCGCTCATCGGGCTAATCCAGCCGCGACATCGCGGAACGCGGCCAACGCCGCTTCCAGATGGTCGATGATCTCCTGCTGCAGCACATCCGGCGGCGGCAAGTCGTCCAGGTTATCGAGGCTGTCGTCCTTGATCCAGAAAATGTCCAGGCTGGCCTTGTCGCGGGCGATCAATTCGTCGTAGCCGAAGTACTTGAAGCGCTTGGTTTCTTTTCGCTCATGCCGGTTTTCGGGGTGATAGCAGTCGATGAAGTCACGCAAATCGTCCAGCTTGAGCGGCTTGGTCTTCAGCGTGAAATGCCTGTTGGTGCGGAGATCGTAGAACCACACGCCCTTCGTGTGCACCTTGCCGTCCTTGGGTTTGGCGTCGAAAAACACTACGTTGGCTTTCACGCCCTGCGCGTAGAAGATGCCTGTCGGCAAGCGCAGAATGGTATGTACGTCGCAGGTTTCCAAAAGTTTCCGGCGAATCTTCTCGCCGGCGCCGCCCTCGAACAGCACATTGTCCGGCAGCACCACCGCCGCCTTGCCGTCTGGCTTGAGCATGCCGACGATGTGTTGCAGGAAATTGAGCTGTTTATTCGAAGTGGTTTCCCAAAAATCCTGGCGCTCGTAGGTGAGGGCATCCCGGTCCTCCTCGCCTTCACCATTTGTGATGGTCATGCTGCTTTTCTTGCCGAAAGGCGGATTGGCCAGCACGTAGTCGAAGCGCTGGGAAGGTTCGGCGATCAGCGCGTCTGCGCGCTGGATCGTCGGTTCGCTGTCCAGATCGCCGATGTTGTGCAAGAACAGATTCATCAGGCACAAGCGGCGCGCGCCGGCGACGATCTCGTTGCCGAAAAAGGTCTTGTGCCGTAGGAATTCCGCCTGTTTCTTGTTCAGACCCTGGCGCAGCAGCCACGCTTGCGCGCCGAGAAAGAAGCCGCCCGTGCCGCAAGCGGGATCGGCGATGGTCTTCATCGGTTCGGGGCGCACGCATTCCACCATGGCCTGGATCAAGGGCCGCGGGGTGAAATATTGGCCGGCCCCGCTCTTGGTGTCTTCCGCGTTTCTTTGCAGCAGTCCTTCGTAAAGATCGCCCTTGGTGTCGGTATCCATGCCCACCCAGTTTTCCGCATCGATCATCTGTACCAGCCGCGCGAGCTTGGCGGGGTCCTGGATCTTGTTCTGCGCCTTGAAGAATATCGCCCCGAGCATGCCCGGCTCGTTGCCCAGCTTGTGCAAGACGGCCAGATAGTGCGCTTCCAGCGGTTCGCCCGTCTTCGACCTCAGGCTGCCCCAATCGTAACCTTGGGGGATATGGGTATCGCGGTTGTAAGGTTCCTGGGCGTATTCGTGCGCCATCTTCAGGAACAGCAGATAAGTGAGCTGTTCCAGATAATCGCCGTAGCTCACGCCGTCGTCGCGCAGGGTGTGGCAGAAGTTCCAAACTTTTTGGATAAGGGTGGAGGCGTTCATCTCTATGGAGATAATAAAATTTTTATAAGTGTTTGAAAAACAAATAAAATGTAATGGTTTATGGTTTATTATCCAGTCCGAAAGATAATAACGATCTCTCGGTCTGTTCATACAGGCTCGAATGTGGATTTGTTGCGGCTTGTTAGATCGGCCGCTATCTCCCGATGACCGCCGAGCAAGTTTCGGTGTCAAGCAATCAAACGCCTGAGTTGCGAGCAAACGGGTTGCCTTCCGGTACAGTCACCTTAGAACAGGGTGCAGATGCAGTTCGTGTCGACTAAGCTCGTCCGAGATAATAAACAATCTTGTAAGAACTTGTTTGTAAATGAGTTTTAAGCGATGTCGTCGTTATTATCTTCGGTATCGGATAATAAATCCGGCTGTCTTCCCGTTTCCGTTTGTGTCGGCTTGCGATAAGCCATATTACGCTTGGCTCGACCCTCTACTTGCTCTAATACTCCTTGATCAACCCAGCGTTTGAGCATTTTCGAAGCACGTAACGTGTCAACGCCGGCAATCTGGCAGAGGTCGGCATTCCCGATTGGGCCATTGCGGTCGATCCAGTCGCTAACCTGCTCCCAGATAGGAGGCCGCTCTTCATTGAGCAGGGTTACCGAAACGGATTCTGGCGCTTGCTCGCGTAACTCTCGGTACACGGGCGGATAGAGGTTATTAGCGCGCATAAGATTGAACATCATGCGCACTCCCTCTCCGGCATCCACATTCGGTGGTTCAGAAAATTCTCGTAGATTACGTGCAATCAAAGGGTTGCGTGCAAATGAACCGGCGCGATGAATATTGGCGGGGGTTATTCGCCCCGGAAACAGGCCCGGGCTGAATACTTCGATGCGATTGTCGAAAATGCGGATCTGAATATCGCGGTTCAGTCGGTAGTCACGATGGATGACGGCGTTGGTGATAGCTTCTTTAATGACACGTTCCGGATATCGGTGCACGGTGCGAAAGCCGGACGCGGCCAAGGTTAGACCAGCCGCAAGCTCTTCCAACAAGTAAGCATGGGCTTGCGCGATTTGCCGGTAGAGGGGGCCACTGATTGTTTTTGGCGGTTTCTTCAAGTTGGGGACTTCACCTTCCTCAACCACATTTCCGCGGTAGTGAAACACTCGAATGTCGGCGCGCGACCCGATGCCCGCCAACAAGGCCCCAGGTTCATCGGCAAACAGCAAAACAGCGGCTCGAACCGGTTGCAATTCATTGCCGACCCTCTTTGCCAAACCCAATCGGTAAAGTCGATCTCGCAAATCGCCGCTGAGCAATCCCCGACCCTGCAGAAAGAGCCGCCAAGCGTCGGTATCCAACAGATCGAAATCGACCGATACCGGTTCCGATTCTGCACTTTTAACGCCGCGTCGGTATGAAAGTTCGGTGATTTCGCTCGCGTTCATCTCCCGGTTGCTGGCTTCACCGCGTGACCAGGTACCGTCATCGAGAATCGAGTGCACCTTATCACTGGCAGGCACATGAAGCGCCATAACTGTGCCGTCCATGCCATTTCGCAGCGTGCACGGTATCCGCACGGCGGTGATGCCTTCAACTGCCGGTAGTAAGTGAGTATTGAGCTTGCGCAGCAACTCGTCCACGGCTTCCCGGTTTTCATCAATACCGTACAGACGGTCCCATTCCTTGGCCTTGGTTGTATCATCTACACCCAGCACCAGCCAACCGCCGCGAGTATTCGCAAAGGCGCATACGGTCTCCAGCGCCTTGCCCACCATCTTGCCGGAGACACGCTTGGTTTCGAGTTGCTGAGTTTCACCCGAAGCCAGCACCGTTTTCAGAAAGGGTTCGGCTTTTTCCCTTTTCCATTCAAGCATGAGAGGTCTTCCTTTGCCGATGCCGCGACTTATCTTTTTCCTTCGCCTCCCGCTCGGCACGAATGCGCTCCAGCAGCACGCTGGCAGGTTCGTCGTTCGGATCTTGCGGCACGAGCTGGCCGGAGAAGGCGGCTTTGAGGATGTTTTTGCGTTGGGCGGCGGATTGTTTGAGCGAGTGCTCAATCGTGGCGTTTTGGGCAATAGCTTGAGATATCGCTTGATCCAGTACAGCCACAATAGCCTTAGTCTCATCTAACGGCGGTAACGGAAATGGAATGCTTTCAACGATTGATTTATTTAGCGCTGGCTGATTGTTTCCGCTACTTCCGCGGCGTGTTTCTTCGTAACGGGACCATAGCCAAAAATATACGTATTCCGGTGGGATAGCTGTTTCGCTAACCCAAATAGCCGCACAGTTCTGATTGTTTGCAGCCTCGATATCTAAGATTGCAACCTGCCCACGGGTCTTGCCCTCACCGATCATGCCAAGCAACACACTTCCGACCGGGTTGATTTGCGTACTGGAATTATTCAGCCCTTCCCAGGTAATTCGTTCTTTTGTTTCAGTAATCCGACTAAATCGAACCTCACCGGAACTCACCCATGGGATAGTGCCGTTCCAATAATCTGGTTTTTTTCTACTGGGGGTTGCGCCTACGACGACATGAAAACATTCACCGATAGAGCTCCACACCCACCCCTCCGGCAATTCCGGCAAATTGGACGTATCCGGTTTGACCGGTTCGGGGTATTTGGCTTGCCAGTCTTTCGGCGGGGTTTTGCCTTGTTGCTTGAATTTGGCGAGCTGCCTGGCTTCCCAGCGGGCTCGGCGCTCTTTGAGGATGCGTTCCAGCAGTTGTGCGCCGGTTTCCTGGGGTTTGTTCTTGGCACGCCATTCGGCGGTGAGCGCGCCTTCCACCGCCGCTTTCAACAGCGATTGGCGGTATTGCGCTAGCTTCTTTTGCGCGGCCTTGAGTTCGGCCACGCCCGCGTCGAGATCGGAGAGCAGTTCTTCAAGCTTTTCGACGATGCGGGTTTGTTCGGCCAGCGGCGGTAATGGCAACTCGATTTCTTCGATGCTTCTCGAAGACAAGTGTTTAACTGTGACCGACGAGGTGGCCGCGTTGATCGCCGCCAAGAAGCCGGGTAGAACGAACTCTAGTAGACGCCCCGAGTAATAGCGCTCATCAGCCGTTAGCTTGCAGACTCGCTGGTTCAATAGAGCTGGACCGGATCGCCAGCGAGCACAGTTGAAGTCGCCGTCCATCCCGATCAATAGTTCTCCGGGTTTCACCAGAAGCTGATTCTCAAATTCGCCAGTGTAGAACGTTTCAGTCGTTCCGGTTAGAACATCGCGGATACGGATGAGCGGTGTGCCGTCCGATGGATGAAACAGACGCGACTCAAACGGAAACCCATTGAGTACATCTGCCACTTCCCGTAGGCAGACGCGTTCCCACGATTCATGCTTTGAGAGAAGACCCGTTCTGTCTTCAGCAATGATTTCTTTGAGACTTTTTGTTAATGCCATCTTGCATCAGCGGCTCACGCCACCAACTCCTCATTCATCTCTTTCATCACTTCATCCAGATCCTTGCCGAACAATTGCCACACCTTTTGCAGCCCGCCCTTGTTGGCGAATTCGGCGTAGTCGAAATCCTCGCGGGTGATGCAGCAGCTCGATGCGATGTGGTCTTTCATCAGCCGTAGCCATTCGGTTTGCTCGGGGGTGAAGGCGGTGGTGCGCCGGGCGTTGTGGCGGAAGATCCACTCCTGGAAGCGCTTATCCACTTGTTCCCGGAAGGGCTTGAGCTCGTCATCCAGTCCGATGGCGAAGCGAACTAGCGCGATCAGGTCGGTGAGCTGGCGTCTGGCATCGGTGCCCTTGACCAGGTTGGTCCCGACGCGGGCATAGGCGCTCCATAGCCGCTCGGTGGTGAGCATCAGCGGCGGGCGGCTCAAGGCGTCGTGCAGTTCTTCGATCATTTCGAAGGTGAGCGCCCGGCGCTGGTAGGGCTGCTGATAGAAGAAGCTCAGGGCGGCGATTTCGTCCTTGTGCCGGGCGATGTAGTCGGCAAAGGTCTGGATCACTTTTTGCGCCTGCGCTTCGGCTTGTTCGCTGAAGCCGGCGAAGGTGAGCTGGTCGAGATTCACGTGGTCGATGATCTGTTCCCGTTCGCGGCGGGCGTTCTCGATCTCGTCGCGCAGTTCCGGCTTGTCGAAGGGCGCGCAGGCGGCGGCGACGCGCTGGGCTCGGGCGACTTGGAGTTCTTCCTCGGTCAACGTGGCTTCGCTCCGGGTAATGCCTTGTGCCTCGGCATTGGCCAGGGCGGTTTCCACGATCTTGTCGGGATCCAGCGCCATGATCAGCGCCTTGCCCAGTTCGCCCACGGACATGCCGCCGGCGTGTTTTTCGATGCGCGCCAGGGCCTTTTCGTCGAGCTGCTTGGCCAGGCGTATCAGGCGGTTGCCGAGGCTAAGCACGGTATCGTCGTCGCGGCTGCCCATCGCGACGCCGAGCAACAGGTCCTTGAGGGGGACGCCGGGCTTTTTCTCCAGCGGGCGGCTTTCGGTCTTGAGCGATTTTTCCACGCTGACGGCGTCGATCAGCACGAACCGGGTCTTGGCGCTGTCGGCGCTGTTGGAAACCCGTTTCAGGTCGTCGAAGCCCAAGCTGCGCACGCCTCGGCCCTTCATTTGCTCGTAGTAGCCGCGGCTCCGCACGTCGCGCATGAACAGCAGGATTTCCAGCGGTTTGACGTCGGTCCCGGTGGCGATCATGTCGACGGTAACGGCGATGCGCGGGTTGTAGTCGTTGCGGAAGCTGGAGAGGACGCTGTCCGGGTCTTCCTCGGCGCGGTAGGTGACCTTTTTGCAGAAGGCGTTTCCCTGGCCGTAAACCTCGCGCACGATCTGGATGATGTCGTCGGCGTGGCTGTCGGTCTTGGCGAAGATCAGGGTTTTGGGCGTTTCTTTTCGGCTGGGGAAGATCTGCGTTTCCACGGCCGTTTTCATGGTCTCGATCACCTTTCGGATCTGGTTGGGGTTGACCACCGATTTATCCAGCTCCTTGCCGGTGTAGACGATGTCTTCCTCGGTTTCGGCCCAGCGTTTCTTGCGGGTCTGGCGGTCGCGGCGGTCGACCCATTCCCTGGCCTTGAGTTCCGCGCCTTTCCTGGTGATCTCGGTTTCGATCTCGTACACGTCGTAGCCCACGTTCACGCCGTCCGCCACCGATTGTTCGTAGGTGTATTCGGCCACGATGTTTTCGTTGAAGAAGCCGAAGGTGCGCTTGTCGGGCGTTGCGGTGAGACCGATCAGGAAGGCGTCGAAGTAGTCGAGCACCTGTTTCCACAGGTTGTAAATACTGCGGTGGCATTCGTCGATGATGATGACATCGAAGGTTTCCACCGGAATGGCCGGGTTGTATCGGACGACCTTGGCCTGCTTCTCGGTTTGCTGCACGTCGAACAGCGACACGTCCTCGGCGGATTCGTCGATGGGTTCGCCGGAAAGAATGGAATACATGCGCTGAATGGTGCTGATGCAAACCTTGGCCGCCGGGTCGACGGTCGAGCCGGAAAGCCGCTGCACGTTGTAAAGCTCGGTGAACTTGCGCGCATCGTCGGGCGGGGTGTAGGCCATGAATTCCTGGTGCGCCTGCCTGCCCAGGTTGCGGGTATCCACCAGAAACAGGATACGCTTGGCCCCGCCGAACTTGAGCAGACGGTAGACGGCCGTGATCGCGGTGAAGGTTTTGCCGGCGCCGGTCGCCATGTGGATCAAGGCGCGCGGCTTATTCCGGGCCAGGGATTCTTCGAGGCCCGTTACCGCGTCGATCTGGCAAGCGCGCAGATTGCGCGTATCCAGCGCCGGCATCCAGGTGTTCAAGCGGCGGCGGAAGGTCTCGGGCTGGCTCAGCCACTCGCTCAGTTGCTCGGGCCTGAAGAAATGGAAAATTTCGCGCGAACGCGGCGCCGGATCGCGCCCATCGGTAAAGCGGATGATCTGGGAAGTCGCTTCGAACAGGAACGGCAGCGGCGTGGTTTGTACCCGCCATTTGAGGGTGGCGTTGGCATAGCGGGCGGTTTGGTTTTCGGCCACGGTCAGGTTCTCGCCGGCTTCGTCGCGCTTGGCCTCGATCACGCCCGCCGCTTCGCGATTGACGAACAGCACGTAGTCGGCCGGACCGGTATCGGTCGGGTATTCGCGCACCGCGACGCCTAGGGCCGCGCCGAGATTGAGGTCTTTAAGGTCTTGGATGGCCCAGCCCGCTTGTTCCAGCTTTTTGTCGATTTGCTGGCGAGCCTTTGTTTCAGGCGTCATGTCTCCCCCCTTCCGATATACCAGCTCAAGGCAAGCCGTGAATTTTTGTAGCCGTTACCGATGGTGCCACGCGTCATTTTAGATGTTTTAAGACGGCTTCTTCACCGATCCAGTTTAGAGCGGTCGTCCGCGATTCCGGCCTTAATCTTTCATTTCGTGCTGATTCAGTTCCGACGCCCCCATCCAATAGCACAGCAAGGGCGCCGGCAGGCGGATGATTTTGCCGTCGGTTTCGGCGGCTGGAGGGAGGCCCGTCAGCGGGCCGATGTCGTCCGGCGATTTGGTGACGACATAGGCGCATTCGGTTTTCTTTTGCGTGCAAAGCTGGATGAGGCCTTTGAGTTCGCGGGCGCCGGGGTGCTGGCTGCGGTATTTCACTTCGAAGGGGATTTAGTGTTTGTAGGTGCGGTCAGGCCGCTGGCCGACAAGCGCGCACGAGACCGTGCCTTTGGGCAGGCTTTGTTTGTGTAGGAACAAATGGAAAGATGAATGCTCCGGATCGAGCGGCGCGGTCATATCGTGTTTGCGGTTTTTGTCGACAGGCGAGAGAGTTCTTCTTGTGAGCGCCACATTAAATTATTGTCGTGTATGCATTGCAATAAACCAATGAAAATGAAATTTCACGCGAAATATGGATGTTTTTGGATGGACTCAGCGGGGAATGGCGAATTTCGATGCATGTCAGGGCGGTCATTCTCTTTCCTTACAAGTACGCGCGTATCCCAATAGGCCGTTCGCGCTGAGCCTGTCGAACGGTTCTTCGGTCCTACTGGAATAGGCTCCTGGTGAGTTTTAATTCCTCGTTCCATCGAATCGTTTTGTAAGAGCTAAAAGAGGAAACAAAACCATGGAATTCAGATCCTTCGGCAATTCCGGGCTGAAAGTCCCGGTTCTCAGTTTCGGCACCGCCACCGCCACTTTCGGCGGTGGAAACGAATATTTCCGCGCCTTCGGAAGCACCGATGTCCAGGAGGCCAGCCGCTTGGTGGATATTTATCTGGACGCGGGCGTCAATCTTTTCGACACTGCAGACACTTATTCTCATGGCTTGTCGGAAGAAATTCTCGGCCAGGCCATCAAAGGGCGCCGGGACAAGGTTCTGATTTCGACGAAATCGACCTATCCGATGAGTGACGACCCCAACGACCGGGGCACCTCGCGCCATCACCTCGTACGCTCCTGCGAAGCCAGCTTGCGGCGACTGAACACCGATTACATCGACATTTACACCATGCACGGATTCGACGAGCTGACGCCGGTCGACGAAACGCTGCGGGCGCTCGACGATCTCGTGCGAAGCGGCAAGGTCCGTTATCTCGCCTGTTCCAATTTTTCCGGCGGGAATTTGATGAAATCGCTGGCTCTCTCGGAAAAATACGGCTGGTCCCGCTATGCGGCTCATCAGGCCTATTACTCGCTGATCGGACGCGATTACGAGTGGGAGCTGATGCCGCTGGCGCTCGATCAAGGCGTCGGAACGGCCGTCTGGAGCCCGCTTGGTTGGGGAAGACTTACCGGGAAAATTCGGCGTAATCAACCTCTCCCGGCGCAAAGCCGGCTCCACAAAACGGCGGAAATAGGACCGCCGGTACCCGATGAACTCGTATATCGCGTCGTGGACTCCCTGGACGAAATAGCGGCGGAAACGGGCAAGACCATGCCGCAGATCGCCATAAACTGGCTCTTGCAGCGCCCGACGGTGTGTACCGTGGTTATCGGCGCCCGCGACGAAGCGCAGCTCAAAGACAACCTCGGCGCAACCGGCTGGAACCTGACTCCCGAACAAATGGCGAAGCTGGATGCCGCGAGCGAAGTGACACCGGTTTATCCCTATTGGCACCAACGGCACTTTCTGGTGAATCCCTGACGGATGTCCGTGTACGACCGTTGAAAAACCGGAACCCTGAGTCAGCGGCATCAAACGGAAATCGTGGTCCGCCGCGGCGTAAGGTAGTTTCAGGCCGATTGGAAAGGCGAATTCATCCGGCCATGAAAAGCGCCGGAAGCGAATGAGAGCCTTTCTCCTAGGCCATTCGCCCTGAGCCTTTGAAGGGTTTTGGAACCTACCGGGATAGGCTCTAATACTACAGTCGCAGTTATGGTGGACGACCACGACAGCGGCGTCGGTAATGGCACTGCCTGGCGCGCCACTGATGACGGCGCCGCCAGAGTGACCAGGCCAGCACATGCGCTGCCTCGGGACGCCGGGTCCAGAGCACCTGGACCAGCAAGCGGCGGACTTCCGGGGCAGTAAATGGGATCAAGCCGGCCTCAGTGCCCCTTTTTTCGCTTGGGTGCTCATAGCTACCAAGAACGCCTGGGCCAGCAGCGCCAAGGTGATATGCCGATGCCAGGCGTCCCACGTCCGTCCCTCATACTCGTCCAACCCACAGTCCTGCTTGGCCCTCTCGAAGCCCACTTCAATGGTCCACC